>OGYI01000009.1_pt1 | contig 210530 bp, 189 predicted proteins | sample 1576521 | NCBI WGS metagenome assembly OGYI01 (sample SAMEA3541484, study PRJEB24748) | human gut metagenome | biome: human gut; feature: human-associated habitat; material: faeces | place: China | collected 2012
TCGGCGTGTTCCTGATGATCGCAATTGTGCTGGTGCGTTTCCTGATGGACGATACCGTGAAGACTCCGGAGGATGTGGAGAAATACCTGCGGCTTTCCACCCTGGCGGTGATCCCTTTGAATGAAGGGGAAACGGATGCGAAGAAGAAAAAGAAAAAAGTGAAGAGAAACTAGTATGGAGAGGCAGAAAAGAGTACCGGATGGTCGGTTGCTTTTCTGCTGTTATCATGTGCAGAAAGAAAGCGCACAGCTGTGAAACACTGGAAGAGAAGACGGCCGCGACGGCCCAATGAGAACGGCTATAAAGGGATAAAGGAGAACGGGAGAATATGCAGACAATAACATTTAGCGCCATAGAGAAACTGGATTTTCGGACAAAAGAAAGCTATAAAACCCTGCGGACCAACCTGGAATTTTCTGGAAAAGACAGGAGGGTGATATCCATAACCAGCAGTACGCCCAATGAAGGAAAGACAAGCGTTTCCTTCCAGTTGGCCATGTCCATAGCGGAAGGTGGGAAAAAGGTGATTCTGGTGGATGCGGATCTCCGGAAATCGGTGCTGAAGGGGCGCTATAAAAGTAACGCCGCCCGGTACGGGTTGTCCCACTACCTGAGTGGGCAGGCATCCATTTCCGACATATTCTGCAAAACTAACATCCCCAACTTTTATGTCATTTTCTCCGGCCCGGTGCCGCCGAACCCCAGTGAATTGCTTGGAAATGATGCCTTCGGGCTTTTGCTGGAATATCTGCGGAAGGAATATGATTATGTGATTGTGGATACACCGCCCCTTGGCAGCGTCATTGACGGCGCGGTGGCCGCCCGGTATTGCGACGGGACGCTCATCGTGATAGAGAGCGGAGCCATCAGCTACAAATTTGCCCAAAAGGTGACGGAACAGTTGGAGAAGGTGGACTGCCGGATCCTGGGAGTGATCCTGAACAAGGTGAATATGAGCGGGAAGGGCTATTATGGAGCTTATTATGGGAAGTATTACGGGAAATATTACGGGAAGTATTATGGGAACAATGAAGAAGGCGGGCTGCATGCGGCCGTGGTTCAGAAGGGGCTGAAGAGCGGAAAAGCAGCGAAAGGGGAAGAAAACACCCACTCACATGAGATTAAAAACGGTTCGGATCCGGTGAAAGAGAAAATCCCGGAAGAGAGCCAGATCCCGGAGGATGACATGATCCAATTGGATATAGATATGGTGGAACTGACGGAAGACACGGAACCGATAGAAGAACTGAGGTAAAGGGAGATGGGAAGATGGATATAAAAAAGATAGTATTCATAATCGGAGGAATAGATATCGTGCTCCTGGGGATAAGCCTGTTCCTGTATCTGGGAAAAGACAGGACGGCGCCAGTGATTACGTTCGCGGAGAACCTGGTGAGTTATGAGGAAGGGATGGACGAAGCCCTGCTGTTGGAAGGGGTAACGGCTATGGATGCAAAGGACGGCGATGTGAGCGGCAGCCTGTTGGTAGAAAAGATAGCGGGGACGACGGGGAAAGAAGTGATTGTGACGTATGTGGCGCGGGACAGCGCGAATAATGTAGGGAAGGCCTCTCGGGCATTCCCGGTGGCAGGAACATATAATGATGGGGATGTGCTCCCGGTTATGGGGGGAGTCATGGAAGGAGAAAGCGGGACTGAGGAAGGCAGCGTGACGGAATCGGAGACAGAGACGAAAACGGAGACAATGAGCGGGGAAGAAAGTAGCAGCGCGGAGGATGATGAGGGTAGGGACGAAGCGGATGCGGAATCGGATAGAAGGGAAGAGGCACGCCAGGAGGAACCGGCAGAGGAACCCGAACCGTCGGCGGGGCCGAACCCGGTGCTGGTGATGAGCGGGGATGTGGTGAGCACGAAGGTGGGGACACCTCCAAACTGGAGCCAGGTGATAGCGGCGATGTCGGATGATAAGGATGATTACAATACACTTTATAAGAATTTGAAACTGGATGGGCATGTGAAGCTGGATGAAGTGGGGGAGTATTCGGTTACGCTGTATACGGTGGATACGGATGGGAACCGGTCGGAGGTTAGGGATTTGGTTGTTAGGGTGGAAGAGTGAGAAGATAGGGCAGACCGCAATTAAAATAAGTGATGGTTGAGGATGTGGTTCCAGAAAGGGTAGGGATGAATAATGGTGGGGTATTTTCGATTTAAGGTGGTACATAGAAAAGTTTCTGACTGAAAAGAACTCGACATGATAGCTGTACTAAATGCGAAGGCTGCTTATGGAGATGTACAATTAATATTGTTCACAATAACGCCACTCCAGAACACATAAATTTTGGATTGTTGAGGTCATGGCGGAGAGATTTCTATGGTAGACGAAACGTAGGGTAGACATAGGATTATAGAGTTGTCATTGGTATTTGTTGAATTAATACAAAAGAAGATTGAATAGAGGATCGCAAAAAAAGGCTGAAACTTTTCTTGTAGGGTAGGGGTGGCAGAAGATGTGTACTGATATTGGCGATTAAGAAAATTAAAATTTTTTTTGATGTGTAAGGGAGCTTGAAGCTTTGTACAGCATTGAAAATCCGGTGATGAACCGATGGAGATAGGGAAAATGAAAACTTAATTTGTAGGGTAGAGGTGCTTCGAGATAATGAGAATTAAAAACTTATTTTGTTGGGTAGGCACGAACTAATAAGCCTAAGATGCGAAAGAGGGACACAGGAAGCTGCCTCTCACAGCCTGATTTCATTAGATAGATAACTCAATACAGTTTCAAAGCTATATACAGTAACATTTTATACAGTAATTAAGATGAAGAGCAGTGGTAGTCCCCACAGTCGATATGAGTGCTGTGGTTATACATGAGCATTGCTGTGATGAGCTTACCAGCTCGGAAGAGCCACACAATGTCTCCGAATACCACAAAAGAACATAAGGGGGAGAGCAGTTTAGTGGACAGTAAAAAGAGAATCCTGTTTGTCGTGGAAGCTATGGGCGGCGGTGTGTTCACCTACATAGTCGATTTGGCAAACGGGCTGGTTGACAAATACGATATGTATATTGCCTATGCCGTCCGGCCACAAACCCCATCAGGTTATAAGGATTATTTCGATAAGAAAATCCATCTGATTGAGGTGAAGAATTTCACCCGGTCGGTGGAGTCCTCAAAGGACATAAAGGCATTTTTGGAAATCAAGAGGATTGCAGATAAAGTCAAGCCGGATATCATCCACCTGCATTCTTCAAAAGCCGGTGCTTTAGGGAGATGGGCTTTCAATGGAAAGAAAACACCTCTTTTCTATACGCCACATGGTTATAGTTTCCTGATGAAGAACCACAGTGCAGTGAAGAGATTTACATATAAGATGATTGAGACTGTGAGTGGTGTGCGGTCTTGTACGACCATCAGCTGCAGCGAAGGTGAGCATCAGGAGACCCTGAAACTTACCAAGCGTGCTACTTATGTGGATAACGGCATCAATATGGAGCAGTTGGACAGCCTGCTTACTTCCATACAGTCAGACGAGAATCATCCCTTCACGGTGTTCACGCTGGGACGCATCTGCTACCAAAAGAACCCGATGCTGTTTAATGAAATAGCAAAAGCCTTGCCGGGGATTCACTTCCTCTGGATTGGGGATGGAGAATTAAGGGAGGAACTGACTTCGTCAAATATAGGAATTACAGGATGGCTGGACAGGAAAAATGCTCTGTCCAGATCAGTGTCGGCAGATGTATTCCTGCTGACTTCTTTGTGGGAGGGACTTCCCATCTCGTTACTGGAAGCTATGTATATGAAGAAACCCTGTGTGGTCAACGATGTCATCGGAAACCATGATGTCATCCACAGTGGGGTAAATGGTTATGTGTGTCAAAATGTATCCGAGTTTGTGGAGAGTATTGAGAACGCCCAGGGCGATAAGAGTGCTGGGCTGGTCGATGCAGCATATGAGGATATTTTGAATAAATATAATACAGTCATTATGGCTGAGAAATATTCCGCTATATATGATGAAGCCCTCGTGAGATTCGGGGGGGGGGTATTACTATTTAGTATATATCCAGTCTGCAACATTCATCTCGCTAACTGTACACAGTTTACCCACTGCAAACATTCAAATAACACTGTGGTCTACGACCGCTGCTGTGCATGAGAAGGCGGTGGCGTAGATGAATAGAGAATATTATAGCAATGAGAAGCTGAATGGCAGTGAGAATCTGCATGGTAGTAACGACCTTCACATTGTATATGCCTCTGATGATGAGTTCGCCGAGATTCTTGGCGTATCCTTGACTTCACTATATGAGAATAACAAGGACATGGAGCAGATTCATGTGTATGCCCTCGACAGCAAGATATCGGAGGAGAACAAGAAAAAGCTGAGTTCTGTAAGTAGAACTTACGGAAGAAGCGACATCCAGTGGATACCTGCGAAAGATATTAGCGAAGAGCTGAACATGGATGTGGTTGTGGATCGTGGCTCCTTGAGCCAATACGCCAGACTATTTGTGTCCAGTGTCCTTCCGGCAGATTTGGAGCGAGTCCTGTATTTGGACTGTGATATTGTCATCAACCAATCTCTGGATGAACTCTGGAATCTGGACATGCACGGCAAAACGATAGCTGCTCTTAAAGATGCGTTCAGTAAGTGGTACAGAGCTAATATAGATTTGAAACCCACAGATATCATGTTCAACTCTGGGGTGATGCTGATTGACCTGAAACGCTGGAAAGAGCAGAAGATCGAGAAGCGGCTGATGAAGTTCATTGCTTCTAAGAATGGCAGGATTCAGCAGGGAGATCAGGGAGCATTAAATGCTGTGCTTTCTCATGATACATACTGCTTTGAGCCGAGGTTCAATTCCGTGACCATCTATTATGACTTCTCATATAAAGAGATGATGGTGTACCGGAAGCCGCCTGAGTTCTACACAGAAGCGCAGGTAAAAGAAGCTACGGAGAATCCGGTGATTATTCATTTCACCACGAGCTTTTTGAGCAGACGCCCTTGGATTGAAGGGTGTCTGCACAGGTACGTTGGAGAGTGGATGAAGTACAAGGATATGAGTCCTTGGACAGATGCTCCGCTGCGGAAGTACAAGAAAGCAACTGGAGTAAAGGGAATCGGTATTAAGCTGGCTGGGAAACTGCCAAGGAAACTGATGATTACGGTTACAGGTATAGCACAGGCGTATGGAAGACCTGTGATGAATAAGATAAAGAATTGAGGAGAGAGGTAAGAATGCAGAGACAAAGTGTCGCCCTTGTTACAAGTGGATATTTTCCTGTGCCAGCAACACTTGGTGGGGCGGTAGAGGCTCTGGATGAAAACCTTATTAATCAGAATGAAGTATCGGGGAGGCTCAATCTGGTTGTGTTTAGTAGTTACGATGTTAAAGCGAAAGAAGTGGCATCAAACTATAAAAATACTGAAGTAAAATTTGTCATTACGCCAGTTCTGGTGAAAGTCTGTGACAAGGTTATATATTTTGTTGCGAAGAACATACTCAAGAAGAAAAAAAGCCTGTCATACCGCTACATAGCGCAGAGATTATATTTCATAAGCAAAGTAGCGAAGACACTTAGAGATGAAGATTTTGATAAGGTTGTACTCGAAAATCATTCAACTCTTTTCATCACGCTGAAAAAGCACGACAATTACAAAAAGTACGCAAGCAAATATTATTATCATCTTCACAATATCGTGACTAATGATTATGGATGTAGGGAAATCATGCAGCATTGTGCTGGTGTAATTGGAGTCAGTGATTATATCAACAGTACCTTACGCTCATTCTTAGGAGACGGAGATAAATCAAATTACTTTGTTCTGAGAAATAAAATAGACAGAGACAAATTTGCAATCTCGCTTAGTTTTGATGAAAAGAGAGCATTAAGAGATAAGTATGGCATTAGCGATGACGAGAAGATCGTATTGTTCACTGGGCGGTTTAGCGAAGAAAAGGGAATACGAGAACTGTTGGATGCTTTCGGTAAAATAAAGGATGAAAATGTGAAGCTCCTTGTCGTTGGTGGTTACTATTTTGGAAGCGGTATGAGAAGCCCTTTTGAAGAAGAAATGAAAAGTAAGGCCGATAAAATGAAGGATAGGGTGGTGTTTACTGGGTTTGTTGAGTATTCTCAGATTCCAAAACTCTATGCTATTGCTGATGTTGTTGTAATCCCATCCATGTGGGATGATCCTGCGCCTCTTACTGTCATTGAATCGCTGACCGCAGGCAAGGCGCTCATTACGACTGATTCCGGTGGGATACCGGAGTATGCGACAGAAGAGTCCAGTATCATATTAAAACGGGACGAGTCATTGGTGGATAATCTTGCGTCATCCATCACAACTGTTATTAACGATAGCAGCAAAAGAAATCACATGGAAAAGGCTGCAGGAGAACTTACGAAGAACTGGACTATGGAAGCTTTCTATGAAGATCTTTGCTATCTGCTTAAAAAATAGAACTGAAACGTGTGAAACTGTAATAATATCTGAGGAGCATGGAGGTTCTGCTAATGGCATTGTCGATAGGGAGAAAGAATTGAAATGTTAGCATATTTTATAGTCATACCATTGATTATAGGCATGGGCTATTTAAGGGATCATTGCAGAAAAGAACAGAAACAAGCCGCTGATGTCATTTTGTTTCTGGCAATGTTTCTGTTTATGGGAATCAGATACGGCATTGGGCAGGATTACTTTTACACTTATGTTCCTGTTTTTAACACAATTCTCGAAACAGGTACTTATAGTGGGAGTGAAGTTGGATTCATATTCCTAAATAAATTATGCCAGATTTTTACTGATAATTATCAGTCTATATTTATTGTTACTTCGTTCATACTGGTTTTATTCGCATATAAGAGTATTCTTTATAACAATACTACGATTTTGATGTCTTTGTATATATTCTTGTGTGGCGGATTTTACTTGTATTCATTTAATGTGGTCAGACAGTGCATTGTAATAGCGACATTTGCTTACGCAATTTGGTATATAGAGGAAAGAAAATTCTGGAAGTACGCAGTGCTAATTTGTCTGGCAGCAACAATTCATATTACCGCTCTTGTTTACTTTCCACTTTATTTTATCGCAGATAGAAAGCTTGTTAGAAGGTTCAAACTAAGAACGTATATCATAATGATAGTTGCGTACCTGCTTCTGAGAAGGTATATTCCGGACATTTTGAATGTGTTGTTTGAAGGGACAAAATACGCTAACTATTTATCAGGATACTGGGCTGATACTTCAAAAGCCTTTAATGTATCTCAAATTCTGAATATTTTTGTGTTTGCTCTATATTGTTTCTTTGTTCCGGCAGAAACGAATGAGGTTGAGGCGGATAGAAAGGCAATAATGTATAAAAACATACATTTCATTGGCTTGCTGTTTACGTTTTTAACAGGTCTAGTACCATTGATTTTTAGAATGACGACGATGTTTTATTTGCTTCAGTTTCTCAGTGTTCCTTACCTGTATGAGAACTACATACCAAAGCGGTATAAGAATATTGCGTTATACATGATTATTGCTATTTACGGGGCGCTGTTCCTCAATACGGTCATTAGTAATGGAAACAATATCGTTCCCTATCAGACTTTTCTTTGTAAATGATAAAGCTGAATTTAGAAATGGAGAATTGAAGTGGACGAGCAAATTAGTGTTATTGTGCCAATATATGCAGTTGTAGAATATTTAGATGAATGTGTGGAATCCCTTCTTAGACAAAGCTATAAAAATTTGGAAATTATACTTGTGGACGATGGTTCTCCGGATAACTGCGGATTTATGTGTGATTCGTATGCGGCAGAATACTTACAAATTAAGGTAATACATAAAGAGAATGGAGGACTATCTGATGCGCGAAATGCTGGACTAAAGGCAAGTACAGCTGAATATGTGCTTTTTGTTGATTCGGATGATTTTTTAGAACCTACGATGATTGAAACATTATATGTAAACCTAATCAACTATAATGCAGATATTTCAGTGTGTGGTATTAACAAAGCTTATTCAGATGGGAGAAGGGTTCCAAACCAAGGTAAAGAAGATGTCGTACTCTTGGATAAATTCCAAGCAACAAAAAACTTATACACATTTGATAGTTATGGAGTGGGGGTATGGAATAAACTCTTTAAAAGGGAGTTATTGTTAATTGAGGGGTTTCCGGTTGGAAAGCTTTCCGAAGATTATTTTGTTATGTTTAAATACTTTATGGCGGCGCAAAACGTTGTATATGATTCAACCCCCCTTTACAATTACCGACAGCGAGAGCAGAGCATTACTAAAAAGAAGAGAACGAATATAGGAATGTACGAAGGAATAGAAAAGTACTATAAGTTCACTAGGGATGTGCCGGAATTAGAGGATTCTGGAACGCATGCAATTGTGTTTGGCAGCTTGGCGACATATAACAACATAATGAAAAACAAGGATTATACCGAACTTGTGCCTGACTTAAAAAAAACAATAAGTGAGAATTACAAGCAAGCAATGCGTTATGAAAGCTGCTCAAACAGAAAGCTGCAGTTATTCATATTCAAGTACTTTAGACCTTTTTATCCATTAGCATATAAAGTTTTTATGAGTAGGAGGCAGTGAAATGATATCTATAAAAGGGATATTGATGAAGTTTGTTCTTGGTTACAGATCAGATTCTGCTTCGTATGTTAATTATTTAAGAATGCAAGGCTTCGATATAGGAGACAATGTAACAATTAACTACCCTTGGAATTTTGAAATAGACAAGCAGGGACCTTGGATGATTAAAATTAGAAATAATGTGGTGTTTTCAAACCACATTACGATATTGCAACATGGATACGACTGGTGCGTTTTAAAACATCTATACGGAGATGTTTTGAAAAGTGCCGGAAAAGTTGTCATTGGCAGTAACGTATTTGTGGGTGCAAGAAGTGCCATATTGAAAGGTGTAACAATTGGTAACAACGTGATTATCGGGAGGGGGAAGTTCTTTAGTGACGAAGGATTGCGTAAAACCTAGCGTATATGCAGGAGTGCCGTGTGAAAAAATCAGCAGTATTGATGATTACTACAAAAAAAGGAAGGGCTTGCAACTCGACGAGGCCGAAGATATCTTTGATATGTACTATCAAAAGTATGGAAATATATCTGAAATTTTCTTTTTATTTGAAAATGCTCCTATTGAAGAATTAAACGAGGAGCATGTAAGGGTTCTAAAATTGGCTGATAGCTATCAGAAGAGTGTGGAAAGATATGAGAAGAGGGAAAGCCGGTTCTCTGATTATAGCGAATTTGTTGAGTATTGTTTAAAAGAGTGGACTAATTCATGGTGTTTTATGATTTTTATTTGTGCGGGAGGTGAGTGTTACGATGCGAGTAATTGTATTTTCGTGTTTTACCCCATACCATCTAATTAACTCAATATATTATGCGACGAGCCTCCAGCAAGCAAAAAACTTAAAAATGGTTTTAGTCTGGAATAATAAAAGTTCTCGGTCGATTAATCTTGATGTTTTCAAAAACTGTTTTGACACCACTATTGACATAAGTGGTTTTGACGAAACAAATATTCGCAGGAAAGTGGTTAATCAGTCTGTCTACATGGGAAGATTCTTTGGCTTATCTTCAATAGCGAAAGCCATTAATAAATACGATAGTGTTCGCCTTGTGTGCTTTAGCGATCAGGATTTTGTAACCCATCGATTGGTTGAGTATGTATCTGGCATGAACGACTCTGAGATAGTTTTGGTTGAAGAAGGTATGTCTACCTATTTAACCAACACAGAGTATCATTTTAGTGTTTTAAAAAGAATCTATTACAAAATTCTTGGCATCAGAACAGAAAAATTTATCGGAGCAAATATGCATATCAAAACCGTTATTGTAAAGCACCCGGAAGACATGCCGGTCGTCAAAACCCATGATAGGAAGATTATCCGACAGAATAATATTTTTGCTGACGATAATTGGGTGAAGAAATTTAATGGATTGATAGGTGGCATTGAAAATATAGTACAAATGCACAAAGGGAAAAAAATTATCCTGTGGATAGGGCAGCCATTGATAGAACTTGGAGTTCCAGATGAAAAGGAATTACAGTTTCTTGTTGAAATTAATAATAAGTTTGGAACTGAGTATTCGATAGTTATTAAAAAGCATCCAAGAGAGGCTGAGGATAAGTATAAATCAATATTAGGAGATAACATTTCTGAGGTTGATTTAGGAGATCTTTTCTGGATTCCCTTAGAGTTTTTGGGAACTGTACTTTGTCCCCAAATTATAGTCACTGCCTTTTCAACAGCGGCATTAAATCTTTTGGAGCTTGGTATAGATTCAAATGCATATTTTTGTTACAAGGCTTTTGGGCTGAATGTAGACTCGGAATTTTTTGATAAACATAAAGAAGATAATATTTGTGTAATTAATTCTATGGCTGAGATGGAACAGTGTCATAAGAAGGGTATCTCTAAAAGAATCTGCACAAATATGAATGCAGATATCGAGTATCTTGAAATATTTGGTTAAAGCTTCAAAGAGGCGTTTATATATTGCTTAATCCAATGGATTTATAGGGAGGAAACTATTATGTACAAGAAACCGTTTGTTATCGCTGAGGCGGGATGCAACCACATGGGACAGATGGAGGTTGCCAAGGATTTAATAGAAACAGCCGCACACTTTTGCAAGGCGGACTCAATCAAGTTCCAGAAGCGTTGCCCGAAGGAGTTGTTGACCCCGGAGCAGTACAATGCTCCCCATCCGAACCCCGCAAACTCTTATGGTGACACTTATGGTGCACATCGTGAGTTTTTGGAGTTCACTGTGGATCAACATGCACAGCTGAAAGAGTGGTGCGAGGAAGCTGGCATCATTTACTCTACATCAGTCTGGGATATGACCAGTGCAAAGGAAATTGCTTCTTTAAAGCCAGTGTTTATTAAGATTCCTTCAGCCTGCAACACTCACTATGAGATGCTACAGTGGCTGTGTGACAATTACGAGGGAGAGATTCAGCTTTCCTTCGGTATGACAAGCCATGAAGAAGAGGAACAGATTGTTCAGTTGTTTGAGAAGAATGACCGCGCTAAGGACCTCGTTCTTTTCAACTGCACTTCCGGTTATCCGGTTCCGTTTGAAGATGTGTGTCTGCTTGAAATCAATCGTATGCGTGAGGCTTATGAGGATCGTGTTAAGGCTATCGGATTCTCCGGCCATCATCTTGGCATCGCCGTTGATGTGGCTGCGTACACACTCGGAGCAGATGTGATTGAACGCCATTATACGCTTGACAGAACCTGGAAGGGCACCGATCATGCCGCATCTCTGGAACCGGATGGAATCCGTAAGCTGGTTCGTAATTTGAACGCAGTCCATGAAGCCCTTACATATAAGCCATCTGAGATTCTTCCGATTGAGCAGGTACAGAGGGACAAGCTGAAGTATCGGATGCACTAAACTGCCCTTTCTATGGTATTGCATTATTTGAAGGGAAATAGATAGATGAATAATAATTTAACGCTCTTTACTGCGTCTCCTGACATATCGGTTCGGGATGCATTGAAGATGATAGACGAAAATAAAAAAGGGTTTCTCATCATTGCAGACGATAATGATGCTGTTCTTGGAACCCTGACGGATGGAGACGTCCGTCGGGCTTTCCTGAAAGGCGCATCGGTTGATGACGGAATTGAGGGACTTTATACCAGAAACTCAAAGTTTCTCAAGCAGTCTGATGGTATCCCAAAAGCGACTGAAATGTTTAAGAGTGAGTCCATTAAGTTCCTGCCAATCGTAGATGAGGAAACCCGGCTACTGAACATAATAACAAAAAATCAGATGCATGCCCTGCTGTTGCAGGATATCCACGCTGATTTGGAATATGATTTTATGAGCCTTGATGAAGGAATTGTTGATTATGAGATTTTCCAGAGACCCTGGGGATTCTACAAGACCACTGTAATGAATGACTATTTCCAGTTTAAAATCATCAGTGTCAATCCAAAATCACAGCTCAGCCTACAGTCACACAACCACAGGGAGGAACATTGGATTGTCGCTCACGGTGTTGGCACTGTACAGATAGACCAGTCAATTATTGATGTCCACTGTGGTAGTTCGGTGTTCATTCCGAAAGGTGCAAAGCATCGTCTGACGAACAAAGGGGATAAGGAATCACTTATTGTCACAGAAGTTCAGATTGGTGATTACTTCGGTGAGGATGACATCATCAGATATGAAGATATCTATGGGAGGATGTAGAGAGTGAACGTAGCTTTTATTCCGGTGAGGGGCGGAAGCAAATCAATACCTCTGAAAAATATAAAACCTATCTGCGGTAAGCCGCTCGTTTACTGGACAGTGAAAGCATCCTGCCAGTGCAAGTATATAGATGTCGTATATATCGCCACGGACAGTGATAAGATCAAAGAAATCGTGGAAGCGTTTAAGTGTGGTGATGAAGCGGAAACCTTCTCCAAAGCACAAATCATCGGGAGAAGTGCGGAGTCGGCATCGGACACAGCTTCCACAGAATTTGTTATGATTGAGTTCGCGGTTAATTATGATTTTGACAACATCGTACTTGTCCAAGCAACATCTCCTATGTTGACAGCTGCTGATTTGGATGGCGGATTTGAATTATTCAATAGCGATGGAACGGATTCTGTCCTCTCTGTCGTTCGCCAGTATAGATTCCTGTGGGACAAGGATGAGAATGGAAATGTTACCTCAAGTAATTATGATGTTTTCCATCGCCCGCGCCGCCAGGAGTTTGATGGGTATCTGATGGAGAACGGAGCGTTTTATATCTCTTCAAAGGCTGACCTGATTAAGTATCAGAACCGTGTCTCTGGCAACATCAAAGCTTATGAGATGTGCGAAGACAGTGCTTTTGAGATTGACGAGCCAAGCGACTGGATCATCATTGAAGCGTTAATGCGGAAGAATGGACTGGTCAAAGAGAAGCAAACAGTTGAAGAGGAAGAAATTGCTGAAGAAAGGAAATCTATTCCTGAAATCAAGATGTTCCTGACTGACTGCGACGGTTGCCTGACCGATGGCGGGATGTACTACTCCGAGAATGGAGATGAGTTAAAGAAATTCAATACCAGGGATGGAATGGGGTTTGCCTTACTCCGTGCCAAGGGAATTATCACAGGCATTATTACATCGGAGTCTGTTGACCTTAACAGGAGACGTGCAGAAAAACTCAATTTGGATGTACTGGAAGCCGGCTGCAAGGACAAGGTGGCTGTGGTTAAGAGACTTTGTGAGCAGTACGGTATAGGATTAGATAATGTTGCTTATATCGGTGACGACATCAACGATATGGAAGTTATTAAAATGGTAGGGTATGGGTGCGCTCCTGCCGATTCAATGCCTCAGGTGAAAGCTGTTGCAGATTATGTGACAAAGGCTAAAGGCGGCGAAGGTGTTATCCGGGAAGTGGTATCCCTTTTGGAAAAGTAATTGCAAGTATTATGGTTGACTGGAATTGTGAAATGAGGAAATAGACGCATGAAAAACAAAGCAAAAGCAGTATTAAATAAAGCACGACATGCAATAGCGGAAGTAAGTCATTTGCCAAAGAGGGTTAAAAATAAGATTGAAGATTCTCGCTTTGATTATGAGGTGAATAGAGAAATTGGGAAAACTATAACGCTTGATGTTTCTGATGTGTTTTTTATCCAGTTCACAGGAAAAGAATTGTGGCGGTATGATATGGTAGTACGTTATCTAGCAATAGAAAACTACTATGGGCAGAATGCTTTAGGCTTTGATTTATATCGAAAAATGCAAAATGCTCGGGTTGAGGAAGGGTATTCTGAACAGGCAGAAATTAGGTTTAAACAGCTTATAGCATCATATGAGAACGAGGGTTATGATAAAGAATCAAAAATAGTAGTTGATAAGAACTTGAAACTTATTGATGGCTCTCATAGAATGGCATTAGCGATATATCACAATCAACCAACAATCTCAGCTCTTGTAATTAACGGCGAACGTTTTGTAGATTATTCTATAGACTGGTTCATGAAAGTTGGATTTACAGATGAAGAGATGGACATCATCCTCGCAAAAGCTATCGGGCTTAAAGCAAAGATGAATAAACCTTTGTCCTGCGTAATCTGGAACCCAGCTATAGATGTAGCTGATTCAATAGTAAAAGATTTGGGGTATTATGGGAATGTTCTGTCATGCAAGACATATCATTTTAGACCGTATGAATATAAAAATATTGTGCGTGCTATTTATGCAATTGACGATATTGAAAAATGGAAAATAGAAAAGAAATTGGAGTATATGGGGGAAAACGCAGATACTGTGGATGTGGTTGAGCTTTCGTTTGATGATCCTCAATATCGCATAAAAGGAGCCACGGGACTTCCTCTTTCGATAAACGGAGAAAGGACAAAACAGGCTCTTAGAACCAGATTTCAGCCCTATATAAAGAATTATTTTTTTGATATTATCATGCACATCGCAGATAATCATATGCAGTCGGAGTATATGTGGAGAGTCTTTGATCCGGGCATTGATTGCAGAAAAGCAATTAGCATCTTAAATAAATACCAATATGTTTTGACCAAGGTTGATGTCCCGTATTATCCTGAGGATTTTCCAGATCATATTCCGGTTGGGAGGGATATGGATGTTATCTGCTCTAAAGATGATTTTCCAATTATCCGTTCTGAACTGCTGCAACTTTCAATTGGTTATCCTGATTATGAAATTGTCGTTCGGGATTTTCCAGATAGACTGCTGCTGCGTTTTGAACTATCAGGAAAATTAATTTTCCTGATAGACTGCTGTTGCGCTATAAAAGAAGTGCCAGATGAATTTATCACGTTAGGATTAAAACTCAGGAAAAAAACTTCTAAGGGATACTATATTTTGCAACCTGCTTTCGAAGCTCTAATTTGCAAGATGGCATATGAGGATAATAATAAAAAGGAGTATCATATGGAGTATTACAATGTAGATAAGGTGTTTGAAACCTTTGAGGAAGCATTAGATTCCCATGCAGGGGGTATAGACAGATTCCTTCCTGAGTTTGATGAGTATCTGCGTAAAACGGGTATACCTTTGGATTCAGTATGTATCGTTGGTAGCGCTGTTCTTGATTTGATTGGAATTAGGGAGAACCACGATATCGATTTTATTGTGTCTACAAAATTTGACAAGGATCAAAAACATTACGCGACTAAAGTAACTGATTCTGGAAACATAGAAAAAGTATCTGTTGATTGGCTGAATAAATCTGGAAGTGTGATTGTATCAGATGACGAAATCATTTTAAATCCGATTTATCATTTCAATTACAAGGGGCATAAGATTACAAGGCTGTCATTGGTAGCTTTAAAAAAATCACTTACGCGAAGAGAAAAAGATTTAGCTGATTTAAGTACATTACTTGCATACTTTGATAGATCCGAAAACTATCGGGGGGGGGGTAATACACCATTATAGTGTAATCGAAATTGGCATTGATATAAGGTCTGAAGGCAAAATGTTAGGTATGCTTGGCAGCTCCAGTGGATTGGAGGTGGCGGCATGAGAAACATTCCTGTACTATTTGTAAAAAAGATTAAAAATAAAATAACATACCTTCGGTCATTATATATAGGGAAAAAGTATATTAAGAAAGAAGAACACATTGAATGCCACGATAAATTTAGCCAGGTGACTTATCCGTATGTTGGTAATGCTGGCGATACAGTGCTCTCACAGTGCGTTCGTCGATTCTTTGAAGGGAAAGTTAGCAACACAGGCTGGAATATAATCGAAGTTCCAAATTCCATCACACAGAAGACAATTGATGGTATTAATGCAACCAAAGCTCTTATAATTGGTGGAGGCGGGTTGTTCTTGCCTGACACAAACCGTAATGATATAAGTGGTTGGCAATGGGCAGTCAGCAAGAAACAGCTTCAGGATATTAATGTGCCTATAATCGTTTATACAGTTGGATTTAATTACTTCAAAGGACAGATTCCCAGTGAATTGTTTATTGAAAATCTTCGTATTCTTTGCAACAAAGCTAACTTTGTTGGACTCAGAAATAAAGGGTCAGTTGAAGCAATTCGGGAACTTCTTCCAGATGAATTAAAAGATAAAATAAAGTATCAGCCATGTACTACAACCTTTATTAGAAAAATTTATGCTGATACATTGCCAATAAAAGAAGAATCGAAACTGGTTGCCTTTAATATGGCGTTTGATCGCTCAGAACGAAGGTTCAAGGGACAAAAAGAGGAAATATGTAATGCAGTAGCAATGGTTGCGAAACGTATTGAAGAGTTGGGGTATAAAATTGTTCTTGTGTATCATGTGAAATCGGATGAGCAGATAGCACCATACATGAAAAGGCATGGGGTTAAGTTTACAATTAAGGATATGACATATTCTATCCCGAATGAGGTGTACAGGTTCTATAATGGAGTACAATGCGTTATAGGTATGCGTGGACATGCTCAGATGATTCCATTTGGATTGAATTGTGGAATTGTTTCATTAGGCACGCATGATAAAATGCGCTGGTTTCTTGATGATATAGGTGCTGCTGATTGGTATATTGATTTAACAGTGGAAACGTCAACGATAAGCGATAGAATTTTTGAAACATTCAAGAGGACACAGATATCTGAGAGAGAAATAACTTGGACACGATTGCTGAAGGCTCAGGAATTCCTGTGGAGTGTAACAGAGGAAAATTGGTGGGAGATAGGAAAATATTTAAGCTGATTTAAGGATTGGAGATTATTTTATGGAGGCAGAGCAGGGCAGCGAAAAAAACAATACAACAGGAGTAGCACTTAAGGCCGGAATGTGGTATGTAGTGTCTTCTGTAATGGTTAAGGCTGTATCAGTCATTACTACGCCTATATTCACAAGAATATTAACAACGGATGAGTATGGATATGTTTCAACTTTCGCAACATGGTATTCACTTTTACTTGTAATATGCTCGTTGAATCTCACATACAGTATAGGCAGAGCAAAGATTGATTTTCCAGACAAATTGGATGATTACATAGGCTCATCTCAGCTTTTATCATTGCTTGTTTCAGTTATAATCGCTGTTTTGATGATTGTCTTTATTAAGCCGGTATCATCACTGCTCACGTTAAGTGAACCACTGGTATACTTGCTTTTGGCTTATCTGATTTTTTCTCCAGCAATTAATTTTGCCCAGAATGGATTCAGATATAGGTATAAATACAAACAGAATATTGCGATAGCTTGGTATACAGCAGTAGTTACATCTGCGTGTTCATTGATATTTATACTTTGCTTTGATGGTGATGGTGCATTTTGGCGATGCGCTGGTCTTGTTTTGCCTACAATTATTCTATCGAGTGCTTTCTGGATTAATTCTATAAGGAAAAATCGTGTAAGGGTGAATGTAGAGTATTGGAAATATGGTATGACTCTTTCAATACCGTTAGTTATTCACACATTATCCCTACATATCTTAGCAAGCTCAGATCGTATTTTTATCACTAATATATGTGGCGCATCCGATACTGGAATTTATAGCTTAGTTTATCAATATGGTACTTTACTCTCAATTGTAACCAATGCGGTTTCAGAGGGATGGCTTCCGTGGTTCCATGATACTTATCACGCTGGGAAATTCGAAGACATAAGAAAAAATGTTAAGTCAATTGTTGTGTTAGGGTGTTACGTTGGGTTGGCGTGTATAGCATTTGCACCAGAGGCAATATCAATACTCGGGGGTGAAAAATACGCTGCGGGGGCATCCTGTGTTCCACCAATTGTGCTAGGCATTATATGTCAGTATATTTATACTCATTATGTGAACATTGAATTACACTTGAAAAAGACGAAATATGTTTCATTTGGCACCATATTTGCGGCTTTATTGAATATTGTGCTGAATGTCATGTTTATACCCGAGTATGGATTTGTCGCTGCTGCTTATACTACTTTGTTTAGTTATATTTCTCTTTTGCTTATACATTTTATCATAACGAGAAAAATACTTCACGTTAAACTCTATAATGATTCGTTCATTTTTGGATCATTTGTTGTGACTGCTTTGGTTTCCGTTCCGTTGGTTATGACATATTCAATGCATTTAATTAGATACATTCTGATTGCAGTGGGATTTGCATCTTTTGTCTTTGTTTATCATAATTATATTTTTTACTATATAAGAAAGGTGTTACATAAGAAAAATAATCATTGATCTGAACAAGAAATAGGTGGATTGGGAAATGAAGCTACAAGGGACGTTTATATTAGTTGCAGACACATCGGCTTTGTCTGGAATCAATAACGTGATTCCATCCCTAGAACATTGCATTAATATCGCAGTAATGAGCACTTGTTATTCCTGCTGACATCGTGTTGTCATCGGTCATCGATGCCACTGCATCGCCTCCATCCTCCGCTTTGTGTTGGCAGGAATATCAGGCACTCATTGCTGTGATATTAATGCAATACTGTACTGGTATAAGAATCAACACAATACAATTTTTACATTGCTCCCCGACTACTATACAAATATAAGGGTATAATATAAAAATCAAAAGAATAATTATTTAAGGATAGGCCAAAGTACATGTTGCACGATACTGTAGCTTGTCCTTTTCCTTTTTTTATGTTAGAATGTGCATTGAAATTGGCAATGAATTTCTTCACATACGATTTGATAAGTTTTGAGAAAGACGCATTGAAAGACGCATTTTTTTATAAAGTGCCGTATTTACAATGTCTTTCTTTCTGTTGGAATAAATGTTACTATTAGAAGGAAAATGGGCAGAGATATTGACGGCGCCTGCGGGCATCTCCGCTGCCGCCATCTCACCGGAGATAAGGAAAGGGAAGTCTAAGTGAAAGCATTTTCTATCACCGATATCGGGAAGAAAAGACAACTGAATCAGGATCATATATATTCCTCCCTGGAGCCTGTCGGGAACCTGCCGAACATTTTTCTGGTGGCAGATGGCATGGGAGGCCATAAAGCGGGAGGTTATGCTTCCAGCTGCGCTGTGGAGACCATACTTGAGGGAGTAAGGGAATCGGAAGGCGTACGGCCCGAGGAAATCCTTACTGAGGCTATACAGAGAGCCAATGAGGTGATTGAGAAAAGAGCCGGAGAAGATGAACGGTTTTCCGGTATGGGAACAACGGTTGTAGCCGCCTGCTGGGATGGAAAAGAGCTCATTGCGGCTAATGTGGGAGACAGCAGGCTTTATGTGGTAAATGGTGGAATTGAGCAGGTTACGGAGGACCATTCTCTGGTACAGGAAATGGTCAGAATTGGGGGCATCAACAAGGAAGAAGCCAGAAGCCATCCGAATAAGAATATTATTACCCGCGCGGTCGGACTGGAACAGGATTTAAGTGTGGACTGCTTCAGGCGGCCTCTGAAACCGGGAAATATTGTGCTGTTATGTTCAGACGGCCTGACAGATATGCTGGAGGATGAAGAAATTTACCGGATTCTCACCGGTGAGGGAACGATTCAGCAAAGGGCTCAGGCCCTGGTACAGGCGGCCAATGACAATGGCGGCAGGGATAATATCGCAGTGATTGTGATAGACCCGTTTTCATAATGTATGCAGTGGGGTAGTGTGCATGCCAAGTGGAGGAAGAAGGAACCGCCGCCGGGCGATTCTATTTTTACCTGTCGGGAAAGCAGCGTATTTTCCGGGCAGGCAGGAGGACTGGAATGATTAAAATTGGAATGATGCTGGGAGAAAGATATGAAATCCTGGAAAAAATCGGCACCGGCGGAATGTCGGACGTATATAAAGCCAAATGCCATAAGCTGAACCGGTATGTGGCGGTCAAGGTGCTGAAGCAGGAATTCAGTGAGAATTCAAATTTTGTATCCAAATTCAGGGTGGAGGCCCAGGCTGCGGCAAGCCTGATGCATCCCAACATTGTAAATGTTTATGATGTTGGTGAGGACAACGGCATCCATTATATTGTCATGGAGCTGGTGGAAGGAATCACCCTCAAAAAATATATCGAGAAAAAAGCACGTCTTTCCGTAAAAGAAGCAGTCAGTATAGCCATTCAGGCGTGTATGGGCATCGAGGCCGCCCATAATAACCATATCATCCATCGTGATATTAAGCCTCAGAACATCATCATATCAAAAGAAGGAAAAGTAAAAGTTACGGATTTCGGTATTGCAAAGGCGGCAACCAGCAATACCATTACTTCCAATGTCATGGGAAGCGTCCATTATACCTCGCCGGAGCAGGCCAGAGGCGGCTACAGCGATGAAAAAAGCGATATTTATTCTATGGGAATCACATTATTTGAAATGCTGACAGGACGCGTCCCTTTTAACGGGGATACAACGGTGGCGATTGCCATTAAACATATACAGGAACCTATGCCTTCACCCAGGGACTATGTGCCGGAAATACCGGTGAGCGTGGAGCAGATTGTGCTGAAATGTACGCAGAAGAGCCCGGATCGCAGATACCAGTCCATGAGTTCGCTTATTGAAGATTTGAAGAAATCCCTCATCTCACCCGATGAAGATTTTGTCCGGACAGTGGATCCAGAAACCTCTGCCGCCACCCGTACGATTTCCAGGGACGACATGGAGAAGATAAAGAAACAGTCCAAAAAGCCTGCCCATACGGAGGAAATACGGCTGAAAAAGAATACTGCAAAGCCTTCCGCGGAGCCTTCCAGAAACGGTAAAAAGAGATCCCAGGCAGCATATCAGCCGGAGCCTGAGGATGACGAGGATGAGGAAGAATATGAATCCCGGATGGAAAAGGTAACTACAGTTCTTGCGGTTATTGGCGCTATTATTATCGGATGTGTGGTGATCTTCCTGGTAGGAAGGGCAATCGGTATTTTTGATTTTTCTTCTTCCGGACAGGACGGTGTGGTAAAAATGATCGAAGTAGCCGGCATGACGGAAGCGGAAGCCAGGCAGAAGCTCACTAAGATGGGACTGGATCCCGTAGTGGAGTATGTGGAAAGCGACAGTGTGGAGGACGGTATAGTCATCGGTTCGGATGTGAAGAAAGGAACACAGCTGGAACCCGGAGACAAGGTGGTGCTGCAGGTGAGCGGCAAGGATGCCGGAATCGTGGTGCCCGACACCTATAACAAGCCGCTTGCGGAAGCTGTGGCCTCCCTGGAAGGGGAAGGCTTCCGGACAGAAAAGAAGGAAGGCTATTCCGATACCGTCGCCAAGGGAAATGTCATGAGCCAGAATCCCGAGGCCGGAACCAATGCGGAAAGAGGAAGTACAGTAACCATAGTCATCAGCCAGGGACCTCAGGAGAGCAAGGTGCAGGTGCCTGACGTATTAGGACTGCTGCCTGAAGAAGGCAAGAGTACGGTGGAAGCAGCAGGTCTTACCGTCCGCAATATAACGGAAGTATACAATGAAGATGAAAGCCTGCTGGGCAAGGTATGTGGCCTGAGCTATTCCGTGGGAACGGAGGTTGAGCCGGGAACCGCCATCGATATTTATGTGAGCAAAGGCCCGGAGGCTACTTATATCTACGCGGAGAATATAGCGAGTCCTGCATTGGAAGATCCCCAGTATGCGGAGGGAACGCCCTGCGTTCTTGTGGTGACGACAGCGTCCGGTACGGAGATTGCCCGTACGGTGGCAACCTCCTTCCCGTGGCCGCTGAACCTGCCGGATATCAAAGAGCCCACAGGAACCCTTACCCTGATTTACAATGTAGCCGCCGATCCGATCACCACTACGGATCCGGTAACGGGAGAAACGAAGGTGGAACCCGGCGGAGTCCAGGAGAAGACCGTGACCAGGCCGCTGCAGTTTTTGAAGAAAGAGTAAGTGCATGAGGGGAAGAATAATCAGAGGAATCGCCGGTTTTTATTACGTACAGACCGGAAATCAGATATATGAATGCAAGGCGAAGGGGATTTTCCGGAAGGATAAGAAAAAGCCTCTTCCCGGAGATTATGTGGAAATCGATATTCTGGATGAGACGGCGCTTACCGCCAATATCAGCGTTATACTGCCCAGGACGAATGAGCTCATTCGTCCTGCGGTGGCCAACGTGGATCAGGCCCTGGTCATTATGGCGGCGGCAAGTCCGGCTCCGAACCTGAATCTGCTGGATCGCTTTCTGGTGACCATGGAACAGCAGAAGGTGGAATGCTGTATCTGTTTCAACAAACAGGACCTGGTAGATGAAGAATGGAAGGACAAACTCAGGGAAAGCTACAGGAATACGGGCTACCGGGTATTGTTTACCAGTGCCAGGCAGGGAGAAGGCCTGGAAGAGCTCTGTCAGATACTTACAGGTAAGACAACAACGGTGGCGGGACCCAGCGGTGTGGGAAAGTCCTCTCTGATCAATCGGCTGCAGACCGGCATTTCCATGGAAACCGGTGAAATCAGCACAAAAATCGAAAGAGGAAAACATACCACAAGGCATTCCGAACTGATTTATGTCAGCGAAGATACCTATATTGTGGATACCCCGGGCTTCAGTTCTATTGAGCTTTATGGGATGGAGAAAGAAGAGCTCCAGGATTATTTCCCGGAATTTGCCGATTGGGAGCCTGAATGCAGGTTTACCGGCTGCGCTCATGTGAAGGAACGTGACTGCGGAGTGAAAACGGCGCTGGAGCAGGGAGAGATAAGCCGGAGCAGGTATGAGAATTACTGCCAGCTGTATGAGGAATTGAAGAATAAAAGAAAGTATTGATTGATTCCTGCCGGCTGCGAGCCAAATAGACCGGGAAGATGTTACTGAAAATGAGAAATAACAGGAAAGAGATGGATATCGAAAACCATCTCTTTCCTGTTATTTATAGCGTAAGTATATATATTAAAGCAAAACGACCCTGCCGTTACCCGTCACTCAATGAAACGCTCTTGTCATATACCTTCCATATACCATTCCCAAGCAGGTCTTTGCATCTATCTAATGTATAGCGGGGCACCGCCAGCTCCGGCAGTTCGGAAAGTCTTCCTTCCAGATAATCCTGAAGCCGGTCGGAGGCTGTTTCCAGGCGGGCGAGCAGCCCGCCATACCGCAGATCCAACCGGGACCAGCCGAAGGGGGAGCAGGAGGACATCCATTGCTCCCTGTGAAGCCTTCGTAGTTTTTTCACACGAACATACAGCTCGGACAGGGCAGCAGCATCCTGCTGCAGAGCCGTCATGTCATGCTCTCTGTAATGCCAGGAAAGGGCGCCGCTCAGGGCGCTTTTTATTTCGAGCACTTCGGCCAGCGCCAGAGGCACATGCAGAAAAGCTCCGTTTTCTCCGGCTTCCGCAAGATCGCGCCGCAGAAGCTGTGCCGTCCTGCGGTAATGCAGATCAAGGGAGAGGCCGCGGATATCCGCGTCGTAGATCCCCTCCAGAGGATCCTGCCATAAAATATATTTGCAGGGATTGGGCGGCCATCGGTTTTCCGGATTGATACAGGGGACCTCATCCAGGAGGGCGGCGTCTCTGAACCATCCGGCATCCAGACCGGTACAGGCAAGAAACCGGGAATCTAATGAACCGGGATCCACAGCTCCCTCTGTATAGGCGTGCTCCGCGTAATACTGCATCCCGGGAAGGCCCAGCCAGTCGCTGCACTCTGCGCCGTCATCGTGCCACAGACAGCCGTATGCCATAGGGATTTTCTGCCTCTTGACCGCCATGAGCGCCGGGCCGGCCGTTTTCCAGGTGGCTTCGTACTGTACGCAGAAAGAAGAAACGGAGAGCAGAGGCCCGGCATAAACAGTGGGGCCGATGCTGCGGTGACAGGTGAGCATATCATTCAGCAAAGATGCCTCCCGTGAATAATAATCCCAGTAAATGAGCTGTGCATCAGAGGGAATGAGTTCCTTTGTCCTTTCATCAAGCTGCATATGAGGATCCAGGTAGGTATGCTTCTCTGAGCCGTATTTAAAGAGCATGTCGCTGTAGAATGCTATATTCAGGCCATATTTTCCGGCCAGAGCGTGTACGCGGTTCAGGTGTTCCAGATATATTTCAATGGGAGGCCTCAGGCCGTTCAGAACCCGGTAGCGTCCTTCGCCCAGCCCATGGGTTTCGTCCATTCCGACAATGATCTGCCGGCTGCGCAGGCATGACCCTATGGAAGACAGCATTTTACAGATAAACTGTTCCGTTTCCTCACTTCCGGCAAGAAGGCAGGAGGAATTGTCCCGAAGCCCGGCATATTCCAGGAAACGCAGCACCTTTTCCATATGTCCCAATACCTGGATGGAGGCCACAATTCGGATTCCATATCCGGCGGCATAGTCGTCGATGCTGCGAAGCTGTTCCCGGGTATATCCGCCTCTCATATAACCGAATCGGGGTTCTCCTTCGATTTCATAGACATCTTCCATATACAAAATCAGGCAGTTAAGCCCCATGAGGGCCATACGGTCCAGCAGTGACTGAAGGAATTCCGGCGACGGTACGCTGTTGCGGGATACATCTGCCATAATGCCGATCTCCGGTATGTACATCTTTTGATTTATGAAAAAGTCCTTTTCTTCAGCGTGTTCCTTCAGCAAACCCAGTCCCCGGAACAGATGGACAGGCAGCCGGTATTCTATTCGGCAGCCGGTGCTGTCCCGTGTGACTGTGAGATCGCTGCCGTCCTGTAACGATGGTATCGGACAGATAGTGAGATGGATCTCCTCTGCCCATTTTCCTTCCCAGAAGAAGGAGGGAAGCCGGTTAATACATGAAAGTAATTCTTTGTCCGCGCCTGTAATTGATGCAAACATATTCTTTATCTCCTTTATTCAAATAAGACTTCAGAGAGCACGGCCCGGGGCAGCTGTCCGGTTATCAGCCGTCGGCCGTCACTGTAACCTTCTTCACGCCCTTCCAGTTCCCGGATCAGAATCGAGCGCAGTGCGGCGATCCGTTCCGCACAGGCCGGCGCCTGTATCCGGTTTTTGACTTCTCCGGGGTCGGCTTTTAGATCAAAATACTGTTCCCGTCCTGTCTGGGAATACCAGATATATTTATCGTTGCCGGTAACAATAAAATGATTGGATTCCCCGCCAAAAGAATGCTCGCCGTGAAGATAATCCCGCGTTTCGCATCCGCCGCCCGGAAGCATGCTGCGGCCGTCCAAAGATGCCGGAATATCAGCGCCCGCCAGGTTGAGAAGTGTAGGCATGACATCCCTCAGCTCAACAAGAGAAGAAGATACCGTCTGCCTGCTGCCCAGCAGCCGTTCCGGTCCATGTATCAGCATGGGGATATGGATACTGCTCTGATAGGGATAGCTTTTGCGCACCAGATTATGATCGCCCAGCAGTTCCCCGTGATCCGAGGTAAAAAGGATCACGTTGTCTTCTCCGGCGCATTGTGCGTGCAGTGCATCCAGAAAGCGGCCTATCTGATGATCAATATGGGTGATGCATGCATAATAGCCGGCCTGCTGCTGCAGTTCAAGTTCCGGATCGGAAGGAGTAAAATGGGAATTGTAGGTTCTGCCCTCAATTCCCGGATCCTGTGGATCCCAGTCCCCCTTTACCGGAGGACGCAGCGGCCGGTTCCGATAGAGATCGAAATACCATTGGGGTGCGTCATAGGGGGCGTGAGGACGCACAAAAGAAAGCATGAGGAAGAACGGCATTCTCCGGTCTCTGCGCCGCAGGAAATCTATCCCTCTGCTCACAACCCAGTTTGTAGGATGAAGTGATTCCTCATAAGGCCAGGGACGCGCAACCCAGGAATTGCAGTTCAGACCGGTATCGGATACGTCACAGTCCGGCCCGCGCATGCAGTGCAGCCAGTGATAGTAATCATCGGCAATACGCTGATCCTCGTAATAGTCCGTGCCCGGACGGCGGTAAAAGTCCAGGTTCCCGTCATGGAGCTCAATATGGTGGAAGCCCATCATGCTCCGCAGGGGATGTACATGCATTTTTCCCACGCACTGGGTGTAATAACCGGCCTTTGACAGTTCTCCCGCCATGGTGACAGGATAGTTCCAGTCGATTCCGTCCTGATAGCCGACTCTGCCGTGCTTTTTTTGAGACAGGCCGGTGTGCAGGGCCGCCCTTGCCGGTACACAGCTTGGGCAGGCGGTATAGGCATTGGGGTAAAAAATGCCCTGGGCGGCAAGGGTATCCAGATGAGGTGTTTTCACATCAGGATGTCCGGCGATGCCCAGGCAATCGCCGCGCATTTCATCAGTCATGATCAGTATCAGGTTTGGTCTTTTGCTCATTTGTTTTCAGTCCTTTCTTTTTAGCGGTTGCCGGGTTCATATATACGGAACGGTATTCGCTGGGGGTCATGCCGGTCTGTGCCTTGAATTTACGAATAAAGTTGGGAGCCTGGGAATATCCCAGGCTTAAGGCAATTTCACTTATGGTAAGCCGGGTGCCGATGAGAAGCTGACGGGCGTAATCAAGGCGTTTTTCGCTGATATAATCTGAAATGTTCATACCGGTCTGGGATTTGAAGCGATGGCTCAGGTTGGAAACCGACAAACCGAAAACCTGTGCCACTTGGCTGACATTCATGTCCTCGCGGCTGTAATTTTCATTAATGTAGCGGATAATCTGCATGGCTGAATCGGGGGCGTCTTCTTCGGGCTGGGCAAGCTGTGTGAGCAGCTCCAATGCCTGCCGGGTGATCGTCTTTGCCGTTTCCAGGAGAAGGACAGGATCCGTTTCCCAGCGCAGGGAGGAATATACCTCCTGCAGCTTCAGGGAGCAGGGCTGAAGTTCGCGCATGCCGGTCAGGCTGATATTGATGATGTCACAGCAGATGGAACAGGCGGTAAAGGGCTGCAGAGAACCGTTCTGTACCGTATCCATCAGGGTGTCTGCAATCAGCTGGTATCGTTCGGGATCGGTTTGAACCAGTGCATAATACAGCGACTGAAGATCGAGAGTGGGATAGGTGAAATCCTCCTTTTCCAGCCCGGCTTCCTCGTAAAAACAGATATCCGGGCCTTCCGCCATGCTTTCATGCAGCGACAGCGCCTGGCGGAAGGAATGGTTCAGCTTACGCGGATTGGAATAGCCTTTGCCCACAGTAATCCGGACGGCCTGTCCGGTCTGCTCGGTGATAAGGGCACAGGACTCTGTGAGTGCCTGGCGGAGCTTTTCGCGGCTTCTGGCATAGCCCAGCAGAAACAGATAACATTTGCCCGTTATATATTCCATCCCGGATACCGGGCAAAGGGCTTCAAGGCTGTGTGTCACAGCTTCCATAACCGCTTCCTTGGGTACCGCGCCCACAGTCTGAAGAACCATAGTACAGTAGCTCTGTTCGTTGGGAGGCAGCTCCGCCAGCTGCAGACATTCCGATACGGAAGGATCATCCTGCATCCGCCCATAGATTAATTTGAATATGGCCCTTTCCCGAAGGACGGATCTGCGCAGGCTGCTGGTCTGACGTTCCATGCTTTCCAGCGCATAGCCCACGGCTCTGGTTCCCTGCAGTTCCCTGGGGATATCCGATACACGCCGTCTGGCGGATTCCGACAGACGGCGAATCGGGCGATAGTTGAACATTGCCATAACAAAGACCAGGAACCCTCCGGCCGCAGCCAGAAGCAGAAAAAGCACCAGGAATAACCTTTGGGCCTCCTGCACAGGGGAAAGGATGACCTCTTCCGGAAGAAGAAGGGCCAGATACATGCCCGATTCCGGGGAAGAGCGGCAGAAGAGGACCCGTCCGTCAGGGAGTCTGACAAAGGGTTCGGAGGATTCCGAGATCTGCTCCGTCAGCAAAGGATCAGGAACAAAACTGGAATAAAGCACATCCTTTTTTCCGTACAGAATCATATAATCGGTATTATTCGCCAGTCTGCGGAAGCTGTGCTCCGGGACTGAAAAAATCACATAATCGCCGGGAGTGTGGGGTATGGGAATGATGCAGTCATAGGAAAGGCCCTGAAATCCCGAGGACATAAGCTGCTGCCCGGGGGTGAACCACTGTTCATCCGTAATTTCCGGAAGTATTCTTTTCAGATCCGCCAAGGTACCGTCCGGAAGATAATATTGTTTATAAAACCGTACATTGAAGGTTCCGTTATTCGTATATACCGTATCGGGGGAAGCCGAACTGTAAAAGCTGATGGTCGTGAAAAAATCCTGGGGTGAAACAATACTGCTGAGCACGTTCATGGTGCGCGAATAGCCGGGCGCATCTTCAATGATGTCTTCCTGGCGGAAGGTGCGCTGGTTGGTGAACTGTCCGGCGATATTGCGCATCCATTGGACATGCGTGACTATCTCGCGATCCAGACTGACGATTTCATTCTGGTAGCGTTCGAAAACCTCATTTTGATAGAGAGAAAGAAAATAGCGGTTGTAGATAAGAAAAAATGTGACAAGAGGAAGCAGCAGTACGAGAAGGAAACTCAGCAGGTACCGAAGAAGCGTATTGTCTAATAAAGTGCCGGGTTTCCTTCTCATTGTGTAATTTCCCCTTTCTGCTGCGGTTAAATATAGTGATATTTCTTAAAATATATTTTATAAGAATCAGAATTTGCCGTCCAGATAATCCTGCTGCCACTGAATCCATTCACTGTAGCGGTATTTCTCCAAATCCGCCACATGCTGTTCCCAGGAAGCGTCCGTAACACCGTTCATTATGGCATTTGCGGTAAAATTCTTGATGTAGGAGAGCAAATCCGGTTCATAGACAGCTTTGGAAAGTGTGGCTTCTTCAGTGGCAATACGGCTTGGCATAAGCCCTTCGTCCTGGATCCATTTTTCCACTGCGGTAACGTAACCGTCACGTGCATAATTCTGCGGAGAAGTCTCCGGATCATCCCATGCCATTTCATCAGGATAAAGAAGAACGGGACACGCCTGCATCAGTCCATAGGTATAACAGGCATTCTGGAAATTGAAGTCCGGTCCCTGATCCTGGAGCTCATATATTTTGTTATCTTTCATTTCCCACATAACCCCTTTTTCGCCTATGCGGGCCGTCTGTTTCAGTTCCACGGAGCTCGCCATATAATCATACCAGCGTACCAGGGCTTCCGGATTTTTGCAGGAAGAGGTTATCACCAGGCCGTTAATGATTCCCATAAAACGATCTTTTGTGCCGTATACTGTTTCTTTGCCTTCCAGCCCGGGAGCCGTCATGGGAAGAACCTGTACGTACTGGTCGGAGAGTTCCGGATCGTCGATGATGGTGTCTGGCGTCCATGCATAGAAAGAACCGTAAAGCCCCTGTTTGGCTTTTGACATGAACTGCTGATCGGTCTGTGAAAAGCCTTCGATATCCAGAAGTCCTTCCGATGCCAGCCTGTGGTAATATTCCAGAAACTGACGGTATTCCGGTGTGTTTGCGGTAGGAATGACTTTGCCGTTTTCGATGCGGTAGTTGTCATTGAAGCCGAAAGCCCCCATAAACTGAAGCAGGCGGGCCTGGAAATTATTTTCGCAGTAGCCCAGAGGAATTTCATCATTCGGGTCGCCGTTTCCGTTGGCATCCATTTCCTTAAAGGCTTTCAGCACTTCATAATATTCATCCAGATTTGTGGGGATATCCTTGCCTACCCGATCCAGCCAGTCTTTATTAATGAATTGTACTCCGATTGTCCAGCTTTTATGCTGTGTGTAGACGCTGGACATAAAGCTGTAGATGTTCCCGTCAGGGTAGGTGAGCATTTTCAGGGCTTCTCCGTTTGTTTTATCGTAGGTTTCCTTAATATTAGGGGCATATTGTTCCATCATATCATTCAAAGGAACGAAGGACGCATAATCCTTCATGATATCGGAAGGATCCACCATACCCATGAATGCGTCAGGCATATCAGTGGAAAGCAGGATGCTCAGCTGTTCCTTCTGCCCTTCACCTGTGGGAATGTCTATCCATTCTATATGGATGTTGGTAGCCTCTTCCATAAGCTTCATAATGGGTTTTTCGTTGGTATCCGTGCTGGAATCAAGGGGATTTTTGCCGCGGGCGATGCGGAAGGTCACCTTTTCATTGACGATGGGCAGCCCTGATGCATAGGTATTTCCGTCTGCAAGCAGCGTCCGTTCCCCGGATGAGGATTCCTCCGCCGGGGCGGCTGAACCGGAATCGGCAGGTGCTTCGGGAACGGAATCGGAAGGAGCCTTGTTGGCTCCGCAGCCGGCTAAAAGACTGCAGGACATGGTGAGTGTGAGCAGAAGAGCGGTCAGTCTTAATTTCTTTTTCATGGAAAATCCTCCTTTTTCATGGGAATATTGATGAATCAGCCTTTGATTGAGCCGATCATGATACCTTTGACAAAATATTTCTGTAAAAACGGATAAACACATATAATAGGAACCGTGGAAACCACAATCACCCCATATTTGATAACCTCAACCATGCGGTTGAGCTGGGCTGCCGCCTGGGGATCCATTTCCGTAAGTGAGGCGGTATTCTGGGACATGAGAAGAATTTCTCTCAGATAAAGCTGCAGCGGCTGCTTTGCCCTGTCGGTAACATAGATCATGGCGTTAAAATAGGAATTCCAGTGCGCTACGGCAACATAGAGCGCGATTACCGCGATGATGGCTTTTGACAGCGGAAGAGCGATCCGGAAAAAATATCCGGCATTCCCGCAGCCGTCTATGAAGGCCGCATCCTGAAGCTCCCTGGGAAGAGTATTGGCAAAAAAAGAACGAATCAGGATGATGTTGTATACGGATACGCTTCCCATGATGATCAGAAGGATCCGTGTGTTGGTCAGATGAAGACCTTTGATCACCAGATAGGTGGGAATCAGGCCGCCGCTGAAGTACATGGTGAATACCAGCAGGGCCATCAGAATATTTCTGCCCGGAAGCCGTACCGCGGAGAGCGCATATCCTGCGGGGACGCTGACGGCAAGCCCGAAAAAGGTACCGCATGCGGCATACAGGATGGTGTTTGCATAGCTTTGCCAGATGCGCATATCCCGGAATACCTGGGAATATCCGATCGTGGTGAAGCCCTTGGGAAAGAGCAGCATCTCTCCTGAATTGACATAGACGGGCTCGGTGAAGGAAGCGATTACCACAAAGTAAACGGGATAGGCTACAATCAGCAGAAAAAGGAGCAGCAGGAGCCTTGTTATAATGATAAAGAGCTTATCTTCCCATCCGGATTTTATGTTGTTTTTTGTTTTCATGTAACACCTCTTTCTCACCAAAGGCTGGAACCGGAAAGCCTGCGTGTTATTCTGTTGACGGTTACCAGGGTAATAAAGTTGATGACATTGTTAAAAAGACCGATGGCTGCCGAGTAGCTGTAATTTTGCTGAATAAGCCCGACCTTGTAGGTATAGGTGGAAATAACCTCCGATACTCCCAGATTGAGGTTGTTCTGCATAAGATAAACCTTGTCGAAACCGATGCTCATGATGCTGCCGCAGTTTAATATCAGCAGGATGGCCATGGTAGGCATGATGGCAGGAAGGTCAATGTGCCAGATACGCTGCAGCTTATTCGCACCGTCTATCATGGCCGATTCATGAAGTTCGGGGCTGACTCCGGTAAGGGCGGCCAGATAAATAATCGAACCCCAGCCGGCGCCTTGCCAGACTCCCGACCAGACGTACATATGACGGAACCAGTTCTCACTGCCCATAAAATAGACAGGTTCTCCTCCCAGCGCCTTGATTGCCGTGTTTACAAAGCCCGACTGGGGAGAAAAAAAGGAGGACATCATACCGACTAACACGACTATGGAAATAAAGTGGGGCATATAGGTCAGTGTCTGGGAGATGCGCTTTAATTTGGAATTCTTTATATCATTCAGTATCAGGGCGAGAATAATCGGCACAGGAAATCCGGCGATAAGGGAATACAGGCTCAGATACACAGTGTTTCGGACGTAATCCCAGAATTTTGGATTTTGAAGAAACATGGTAAAGTAAGTCAGCCCGGTCCATTCGCTTCCCCATATTCCTTTGGACGGAACGAAGTTTTTAAAAGCGATTTGAACCCCATACATGGGTGCATACGCAAAAATACCGAAATACACGAAAGCGGGAACAAGAAAAAGATACAGAACCCTATTTGATTTTATCAGCTTCCAGGTTTCTGGCTTTGCAGTGTACTCTGCCGGATGATGTCGTTTCATATTAATTCTCCTTTCGGTGCGGTTTAATTCCGGAATTTCAGGCTCCGGCAATCCGGGGCATCCACATGGGTTCCCGATCCATTTCCTGCCATAAAGCATGTAACAGCAGCTTTTCCTTCAAATCCCGGTAATCAGGATGAACCCAGAGATTATGCGATTCGCCGGGATCTTCAGCCAAATCATAAAGCTCTCCCCAGTCCCGGTCTGCGTAGACGGTGAGCTTATAACGTTCGTCCACGTAGCAGCGCTGCTGAAGGGAGGAGGGTTCCTGGTGATTTTCACATAATACATACCGGCGGGCGGCTTCTTCATTTCCCATCCATACCTGGCGCTGATTGACGCCGCTCATGGATGGAGGGACAGGGAGCGAACAAAAATCCAGAAGCGTAGGGGCCAAATCCACCAGGGACTGCAGGGAACCGCAGGTCCGTCCGGCAGGAACCTCCGGCGGGAAGCGGATCAGAAGCGGAACCCGAATCAGATCTTCATACAAAAAGGGCCCCTTATAATGAAGGCCGTGCTGGCCGAACAGATGACCATGATCCGTAGTGAAAATCACAAGAGTATCCTCACATAAGCCAAGGGTATCCAGCCGGTCAAGAAGTATACCTGTGCAGTAATCCAGATAACTTATCATGCCATAATAAACCTCCATATTCCTTCTGATCTGCTCCGGGGCGATGCCGGCATGAAATCGCAGGCCATGCAGAAATTGTCCGCTTTCCCGGTAAGATGACCAGTCGGCATCCTCCTGCTGAGTCATGGCAAAATGAGGAGGAAAGTTCATAAATTCCCCGGGACTGCCTTCCGGAACCGTCAGGGGAGCACCGGTGTACATATCGCACCAGGGGGATGGCGCCAGATAGGGCGGATGAGGATCCGGAAAGCTGGCCCAGAGAAAAAACGGTCTGTTTTCCCTCCGGAAGCTTCCGAGCAGATCGCAGCAGCGCCGGGTTATCCAGGTATTATAGTGGTACTCTTCAGGAATTTCCCATTGATAAAGGCTGTTGGCCGGGAGTGTGCCAGCAGGAGGTGAAAAGTATTCTCTCCATTTTCCCGGACACTGTTCCTCCAGCCAGAGAGCATAGTGCTGTCCCACCAGATATTCACAGGTATGGTTTCTCATCAGCTCCACATGTTCGAATCCATAGAAGGGTCCGTGAAACCCTTTCCAGAAGGAAGAGTCATATAGAAGCGGTTCAGCTTCCAATGAAGAAAAGGAGTCTGTGGAGGCTTTGGGCTGAAAGTGGGCTTTCCCAATGAGAGCCGTCCGGTATCCGGCTTTCTGAAGATAGTCCCCCAGCGCGGGAACCTGTTCCGGCAGCTTTGTCCCAAGCGACCAGGCTCCGTGCTGTGAAGGATACAGGCCGGTAATTATGGATGCCCGGGAAGGAGTACAGGTAGGATTGCTGCAGTATGCACGGTTAAAAAGTGTCCCTTCACGCGCCAGCCTGTCGAGGTTCGGAGTATGTATTTCCGGGTTGCAGATGCCAAGCGTATTATAATGCTGCTGATCGCTTGTGATTAGCAAGATGTTGGGACTATGCATATAATTGCTCCTTTTTTACAAATGCCGGATGGTAAAATGGACGAAGTAAAATCCGGCCGACTGAAAATGTTTGTGTACTTTTCGCGTTTAGTATAGCATTTAATAAATGAAAATGTAAATTATCACTTATTGAAAGGCTTCTCATAATTTGAAAACATGAAAAAATACCCAACAAAACCTGTAAATAGACAACAAATTTAACATTATTTTAAAGGAGACCGATGGAGTAGTTACCGTGGTCTGTCAGGGCTTACACTGCAGAGACCTGTCATCAAGTAAGCATTATTTCTTGACTAAATGGAAAAAGAAGTTTATACTAAAAATACCGAACGGTCGGTTTTTAATAAAGGAGGCAATCTGCATGGCAAAAAAATACAACTCACAGGCGACTATCGAAGCGATCCTGTCTGTTTCTGCAAGGCTGTTATTAGAAAAAGGTTTCGATAAAACAAGTATGAAGGATATTGCCGAAACAGCCGGTATATCAAAGGGAGCTATTTATCATCATTTTCAGTCCAAAGATGAAATTATAGAAGCTGTTATGGAAAAACAGGCTCATACCGTCACAGCTGCAATGGAGGGCTGGTTAGCTGATGCGGATTCTCTGAACGGCAGAGAAAAGCTGCAGTTTCTTCTGAAAAAGAATATAGAAAGCCAGGAAGCCCATTGCCTGGACGATATATTGAGCGCCCGCATGAAAAGCGCGGAGTTCGTCTTGTCCTATATGCAGGATTGTGTAAATAAAGACTCTGCATTTATTTCTGAAATAATGAAAGAGGGGATAGCTGACGGCTCACTCTCTACAGAGTTCCCGGAAGAATGTGCGGAAGTTTTTCTTCTGTTGATGAATGTATGGTGTGATCCTGCTGTATTTAGCGGCAATGCGGGGAAGCTGGAGCAGCGTATGCGTTTTCTGCAGCACATGATGAAGGCTGTTGGAATTGACATTTTGAATGATGAACTCATGGAAAAATCTTTGCACTTAATACAAAAAATATATGCTGAAAATTAAAATTTTGAATGGTTAAGCAATATTATGGAGGAGCAGTAAATGGAAAAAGTATTGGAAAATGCAATAGACAATGGGCTTGGGAGAATATCGTCCGGTCTTTACCTGTTCAGTATCGGGCTGGGGATTGTACTCATAATACTAGGTGTTATCCTTATTTTTAAGAACAGAGGCTCAAAGGAAAAGAAGAAAACGGCAAACGTCGGGCTGATCTGTCTCCTTATCGGCATAGTTGCTGTTATAAGCGGATGGGTGCAGCTATAGAGAAGATATGATACCTGGGAAATTCCTTTTTAGATGCTTAAAATCCATATCTGAAGGAAATTTGGCTATTTTCAAAAGGCTGGCTATGTGATATAATTTTAAGCTGTATCAAATCGAAAATATAATTCGATTGATAAAAACAGTAGTAACAAAAAGACAGTGTAATAAATTGTACAGCATAACTATATAGAAAGGCAGAAAACCTTGCATATAATGGATTTCTGGACAGGTATCATCGAAAATGAAATTAGGCATCGTAGGTCTTCCCAACGTAGGAAAGAGCACCTTATTTAATTCCCTGACGAAAGCGGGCGCGGAATCCGCCAACTACCCCTTCTGCACCATCGATCCCAATGTGGGAATCGTAACGGTTCCTGACGAAAGGCTGAAGCTTCTGGGAGATATGTACCATTCCAAAAAGGTAACTCCCGCAGTCATTGAATTCGTGGATATCGCCGGTCTGGTAAAAGGGGCTTCCAAAGGAGAAGGCCTGGGCAACCAGTTCCTGAGCAACATCAGGGAAGTGGATGCCATAGTACACGTGGTGCGCTGCTTTGAAGATGACAATGTAGTTCATGTGGACGGGAACATAAATCCCCTCCGTGATATTGAGACCATTAACCTGGAACTGATTTTTTCCGATATCGAAATCCTGGAAAGAAGGATAGCCAAAGTGGGCAAGCAGGCCAGGATGGACAAGACTGCTGCCAAAGAAGCTGCCCTTCTGGAAAGAGTGAAGGCTCTTTTAGAGGACGGAAAACTGGCAATGGCATTCCAGCCCGAGGATGAGGATGAAGAAACCATCTTTGCTTCCCTGAACCTGCTGACGGCAAAACCGGTGATTTATGCAGCTAATGTATCGGAAGATGATCTGGCGGATGACGGGGCGTCCAATGCGGGAGTGGCGGCTGTCAGGGAATATGCGGCGGAAAGCGGAAGCGGTGTTTTTGTCATCTGTGCCCAGATCGAAGAGGAGATCTCCGAACTGGAGGAGGATGAAAAGGCTATGTTCCTTGAGGATCTTGGCCTGAAGGAATCCGGACTGGATAAGCTGGTAAAGGCCAGCTATAAGCTTCTGGGACTCATCAGCTTTTTGACCTCAGGCGAGGACGAGACCAGGGCGTGGACGATCAAGATTGGTACGAAGGCTCCCCAGGCGGCCGGAAAGATACATACCGATTTTGAAAGGGGCTTTATTAAAGCTGAAGTGGTGAATTATAAGGACCTTCTGGAGCAGGGCTCCCTGGCAGCAGCGAGGGAAAAAGGGCTTGTGAGAATGGAGGGCAAAGAATACGTGGTACAGGATGGGGATAATATCCTGTTCCGGTTCAACGTGTAAGATAATAAGTGCTGTATAAATAAATAGAAAAACCAGAGCCATGTTGTTCCTGTTTAATAATAGGAAACAACATGGCTTTTTCTGTGTCGGCAGCCTTTTATGGATCGGAGTTTTATGGCGGCTGTCAGGTGTGTTGAAACAGGAAAAATGCTTACTGATGGAATTATTTACAGGAAATCGGAATAATTCCAGCTGAAAATGATGAAAATTTGGGATTATCCACCACCGTGGTAAATACTGGAAACAAAAAAACAAAATGAATACATAAAAACCATATATAGTATATCGAAAAAGGATGCATACCATATATAGATAACATGCCAAAAAGCAATCTGCAGAGTCAACTGCCGGTTGCTTTTTTTTGAAGGAAAGGATTGATTTTGCTTGCAAAATGCATTAGATTATACTAAAATCAATATAAAAGTGGTGGAAAGTGGTGCGAAGTGGTGGGAAGTGGTAGATTTCCTCCGGCTGGTGTCAGTTATCCTGCGGACAAGGCGGCTTCGGCAGTGCTTTTTGTGTGACAGGCCACTTTTGAGGCGGTGATTGTCATGTTCATGGGTGAATACAATCATACAATTGATGCGAAAGGCAGGCTGATCATACCTTCAAAATTCCGAGAGGTTTTAGGCGAGGAATTCGTAATTACGAAAGGGTTGGACGGCTGCTTATTTGTGTATGACAATCAGGAATGGAACGCCTTTGAGGAAAAGCTGAAGGCTTTGCCTCTGAATAAGAAGGACAACCGTCAGTTCGTCCGTTTTTTTCTTGCGGGAGCCGCTGAAGTGGAAGTGGACAAGCAGGGAAGAATCCTGGTTCCCGGTAATCTGCGTGATTTTGCAGGACTGGAAAAGGATGTGGTACTGGTTGGCGTGGCCAGCCGTATTGAAATCTGGAGCAAGGCGAAGTGGGACGGCATTACGGAAGATGAAGATGAGGCGATGGAAGATATCGCAGAACGCATGGCCGATTTAGGGCTGGGAATATAAGAGACAGGAAGGTTGAGGCTCTATGGAATTTGTTCATAAATCGGTACTTTTAGATGAAACAATCGAAGGACTTGCCATAAAGCCTGACGGGATCTATCTGGACGGGACGCTGGGAGGCGGCGGGCACAGCAGTGAAATCTGCAGAAGGCTTGCCGACGGACATCTGATCGGGATCGATCAGGATGAAGAGGCCCTGGCGGCCGCATCGGAAAGACTGAAGCCATTTCAGGATAAAATAACCCTGGTACGGGATAATTACTGTAACGCGCCGGAGGTAATAAAGAACCTTGGAATTACGGGAGTAGACGGAATTGTGCTGGATCTGGGGGTTTCCTCCTACCAGCTTGACAATGTGGAACGCGGTTTTTCCTATCGTTATGACACGGCCCTGGACATGAGGATGGATACCAGGCAGTCTCTTACCGCAAGGGAAATCATCAATGAGTATCCGGAAAGAGAGCTCTACCGGATCATCAGGGACTATGGGGAAGACCAGTTTGCCAAGAACATTGCCAAACATATTGCGGCAGCGAGAAAGGAAAAGCCCATTGAAACTACGGGTGAACTGAACGAACTGATAAAGGCGGCGATACCGGCGAGGATGAGAGCGAACGGAGGACATCCCTCCAAACGTACCTTCCAGGCGATCCGGATCGAATGCAACCATGAACTTGATGTTTTGAAAAATTCCCTGGATGAGCTGATTGCAATGCTTAATCCCGGAGGAAGAATATGCATTATCACATTTCATTCCCTGGAGGATCGTATCGTAAAGTCGGCCTTCCGCAAAAATGAGAACCCGTGCACCTGTCCGCCGGATTTCCCGGTATGTGTGTGCGGAAAGAAATCCCAGGGAAAGGTGATAACGAGAAAACCGGTTTTGCCGGGGGAGGAGGAACTGGAAACAAATTCCCGTTCCAAGAGCGCAAAACTGCGTATTTTTGAAAAAGCGGCCGGATAAGACAGCCGGTGTAACAGATAAAGGAGAATTGCCATGGCGCAGACAGTAAGAAGCAGACAAAGCAGAAGTACTGGAAAAAGCGAATACAGAAGATCAGTCAGCCGCAGTGCATATGTGGCCGGCAATACGGTAAGACAAATAGATGTTGTTGAAGAAATACATAAGCCCCGCAGACAGGAATTAAGCCATGCGGTAAAGAAAAACAGGGACAAGGCCGTTTATATGAACCTGGGATATGTACTTTTTCTGACGGCTTCTCTGATTGTGGCCGGCGTCGTTCTGATTGGATACATCCGTCTGCAGTCGGAAATCACTGCAAGCGTTAAGCATATTGCGGCAATGGAAAGCACTCTGAACAGCCTGAAGGTTTCCAATGATGAGGAGTACAGCAGGATTGAAAGCTCTGTGGATTTGGATGAGATCAGGCGAATAGCCATTACTGAACTGGGTATGACCTATCCGGATCAGAACCAGATTGTAACAATTCCGGATGAAGGCAGCGATTATGTGAGGCAGCTGGCAGATATTGCAGAATAGAAGTGGGTGGCAGTTTGGACAGAAACAGAGAAAACAACGATAGAAAAGATTCGCAGAACACAAATAAATTTACAACGAAAATGCAAAAGAAGCTGGTAGTACTGTATTTCCTGGTATTACTGGCTTTTGCAGGATTAAGCGCAAGACTTGTCTTAATCAACCGGGACAACGGCGAACAGTATAAACGCCAGGTGCTTTCCCAGCAGCAGTACTCCAGCCGGACGCTGCCTTTTAAGCGGGGAGAGATACTGGATTCCAAAGGAACCAAGCTGGCGGTGAGTGAAAAGGTGTATAACCTGGTGCTTGACTGTAAGCTGATGAATGAAAAGGAAGAGTATGTGGAAGGAACCATCGCTGCGCTGACTCAGTGTTTTGATGTGTCGGAGTCGGATATCCGTTCCTATAATGAGCAGAATCCCACTTCACAGTATCATGTTTTGCAAAGACAGCTGACTTATGATGAGATCGCACCCTTCCAGGAGCTGCAGAATAATGAAGAGCAGGGAAAGTACATTCAGGGCGTTTGGTTTGAAGAGGAATACCGCAGGGTATATCCCAATAATACCATGGCGGCCGATGTGGTGGGTTTTACCAGCAAGGATAATGTGGGCAACTATGGGCTGGAGGAGTATTATAATGATATTCTCAGCGGCATTAACGGCAGGGAATACGGCTATATGAACGATGATTCCAATCTGGAGCGGACCACAAAGGCCGCGGTGGACGGCTATAATCTGGTGACTACGCTGGATGCCAACATCCAGGGAATCGTGGAACGCAAGCTGCAGGAATATAACGATACCTATAAAAATGCGGCAAGAGAAGGAAACGGCGCCCAGAATGTGGGCTGCATCATCATGGATGTAAATAACGGAGACATCCTGGCAATGGCCAGTTATCCGTTTTTCAATCTGAACGATCCCCGTAATACGGACATGCTGTTGGGACAGCATGTGGTGAATGAGCAGGGAACGGTTCAGGATACTATAATTAATGAAGAAACGCTGGCAGGCTTCGATGATGATACGCTGTACCGGCAGCTCAATGCTCTCTGGAAAAATTATTGTATATCCAATACCTATGAACCGGGTTCCACCATGAAGCCTTTTACGGTTGCGGCGGGACTGGAAAGCGGCAAGCTGACGGGAAATGAGACCTATCAGTGCAACGGAAGCCTGACCATTGTGGAAGGGCAGAAGCCGATTAAATGCCATAGCTACCGGACAGGCGGAGACGGTCTGGTGACGGTGGAAGGAGCCATTGAACGTTCCTGCAACGTAGCCCTGATGAAAATGGGACAGGCCATAGGGAAAACCACATTGCTGAAATATCTGCAGGATTTCAATTTCGGCCTGAAGACCAACATTGATCTGGCAGGGGAAGCCCGTACGGCCTCCCTGGTATTTACAGAGGAAAGCATGGGCCCCGTGGAGCTGGCGACGGCTTCCTTCGGGCAGGGCTTTAATGTTACCATGATACAGATGGTGGCAGGCTTCAGTTCCCTGATAAACGGCGGTTATTATTATGAACCCCATATGGTAAGCAAGATCACCGCATCGGACGGCTCCGTAGTGAGAAATATTGAACCCCGTCTTTTGAAGCAGACCGTATCCGAATCAACCTCCGCAAAGATCAGGGATTACTGCAAGGCCGTTGTAGTGGGGGAAAATGGTACCGGACATACGGCCCGGCCCGCCGGATATATTATCGGCGGAAAAACAGGGACGGCGGAAACACAGCCCCGCGGCAACAATCAATACGTGGTTTCCTTTATCGGCTATGCCCCTGCGGATGATCCGCGCATTGCTATCTATGTGGTCGTTGACAGGCCTAATTCCGATAAACAGGACGATGCCAAATATGCCACAAGAATCGTGAAGAGCGTGCTCACAGAGGTGCTGCCTTATATGGACATTTTTATGACAGAACCTCTCTCCGAAGCAGAACAGAAGGAACTGGAGGAACAGCAGATCGCCTATAAACAGCAGCTGATGAGCCAGGTCAGCGGCAATGATGTCAGCGATAACGATGTAGGCGGGGAAGAAGGGGAAGACCAGGAAGGCGGCCAGGCCGGAGAAGGCTCCCAATCCGGTGAGGGCACGGGAAATGAGGAGGACAACGTGAACAGGCCGGCGATGGAAATTGATCCGGAAACCGGATATGGTATTCTTCCCGACGGCACGAGAGTGGATCCTAAAACAGGGGATGCGATAGATGAGGATACGCCGCTGGATCTTCCGGAACCCAACCTGCCTTTGAACGATGGACAGAACCAGGGGGATGAAGGCGGAGACAATTCACCATTCTGATAATTGGTTTTTCCGGAATCTTTTCATACAAAAGAAGGTTAAAATGAGAATAACCTCATAAATCCGGTAATAGATTGTATCAATTACCGCTTTATGAGGTTTTCCAATGGAAGAGAAGAACAAAACATTCCACAGAAAGAAAACAGTCTGGGCCTTTGTTATCTGTCTGGCGGTTTTTGTGGCACTGACAGGGCGTCTTGTTTATCTGATGGTTTATCAGTCAGCATATTATACTCAGGCGGCGGAGGAACTCCATCAGAGGGAAAGAAATATCAAAGCCAAAAGAGGGAGGATCATTGACGCGACCGGTACAGTGCTGGCGGATAACAGAACCGTATGCAACATTTCCGTTATCCATAACCAGATAAAGGATCCGGACAAAGTTGTTGAGATACTCGCCAGAGAGCTTGATCTGGAGGAGGATTATGTCAGAAAAAGAGTGGAGAAATACACCGCCATTGAAAAGATAAAAAGCAATGTGGACAAAGCGGTGGGGGATGCCATCCGTGCCTACCAGCTGGACGGCGTTAAGGTGGATGAAGATTATAAGAGATATTACCCCTTTGACAGCCTGGCTTCCAAGGTGCTGGGATTTACCGGCGGAGACAACCAGGGAATTGTGGGGCTGGAAGTAAAATATGATGAATATCTCCAGGGAGAACCGGGAACCATTTTGACAGTGACGGACGCCAGAGGCGTGGAGGTGACGAAGGAAGGGGAAGACCGGGTGGAGCCGGTCAACGGTGACGATCTCCATATCAGCCTGGATGTGAATATTGAACAATATGCCACCCAGCTTGCCAATCAGGTGCTGGCGGCGAAGGAGGCGGAGAGTGTTTCCATCCTGGTGATGAAGCCGGACAACGGAGAAATCCTGGCAATGGTAAACGTGCCGGAATTCAATCTGAACGAACCGTTCACCCTGCCGGAAGGCACGGCGGCGGAGGGTTTGTCCGGAAAGGAAAAACAGGATCTGCTGAATCAGATGTGGCGAAACGGCTGTATTAATGATACATATGAGCCGGGATCTATTTTTAAAATCATCACTGCCGCAGCCGGACTGGAGGAGGGCGTGGTGACTATGGAAGATACATTCAGCTGCCCCGGTTATATTATGGTGGAGGATCGCAAGATCCGGTGCCATAAAACCTCAGGTCACGGGGCAGAAACCTTTGTCCAGGCTACCATGAATTCCTGCAACCCTGTTTTTGTTACGGTGGGGCTGCGTCTGGGAGCGGACAATTATTACAGATATTTTAATAAGTTCGGGCTTCTGAACAAAACCAATGTGGATTTGCCTGGAGAGGCCGGAACGATCATGCACAAGCTGGAAAATATCGGCCTGGTGGAGCTGGCTACCATTTCCTTCGGCCAGTCCTTTCAGATAACGCCCATTCAGCTTGCCACAACGGTATCCTCCCTGATAAACGGAGGGAACCGGATTACCCCTCATTTCGGGGTGGAAACCATGGATGAGGAAGGCAATGTCACGAATACCTTCGAATACCCGGTCACGACCGGTATTGTATCGGAGGACACCTGTGAGAAGCTGCGTTTTATGCTGGAACAGGTGGTGGAAAACGGAGGTGGTAAGAACGGATATGTGGAAGGCTTCCGCGTGGGAGGCAAGACGGCGACCAGCCAGACACTGCCAAGAGGCACCGGGCGTTATATCGCTTCCTTCCTGGGCTTCGCGCCGGCAGACGATCCCCAGGTGCTTGCCCTGGCAATTGTGACGAACCCGCAGGGGGTATATTACGGCGGCCAGGTGTCGGCTCCGGTGGTGCGTCAGCTTTTTGAGAATATCCTTCCTTATTTGGAAAAGTTGGATTATAATGTACGAGAACAGCAGGGAAATTGAAAGGAAAGGGTGACAAGTGTACTTATTGTACACGGAGAGTCACAGGAAAGGTTAAATGAGTTTATCCGTTTGTATACCGGTGCTCCTGTCGTTTCTGGTAAGCGTATTGCTGGGACCGGTAATCATACCTTTTCTAAAGAGACTTAAGGCTGGGCAGACCATCAGGGATGAGGGGCCCAAAAGCCATTTGAAAAAAAACGGAACGCCTACGATGGGCGGGATTTTGATCCTGTCGGCAATGATTGTTACCTCTCTTTTTTATATGAAGGATTACCCGGAAATAAAACCCATACTCCTGCTCACGCTGGGGTTTGGGCTGATTGGATTTCTGGATGACTACATCAAGGTGATTCTGAAGCGTTCCATGGGGCTTACACCCCTGCAAAAGATGGCGGGACAGCTGGTGGTGACCGGTTTGTTTGCCTATTATCTGCTGAAGGTTACAGATATTAGCCTGGCGGCGAAGATTCCCTTTATGCCGGGAGTGGAGCTGGATTTGGGATGGCTGAATATACCGCTTCTGTTTTTTATTATAATAGGAACGGTAAACGGTGCTAATTTTACCGACGGGCTTGACGGCCTGGCTGCCAGTGTTACCGTGCTGGCTGCCAGCTTCCTGTCTGCGGCGGCTATTGGTACGGGGACGAGGATCGAACCCATTACCTGCGCGGTGGCGGGAGCCCTGATGGGCTTCCTGCTTTTTAATGTATATCCGGCAAGCGTTTTTATGGGAGATACCGGATCTCTTGCTTTAGGGGGATTTGTGGCGGCATCTGCATATATGATGCAGCTTCAGCTTTTTATACCGATAATCGGTTTTATTTATGTGATAGAGGTGGTGTCCGTCATCCTTCAGGTCGTGTATTTCAAAGTGACCGGGGGAAAACGGTTATTCCGGATGGCGCCTCTTCATCATCATTTTGAACTGGGCGGATGGTCCGAAACAAGGATAGTTGCAGTATTTTCCATTATTACGGCGATTCTGTGCCTGGTGGCATTAATAGCCATGTAAAACGCGGCGGTGCCGCTTGGGAGGTAGAAAATGAACGTTGAAGGTAAGAAGGTCTTGGTAGTCGGCACCGGGAAAAGCGGTATTGCGGCTGCCGCACTGCTGGCAAAGGAAAAAGCGGCGCCGGTTTTGTTTGATGAAAATAAGGATACGGATGCGGAGGAAGTGAAAAAAAAGCTTCCTGATGCGGAGATAGAAGTGATTACCGGAACTCTTCCGGAAGGGATTCTGGATGAACTGGAGCTGGCGGTATTAAGTCCGGGCGTTCCGGTGGATACCCCTTTTGTGGAAAAATTCAGGGACAAGGGTATCCCTGTCTGGGGTGAAGTGGAGCTGGGCTACGCTTTTTCCAAAGGAAAGGTGATAGCCATTACCGGGACGAACGGAAAGACAACCACAACGGCTCTTACCGGTCAGATCATGCGGGATTATTACGAATCCGTATTTGTGGTTGGGAATATTGGAAACCCTTATACGCTGGAAGCTTTGAATACCAGGGAGGACAGCGTGACGGTAGCGGAGATCAGCAGTTTCCAGCTGGAAACCACAGTGGATTTCCACCCGTCGGTATCGGCTGTCCTGAATATAACGCCGGATCATCTGAACCGCCATCATACCATGGAAAACTATGCGGCGGTAAAGGAATCCATAACAAAGAACCAGACGAAGGAAGATACCTGTGTCCTTAATTATGAGGATCCTTATACGAGGGCTTTCGGAGAACGCTGTCCGGCATCCGTCATCTGGTTTTCCTCTGCTGATAAGCTTGCTGAGGGCTATTATCTGGAGGGAGAGGACATCATCCGCAGCTTCGGAGGCGTGACGGAAAAGCTGCTCAATATCAATGAAATGAAGCTTATAGGCACGCATAATGTGGAAAATGTTATGGCGGCGATTGCCATGTCGGCGGCATACGGAGTGCCCATGGCGAATATAATTAATACGGTAAAGCATTTTCAGGCGGTGGAGCACCGGATAGAATATGTGGCTGAAAAAGATGGGGTGGTGTATTACAATGATTCCAAGGGAACCAACCCGGATGCGGCCATTAAGGGAATCCGTGCCATGAACCGTCCTACCATATTGATCGGCGGCGGTTATGATAAACAGAATGAATACGATGAGTGGGTGGAGGCTTTTGACGGAAAAGTCAAGCTTCTCGTACTCATAGGACAGACAAAGGAAAAAATAGCGGAATGTGCCAGAAAACATGGTCTTACCAACATTGTTTTCGCAGATACATTCGAAGAATGTATGGAAATCTGCGTGAAAAACGCGGTATCCGGAGACGCAGTGCTGCTTTCTCCTGCCTGTGCCAGCTGGGGGATGTTCCCCAATTATGAGGTGAGGGGAAATATGTTCAAGGAATATGTGAATAATCTGTAACTGTGAAGGTACGGAACAGTTACAATAATCTGAAGGAGTGATTGCGTGGCATCCAGAAAAAACAGAAAGCAGTCTGAATATTTTTTTGATTATACCCTGTTATTTATCGTGCTGTTCCTGTTAGGCTTCGGGCTGATCATGGTGTATTCCACCAGCTCATATGAAGCGTCGATATCGGCCAATCTGAAGTATGATGAGGCTTATTATCTGAAGCATCAGGCGTTTGCGGCGGTTATGGGTTTTTTTGCCATGATTGTTGTGGCGAATATCCCTTATCATTTTTGGGAGAGGTTTGCGACACTGGGATATTTTGTGTCGGCGATATTGATCGTGCTGGTTCTCACACCTCTGGGTATTGAGGCAAACGGCGCCAGAAGATGGCTGAACCTGGGGCTTTCCGTGCAGCCTGCGGAAATAGCCAAGCTCTGTATGATCCTGTTCCTGGCAAGCTTTATCTGTAAAATGGGGAAAGGGATCCGGACGGGAAGAGGCTTCTGGATGGTGCTGATGATCCCGGTGCCGATTTGTGTGATGGTTTGGAAAATTACCAACAATATGAGCTCCGCCATCATCATTTTCGGCATTGCCCTCCTCATGCTGTTTGTGGCAAGTCCGGATTACAAGCGTTTCGTCCTCATGGGAGCGGCGGGGGTTGCCGCGGTTGCCGCCCTTGTTTTCGCCATTATCCAGATGGAGCACAGTGACCTGGGATTCCGCGGCGGCCGTATCCTTGCCTGGCTGAATCCGGAGGATTATGCTTCGGGAACAGGCTTCCAGACCCTGCAGGCATTATACGCCATAGGCTCCGGGGGAATATTCGGAAAGGGGCTGGGACAGAGTATGCAGAAGCTGGGCTTCCTTCCGGAGGCGCAGAATGATATGATTTTTTCCATTATCTGCGAGGAGCTGGGATTGTTTGGAGGGATTGCGGTCATTCTCCTTTTTGTCCTCCTGATATGGCGTTTCATGGTAATAGCCAATAATTCCTCGGATTTATTCGGGGCGCTGCTCGTTGTGGGCGTTATGGGCCATATTGCCATACAGGTAATCCTGAATATTGCCGTTGTAACCAATACGATACCCAATACAGGGATATCGCTGCCCTTTATCAGCTACGGAGGCTCCTCGGTCATGTTCCTGATGGTAGAAATCGGACTTGTCCTGAGTGTGGCGAAGGGAATTAAGCTGAAGAACATATAGGCCCGTCAGGGAAGAAATTTGCCTGTACAAGGTGTCAAGATGCCTTCTCCCGCATAGGATAGAATAGTTCTATTCTGAATAAAATCCGGGAAGGTGGACCATTGAAGTCTATTTATATCAGCGGAAACGCGCCTTTGTACGGCGAAGCTACGATCCAGGGATCGAAAAATGCAGCGCTGCCGATTATGGCAGCGGCTCTTTTAATCCCTGGAATCAGTGTACTTAAGAATTGTCCCCACATAGCCGATGTGGAATTTATGTGTCGTATCCTGGAAACCATCGGATGTATTGTGGTGTGGGACAAAAACGAAGTACGCATAGATGCGTCGGCTGTAAAAACAAGCCGGCTGCCGGAAGAATATGTGACCACGATGCGTTCCTCCGTAATGCTGATGGGTCCTATGCTGGGAAGAATCGGTGAAGTGTCTTTGCATTATCCGGGCGGCTGCGTCATTGGAGACAGGCCGATTGATATTCATCTGAAGGCACTGGAACGTCTGGGAGTCTGTTACAGCGACAGCGAGCAGGAGCTTGAAGCCCAGGCGGTCCGTCTGAACGGCACCGATATTTCACTGGAGTTTCCCAGTGTGGGAGCCACGGAGAACCTTATCATGGCGGCGACGGCTGCAGAAGGGATAACCTGCATACATGGAAGCGCGCTGGAGCCTGAAATAATCAGCCTGTGTGCGTTCCTGAGAGCTGCGGGAGCTGATATACGCGGAGAGGAGACCGGCTGCATAACGGTGGTGGGAGGCAGGAAGCTTCATCCCTGCTGCTTTACCGTACCGTCCGACAGGATTGTGGCAGGGACTTATATGTGTGCATGCCTTGCTGCCGGAGGTGAAATCTTCCTGAGGAATGTGCCGCGGGGACAGCTTACAGCCATGGAAGATGTGGCCATACGAATGGGCTGTAATCTCCGAAGAGGCCAGGACGGCATGCTCATACGGCGGTGCGGAGTCCTTTTTTCACCCGGCTGTGTGGAAACCCGAAGCTATCCGGGATTCCCGACGGATCTGCAGTCACCCCTTCTGGTCGCCCTTTCTCTGGCGGAAGGGAAAAGTGCCCTGCGGGAGACGATATTTAACGGCAGGTTCGGCGTGGTGGATGAACTGAATAAAATGGGAACCGGCATCCTTGTGAAGGGGGATGTGGCCTGTGTACCCGGCGGCCGGAGACTGTCAGGCTGCCATGTGACCGCCAGTGAACTGCGCGGCGGAGCCGCCCTTGTGGTGGCGGGCCTGTGTGCGGACGGAATGACAGAAGTGGCAAACCGCTATTTTATTGACAGGGGCTATGAAGACATTTGCCGGGACCTGTCGCAGTTGGGAGCGGATATAGACAGTTGGTAGGATAGGGGCTGTAAATGAAAACGGATAATAAAAAGAAAAACAAGAAAAAAAGTGTCCGGAATGAGAAAGCCGGCGGCAGGAAACCTTCTGCCGCCTCTGCCAGCGGCTCCGGGAAAAAAAGTGCTGCAAAACCGGCGGCTTCCCCTCCGAAAAAAAATACGGTCCCGGACAGAAGCAGGAGTATCGGCCGTGTGGCCGCCACTACTTCCACCGGAAACAAGCTTCGTCTGGTAACGGGGAATGCGGGCACGGCGAAGAACAGCCGTTCATCGCCGTATACGGGCAGCCTGGGCACCCTGCAGAATGAAGGGGGCAGAAAGAGGCTGATTGTCCTGGGCATCGCGGCGGCCCTGCTGCTGACAGCCGCAGGCGCGCTGTTGTACATAAGCAGCCATTATCACGTGAAATACATATATGTGGAAGGCAATGTCCATTATACGAATGAGGAAATCATAGCGTTAGTCACTTCTGAGAAGCTGGGCGATAATTCCCTGTATCTGTCCCTGAAGTATAAAAATAAGGGAATAAAAGGAATTCCCTTCATAGAAAAAATGGATGTAAAGGTTGTGGCCCCGGATACGATAAGGATAGTGGTATATGAAAAGGCTGTGGCCGGTTATGTGGAATATCTGGACAAGTATATGTATTTTGACAAAGACGGCACTGTTGTGGAGGCTTCCGATACCAAAACGGAGGGAATCCCCCAGGTGACGGGCATCAACTTCAATCATGTCGTGCTGTATGAACCTCTTCCGGTGGAAAATCAGGAGGTGTTTAAGGAAATCCTGTATATGACCCAGATTTTATCCAAATATGAGATCAGCGCGGACAAGATTTATTTCGATGACGCGTATGAAATGACATTGTATTTTGGAGATGTCCGGGCAAAACTGGGAAATGATGACAATGTGGAAGAAAAAATTGCCAGGCTGAAGCAGATACTCCCGGCGGCAGAAGGAAAGAAAGGAGTATTCCGAATGGAAAATTATGCCGGAAGCGGCTCCAATGTGTCGTTTGAACAGGATAAATAAGTAGAAGAAAATGAAAAAAGATATTGCGTTCTTTGCAAAATAATTATATGATAAGAACTGTGAAGTTTATATGGATATCTAAAGGAGGAACAACCTTTGCTGGAAATTAAGACAAATGACGCTGAGTCTGCCGCTAAAATCATTGTTGTTGGTGTTGGCGGTGCGGGCAATAATGCTGTTAATAGAATGATCGATGAAAAAATCGATGGTGTTGATTTTGTAGGAGTTAATACGGACAAGCAGGCGCTTCAGCTTTGCAAGGCGCCCAAGCTGCTTCAGATCGGAGAAAAGCTGACCAAGGGACTGGGAGCCGGCGCCAAGCCGGAAATCGGTGCGAAGGCGGCGGAAGAGAGTACGGATGAGATCACCAATGCACTGACGGGTTCGGATATGGTATTTGTCACGTGCGGAATGGGAGGCGGTACCGGAACGGGCGCGGCGCCTGTTATCGCGGGAATTGCCAAGAAAATGGGAATCCTTACCGTAGGTGTTGTTACCAAGCCTTTCCGTTTTGAGGCAAGAACACGTATGACGAATGCTTTGAATGGTATCGAGCGTCTGAAGGACAGTGTTGATACCCTGATTGTTATCCCCAATGACAAGCTCCTTGAGATCGTGGACAGAAGGACAACCATGCCGGAAGCGCTTAAGAAGGCGGATGAAGTCCTTCAGCAGGCCGTACAGGGAATTACGGATCTGATCAATGTACCGGCTGTCATCAACCTTGACTTTGCCGATGTACAGACCGTTATGAAGGAAAAAGGAATTGCCCATATCGGTATCGGCCACGGCAAGGGTGATGATAAGGCGAGCGAAGCAGTCAAGATGGCTGTGGAAAGCCCGCTGCTTGAAACAACTATCGCAGGAGCCACCGATGTTATCATCAATGTCAGCGGTGACATTTCCATGTATGATGCGGATGACGCGGCAAGCTACGTACAGCAGCTCACCGGAGATGACGTTAATATCATTTTTGGTGCCATGTACGATGATTCCACACCGGATACCTGCCAGATTACCGTTATTGCCACCGGACTGGATGACAAGCCCCAGCAGGCGCAGAACAAATTCGGCTCCCAGTTCAGCGTGAAGCCCCAGCAGTCGCCTGTGAAGCCTGTGCAGCCCGGAATGGGAACAAGGCCTTACACCCCGGTTTCCCCTGCTCCTGCAGCCGGAACCAAGCCGGTTGCCCCCGCTCCCAACTATACCGGAATACATAAGCCCGGCAATCTGAGAAGCAACGTGGAAGAGAAGTCCCTTAAGATTCCTGATTTCCTTCAGAAGAAATAATTCCATATAAACGTTAAAGGACAGAAATGTTCTTCCGATGCATAAAGCAGCCGGATCCGAATTTACGGATCCGGCTTTTTTTGTGCCCTGAGTGAAGCAATTCTCTGAATGAACCGCCGCCGGGCGGTTCTATTTTGTCGAAAATTATAGACGGATACAGAAGACAATATGTGTCATTCCGACAAAAAATGCAGGGGACGGCCGCTATAATTAACCCATGTAAGCAGTCCTATTACATACAGGAGGTGAGAGGTGAGATACGTCGTATATATAGACCGCCTGTTTCTGCTTCAGTTTGTACAAAGCTGCATACTCTTGCTGCTGACAAGGGCTTTTCTGCACAGCACGGCTGCGCTGAAACGGATCGTTTTTGCATCGGCTGCCGGAGCTCTGCTTTTTTGTATGATCCTGCTGCTGCCTGATGCAGGCAGAAGGATGAAGATTCTGCTGTTCGCATGCAGCAGCCTGGTGACGCTGGGAATGGCCTTCCGGATCAGAACCCTGCAGCATTTCTGTAAAGCTGTGATTCTGTATCATGGGGCGGCGTTTCTTCTGGCAGGAGCCCTCAATGCCCTTTACGGAGCTTTTGGAAGAGCCCCTTTTATGGATACCATACAGGCATCGGCCTGTGCGGCGACAATAGGAGTCACTGTACTGTGCGTCCTGAGATGGGAAAAGATAAAGAGGGAAGAGATAGTGATAACCGTGATCCTGGAAGAAGGAAGCGTGCAGGTGACGCTGAAAGCCCTGATAGACAGCGGCAACAGCCTGTATGATCCCATAAGCGGGAAACCGGTATGCGTTGTGGAAAGAGAAGCGCTGGAAGGGAAAATCCCATTGGATATTCCCGAGAAGTTCAGGCTCATTCCCTATCACTCCATCGGAAAAAAGCATGGCATGATGCAGGCGGTGGAAATTGAGAAACTTAAGGTAAAGAAAGATGGACAGGAGTTGATTGTCGAGAAAGCGCTTCTTGGACTGTACGAAAATAAGGTCACAGCACATGGCGGTTACCAGATGATCCTGCATCCTGCATTATTTGAAAATCGGAGGAACGGACATGATATTAAAAGTCGCAATACCAGGAAAAATGCAGTTTAAGATGATTCGCAGGGAACCCAGTTTCCTTTTGTCAGGGCAGGGGGATATCCATTATATCGGAGGAGCAGAGGTATTGCCGCCGCCGCTGGAATCGGAAAAAGAAAATGAAATCATAAGCGACCTTGGGACGGAATATGAAGATGAGGCAAAGAATATTCTGATTGAACATAATCTCAGACTGGTCGTTTACATAGCAAAGAAATTCGACAATACAGGCGTGGGTGTGGAGGATTTGATTTCCATAGGTACGATAGGCCTCATAAAGTCCATCAACACCTTCAAACCGGACAAAAATATCAAACTGGCCACCTATGCCTCGCGCTGTATTGAAAATGAAATTCTGATGTATCTTCGCCGCAACAACAAAACCCGTCTTGAAGTCTCCATTGACGAGCCTCTGAATGTGGACTGGGACGGAAATGAACTGCTTCTTTCTGATATTCTGGGAACGGACGAGGACGTCATTTACCGGGATATTGAAAACGAGGTGGAACGGAAGCTCCTTTTAAAAGCCATTAACAAACTGACAGACCGGGAAAAGACCATTATTAACTTAAGATTTGGTCTCAACACCCCGGACGGACAGGAAATGACACAAAAGGAAGTGGCTACGCTTCTGGGGATTTCCCAGTCCTATATTTCCAGGCTGGAGAAAAAGATTATGAAGCGTCTGAAGCGGGAAATGGTCAAAGAATAAAGTTTCCAGATTTTGTATTTTTACTTTGGTATATTTGGGTGAAATTGTGAGAATTCTCTTTAGTAGAAAATGAGAGCAGGAGGATTCGGCAATGGCACTGAACAAGGTGGAAATCTGCGGGGTAAATACTTCAAAACTTACGGTGCTTACTAATGAAGAAAAAACGCAGCTTTTTGAGCGGATAAAAGAAGGGGACGAAGAAGCCAGGCAGAAATATATAAAAGGCAATCTGCGTCTGGTGCTCAGCGTAATCAAACGTTTTTCCAATAGTAATGAAAATGTGGATGACCTGTTTCAGATAGGCTGCATCGGCCTGATCAAAGCGATCGACAATTTCGATTCCACGCTGAATGTAAAATTCAGCACTTATGCGGTTCCTATGATCATCGGGGAAATCAGGAGATTTTTACGGGACAATAATGCGATCCGTGTAAGCAGATCACTGAAGGATACGGCCTACAAGGCTATCTATGCAAAAGAAAACCTGATGAAGCAGAACCAGAAGGAGCCAACCATTGCCGAGGTGGCCACGGAAATAGGAATTTCCAAGGAAGATGTGGTTTATGCCCTGGATGCAATTCAGAATCCCATGAGTCTGTATGAGCCGGTATATACGGACGGCGGGGACACACTCTATGTAATGGATCAAATCAGTGATAAGAAAAACAAGGAAGAAACCTGGGTGGAGCATCTGTCCTTAAGCGAAGCGATGAAAAAGCTGAATGAAAGGGAATTTGAAATCATATCTCTGCGCTTTTTTGAAGGAAAAACACAGATGGAAGTGGCAGAGCTCATCGGTATTTCCCAGGCACAGGTATCCAGGCTGGAGAAGAATGCACTGAAGGTGATGAAAAATTATCTGACCGCATAGGAGATGATTTGGGAAAGGCCGGGCATGGCCATATTTGAAAAGAGAATAAAACAGCAGGAAAACTCCTGTTTGAGTATAACGGCTGTATCCGGTAAAACGGGTATGGCCGTTTTCTATTCTGGTTAAAGCCCCGGGGCAGATATCAGGACAGAACCATAGGTCAGGAGATGCCGGGACGTAATTTGCAGCAGATAAACAGTAGCAGAAGAAAATGCGGAGCATATGCTAGTAATAAAAGGGAAAACGCATCGTGCGGCAGGGAGACGGATATGCTTTTTTCAGAACTGAAATGTAAGGAAGTCATAAATTTAAGAGACTGCAGAAAGCTGGGACACGTAACCGATTTTGAATTTGACCAGTGCACCGGCTGCATCTGCAAGCTGATCGTCCCGGGCGGAGCTAAATGGAAATCATTTTTTTCCTGTGATACGGACCATGTGATCTGCTACAAAGATATTAAGCAGATAGGCCCGGATCTCATTATTGTGGATTTACCGGACTGAACATGTTTGAAAATAGTTTTCTGTGAAATATGCGTCACGCTCTGTGAGGAGGAGTCTTCACAGAGAGGGGGCGTACAGACGATGTGGCCGAACATTAGTTCCTAAGTTGACATAAAAACAAACCTACTTTATAATTAGTAAAGATATGGAATTATATGGAGGGCGGAAATGAATCTGTTTTCAGCTTTCCTTTGTTTGAGAGTGTGCGGGAACACAGATGGGAGCCAGATATGAAATGTCCGTTTTGCGGTCGAGACAATACAAGAGTAATCGATTCCAGGCCTGCTGATGAAAATAATTCCATCAGACGGCGCCGTGTATGTGATGAATGCGGCAAACGTTTTACCACCTATGAAAAGATAGAGACGATTCCGTTGATTGTCATAAAAAAGGACAATAACAGGGAGACCTATGATCGGTCCAAAATAGAGGCCGGAGTTTTGCGTGCCTGCCATAAGAGGCCGGTGAGCGCCAACCAGATCACCCGCCTGGTGGACGAGGTAGAGACGGATGTATTTAATATGGAAGAAAAGGAAATCCCCAGCCAGGTTATCGGAGAACTGGTGATGGACAGGCTGAAGAGCCTGGATGCTGTGGCCTATGTCCGTTTTGCTTCGGTATACAGGGAATTCAAAGACATCAATACCTTTATGGACGAGCTGAAAAAGGTGATGAGTACGAAAAATTAAAGGGATATGCCGTCCGATCGGAAAACAGCCTTCCAAACAGAACGCGCATAAACAGCACGCTTTGTTCTGAAGGCTGTTTTCCGGTGAAATTTGATTGGAAAATGATTTTGCAGAATAACTTTTTCTTGCATTTTTGATAATTATTGTATACAATACTACGGTAAAACTAAATATAGAATAAGTACTTTTCACGCCAGGTCGGGAAAGTGCTGAGAGAGAAAGGAAAAACACATGAAGACAAAAGCTTTAAAACGGTTTCTTTTGACTTTAGTGTTCACAACACTAACTATTGCACTGAGCGCATGCTCAGGTGATAAGGCAGGTGAGAGCTCTTCTCAGATAACGATTGGCATACCTCAGGATATTGAAGACAGTCTTGACCCTCACAAAGCAGTGGCGGCAGGAACGGAAGAGGTACTGTTTAATCTGTACGAAGGACTTGTGAAACCGGACAGCAGCGGAGATCTGCAGCCGGCGCTCGCGAGTGATTTTCAGATATCGGAAGATGCGACCACCTATACCTTTACCTTAAGGGAAGGGGTGAAATTCCATGATGGCAGTCCGGTAACGGCCGGGGACGTGAAGTATTCCATAGACAGATGCGCCGATACCACGAATGGGGACCCCCTGGTAGCGGCGTATTCCCATATTCAGAGTGTGAATATTCTGGATGAAAAGACGGTGGAAGTGGTACTGGACGGCCCGGATACGGATTTCCTGGCTTATATGACCAATGCCGTTATTCCGGCTTCCAATGAGAATCCGGACACGAATCCCATCGGCACCGGCCCTTACAAATATGTATCCCGTTCGCCCCAGGAAAATTTTGTGGTGGAAAAGTTTGATGATTATTGGGGGACCCCCGCCAATATTGAGCATGTAACTTTTAAGGTATGTGCCAATGCGGATTCTATCGTCATGGATCTGCAGGGAGGATCCATCGATATGTTTGCCAGGGTGACACCGGCCCAGGCGGATCAGCTGGGAGACAGCTTCCAGGTGCTGGAAGGGACGATGAATCTGGTGCAGGCCTTATATCTGAATAACGAGGCCGAACCTTTTAACAATGAGCTTGTGCGTCAGGCGCTGTGCTATGCGGTGGATCCTCAGGAAATCATGGATATCGTTTCCGGAGGGAAGGGAACAGAAATTGGAAGCAGTATGTTCCCTGCTTTTGGGAAATACTATATGCCTGAACTGAACGACATGTATAAACAGGATCTGGACAAGGCGAAGGAGCTTCTGAAGGAAGCGGGATATGAGAACGGCTTTTCTTTTACCATAACCGTTCCTTCCAATTACCAGCAGCACATTGATACGGCTCAGGTTATTGTGGAGCAGCTGAAAAAAATCGGCGTGACGGCGGAAATCAATCTCATTGAATGGGACAGCTGGCTTTCCGATGTTTATGCGGGAAGAAAATACGAGGCCACAGTAGTGGGTGTAGATGCGTCCAGTCTGACGCCCAGCGCCCTGCTTTCCCGTTTTGTTTCCACCGTAAGCAACAATTTTGTCAATTTCAGCAATGCGGATTATGATGCCGCCTATGCTAAAGCCCTCGGTACCATTGATGACGAAGAAAAAACAGCGGCCTTTAAGGAATGTGAAACTCTTTTGGCGGAGCATGCCGCCAATGTATATATCCAGGATCTGCCTTGTCTGGTGGCCCTGAATAAAAAATACGCAGGGTATGAATTTTACCCGCTGTATGTGCAGGATATTTCCAAGCTCTATATTGTGGAAGATTAACACAGGATTCCGGCTTCGCAGGGGAGAGTGAGTGCGACGTGAAATATATGATTAAAAAACTGATATCCATGGCGGCTACCCTTCTGGTGGTGTCCTTTCTGGTGTTTCTGGCCTTTGCGGTGATACCGGGGGACCCTGCCACTTCGAAGCTGGGCACGGAGGCAACCCCGGCAAGGGTGGAAGCGCTGCGGGAGGAAATGGGACTGAACCGCCCGCTTCCCGTGCGGTATGCGAGCTGGCTGGCAGGGATGTTCCGGGGAGATCTGGGAACATCCTACAGCTACAGCATGCCTGTAACGGATATGGTGGCGGAAAAAATTCCCGTCACTCTGACTTTGACATTGATGGCGTTTGCCATGATGGTTCTGATTTCCATACCGCTGGGGCTTTATACGGCCAAACATGAGGGCGGGACGGCAGATCATGTGGTTTCCGTACTGAACCAGATCATTATGGCGATTCCGCCTTTTTTTTCAGGTATCCTGATAACCCTTCTTTTTGGGCTCCTCCTTCATCTGTTTACGCCGGGAGGTTATGTATCCTATACGAAAAGCATAGCCGGTTTCATCGGCTACCTCTTTTTCCCTGCACTGTCAATCGCCCTTCCCAAGGCGGCCATGGCTGTGAAGCTGCTGCGCAGCTCCATTATTCAGGAAATGAGCCAGGATTATGCGAGGACGGCATACAGCAGAGGAAACAGCACGAGAGATGTGATGTACCGCCATCTTCTCAAAAACGCCATGATTCCGGTGGTGACTTTCCTGGGAATGGCGCTGACGGACATGATTGCGGGGAGCATTATTATCGAGCAGGTTTTCAATATCCCGGGGCTGGGAAGAATACTGCTCACCTCTATTTCAAACAGGGATTATCCGGTAGTGGAGGCTATTATTGTACTGCTGGCCTTTCTTGTTATTTTCATCAATTTCCTGGTGGATTTCATTTATAAGAAAATCGATCCCAGGATTCGTGTACAGTAACCGGAAAGAAGAGGCTTAGCTATGAAGAAAAAGAATCTGAATTTAATTCTTGGAAGCATCCTTACGGGCCTTGTCCTGCTTGTGGTGCTTGTGGGAATCTTTTATACACCGTATGACCCGACTGCCATGGATAATGCGAATAAGCTTTCCGGCGTCACGCTCGCCCATCCCTTCGGCTGCGATAATTTCGGCAGGGATATTCTGAGCCGGGTGATGCAGGGGAGCGGCACCACCTTGTCGGTGGCTGTGTCCACAGTGGCTATCGGTACCTTTTTCGGAGTCCTGCTGGGGGCTTTCACAGGCTATTTCGGCGGTCTGCTGGATGAAATCCTGATGCGTATCAATGATGTGGTGTTCGCCTTCCCGAGCATACTACTGGCGCTGGTATTCATCAGCCTGCTCGGTCCGGGAAAGGGAAATGTGATCATTTCCCTGGGAATTGCCTTCATTCCCAGCTTTGCCAGGATTGTGCGTTCCGAGTTCATACGCTGTAAAAATATGGACTATGTGAAGCTGGCAAGACTGGCCGGGGCCGGACATCTGCGCATCATGTTCGTACACATCCTGCCTAATACGCTTAAGGTGCTTGTCCCGGCGGTGATGATCGGTTTCAACAATGCGGTTCTGGCGGAGGCGGGCATGAGCTATCTGGGAATCGGCGTGCAGCCGCCGGATGCCAGTCTGGGAAGGATGCTTTCCGAAGCGCAGACCTATATCTTCTCAGCTCCTGGTTTTGCATTGTTTCCCGGTGTATTCATCGTCCTGATGGTGCTTGGCTTCAGCCTGCTCGCGGAGGGGCTGAAAAGGGATTAAGGAACAGGGAGCTGCTCCTTGGGAAAGGCTGGTAACGTTATGCTTGATGTCATAGATCTGAATCTGGAGTTCCATGACCATCTGGTCCCGGAAACAGTGGTTTATCATTTTAACCTTCATATGGAGGAAGGGGATATTATCGGTCTCGTGGGGGAATCCGGATCCGGAAAATCCATGACCGCCCTGGCTATTGCAGGGCTTCTGCGCAGACATGATATGAAAAAAACAGGACAGATTCTGTTCCGGGGAACAGATTTGCTCACCTGTCCCAGAAATCAGCTCCGCGCTTTTCAGGGAGATGATATCGGGATTGTGTTCCAGGAGCCCATGACCTCCCTGAATCCGGTGTACCGCATCGGCTGGCAGGTGGAGGAAAGCCTGCGCATCCACCGTCCGGAAATGAGCCGTGATATGCGCAGGGATAAGGCGATGGAGATGCTGAAAGCAGTGGAGCTTTCGGAGCCGGAACGGATTTACAATTCCTATCCGCATCAGATATCAGGAGGCCAGCGGCAGCGCGTGATGATAGCCGCCGCCATGATCTGTGATCCCAGGCTTCTGATAGCGGACGAGCCGACCACGGCCCTGGATGTTACCGTGCAGCTTCAGATTGTCAAGCTGCTGTCCAGGCTCAACCGGGAAAAGAAAACGGGTATCCTCTTTATTTCTCATGACTTGAGCCTTGTAAAACGTCTCTGTGAGCGGATTGTGGTGATGAAGGACGGCGCTGTTGTGGAGGAAGGGGACTGTCAGGAAATTTTTGAACATCCAAAAGAGCCCTATACCCGTAACCTGATAGCCGCTATTCCCAGATGCGTGAAGCCTGCGGAGGTTTGAGATGGAAGAAAAACAGACAAATTATGTTCTTATGGTAAAGGATCTGCGGGTTTCCTATGCACAGGAGGAAGGAGGCCTGTTCCATCCCAAAAAGGATCTGGATGTCCTGAAGGGAGTATCCTTTTCCATCAGGGAAGGAGAGGTCCTGGGGCTGGTGGGCGAAAGCGGCTGCGGAAAATCCACGCTTTCCAAGGCGCTGCTGGGTCTGATTCCCAAATACGAGGGAGTGATTGTCCAGAAATCCCTGCATCCCCAGATGATTTTCCAGGATCCCTACAGCTCGCTGAATCCCGTGAAAAAAGTGGGCTGGATTCTGGAAGAGCCCCTGCGGTTGAATACGGAGCTGAACAAACAGCAGCGCAGGGAAAAGGTCCTGGAAATGCTGAAAAAAGTGGGCCTGGATGAAAAGCAGGCGGATCGCTACCCCAGACAGCTTTCCGGAGGCCAGCGGCAGAGAGTGTGTATCGCGGAAAGCCTGATGCTCTCCCCCAGGCTTTTGATAGCCGACGAACCGGTATCGGCGCTGGACGTGACAATCCAGGCACAGGTTATATCCCTGCTCCGCAGCATTCAGAAGGAAATGGGCCTTGCCATTCTTTTCATTTCCCATGATATGCGTGTCGTATACCAGCTGAGCCAGCGGGTCATGATCATGAAGGACGGAGAAATTGTGGAAAGCGGGGATGTGGATGATGTATATTTCCATCCGGAGCACCCCTATACAAAAAGACTGCTGGAGGCCGCGGGGATCGAATCCCCCGGAGAAGAGCCTGCCCGGCCCGTTTCCTGATTCGTCTGCAATAGTACTTATTTAAGAGAGGTATGAAATACATGTTTGAGAAGTTTTATCCGGACAGTTACGTGGAAAGCGCTTATGTAATAGATTATGAGGGGCTGTATAAAAAGGGATACAGGGGGATTATTTTTGATATTGACAATACCCTCGTGCCTCACGGCGCTCCTGCAGATGAGAGGAGTATTGCCCTTTTCCGGCGGCTGAAGGCCATTGGCTATGAATGCCTTCTGCTGTCCAATAATAAGGAACCCCGGGTAAAAATGTTCAATGACGCCGTGCATGTACATTATATTTTCAAGGCGGGCAAGCCCGGTGTGAAAAATTACGAAAAAGCCATGGATATCATGGGTACGGATGATGTCAATACTTTTTTTGTCGGCGACCAGCTGTTCACCGATGTCTGGGGAGCCAGAAATGCCGGGCTGTACAGCTTCCTGGTGAAGCCCATTAACCCGAAGGAAGAGATCCAGATAGTACTGAAACGGTACCTGGAGAAAATAGTTCTCCATTCTTATAAGAAGAAACTGGCCGCAGGGGGAGGAAAATAATATGATTGACGGTAAAACCAAAACCTGTGCACTGCTGGGAAATCCAGTGGAACACACCCTTTCCCCCATCATCCACAACACCCTGGCACAGCGCTGCCAAATCAACATGGTTTATGTCCCTTTCCTGGTAGAGGGCAGCCAGCTGCGCCAGGCAGTCGAAGGCGCCCGGGCGCTGAATATGCTCGGCCTGAATGTTACGGTGCCCCATAAGAGTGCGATATGCCCCTTCCTTTCAGAAATCGATAAGGAAGCATCCTATATCGGAGCCGTGAATACACTGGTCAGTACACCGGAAGGCTTCAAGGGCTATAACACCGATTTAACCGGACTCCACCGGGCCCTTTTATCGGAAGGGATCCAGCTGTCCGGAGAAGAAATAATCCTGCTGGGAGCAGGCGGCGCAGCGCGTGCCGCGGCTTTCCTCTGCGCCCTGCGCGGAGCCAGCCAGGTATACCTTCTCAACCGCAGCCTGGAAAAGGCAGAAGCAGTAGCCCGGGAGGTAAACCAAAAAGCGGAACGAGACTGCATACGAGCCATGGATCTGGACGGCTGGAAGCAGCTCCCCGCAAAAAAGTACCTGGTAATCCAGGGAACCTCCGTAGGCCTTGCCCCCCGCACCGAAGAAGCAGTAATAGAAGACAAAGCTTTCTACGAACTGGTACATACAGGCTATGACCTGGTATACCGCCCCGCGGAAACAAAGTTTATGAGGCTGGTCAATGAAGCAGGAGGAAAAGCCTTCAACGGCCTGAAGATGCTCCTCTACCAGGGAGTAGAAGCCTTTGAACTATGGAACAACACCAAAGTACGGGAAGAAGATGCGTATTTTTGCTATGAACAGATGAAAAAGGAACTGGAAGAACATGAGGGACAGAAATAACAACATCATCCTGACAGGATTTATGGGAAGCGGCAAAACCACAGCAGGCATCCGCCTCTCCTACCGCCTGCGCCTGCCGCTCCTGGATACCGATAAATGGATTGAAAAAGAAGAAGGCAGAACCATCTCCGAAATCTTTGCCCTCCAGGGAGAAGAGACCTTCAGAAAAATGGAAACATCGGCCCTGAGAACCCTTCTCGAATTGGAAGGAGAACAGATCATCTCCACCGGAGGCGGACTTCCCATGCGGGAAGAAAACAGAGAACTGCTGAAAAAACTGGGAACAGTAGTATTCCTTCGCATAAAACCCGAAACTGTATACGACAGACTCAAAGGAGACAACACACGCCCCCTTCTGAAAAAAGCGGACCCCATGAAAGAAATCCGCCGTCTCCTGGAACTCAGAAACCCCGTTTACCAGGAATGCGCCGACATCACCGTCGATGTGGACGGAAAAGATTTCGAAGAAATCATCAGCGAAATCATAGACCGAACCGGAAAAAACAAGGAGACAGACCATGAAAATACTAGTCATTAACGGCCCCAACTTAAACTTTTTAGGAATCCGCGAAAAAAACATCTACGGAACCCAGGACTACAACTACCTCCTGAAGCTGCTCCAGGAAAAAGGCGAACAAACCGACACCCAGATAACCGTATTCCAAAGCAACCACGAAGGCGCCATTATCGACCGCCTCCAGGAAGCCTACTTTGACGGCACCCAGGGAATCGTAATCAACCCCGGAGCCTACACCCACTACAGCTACGCCATCCGCGACGCCCTCTCCAGCATCACCGTCCCCAAAGTAGAAATCCACATATCCGACATCACCAACCGCGAAGAATTCCGCAAAACCTCCGTCACCGCCCCCGCCTGCCACAAACAAATCTACGGCCAGGGCCTCGACGGCTACCTCCAGGCCATAGATTATATCCTCTCTACTTAAAACAATCCCAATTCCGCCCTTATTTCCCTCATGCATTCTTTTGGCTTGCCAAGACTGCGTTTTTCCCCGGCCCGAAGGCCCCCTGGATGCGCGGCGGTCCCGGTGAAAACATTACTTGACAGCAGCTAAACACGGAATTTGCCCAGCATATTATTCAAAAAAGCAAATTCTGTAAAAAAAGAGTTGAAAAAAGAGAAATTTTATTATAAACTAGTAAGGAATTAAACGCGAAAATTTAGGAGGAAGATTTTTTATGATTTCTGCAGGTGATTTCAGAAATGGTATTACGATTGAAGTAGATAGCAATATTTTTCAGATAATTGAATTTCAGCATGTGAAACCCGGTAAAGGCGCTGCTTTTGTCAGAACCAAGCTGAAGAATATTATTAACGGAGGCGTTGTCGAGAAAACCTTCCGTCCTACTGAAAAATTCCCGCAGGCACGTATTGATAGAAAAGATATGCAGTATTTATATTCCGACGGTGATTTATTTACTTTTATGGATATGGAAACCTATGATCAGGTGGCTTTGAATGCCGAGACTGTTGGTGATACCTTAAAGTTCGTAAAGGAAAATGAGATCTGCAAGGTATGCTCTCATAACGGCAGTGTTTTTGCTGTGGAGCCTCCGCTGTTTGTAGAACTGGAGATTACCGATACAGAGCCCGGGTTCAAGGGAGATACCGCTACAGGTGCATCCAAACCCGCTACTGTTGAAACCGGAGCTGTTGTATATGTGCCTCTGTTTGTGAACCAGGGTGACAAGATTAAGATCGACACCAGGACTGGCGATTACCTTTCCAGAGCATAATAAAGACAGGCATCATTCTATTATTAGCCTATAAGACAATGAGATTTCTGCGTGGCAGAGCTTTCATTGTCTTTTTTTTGACAATTCGAAGAGAAAGCGAAGAGGGAAGACTGCTGCCATATTTCAAAAAAAGAGAGGAAATGGAATGGAATTCGAAAAGTTTCTGGAAAAAGTGAAAAACGCCGTACAGGCTTATTTTGGTGAAAATCTCCGCCTGACGGTGAGCAATGTGCTCAAAAATAACGGAGTGACTTTAAGCGGTCTGATTTTTATGTGTGAGGACAGCGAAGTGGCCTCCACCATTTATCTGAACGGTTTTTATGAGGAATACAGCCAGGGACAGCCCTTTGGCGAAATAGTCCGCCGGATATGCGCCGTATATGAAGAAAATAAGCCGGATCAGGATCTGAATATGGACTTTTTTAATGATTACGCCAAAGTGAGGCCCAAGTTGGCCTGCAGGCTGATTCATTATGAGAAAAACAGGCAGCTTCTGGAAAAGCTTCCCCACCGCAGATTTCTTGATATGGCTGTAGTATACTGCTGTATCATGATGAGCGACCGTATAGGCTGTGCCTGCGTCCTGATCAACGACAGCCATATGGAATTATGGCAGGCATCGGAGGAACAGCTCTATCAGGATACTATGGATAATATGCCCCGTGTGCTGCCTGTGGAGTTCTCCTCCATGGATGATTTTATGTTCGATGTCATCCGGAAAGCGATACAGGATAAAATGGAGGAACCCCCGGAGGAAGACAGTGAAGGCTGCCAGGCCATGCTTGATGAGGTTGCGGAAATTCTTGTCGGATGGCCGAAGAAGGAAAATCCGGAGAGAAAGATGTATATTCTGACAAATAAACAGCGTTTTTATGGCGCGGCGTCGATTCTGTATCCGGGAGTGCTGAAAAAATATGCAGACAGCTTTGGCTGTGATTTCTTTATTTTTCCAAGCTCCGTACATGAAGTGATTCTTTTGACCGATACAGGAATAGAGGACAGAGAACATCTGTACGACATGGTTCATGAGGTGAACTGTCAGAACGTGCCGCAGGAGGAGCTCTTATCAGATAGTGTCTATTATTTCAGCCGTGAAAGCGGCCGGATAACAATTCTTTGAAATTCTGTCTAATTCTTAAAATGATCTAAAAAATCTATTTTTCCAAAATGTGGTCTGGACATCCGGGGAAAGTTATGCTAATATATGGCAGAGTGATGCATGTAACAAGTTTGTAATAATTAATCAATGCGTCATCATATAGCTTATGCACCCGTAGTCTAATGGATAGAACGGAGGCCTCCGACGCCTTTAATGCAGGTTCGATTCCTGTCGGGTGCATTTGTGTCACTCTGGCATATGTTTCCTCCGGAAAGATATGCCAAACTTTTGACGGATGTAAATTTACGGCTATAGTATTAAGAATGAAGGTGTGATATTGAGCGAAGAACTTAAAGATAAGAAGGACGGATCCAATTCGGAGGGATCCCCTAATGAATTTGTGGAGCTGTTAAAGAAGAATAAGAAATCGCTGGCAGTTATCGTGGTAATTGCCGTTGTGCTTTTGGGAATCGGCATTTTGCTCGGCTCCCTGATAGGAAGCAGGTCAGGTAAAAATAACAACCTGCAGGCAGGAGCCCAGTCTTCGGAGCCTGCGGAAACACAGACAGAGACCGCGGTGCCCGATGTGCCGCTGGAAGAAAATGCAGATCCGGAAGTGAATGCCCTGATGGAAAAATATTATCAGGCGGCAGCCACAGGGGATATCGAAACCATTAATTCCCTGAAGGATTATTCAGACCAGGCCGAACTGCTCCGCATTCAGGAAAAGAGCAAGTACCTGGAAAGCTATGATGATATTAACTGCTATACCAAACCGGGGCCGGAAGCGGATTCCTATGTGGTTTATGTTACTTATTACGCCAAGTTCCATGATATAGAGCAGAAGGTTACCGGTCTTAATACTTATATCGTATGCAAGAAGGATGACGGAAGCTATTATATTCATGACTGTTCCGAGGATGAATCCATGAAGGAATACCGGACGAACGTCACCAAACAGGATGATGTTGTGGATCTGTTCAACCGGGTTCAGGTAGAATATAATGAGGCCGTCACGGAAAATGAAGAGCTGGCCGCATTCCTTACTGAATTATCGGAGAATCTGAAAACCGCAGTGGGAGATGCCCTGGCGGAAGCGGAAACAGCGGCACAGGAAACTGAGGAAGAGAGCAATACGGAAGAACCTGTCAGCGCAGGGGAAGAACAGGCGGCAGGCCGGGTGAAGGCCACGGATGTGGTAAATATCCGCAAATCAGACAGCGAGACGGCGGACAGCCTCGGCAAGGCCCAGGTTGGAGAAGAATTTGCACTCATGGAGAACCGGGCGAACGGCTGGTCCAAAATTGAATATGACGGACAGGAAGCTTTTATTAAATCTGAATTTTTAGAGGCAGTGAATGATGCCCCTGCTGATGATGAACAGGGCGGAGACGATCAGGCTGCTGATAATGCCGGGGAACCGGAAAATACGGACAACGGCAATGATACAAATACGGATTCCAATCATGCTGCGCCGGGTGCCGGTGACGGAGCGGCTTCTGTAGAAGTGCCGAGCAGCGGAACCTACCGTCTCACCACTACCGTGAATATCCGGAAATCAGCCAGTGAAACAGCCGACAGGCTTGGTGTGGGTTATTACGGGGATGAAGTGGAAATCCTGATGAAACAGGCTGACGGCTGGACAAAGGTTAAATTTAAGGGTGAAACCGGTTATATTAAGACCGATATATTGAAATAACGACAGGAAAGCATTGTGAGAATCTGTTTACAGCTTTTGGAATAAGGAATTCATATACCGGGAATACTTTGTATTATCAAAGTATTCCCGGTTTTTTTATACTTTATTTTACCGGCAGGATGAAGGGAGGCAGAAAGATGCGCGGCGATGATGCGGCGATATACAGAGAAATTCAGAAAAATGCGGAGATGGGAATTAAGGCAATAGAGACCTTGACTCCGAAGCTGTCAGATGATGCCTTTGCTCTGCAGCTGAGCAGGCAGGAACTGAAGTATTCGGAGCTCAGGGATAAGGCGAGGCAGGAGATGCTGGAAGGAAGAGGGGAAACCTATCAGGCAAACGGGGTATCGGATCTGATGCTGAAAGGCAGCATACAGGCCAATACACTTCTCAATACCAGTACAAGCCATATAGCGGAGATTATGATAAAGGAAGAAAACAGAGGCTTGACAAGCATGTGGAAGGCCCTGAACCATTTTGGGAATGCGGGAAATGCGAGTACGGAACTGGCCCGGGAACTCATGGATTTTGAGGAAGAGAGCATTGAAAAACTGAAAAAGTATTTATAATCTGGTGTTTTTCAGCAAATTTCGTCAAGTTAACGTAATAAAGTACTTGCGTGCAGGCTTTATCCATTATATAATAATAGCCGGACAACGGCGTCTGAAAAACTCAGGTCAGAAGTCTGCTCTGGGTTTTTTCAGGTTAAAACAATTAAGGAGGAATTACATATGTCATATGTAGATGAGGTCATTGCGCAGGTAGTTGAGAAGAACCCGGCTCAGCCGGAATTCCATCAGGCTGTTAAGGAAGTTCTGGAATCCCTCAGAGTGGTAGTGGAAGCCAACGAGGAAGCTTACAGAAAAGATGCGTTATTGGAAAGACTGGTTAATCCGGAAAGACAGATTATGTTCCGTGTTCCCTGGGTTGATGATAAGGGGCAGGTACATGTAAATACAGGTTTCCGTGTTCAGTTCAACAGTGCTATCGGCCCTTATAAGGGAGGCCTCCGTCTGCATCCTTCTGTTAACCTGGGCATTATTAAATTCCTTGGATTTGAACAGGTATTTAAAAATTCTCTTACCGGACTTCCTATCGGCGGCGGTAAAGGCGGTTCCGATTTTGACCCGAAGGGAAAATCTGACAGAGAGATCATGGCATTCTGCCAGAGCTTTATGACAGAGCTTTACAGACATATCGGAGCGGATACCGATGTTCCTGCCGGGGATATTGGAACCGGAGCAAGAGAAATCGGATATATGTATGGCCAGTATAAGAGAATCCGCAACGTATACGAAGGCGTTCTTACCGGAAAGGGCCTGACCTACGGCGGATCCCTGGCGAGAACGGAAGCAACGGGCTATGGTCTGTTATACATGACAAAAGAAATGCTTAAATGCAACGGCATCGATATCGCAGGCAAGACCATCGCAGTTTCCGGTTCCGGAAATGTGGCAATTTATGCTATCCAGAAGGCTCAGGAGATGGGCGCAAAGGTAGTAACCTGTTCTGATTCCACCGGCTGGGTATATGATCCGGAAGGAATTGATCTTGCGGCGCTGAAAGAAATCAAGGAAGTAAAACGCGGAAGAGTATCCGATTATCTGAATTACAGACCCAATGCGGAATATCATTCCGGCAAAGGCGTATGGAGCGTTAAGGTGGAAATCGCCCTTCCCTGCGCGACCCAGAATGAGCTTGCCCTTTCCGATGCGGAAGGCCTTGTTGCAAATGGGGTGAAGGCAGTATGTGAAGGCGCTAATATGCCCACCACTCTGGAAGCTACCGAGTATCTGCAGAAGAACGGTGTCCTGTTCGTTCCCGGAAAAGCTGCAAATGCCGGCGGTGTTGCCACCTCCGCGCTGGAAATGAGCCAGAACAGCGAACGTCTCAGCTGGAGCTTCGAAGAAGTGGACAGCAAGCTGCAGGGCATCATGATTAATATTTTCCATAATCTTGATGATGCCGCAAAACGTTATGGTATGGAAGGCAATTATGTGGCAGGCGCCAATATTGCAGGATTTGAAAAGGTTGCGACCGCTATGACCGCACAGGGAATCGTGTAAGTCACTTTATTGCTGAATAGGGATAAAGGCAAAAATGCCGCAGGTTAAGTCATTTGGCTTAGCCTCGGCATTTTTCTGTTTATAACCTATTGTAAGGGGCATCCGGGAAAAGGCGGCATGAAAGAAACGGATAAGGGAAGGAGCCGGAGAATGACGGACTGCTAACCATAATCTTCATCAGCAGTCCGGAAGAAATCTTTGAGCTCCGCGTGGAAAACCTCTTTCATGGCCAGAAGCTCCTGCACACTGATATTCTGAATACCTGCTTCTATTTTTGCATAGGATCCCCTTGTAAGGCTGCAGCCTAAAAGCTGCAGCTTTGCTATTGTCTGTTCCTGCGTAAGGCCGCAGGAATTGCGGAGAGTGCGTATATTGGCACCCAGAGAAACATCGTGTTTTACTTTCTGCATAAAAACTACTCCCTAGTGTTTAGTTCAGCCTCCGCCGCCATTTCCTGCCCGCCTTTTTAAATACTCCTTAAGGCTGTGTCAGCCATAGCTTCCGATTCCATAAGGACACTGCAAAGTGACCTGCCTCATGTATGAGACTTATGCAAGACTCACCATATTATTCATTTACTTCAAATAAAATAATTATTCGGCAAATGGTTCCCAAGAGACTCGGATGGCGGGTAGAAAATGGAGACGGAGGCTGAACTAGAAGCTCCCGATCTCATTATTGGTATATATTATTGATTTTATTAAAAAAGTAGGATATAATTGCTCTATAATTAGAGCAAAAAGAAGATGTGCCCGGGAAAGGTGTTGGAATGATTGAAAAGGAATTATGTGCTTTAACAAAACAACTGATGCTTACCTGTATGGGCGGTCGTAATCTTGATAAAATACAGGAAATTACCGGGTTTTTCACAAATAATGCCGTGGTGATCGGAAGCCACTCTGACGAATTCTACACATCTGTAGAACAAATAGAAAATGCACTGAATAATGATAAATGGAAAGAGGGCCGGAACTATATCTGCAGGCCTGTGAAAGAATGGTTCCAATGCATTCCATTGTCTGAAAAAGTCTTTCTGGTATGCGGGAATATCAGGCTTGAAATGATTTTTGGCTCAGGGGATGCAGGTGAGGCCGCACAGGACTACAGAGCCGGGCTGTCGGAGGCTGATGTCAGAGTCAGCGTGGTATGGAAGCTGGAAAAGGAACAGATTCATGCCTTACATATCCATTTTTCCCTGCCGGAGGAGGATTTCCTGCCATGCAGGGCGGAAGACCTGACAGGCACAGCCGCTGATGAATATCATGGCAGTGCGGACCGCAAGGAGGCAGCTTATTACAAGAAACTTTCGGAACGGGATTTGATGACCGGCCTGTACAACAGAGGAAGTTTTGAAAAATATGTGAAGCTGCAGCTTAATGAAGTCGGCGGCGGCACTTTTTATATGATTGATCTGGATGATTTCAAGGCGGTTAATGATACCTATGGACATGTGGCCGGGGATCGGGTGATTGCAGGTATGGCAGGAATCCTCAGAGAGGTATTCGGGGAATCGGCCGTCATAGGGAGGTTAGGCGGTGATGAATTCGCCGTTTTTGAAAATGGCAGCAGTTCAAGAAAAGAATCGGAGGAAAAGGCCAGGAGGGTCATGCAGGCATATCGGCTCATGTCGGAAAAATACGGGAATGAAATCCTGCTGAGCTGTTCCATCGGCCTTTACCGGGAAAAAGGAAAGGAAACCTTCGAAAATTTATATTCCTGTGCGGATGAAGCACTTTACTTTTCAAAAAACAGTTATAAAGGGACTTTTCACTGGTATTACCGTCAGTGCAGAACATAACAGGTCTGCTGCTGACGGTTCTTTATTTCTGGAAAGATTTATGGTAATATAAGTTAATGCTGTGCAAAGCAGAACTTTAACGGCCATTTTGATTGGAGGTATTATGAAAAAGAAAAAGACGGACAGTGCTGTAATTATCTACATCTGCCTGGCCGCATTGCTTATTCTTGCTATCCGGTATTTTGATGATATTGCAGGAATGGCAGTCAATTTGTGGAATGTATTCTTTTCGCTTGTCCTTGGAGCGGCGGTGGCGTATGTGCTCAATATTATCATGGTGCGTGTGGAGCGGTTTTATTTTCCGGGTTCCCGTAATAAATGGATTAATTCCAGCAGAAGAGGCGTGAGCATCCTTCTTTCCATTCTGCTTGTGATGGGAATTATCGCGCTGATTGGAGGACTGGTCCTTCCTGAGCTGGGAAAAGCGTTCGGAGTGATCGGCCGGAATGTTCCGGTCTTTTTGGAGGAGGCCGCCGGATGGCTTGAGAAAAACAATGCCATGAACATCGCGGCAGGTATCAAGGACGTGGACTGGAACAGCATGATGGACAGGGCTGTGGACTTTGCAAAATCGGGCCTTGGAGATGTGCTTAATTCTACAATAACCGCGGTGGGCGCTGTGGTTGGCAGTGTTGTGAATTTTTTTATCGGGCTGGTATTTGCCATTTATATCCTTTCCGGCAAAGAAAAGCTGCGTTCGCAGGCGGGGAGAATCCTGCGTGCCTATGTAAAAGAAGATACGATTATAAGGTTAAGGAATATTTACAGGACTGCGGATGAGACTTTTTCCAGTTTTATTATCGGACAGTGTACGGAGGCCGTAATTCTGGGTACACTCTGTACTGTAGGGATGCTGCTGCTGCGTTTCCCCTATGCGCCCATGATAGGCGCGTTTATCGGGGCGACAGCTCTGATTCCCATTGTAGGAGCTTATCTGGGAGCCGCTGTCGGGGCATTTATGATTCTCACGGTGGATCCTCTGAAGGCGCTGCTGTTTATTATTTTTATTGTAGTTCTCCAGCAGCTGGAAGGCAATCTGATTTATCCCAAGGTAGTGGGTTCTTCCATCGGCCTTCCGGGAATTTGGGTGCTTGCGGCTGTTACGGTGGGCGGCGGACTGGGGGGGATAGGAGGAATGCTCCTTGGAGTCCCTGTTGCGGCGACCGTATATAAGCTTATCCGCAATGATGTAAACAGGAGAAATCAAAGCGAAAAAAAGATTCCGGTTGAGGGGGCAGCATCTGCAAGGCAGAACGGAAAGCAGAAAGGAAGATAGCAGATGAAAGGGAAATACAAAAGACTGGTGGTCAACCGTATTGTGGTTACGGTTGCGCTTATTTTGCTTCAGATCCTCTGGATTGTTTTTATGCTGGAGGAGCTTGCGAAATATTCCAGTTGGATAACAACAGCTTTTACGGTACTCAGTATTGTTATTGTTTTGTATATTATAGGAAAAGATGATAATTCGGCTTATAAAATCGGCTGGATTGTATTAATTATGGTACTGCCTTTGTTCGGCGGCTTGCTTTATCTGTTCTCGGGTGATAAAAAGCCTTCCCGTGGGATGCGCAGAAAGCTGAATGAGCAGCATGAACTGTTTAAGGAAAGCCTGCTTCAGGAAGCTGAAATACAGGATCGCCTGGGCAAGGTTCACGGACGTGCGGCGGGGACCTTTGATTATGTGAGGCGGGTGGGTGATTTTCCCGTCTACGGAAATACCGATGTTACCTATTATCCCAGCGGGGAAGAAATGTTTGTGGATATGCTGGATGAGTTAAGGGCTGCCAAACATTTTATCTTTGTGGAGTATTTTATCGTTTCCGAAGGGGAAATGTGGGAAGAGGTTCTGAAAATTCTGAAGCAGAAGGCGGATGAAGGCCTGGATGTCCGGATGATATACGATGATATGGGTTGCGTGACCCTGCTTCCGGGCGGCTATTTCAAATGGCTGGAGAAATGCGGGATTAAATGTATGGCCTTCAATCCGGTGATTCCGTTCTTTTCCCTGGTCATGAATAACAGAGATCACAGGAAAATCCTTGATATTGACGGGCATACCGCATTTACCGGAGGGATCAACCTGGCCGATGAATATATTAACAAAAAGGTGCGTTTCGGTTACTGGAAGGATACCGGGGTAAGGCTGAAAGGCGAAGGCGTATGGAACTTTACGGAGATGTTTCTGGAAATGTGGAATGCTTTCCGGAAAGAGGATACGGATATCAGCTGCTTCAAGCCCCATGTGTACCATCCGGAACCCTTTGAGGGAGAAGGCTTTGTACAGCCTTATACCGATTCTCCTCTGGATAATGAAACAATTGCAGAAAATGTGTATCTGGATATCCTGAATCAGGCGAAGAAATATGTCTACATATTTACGCCGTATCTTATTGTGGATGACGTGATGCGCAATGCCTTGTGCATGGCTGCCAAGAGGGGAGTGGATGTGAGAATTGTCACACCGGGAACACCGGACAAGCCCACGATCTTCCGTCTCACCCGTTCTAATTATCCTCCGCTTTTAAGAGCAGGGATCCGGATATATGAGTATACTCCCGGCTTTATCCATGCAAAAAGCTATATCAGTGATGATGAATTCGGTGTCGTGGGCAGTGTGAATATGGATTTCAGAAGCCTGTACCTTCATTTTGAATGTGCGACCCTCTTATACCGGACAAGCGGGCTGAAGGAACTGAAGAAAGACAGCCTGGATACGATTGAGGTGAGCAGGGAGATTACGCTGAAGGACTGCAAGCAGGGCATTATAGGCGGCCTGTTTGATTCCGTGCTCCGTGTATTCGCTCCATTATGCTGAGGAACCATAAAGTGTACCGGGAAAAGAACAGGGCGGCGTTGACAAGGGAAAAAATTAAATTTATAATAGGATAGATTAGCGATTTTGGAGGAAAGAAACGTGAATAAATACGGAGTAAATGAACTGAGGAAGATGTTCCTGGACTTTTTTGAAAGCAAGGGCCATCTGGTGATGAAAAGCTTCTCTCTGGTGCCCCATAATGACAACAGCCTGCTGTTGATCAATTCCGGTATGGCGCCTCTGAAGCCTTATTTTACAGGGCAGGAAATCCCTCCCAGGAAGAGAGTGACCACCTGCCAGAAATGTATCCGTACCGGTGATATTGAGAATATCGGAAAGACGGACAGGCATGGAACTTTTTTTGAGATGCTGGGCAACTTTTCCTTTGGTGATTATTTCAAGCATGAGGCTATTGCCTGGTGCTGGGAATTTTTGACCGAAGTGGTCGGACTGGATCCGGACAGGCTTTATCCTTCCGTATATCTGGATGATGATGAGGCCTTTGATATCTGGAATAAGGAAATTGGTATCCCTGCGGAGCGTATTTTCCACTTCGGCAAGGAGGATAACTTCTGGGAGCATGGTTCCGGTCCCTGCGGCCCCTGTTCCGAAGTCTATTATGACAGAGGGGAAAAATACGGCTGCGGAAAGCCGGGCTGTACGGTCGGCTGCGAATGTGATCGTTATATTGAAGTATGGAATAACGTATTCACCCAGTTTGACAATGACGGGCACGGCAATTATACCGAGCTGGATCAGAAGAACATAGATACCGGCATGGGGCTGGAACGTCTGGCGGCCGTGGTGCAGGATGTGGATTCCATTTTTGATGTGGATACCATCCAGGCGCTGCGGAACAGAGTATGCGAGCTTGCCGGAAAGACATATAAGGAAAACCATGACTGGGATGTTTCCATCCGTATTGTGACGGATCATATCCGTTCCGCCACCTTTATGATTTCGGACGGCATCATGCCTTCCAATGAAGGCAGGGGCTATGTCCTGCGCCGTATCATCCGCCGCGCGGCACGTCACGGAAGGCTTCTCGGAATTAAAGGGGATTTCCTGGCAAACCTGAGCCATACCGTGATCGAGGGAAGCAAGGACGGCTATCCGGAGCTGGAGGAGAAAAAAGACTTTATTTTCAATGTGCTGACACAGGAAGAAAGTAAATTTAATAAAACCATTGACCAGGGCCTGAGTATTCTTTCCGATATGGAAGATACTATGATGAAGGAAGGGAAGACTCAGCTGTCAGGCGAGGATGCCTTCCGCCTTTACGATACCTATGGTTTTCCTTTGGATCTCACGAAGGAAATTCTGGAGGAGAAAACCCTTACCATCGATGAAGACGGTTTCCAGGCTGCCATGAAGGAGCAGAAGGAAAAAGCCCGTGCTGCCAGAAAGGTTACCAACTATATGGGCGCGGATGTTACGGTTTATGAATCCCTGGATCCGGCAATCAGTTCGGAATTCGTAGGCTATGATAAGCTGGTATGGGAATCGGAGGTCACAGCCATGACAACGGAAGAAGCCGTGGTTGACGCCCTTACGGACGGAGAAAACGGAACCATTATTGTTTCCCGGACTCCTTTTTACGGAACCATGGGCGGACAGTGCGGCGATACCGGCGTGATCCGCTGTGCCGACGGTGAATTTGAAGTAAAGGATACGGTTCATCTGGCCGGAGGCAAGATAGGCCATATCGGCAGGATGACCAAAGGAATGATTAAAAACGGGGACAAGGTGGAACTTGCCGTAAACGCGTCGGAAAGAGCGGCTACCTGTAAGAACCACAGTGCAACCCATCTGCTTCAGAAGGCTCTGCGTACGGTGCTTGGTTCCCATGTGGAACAGGCAGGCTCCTATGTGGACGCAGGCAGGCTTCGTTTTGATTTCAGTCATTTTTCCGCAATGACCCAGGAAGAGCTGGATAAGGTGGAAAAGATTGTCAATGAGGAAATCGCAGCCCATCTTCCCGTACAGACCTCTGTCATGACTCTTGACGAGGCGAAGAAAACAGGCGCCATGGCTCTGTTTGGGGAAAAATACGGCGACAGCGTACGTGTGGTTCAGATGGGGGATTTCTCCACAGAACTCTGCGGCGGTACCCATGTGGCCAATACCGGTGACATTGCCGTGTTCAAGATACTGTCTGAAAACGGTGTTGCGGCAGGCGTGAGAAGGATTGAAGCCATAACGGGAACGGGTGTTTTTGCTTATTATAAAGAAGTGGAAGAAAAGTTAGCCGAAGCGGCCAGAATTGTAAAAGCAACTCCCGCAAACCTTGCAGAGAAGCTTACCCACCTCATGGCAGAAGTAAAACAGCTTTCCAGTGAGAATGAATCCCTGAAGAGCAAGGCAGCCAGGGAATCACTGGGCAATGTAATGGATCAGGTAAAAGAGGTCAGGGGTGTCAGGCTGTTGGCAGCCAAAGCGGATAACGTGGATATGAACGGACTCCGTGAGCTGGGCGACCAGCTGAAGGAAAAGCTGGGAGAGGGCGTAGTCGTACTCGCTTCTGAAAAGGACGGCAAAGTAAACCTGGTGGCGATGGCAACGGAAGAAGCCATGGCAAAGGGAGCCCATGCGGGAAATCTGATTAAGGGAATTGCCGCTCTTGTAGGTGGAGGCGGCGGAGGCCGTCCCAATATGGCTCAGGCTGGCGGAAAGAATCCGGCGGGAATACCTCAGGCGATTGTCGAAGTCGAAAAAGTTCTGGACGGACAAATAAAGTAACTGGTAACGGCACGGAAATAGGAAAAATGAACAAAAATTGATGAAAATTAACGTTTTGACTCACTTTTTCATAAAATATACTTAATTTATTAAAAAAGTAGTTGACGTCCTTTCAATTTTTGGTATAATATTTCTTGTGCATTGGTATGCATAAAAAACCCAATCAGTCGTGAACTTGAAGGGACTGAAGGGAGGTCAGGTGTGAGCTATGTCTAACATTATCGTAAAAGAAAATGAGACTTTGGACAGCGCATTACGTCGTTTTAAAAGAAGCTGCGCAAAAGCTGGAATACAGCAGGAAATCCGTAAGAGAGAGCATTACGAGAAGCCCAGCGTAAGACGTAAGAAAAAATCCGAAGCGGCTAGAAAACGTAAATATAACTAAGAAAACGGAAGTCCTTGGCATTTATTACCAAGGACTTGTGTTTTATACGGTAGAGAATGCGCCGGTCCGGCAGTGGAAAGACAGCCGGGCGGGAGGCTTTCTATGAGGATGATAAGTCCGGATTATCAGAAGGGAAAGACAATATGTGGATAAATGGAATACTGGGAGCTGATGTTTGGCATCTGGTCGCGGCGTTCTGTATTTACAGTGTTCTGGGCTGGCTTGTGGAATCGATCTATATGTCAATCTGTAACCACAGACTGACTAACAGAGGATTTGCCAAAGGTCCGTTCTGTCCTATTTATGGGTTCGGAGCACTTGTCGGTTATTTTTTGCTGCGTCCTTTTGCCGGGAATCCGGTGCTGCTGTATTTGACAGGAGCTTTTATTGCCACGGTATTTGAATACCTGGTCGGAAGAGCCATGCTGCGTATATTCGGAGAGGTATGGTGGGATTACAGGGAGAAGCCCTTTAATTATCAGGGCATTGTCTGCCTGGAAAGTACGATTGCCTGGGGATTTTATGCGGTCATTATTATTGGATATCTGCATAAGGCCGTAATGAATATGGCTACATGGTATACATATGGACCGGGGCTTTGGGTGCTCAGGATTATTATTATATTATTTACGATTGACTTTTTACATCAGTTTCTGTCTGCGCTTCATTTTAATGTGATGGAGCAGAGAGACAGGCTGATGGAAAAATACGAGGAATTTAAGGCCAGATGGTATTAACTCTGACGTATAAGGCGGGGACCTTCAGGCCCCTGCCTTTCTATTGTTCAGAATTGGCAGGAATTTCCGGGAATATGGAACAAATGGACATTGGTACAGAAGAGCAGGAGGAAGGTTACAGATGAACTGGAAGAAAAGAATTGTCAGCCTCGTATTGGCGGCTGTCATTGGTGTTGGAACATTTTTATCTTCGGGTGTGGAAGCGGAAGCAGCCGGAGTGATAGGCAAGGGGATCGATGTATCCAAATACCAGGGGGCTATCAACTGGAGCGCAGTGGCGGCAGATGGCTACAGCTTTGCGTTTATCAAGGTGGGAAGCGCCAAAAGCGGCCTGGATCCTTATTTTGCGGCGAACATGGTGGGCGCTAATGCCGCCGGGCTGAAAACAGGCGTTTATCTTTATTCCTATGCGACAACGGTAGAAGCGGCCATGGCGGAGGCCCAGTTCACGCTGGCGGCCATCGCACCCTTTACGGTGAATATGCCGGTTGTATTTGACCTGGAGGATGCGGTACATAAATCTATGACGCCGGAACAGCTGGCTGCGCTTACCGTAGTTTTCTGTACCATTATCCAGAGTGCGGGTTATTACCCCATGGTGTATTCCAGCAAAAACTGGCTGACACAGCGTATCGGGCCTGTTCCCTTCGATGTTTGGGCTGCCCAGTATGCGGATGCCTGTGAATATCCGAATCCGGCCTTCTGGCAGTTTACCAGCAGCGGTACGGTAAACGGCATTCAGGGAAGGGTTGATTTGAACTTCCAGTTTAAGGATTATTCTAATATCATTATCCCTTATGGTTTTACCACAAGGGGAGGCAAGACCTATTTCTATAACAATTACCGTATGCAGTACGGCTGGGTTGATTATGAAGGCAACCGTTATTTCATGAATGCGGACGGTACCCTTTATAATAATGGCTGGCTGACAGACGGTGTGAATACGTTCTATATGGATACGAAGGACGGCCATATGCTCCGTGATTTGGTGACGATCCAGGGCAAGAATTATTATTTCGATGTCAACGGCTTCATGCAGAAGGGTTATGTTACCATTGCGGGCCTCACCTACCTGTTCGGTGCGGACGGTTCCATGCAGTATGGCTGGTTTACTGATGAAAAGGGTGTTCGTTACTTCCAGGAAGACGGCAGCATGGCTATGAACAAAACGCTGGTACTTGACGGAAAGACTTATGTGTTTGATGCTTCCGGCTATGGACAGGAAGTGGTTGCTCCGGATATTGATCTGACCGGTGTGGATCCTTCCACATGGGTGCTGGATCCGGCAACAGGCAATATGATTGACACTGCTACAGGACTTCCTGTGGATCCGGCGATTGCGGCTGCTGTAATCGCGCAGGCACAGGCGGCAGCGGCGCAGTAAAGCGGCGGCGCGGCAGCCCGAGAAAAGCAGCTGTTCCGATTTGCCGGCTATTAAGCCATTAATAATACGGACTGTCCGGAAGGCGATCATGCCCTCCGGCGGTCCGTTTTTGTGTCGGAAGCCCGATTTGTGCAGGGACATGCCCAAAATCTGCCGAAGACCGGAAATTAAAGCACACTCCAGGAATAATCCCCACGCACGTACATAAAATGTGTTATAGAACTTATGTGGAGGGGAGTTTCCCTTATGAATTGTGTGAAACAAAAGGCAATAGCGAAAAAGCTTATTTCCTTCATGCTGGTCATATGTCTGATAGGAATGCCGGAAATAAAAGGATATGCCCAGGAAGGGGCCCCGGTGTCCATTTCGGCGCCTTCCGCCATTTTGATGGAAGCATCCACCGGGACGGTGATATATGAGCAGAATGCGGATGCTTCCTGTTCCCCGGCGAGTATTACGAAGATTATGACGATGCTTCTTATTTTTGAGGCTTTGGACAGAGGGGACATCAAGCTGGAGGATGAAGTGATGACCAGTGCCCATGCCCAGTCGATGGGAGGCTCCCAGGTGTTTCTGGAGGAAGGGGAAATGCAGACTGTGGACACCATGATCAAATGTATCGCGGTGGCCAGCGGGAACGATGCGGCGGTAGCCATGGCGGAATTCATCGCAGGAAGCGAGGAAGAATTTGTTTCCCGCATGAATGAAAGGGCGGAGCAGCTCGGCATGCAGGGGACACATTTTGAGGACTGCTGCGGCCTGACGGATTCGGATAACCATTACACTACCGCAAGGGACGTCGCAGCGATGTCAAGGGAACTGATAACCAAACATCCTGCCGTTTTTAACTATACCATGATCTGGATGGAAGATATTACGCACAATACGGCCAGGGGAAGTTCCACCTTTACCCTGTCCAGCACCAACAAGCTGCTGAAGCAGTATCAGTGGACCACAGGCCTGAAAACCGGTTCCACGAGTAAGGCGAAGTACTGTCTTTCCGCAACGGCCCGTAAGGATGATATCGACCTGATAGCCGTGGTGATGACGGCGCCGGATTATAAGGTCCGTTTCAGTGACGCGGCCACCCTGTTGAATTATGGCTACAGTGTCAGCGCCCTGTATAAGGATGAAAATAAGGATGCGCTGCCCCGTCTTATTGTGGACGGCGGCGTGGCGGAGGATGTGGGCCTGGTTTACAAGGAAGGATTTTCCTATCTGGATGTGAAGGGAAATGACCTGAGCGCGGTGGAAAAAATACTGAATCTGCCGGGAGCGGCCAGAGCGCCCATAGAAGCGGGAGAAAAGGCCGGAGAAGCCGTCTACAGGCTGAACGGGGAGACGATAGGAACGGTTCCGGTCCTGTTTGCGGAATCGGTTGCAGAGGCTGTATACAAAGATTATGTTTTGAAAGTTCTGGGATATTTTCTTTTATAATGGAAGAAAATATGATATACTTCTGAAAGAAGAGACTCAGAGGCAAAGGAGTAAATAGTGATTCAGATTGTGGCAGGCCTGGCGGCCTTGGTGGTCTTATTTTTTCTTGTTGTTATCATACGGGATGTTAACCGGTTTGTTACGATAGAGTACCATATACCCTGTAAGGGGCTTAAAAGAAGTTATTGTTTTGCAATGCTCTCCGATCTGCACAACAAGCAGTTCGGGGAGCATAACAGCAGGCTGCTGAACGCTGTGGATGGCTGCAGGCCGGACAGCATCCTGGTGGCAGGTGATATGCTGACCTCACAGATGCCCGCAAACTATACGCCGGCGCTGGAGACCATGAAGGCTCTGGCCGGAAAATACCCGGTTTATTATGCTAACGGCAACCATGAATACCGCCTGAAAACAGATACGTATAAATACAAAAATGCCTATGCTGATTATGCCGGACAGCTCAGACGTGCGGGGGTTGTGCTTCTGGAAAACGGGAACGTTCTCCTTCCCGACGCGGGTATCCGGATATTCGGGGCGGAAATAGATATGGATTATTATAAAAAGCTCAGCCGCAGGGAAATGAAGGTTTCTTATCTGAACTCCCTTTTGGGACGTCCTTCCTCAGACGAATACAATATCCTGATCGCGCATAACCCGGATTATTTTAAGGCCTATGCGGCCTGGGGAGCGGATTTGGTGCTGTCGGGCCATGTGCACGGAGGGATCATGCGGCTTCCGGTGCTCGGCGGAGTGCTGTCGCCTTCTCTGCGCCTGTTTCCCAGATATGACGGGGGGCTTTATACGGAGGAAAAAGCTTCTGCGGAAGAAAAAAGCCGTATGATATTGGGAAGAGGGCTGGGAACACACACGCTGCCCGTCCGTGTATTCAATCCGGGAGAATTGATTGTGGTCCGTCTGGATCCGGAAAGAGGAAGCTGATGGCAATTGAGGTAAAGCTGCAGGTATTTGAAGGCCCGCTGGACCTTCTTTTGCATTTAATAGAAAAGAACAAAGTGGATATTTATGATATCCCCATTGCGGAAATTACGGAACAGTATCTTGATTATATACGCCAGATGCAGTCCGAGGATATGAACGTAATGAGTGAATTCCTGCTGATGGCGGCTACGCTGCTGGATATCAAATGCAGGATGCTTCTCCCGAAGGAAGTGAATGAAGAGGGAGAGGAAGAGGATCCCAGGGCCGAGCTGGTCCAGAAGCTGCTGGAGTATAAGGCCTATAAATATATGTCTTATGAATTGAGGGACATGCAGGTGGATGCCCGTAAGAATTTTTACAAGGCTCCCACGATACCGGCGGAGGTGGCAAAATATAAGGCGCCGGTGGATTATGAGGAACTGCTGGCGGACGTTACGCTGACACGCCTTCATCAGATTTTCCAGACCTGTCTTAAGCGGCAGGAGGACAAGGTGGATCCTGTCCGCAGCCATTTCGGCAGGATTGAACGGGATGAGGTCAACATCGATGCCAAGGCCAGTTATGTGGCCGGATACATAAAGAGCCATAAAAGAATGAATTTCAGGGAGCTTCTGGAAGACCAGGGGAGCAGGATGGATGTGATAGTCACTTTTCTGGTGGTGCTGGAGCTTATGAAGACAGGCGCTGTTTTTGTGGAACAGGAATCCATAGAGGATGATATTATTATAACGACCAAAGAGCTTCCGGAAGGGGAGCTGGAATTTCACGGACTGACATCTCTGGGCGAAGGCGGCGGGACAGAGGCGGAAGACGTGGACGGAGAGGAGAAATAGGATGGAGCGCAGACAGCAGGAGGCTGCCATGGAAGCGGTGCTTTTTGCTATGGGGGAATCCGTGGAGATTGGCAAGCTGGCTGAAGTGATAGAGGAAGACGAAGATACTGCAAGGCAGATCATTAACGAAATGAAAGAAAAATGGGAAAAGGAGGGAAGAGGCGTATCCATTGCGGAATTTGAGGATTCCTTCCAGATGTGCACGAGAGGGGATATGTATGAATACCTCATAAAGGTGGCAAGTACTCCCCGTAAGTATGTGCTCACGGATACCCTTCTGGAAACCTTATCCATTATCGCTTATAAGCAGCCTGTAACCAAACTGGATATCGAAAGGATCCGTGGGGTTAACTGTGACCATGCGGTGAACAGGCTGATTGAATTTGAACTGGTCACGGAGCTGGGAAGGATGGATGCGCCAGGAAGGCCCCTGCTTTTTGGGACAACAGAGCAGTTCCTGCGCAGCTTCGGGGTGAAATCACTGGAGGAACTGCCGGAACTGAATGAAATGAAGCTGGAGGAATTTAAGGTGGAGGCCGAGGAAGAAGCCAGCTTGCAGCTGCATTTATAATATTGCTGCTATGTATTTGTACGGCCCGGGCAGTAAATGCGCAGGCCTGTCCCAACTGATATGTTTCCAGGGCCGCCTGAGCGGTCATAGGAAAACAGCCGCGGTGTATGGCGGCTGCAATAAACATGGTGCCCGAAAGAGGCACGCACAAAAGGAGGAGAAGGTATGATAGGTTACATCATTGCCGGAGCAGTCATCATTTTAGTCATTGCTGTTTTATTTTCCGGGTACAAGAAAGCACCCCCGGATACGGCGTTCATTATTTCGGGTCTCCGGAAGAAAATCATCATCGGGAAGGCCAGTGTAAAGCTTCCTTTCTTCGAACGGATGGATAAGCTGAGCCTGAAGCTGATAGCCATTGATGTGAAGACTACCAATGCGGTCCCCACAGCGGATTATATCAATATCCAGGTGGATGCGGCGGTAAACATTAAAATCAGCAGCGAGCCTGATAAACTTGCCGTGGCGGCAGAGAACTTCCTGAATCAGAATACCCAGTATATCGCAGCGATTGCCAGAGAAGTACTGGAAGGCAATATGCGTGAAATAGTGGGACGTATGCGCCTGGAAGAAATGGTGAGCGATCGCCAGAAATTCGCCAACCTGGTAAAAGAAAATGCGGAGCCGGATCTGGCGGCAATGGGACTCGATATCGTCAGCTTCAATGTACAGAATTTTTCCGATGGAAACGGCGTAATTGAAGATCTGGGAATCGATAACATATCCCAGATTAAGAAAAAAGCGGCCATTGCCAAGGCGGAAGCGGAAAAGGAAATTGCTGTTGCCAAGGCGGATGCAGACCGTCAGGCGAATGACGCCCGGATCAATTCGGAACGTGAAATTGCCAAGAAAAACAACGAGCTTGCCCTTCAGAAGGCTGAACTGAAAAAACTGGAGGATACCAAGAAGGCGGAAGCGGACGCTGCATACAGCATTCAGCAGCAGCAGCAGAGAAAAACCATCGAAGTGGCTACCGCAGAGGCCAGCATTGCCAAACAGGAAAAGGAAGTTATCCTGAAGCAGCGTGAGGCTGAGGTACAGGAGATGGCGCTGGACGCACAGGTAAAGAAGAAATCCGAAGCTGACCGTTATGCCCGTCAGCAGCAGTCTGAGGCTGAACTGTATGAAAGACAGAAGAGAGCGGAAGCGGAGAAATTCGAAACCGAAAAAACAGCTATGGCAATGAAGGCCACGGCAGAAGCACAGAAATTTACCAAGGAGCAGGAAGCAGCAGGTATCCGTATGGTCGGTGAAGCGGAAGCGGAAGCTATCCGGGCAAAGGGTATCGCAGAGGCGGAAGCCATGGAAAAGAAGGCGCTTGCTTATCAGAAATACAACAATGCCGCTATGGCAGAGATGATGATCAACGTGCTTCCTGAAATCGCAGGAAAGATTGCCGAGCCTCTTTCCCAGATCGACAAGATCACTATTATCGGAGGCGGAGACAGCAATGGTGTGGCTTCGGTGGCGGATAACGTTCCCGTAGTCATGTCCAAGCTTTTTGAAACGATGAAGGATACGGTGGGAATAGATATGGCGGAAATCGTAAAGGCAGGAACCTATGATGCCAAGGTAAACCGCAATATCAATATCAACGGTGCTTCTGAGGAAGAAACCGCCAGGCTTGCACGCGCTGTGGAAACGGCTGCGGCTGTGGATTCCATAAGGGAGTAAGGGTCTTCGGAAGGAAAGGGAAAAGTAGTGCACATAAAAACGGATACCGTTAAATAAAATATAACAATACAAAGTGAACAGGTATCTGTATGCAAATGAAATATTTTCATTCGAAATCCTTTCGTTCGAAAACCATTCGCCCGAGATTTTTTTTCACTAAAATTTATCAGGCCATGTTTTTATCCTGTGTTTTGATTCTGAGCCCGGTTGTCCTGTTTTCTGTACAGACTATCGAGGCCTGTGCACAGGAGAATGACAAAGATGGTACAACCAGTGAATTATACGCCCTGTCCGCTGTCCTTATGGATGCGGACAACGGGCGTATTTTGCTGCAGAAAAACGGGACAGAGGTGCTGCCCATGGCAAGTACCACCAAGATTATGACCTGTATCCTTGCCTTGGAACAGGCCAATCCAGATGATTATGTTTCCGTATCCTCTTATGCAGCGGGAATGCCCAAGGTACATCTGGGGGTGAGGAAGGGAGATGTTTTCCGGCTGGGGGACCTGCTCTATTCCCTGATGCTGGAATCCCACAATGATTCTGCGGCAATCATTGCGGAGCATGTGGGAAACTGCCTCGCCGGAGGAGGCAAGCGGAGTGCGGATAATTCAGAAGAGGAAAGCAAGGAGGCTATTCTGCGGTTCGCGGGCCTTATGAATGCCAAGGCGGAGGAAATCGGATGTGCCGATACGTTCTTTGTCACCCCCAACGGACTGGATGCCATTCTCACCTATCAGGATGACAGCGGCAACGAGGTGCAAAGACAGCATTCCACCACTGCCAGTGACCTGGCCCGCATCATGAGTTACTGTATTATGGATTCTCCTAAAAAAGAGGAATTCCTTACCATTACCCGGACACCGGCTTACTCCTTCTCCGATTATAAGCTGGGTGAGGACGGACAGTGGGCCGCCGGAGGCAGACAGTTTTCCTGCAACAACCATAATGCTTTCCTGAATATGATGGAGGGTGCGCTGTCAGGGAAAACGGGCTTTACCGGCAAAGCGGGCTACTGCTATGTGGGAGCCCTTGCCCGGGACGGGAAGACCTTTACCATTGCCCTGCTTGCCTGCGGGTGGCCGAACCATAAAAGCTGGAAATGGCATGACGCCAAGCTGCTGTATGAGTACGGGCTCTCCAACTTTGAAAAAAGGAATATTTACGAAAAGACGGATCTTTCTCCGGTGCCGGTGGAAGGCGGAATCTGTGAGGATACTGTCCTGCAGGTACAGGAACAGGATATATCCCTGCTGCTTTCCGAACAGGATGAGGTACATATGGAACTGGAGGTGCCGGATTCTCTGACGGCTCCTGTGGAGGCCGGCAAAACGGTGGGCTGGGAAACCTACTATGTGAATGGAGAGGTGTATGCCCAGCTGCCGATTACAACGGCGGAGGATGTCCTAGAGCTGACCTACCGTTATTGTCTGGATCGCATTCTGGAGCTGTTCTGGCTGTAAGGAAAGTCGGGACTGCGCTCATTCCTTCCTCCATGACGTCCGGGAGCAGCATGTTGACAGGCAGGTATGTCGAATTGCTGCTCCCGCTGTGAAAAAAGAAGGGAAAATTTACGTTTTCCATCTAGTCCTTTTTTGGGTTTCGTGTTATACTACTAAAATACGGGTGCTATGAGTACAGGCCGCAGGACGGTGGGGAGGGTTCCTGATCGGAACCACTGTTTCTGGGCAGCAGATTTCAGCCTGCAGTGCTTGTACAGCCGTAGATTAAAGTTAACTTTTTTATTAATATAAAATGGAGGGCTGAAAAATGAGTATTACTTCACAAGCGAGTCAAAGAATTACCGCTTTGCTCGATGACAACAGTTTCGTTGAAATTGGCGCTATGGTAACAGCCAGGGCGACTGATTTTAATTTGAAACAGACAGAGACTCCTTCCGACGGTTGTATTACCGGTTATGGAGTGATTGACGGCAATCTTGTGTATGTTTACGGCCAGGATGCTTCTGTATTAGGCGGCAGTATTGGTGAGATGCATGCAAAGAAGATCGCCGGCCTCTATGATCTGGCGATGAAGACAGGTGCTCCTGTAATAGGGCTGATTGATTCCGCCGGACTCAGACTGCAGGAAGCTACAGATGCTTTAAACGCATTCGGTGAGATCTATAAGAAGCAGACAATGGCTTCCGGTGTGATTCCCCAGATTACTGCAGTATTCGGAACCTGCGGCGGAGGGCTTGCATTATTCCCGGCGCTGACCGACTTTACTTTTATGGAAGAAAAGAAGGCCAAGCTGTTTGTAAACACCCCCAATGCACTTGCAGGCAATGAAATTTCCAAATGTGATACCTCCAGCGCTGCTTTCCAGAGCGAAGAAGCGGGTATCGTTGACTTTGTTGGTGATGAGGCAGCTATTCTCGGACAGATCAGAGATTTGGTATGTATGCTTCCTTCCAACAATGAAGATGACAATTCTTTCGTAGAATGTGCGGATGATCTGAACCGTGCTGACGCGTCTTTAGCTAACTGCGTGGGAGATACCTCCATCGCGCTTTCCACAATCGCTGATGATAATGCATTCGTTGAGGTTAAGGCTGCCTATGCAAAAGAGATGGTAACCGGCTTCATGAAGCTGAACGGCGTTACCGTAGGCGCTGTGGCAAACCGCAGTGAAGTATACAATGAAGAAGGCGAGAATGCAGAAACCTTTGATGCGGCTCTTTCTCCTGCAGGATGTGAAAAGGCAGCAGAATTTATCAGTTTCTGTGATGCTTTCAATATCCCCGTCCTATCCCTGACCAATGTCAACGGATTTAAGGCGGACAAGTGTTCTGAAAAGAAAATCGCCAAAGCAGCGGCAAAGCTTACATATGCATTTGCGGATGCAACCGTTCCGAAGGTAAATGTTATCATCGGAAAGGCATACGGAAGCGCTTATGTTGCAATGAACTCCAAGGCTATCGGAGCAGACATGACCTACTGCTGGCCGAATGCTGAAATCGGAACCATGGATGCCAAGCTGGCAGCTAAAATTATCTGCGACGGACAGGGTGCTGACGCAGTGAACGAATGTGCAAAGGAATATGCTTACCTGCAGACCAGCGCAGTTTCTGCTGCTAAGAGAGGATACGTGGATGCTATTATCGAACCCGCCGACACAAGAAAATATGTTATCGGCGCATTCGAAATGCTCTTCACAAAGAGAGAAGACCGCCCTGCAAAAAAACACGGTACAGTATAAGAAAGGATGATACTTAATATGAAAAAAAGGTTATTAGTATTAGGTATGGCTATCATCTGTATCTTCGGCATGACGGCCTGTGGCAAAGCCGCAGATGAATCTGCTGCCAATACACTTGGTATAACGGAAGAGGGAGCCATTAACTATGCAGACCAGGTTCTGGATTCCGTAAGGACCATAGTGGATCAGAATATGCAGGAACAGTATGCAGGCGATGCGGTGGTTTCCGCCGCTCTGACAAGCTGGACCTCTGCGATGGAAGACATCGGCGAATTCAAGTCCATTACGGATCACGAGGTGATTACGGACAAGGATGGGGCCACTATCAATGTGATGATAGAGGGAACCGACCACAACGCAGTTGTGGAAATCCTTTTGGACAGTGAACTGACATTGACGGGCATAACAACGAATGTACAGTATTCCTTCGGAGAGCTGATGGAAAAAGCGGCACTGAATACCATACTTGGTATGGGAACTGTTTTCGTTGTTCTGATTCTTATCAGTCTGCTTATTTCCTGTTTTGTTTTCATTCCCAAGATTCAGGCCGCCTTCTCCGGGAAAAAGGATGAAGATACGGCGGAGCCGGAGGCAGCAGTTGCAGCACCGGTGAGTACAGCAGCAGCCGTTACAGAAGATTTAACTGATGATTATGAACTGGTAGCAGTTATTGCGGCCGCGATTGCAGCAAGCGAAGGCGCTGCATCCACAGACGGATTCGTAGTAAGAAGTATCAGACGTGCCAATACCAGCAAATGGAAAGCAAATTATTAATAAATGAATTAACAGGAGGAATTTTCATCATGAAGAACTATACAATTACCGTTAACGGAAACGTATATGATGTAGTAGTAGAAGAAGGCGCTTCCACAGGAGCACCCGCAGCGGCTCCCAAAGCAGCACCTAAGGCAGCTCCCAAAGCAGCTCCTGCACCCGCAGCAGCACCTAAGGCAGCTTCCGGAGCAGCAGGCAGTGTGAAGATTGAAGCCGGAGCAGCCGGTAAAGTATTCAGCATTGATGCAAAGGTTGGACAGGCAGTTAAGGCCGGAGATGCAGTTGTTACCATTGAAGCTATGAAAATGGAAATCCCTGTTGTTGCACCTTCCGACGGAACCGTAGCAAGTATTGACGTAGCTGTTGGCGATGCTGTTGAAGCAGGAGGACTGCTTGCAACATTAAACTAATCAGAAGGAACGTAAAACGTCCTACCAAAGCCCATGAAAATGAGTTTATGAGTTTTGGCTGAATTAACATGGGAGGTCAACAGAATGGATTACATAGTAACCACATTAGACAATCTGGTGCATCAGACGGCGTTCTTCAATTTGACCTGGGGAAACTACCTGATGATCGCAGTAGCTTGTTTATTTCTCTACCTGGCTATAGCCAAGGGATTTGAACCGCTGCTTCTTACTCCGATTGCCTTCGGTATGCTGCTTGTTAATATCTATCCGGATATTATGCTGCATGCGGAAGATGCAGCCAACGGAGTTGGCGGTCTGCTTTATTATTTCTACAAACTGGATGAATGGGCAATCCTGCCGTCCCTGATTTTCATGGGAGTAGGCGCCATGACGGACTTCGGTCCCCTGATTGCCAATCCTAAGAGCTTTTTATTGGGTGCAGCAGCACAGTTTGGTATTTTTGCCGCATATTTCGGAGCTATTGCCCTTGGCTTCAACGACAAGGCAGCGGCAGCTATCTCTATTATCGGTGGTGCTGACGGCCCTACTTCCATTTTCCTTTGTGGTAAACTCGGGCAGACAACGCTTTTGGGGCCTATTGCCGTAGCAGCATATTCCTATATGTCCCTGGTGCCGATTATACAGCCGCCTATTATGAAGCTGCTTACCACGGAAAAAGAAAGAAAAATTAAAATGGAACAGCTGCGTCCGGTTTCCAAACTGGAAAAAATCCTGTTCCCTATCATTGTTACCATCGTAGTATGTCTGATTCTTCCTACCACAGCGCCCCTTGTTGGTATGCTGATGTTAGGTAACCTGTTCCGGGAATCCGGTGTTGTAAGACAGCTGCAGGAAACTGCTGCCAATGCTCTGATGTACATCGTAGTTATTCTGCTGGGTACCTCTGTAGGAGCTACCACCAGTGCAGAAGCATTCCTGAATTTGGACACTATCAAAATCGTTGTCCTCGGCCTTGTTGCTTTCGCATTTGGTACGGCGGCAGGTGTTCTGTTCGGTAAGCTGATGTGCGTGATAACACATGGCAAGGTTAATCCGCTGATTGGTTCTGCAGGTGTGTCCGCAGTGCCTATGGCCGCCAGAGTTTCCCAGAAGGTAGGAGCGGAAGCAGATCCTTCCAACTTCCTTCTGATGCATGCGATGGGACCTAACGTAGCCGGCGTTATCGGTACGGCAGTTGCTGCCGGTACCTTTATGGCTATCTTCGGAGTATTCTGATTGAAGCAGCCATTCAGATTACTGAACTTTATTAGAAATTTAGGAGGAAAAGGAAATGTCAGACCCGAAACCCATTAAAATTATGGAAACCGTATTACGTGACGCCCATCAGTCTCTGATCGCCACAAGAATGCCTACCGAATTAATGCTTCCTATTGCAGAGAAGATGGACAAGGTTGGCTATGAGGCAGTGGAGTGCTGGGGCGGCGCTACTTTCGATGCTTCCCTGCGTTTCTTGCATGAAGATCCCTGGGAAAGACTGAGAAAATTAAGAGCAGCATTTAAGAATACCAAGCTTCAGATGCTTTTCAGAGGACAGAATATCCTGGGTTACCGTCACTATGCAGATGATGTTGTAGAGTATTTCGTACAGAAATCCATCGCAAACGGTATTGATGTAATCCGTATTTTTGACTGTCTGAATGACCTGCGCAACCTGGAATGTGCGGTGAAAGCCTGCAATAAGGAAAAAGGACATGCACAGGTTGCACTGAGTTATACACTGGGCGATGCTTATACCATGGATTACTGGATGAACATCGCAAAAGAGATTGAAGATATGGGTGCTGATTCCATCTGTATCAAGGATATGGCAGGACTGCTTGTTCCTTATGAAGCAGATAAGCTGATCCGTTCCCTGAAGTCAGCTACCAAGCTGCCTATTCAGCTGCATACCCATTATACATCCGGTGTTGCCAGCATGACTTACTTAAAGGCAGTGGAAGCAGGCGTAGACGTTATCGACTGTGCAATTTCTCCTTTTGCACTGGGTACCTCCCAGCCTGCAACAGAAGTTATGGTTGAAACCTTCCGCGGAACTCCTTATGACTGCGGATACGATCAGGCTCTGTTAGCTGAAATCGCTGATTATTTCAGACCTTACAGAGAGGAATGCTTGAAGACCGGACTGATGGATCCCAAGGTTCTGGGTGTAAATATCAAGACCCTGATGTATCAGGTACCCGGCGGTATGCTTTCCAACATGGTTAGCCAGCTGAAAGAGCAGAATGCAAGCGATAAGTATGATGAAGTGCTTCAGGAAATCCCCAGAGTGCGTAAAGACCTGGGTGAGCCCCCGCTTGTTACTCCTTCATCCCAGATCGTTGGTACACAGGCTGTATTCAACGTATTGATGGGTGAGAGATATAAGGTTGCTACTGATCAGACCAAGGATCTGCTTTCCGGAAAATATGGCGTTACTGTTAAGCCTTTCAATCCGGAAGTACAGAAGAAGGTTATCGGAGATGCAGAGGTTATTACCTGCCGTCCTGCCGACCTGATTCCTAACGAGCTGGAAAAGATCGAGTCCGAAATGAAGGAATGGAAGCAGCAGGATGAGGATGTGCTTACTTATGCACTGTTCCCTCAGGTTGCAGTTGATTTCTTCAAATACCGTCAGGCTCAGCAGGAAAAGGTTGATATGACCCAGGCTGATACCAAAAACGGAGCTTATCCGGCATAAGTAATGCCTTAAGTTAGATTTTACATTGACAGGCGGACATCTCAGGGTGCCCGCCTGTTTAAACTGTGTGCGCAGGCCTGAGGAGAGTATGAATTTTGTGTGAGCAGGAAAGGGATAGTACGAGGTGAAGCATGACAGAAGTTAAGGAATACGGAAGAAAAATTCAATATTATGAAACCGACAGGATGGGAATTGTCCATCACTCCAATTATATCCGCTGGATGGAAGAAGCCAGGACGGATGTGCTGGAGCAGATAGGGCTGCCCTATGATAAGATAGAAAAAGCAGGAATCCTGATCCCGGTCCTGGGAGCCTCCTGTGAGTACAGGATTTCTTTCAGATATGCGGAAAATTTCAGGATTAAGGTAATCCCCAATGGATTTAACGGTATTAAGATGGGGCTGAAATATGAAATATACGGACAGGAGGACGGAAAGCTGCATGCGGCAGGGGAAACCAGCCACTGCTTTCTGGATCGGAAAATGATGCCTGTACATTTAAAACGGGACTATCCGGAGATTTATAACAGGCTTGTCGCATATATGGGTGACTAAATTGCGGTAATTATTGGGAGGAGCCAGGTACAGGCTCCTCTTTCTTTTTGCAGGAAAGGCCGTATTCCCTGGGGGAACAGCCGCAGTATTTCCGGAAATACCTGGTGAAGTGCTGCAGGCTGGTAAAGCCGCAGAGGCGGGCCGCTTCCTGTACCTGGAGGGCCTCGTTGCTCAGGAGGCTTTTGGCCTTTTCCATGCGTACATGGAGGAGGTCAGTCTTCGGGGTGGTGGAAAAGAAATGGTGGTAATAAACATAAAACTGGCTCTTTTCCAGATTCACTTCCTGGCAGAGCCGCTCGATGGTCCATTCTTCCTGGCAGTTTGACAGCATTTTCAGGCGAAGATTCTGGAAAAGAAGATAGAGGTTTTCGCCATCCTCCTTCCGGTCGGCGCGGTGGAGAAGATCCCGGGAGATGGAAATAAACATCTGGGATATCAGGCAATGAATATACTCATCCCGGTATTCTGCAAGAGAGAAATACTGCATCTGTACGCTTCTGATAAAGGAATCAATCTCGGCAGGGTTGGAGGGATAGAAGATTTCATTTTCCGGAAAGCCATATTGTCTGGCAGGACTCAAATCGGAAGAAAAGTGAAGATAGCTGTTGCAGAAACGCTTTACGGCCTGGTAATGCTGAGGGGTCTGCGGAGTGAACAGAAGGCAGGCATTTTCCTTGGTGATGATGAGCTCCTCCTGCAGATAGATTTTCATGGGGGTTTTCAGCAGAAGGAACAGATAATCCCCGCTTCCGCCGGGGCGGAAAATCGTATCATAGTCCTGGTTAAAACGGTTGTATTCGCAAAAATGAAGAGTGATCATGGGTATCCTCCTGAGGAATGTCTGCGGTATAAAAACGGCGGAAGTTCTTTTCATGAGGATAGCATAGAACCGGAAGAAAAGTCAAATATATCGGAGAAAAAGAACTGGCGGTTTTTTATTTCAAAGATTATGATGAAAATACAGATATAGGTAAGCTTGCCGGGACACGGCGGAATGGAGAATGGTATGAAAAAAGCAGAATTGATTGTAGACAAATATTATCTTACCGGAGAGGTGGACAAAAGAATCTTCGGTTCCTTTATTGAGCATCTCGGGAGGGCTGTTTATGAAGGCATTTACCAGGAAAACAGTCCTTTTGCCGATGAACAGGGGATGAGAAAGGATGTTATTGATCTGGTAAGGGAACTGAAGGTTCCTATCGTGCGTTATCCCGGCGGCAATTTTGTATCCGGCTATCATTGGGAAGATGGTGTCGGCCCCAAGGACAAACGTCCTTCAAAGGTGGATCTGGCATGGTCTGTTATCGAAAGCAACCAGTTCGGGCTGAATGAATTCGCCGATTGGGCTAAAAAAGCGGGCACGGATATCATGATGGCTGTGAATCTGGGGACCAGAGGACCGGAAGAAGCCAAGGATGTATTGGAATACTGTAATTTTAAGGGCGGTACATACTATAGTGATTTAAGAAAGAAACACGGCTATGAAGCGCCTCATGATATCAAGCTCTGGTGTCTGGGCAATGAAATGGACGGCCCCTGGCAGATGGGACACAAAACAGCAAAGGAATACGGTCGTATTGCAGCGGAAACAAGCCGTCTGATGAAATTTATGGATCCTACCATTGAAACGGTAGCCTGCGGAAGTTCCTCTCTGACCATGGATACCTTCGGTTATTGGGAAGAGGAAGTGCTTAGCGAGTGCTATGACCAGGTGGATTATCTTTCCCTGCATCAGTATTATGGAAACAGGGACAATAATACAACGGAATTTCTGGCAAATTCCAAGGGCATGGATGAATTTATCAGCTCCGTCCTTTCCATCTGTGACTGTGTGAAGGCAAAGAAGAGAAGCAAGAAACAGATCAACCTGTCCTTTGATGAATGGAATGTGTGGTATCACAGCAATGATGCGGACGCTCAGCTGGAAAAATGGGTACAGGCTCCTCATCAGCTTGAGGATGTATATAACTTTGAAGATGCATTGCTGGTGGGCAGTATGCTCATCACCATGCTGCGTCATGCGGACAGGGTAAAGGTAGCCTGCCTGGCTCAGCTGGTAAATGTTATCGCCCCCATCATGACTTCCGATACCGGGGCATGGAGACAGACCATTTTTTATCCTTATATGCACGCGTCCGTATTCGGAAGGGGAACTGTTCTGAATACGCAGGTACAGGCTCCTGTTTATGAAAGCAGGACTTATGGAGAGGTTTCCTGTCTGGACAGTGTATGTATCTGGAATGAAGAAGAGGAAGAACTCACTATTTTTGCGGTAAACAAGGATCTGGAGGAAGATCTGGAAGTGAACTGTGATTTCAGACAGTTTGCGGATTATAAGGTGGCGGAGCACATCGTGCTGACCAATGAGGACATGAAGGCCGTGAATACAGAGGCGGCTCCGGATTGTGTTTTACCCGGACACAGTGAAGCATCCAAAATGGACGGAGGACACTTTACGACTCTGTTCGGAAAGCACAGCTGGAATGTGGTAAGACTTAAGAAATAAATGGATGAGATGGCAAAGGGCGTTTTCCTTTACAGGAAGGCGTCCTTTTTTATGATTTTCTTTTAAGGGTGTAACATATTTTGAATTACCGTTTCCTTTTTGGACAAATGAAACAAAATGGGTAAAAGGGAAACGGGAAATCCTCTTGCCTTCCCCTGACAGCAGGGCTATAATTTCCTCTGACGATTCGAAGAAATGGAAAAGTAAGAGGTGTATCAAATGGAAGAAAAGAAAGAAAAAGGGAATTTTTGGCTTACGGTTGCGACTTTTATCGTAAACAAACGGAAGGCAATTTACGTTCTCTTTTTTATTGCTGTAATTTACAGCGTGGCGTCTATGAACAAAGTATCGGTGAATCAGGATATAACCAAGTACCTGCCCGCTGACAGTGAAACCAACCGGGGACTTTCCCTGATGGAAGAACAGTTCCTGACATATGGAAGCGCGCGGGTTATGATTTCCAATATTACATATACCAGGGCAGAAGAACTGGTGGAAAAGCTGGAAGAGGTAAATGGGGTAAAAGAGGTTGCCTTTGATGATACCGAAGATCATTATGCAGGGACTAATGCGCTTTACGATATTACTTTTTCTGCGGAAGAGGAGGAACAAATCAGTAAGGATGCCATGGAGGAAATCCGGGATATGCTTTCCGGTTATGATACCTATGTGTCCACTGAGGTTGGTTCCGAAGAGGCCTCAAGCAAGGCTTTGGAAAAAGATATGAACCTGATTCTGGTTCTGGCAGTAATTATCATTGTTACGGTTCTGCTTCTTTCTACAAAGGCATATATGGAAATTCCCGTCCTGCTCATAACCTTTGGCGTGGCGGCAATCCTGAACAAGGGTACCAACTACTGGCTGGGGACCATATCCAGCGTTACGGACTCCATTGCCGTTGTGCTGCAGCTGGCGCTGGCGATTGACTATGCCATTATCCTGTGTGACCGCTTTATGGAGGAGCACGAGACCATGGATGCGGAAAATGCGGTGAAGGTGGCTTTGTCCAAGGCTATTCCTGAAATCAGCGCTTCCTCCCTGACGACTATTTCAGGTATGGTGGCCATGATGTTCATGCAGTTCCGGCTGGGCTATGACATGGGAATCGTGCTTGTTAAGGCTATTATTTTCAGCCTGATTTCCGTGTTCATGCTGATGCCCGGTATTCTGCTCCTTTTTGCAAAGGGGATCGACCGTTCCCATCACAGATGTTATGTTCCCAACATTACTTTTGCCGGGAAGCTGGCAAATAAAACAAAATATATCATTCCGCCTCTTTTTGTGCTGGTACTGGTTTTCGCTTTTTTGAAATCAAATAACTGCCAGTATATTTATGATACCAGCTCCGTGGAAAGTGCAAAGAAAAGTGAATCGAAAATTGCCCAGGAAAAGATCGAAGAGGCTTTCGGCGTTTCCAACCAGCTTGTGGTCATGGTTCCTGGCGGCAGTTACGAAAGTGAAGAAGGGGCGCTGAAGGAAATTGAAAAGCTGGATTATGTGGACAGTGTCCTGGGGCTGGCTAATGTTTCCATAAATGATGATTATATGCTTACGGATAAGATTTCACCCAGAAATTTTTCCGAACTGACGGATCTTGATATTGAAATCGTAAGGCTTCTTTACGTTGCCTATGCTTACAATCAGGAGCAGTACGGCCCTGTATTTACAGGGATTGATGAATATGAGGTGCCTATTATTGATATGTTTCTTTTCCTGTATGATCAGTATCAGCAGGGCTATGTGACACTGGATTCGGAAATGGATAAAAATTTGAATGAACTGTATGACACGCTTCATGATGCAAAGCAGCAGCTTCAGGGTACGGATTATTCCCGTTTTGTGCTGTCCCTGCGCCTGCCGGTGGAAGGGGAGGAAACCTATGCGGCCCTGGATGAAGTGAGGGCTGTCTGCCAGAAGTATTATCCGGGGAAGGAAATCATTCTGGTGGGCAATTCTACCAGTGATCACGATCTGATGTCCTCCTTTGGTTCGGATAACCTGATAATCAGTATACTTACGGCGTTGTTTGTCATGCTGATCCTGTTCTTTACCTTCCAGTCGGCGGGACTGCCGGTGCTTCTTGTGCTGACGATCCAGGGCAGTATCTGGATTAACTTTTCCGTACCTGCCCTTTCGGGCAGTCCGGTATTTTTTATCGCGTACCTGATCGTTTCCGCCATACAGATGGGGGCTACCATCGATTACGCTATTGTTATTTCCAACAGGTATCTGCAGCTGAAGCAGGTTATGCCAATCAGGGACGCTATCGTGGAGACGCTGAACCAGTCTTTCCCCACGATATTTACCTCCGGTTCCATACTGACCTGCGCCGGGTTCCTGATAGGTAAAATCGCTTCGGATGCAACCGTGGCATCCATCGGAATCGCTTTAGGACGAGGAACTTTGATATCCATTATCCTTGTTCTGTTTGTGCTTCCCCAGATTCTGCTGTTCGGCGACTTTATTATAGAAAAAACAGCGCTTACCATCAATCTGTCCAAATACAATACCAGGGAAATCGGGGGCCGGATGACGGTAAACGGCCATGTGAAAGGTTTTATCCAGGGTGAAATTGACGCAGAAATCAAGGGCAGCTTCCAGGGCCGGATGAATGCCTCTCTGGAGACCCGGATTCCCGGGAAGCAGACGGAGATTGAAATGCTGGAGGATGGAGGAGAAGAGAAATGAGAGGAAAAGCATGTACAGGGAATAAAGGAATAAGAAGGCATTCCTCAAAGGCCATCCGGGTTTTGGGGAGGGTATCGGCGGTAGTTCTGCTGTCCGTTTCCCTTTTGCTTTCAAATGCAGAAACCTGTCTGGCCGCGAATATCGGGACAGGGAATAGTATACAGGAGGAAGAAAGCGTTGGAGAGGAAGCTGCCGGCAGAGATACTGTCAGTGAAGATACGGCTGCAGCGGTGGAAATTGCTTCACAGGAGGATCTGGTAAAACTGGCGCAGGATTGCCGGGACGACTGGTACAGCTATGGAAAAGTATTTACTCTGACGGCTGATATTGATTTGAAGGGAGTCGATTTTCAGGGAATCCCTTATTTTAACGGAACCCTGGAAGGCGGCGGACATAAAATATCCGGCTTTGTTCTCTCCCGTAAGGGTTCTGATTTCGGATTCTTCCGTTATCTTGGCAGGAATGCCAGAATAGAAGATTTGACGGTTGAAGGATATGTCAGAATGGAAGGGAGCGGAGAAAATATCGGCGGCCTGGCCGGGGTGAATTTCGGCACGCTGTCGGGATGCCGTTTTACAGGTGATGTTTCCGCTTCGAAATCCGTGGGAGGTATTGTCGGCTATAACAAGGCTGACGGCAAGATCGTGGACTGCCGCTCGGCAGGGACGGTAACGGGGACTAACGGAACCGGAGGAATCTGCGGAGAAAATAAAGGCATTATCAAGGACTGCAATAACGAGAGCACGATAAACGGAGAGGATTTAAAGACAACACTCAATCTGGACGGAGTGGATCTGGGTGAACTGAACCTGACCCAGAATGTGGTAACAAGAAATGACAGCGGCGGTATTGCGGGCATTTCCTCCGGCACCATTACGGGCTGTACCAATAAAGGTAAGATAGGATATCCTCATGTGGGCTACAATGTGGGAGGCATTGCCGGGAGACAGAGCGGAACCATTATGGACTGTAAAAACGAAGGGGACATTCTGGGAAGAAAAGATGCGGGAGGCATTGCAGGCCAGGCAGAGCCCTATATGGAATCGGAATACCTGTCGGATCGTCTGGAAAAGCTGCAGGATGATCTTGGGAACATGAACCGCCTTGTGATTCAGATGTCCGATGCACTCAGCCAGACATCCAGCGATGCGGGACAGTATACCAAGGCCCTTCAGAAGCAGTATGAGGATACGATTGACAGCCTGAACCGGGAAGTGAGTTCCCTTCAGAAGAGTATATCCGATGATAAACAGCAGACGAAGAACTATCTTAATGACATCAGTGACGCGCTGGACAATATCGGAAGTCTGGGGAATGAGACCATGCAGCGGATGGTGGACGGTATGCGTAAGGATATGAATTCCGCAATCGATGCCGTAAATGGTACGGTGAATGATGTAAAGGATAAGATTGAAAATATCAAACCGGGGGATATTCCGGGCACTGGGGATAAAGACAATGAAAATGCCGGAGGAACGACACCGGGGGAAACAGAAAATGGCGGGAATGACGGCGGTTCCGGAAATAATTCCGGGGGAACCGGCGGAAATGAAGGCGGAGGAACACAAGGAGGCGGAACGCAGGGCGGTACGGACGAGGATAAAAATGGAAATACCGGAAGCGGAAGCGGCGGAGATGCGGGAGGAAATACCGGCGGCAATAAGGGAGAAGGCGGCTCGGGTACAACGGAGAGCGGAAGCACAAATACTGGTGAAAATACTGGAAGCGGCGGAAATACCGGAAGCGGAGGAAATACGGAAGGCAGCGGAAATACGGAAAACGGCGGAGAAAATAAGAATTCCGGTGGAGAGAATAAGAAATCGGTAAGCGAGGGGAGTGAGAATCCCTCAAAGGAGCCGGACAGTGCCAGAGTGGATAGTGCCGGAAGGGTTAATGCAGCAGCTGACAGTATTGCTGTCAGGGCCGGAGGCGTAATCAGGCAGGCTGGGTACGGAGGCAATCTGGTATATGCGGCGGATTTCCCGATAGGAAAGAGCAGAAGCGCAGCGCCCGGGAAAAACAGCGGGGATGGAAGGGCAGTTACCTGCGCTGCTGTGACCGGAGCAGAAGGAGAAAACGGGGGAAATACCGGAAACAGTGACAGCGGTACGGAAGGCGGCAGCGGCGGAACAGACAGCGGCACTTCCGACGATACCGGAAAGCTTCCGGATATTGACAAGGATGATATTAAGGACGGCCTGGAGGATATAAAAGGCAAACTGGATCAGGAAAAAAATAAGATCAGTATGCCCGAAGCGGATCCGGAAATAAAAGAGAATCTGAATAAGATGAAGGATGAGCTTTCTTCCATATCCGGCAACATGAAAAACATGCAGAATACCATATCGGACACCGGAGATTCCGTATCCGATGCGGCAGGAAATATTTCCAATGAACTGACGGATCAGAGCAAGCTTTCCGGGGATACCATTGACAGTCTGACGGATTCCATAGACGGCGGGATTCAAAGCCTGACAAACAGCATGAAAGGATTGATGAATACCCAGCAGCACATTACGGATTCCGTGAGTTCGGATTTGAATATCCTCATGGGGAACGGCGATTCCCTTCTGGATGTGTCCTCAGGAAATATAACGGAAAAAACGCTGGGCGTGATTTATGGCTGTACCAACAGCGGTTCCGTGGAAGCGGATATCAATCCGGGCGGAATTGCGGGAACAATGAATGTGGAGTACGATTTCGATCCGGAACTGGATTTGGATTTATCCAGGCTGACGGATGTGGCAGTGCGTTCCACCACCAATGATGTGGTTATCCATTGCATAAATTATGGGGAAATTACTGCGAAAAAAAATAACTGCGGCGGAATAGCCGGCAGTGAAGAACTGGGGCTGATATACGATTGTGAAAATTATGGGAATATCAGCGCTGAAAGCGGGAAAAAGCTGGGAGGAATTGCGGGCGTCAGCACAAGCAGTGTCAGCAGAAGCTATTCTTTCTGTAAAGTATCCGGAGTGGATTATCTGGGCGGCATCTGCGGAGATGGCTTTAACATAAGCGGCTGCGGCGCCATGTGTACTCTGGAAACCGACAGAGGGGAATATGTGGGAAGTATTTCCGGTCATGTGAATGAGGAAGCGGAAATTGCATCCAACTATTTTGTTTCCGGGGAGTGGGGCGGCATTGATAATATTAATTATTACGGAAAGGCTGAAAGCTGCACCTATGAGGAAATCATGCAGAAAGAAGGAATTCCCCAGGGCTTTACCACAGTTACGGTCACCTTTGAGAATGACGGTGATATTTGCAGAACAATGACAATTCCTTACGGCGGAGTCATTCAGGAAGAAGATGTACCAAGGATTCCTACCCGGGACGGTTATTTGAAATGGGAAAAAGAATTCCCGCTGCGCAACGTGACGGAAAATATGATATTGAAAGCTGTGGAACAGAGGTGGACGTTGAGCCTTGCATCCGTCGAGGAGTCGGAAAACGGAAAACCGCTGCTTCTGCTTGAAGGGAATTTTTATGAGAATACGGAGCTGGAGCTTACGGCATGCACACCCCCTTCCAAAGAGGAGGCCTGTGCTTATGCCTACTCATGGAAGCTGGAAAACGAACCGGAGAACCAGAACCGAACGGAACTGACGGCTCATTTCCTGATTCCGGAGGGAGCTGACAGCGCACAGATTTGGATTTTGGCGGATGGAAAATGGAAAGAGGCTAAAACACAAACAGACGGAAGCTATCTGACGGCATCCATTCCATCGGGTTCATCCTTTGCGGTATATGGAAAAACGGAAAGCAAGGTTATGTATTATGCGGCAGGAATCGCTGCTGCGGTTATTCTGATCCTTCTTATGGTCGCAAGAGCGGGCAGAAGAAAAAGAAACGTAAAAAAGGCCCCTGCAAAAGAAAAATAGAATCATAAGCCGGAAAAGACTGAGGAAATCCGGATGGTTTCCCCCGTATGGGATCGGGAGCCTCCGGAGGCTTACCCCGGTCTTTTTTTATGAGAATGCGGGGGAAAACAGATTGGTATTCCTGCAGCAGAGTGCAGTTCGCGCACTCTGAGATGCAGTTTGCGCATTACGGTATTGCAGGAACGAAAGCGTCTGCTATAATCATAGGGTAGCCGGCAGAAATGAAACAAAGGTGGAAACAGTATGAAGATCAATCAGTTCCGGGATCCCGGGCTTGAAGAAGATTATATGGACGTCCATTACAGGGAATATAATGATGAAATCAGGAGAATCCTGGCTTTGACGGAAAGCGGAAACACGCTTTGGGGAAAACGGGAGGGAGTACAGTCCTGTCTGTCTCCGGAGGAAATTTATTATTTTGAGACAGTGGACAGGAAATGCTTCGCCTGTCTGAAGGAAGAGGTATACCAGGTGGAGTTTGGCATACAGTCCGCGGTGGAGCGGTTTGGCCCCCTGGGATTCGTGCGTATCAGCAAATCAGCGGCGGTGAACGTTTACAAGGTACGTCAGCTGACGGCGGATATGAATATGCGGATGCAGCTGCTTTTGGATAATGGGGAAAAGGTAGTGCTGAACCGGTCGTATAAAAACGAATTTCTTCAGTTCATCAAAGAAAGGAGAATGCAGAAATGAAAATAATTGACAGAAAAAATTACTTTGCTACTGTTTGTGAAGTGTATGCTATGCTTTCCATCGGGAAAATCCTCCTGGAGGCTTTCACGCATTACAAATGGGGAATAGATCAAATGAATTTTATTTTCATGTTTGTAGTTTCCCTTGCGGCCACCTTTGTTTTATCCCAGCATTACAGGCTGGACAGATTTCCGCTGCCTCTGGTGATTCTGGGGCAATATCTGGTGATTCTGGGCGCCATTATGCTTTTCCTGTGGATATACGGACATTTCGGTGTTTTAGGGAAACATGCTTACCGGGATATGTTTTTATCTTTTACAATCCCCTATATCATTCTGGCAGGGATCTATTATATGTCCCTTTTCAGAGAAATCAAAAAAGCAAATAAAATTCTTGAGGAGTTAAGAACGGATAATGATGAAAAAAAGGATGACTGAAAGAAAAAAAGGATGGCTCATATTAAGTCTGAGTCTGGATGCTTTTGCGGGTCTCGGCCTGGAGGTGCTTCTGGCTTTCTGGCTGGAACCTATGATTTATGGAAGAACAATGGAACAGTGGAATACCTGGCAGTCGGTGCTGCATTGGTGCATCACATGTATTATATGGGGAAGTGTGGCTGGGTATCTGCTTTGGTCGGCGGATAGAAATTATGGTCTGAAGCTGATAAAACGTGACGGGGACGGCACAGACAGCCTCCGGTCGGTAAAACTCTGGCAATGGGGGCTTGTGATCGCAGGGTCGGCCTGCAAAATTATCACCTCCGTCATGGACTGGGGAGGCTTTAAGGTTTATATGGAATGGAAGAGCCGCGGGCCGCTTTTGTTCCTTTTCCAATACATATACTATATGTTCGAAACCGCTCTTTTCACCCTGATTCTTGTATTTGCCCAGATTGCCTTTGAAACCTGGTTTAAAAACAGGAAAATACCTTATGGGGGCATTATTTTGGGGCTGACCTGGGGACTTGCCCATATTTTCACCAAAGGTAATCTGGCTATAGGCCTGGAAGGTGTGGTGATTGGCCTTTTGTTCGGTTCTCTTTATCTGCTGTTGAACAGAAAACTGAAATGGACCTATGTTTTGCTGTTCCTTTTATTTGTATTATAATTTCTACTGGAATTTGAAATGAAAATCTGATAAAGTTTCTTTTGGAGATTATACGAAGGAAAGGAACGAAAATATGTTTCCGGAGAAGTTTATCATACGAATGCAGGAAATGCTTGGAGAAGAATATGAAGCTTTTTATGAGGCGCTCAGGGAAGAGCGGCATCAGGGGCTTCGGATCAATACACTTAAGGCGGAAACAGAGGGATTTTTGAAGAAAGCGCCTTTTTCGCTCAGTCCGGTGCCATGGACGGAAACGGGTTTTTATTATGAGGGGACGGTGCAGCCGGGCAGGCATCCTCTTCATGAGGCCGGTGTTTATTATATACAGGAGCCCAGTGCAATGGCCCCGGCGGCATTTGCCGATGCCCGTCCGGGAGAGCGCATTCTGGATCTGTGTGCCGCGCCCGGAGGAAAGAGCACCCAGCTGGCGGCTGCCATGAAGGGGCAGGGAATTCTGGTGTGTAATGAAATCCATCCGGCCAGAGCCAGGATCCTGTCGGAAAACATAGAACGTATGGGAATCCGGAATGCGGTGGTGACCAATGAGACGCCGGAGAGGCTGGCGGAACGGTTTGCCGGTTTTTTTGATAAAGTCCTGGTAGATGCGCCCTGCTCGGGAGAAGGAATGTTTCGGAAGAACGAAGAGGCCTGCGGGGAATGGAGCCCTGAGAATGTGGAACTGTGCGCGGAGAGGCAGGATACCATTCTGGACAGCGCCGCGCAGATGCTGCAAAATGGAGGGCTGCTGGTATACTCTACGTGTACCTTTGCCCCGCAGGAAAATGAAGGGACAATCAGCCGTTTCCTGAAGCGGTATCCGGCGTTTTCCATAGTGAAGCCCGGGAAGCCGGAATGCTTTTCCCCGGGAAGGCCGGACTGGATACCGGAGCCTGCTCCGGGAATAGAGGCTACCATGCGGCTGTGGCCTCATAAGCTGAAGGGAGAAGGACATTTTCTGGCAGTTCTGAGAAAAGAAGGGACGCTTTCTGATATCTCTTCTTTACCGATCCGGAAGGACGGAAACAGAGGGGCTTCAGAAAAAGAATGCGGGGAATTCCTCACGTTTGCATCACAATCCCTGAAAGGCTGGCAGGGAGGCAATTATCTTTTCTTCGGTGAACAGCTTTATCTGCTCCCTCCGGGAATGCCTTCCCTGAAGGGGCTGAAGGTGCTGCGGCCCGGACTGCATCTGGGGACGATGAAAAAGAACAGGTTTGAGCCGTCGCATGCGCTGGCGCTGGCCCTGAAGCCGGATGAGGTATGTCTGTCTGCGGAACTGGTTTCCGGGGAAGAAAACAAAGATTACGGCCCTGCATTTGCCTGGCTGAACGGGGAAACGTTTCCTTTAACCGGTGAAAAGGGCTGGTATCTGATAACTGTTGACGGCTACAGTATCGGATGGGGAAAACTGGCAGGAGGGATTATGAAAAACCATTATCCCAAGGGACTTCGGAAAAACTGGAGGTAAAGCCGCCATATAAATAAAGAAAACGGCGCCGAGGCACCGTTATGCATGGGACAATCCGGGGAAGCGCAGCTTTTGCTGCTGAAACGGATTGTCTTCTTTTGTAAGGAAGAACAGAGTGCCGTCATCATCCAGAGGAGTCTGTACGCAGTCTGTGGTCTCTTTTGGAGTAAATTCAAGAATGACCCTTTTTGTATCCGGGAAAGACAGAAAATTCAGAATCTCCCGGAAATTTACATCTGCTCTGCAAAAAATATCATGGCAGATCATGGTATTTTCTTCCTCTGCCTTTTCCACAACGGCAACAGCATCGTATTTTGGCAGATAATAAACACAGTCTTTAAGGAAGGAACGAAGATAGAACATTAAAAGCGGATAGTTATCCAGCATGGGCAGAAGCGAGAACGGATTGGACATTTGGTAATGCTCTTTCAATATACGGCGATCTTCCGGTTTGTCCATGGAGAGTTTCCGTATCACTCCTTTTTGGGGGAGGACAGGGAGGCTGCACTGATACTGTTCCTGCCTGCTGAACCCAAATTTGGGATAGAAGTCAAGAACGGTGTCGTTGGCAAAGAGATACATGCCGTCACAGCGCCCTTCCCAGTCTTTCTTTATTTCCTCCATCAGAAAGCGTGACAGCCCCTGCTTCCGGCAGGACGGGGCTGTCATTACCGTACCAAGCTGGATATAATTTTTTATTTGCCCGTTCCAGATTGTTTTCATTGTGTTTACGGAAATATTGGCAGCGGCTGTATCCCCGTCCATAAGGGTATAGGGGATGTAAGCATCCGTCCAGTAGCCGTTTTCATACCAGCTTTCAAAGGAAAGCTGAAAAACCTGTATCGCCAGTTCGTTAAATGCTTTTCTTGCCGCAGGATTATTACGTACCTTTTTTTCTAAATGCCAGTTCATGTTTATAACTCTCTGCCTTCCTTTTCCAGTTCTTTCAGCCGTTGATTCCATTTTTGGGCCTCATTTTTATTATAGAGATAGAAGAGCGCCCATATCACGATAAAACTCAGGATCCCGACGGCAAAAAATGCGGCAAGGCTCCAGCTTAATTGCCTGGGGATCCATTCCAGATAAAGGGCGGTAAGAAAATAGACTCCCAGGCCCACCGTGAAATGAAGTAGAATCTGAAGGCTGCGGGAAAGCTTTTCCATGGTATATACAATACTTGTGCTTCCGCATGCGATTCCTACGATAACGGAGCCTAATGCCTGTTTGGGAAACTGCTCCATGATTTGCTCCAGATAAGCGCTTCCGCCCATAAGATAAAGTACGAGGCATATTAGGACAAAAAAGGTACAGCCCCAGGAAATTCCCCAATATAAATATTTAACTGCTTTAATCATTGTTTTTTTCATATTCATACCCCCAATCGTTCTTTGAATTGTTTCCGGTAGCTTCTGGTTATCACTTCCTCCGCACCGTTTTTCATCACCAGCTCCATGGTACCGTTAAAGGAGGCCTCTACATGGCTGATCTGCCGTATATTGACGATGGCTGATTTGGAAATCCTTACAAAACTGCTGCCGAGCTGCTTTTCCAGCTCATACAGCGGCCTGCTGAGAAGAAACCGTTTTTTCTGCCTGTCATAAAGAACAAGCTCCCGGCCTTCCGTACGGATCAGGTCTATGGTATCCGGATCTAGAAGATAGGTTTTCCCATCCCGCTGGGCGGAAAAAAGGATTTCATCCCCCTCCCTTTCCAGAAGGCTAACAGCAGTCTGCAGGGAGGGTGTAAGCCTGGCGATATGCAGAACGGCATATGGATCCCTGCAGTCCGGTTCCACTTTAATTTCCACTCTCATTAAGTTACCTCCTGTATATATGTTCTAAAGATAGTATAGCATATTACTTTGGAAAAAACGTGCGCTTTGCCCTTCAGGGAAGCATCTTACACCGGAATAAAGCATCTTACCGCCGGTGAAGAAAAAAGGAGCTGATAATCACATTTTGCATAATGGATTATCAGCTCTTTAAAAATAATATTTGCGGTTAAACATGGCCGCTTCTTATCGATTCAGAAATCTGGAAATCGTACGGATAACAAGGTTTATATCCAGCGGCTTTGCTAAATGAGCGTTCATTCCAACTGCCATTGCCGCTTCGATATCTTCTGAAAAAGCATCCGCCGTCATGGCTAAAATGGGCACTGTACGGGCATCGGAACGGGATAGCTCCCGTATTTTATGCGTGGCGGTATAACCGTTCATCTGCGGCATTTGGATATCCATCAGAATCAGATCATAATAGCCCTCCGGGGATCCCGTGAATTTTTCAACACACTGGAGCCCGTTGCAGACAGAGTCTATGACGGCTCCGGTGGATGTGAGAAGCACCTCCGCAATTTCACGGTTCAGCTCATTGTCGTCTGCCAGCAAAAATGTTTTTCCTGTAAAATCAAAGCTCTGCTTTTGTACATCCTCAGTCTGATCCGTGTCCTGATCCAGCAGATATTTTTTCAGACTGGCGGCAAGAGTGGAGCGAAAGAGAGGTTTTTGCAGAAAACCACGGACTCCTGCGGCTTTTGCCGCCGGTTCTATGTCTGACCAATCATAGGCCGATATAGCTAATATTGGCGAGGCATCCCCGGTTTTTTCCCGAATGAGCCGGGCCGTATCCACACCGCTGATATCCGTAAGCTGCCCATCCAATATGACGGCCCTGTAATCCCTGCCGCTTGCGTGGGCTTCCTCTGCTTTGGATAAAGCTTCATGTCCGGAGACCGCCCAGTCCGCGGAAATTCCGCATTCTCCTAAAAAACGGGAGCTGCTTTCACAAACCTCCCTGTCCGCATCGGCAATCAACACTCTGGCGTGGGGGAGCTGTATGCCTGCCGGTGTTATTCGGCCTATCTGGACAGGAAGTACTACGGTAAATGTCGTTCCTCTGCCCACCTGACTTTCCACAGAGACAGTACCGCCCAGCATATCCATGACTTTCTTCGTTATAGCCATTCCAAGACCGGTGCCTTCAGCCTGTTCCATTCGGCTGTCATACTCACGGGAAAACGCATCAAATATTTTATCGACAAACTCCGGATTGATTCCGATTCCTGTGTCGGCAAAGGTAAAAGTATAAACGGCGCGATCCGCCTCCTCTGCGGCGCATTCCTCAATATCCATGGCAATAGAACCTCCCACGGGTGTGAATTTGCAGGCATTGGAGAGGATATTGATAAAAGCCTGTCTGAGCCGCAGCGCATCACAGTAGATATTTTCATGTATTACGTTTTGCAGGCGGACTGAGAACTGCTGGTTTTTGGCCTTAATATCAGGCTGCATGATGGTGACCACATTCTCTATCAGCTCAGGCAGAAGCATGGGGCCGATATTGGGCGTAATTTTTCCGCTTTCGATTTTGGACATATCCAGGACATCATTGATCAGGCTCAGCAGATGCTGGCTTGAAAGTTCAATTTTCTTCAGACAGTCCTCCATTTTTTCCGGCTCCTTTATATGGGAAAAAGCGATTTTTGTCATGCCCACAATGGCGTTCATAGGGGTACGGATATCATGGCTCATGCGGGAGAGAAAGTCTGATTTCGCAAGGTTTGCTTTTTCCGCCTTATCCAGTGCCTTGTTAAGCATTTCCGTGCGTTCTTCCAGTTTACATCTGAGTTCACGCAGTACGGTAACATCGGTAATGTCGATAAAAACTGCCAGATAGACAGGATCGGCGGCGATCGTGTCTATGCAGGAAAAGCTGGCCTGAAACCAGCGATCCTGATCGGATTTGTCCTTCATATGCAGGGTTGCTTCAAAATGCTCCCTGCTGCGCAGATGAGAAAATTGTTCCTGCATTAATTCCTGGCTTTCCGGCGCCAGTACGCGGAGAGGATCGGCGGAGGACGGATCTTTCACATCAAATAAGTTCCCGATCCGGTCGCTGGCTTCCAGTATTAAAAGGGAATCGGGGGTAATCCGGTATTTTACGATAAACCCGGGAATGTTGTCATAGGCAATGGTGCGTTCCTTTTGTATCTGCAGCATGTCGGTTACATTTACCATGGTGGCGTAGGTAACCTGCCTGCCGTCAATATATTCATCCGTGAAAAAGCCCACCAGCTTAACCCAATAGACGGAGCCGTTGGGATAGTACATGGGTAGAAAGACACTGTAGCTGTCATCATTATCTGCAATCGTGGCTTCGATTTTTTTATGCAGGATATTCCAGCTGTCCGAATTATTTGCAAAAAATTCATCCACATGGTCATGGAATATGGAATGGCATTCTTCTTTCGTATAGCCAATCAGCCGGTAGTAAAATTCATTTGCCCTGATACAGGTGAAATGCTCGTCCATCAGATGCTTGCTGACGCTGACATTCAGGGCGCTCATCAGCATATCCTGTTCCTGGCTTACCTGTTCAAAAACCCGCTGGAAATGCTGTTCCTTTTCCAGGCGCGTCTGCATCATTTCCGTGATATCCGTCATGGTGGTATAAGAAACGCGGCAGCCGTCTATGTATTCATCGGTGTAAACAGACTTTAGCTTTACCCAGTACTTTTCTCCGTTGGGGTAGAGCATGGGAATATATGCCGTGCAGCTGTTTTCCCGGTTGGCTATGGAGGCCCTGACCTTTTCCGTTATTATCTGCCACCCTTCCGGATTATTGGCAAAAAACTCATCCGGATGGTTGTGGAAACGGGCTTCATATTCCTCTTTGGAATAGCGAATCATCTGATAATAATAGTCATTTGCCCAAATACATGTGAAATGTTCGTCCGCCAAATGCTTGCTGACGCTAACCTCCAAAACATTCATAAGCAGGTTATATTCACTGCTCAGCTGTTCGTAGTTCAAATTATCCGACATTGGGTATTCCTCCTCTGCATAATTGCCTACTGTTTCTTTGGTATAGCAGCATTTGGCGATTTCCTAGTGCTGTCTGTCTGCCCTGATGCAAAGACCAATAATTAAAACGGTGTGAGCGGCAGAACCGGATGGAAGGCAGGAGAAAACCGGCCTGTATTCTTAATCATGCAGGAGACGGTTTACTACACAATTTCGGTTCTGTTGTGGGGATATAAAAAAGAGCACAACAGATTTTCGGTTCTGTTGTAGCCACATTGATCGAATAGGCTTTATACATATTAAACTATACCCTATTGGCATGGAAATTGGCAAGTATTTCTCAAAGATTATCGATATAAGATATTCCCGGACATGAAAACCAGCGAGAAAAAAAGGAACTTTTATCTCGCTTACTTTGTTGTACCCTGAATTCGGAAAATTTTATTTTATACGCTAAAAATATACCGGCAGATGGTTTATTTAAACCTACTGTTAATCAGGCAATACATTAGAGAAATGTGGCTACAACAGAACCGAAATTATGTGATAATCAGCCCGATACGCTCCATCTGCCGGGCATGGACCGTGCCGCTCTCCATGGTATATATGCGTGTCGTATTGACGTTGGAGTGGCCCAGAATATCAGCCAGCCGGGACAGATCCTTTTCAAGTGTGTAGTAGGTCCGGGCGAACAGATGGCGCAGGTTGTGAGGAAATACCTTTTCCGGTTCTACATCTGCACTTTCACACAAGGCTTTCATATCACGCCAAATATTAGAACGATTGAGCGGTTTTCCCGTCCTGGTGACAAAAACGGCTCCGGTTGTTCTTTTTTCTTTTTTCAGGTACTTTTTCAGCAGCCTGCACAGCTTGCCGGGCAGAAAAATGGTACGGCGCTTGCCTTTGTTGCTGATTTCCGCCCTGCCGGACTGAATGGCTTCTGCTGTGATGAACTGCAGTTCCGACACACGGATACCTGTGGCACAGATGGTTTGGATAACTAGGGACAGGCGTTCGCTGCCATCCTGTTCGGCGGCGCGTATCAGCCGTATATATTCCTCACGGGTCAGCTCCTTTTCACCGTCGGAAAACAGGGACCTCTGAATTTTCAGCGGTTTCACTTTTAATGCAGCCAGGCCGCAGAAATCCAGGAGACCGTTCATTGCGGCAAGCATGGTATTGATACTGGAAGGAGCGTACTCTTCTGTCAAATGGCCTTTCCAGCGAAGCAGGGCGGTTTTGGTGAGTTCCTGTCCTTCCAGATATTTGTAGAGGGCGGTCAGATCGTGGATATATTTTTCAATGGTGGCGGTACTTTTTTCCTGTTCCTGCAGATAGACACTGTATTGGCGTATCAGCTCGGGGGTAATCGTTTTCAGTTGGTCTTTTTTTCGCATGATGTTTTCCTCCATATTTAAAATACTACACTATTATTGTACCGTATCCTCTGAAATTCATACGAATGGCCTTGTATAATATAAATCCCTCTGTCTATAGCTTTTACATAAAATAAGGAAGGAGAAAAAAGCCGGGTGTCAGCTCGGCTTTTTTTAAGTGTCTTTATAGTATGTCTGTTAGTATCTTCCTATTAAATAAAGTATCAGGCTGCGTTATAGAGTGGAGGAATGGAGGAAATATATGGACAGAAGAGCCGTGAAAACCGCCGTTTTACTGCTGGCCGCTGTTTGTATACTGGCGGCCTGCGGGGAAAAGGAGGAGGAAGAAAACCGACAGGCAAGGATATGTGTAACGCTGCAGGATGCAAAAGGGGCTGCACTGCCCGGCGGTGAAATAGAAGCGGAGGAAGGCAGGGAAATACGAAAATGGGTTGCGGATGACAGAGGAATACTTGAAATTTCCGGGTGGAAGGAAGATGAAATAATGGAAATAAGGATGTACAGCGCTTCAGGAACAGAACTGGGAGAGGCTGTTTTGAAAATGCTGACAAGCCAGGTCACGGATGCGGCTGTGCTGGAGAATAATCATATCCGGATTTGTGCGGCAAGGAATACCGCCAGCGTGGATGTTATTTTCCGGCCTGATGGGATGGGAGGGATCCTGTGCAGTCTGAAGCTGGACTGAAGAACGATGGCTGTAAGAGCTTTTGCCGGGGGCCGGAAAGAAATATATAAATTAAGGAAGAGACAGCAGAGGGGCGGTATGACAGAACCGAAGGCATACCGGGAATGAGGACATTCCAAAACCGCACACACGGATCCGCACACAGACTACACGTACGGATCCGCAGATATTGACAGGAAAACATGGAAATTTTACAATAAAGGAGTATTTATGGAATATTTTGAAATGGATATTACCGAAAAGGAAAAGGATCTATACGGGGATCAGCTGATACTGCTTACGGGAACGCTTACGGAATTTCTATCCTGTATGGAAATGCTGAGGCGGTACCGGAAAGCCGTTACAGGACGGGATCCGGTGTCCTCCTGCCGGGCGCGTATTAAAAAAGCGGACAGCATGACGGAAAAGCTGCGGCGTATGGACCTGGAGGTCTGCCGGGAGAATGCCCTGCAGAAAGTGTACGATGCAGCCGGCGTGCGTATTATCTGTCCTTTTGTAGAGGATGTATACAGCATGGTGGATTTGATTATGGAAATTCCGGGGGTCAGACTTTTTCAGGCAAAGGATTATATTGCCAGTCCGAAGCCCAACGGTTATCGCAGTTACCACATGATCATCCATTTTCCCCTGCGTTTTATGGGAGAGGCAGGAGCGGATAACAGCCTCTGGCTGGAGCTGCAGCTGAGAACTATCGCCATGGACTGCTGGGCCAGTATCGAGCATGGGCTGAAATATAAAAAGGATATATCCAATCAGGAGTTTATGAAAAAAGAACTGAAGCGGTGTGCGGATGAAATCGCGTCCACAGACCTTTCCCTGTCAACAATCAGGGAAATGATCCGGGAAAATCAGGAAGGAAGGGACGGGGATAAATGCGTGTATTGATAGCGGACGATGAACGGGAAATGACGCAGGCTCTGGAAGCCATTCTAAAGCATGAGCATTATTCCGTGGATATTGTGTATGACGGCCAGGCGGCGCTGGATTATGGCCTGGCGGAAACCTATGACTGCCTTGTGCTGGATATTATGATGCCTAAGCTTAACGGCCTGCAGGTATTGGAGCGGCTGAGGGAAAACAACATTTCCACCCCTATTTTGCTCCTGACAGCCAAGGGGCAGGTGGAAGACAGGATAGAGGGGCTGAACTGCGGGGCGGATGATTATCTGCCGAAGCCCTTTGATGTGGGAGAATTTATCGCCAGGGTGAGGGCGCTTACCCGCAGAAACGGGGTGTTCACTTCCCATATACTGACTGTGGGGAATATCAGCCTGAACCGTTCCACCTTTGAACTCTCCCGTGATGAAATGGCTGTCCGTCTGGGAAATAAGGAGTTCCAGATGATGGAGCTGCTCATGAGGCAGCAGGGGCGTTTTATTTCTACGGAGCAGTTTATGGAACGGATCTGGGGCTATGAGAGCGAGAGTGAGATCAACGTCGTATGGGCATATATATCTTACCTGCGCAGAAAGCTTTCCGCTTTGGGCGCCAATGTTAAAATTACAGCCAGCCGCGGACGGGGCTACATGCTGGAGGTGGAGGAAAAAGAATGATTGAGGCGCTGCGCAGACGATTCCTTATGATTGCAATGCTGTCCCTGACAGGGACGCTGTGTGTGATAGGGGCATCCATAAACCTGGGAAATCTGTACCGGATAACAAGGCTGGCGGATACGGCGATCGAACTTCTCTATCAGAATGACGGAACCTTTCCGCTTTCGGATGGAGAACGGCCTGATGTGGCGGGCGGTTTTCAGATTACGGAAGAAACCCCCTTTGAAACCAGATACTGCATTGTTCATCTGACAAAGAAGCGGGAGGTGCGGGAAGTGGAAATGGAGCACATCGCCGCCCTGGATCGGGAAAAGGTGGTGGATCTGGTCAGTGAAATAATCAGGGACGGGAAGAAAAGCGGATTTAACGGCTATTACCGGTATCAGGTTTATGAGAAGGGGGAGGAGAGCACCATTGTGGTATTGAACTGCTTTCTCCAGCTGCAGTCGGTCTACAACGTGCTTCAGGTGACGCTGCTGGTTATCGTATGCTGCGTGACTCTGGTTTTTTTCCTGCTTCTGCTTCTTTCCGGCAGGGTGATCCGGCCTTTTGCGGAAAATATAGAACGGCAGAAGCGTTTTCTGACGGATGTCTCCCATGAGCTGAAAACACCACTTGGCATCATATCCGCCAACACCGGCGTTCTGGAGCTTACAAAGGGAAAGGATGAATGGACGGAGAGTATCCGCAACCAGGTAAAGCGGCTGGACAGTCTGATTAAAGATCTGATAGAGCTGTCAAAATCCGAAGAGTATGTGAAGGAGAGCGAATTTACCGAATTCAGTGTCAGCCAGATTGCGGAAACCAATGCGGATTCCTTCCGTACTCTGGCCCAAATGCAGGGAAAGCAGCTTAATGCTGAAATCGAACCGGGTGTGTGTATGAGAGGCCAGGAGGATTCCATCATCCGTCTGATGACAATACTTTTGGACAACGGGGTAAAATACTGTGATCCCTCAGGCACCGTGGAGCTGCGGCTGCGGCAGAAAGGCAGACAGGTGGTGCTCCAGGTGGCCAATCCATGCCGGGATATGGATACGGCCCAGGTCCCCCATCTGTTTGACCGGTTCTATCGGGCGGACAGTTCCCGTTCCCGCCAAAGCGGCGGTTATGGAATCGGACTTTCTATTGCAAGGGCGGTGACGGAAGGCCACAAGGGCAGAATCGGGGCGGCCTATGAAGCCGGAAATCTGGTGTTTACGGTGGTGCTGCCGGGGATTGCCGGGAAAAACATACAGCTTTGACAAAGTTCACAAAATTTTCACACAGATTCCGTAAACGGGGGCCGTTTGCGGAGTCTTTTTTTAAGTTCATTTATACTTGGACGTATATAATTTCAAATACAAAAAGCAGTCCGCGGGCAGTGGGGAAATTGGTTTTCAATCTTAGCCATTGCTTTTGCGAGAATAAGAAAAAAGGAGAGATAGGAATTATGAATGGATTTGCAGGTTCGCGGAGGAAAACAGCCATGCATATAATGGCAGCGCTGGTTTTGCCGGTACTTTTGCTTTTGGGAGCCGGCAGGGAGGTATCTGCGGCAGGAGGGCTGCAGATGAGCACCGGATATCCGGGAATGTCGGTGACGGCAGGGGATGAACTGACCTTTTCCCTTGATTTTTCGAATACCACAGGGGCTGGTATGTCGGTGTCCCTGGAGACGGTATCCCTGCCGGAGGGCTGGAAAGGCTATTTTACCGGAAACGGGAGTGAAGTGAGCCAGGTATATGTAAAAAGCGGTGATAATGACGGAAAGGCAGTCTATAACCTGACCATACCGGAAGAAGCGGCAGGCGGAGATTATGAGGTGGTCCTGCGGGCATATACAGCGGGAGAGGCCTCCGATACGCTCACGCTGAACCTGAAGGTGACAGAGGAAGAGGTGGGAGGCAGCAGCTTCCGATCCGAATACCCTGAACAGGAAGGGGCATCGGGAGCCAGCTTCAGCTTTGATGCCACACTGGTGAATAACAGCGCCACAGAGCAGAACTACAGTTTTTCATCCAATGCTCCTGCCGGCTGGAGCGTGACCTTTACACCCTCCGGAGAGAGCAGCCCGGTCAACAGTATTTCCATGGAGCCGCGTAAAAGCCAGACGATTACGGTAGGGGTAACGCCTGCTGCCGATGCGGAAGCAGGGGCATATACCATTTCCTGTGCGGCCGTTTCCGCAGGGGAGAATCTCAAGACCGATCTTACGGCAACCATTACCGGAAAATATGCCATGGACGTGACAACACCCAGCGGCCGGCTGAGCACCGAAGCCTATGCCAATAAGCAAAAAGAAGTGGCTCTGAAAATCGTCAATAACGGAAACACGGATCTGACAAATGTGAATCTGTCATCCACGGCCCCTGACGGCTGGAATGTCAGCTTCAGCCAGCCGGTCATTGATGTCATTGAAGCAGGTGCTTCCGTGGAAGTGACCGCATACATAACTCCGGGAGAAGACGCCCTTTCCGGCGACTACGTGGTTTCTGTCAAAGCCTCAAATTCCGATACCTCGGACAGCGCGGAATTCCGTATTTCCGTAAAGACGGAGACAATATGGGGCGTGGTGGGCGTTCTCTTGATCGTATGCGTATTTGCCGGCCTTGGCTGGGTATTCCATAAGTATGGGAGACGATGATTATGTCAGAAACAATAATTAAAACAGAAGGACTTTCCAAGCGTTACGGCGGAATTACCGCGGTGGACAAGCTTTTTCTGGAAATCCGCAAGGGCGAGGTCTTCGGCCTGCTCGGACCGAACGGGGCAGGAAAGACAACTACCACGCTGATGCTTCTGGGGCTGACAGAGCCATCCGGGGGACGAGCGCAGATCTGCGGTTATGATTGCACCAGGGATTCCCTTCAGGTGAAAAAAATAACCGGGTACCTTCCGGATAATGTGGGCTTTTACCCGGATATGACCGGCAGGCAGAACCTGCGGTTTACGGGCCGCCTCAATGGCCTGCAGGGTGAAGAACTGGAAAAAAGAATTGACGAAATGCTGAAAAGAGTGGGCATGACAAATGCTGCCGATCGCAAGACCGGCACCTACTCCCGCGGTATGAAGCAGAGGCTGGGAATTGCGGATGTTCTGATGAAGGATCCCCAGATTATTATTATGGATGAGCCCACGCTCGGAATCGATCCTGAGGGCATGCGGGAGCTTCTCGCCCTTATCAGGCAGCTGTCGGAAGAAGATCAAAGAACCATACTGATTTCGTCCCACCAGCTGCACCAGGTGCAGCAGATATGTGACCGTGTGGGTATTTTTGTAAAAGGAAAACTTATCGCATGCGGTTCGGTGGGTGAACTGGCGGTGCAGCTGCAGAGCGAAGGAAACTATATTCTGGAGCTGGAGGCCTATCCCCATGACGACAGGCTGGAAAACCTGCTTCATACAGTGGAAGGCGTAAAGAAAATCGCAAAAGAAAACGAGATGATTCTTGTTCATTCCGACAGAGACTGCCATAATGATGTGATTGTGACACTGCTGATGAACGGCTATGATTTGCGCAGACTCCGCCAGCGCGGCGGTGATCTGGACGAAATATACAGTAAATATTTTGAAAAGGCAGGTGAGACCTATGACAGCGATACAGGTAAAAGAAAAGGTTTCCGCGACAATTTCAGGAGCCTTGTCCGGCATGCATCGGGAAAAGGAAAATAGCTCTGTCCACGGACTCCTTGTCCTGTTCAGGAAGGAACTGGCCGACCATCTGCGCAGCACCCGTTTCCTGCTGATGACTGCGCTGCTGACTCTGACTAGTATGGCCAGCCTGTACGGGGCGCTCAGTAATATCCGGGATCAGGCTACGGAAAACAGTGAATTTATTTTCCTGTCCCTGTTTACCACAAGCGGAAATTCCCTGCCGTCCATATGCACCTTTCTGGCGTTTCTCGGCCCGCTGGCAGGGATTGTCCTGGGCTTTGACTGTATGAACCGGGAGCGATCCCTGGGGACACTGAACAGGCTTACAGCACAGCCTATCTACCGAGATACGGTGATCAACGGAAAGTTTATGGCAGGCTTTGCCGCGATTTTTCTTATGGTATTTTCCCTGGGGATTCTCGTGAGTGCCATCGGCCTGCTGGTGATAGGAATTGCCCCGCAGACGGAAGAGGTGCTGAGGATACTGGCCTTTCTGCTTTTTACCGTTTTCTATATCGCCTTCTGGCTGGGGCTGTCCATCCTGTTCTCCGTTATATGGAGACATGCGGCAACGGCGGCTCTGGCAGGGATATCCATCTGGATTTTCCTTTCCTTCTTTATGAGTATGATAGCAGGCGCGGTGGCCGATATCGCTTATCCCACAGAAGGGATTGAAGGGTTATTTAATCTGAAAAGCAATTATTCCCTGGAACTGGGGCTGAACCGGATTTCTCCCTATTATCTGTTTGGGGAAGCGGCGTCTACCATTTTGAATCCGAATATCAGGAGTATCGGAATCGTCACCAATTCCCAGCTTTCCGGAGCCATTGCGGGATATCTGCCCTTCGGACAGAGCCTGCTGCTGGTATGGCCGCATCTGGTGTGTATGGTGGCGCTGACTATGGTGTGCTTTGCCCTGTCCTATATATGCTTTATGAAGCAGGAAATCAGGGCATAGAAAGAATGCCTCCGAATTAAAATTCCCGTGGAAAAAATGTCTCCGTGCAGTTATAATGAATCTGTATAGAAAAATGCTTTTCCCGGCAGGCGGGGAACGGAAGGGGAGTGGAAGTCCCAATCCGCTGCAGGCCCGGCCTGCCGGGGCGATAGGAAAAGGAGACGAAAGATGAAGCAGGACATGATTGTAATTCTGGACCTGGGAAGTACCGAAAACACGGTGGTGGCACGGGCGATCCGTGACATGGGCGTATACAGTGAGATCCATCCCCATGATATCACCGTGGAAGAGCTGAAAGCTCTGGACAATGTGAAAGGTATTATTTTAAATGGCGGTGAAAACCGTGTGGTTGACGGCAGACCGGTTGATATTGACCCCGCTTTGTATGGCTGCGGCGTGCCGGTTATGGCAATTGACCATCCCACGGCACAGTGCGGACTTCGCTATCCTTCCATTCCGAAAGAGGAAGTTCTGAAGGATTTCGTACTGGGACAGTGCAAAGCGGAAACAAACTGGAATATGAAGAACTTTATCGAAGACCAGGTGGAACTCATCCGCCGCCAGGTAGGAGATAAAAAGGTTCTGCTTGCCTTATCCGGCGGCGTGGATTCCTCTGTGGTGGCAGCCATGCTGATTAAGGCTATCGGCCAGCAGCTGGTATGTGTCCATGTAAATCATGGCCTCATGCGGAAAAATGAATCCGAAAGCGTTGTGGAGATATTCAGGGATCAGCTTCATGCGAACCTGATCTATGTGGATGCCACGGAACGTTTCTTAGGTAAGCTTACAGGAGTTGCGGATCCGGAAGAAAAGAGAAAGATCATCGGCGGAGAATTCATCCGTGTCTTCGAAGAAGAAGCCCGCAAGCTGGACGGCATCCATTTCCTGGGACAGGGTACGATTTATCCGGATATTATTGAAAGCGGAACCAAAACCGCAAAGATGGTAAAATCCCATCATAATGTGGGAGGACTGCCGGAGGATCTGCAGTTTGAACTGGTAGAGCCTTTAAAACAGCTGTTTAAGGATGAAGTAAGAGCCTGCGGTATTGAACTGGGACTGCCTGCGGCTATGGTATACCGTCAGCCGTTCCCCGGCCCCGGACTTGGCGTGCGCTGCCTTGGCGCGATCACACGAGACAGGCTGGAGGCCGTAAGGGAATCGGATGCGATTCTGCGTGAAGAGTTCGAAAAGGCCGGACTGGATAAGACGGTATGGCAGTACTTTACTGTAGTGCCGGACTTCAAGTCTGTCGGGATGAAGAACCATGCGAGATGCTTTGAATATATGGTGATTATCCGGGCAATCAATACGATTGATGCGATGACCGCCAGCGTGGAGAAGGTGGACTGGGAAGTGCTGGAGAAGATTACTAACCGGATTCTGGCAGAGGTGGAGAATGTGAACAGGGTATGCTATGATTGTTCGCCGAAGCCGCCGGCTACGATTGAGTTTGAATAAATTGAGATGTCGAAGAAATCCAGTGGTTTTGGAATTAGAGAATGATTGACAGGTGGTTGTGCAGCAAGATGTTCAGAGCCATTAGCTGTGGGTAGAAACTCATAGCTAATGGCTTTTTTGCGGTTTTTTTGCGGTAGTTTTTTCCTTTGGGACAGGAAGTTCTTCGTACATAGATAAAAACAGGCTGCAAAGAAATTCTTTGTTGTTAACATCATCGACTAAGAGCATTTCTTTTGCCCTCTCATACGGCAATTCATAAGCAGACATAGGCATAAGGGCGATTGCGGAAGGAACAGGTTTTACGAGTACCGATCCCACCTCAATATAGATTACTGCAACGAGAGTATTAAGAAGAAAACGGTACTTGCCCGTTGCTTTGAGGGGGAGGATAACTATTATAGGTTGAATACAAAGACTATAAATTTTTGCGGAAAGTGTTTGGAAGTAAGCAGATGGACAGTCTGTTAGAGCGAGCATGCACAGGAATGCTTTGAAATGCTCACAGAGCAGATGAAACAGGCACAGGGTATTACGGAGCAGCTAAAGGCGGAAAATGCCTTAGAATGGACAGGGTGTAAAAACTCTGTCTGTTTTTGTATGAAAAGTAAATTTTTGTCCTGCTTGACTTTTGGAAAATTGAGTGTTACTATATCTATGACCGAAATAGTATTTTGAGTCATAGCGGGGAGATTGAATTATGGCAAGGAGCTTTTCTGAAAGAGAAAAAGAAAATATTAGAAAAAGTTTGATGGACATTTGCAAACAGAACTGGACACAGTATGGCTATAAAAAAACAAGTGTTGATGAAATATGTAAACAGGCTGGCATATCAAAAGGAGCATTTTATCTTTTTTTTGAGTCGAAAGAAGCTCTTTTTTGTGAGGTGTTATGCTCTGTACAGCGTGAAATTTGTGAAATGGCTGCAGCGGCAATGGAAGAAGAAAAAGGAAAACCAGGTGTGGTAAAAGCCTTGAAACTTATCTATCGGGCTTATGATAAGAATTCTTTTTTGTACGGTTCGGATACTGCTGACTATACAATTTTAATGAACAAAGTATCAGAGGAACAGGCAAAAGAAATGGAACAAGCAGGAGAATTAAGCAGACAACTTTTTTCTGGTCACCCTGATTTGAAATTTAGAGTTGATGCCAATATGGCTATTTCCGTTATCTATTCACTGATTATGAATATCAAAAATAAAGATGTTTTACCGCAAAATCATTTGGAAGTCTTTGATTTTATGGCCGACCATTTGATTGATAATTTATACGAATAACAGGAAGTTGAAAGGAACAATCCCAAAAAAGTCAGCGGGTCAGATGATGGATTTGACCTCTGGCAATGTAAAAAAACAATTTGCGCTACTTCCATTCCTATTTTTTTAGGAACTTTTATTGCAGCAGCTTTACAATGTCATTGACGCAGTTATTGCAGGTCGTTTGGTTAATGATAGTGCATTATCCGCAATAGGTTTTTCAGTTCCAATATAATCTATTGCGGTCATAATAACACTGTCCGCTGCTTTATTACTGGGTGGAAAGCAAATATTGGGATTGATTATTGGTAATAACGAAGCAATGATTTTACGTGGTTATAGTTACTTCAAGGTTTGATTGTGGTTTTATTCAGTTAATGCCATAATATACGGCTTAGGTGGCGTCCTGTCAGGAACAGGCGATAGCTTCTTGCTGCGGATGGTATGTATCAAGGGTAATTGTGCTTTGTGATATAAAAGTAATCGTTGGCAAACAAAATCGGTAATAAAAACAATACAAAATTGATGGAGGTTAAAAATGGAAACGGAAGTTGTAAATAAGAATAATGTGTCTGTTGCTGTTATTCATAGCGATGAACACTTAATTACAGATGTTCAATCAGCATTAGATTTAATTATGTCTGTAAAATATGAAACTGGCTGTACTAATTTTGCTTTAAATAAAAGTGCGATTGTAGATGACTTTTTTATTTTAAGCACCTGTATGGCGGGAGAAATATTGCAGAAATTCATTAACTACGGTGTGAGATTTGCAATATACGGAGATTTTTCACGATATACAAGCAAACCGTTAAAAGACTTTATGTACGAGAGCAATAGAGGAAAAGATATTTACTTTCAGCCAAGTGTTTCTCGTGCTGTGGATAAACTCTCGGGATATTCCAAATTAAAGTTATAATTTGGCTTCTGGAAAGAGCAGTTCCACCGTCAGGAACAAGATGCGGAAGGGAAGTGCCTTAATTAAAGGCCTTCCCTTCCGCTATTTGTCAGTACGATACAGTCATAGCGGATCGTTTTTCCCTTAAGGGAATAATCAGGCTTACGATCAGCCAGCCAGGCTCCTTTCAGCGGCCTTTTGATAACTATCTTGTACGGAGCACTGGCAATAGCAGCATGCAGCAGCGCATCCTCATCAGTACAGGGCTGTTCCAACTGCTGGAGCAGCTGAAACTTCTTTTTAATCAGTGCGCTTTTTTGTCTGGCCGGAAACATGGGATCCAGCAGGACAACATCCGGCCTGAATCCAAGCTGAGGCAATGCGGTCAGGCTGTCTGTTTCAAAAAACTCCATTCGCCCAACAATTGCCGCCAGATCCGGAAGTTCTGCGGCCCGGGAAAGCGCGTCGCGCAGAAGTGCCGCAATTACGGGATCACGTTCATAAAGCCGTACGGAAAAGCCTGCTGCTGCCAGCAAGAAAGCATCCTCCCCCAATCCCGCTGTAGCGTCAACTGCTGTCAGGCCTTCAGCTTTCCCTTTGATTTTAGAGGCCTTTATCAGGAGTTCCCTGTTCAGATTGCCGGGGTTGATCCGTGATCGCATCCGGGTAAAATCGCCCCGCAGCGATTGACTGTTTCCTGCTAGAGTGAGACCGTCCTTATCGGGACGCAGTGTTAAATCTGTATTTTTTCCGTAAGCATCTTTTTTTATAATATCTGTAATTAATTGCTCGTCAAGCTGTGGGGACACTTCTCTATCCATGTCACTTTTGGATATGATTTCCATATCTTTATCATCTAAATCGGACATATGAAATTCTCCTTGCGTAAATAATTGTTATAATATATCTATTCTAACAAAATTTAATCCTATTTTCTATTATTAATATATACAAAGGAAAGGTTGAGTTTGTATGCATTAAAAAGATTTAAATACCATCGTGGATAGTCAGGCCTTTTTGATTAGAATCATCTTCTGTGATTATGCCATTTTAACCCCAAAAGGCTACAGTATGCCAAAGCTGTTTTTTCAGTTGGACATTTTATTTATGTCACCGATATCACTCCAATTATCTATGCACAGTTGGCAATCACGCGATGCTTTACCAATAAGATAGGCATTTACAATTCCTTTGTCATTTCCAAAACAATATCCATTCTTTGAGCTAAACAGCCAGTATAACTGGAATTAGTACTTGATGTTACAAACAGAAAACGAAATAAATTATAACCTTAACATTAAATAATATCAAATCTTTGATATAATAAGATCACCACAAATATATCATATAAAAAATATTTATTTTATGATATATTAAAATACTCAAAATGAAAATGCCCCAAACCAGTTATTCAACACCATTAATTATCAATGATTCCATTTAAGATAAGAAAGCGGGAGGTATGCACAACTAATGGCAATAAGGTATTGGACGATTATGAAGAACTAAAGGAGTGGCGGTATAATGAAGAATAAGCCAATAGTTATGGAACATTATCACAAGGTTCATACAACCTATGTGGTAGATTTCACATTCACCACCAATATAACTTTTCTTACCGGAGATTCTGGACAGGGAAGATCAGTAGTTTTCTCATTCTTAGAGGAAGATGCTGTTAAGAATTCACAGTTATTATGCTTTAATTATTTAGACTGGCAGAAAGACATTAAGAGCCTTATTACCGGTGCTGAGGGAAAAATTATTGTTGTGGATAATGCTGATTTATTGTTAACCGATGAGATAAGAAAACACATTGCATTAGATGATAAGAATCAATATTTACTCATTGGCCGTGACCCCAGAAATCTTTATGCTACAAAGGACAATATATTTGGACTTGCTAGCGAGAAGAAGGGTGAAAAGACGGAGTTTAAGATTGAAATGTTTGTATAGTAGAGAACTTTGGATTGCCGTTATTCAGGAGGATATAGAGCCGGTGAATTAGTGAGAAAGTACAGATTAGCAGTTCTGCTTTTATATATAGGTTATGCAGTGCCGCCGAAGAAAACCAGCGTGCAGATTTATGAGTTAACGGATGTTTGATACTTATTCTCTTTTCAACGCAGAGAAATTATGGCAGAATAGAAATAAATAAATATCTTTATCCAAAAGGTGTACGACAGATTCTTTATATAACAAGGGGAATAAAGAGATGAGTGTAATAAATAGAATGTCTGAAATTATCGGTCTTGCACCAATTTCAGATAAGATAGAATTTATCTGCGATTCCGTTGTTGATTGTGATGCTTACACAAGAAGTAAAATTGAATATCTGGTAAACGGCCGCAATATCCCTGCTTTTCTGCTTATTCCGAAAGGTGAAGGACCGTTTCCTGCCGTTTTGGTTAATCATCAACACCATAGCCAACGAAATTGGGGAAAAAGTGAGGTTTGCGGACTGGTAGGTGATCCACTGCAGGATTTTGGAAGTAAACTTGCTCGTGCAGGTTTTGTCGTAATTGCTCCGGATGCAATATGTTTTGAAGAACGAAGAGTAAACGCAGTGGGCACGGAAGCAAATCACAAAGAAGATGAATGGAATCATTTTCTTGCTTTATGTCACGGTATTTTGACAGGAGAAACCCTGGCGAAAATTGCCATAGAAGATGCGATAGGTGCAGTAAGTGTTCTGAAGGCCTGAATATTGTAGATAAAACAAAAATAGGCTGTTTAGGCCATTCTTACGGGGGAACAACTACATTTTTTGCGGCAGCTTTTGATAAAAGAATAAGCTATGCCGTGTCAAGCGGAAGTGTTGTCAGTTACAAATATCGTATGGATAATTCGACAGGAATAGAAATGTCCAGTATTATTCCCGGATTTCTAAAAGAATTTGAAGTAGCAGATGTAATAAAAGAAATAGCGCCGAGACACTTCCTGATAGTTTGTGCTGATGAAGATAAGTATTCAAAGGATGCACCACAAATTTTTGAGTCTGTGAAAGAACACTATATTTCAAAAAATGCGGAGAGTAATTTGTATATGAAACAATATAAAGGCGGTCATCAGTTGACGCAGGAACGTTTTGACTATATATTGAAATGGATTATCAGTTTTTCCTAATGAGTATTATACTTAGAAGGTCGGAGGGAAGACAGATGGAAATTTGGATATCCCCATGTAACTGTTAACTTCGTTTATAAGGAAACTATATGGCAAAAAAATATTTTATTGGCGGTTCACCATGCAGCGGCAAAAGTACAATAGCAGAAATATTATCAGAAAGATATGGACTTCAATACTTTAAAGTTGATGATCATCTGGAAGAATATACAATTCGTGGGGCGGCAGATAATCTCCCCATTTGTAAAAAGCAAATCGAATGGAATGCAGAACAAATATGGATGCGGGATCCGGTTTTGCAGTGCAAAGATGAGATTATTTTTTATGAAGAAATATTTGATTATATATGGGAGGATTTAAATAAAGTAAACCAAAAGGGAGCCGTTGTTACAGAAGGGGCAGCATATTTTCCTCATATAATGAAGAAGCTGCATGTACCGGAAGAACAGTACGCGGCGATAACTCCGACCAAAGACTTTCAGATTTCTCACTATAAAGAACGGGAATGGGTGCCTTACATTTTAGAAGGATGCAGTGATAAAGAAAAGGCATTTCAAAATTGGATGGGCAGAGACAGTCTGTTTGCTGATACGGTATGTAAGGAATGCATGGAATTAAACTATCTTTCGATCGTTAATGATGGGGGAAATTCGATAGATGAGATGGTTCAGATAGTTTCAGTGCACTTTGGATTGAAGGTGTAGCAGGATAAAAGAAAAATAATTTTTTCCAAATGCTGAAGCAGGAGATGTATTTTATATCAGATTTATCGCTGAATGAAAAAACGGAAATATGGGGGATAAAGCTTATGACAATTCTTGAACAGGTTAGTCATGAAACGATGGTATTTATGCGCGGTAAGTATCGCCTGGATGAAATCGGAGACGGCAAAGATGAATTAAAGTTTAAGCAAGGGCAGAAAACTATTCTTACAGTGTACACACACGATGATAAATTCACATTTTTGATTATCTTTGGAAAAAAAGAGCGTGAATGTTTTGAAATGCAGAAGAACGAATTTTCAACATATATACATGATTATTATGATAACTCAAAAACTTACCATGATGGAAAATGGATGTTCATTGATGTAAGTACTTTGGAACAATTAGAAGAAGTCAAAAAGCTTATACTTATCAAAAAGAAGCCCAACCGCAAACCTTTTAAAAAAGAAAATGCGTTATATTCCAAATGTGGCCAACGCTGTGATTTATGTGTTCATTATGCAGATTTAGATGAGGATATGCGGGATATTATGATTCCTCAGCTGATTAAGATGTGGGGACAGACAGATTGGAGCATGCGCTGCGAAGGATGCTATAGTGAGAATTGCTATTGTAAAGATGAGCCATGCAATGCAAAAGGCTGCGCACCGCAGAAAGGATTGGCGGAATGCAGAGAATGCGGTGAATTCCCATGTGTTAAGGCCACATCAGCAGATTATCGTTCGATGATACATACAGAAGTTCATTATGCAGATGAAATTACATGGGGCATACTTCCCTATGTGCCTATGCAGTATGAAGAGCAGTAGACAGAGTAGTAAAATCCTCCGGATCCTTTTGGGGTTTGGAGGATTTTTTTTATTAGATTATTTTTACGACTATTCCGAGACGATATGGTATAATTAGAATGCTGTAAAATGCTGATATCCGGAAAGCGGGATGAATTGCGCAGCGAGTGTTATCATACAGAGAAGATAACTTGACCGTGTTCAGATAATGTCTGCCAATTTTGGACGTTTTTCCATTACAAACAAGATAGCAATTAACAAGATGAAGTATCATTAATTTTCCGGAGGGTTACCATATGAAGAATTTAATCAGACTTACCGATTACAAGGCAAAAGATGTATATGAGATATTTGATATAGTCAATGAAATTATGCAGGGGAAGTATAAAGATATTTTGAACGGAAAAACAGTAGTTTTGTTCTTTCCAAACAGCAGTATCCGTACCAGAGTTACCTTTGAAAAAGGAATTCGGCTTTTGGGCGGGCAAGCCGTTTTATTCCCGTCGGATACCTTGGACAAGAAAGAGAATAGTAAGGATGTTATAGGATATTTGAATAATTGGGCCGATGTAATTGTAGTGCGTCATAAGGATATAACCATGCTGGAAACTATGTCGCAATATTCAAAGGTTCCGGTTATCAATGCCCTTACAGCTATAAATCATCCCTGTGAAATGCTTGCAGATATGTATGCGCTTTCAAAAATCAGAAAAGATTTTACAAAGGATAAGTATCTCTTTTGCGGCCTGAAAGGAAATATCGGATTGGCATGGAAAGAGGCGGCAGATGTCATGGGATTTGAGTTATCCCAGTGCTGTGCGGACGGATATGAAATGGAAGGAATTCCGGTATATCATAATATAGAGGATGCCATAATCGGCAAAGATATTGTCTGCACGGATTCGCTGCCATCGGATGTACTTGAAAAATCTTCCGATTGCCAGGTGACAAAAGCAGTCATGGAAAAAGCAAATAAAGGTGCAGTTCTGAATCCATGCCCGCCCTTTTATCGAGGGGAAGAAGTATCCGGCGATGTAATAGATTCTGAGTACTTTGTGGGATATGAGTTTAAGAAATATTTGCTGGAGATTCAGCAGGCAGTTATTATATATTGTATGATACATTAATATTTATTTGAGCAGTGGATAAAAACAGTATATGCGGTTATATTTACTGCTTATATTATGGCGGGAATTGGATTAATGTTCAATGAAAAGTTCGGCGGAAATTGACATTTTTCTACAAAAGTGTTAAGTTATATGTATAAATTTTAGCAAAACAGTCGAAAGATTGTGACGCAAAGCTATAGGGCCTGTAATATGGTAGCCAGTTGCAAATCTGTTATATGCTGCTGATATTCAGTAGTTTTTTTATTTTAAGTGGATTTTGTTTACAATACATTGTAAGCGAAAATGCTTGATAAAAAAGTATAACGCTAAAAAAATATCAGGTATTGTGTCAATACAGAATTGTGTCTAATGACAAATTAAAATAAAAAGGCAGAGAAAGCAACATTGGGTATTTATAAATATAGGCATATTAAACCAAGAGGGGAGAAATGAATAAATGAATTGCAGATTTTGTGGTGCAGAAGTAGAGGAAGGTGCTAAATTCTGTCAAAAATGTGGTAAAAATTTAGAGGAGGTTTCTGATAAAAAAAATTGCCCGAAATGCGGTTCGGAACTGGAAAAAGATGCGAAGTTCTGTTTGAAATGTGGCTATAGTATGGAAAAAAAAGCAGCGGGCAATGGAAAAAAGAAACTTATTATTGGGATAGTCGCTTTAATTGCTGTTATATGTATTGGCGGTGGTATTGGCGTTGTAGTTCATCAGAAGGCAGTCGAAAAGGAAAGATATGAACAGGAGTTAGCTGCTGAACGAGAACGTCAGGAGGCTGAACGTGCACGTCAGGAGTTGATAAATGCGTATGGAGCTAAAGCAATGGAATTGAATAATGCGATTAATGGTACCGAAAATAATTTTAATTTACTCAGTTCCATGTATGATACTTCAACAGGTATTAATACAGGGTTGCTTGGACCTGATTTTTTCACGGACTATGTCGAAGGACTATGCTCCTCTGAAATCAATACGGAAAAAGACAGAAAGAGAGAGATTGATAAAATATATACGGAACTTCAGGATATTGGATGTGATGAGGAAGAAGTTAAGGAACTGAAAAAAGCCATGGAAGACTATTATTATGCATATTGTGAGAGATATAGTTTCCTTGTGGAAGGGGATTTTTCAGTTAATAATTTTAAAGCAAAAGAAGAAACAAGCAAAAAAGATTTTACAGATAAAGCGGCTGTAGTTAAAAGTTTAATTCGTAATGTGAATACTTTGGGAACAACGGAAGAGAGTGAGATAGAGGAGGGATCGACTTTATGATCTGTCCCAAATGCCAAAATGAAATACCTGACGAAAGTATCTTTTGCCCTAACTGCGGATATCAATTAGGAGAATCTGATTTCACAAATACTATTTCTAAAGGGAAAATATCCCTTAATATCCTCTTTTCTATCATTGGAATCATATGTGCTGTAATAATAATTGTTATATTAATTGCCGTAAATTCTACACCAGCAGCGAAATATAATAAGGCCGAAGATGCATTCGCTGCCGGTAACTATGAAAGGGCTATTAAGTATTATACGGCAGCCGGCGATTATGAGGATGCTCAGGAAAAATTGGCGGAAGCAACCATTGCAGATCATTATGCGAAAGGTATTGAATTTTTCGGGAAAGAAGAATACGATGAGGCCTTAGCACAATTTAAAAATGCTGCAGGTTATGAGAATTCCGACGAGATGATTAAAAAATGTAACTATGCGAGGGGAAATCTGTATTTGGAAGCAGGTGATCTGCTATCTGCAGCAGAAGAGTTTAAAGCAGCGAAAGGTTATGAAGATTCTAATGAAAAGATTTTGGATATTGGGCGGGAATATGTAAAGAACAAAGATTATGAAACAGCTCTGACCGTATTTGGGTATGTTAAAGGCGGTAAAAATGATGAATACGCTCAATATGCGCAGGGTATGATTAGTTTTAATAATAAAAAATACGCAGAAGCTTCAGCATACTTTGAAAAAGCTGGTACTCTTTTTGATGCAGAAGGACTATACGCGGAATCAGTATATAACAATGCAAAATCATTCATGGATTCTCAAGAATATACATCAGCATCCAAGCTTTTTATAAAAATATCCGATTATCAGGATTCTTCTGAAATGTCCAATGCCTGTATTTTACTTTCGGCAAAAAAGAATATGGAGGAAGGAAATCTTAATCAGGCAAAAAAGGAACTGGGAACGCTTCCGGATAATTTCTCATATAATGGCACCAATTCTGCAGATCTAATTACAAAATTAAACAGCATTAGTAATTGGATAGGATTGTGTGGACAATGGAGTTCAACAACAGGTTTAGCGGAATCAAATTGTAAAGCAAGAAATTATTATTATGATGGAGGAACCTGGACCCATGATATCGAAAAGGGAGATTATAAACTGGATATAAAATGCAGATTAAATGATGATGGTTCAATCAACCTGTCGGGTAATGGCTCCATATTTGTCTTTACTAATTGGTCGACAATACAGATCGGATTAAAGTATAATATTAGTAAATCGATTTCCTTTGATAAAAAAGTCAGTGCTTCTGATTTTGGAACTCCGTTAGTGATAGACGATTATACTACCATAACACTTTCTGCGAAAGGTATCGAATTAAAATATAAGGAGACGGACAATAATTCCGTAACCAGTTTTATTTATACGTATACGACTAAGGTTACCTTTGGAACATTGTCAAATACATACTGATTAAAAATGGGGGGACTTTTTATGTATTGTAAAAAATGTGGGCAGTTGTTGGATGAAACCATATAAAACAATTAATGCGTACGTTGGCGGCGATGCTTATAATTATATTATCAATGGTAATTATGCAACTGCTTATTTTGTTTTGGCAGTTGGATTAGCTTTAATTTGTATGGTATTTCTAATTGTATATTATATTTCAAGGGAAAATAAATAATGATTTGTAAAAATTGCAGTGCACAAATTGAGGATGATTCCGTTTTTTGTACTCATTGTGGTGCGAAAATAATTGTTGATAAACAAATAAATGATGATAATTCAACTATAACAAGGAAAGATGCGGAACACGTTAAATGTCAAAAGTGTAGAAATGACTTACCACGTGGTGCAAAATTTTGCCCGAATTGCGGAGAAAAATCAGGTTTATCAAAGGAAATAAAAGTACTCAGTATAATTGGAGGCAGTTTAGTTGTTGTACTTGCTATAATTGGTTTTATATTTATCAACATAAATGCTCAGAAATCACCTATTGAAGGTGTGTCAAAGAAAATCTATGAGCAGGGAATGCAATATCTCGAGGACATGAATTCTGATGTTGTTAAAGAATATGTTGCAGAATTTATAGAAAGTAATTACGAAATGCCGCTCGATCAGGTGGCTGATAATATAACGGAGGTTTCGTTTCAGCTTGATCTTGGGAAAAAACCTTCTTCCAGTGAGGTGGTATTTAATGATACCATTAATGAAATATGGAGGAAAACGTGTGTTAGCTATGTACAGGAATCTTTATTGGAAAAACTTTCAGATGATACAGATTCGTCTTCTGTAAATATAGCTGCAACTATCTTCAAAGGTGTTATCTATGAACAGAAAGATAAATTGAAGGATGCGGTAGATTCTTTAAAAGCCGCCTCTACATATGATGATTTAGTTTCTGTTTATAATAAGGCAAGCATGATTTATACGGATTCGGAGCAAGAGAATAAAGAAACGAATTAGTCATCGGCTCAAGATGTTTCGAATACAAATTCAGCAACTGCAGAGGAAAAAAGGCCTTGAAAGAGCACATGATTATTTGGATTTTACAGCTTATTCATATAAAAGACTGATAGAACAGTTGGAATATGAAGTTTTTCAACAAAGGAAGCTGTATATGCAGCCGGTAATTGTGGTGCTGATTGGTTTGAACAGGCTGTAAAGAGAGCAAAATTATGTTTGGATTATTATTCTTATTCAAAAACCGAATTACTTGATTAGCTTGAATCTTGGGGAATTACGAAAGAAGAAGTGGAGTACGGAGTAGAGATTGCTTACAAATAATTGAGGAGAATTACGGAGATGTTCTGTACAAAGTGTGGCTGCGAAATAAAGGAAGAAAGTGCTTTTTGTCCCAAATGTGGTAAAGTAGTAAGTGATACAGAAAATCCACAGGATGTTAGTATTACTGGAAGGAAAGTGCCAAGTAAGCGGACGCTCCGCTTGTTTATTCCCATTGCTATTTTGTTAGTAGTTGTATTAACAGTAGTAGTTATAATTTATAATGCTATGATGGGAGTAAAGGTAATTAATAATAAAGTCGAAGCTGGAAGTATTGTGCAGACGAAAGATATTATAATTCCGAGATCTTCTAATGGTATTATTCGTTTTCAAAATGAATTAGATACAAGCAAGTTAGGACAGCAGGCATTACAATATACAATTGAAAATGGAATTTTATCTATCAACAGGCATATAGAAATTGAGGTTATTGATACAACAGCACCAGTAATCAGTGGTCCTGAGAATATTAAGGTTCAAAAGGGTGAACTATTTAATCCTGCTGATTTTTATTCTGTTACTGATTTTGATGACGGATTGGAAAATAGTATTGCTGTTACCCCAGAGGTGAATATCAATGTTGTCGGCAGCAGTAAAGTACAGCTTTCAGCAAAAGATTCTTCTGGGAATATTGGGCTCTTGGATATTTCAGTTCAGGTTATTGATTTAACGGCGGATGAACAACTGGCGTTGAAAGCAATTAATAAATATGTTGAAAATAATGGATCTACTGATGGTGTTGCAAGTACTGTTATAGTATATAAAACAGATGCGGCAGGAACAAATGGAGTAGATTATTATGTGGAAATTAACAGTGATGTTTTATATGCAATCTATGATGATGGAGAAATCAAACCATTTACAGCAAAAGAAGCACAGAGTCAATTAGTATTGAAGTTATTGTTTATGGCTGTTGAGATGGATGGAACAGAAGTTAGCTCTTCAAAATTAGTTGATTAAAAGAACGGTAAGGATTGAAAATAATAAATTAGTGGCAGTTTTGTTTTAACTAAAATGGTTACCCTGGGAATGTCCGTTTGATGGGCTTCCTGGGGTTTTTTGATAAATCATTCAAAGGATAAGATATTTTCTTGTGTGATAATAGAAGAATAACCTTTTGATAAGAAGAGTATAAGAGATAGAATATAGCGGAAATGTCTTTTTGATGTTATGTTATATGAAATTTTATTGATATAGGGTGGGTAAGAATATGAAAATGGAAAAATATGCAGGCTATCAATATATAGAAGGCGGCGTTTGTGCCGCTCAGGGTTTTACGGCGAACGGATTGAACTGCGGCCTTAACCCGGATAAAGCAAAGAATGATCTGGGGATGGTATACAGTGAAAGGCTGTGTACGGCTGCTGCCGTATATACCACGAATAAGGTAAAAGGAGCTCCCGTTCTGGTGACAAAGCGGCATTTGGGAATGAGCGGGGGAAGAGCCAAAGCGGTGATTGTCAATTCAAAGAATGCGAATACCTGCAATGCAGACGGCGTGGAGATAGCGGAGAAAATAAGTGAACTGGCAGCGCAGGCACTGGAAATCAGGCCGGAGGAAGTGATAATTGCCTCTACAGGTGTCATAGGCCAGCCTATGTCGCCAGAGCCGTTTGCTGCGCATATGCAGGAGTTGGCAGCAGGCTTGTCAAGAGAAGAACATACAGCCGCTGCTGCTGTCAGCACGGAAATGCTGCAGACAGCATTGAGCGACATTGTGGAAATTACCTATAATTGCCTGAGTATAGACGGAGATACCTCTACCAATGATATGGTCAGCATTATGGCAAACGGTGCTGCGGGAAATCCGGAGATCACTATGGATGGAACAGAGTATCAAAGCTTCCGACAGGCATTATATATTGTCATGGCAACCATGACAAAAATGCTGGCAGCGGATGGGGAGGGAGCAACCAGACTTTTGGAATGTTCCTGTGTCGGATGTCCTGACCGGCAGACCGCAGTCAGTATAGCAAAAAGTGTTGTTCAGTCATCTCTGGTAAAATGTCTATTGTTTGGCTGTGATGCGAACTGGGGGCGGATCATGTGTGCAATTGGATATACGGATGCCGATTTTGATATTGATAAAGTGGATGTAGACGTTGCTTCTGCGGCAGGTACCATTGAAGTATGCAGGGGAAATGCGGTAATATTGCCATTCTCTGAAGAAAAAGCAGCAGAGGTTTTGGCGGAGGATGAGATTCATATTAATATTAATCTGCACCAGGGAGAAGAGCAGGCAAAGGCATGGGGCTGTGATCTGACCTATGATTATGTAAAAATAAATGGAGACTATCGTTCCTGAGTTCCTGTTTGCCATATGGAAGGAATGTCCGCCGGAGCGGAGAGGGTGAGAAAATGAAAATAGCTACATATAATATCTGGAATGATAACAGGGGCTGGCCCGACAGAGTGGAACAGATATGCGATGAGATTAAAACACAGAATGCGGATTTATTATGTCTGCAGGATGTACCCGATGAAGATACCTGCAAGTATATAGCGGAGGAAGGAAAATATGGATTTTATTCTTTTGTAAAGCACCCTTCATGTGAATTGGCAATTTTAAGTAAGTATCCCTTTCTTGATGATTACAGCTTTGGTGAAGCCCAGATTGTCAATGTGAAAGCAGGTAATTATGTGCTTGAAGTAATCAATGTCCATTTACCCTGGGACAGTGTACTCAGCTGTGAAAAGCAGGTAATTGCGCTGGTGAACCAAAATAAAAAAACAAAAGCAGATTACTCTGTTTTCTGCGGAGATTTTAACTGCGAGGCCGGGAGCAGTGTCCAGAATTTTCTCCTCGGTAAGCAGAGCCTTTATGGGGAGGAAGCCGTACCATATTGGGAAGATCTGGCAATAGTCTATCAGAATATTACAGGTATGGAACCGGAGGCAACCTTAGATCTGGCATCGAATCCCCGCTGGAAGGATCATGGTTATAAATCTTGTGCAGGAACCAGGATTGATTGGATACTGCTTAAGTACAGTTATCCTAACCCATCCCCTAAGCTGAAAACATTCTGTTTATTTGGCAGAAAGATATCACCGAAAACCGGATATTGTCCTAGTGATCACTATGGTGTTTTAGCAGAACTGGATTTTGATAATATATAAAAAGGAAAAGGGCATCTAAGGATATCTTTATCAGGGAGGATTATTTATGCACCAGCTTATCAAACCGAAAAAATTAAATCCCGGAGATACCATAGCAACAATATCCCTTTCGGGAGGCCGGGCGGGTGATCCTGATATGATAGAAAGATATCTATTTGGAAAGCGGCAGTTGGAAGAACACTTCGGAGTACATGTCATAGAAGCGCCCCATTCTCTGAAAGGAAAGGATTTTTTGTATGAGAATCCAAAGTTAAGAGCCGATGATCTGATTTGGGCACTGACAAATCCCCGGATAAAAGGGATCTTTGTGAATTCAGGCGGAGATGATGGCGGAAGACTGCTGCCTTATATAGATTTCAATATTATCAGGAACAATCCCAAAATTCTGCTGGGTTATTCTGATGTATCTGTATTTCATGCCATGTTTACCCATGCGGGAGTATCCTCCTTTTATGGGGCAAATCTCCTTGCAACGATTGCACAGCCGGGCGGCCTTGATGACTATACAGAACGATGGATCAAAAAAGCGCTTTTTTTGGAGAATGTAATGGGTGAGATAGTGCCCTGTGATAAATGGGCCGATATCGAATGGGATAAAACAAAGAAATCCGTCTGGGTTCAAAATACCGGCTATGAACTTCTTCAGGGGAGCGGCATAGTCAGAGGCCGCTTATTGGGAGGATGCTGCGGTTCTCTGCTGCAAATAATGGGAACGGAAATATTTCCGGATAAGAAGCTGTGGAAAGACAGTATTTTATTTCTGGATATCGGGACACCGTATGGTGTGGAAGTGGCTACCCTTCATCAAATCAGGGCCTTTGCCTCCGCAGGAATATTCCGACAGGCCGGAGGATTAATTTGTACGGGGATGCATGAAAGTGATAAGGAGATTCTGTTAAAAGTGATCCGGCAAGAGGAGGATTTACCGGATCTTCCGATTTTATATAATGCAGATATTGGTCACAGAATACCCATGACGGTTATTCCAATGGGGGCGCTGGCTGAAATTGACTGCAATAATAATACATTTTCCATTCTGGAAGCAGGGGTAAGGGCATAATGCCTTATCTCTGCTTCTGAACGTACCCTGTCCAATAAGGGTTATCTTCGTCAAAAAGTTCCGCCGCAATTTCTGCAATTTCCTCAGGCTCTTCTTTTGCCCCGGTTTCAATCCAATACAGCAGTATATTCACAAAACCTCCAATCACAAACCGGGCTTTGTATTCAAAGTGCGAGGGCAGATCGTTGTGATACTGCAGATAAACAGACGGAATAAACTCATTTGAGGTTTGCAGCAGCAGGCCCGATAAGGCGCTGCGGCTTTGCAGTGAGGTAAGAAAAGGCAGATGCTTTTTCCAGAAAACAAACTGTGATTCCGCCATGCTTCGGATGTTCCGTTTTTCCAGCCGGTTGAGAAAGGAGAGATATTCTTCTTTCAGAGCTGAAATATGGAATTCCATCACATCCTCCTTATTTTTGAAGTTACGATAAAAGGTGCGCCTGTCTACCTGGGCTTTCCGGCACAGCTCCGAGACGGTAATCGATTCATATGATTTTTTCCCTAAAAGGCAGATCAGGCTGTCAACAATCCTTTTCCGTGATTTCTGCGCCAAAGAGTGCATGCTTCGTTCCATCTGTTTATCCTCCGCAAATGCTACAGAATGTAAATAATTGTGGCTAGTTTTCCGAAACTGTTGTATCGTTATTTTCCTTATATTATACTCTCCCTGAATATGTGCCACAAGTGTGGCGGAAAGGATGGAAAGAAAACATGGAAAATACGTATACACTAATCACAGGCGCATCCTCAGGGATAGGAAGGGCTTTTGCACTTGAATATGGAAAAAGGGGGCAAAATCTTATTATTACGGCCCGTTCCGGTGATAAACTCCAGGAACTGAAAAGAGAAATAGAGAAAGATAACCAGGTTTCTATCGAATGTATTATAATGGATTTAGCGGCAGAGGGAAGTGCAAAGCTGCTGTATGAAGAAATCAGGAAGAGAAAACTTCATGTTGATGTACTTATAAATAACGCAGGCTTTGCCACAAAAGGACTGTTCCATAAAACAGATTATAAAAGACAGCATGAGGAAATGCTTCTGAACATAGTTTCCTTAACGGAATTAAGTTATCTGCTGCTGGAGGATATGTGCCAAAAAAGACATGGAACCGTCATTAACATTGCATCGGCAGCCTCCTTCAACCCGCTTCCGTATTCGGCAGTTTATGCAGCCACGAAGGCTTATGTGCTTTCTTTTACACAGGCCCTGAGCTTTGAATATCAGGATTATGGCGTAAAGCTTCTGGCTGTCTGCCCGGGAGCAACAGATACTCATTTCTTTGATGGCTTTAAGACTGCTGCCAGTCGGCTGCGAATGCCGGAGGATGTGGTGAGAACCACAGAAAAAGCTCTTAAAAGTGGAAAGAGTATCTGTACGGACGGTATTTTTTGTAAAGCGCAGATGTTATTGAGCCGGATTGCATCAAGGAAATCTGCACTTGGGATTATGGGAAAAACAGGGAGGAAAACATGGGGATAGGTGTGAATTTGGATGATTTGACGGATGAAATTTCAAGGCAGCTTTCTGAGCAAGGGAAAAAGGATCTGCTGGAAGAATTTAGAAATCCGAAGAAACGTATTCATTTGGCTCTATGCAGAGAACCGTATATTCAATATATGATAAGCGGTTCAAAAACAATCGAGTCCAGGATAACGAAAAAAAAATGTATTCCGTACGGGAAAGTGGAGAAAGATGATCTGGTTATCTTAAAGCAGACAGGGGGCCCGGTTCTTGCTGTTTTTTCTGTGAATAAAGTTTACAGTTATGAAACCCGATTTTTCAGTCTGGACAAAATAAGAAAAACTTATCAGAAACAGCTGTGTATCCATGACGACTGGTGGGAACGAAAGAAGGACGCCGGATATGCCACTTTGCTGGAAATCAGGGAGATAGCCGCGCTGAAGCCAATCAGTCTGTCTTTATATAAAAACAGACAGTCCTGGATTATATTGAGAGAACGGGAAAAGAGAATCTGAGGGTCAAAGACTCTTTTCCCTTTTCCTTTATTTTATATTGTAAGGTTGACATGACATGGGAAAAAGAATATAATCAATGTAATGTTTACCTTACAGGAGGATGAAATGAAAAACAGAATTAGGCAGCTTCGTGAAGAAAAAGGGCTCACCCAGGAGCAGCTTGGAGAGATGGTGGGAACCTCAAGACAGGCTATTAACGCAATTGAAACGGAAAAATCCGAGCCGTCCATCTGGCTTGCCTATGATATTTCCCAGGTATTCGGCTGTACCATAGAAGAGGTTTTCTTTTTTGAAGAAAGTCCCAGAAAGTCAAGGGCTGACAGCAGCAGGAGGGATACGTATGGCAACAAGACAGCTTCGATATAATCAGGATCCTATTTTAAGGAAGCGGTGCAAAGAAGTAAAAGAGGTAGATGACAGAATCAGGCTGCTTTTGGATGATATGCTGGACACCCTGCACCACACGGAAAATGGAGCCGCCCTGGCGGCTAACCAGGTTGGGATCCTGAAACGGCTGGTAGTTATTGATTACTATGACAATCTGTTAAAGCTGGTAAATCCGCGAATAATGGAAAGCAGCGGAACACAGATATGCGTGGAAGGCTGCCTCAGTTTCCCGGATCGCTTTGTGAAAACAATCCGGCCTCAAAAGGTTACGGTAAAGGCATTAAATGAATATGGAGAGGAAATCATAATAACCGGAGAAGATGAAATGGCAAAATGCCTTTGCCATGAAATAGGACACCTGAATGGTGAAATATTTCTGGATAAAGCCATTGAGGATGAGTCATAAAATTTTTTTGATAAGAATGCTTTATAGCTGTACCTAAATTATTACACCGCATCAGAAACACAAAATATCTTCCCCGCAGTAAAAATCAAGTCTTTGCATATGTCAACAAAACACCTGTATCATAATTATAAATTCTGGTGCCCCAAATGGGCGGAGAGTAAGATTGCCTTATATCTAACACCGCGGCAGATGGCAGAATATCATTTCATTTCGGAGGTTGCAGCCTGAAAGGAAGAATGATAACTAAAGCCTGCTGCCTGCGCGGGAATTAAGAAAAGGAGAGGCTTTTATTATGATTAAGGAAATTTGGTGTATGCCTCACAGCCATCTGGATATCGGCTATACCCATCCGCAGCCCATACTGATGGAACTGCAGGTGGACTATTTGAATCAGGCACTGGAACTGACTGAAAAAACAAAGGACTATCCGGAAAATGCCCAGTTCCGATGGACCGTTGAAGCCAATTACGTGCTTAAGGAATGGCTGAAAACGGCAGACAACAGCCAGATCCGGCGGATGCAGGATGCGGTGGCCCAGGGAAGAATCTGCCTTACGGCCCTGCCAATGCATACCACACCCTGCTGTGATGCCAGGGAAATGACAGGAATGCTCAGGGATATAAAGGAATTGGAGGAACAATTCCATACGAAAATCCAAATCGCAATCAATCATGATGTAAATGGACAGCCCTGGTCAATGGGACAGCTTTTGCTGGACAGTGGGATTGATTTCTATCTCACCGGCATAAATATTCATTTCGGCGGCCTGCCGTTCGAACGCCCTTATTTCTTTCAATGGGAAATGGCGGATGGCAGACGACTGCCGTCTTATTTGGGAGAGCATTACTCCATGTTCAGCTTTTTTTCCGAAACATGGGAACACTCAACGGATAAAATGCATAAGGGACTGGCTGAACATGCCGCATTTCTGGAGAAAAAAGGCTATAACAAAGATGTGATGTTTCTCACTGCCACAAATCCTCCTCTATATGATAATAATTGCCCGGATGCAGAACTGTCGGATTTGATAATGAAATATAATGAAGAGCAGCACGAATGGAAAATCCGTATCATTACGGCTCAGACGCTTCGTGAAAAATATAGGAAAGAGATGGAACAGGCTCCGGTGCACAGAGGAGACTGGACCGATTATTGGAATTTTGGTTGTGCAAGTACCGCAAAAGCGACAAGAGTCAGCCGCAGGGCCAAAAACACCTTACATATGTCGGAAACTCTGGAATGCTTTACAGGGGCAGGCGATGCACACTATGAGCTTGTGAAAAAAGAATGCTTTAAAAATGCAATGATTTATGACGAGCACACATGGGGTGCGAGCCAGTCCATATCTGAACCGGATTCCCCGGAGGTCTGTTCGCAGCTGATTCATAAGGAAAAAACGGCTTACCAGGCCGCGGATCTGGCAGGATATCTGCTGGGAAGCCAGATAGAAGCCCTGTGTTCCAATCCGTACCAAAGCAATGAGGCGGAAGGGATCGTTTTGGTGAATACTTCCCAGGATGAGCAGGAGGTGGAAGCCGCATATCCTGTGCAGTACAGGAAAAAAGAAAGGCAGCTGAGTGCGCTGCGCTGTAAAAATTATATTCCATACCTGGAAAATCGGGAAGAAATGGAAAATGGCGGAATCTGGACCATCCCTCCTTTTACCGCCAGAGTAATTCCGTTTGCTCAGCTGGATGAAAAAAAGAAGGAATGCGAAGGTCTGCGCGGTCAGTTTCAGCGCGAAGGAAATATCCTGAGTACCCCTTTTTACAGGATTGACCTGAGTGAAGAAGGAAGGATTATCCAGCTGTCGGAAAAAGAGAACGGAAAGCCGCTTCTTGATGAGTCACGCGGCTGGTCTCTGTTTGAGCCGGTCAGGGAAACCATTGACGAAACAATGGCGCCGGCTGTGCGTTCTGTTCTATATGGTGACAATATAACGGACAGACATACGGATGTATCGCAGTGGAATCATGACTGGAAACCTGTCCATTGTATACAGAAAGTGAAAAACTGGGAAATCAGGGAACAGGATTACAGCATTTCAGTGATTACCCATGGAGAACTTCCCGGGCTGAAACAGATAACACAGACAATTACCTTTTATGCCTATAGTTCTTATATCCATGTGGAAACGAGTTTTTATAAGGAACCAGTGGTAATACCGGAGTCTCTTTATTTTGCAGTTCCTTTGAAAATGCAGCCGGACTGGAAATGCAGTTATGATACGGCAGGTGAGGTAGTGGAACTGGATGCAGGGCAGCTCGGAAATGTCTGCCGGGATTACCTGACAGTAGATACGGGCGTGGGAATCTATGATGAGGAACACTGTTTGACTCTTGCCTGTCCCGATGCACCGATGATTCAGGTAGGTGATTTCCATTTTGGAAAGGAAAACAGGAGCATTGCACGTACGGAAAATCCCTTGCTGCTGGCATGGCCTCTGAATAATTACTGGAGCACAAATTTTCTGGCAAACCAGAGCGGGAGTATGGCCTTTACATATGAGTGTAATTTTCATAAAGAGTTTACAGGACGTATCTTGAGAAAAGATGGGATCCATGGCAAAGGATCGGTGGTGACCGGAATAGCGGTACATGCAGAGGAAGAAGCGCGCCGGCTGATATCTGTCAGCGGAAGCTCGACTTTACTTAATCTGTATCCCGCTATGGACAAAAAGGGAATTATACTTATCCTTAAAAATACGTCGGAAGAGACAGACTTATTTCAGGTTACAGGGAATGTCTTTGATATTGTTTCAGCATGTTTCGTTAATCCGCAGGAGGATGAGATATCATCGATAGAGGTGAACGGAAAATGTGCAGGTATTATAATGCCGCCGGGAGGGCTGCGTTTGGTGAAGCTTTTTACCAGATGAGCAGAAGAAAGACATTTTTATACGCAGTCTTAATTGTCAGTAAGCGGTAAAAAAGCAGGCATGGTTATCATGCCTGTTTTTGCGTGTAGGGAAAAATTTCTTATATTGGTTCTTCTTCATAATGAATGGGAAGTCTGAGGACTTCCGGTTCCAGTTTGTCATGGTAGATGTCATCGCCCCCGGCTTCAACATAGACTTTTCCTATTTCCTTAAAGGTTTTCAGGCCTTCCGGAGTGACATATTTTTGTTTTGTAAAATCCATATGAAGCCTGTAAAGAGTGGAACGGAAGGAAGAAATGGTCCGTTCGTTATCTCTGTCAATATGTGATTCAAGCAGAACCTTTATTTCTTTTACATCAGTATGAGTTTCCGCTTCATACTGCCGAAGCATGTCAATTTCTGTCTGATGCTGTTTCAGAGTATTTTGAATGATAGAATCTTTATCTTCAAGACCTTTTCTTTTTCTGTAATATTTCGTGAGAAGGCCGCCGAGAGTGGTGAGCAGCTTTGACAGACAGGAAATCAGAGTAGAGAGAAAAAAGATGACGCCTAAAATGGTGGTGAGGTCATACGTTTTGAGGGAATTTAAGATTGTATCCATATAAATGTTAAACCTTTCTACAGCTTGATGTATTTATTTGAAACATAGCCTGTTTTCCCATGGAATTCTATATAGAACCAGTTGGTAAGGAGATCCTGATGGAGGATATTTACGGTGTCGTTAACGGATAAGATGAAATCAGCTTGTCCGGAAACCGGGGTACGTCTGCAGTTTAATTTGCTGCAGTTTGATACGGCTCCCTGGGAAGAATGAATGTATTTATAACTGCACCAGATTTCGTCGGTGCTGCTGATTTTGCACCAGTTATTTTGGAGCAGATAGATATTTACTTTGTCTCCCTTGTGCATCTGATAGAGTATTTTACCGGATGTGGAGGGAGCATTTCTTATATTGAGGGTTGAGGCTGTGATTTCATTCCACAGAAGGGGGGCAGGGTGGGAAGGAGGCAGTGGGTCTGTGCAGTATTCTTTATAAAGATGGTTTACATCGATAGGGTTGACCGATCCGGGAATGTTTGCTGAACCATATTGCCATATTTCGTATTTTTCGACAGATGGGGGATTTACAGAATAACGGGCACACCAGATATCGAATTGCTTAAGCTGGCTGTAGTTGAGCATTGTCTTGAACCAGTTGTCGGAGGCATATACACCCGGGAAAAAGCCGGCTTCTTTGATGCGGCTGCAAAATGCAATAATATTTTTGGTGCGTTGATCTTTTGTGATATTATCGGCACGGCCTGAATGTGACTGATTGGCATATTCAGAATCTATGTAGACAGGATAGGTGACAGGGTAGTCCTTGATTTGACTGATTGTCCAGTCAGCCTGCTGGATGGCTTCTGTTTCATTTATGGATTGGTCATAAAAATAGAAGCCGAGCCTCATATTGTTGGCCAGGGCCTCTCTGGTATGCTCTGTGAATTTTTTGTCCTGAATCAAACTGCCTGTGGTGGAGGAGCGATAGCCTGCACGGATGATTATGTCTTTGAATTTGGCAGCAGTAAGAGAGAGATTGATTGTATTGTGATGGGAAATATCGATTAATTCGCGGAGTGGAGCGGAAGAGGAGGATTGTGTGGGAGAATTTATTTTTCTGGCGTTAGTATAGTCGACGCCGGTTAGTTCACCGTAATAGGTAAAGGAATTTCCTCGGGCAGAGTATTTGGTCCGGACGAGATCGTCTGCGGTGCTTTTAGCTTCGAGAATCCAGGCTTCACCGGTGTCATCGACTTCAATGAGGCCGATATGGCCGCTGCGCCAGATGAGCATTCCATTTACAAGGTGGCTGGGATCGGAGGTTGGGTATAGATGAATCATTTGGGATTTTAGCTGGGAGCTTCCGATGTGGGGAATTCCGAAGGCTTTGCATATGAAACCGGAACAGTCGATCCCGATTTTTCCGACTTTGTTGAGGGTCATTGTTTTGATGGAGGGGGTATAGACGGTGGGGTACATGGAGGCCAGGGTGTTGATTTTTGTTGGGGTGATTGGCTCGTATTTAAAACCGTATGCGTAGACGATGTTGTTGGTGAGCATAGCGGTTGCGGTGGAGATGGCGGTTGGAATGGGGTGAGGCATTGGGAGGGCTCCTTTCTTTGGATAATAGGGGAATTAAGGGAAAGAAAATTAGAAAAATGAATGGAGTGATATTTTAAATGGGGATAGATTTTATTGGATTTTTCATAGAAAACGGATTAAGTAGAATATATTTGTTTAAGTTAATTATATTTGTTTGAGATTTATATAATGAAATAGCGATTTAGGAGGGTGCCAATTTGGATTTACATTCGATGGCCTGCCAGGTTACAAAAAGGTAGGTGCTGATACAGTTTACCCTTTTAAAGGATGGTATTATTTAGGAGAAGGATACTCATTTGATTTAAAAAGTTTTACTGATTATTCAAATTTTACAATTGATAATTTTATAGTTGGAAGTAGTTCTGCAGGTGCAAGTCAGTCTGGTGGGCATGGTGAATTCAACACTTATGCAAAAATAAATGGGTTTAGCCTATCGAAATCGTATGATAATAAATTAGGAATACTTACAATAAATGGATATAGTCAGTTAGCTGGATGTTGGGATATTGATGGTTATTGGCGATATACAGTAACACAAAATGTTAAATGCTTTGCTTACTTAATATATAAATAATCCTTTAAAGCGGACATTAATGCTCATTTAAACTGTATTGTTCCCAGGCTTGTAGAATTACTCCCATCATAATTTCCAGTAGGGAGATTAAAAGTAAGCCTTAAATAATTGTAGTTCGACAAATCATAGTTTTTATTGGGTGAAAGCACTGAATCTCCAGGAAGACTTGTTGTTGATGATAATGCATATAAGTATTGAAACCATGAATTATTAATGTTCGTTGTTATCATTAATTTACACTTTGAGATATCAAACACTATGGATACAAATACCGTTTTATCATAACCTATAAACTTACAATAGGTTGAGACTGAAACTATTTTTTGCATACCAGAATTAAAAGGGTACGCTGTATCCGCACCTCCTGGTTTATATGTAGGTGTTCCATCCGAAGCAACAGAAAATTGGAAGCCGCCTAAATCGCTATTTAATATACATCACTATTATACTAAATCAATAAAATACTTCTTTTTCATTATTAATCTATATAGCGATTTAGGGGGGCTATCTTTTTATGAAGATAACACCGGAAAGTATGTTGTGGGTGCCGATTCAGTCCCAAAAAAATTGGGTAGCGATCTGAAAACACAGACTAAATCTGCAACATACCCTATGGCAGGTGTGAACGGTGAGCAGACAGTTGATTTTTCGGTGGTATTTGATGGGATATCTGGTTATAAGCTGGCTTATGCTGGCATCCAGCAACTTAATACTTACATAAGTAATGGTACAATTAAATATGTTGAATTTACAAGCCAACGTATATCAGGTAATACTGTCACCTGGTCTGTACATACACAGAGGGGAACTGGTGGAGGAAATAATACCTGCGTAGTACAAGGTATCTTTATTCCAACGTAAAGTCCGCATTAATGTAAGAGCAAATAAGCGTGTACTTCTGCATTTGATGTTGTCCTGGCATTACCACGGCTTTGGCATCCAATGGCATTTATATCTACTGTTTGATACGCTGATAAAATTCCCGTATTTGAATTATACGATTTATTTAAGGTAATTGTATTGTAGATATCAAAGTAATCTGTATTGCCTCCCGTATGACAGCCCTTTGAAATTTTAGCAATAGGCTCCACAATAAAATCAGTTACGGCATAATTGACATATCCGCTATACTGTGTGACATCAAAATTTGTGCCTGTACCCAAATCAATAATATCCAGTAACTTAAAAGGGATTACTGTATCAGCACCTCCTGGTACAATAAAGCCTGGTTTACCGTCCGTTGTTTTACTAAATTTATATCCCCCTAAATCGCTACTTTATTCAATAGTTCAATCGTAATTGACTAATTAATTTAAGGTTTAAGTTCATTAGTTTTATCATATAAATAATAAACAAAGTAGCGATTTAGGCGGCTTCTCTTTCAAAGAAGAAGCCGGGATAAAATATGTGCGAGGTGCGGATTCAGTCTGGGTCCCATTTAGCAGCATAGCCTATATTGCCAATTTCAAAGGTAAGTATGGGACAGGCAACAATTCTGTTATATCGGCTACACCAGAAGAAATCCAAGGTTACAAACTTGCACTTTACGGATTTACAAATTTATACGCTTCAGGAGCAATGCATGTTGCTGCAATAAGTGCTGATAATAATCATGTACAGGCTGGCTCTCAATACGGCAGCGTTATTTCTGCTACATATGGAGGCTATTTTGTCAAAACCGGAACTCCTTATATAATCAAAGAACATTCCCTAGTAAAGACCTCAACAGTAAATTTGAGTAATAACGTTCCCGGTTATCGTCTTGTCGGAGGTGTATTACATTTCTCTGATTATTCTTCCAGTCAGACTGGAGGTGCTGCCATAGGAAATCTGGCAATGGACAATAGCTCAGATATTATAATCGCTAATGTCTTATTCCAGTATTCTGCAGTTACTGTAAGCGCTAAACTTCTATATTTGCCAGGCTAAAGCTATCTTTAGGAAAATATAATTGATGATATTTTTACGCTACCACTCCCGGTAGAATTCATATTTCCATATGAAGTAGGAGCGGGACGGATGGTAACTAAACTATTAGAAGAGATATCCAGTACTAAATTAGAGGTTAGTTTTACCCAGACCCCATCATCTACTTTATAGAATACGTTGCTGGTATCATATGTATTTGTCTGAGTTGTGACTACTGTTCCGACGGACATAGTTTCGTATTCGGCTATATCAAACGAAAAATATAATGAATTGGATGATCCAATTGCGCCACCATGAGAGTCATTAAAATCACGTTGCACATAGAAATTTAGACCGGTTACCATGAAAGGAACCTTACCCAATTTTTTTGGGACTGAATCGGCACCCACAACATACTTTCCGGTATTATCTTCATAAAAGGATAACCCTCCTAAATCGCTATCTTAGAAAATATAATATTTCATATAATCAATAATTTATTTGTTACAGAAATACTGTAATATTTAGTTTAGATGTTTCTGAAATATGCATTGTATCTAGGAGAGCAAGAATATATAAAAGAAAGGCTTAAACTTTAAAATGAAAAAGGATTTGTTAATAAAATATATTGTGATTATATAATAAAGTACGTAATAAAATTATAACTAATTATTATTTCACAACAAATAGACATGAATAGAATCCATGTCAAAAAATAGATATAGGGTATTTTAGATTCTAATTATGCTGCATGTATTTTACACTCAGATCTAATTCTTTCAATGTTACTATAAATGTAATAATCATTAGTAGTATCTATGCTTTCATGCCCCATCATATCTTTGAGATCCTGAATTTTTACCCCTTTATTTATCATAGAAGTGGCAAACCATTTCCTGAACCGATGAAGATGAACATTTGTTACATTAGCTCTTAAACCAATTTCCTTAACATATGCGTGGATAGAATTAACTGTTAGCTTTCCATGTGGTTGACGGTCTGAGGCAAAGAGATATTCTGATTCATAACCTCGCGTTCGTAGATAAAACTGCATATGAACCTTACATCTAGAAGAGAAGTATACTATGCGTTCTTTGGCACCTTTACCATGTATCATTATAGACATTTGATCAAAATTTATATCTGATAATATGATTTTTGTCACTTCTTCTCTACGAATACCTGTTGATACTAATAAGTCTATAAGCGCGGTTTCCTTAGGCGTAGTACATGCATCCTGCATTAATGCAATATCTTCATCGGTATATGGCATTTCCATTTTCTTTTCAATTTTAACCCTTTTTATTCGTCTGCATGGATTTTTGATAACATAATCTTCATCTTCCATCCAACTGTAAAAGGTATTTAGGTTACGTCGGACATTATCAACATAAGAGTTTTGATTTCCTTTGCTGATAAGTCCGAGGTAACATCGAATTGCATTTGTATTAACCTTTTTTAAATCCATATTGATACAAGAGGCAAATCGATTAATAGTATATTGATACTGAATAAGGGTATTTGGAAGGCAACCTTCAATTTTCTTACAAGATAGAAAATTTTGAATGAGTTTATTTGTATCATCCATATCCACAGAAGGAAGATCTTTTGCTTCCGAAATATCATAACATTGCAAGACATTAGATAACGTATAAATAAGCATATCCAATTGTTCAACCGTTAGATTTTCAGACATTGTTTGTGTTACTAGACTAATAAGCTTTTCTTTTGAATCATTCATACACATATTCTCCTTTTTAGTGTAATATTTACCATCCTAATAATTACAAATATATTTTATTTTGTCAATTAAATGGTTTAACGTGTATGAAAGTACAAAATAATATTGTATTAAATAGCGATTTAACAGCAAAATACAATGATGAAACAGATTATTTAGAGATATTAACAAACGGAATTTGGCAACCTGGTTTATATGTAGGTGCAAAGTATTATAAAATATTTGAAGCTGGCAGTATTTTACGTTGGTCATTGAGTCTGGATAATGATAAAAATGGCTTACTTGACAATGGTGTATTAAATTATAATACGGCCGGAATGAATATCCAACTCAGAGGAGGTACATGGTATAGTTATGGAAAACTTCATATAAAAAGTAATTCATTTTATTCAGCAAATGGATACAAAAAGTTAAGAATGATTATAAGTGGTAACTCTGAAACAGGAACATTTACAGTTACATTACTTTCATCTATTGACGGTAATAGCATACTAAAAACTAATAATATATCTATAACCAATATGTCATCTCTTACTTATGAACTAGATATTTCAGAATTAGGTAACACACCATTCTATATAATGCTATCTGTTCAGATGCCAAATTGCGGTCCTAGACAAGAGGGTGGAGGAGGCTCTCGTACTATGGCGTGTACAGTATCATCGATTGGATTTGTTAAATAAAATTGTGTTAAAGTATATCATAATACCAATGGACATATTTATACCTTTTTGAATAAATAAAGCTATAAATTGGAAATATTATCATATTTTATTTCTGTTTTATACTTTTTGACTAAATAGAAATCTCGTAGTCGCAACTACCATATCCACCACTACCTTCTTCAGATAAATATATGTACATATATATTACCAAGGTACTATTATCAGTATTTATTGTGTAACTACCATTTGCTGTAAGAACGGATACTCCATTTACCATAACATAAAAGATAATATTATTGTTAGGGCCATATGGTAACGAAAGATTAGAAATTTTTATTGAACTTCCATTTGGAATACTACTATATGTTATCTCGCCTAATCCCGCTCCACCTCGGGTTCTTCCGGCCTTAAGATGACCCTTAATAGGTATGCTACCCAATTTTTTTGGAACTGAATCAGCACCTACCACATATTTTCCGGTAGTATCTTCAAAAAAAGATAATCCACCTAAATCGCTATTTAATTCACTAACCAACGCCGTACTAGCCGCAATTTTGTCACTGTTCGATTCTCGTGAACTGGAGATGCCATCGATGGCACCTAATTTGTCCTGAGCCGTCTTTCCGTCATCGAATTCCAGTGTATTTGCCTTTGTCCAATGGGACACAAGCTGGAATCCGGACGATGTTAATATGTACTTTTTAAATTTTTTATAACCTGATGCAATACTCATATTATTTTCCTTTCTTAGTACTCTTTATTCCAGAAAAACTTGCCTTCCATTTCTTCTGAGGAAGGTTCTGTGTCTGAATAAACATTAAAAATTTCTCGGTTTTTCCCTGAAAGCTGCTGCTCGATAAAAACCAGTTTCTGTTCTATGAAATTGAAAAGAGAGGCACTAAATGCCTCCAGTTCGGGACGGTTTTTGATTAGATCGGCGGCACCGGCCGGATTTCCGGCTTTCAGAAGCGCTTTATGCTGATCCGATATGTCCCGGTTACGCAGGCGGGCAGCGCTGCGGGGGATGTAGTTAAAATCTTCATTGTTCATGGATGCCTCCGTATTTAGTATTCGGCGAACCATTCGGTTCCCGGTCCAAAATCACCTTCCGGTTCTGTCTGATCTTCTGTAATGACTACTGATTGTGTTAAGGATGCAGTCTGCCAGAGATCGTGAAGGCCCTGTTCAATTTTGTTTATGCTGTCCATATCTATGATATAGGGCTTCAGGAGCTCGTGATTTTCTTCAAGCAGGCTGGAAGCGCCGGCATAATCCTCCTGGTCCATGTATTTATAATATTGCAGGACAAGGGGGGCGACTGATGAATCTACATCTTTATAGTTTGATAACTGATAAGCCAATATTTCACCTCCTTTCTATCGTGGAATCTCATAATCATAAAGGAACGGATGGAAACGGTACATGGTTATGGAGGTAGTGGGAACGGTGCCTCCCAGATTATGAGATATGTTTTTTATGATATATTGACAGGGTTCCCCGGTATCCTGTTTCTGCCAGGTCACTTTTTCAAATACATCCAGCCATGGGATGCAGAGGGTTGTTATTGTGACAGCATCGTTCCAGGAAGAGGTTTTGATATTGTCATAGATGGCGTTTTCTATCGCTACGGAATCAGATTGTATATTTTCATATTTATCTCCGGTTTTGACATCAAGTACGATGCCTATCTGCTGAATCGTGAAGGGGTTATCCGGCTCCACGCGGAATACAATATTTTTGCAGTTGTAGCGTTCTGTAAAATACTGTTTGGTATATACAGGATCGTCCGAGGACGCCGTAAGCACGCATACGGCATGAGGCTGATATTGGCCAAGATAGTAAAAACGGCCTGCGGAATCCACTTTTTTGTACAGCAGTACATAGGTTTCATCTTTGTGCATGGTTCCCTTTGCAATTGGGGTAGTGGTATTCTCGTAATAGATTGGAACAGGAGAGAGGCCGTTAATCTGTAACTGCATTCCGTCCAGGCTGTCGGCATTCGGAATAAAGGCGATGTAGTCGTTGGATACATATTTATCATATTCCGTCAGCTGTAACCGGTAGGTATTTCCGGACATGGTGCATTCGGTGGCCATTCTGTCGATGTCATAAACGGAGCCGAGAACTTCTGTAACATTCCTTATATTTTCTATGTCATAGTCTGCGGATTCTCCGCTTTCTGTTATTACTGATTTAAGAAAGCTGTTATCAAGTGTAATCGGATCATTTTCACAGGAAGGGATCCCGTGGCAGCAGAAGTTATTGTATACATCGAAATATTTCTGGACATATGGGTAAAGTCCGGTGATCTCATTGATTTCATCCGCGGCCATGCAGCCTATATTGAATTCCAGATCATAGGGAAGACGGTTCCAGTCGGGATTATCTTCCCGATATTTTTCATAGTCCGGGTTATTTGACTGCATACCATAAAATTCCCCGATATCATCAATTATGTAATTCTCGATTCCTCCCTGCTGTTTTACCACGACAGAAAGGACATCCCGGAGCGTGGATTTATTTCCATCCTCGTCCTGTACCGGAATTTTGATAAGGGGAGAGCCGCCTATTTGTCCGTTCCGGGTACCGTTCAGTTTGGCGAACCAATCCGATACGGTTAAGGACAGGGTGTGGCTTGTGCTGTTATATTGGGTATTGGAAGCGGTAATCAGGTAAGTGCCGCAGGGATACCACAAATAATCGTTGTTAAGAATGCTGTATATACCGATTTCAAATTTGAAATCCAGTCCGAACCAGCTCTGTATTTTTTCTTCGATATTTGTATGGAATTCGTCCAGGGTCAGTGTAAAATTCAGTGTGCGCCGGATATCGGATTCTCCGTTTATGCCATAGGTTCCCGCCTGGGAAACCCCGTAAAGGACATCCACAATCTGGCTGCCCTTCATGACGCTGAAACGGTATTTGTAATCCAGGGATCCCTGGCTGAAAAGAAGCTTGTCTTCTTCGGTTATTGTATATCTCATAAATCACCACCATTCCACGCCGACAGGACTTAAGCCATTGGTATATAAAGATTTGGGATCTCTGACATCACCGATTTCTGCAAACTGGAAGGTGATTTTCCGCAGATCCTTATGGCCTTCTTCCGTATCGGTGGGTGTCCCTACGATTTGGATCATCCAGATACGGCCGTCATCCCATTTGAGAATTTTGGGCGTTTTATCTGTCAGATAGTCAATAAAATCCTTTCTGAGCTGTATGCCGCCGGGCAGGTCAGCCATGCAGTCCTGTGTATCTGTTTTGAGGAAAACACCGGTTACGGTGCCGGTATCGTAGTTATAGGCGCCGTTGCTGACAACCTTGGCATATTGGCTGTTTAAAAGGGGAACGGCCTCACCGGAAACAGTTCTGGTAGTATCGCAGCCGTCAAGGTTATAGACAGTTCCTATGGCATTATTCTGGTTGACCAGGAAAAATCCGTTAAAATCAGAGTGGACTTCTCTGGTTATGTAGCTGTTTTCAATACCGTTGCAGGTGGAGGAAAGCATAAATTCATAATCCGTGTTTCCGCGTGCATACCGGTAGAAGTAAAGCATTTTGAAATCTTCAATGGTATTGATATCTTTGGTATGGATGGTAATCCAGTCCATACTTCCCTTTTCACGGCATTTCACGATCATTACGTCGGTATTTCTCAAGCTGAAGCCGGAGTTGCCGGCATCGAGGCTGTCGTCGAAGGGCGCACTCAGCAGAGTATCGCCGTTCCATTCGTTATGGGTGCTTTCGATGGTTTCCTCCGAGTTTTTACTGACATACAGATGATCAAAAGTGCCGTTGGTGAGTTTTATTTCTGTGACAGGACTGACATGAACGGCGGGCGGATCCAGGGTGTGGGAGCCGCTGAAAAATGTGGTTCCAAGAAATAGCATAGTGCGTCAGTCTCCTTTCAAATATCTTCGGTTACGGTATCTGCTTCATAGTAGATGTGTAAATCATAGAGTCCTTTTTTATAACTAATTTCAAATACTGTGGTATAGAGGTCCTGATAATCAGTGCCTGCAAGCATGATCAGGTTATTTTCCGTATCGGCGAGCAGGAAGCCCTGGGTATCGGCAAGACAGGATTGGGGAAGCTCTGCAAAAACATGATAAGCTCCAAGGGTTTTCCCATAAGGAATATGCAGGACTCCATAATAAGCTTTTCCCAGTTTTTCAATATGGATATCAAGATAATTTCCTGTCTCCGGACAGCGCATTTTGAAAAAAGCTGAGTTCAGTGGTAGTTTTCTGGCTTTGACAAATACCTTAAATTCGTCGGTTATTTTAAATCCGGCATTGTAGGTCAGGGTATTGTCGCTGCCTATGATCAGTTCGCTGTTTTTAATGGAATAGTTGTCATTATCGATTTCATAGCCGATATCGATGACTCCGCTTTCCAGAGAGATACTGCCGTTTTCGGGATGGTTTTTTGCTTCGAAAAGTACGTTGGCGGGCATGACAAAATACTGGATATTGATTTTTATATACCCGGTGTCGACAGAAAAACCGTGGACAGTGGTTCCGGTGGCTCTTATATAGTATTCGCTTTCATTTTTCAGCCCATAGAATGTATGGCTCATATCGGCGGGATCATATTTATGGCCGGAGGAAGCCGCCAGGGATTTATCATAGTCATAAAGATAAAATTGAAAATCCTGGAGGGGTTCGTGTTCACTCTGAAAATAATGAAGCGTTAATTTGGGATTTGCCGTATGAAGGGTGGCAGTATCCCGCATATCTTCAAAATAAAATTCAGGTGTCGTAAAACAATAGAAGAGTACGGGAGCGGAAAGGGCGGATTCGTTGCCGTAAGCATCAAAAACCTGGATCCGGACCTGATAGGTTTTCCCGGGAACGAAGGTGCCGCCGGGAAAAACATGATCAAGCCGCATCCGGTCCTGCTCAGAATCATATACGGTCTGATAGGTATCGTTATCCAGAACGACAGCGCGGTTGCGGACGGTCTGGTTTCCGGTATAGGTAAAGGAAACGGAATAGTTATACTGAGGATCGAAGGCATAAATGGGATGTACTAAGGGAGTATTTAAAATCGCCATAATATCCTCCTTAGTATTCCTGAAGCCAGTAATTGTTTAAGGAAAGCCCGGAAGGTTCGGTCTTGCTTATCGCTTCTTTTAATACGCCGCCGCTTAAGGTGGCGGCTATGGAAACATTACCGGAGAGGTTGGTGGAAACGGAACCGCTGACATCGCCGGTCAGGGAAATGGTCCGGTTAGCGGAAAGCTTTGCCGCACTGGCAGCCGCTCCGCCCGGAGTATCTGAGCCGGCATAGTTGTGGGTATGGGATTTGGCGGCGGCATCTGTAATGCCGTATCCGGACAGGGTGGTGGGATTGGTTCCGTTGGTTACGTGTCCCTGGGCATTTACGGTAACACTTTTATAGGTTCCTGCGGTTACGCCGCTGTTTGGGTGGACGTAGGAAGTATTCCATTTATCTACCGATTCCTGGGTGATGGTATCGAGAACGCCTTTATTGGCATGGGTATGGTTCTGTCCCGAATCAATATCGGCTGAGGTAAGATAGCCGGCATCATTGGTGAACTGGGACAATTTGGTGGGCATATCGGGTATCTGGGCGGTGACATGGGTGTGGGAGGAGGGCGGAAATGCAGCGGGCTTATTTTTGATATAAGCGTCCGAAGAGGTATCACTCACATTCCAGTCCGCCTGTACATTGACCTGTGCTCCTTCTGCCACATCTGCAAGCTTGTCGAGCATGGTCTGGGTAAGCTTATCCAGCGTGCCTTTGTTATTGTGTACATGCTTTTTGCTGCTGGTGTCGTTCCATTCTGTCCGTTCTTCGTTTGAAATGTGTCTGCTGTTGTCAGCCTTATGGACATTTACGCTGTCCTCCAGTTCTTTTCCGGCGGAACCTTCAAAGACAGTTCCGGCTTCGTTTCCGAAGAGAAGATTGCCGGCGGGGAGTTTTGTGTTTTCATCCAGGGGTGCTATGCCGTTTGCGACGCCTATGTTCTCCTGGTGTGCATAATAGGTATTGATGTCATTGTGCCATTTCAGATATTGGACCAGCTGTCTCAGAGTTCCTTTCCGGGTGGTATCCAAATCTTCTATGATTGTGATGTCAGAATCCTGAAGATTCTGCGCTTCGGGTAAATTTTTCAGTTTTTTATAAGGGATTGACATATATTCACCTCCATGAGTGAGGATAATCTGTTACAATTTTGCAATTATCACCTTCCGGTTAAAATCGCCGGAAATGCAGTAGACAAGGCATTTATTTCCGGGAACAAAAGTAAATGTGGTTCCATTTTTAATATCGTAACGCTGCTGGTTGACGATGACCTGGCAGGTCCCGTCACCGTTGTCTTTTTGTATAAAACCTTCATAGTCGTATCTCGCATTGTTTAAAGTATCGGCAATTGCCCTGGCGAGAACGGTAATTGCCTTTTCATCGTATTTTTCCATAATGTAAAAGGGTATGCAGTTCATGCATACCCTTAATTGATTACCCCCTTTTTGATAATTCCTGTTTGATTTGGGTCGGCAGCCGCATGACGATTTGTCTGGAGAGTGCGTCTGCATTCTGGACATTTTCAAGTATGACATCACCGATACTGACATTGACGAGGCTGTTCCGGTTATCATTTGATAAGAACTGCGGTGCCGTCGGGGATGCGAAGGAATGATCCAGAACAGTATTGCGCAGCTGCAATTCGGGCAGGGGAGAGAGGGAATTCCCTATGAATAATCCGTTTGAACGATTGGCGGCTGCCCTGTTTTTCTTCCTGATTAAAGAAAGGGTCTGGCTGTTGTTGAGAACCTGGTCTCCGGGACGTAAATCTGTCAGTGTCGGAGAGGAAGTGATTTCGTAGGTTCCGTTTTTATGTATAATAGTTTCCAACTGGTTGTATTCAGATACCAGTACATTTCTGGCGCCGTTGGAAACGCCGCCTTTTGCAGCGGCTAATCCTGCGGCACTTGCACCAGGCGCTGAAATATTTGTGTCTGAATTCAGTGTAGGGATAACGGCGGCGATATTTCTCAGGTTCTCCAGGATATTCGAAAGCACGCCGTTCAGCTCCTGCCATTTCTGGATCTGGGCAGGGATTCCGGTTTCCTCATCCAGCGCGGCCTTGGATTGGGCAGACATTGCTTCCAGAAGGGAGCCGGAATCTTCGCCGGAGCCTTCCTGGCCTTCGGATGATTTTTTCTTGCCGGAAGAGGAACCTGCAATGGCTTCTTTGGCTTTGTTTACGCTGCCTGCGATGCTTTGGGAGGAGTTATCCGAGGATTCTTCGCCGGCAAAAGCATCCGCAACGTTGTTGAGCATGGGAACACTTTCGTCTTCCAGACTTTTAACGGCATCAATAAAGGAGACGTTTCCGCTGGCGGAACCGCCGGGAGAAGATTTTGTACTTTTATCTGTTCCGACTGATACACCGGTGCTTCCGATGACAGAACCTGTCATCATGCCTGCAGCGGCAGCAACGTTTTCGAATTGGTCGATTACGGTTGAGAGCGAGTCATCCAGGTTTGCGAAGTCTATACCTTCGCTCAATTTTTCCATATAACCATGGGTTTCTTCTAAAAAGCTGGGCAGATCAGAGACATCTACGCCGGCAAGGTCGGATAAGGAGGAGAGCATCTGAGAATTACCGGAAGAAATATCGGCAAGGATACCCAGATAGTGTTCTTTTACTTTTTCAAAAAGCTCTTCGCTTGTCAGCTGTGAGATATCGTCCGGTGAAATACCCATGGATATCAGCTGGACATTCAGTTCAAGCTGTTCTTTGAGATCCTGAAGTTCTTCCCAGCGGGACTTGACGTCCTCAGCGCCTTTGATTTGTGTGTCCCAATAGGATTCTGTATTGGAAATCAATTCTTCATAATAGGCATCAACCTGATCTATCTGATCATCGATTGCACTCTGCTGTTCTTCCAGAACTTCTTTTTTCTTTTCAAGGAGAGAGATTTCTTTTTCAATATTGGCAATACGAATTTGATCCTCGGCTTCTTTGACTGCCTGCTCCTGATCTCGGATGGCACCGCTGTCAGTTTGGTAGATGAAGCCTTTCTCTTTGCCGCTGTAGACGAATTCGGTACGCTGGTTGCGGAGCCTTTCAAGCTCGTATTGTTCCTTCTCAAGGTTTATGGCATTTTCACGGGCTTCGTTTTCTTCATTTATGGCATCGATTTGGGCCTGTTTAGAGTCGATTTGCTTATCAATTAGTTTGATTTGATCTTCAATAGCATCCTTTTGGGCCTCGAGAGCTTTCTTGGCTGATTCCTGCTGTGATTTCAGGGAATCAACGGCGGAATCTTTTTGAACATTAAGGGATTTGATATGTTTATCGATTTGTTTGACGACACCGGAGATGACGGACTTATATAGATCGAGCATGCCGTCGAGGTATTCTTTTTGGTATTTGTTGTATTCATCGATGTATTTATCTTGCCCTTTGTAATATCTTTCATACATAGCCCGGAGAACATCAAGGTATTGCTTTTGACTGATTTTGTCGCGGTCGCGGATGTCTTTGAGCTTTTTGTATTGTTCTTCGAAGGCAGTGACGTGGGGGTCAGTATCTTCTTTACTGGCAGTACCGGCTGATTTCACGTTATTTGAAGCTGATGTGTTACCAGTATTAACATTTACATGAGGTTTTAAATTCGCGACATCTTGCTTTAGTTGTTCGCTAGCTCTTAGTACTCTTTGCTCAGCTCTTTGTGCTGCTGCATCGTCACCCATTTCAATAGCTCTATTATAATCGGCTTTTGCACTTTGCAGCAAAGCTAAAGAACTTGATGTAACACCAGCAGCTTCAGCCAATCTGAGAATATTATTTATATCTTCATCACTACTTATTACTTTTGAATTGAGCAATGATTTTTGTAAATAGAATAATGCAAGAGCTTCAGAACAATTATTGGCAGCAAGCTGTTCCTCACCAAACTTAGCAATTTCGGAACCAGTTGCCTTAGATAATTCACTACCTTCTTGTGCCAAATATTGTTTTGATGCAATTAATTCTTGATTCTTAAAATTTAATGCTTCGGCAACAAGTGCCTGAGCATTTGAAACCCCCATTTCTTCCAATTGTTTTTCTATGGAATCAGCAGTAGTTTCATTTAACTGATCCATAACATCAGTACTGTAAAGATAAGATGTTGCTAAATCATTAAAGGCTTTCTGAACCTGTTCGGAAGTTGATTTACTATTTGTCAGTATGGAGAAAAAATCTTCAAGTTCTGATGTATCAAAAGAAATACCTAATGATTCATCAAGGTTGCTAAAAGTTGAACGCAAATTTTCCAGCATATCATTATCTATATTTTCTTTAGTAAATCCATCTGGAGTAAAAATCTTTTGATACGCGTCAGAAAGAGCATCGAACTGTGGCTTTAGTTGAGAAGATATTAGTGAAATCGTTTTAGAAATTGTACTTGCACTTGTATCAAAATCAGAGTTGTTTAACTTTGCTTCTTCGTAAAGTTTATTAATGGCATTTGAAACATAGTTACCTTCATAGTCAGCGTTGTTTTCTGCTTTTTCTTTCTCTTCCTCCATATAATTATCTAATTTGCTGAAATCGGAATCATAGGAAGATATTAACATGAAGTTTATCGGATTTTGTTTGGCATATTCTGTTAATTCTTGATTAACCTTATCAATTTCTTCTTTTGCTTTATTTTCAGCAGCGTAGTCATGATCAATTATATCATTAGAACCTATAAATGATGACTGTACATAAGATGAATCATATTTTTTGTCAATTTTATCAATTAGACTTTGAAACTCATGCTGTTTTAGCGAAAATATGTAGCTTATAGTTGATTCATCAATACCATTATCAGCTAAAGCTTTAACAAAATCTTGATCTAATTTATCAATACTGAAATCGTTATTAAACGCAAGATTATTTGCGTCAGCAATTACTTTATCGTAGTCAATATCAGTACCTTTTGTAATAGTCTTTGCTAGATCTAAAAAAACGTTGGGATCTGTAAGAGACTGAAGGTTATAAATCATACCGGTGTATTCCTTGTATAAATCTTCATATCCTTCAACTATAGAACCATCATCAGCCTTAAATGAGTTCGTTATTTCTAGTAATTCCGATGTTAATGAAGCTATATCTCCAGAAGAAACATCAATTAATTCTTGAGTAGATTGCAGCTTGTTTACATCACCTTTATCAAGTGCATTCATATATAAATTATAGGAATTCTTTAAATTTGACGCTTGATATTTGGCATGCTCTGCATAAGTGTGGGATTCACTTTGGGTCGATATAGAATTACCATCTAAAGTTGAATAAGTCATCTCAGTCTCTGTATCTAGTAATTCTTTTGCATTATGCGCAGCGTTTTTCTGTTTTAGTTTTATATTGTTTTCTAATATAATTTTTTGAGCTTCTAATTCTGAATTGAGTTTAGATAATTGGGCTATTTCATTTTTGTCAGTCAATGTAATTTTATCTTGGGATGCAAGCTCTTTGATTTTTCCTTTGATAGAATCTAGTTCACCAGTAATTGACTGTAATTCGGATTTATCATTTGTCAAATCTGTTAGAGAATTATCTAAAGCCTTTTTTGCATTATCATGGGCTTCAACTAATGCTTTCTTTGCATCTTCGTTTGCTTTGTTTATGTAAGAAATCACTCCGATGGCAACAGCACCGACGGCAGTCAGAATAGCACCAATAGGATGAGATGTAATTACCCCCCATAATTTTGAAAAACATGCAGTTAAAACATTTGTTATTCCAATATTTGTAGTCTCTACAGCGCTTAGACCAAATATTGCTGCCATTTGCTCGGCTTCTGCGGCTGTTAATTTTTTACTTGCTACCGCTTGCTCTAACATAGATAAGGTAAGCTGTTGTTTTATAGCAACTTGGCCATTTTCCATAGCGGTAATACCTAATTTACTCAGAATACTTTCTGCGTTTGCTTTTGACATTTTGTTTGTCGCTGCTATTTCAAGTATTTCCGCATAAGTCAATTTATCAGTTGCTGTAGTAAGTCCTGCTTTCGCTATAGCAACTTCGACATAAGGAGATAAAGATTGTTCTGTAACTAAAATTTGCCGAATTTGCTCATCTGTTGCGCCTTTGCTGACTAATGCAAAAACAGATTGTTCTGTATTTAAGCCTGCTAATGCTGTCCTATATACATCAATATTAGCAGGATTTACACCCACTGTTCCAATATTGATCTCTTGTAATGCTTTTAATGCATTTCCTAGGTTGTTTAGTTCACCTAATACGTTAGGAATATCTTTTAATATCAGACTTTTATATTATTTTTATTATAACAAAATGCTATTCCTTATACATTCCAATAGCAAGAATATAAAACACGCAATAAAGACAGAATACCCCAGTCTCTGCCTAATAATTTCACTGTATTGCTCAGTGCTAGTCCCGAATGTCTGTTTAAGCAGTATCATTTCATATACTGCTTATGAGGATGTCATTACTGTGGGGATTCCGCTCAGATGAGACGGCTTTCCTGCTGACCAAATGAAACTCACACATTTTTACGAACCTGAAATTGTCACCAATAACAGGAGAGTAGCAGAGTATTGACATTTTTCCCAGGCATAGAATTATTAACTATGCGCCTATTCAGGCCATATACCTCATTTAACTTAATGTATTTCATCAAGCGTAATATCTAAAACTTATCTTTGATAAGAAAATTTATTACTGTCGGCATATTTTATGAGGGTAAACATTTTAACCCTACCGACATTTTTTATTCCTGCAAACAAGCCACCTGCAAGTGCCAGAGAATTGATAGGCCCCAGGGCATCTGTTAGTTTATTAATCATTTCCAATAAGGAATTCAGTGCATTTATGCCGGAAATAATGGCATCTGAGTTTACGAAATTCCCGACCGTATCTGTCCATGTATTGGACAGTCTGTTGAGGCTTCCTTCCCAGCTGTCGGCAGTACTCATAGCAGCTTCCATGGCGCTGCCGCTGCCTCCGGTGTAGTCTGTAAGCATCTGATTAAAGGTATTCATATTCTCGAGAAGAGCAGATAATTCATTTGCCTGATCATTCCCTCCGATATTGGCAAGTATTTCACCTTTTAAGGAATCTGTTTCACCTAATTGATTATAAGCATCTGACAAATCCCGGAGAATTGAGATGGGATCCCGTAGCTGTTCTGAACCATTGACCATTTCTGTCATGGAAACATGGACGGCATCCAATGTTTTTACAATTTCTGAAGAGTCGGTATTTTGCAAATTGCTGAGTATGGAATTGACACTGTTGCCGATTTCACTTCCTGTATTATGTGTGACGGATCCGATGGTTCCTATCATGGCGGATAGTTCTTCAACTGAGACACGATAGCCGGACGCAGCAGTTCCAATTGTACTCATTGCTTCAGCCATATTGTTTAAGGAAATATTATTATGAGTCGCAATATTGGTTTGACCATCCAGAACTTCGTTTAGTTTTTTTGCTTCACCGTTAAACTTATAAGCGGCATTCAGAGCTAATATATAGTTGTCTGCTGTTTCGGCAGACATGTTTCCGGCTGTTTGTGCAAGAAGAGACTGTTCGGCCAAATCTTTTCCCTGATTTCCGGTATAGCCGGAATTAGCCATTTTCTGTACCTTAGATAAATAATCAGATGCTTTTTTTCCATAGGTACTGGCTGTTTCGAATGAGGAATCTCCAAGCTGCTTCAATTGGTTTTTTGTATAATTACTTGTTTTCCCAATATCAGTAAGTATGGTATCAATACCCCTCAATTCTTCTATAGAATCCTTTATCTGAGATATAATTTTTTCTTTAATCCTCAGATTGGACAATTTACTCATGGCATTTTTAAATATATCACCAAAACTTTTACCAGCCTGTCCTGTAATGAGAGTTTCATTTTTTAAGTCTGAAAGCTGATTTTTCAAAGTAATAAGCGAGTTGGTATCATCAACTTTATCTATTTCTTTCTTTAATACAATGAATTTTGCCTTCAGATCATCGCTCATTTTGGAATTGCTGTTCATGAACTGCTCAATGTCAGACTGGACATTTTTTTTCTTCATATCCAGTTTTACAGTTACCAGCTGTTCATGATATATTTTATCGAAACTGCTGTTCATTTTTCGGACTTGCTGTTCCAGGGCATTTTTATCAACTGTTATGTTGAGTCCGATTCGGAGCATGTTTTGCAGTTTCTTTTGTAAATTAGCCATTTGTTGTTTAAGTATTTTCTCAGACTTTGCTTCATCCAAATTTAATGTAGTAGATAAGCTATTGTCATTTCCCATAAACACCTCCTGTTTAGGAATACGTATCAAGCCGCACTATTCCGCGGCTTCCATTTCCCGAAGCTTTTGGGCATCATCGTGTATCTTTTCGTACATTTTATCCTTGAAATCAGGGGCTGCCACCATTTCTTCCATAAACTTCAGTACGGTATCCATGTTTTCTCCGCTAAGGTTATTCTGTAATTCAGCGGTATTTCCAAGATAAGTGTGAACAAGATTTACAATTTCCTTCACTTCCTCAGCAATATCCGCCCCATTAATAATAAGAAGCGTAAGAGCATCCCTGCGCAGTTTTCTCAGCTTCCAATAATTCTTTATTCTTGTTATCATAAAATTTCCTCATTTTCTCATATTTATTTACAGTTGCCAGTCTGTGATCACCGAAGCTGCTCAATCGCCTGCTTTACCTTATCATAACCCACCATGGCGCCCATCCAGTTAGCGATTCCCATAAGCGGAATATAAGTAATATTCAGAGCGGTAAACGGTATTCCGGTACTGATATAATAAAGGACAGTACCTCCGCAGCCCACAAGCAGCGCGATAATCAGCACAACAATATTGGACGCATAATGAACATGCTGTTCATCCAGGAACTTTTTCACCGCTTCCGTCACGACTGCCGTCAAAACAGCAAATGAAGTCAATAAAAATAAAAAAGTAGTTATGTTCATAAATTCACTCCCATCCGGCGGAACGATTGCCGCCTCTGTCCGCTGCATTTTTTGCCTGTCCGGTATCAGGCCTGTTTTCCAGCCAGTATTTCCAGGCAACCTTGGTTTCCGGGATAAAATAATAGGCGATCAGTTTGCCGCCATAGCCTTCATCGATCCAGACAGGCTGGACTCCGAGTTTGGCATAAGTTATGATCTGTTTGATATTGCAGATCTTGCATAAATTCGTTTTTCCATATACTTCGGTTACATCTTCAAAGGTTTTGTATTTGATGTTGTCCATCTCCTTTTCGTAAAAAATAGGGATACTTGAACCACAAAAAATATTGTGAATCCAGGTATCCCTGTCGCGGCTGTCCGGCTCTTCCCGATTCCGTATTTTCTTCCCCGGAATAAATCCGGAAATCCTGAAAAAATGGAACTGGGAAAAGTCGGACAGCCGCCGCTGTCAATCCACAATATGAATAATAAATCCAAAGCCGGAGCATGGCTGTAAGCCGCTCCGGTTTCGGAAAAGCAGGACGGGAGACAGGCTCCCGCCATTTGGACAGATTATTCTGCTTCGTCAGAAAGCTCCACGAATTCTGCAAAGTTGCCGTCCTTGTCCTCCAGAAGATCGAAGGTCATGGTAATGCTGGCAGGATCACCGGCAGAAGACTGGGAAAGGGAGAAGTTTCTCTGAGGCTGAGCCTTGTAGAAGATCATCTTATAAGGAGTCAGTACCTCGTTGTCATCCTTTTCAACGGTATCCATGGTAATGTAGTAAGCCTTCGGCAGCTTGCTGTTGTTGATGGTAATGCGCTTTACGCCGCTTGCTTTTGTAACAACATAGCCTACTTCATATTCAAGGCCGGTTTTGATATCTTCTGCGTTAGCAGCTGTGAACTTGTTGTCTGCAAAGGCACCTTCGATTTCCGCTCCGGCAAAATCACCTGCTTTATATACGAAAACGCTGCCGGGCATCGCATTGTCCGGAACCTTCAGGCTGCCGTCCGCGTCTGCTTTGACTGTGGCTCTTTCCGGATATGCCGCATCAGTCTCGATCACTCCTCCGGAGATCAGGGAGTACAGTTCAAACGGATAAACCTGTGCTTCGATGGTAATGGTTCCTTCGATGGGATTCGCAAAAGCGATCCTTTTCACGCCTTTTGCCGTTGCATACACGGATTCCCCGGTGAGGGCCTGCGTAGTTGTATTGGCAGTTTCGAAGAAGAGTACGGGTTTTCTGTCAAGGGAACGAATATCTACATCACAAACCTGTCTGTTAGCTTTATTAATATTGGGCATAATAATCCTCCTTAAATTTATAAAATAGCAGTCCGTCTTTTCGGCGGGCTATGGTTACTGTTTGATACAATCAAACCATTGTGTGAAATCGACCTTATTGTCCTTGTTTCCCCATGCCGCGACAGACATTTTAAGTACGTCAAAAATGGTGTTTTGCTGCATGCGTGCGAACAGGTCATATACCTGGTAAACTGTCAGATCCCAGATGTTCAGAATATTGATGGAGCTGTGATAAGCCGCAACGGCTGAAATAATGTTTGGCAGTTCCAGTTTGGGATCACTTTTGGCTTTTTTTTCGTTGCCTTTTTTTCTTTTATTCAGTTTTTCTATAATTTTGGCCGCCGCTTTGTTTTTGGCATTAGAGGTATCCATAGCATCTTTTGATACGGCATTCAGCTGTAAAATAATACTCTCGATTTCGGGAAGCAGCTGCGGGGTGATTGCACCGGTGGGCGTATCTGTTTCCTTTTCATAAACCATAAAGGCATGGTTTTCCTGTGAAAAAGACAGCGCTTCACATAAGAAAAAGGAGAGTGCCTGGTTCAGCTGTTCAATGATTTGGGAGTCAAAGCTGAAGATATCCAGTGCCTGAATATGTGCCTTGTCCTGCTCCGGCATCTGTTCATATTCGTCACGGATTTTCAGGATAAGTTGTTTTTCAGATTCCGGATAGCCGGCAAAATAATTATCTCCCAGTTCTTCCAAATTTTTATAGTAGGAATCGATATCAAGAAGCAGCATGGACAAATACATATTGTAGGTGCTGAATTTATTGGGCAGGGAATCGATTTCCCTGAGAGTGGGAGAGCGTACGCTGCACAGATTCAGCTTGAGTGCAGACGGGCTTATCAAAATACTGTAATCAAGGTTCAAGATGCATTACCCCTTCGTTTTAAAATCAGGTACGGTGAAGACCATCTGTCTGCCGTAGAAGCGGCTGTCCAGCACGCTGCTGGTTACGGATTCCAGGCGCAGCTGTCCGATGCCGAACTGGCTGGAAGCATGCAGCTTTCTTTCAATCATATCGGCAAGGATATCGGGCCGTGTGCCGAGAAATCCATCCTTTTCATATGGCATCTGATCAAAAGGGGAGTAGGCCCATGCGGTTATTCTCATATCCTTTATCATGCCGGTGGGTATCTGAGGGACATCAACTTCGAAACAAAGGCAGGTTTTGGTTTCTGCCTGTGTATTTATATAGAGATAAGGGAAAATCTGACTGTACGGGAGGCCGTTTGCTTCGGCTTCCGTAAAATCCTCCTTATTGAGCAAAAGCCCGCAGATATCGGAATCTTCAGTCAGCATGGAAAGCAGTCTGGTTTTATATAAACCGATATCGTTTACGATAGATTTTTTCATAAGCTTTAATGGTATCCTTTACTGAATTTACTGACAGGAACAGATGGTGACTGAGCGGCGGTACTGCGAGAGCAGGTTTTCCGCGTTTTCGGATTCTGTCATATAATAGGTACGTCTGTGGCGTGCAACCGTGTGGTGGATATCACCTCCGGGACCCTGGCATACGCCGTTTGCCGCCAGATAATTTTTTTCCTTGCGGGAAATTCTTATAATGGTAAGGACCTTCTTTCTTCTGTATTTTCCGGAAAAGGAGGGGCCGGCGGCGATACTGTCAGAACAACAGCACCGCCGCCGGTTAAGATGTGAAGAGGATAGTACGGCTGTATGGGAGAACTGCAGCCGGAATATATGTAAGCTTAAAAGCCGGCAATAAGTGATGGGCATCGGGGATATTCATTGACATTTCCATTTTTCTGCGCAGTGGGAAATGGTTTGAGAGTCTGTTACTCTCTCATAATAAACACGCTGTGAAAGGCTTGGGAACGCAGAAAAAACGGTAAAAATCGAACATTTGTTCCGTATTTTTGTTTTTTAAATAAAATTTGACAGAAAAGCCTCCTTATTTTGACGGTATAAGGTGTTAAGCATCCGCCTTCCATATTTTATGCTGTATTTCTTTTTGCAGTGGGGGTTATTGTTTTCTTCTGAAACGTCCAGCGCAATTTCTATCAGCCTGTTTATGGTTTTCATGTTGCCGATTTTAATCTTTTTAATAGAAGAGATGAATTCGTTTGTCACTTCGTCAAATTCGGAGATAAAGTCTTCTTCTTCGAAACGGTCATGATTCCGTTTAATAAAGCTGTCATAATCGGAAACAAGTTTCTGGATTTTACTGATCTGCCGGTCATTCGCCTTGCCGTCCAAATGGCGGATGAATTGTTTGGTCGGGATCGTGCTTTCCTGGCTGGCGCTCTGGATCTTGTCCAGCCAATCCTGAAGCCAGTTCATGGGACAGACCAGCTTCGGATTGATCCTGTCGTTGATTTTCGCTTTTTTATCCCGGATTTCTTCATAAGGGACATCCTTGCCCTTTTGGGAAACGGAAATATTTTTTACATATTTAATAAAGAAAGGATAGTCTTTTTTCTCGTCATGAAGCGTGGGGTTCATGCAGGGCATTTTTTTAATGCGTTCGATTTCCGACAGGGCGTCCACTTCATATTCTCTTTTGCAGCCGTCAATGATGACCTGGGCGAGGACGGACAGGATCACGAAGTTGTCATATAATTCCCGGCTGGGGGAGGTCCAGTAGTAGGTGAGGGCCAGCTGGGCCAGATTGCTGGATTCCCCGATACCGCGCCGGGACAGGGCGAATTTGTTATCCATCCGGGCGTATTCAAGGGGTGTTTTGCGATAGGTTACTCCGCTTTCCTTCAGGCGGTTTACGATGGTGGAAAATTTTTCGTAGCAGATCCCCGCATATTTGACAAAGGTGGGATGATCGGTCACGAAGAAAAAATCCGAATCGTGATCCAGGCCGTTGCCTCTGTCCTGAATATCGGTGCCGATACAGTTTACGACGATGATATTGTTGCTGAAAGGAAAGTAGGCCTCCATTTCCGGGCTGTAATGATTGTGAAGGTAACAGATATTGTTGGGGGAGTTGTGGGGGGAACGGAAAGCGCAAAGGAATTCCCCGTCACCAAAACGGCTTGTATAGCACTGGATGGTGCCGTCTTCATGCAGCAGGGTGGGATCCTTTTTCCAGTCGCCGCCGGCCGCATACAGAAGAAGGGCATAGGGATTGCTGCAAATAGTCAGGTTGTCCCCGTTGACCATAATTTTCCCGCTTCTTAATTTATTGACATATGTCCGTATGATCTGCCTTTTTTCATACCGGTACCATTTACTGTCTGCAAAAGCAGGGTTCTTTCGGTATAAATCGGCCATCATTTCATAGTGGTTGACCTCGTTGGCATTTTTTCTGAGAAATTTTTCAAACTCCTGATCGTCGGATTTCAGTAATTCCACATAATTTACGCTGTAAGCGGCGATATCCTTCACGTCATCTTTGGTGCAGGGGAGGGTGTTGAGCATCTGGTAGCTCATCTGCTGGACATCTCCCAGCTTGCTTTCATGATCGGTTTTAACGATTCCGAAGCAGGAACCGTCGGCATTAACCTTTCTGCACCAGTAAAGATAAGCTTCTTCCGGAGTATTTCCCATCAGCTCCATGAATTTGATCCATTTGACGGCATTGTGAGTGGTAATAAGCTTGATGTCCTTTGCATTGTGCCATTGGCCGAACATATCCTGTATGCGCCAGGTATTGTAATCAAGGCCGTTATCCCTGCACCAGTCCTGCATAAATTTTTGAATGGAGCATTTAAAGGCACAGGCTTTAAAAAAATGATTCCGAAGCAGCGCCATACCGTTGACCCATTCCGGAAGACAGGAGGCTTCCATAAGCCCCATACCGTCCCACATGGTATTTTTGACATCTGTTTGCTCACAGGCGACGACACATTTCTTTTTGAGGGAAGGGACTTTTTTGAATACCTTATTGTATACAGGATTTCCCTGCAAATCCAGGTTACCTTTATCCAGAGCACGCTGCCTGGCTTTTTCCGTGGCGGCCTCGTCCACGCAGCGTTCGAAGCCCTCGTAATCCTCGGCTTTGACAACGTTGGCCATAGTTGTGAAGAAGCTGTCCTGATCCTTCAGAATCAGAATGTCTTCTGCCGGGATGAAAAGTGTATCCAGGATTGTGCTTGTCGTGAGTGGGGCATAGGCGGACAGCTCCACAATTTTGGCATTTTCCACGGGCATTTTTTCGCCGAGGCCCATGGTCAGCCAGTCATATGCGGCGTCATACAATTTTTCATTCAGGAACATGACCTGGCCCAGCTTGGCTTTTGAACTGTTCCGGTAGAGCATTCGATAGTGTATGGTTTCTTCCTTTATAATATTTCCCTGCCGATCCTTAGTGGGATAGGTAACTGAAACCCCTTCCTGGTAAAAAAGCTCCCTTATTTCTTCCTTGCTCTTTTTCACGTATTCATATTTATTCTGTTCCACTTTTTCCATAATGCGGCGGATGTTTTCCCGGGCGGCCTCATCATCGGCCTTATTTAACAGATCGGTCAAATGCTTCTGTTCTTCTTCGTAGGAACGGGAACCGAAGTCAAAATCAAGGCAGATGATATCCTTTGTACTTTGGCCTTTCGTTACTTTCATTCCGTTTTTCTGAAGAAAAATGCGGAACAGACTGTGGTTAAATACGCCGGTTGTGTAGTCGTAACGGTCCCGGATGCCCAGATTGTAACCATACAGAGTACCGGCTTTTATATTCAGAATTTTAATTCCTGTTTCGTTCATTTAAGTTTCTCCCTTCCTTATTAAAAATGGCAGTGCAGGTTAATCATGCGGTGATCCTGAAAATCACTTCTCATTCGTGCAGGGCAGTTCGGTTCGTTTTTCCCGGTACAATTGCAGGGAACGGGCTATCCTGTCGGTGATGTGGGAAGAAGGATATTCGGTGCTGAAATCCGGTGGGCAGATGCTGCCGGCGTATTGCCGGTGGAATTCTTCCCGTGTGGGGACGGGGGGATTGTTATTTGCGGGAAGATAAGTGTTCATGTTGTTCTTTATATAATTTTGCTTAATTTGTATTTTTATTTGAGTCATTGTTCTGCCTCCTGTTGTGAAATTTGAGTAACATTAGTGGGAATATACTCTATTTCTCCATTCGGGGAAAAAACGGGTGGTTCACAGCCAGGGAGATTATGGCCTCTCGTTTGGGAGCATCGGGAGCGGATATTATTTCTCATTCCGCCTGTACCTGGTCAGGGAGCGGTTTGAAAAATACCCGGACGGAAGGAGAAAGCTGCATGGAAAAGAACAGTCGAGTCCGGTTAATGGGACATGGGATATAGTAAGATATGGAATATAAAGGAAGAAAAAGAGTTGAAAAAACAGAACGTATGTTCGAATAAATATTGACAAGAACATACGTTCGATATATACTCAAGCTATCAAAGGGAACAAAAAAAGACCAATCCTCAAACGGTGTTGGCGCACCTCGGATTGGTCTTAAGCACATATTACATAAGCCCTTGCCCTAAAGCAGTAGGTTTATGAAGTACAGCAGAAGCTATACATCTGCATTATTACATAACAATTGTTGTATAGTCAAGCACTTCTGCAAAATTCCCTTTTACTATAAATTAACGTTCGGCTGTGAAATGAAAACAGCCAAACGTCAGCTTTACATACCCCTGTTCGGAGGCAGTACTGAAAGGCCGGATTCCGTCATTATCCGAAGCCTTTTCTTAAGTTTACGCTTATCCGGCAACAGGCATTGAAATGGAACAATAGTTTATAAGGATTTATTTCGGAGGTGAATTCATGGATAATACGCCTTTATTAAAGGAGTACTATGCACAAAATGCGAAGAAGATAAGAAACATGGTAGATAAAATCCTGTCCGGCTTCGGCGGAGTGACACAGAAGGATTATGATGATTTTTATTCCCTGGCGAATGAGGTTTTTGTGGACGTGCTGCGAAGATATGACAGGAAACAGAGGTTTGATTCCTTTCTCTACAGCTGTCTGTCCAATCGGATAAAAACAGAAGTCACACGCAGAAACAGGGAAAAACGGAAGGCGGATCTCAACTCTGTTTCACTTGATACGCCCATAGGAGAGGGGGATACGGTGCTCGGAGATGTCCTGGTATCGGATTTTCATATAGAAAAGGAAGCGGATAAAGAGAAATCTGTTTTTTCGGAGGAAAGGATGGCTGCCTATTTTAACGCATTATCAGATACCCAGCGTCAGATTGTTGAACTGAAAATGGACGGATTTACGAAGCCGCAAATTATAGAAAGACTGCGCATTACGGAAAACAGTTATAAGATAAATCTGGAGAAACTGAGGAATTTCGACAAGGTTCAGCTCTTGTTTCGGGGGAAAAAGAAGGATAAGAAATGTGTGGAGGAGGAAATTAATATGAGTCAGATATTAACGCAGACAGCAGAAAAAAGTAAACCGAAAAATTACCAGGTATATGCCATCATACAGAGAATGTATGACTATTCCATCCGTTTGGATCATCCGCTGCAGCGAGAATCCGAACAATGGAGCAATGTGATGAGGGGGAACCTCATATCGGATATCCTCCAGGATAACCCGATTCCTCCGCTGGTCTTTGCAGAACAGGTGATAGACGGAGTGGTGATTATCTGGGCCATTGACGGGAAACAGCGCTGTTCCAACGTGGAAAGCTTCCGCAGAAATGGCTTTCGGATCAGCAAAAATATAGAGAGGTACCTGATCAAATACCAGACGGCGGCGGAAACCGAGGACGGAAAAATTCTTCTGGATGAGAATGGGCTTCCCCGATATGAGGTGAAGGAATGCGATATCAGAGGGAAATGCTATTCGGATCTGCCGGAAAAACTGCAGCGGAGCTTCAACGAGTATAATTTTGAAGTGACACAGTATCTCAACTGCAGCAATGAGGATATCGAATACCATATAAGAAGGTATAATGCCTCCAAACCCATGTCGGTTGCCCAGAAGGGAATTACCCATCTGGGAGAGCAGTATGCCCGTATTGCAAAGGCAATTGCGGAGAAGCATTTCTTCAAGGATAAAGGGAATTACAGGGTTTCGGAGTTTACCAACGGGACAATGGACCGGGTGATTACCGAAAGTGTGATGGCTATCAATTTCCCGGAAGACTGGAAGAAAAAGAATGAGGATATCTGTACATATCTGAAGGAAAACGCAAGAATAATCCACTTTAATACATTTGAAGAATATATAGACAGGCTTGACGAGGTGATAACACCGGATGTATCGGATATGTTCAATTCCAGAGATTCCTTCCTGTGGTTCGGATTATTCCACCGTTTTGCCCGTCTGGGAATGGATGATGAAAGATTTGTCTGCTTTATGCAGGAATTTAAAAACAGTCTGCACAGCAGAAAAGTATCGGGAGTATCCTATGATGATTTAAAGGAAAAATCCACAAAGGATAAAAATATTGTAATCCGTAAGCTTAACCTGCTTGAGACACTGATGGATGAATTCCTGCATATTAAGAAGAAGGAAACTGTTGAAAAATTCGATATTACCAGCGAAAAACTGCAGCAGTTTGTGGACGAGTTCAATGAAAGCGATATTGTAAAGATGATCCGGGTACGGCCTGAAAGAGAAAAAATAAAGATAGCGGTTCAGTCTCTCATGGTGGTTTCCGGAAAAACACAGCTTTCCGACAAGGCAGTCAGGGAATATATCGAAAGCAATTCTTTTGAGGATGATGTTATTTATGATACCCTCTTGTATCTTGGCGCGCTGAACGACTGGACGCTGAATGTGAATAATAATTCCAGGCTTTTTGAACAGGGAAATCTTCCGGCTTTGGTGGGAGTGGTGGCCTATGCTTACAGAAATGATATTGATGACAGTATCTGTGTTGAATGGCTGGAAAGGTATGTGGAAAATTATGATACCGGGCACAAAACCCCGGAAGATGGCAGGAAGAAGCTTACGGATATAATCACGGATTTAAAACATTTTGTTTCCTATAAAAGGCACAGAACGGCATAGCTGTTCTGTCCTTCTAAAAGGAACTGTCTGCCGTAATTTTGTTTTCATTGCTTTTTTTACCGGGGGATAGTACCATATAACTAATACGTAATGTGGGGGACAGAATGAGTAACAGAATAAAATGGACCGGATATTTGTATATGAGCCTGCTCAGTTTTTCAGCCTTTCTTTTAGAATATGTCTCGATTTTTGTCATTGAAGGCTTCTTTCTGCATGTGGATATATGGAATTATACACCATACCAGAGAAGCATTCACTGCATTATCATGGCAGTTCTATGGGCGGCAGTCATCGGGAGTATCTTACTTTTTTCCCGCAGGCGCTATGATTTTCCTGTAAAGAATCTCGATACGGAAAAAATTTCTTCCCGAGACTGGATTGCTGCTTTTCTCTGTCTCGCCGCCTGTAAGGTTATGACCTTTATAGACTGGCATACATGGAAGATAATCGGAGAGGCGAAGGGAAAAAGTGTATTTTCTTTTCTGACCCAATATCTTTACTATATATTCGAGGTGGGGCTTGTCCTACTAATTATCATGTTCGGGCAAAAAGCCGCGGAAACCGGACTGAAAAGAGAAAGCAGGATTCCTTTTGGAGGTATTATCCTGGCATTAACCTGGGGAGTTTTTCATTTTGTTTCAAGGGGAGTCGGCCTGGAAATATGGAATGGGATTTCCTGCATGCTGTTTTCGGTTTTGGGAGGAATCATGTATCTTAAGATGCGGAAAAGATGTCTTTACAGTTATTTGCTGCTCGCTGTTGGTTACCTGCTTTAGTTAAGGCAGCATTTAATAAGAGGTTAATGAAATGTATTTATATCATTTTTTCGATAAATCTACAGGGCCATTCCAAAATATATCAGATTTGTCTGTTGATGATGCAAAGGCCGTACTTAACGGAATAAAGCAGACAAAGCCGAATTCCCAATGTGCTCAAAGGCATGATAAATATGTTGAATACAGGCGTAATTGTGAAAATATAATCCGTTCTGAGTTTATAAAAAAGGGCGGAAAGATATCCAGAACTGTGCCGCATTACATGGTGGTTGAATTCAGTCCATGGCTGAGCACATGGTATGAAAACAGTGAATATATAAAAATTCCTGTTGAAGAATTTGATATGAATACACTTTCTTTTACCTATGGCGATTCCATGCCTACATTCAGCCCTACAATTAATGACGGCAGAGAATATCGTCATCAGCTTTATACTTATAAGGAAATCCTGAAAATCATCGATAAATATGGCCTGCCGCAGGATTGGAATGACGATGGGAAATATGGCCCGGAAAGATACATTGAGGTGCATGTGTGGAGCGATGAAACAGTTGGTAAATACAGACACTGCCCAGTTTGAAAAAGAGTGAGGGAAAAAAAGTGGAAGAAGTAAGAGAGTACGGGAAAAAGTCACAGCCGAAAATCAGATATTCTCAATTTGATGCCGAAGATATCCGTAAGGAACTGCTGGAACGCTACGGGATGGAAATGCCGGTGGAGTGCAGGCTGTTCGATTATGGAATGAACGATATATACAGAATAAAAACAAAGAAAGAGACTTATTTTCTGCGTATATCATTAGCCGGACTTCATACAAAAAAGGATTATGAAGAAGAAATGCACATCCTTAATATACTGATTCAAAATGGGATTAAGGCGGCTGCGCCGGTTAAGATGAGAGGCATGCCGGGACGGCAGGAGGATTATGTCTGGGAGCTGCATGCGCCGGAAGGAATTCGTTATGCCATGCTGTTTACGGAGGCACCTAACAGCCCGTCGGATGATAAAGAGAGTAGCGCCTGTAATTTGGGGAGCATGCTTGCCGGGATACACAATATATCCGATAGGGAGAAGTTTCAGGTATCCAGGCCGCCCATTGATATGTGCCAGTTGGTGGAAAAACCGCTCTCGAATATCAGGCCTTTTCTGGCAGACAGGGAACAGGATTTTTCTTTCCTGAAAGAGAGTGCAGAAAAACTGGCAGGATATATAAAGGGAAAACTGCCGGAAACTGCGCCTGTTTATGGATTCTGCCATGGTGATGTTCACAGCGGCAATGTATTTTTTGCAGGAGATAAGCCTACCTTATTCGATTTTGACTGTATGGGTTATGGATGGAGATCATATGACATCTGCGTCTATGCGTGGAATGAAACATTTCTTGATGAAAACTATATAGAAGGCAGTGTCTGGAAAAAATATCTGGAAGGCTATGAATCCGTCAGACCGCTTTCCGCAGAAGAAAAGGAAACCATCCCGGCATTCGCTGCTTTGCGGCAGCTGTGGTTAATGGGGCTTCATGCGGATGTTATGGACAGAAATGCCGGATGCTGCTGGTATCAGGATGATTATTTCGATAGTCAGATAAAAATGTTCCGTCTGTGGCTCGACAGATGCAGTTTATAAAGGAAAAATTCTGGGAGATAGGTAAATTGAATACAATAAACCACAAAGGAACGGTAACGATAGAAACCGGGCGTCTTATACTGCGTCAATTTACAGAGGAAGATTTGGAGCCAATCTTTAATAATTGCTGGAGTGATAAAGAGGTCTGGAAATGGACTAACTATAAGCCAATGAACAGCGTGTCAGATGTCATATATTCAGCGGGAATGTTTACTGAGGGATGGTTTGGAGCATATGACAGGCTTAATCGTTACAGCTGGGCGATCCAGGTTAAGGATTCAGGAACAGCAGTGGGCAGGTTATTCGGAATGCATCCGGATGATCATATAAATCAGGTGGAGCTGGCTTATGAACTGGGACGCAGCTGGTGGAATCAGGGAATTATGACCGAGGCTGTGAATGCAGTGATTTCGTTCTTTTTTAGAGAAGTAGGTTTTAATCGGATTTATGCATATCATGCCGATAAAAATCCGGCATCAGGCAGGGTCATGCAGAAATGCGGAATGATTTATGAAGGTACTCTGCGTCAGGCCTGCATTTGCAACAATGGCATATTTGATAAGGTTTGTTATGCAATTCTTTCTGGGGATTATTTTAATGGATCAGAGAAATAGACAGTAAAGGAAATGGAAAAAACTATTATTTCCCAAAGGAAGGAGACGACTTAAAAATGGAACGGAAAGAATTGCTGGAAAATATCGCGCCCTGTTCTCTGATGTGTTATACCTGCGGCGGTTATGAAAAAGGTGCCATATGCAAGCTGGCCGGAGAATTATCAGGCTATCTGGAAGGCATATATGAATTTTATGAGAAGCATTCCGGCCCGGGGCAAAAAGCGTATTTGGAACGGTTTCAAATATTTCAGGAAGAGCTTACAAGGATGGGTGAAGCGGGATGTGGGGGCTGCCGGAACGGTGAACATAACGGATGCAGTATCCGCGGCTGTTTCCTTTTGGAATGTGTGAAGGAGCATGAAGTGGACTTTTGCGGTGAGTGCCCTGAGTTCCCCTGTGATAAAGTACATAGTATCTTTGAGGAAGAGGTTTATTTACAGTGGCTGGAAGGCGGTAAAAGGATACGCGAAGCAGGCGCAGAACAATTCTGGGAGGAACGCCGGCATGTTCCTCATTATGCAGGATATAAGAAGGGATTAGAGGAATAGCAGAAGCACGAAACAGATAAAAATAATCCGGTGAGGTGTTGAACGATTATGCCCCAGAACAAGGAAAATCTTTCTGCCAACGATGCATGGAAGGCAATAATTGAAAAATATCATATTTTGGAGCACATCGAGAAAGATGGATGCTTTCCTATTAAGGCCAGCCAAATCAAGGAATTCAGAGAGCCCCGGCTTATGGCAAAGTGGGACAGTACGGATGCGCTTCCCGAGGTGCTCCGCAAAAATAAGATCAACATTCTGCCGGACAGCCGCAGTTCCTATGTATTGGGGGACTTTCTTCTGTATCAGGAGATTCCGCCGCTTGACGAACCGGTTACAAGGATGGAGCATGTGGAGCTTCCTGATTATGAATCCATTGACATAAATAATATCAGTTCGGAAGCCAATGCAATCAATGTGTTGATTATTTCCGGGATATTAAATGATTTTCTGGGAACCGGTGAAAACGTATCCACCTTCAACGGAAGGATGGGAACCGGATGTTTTACCTTTGAAGTGGATACCCACAGAGGAATCAAGCAAAAAATCTGTGTGAATAATGCACAGTGCGAAATTGACGGCGGTTTTGAAAATGAAGCCTCCGTGGTCATTATGGAAGCTAAAAATGTAGTACATGAGGATTTTCATATAAGACAGCTGTATTATCCTTACCGCCTGTGGAAGGATAAAGTGAAGAAGCCGATCAGGCTGATATTTTCCGTATATTCCAACCGGATATACCGCCTGTTTGAGTACCGTTTTAAAATACCGGAGGATTATTCTTCCATTGAATTGGTTAAATCCAAAAATTATTCTCTGCAGGATACGAAGATTACCAAAGAAGATTTGTGGGAGGTCAGGAATCATACAACGATCCGCACGGATGATGATATGAATGATACGGATATTCCGTTCATCCAGGCCAATTCCATGGACAGGATTATCTCCCTTTTGGAAAATCTGTATGAAAATCCGATGACAGGGCTTCAAATCGCGGAACTCATGGATTTTGAACCCCGTCAGTCCGATTATTACTTTAATGCGGGAAGATACCTTGGCCTGTTTGAGAAGCATGCGGATGATAAACAAAGGATAGTTTCCCTGACTCCACTGGGTGAGAAGGTTTTCCGACTGAATTATAAGAAACGCCAGCTGAAGCTGGTGGAACTGATTCTGGAACATGAAATATTCGGCGCATTTTTTGATTCTATGATGCTCACAGGACAGCTGCCTGATAAAAATAAAATTGCAGATGAAATGAGAAGGCTTCATGTCTGCAATGAAAGCCAGATTGTCCGCAGGGCCGGTTCCGTTTCAGGCTGGCTGAAATGGATGAATAATCTTACAAATCTGTAAAGCTCTGTGCGGATGAAAGGTAACAGAATGAAAACAGCAAACCTTGTAGTTGTATTGGATAAAGAGAACAAATCTGTACTGTTATGTAAAAGAAGGAAAAATCCTTATAAAGGCCTGCTTAATTTTGTGGGAGGAAAGCTGGAACCGGATGAAGACAGCGCAGCCGCCGCATACAGGGAATTGAGAGAGGAAACAGGGGTAACAGATGCCGATATCTCCCTTACACATTTGATGGATCTTACCTATTTCACATGGGATCTCAAGCTGGAAGTGTTTTTCGGATGGCTAAACAAAAGTGTGAGTTTAAAGGAAGAGGTAAACGAACTGCTTTGGGTGGACAAGGAACAAAACTACTTTGATATGAGCCATTTTGCGGGAGAAGGAAATATGGGGCATATCATGGAACAGATAAAGCAGTATGAGGAGGAGCAGGCTTTTTCCCATTAGAGAAAAAACCTGCCCGTTTTTCATCTATGCAAGCGTGGGAAAATGAGCATGCATTTCCGGGACATTCGGGTTGACAGCCGTATAGGTCACTGTGGTAAACATGCCGCCGAGTGTAGGAACTCCATTGTTGGTAACGTGGTGGGGCATATGGCAGTGCATGGGCCAGACTCCGGGATTATTGGCTCTGAATTCAATATCCCAGGTCTCACCTGATGCTACAAGTATGGTATTTTTACAGATCTGCGAATGGGATGAGATAGGAAAACCATCCGCACCTGATACCCGGAACTGGTGGCCGTGCAGATGTATGGGATGGTGGTGCATCTGGATATTGCCGAAACGTACCCTAACCAAATCGCCGCAGTCCACATACAGAGGAAGGGTTTGAGGGTATGCTTTTCCGTTTATGGTAAAGAAATTAAACATGGGTTTTACAAAGGTAAGCGGATAGGTCCCCGGTGTGAGATCCCCCCAGGGAAGCTCGTTTACAGCCCATTCCTGCAGAAGACAGAGATAATCCTTATCAGGACCGGGGCATTGCGTACAGGGATTTTCTACAATCAGACCGCCCAAGAGACCGGCATTATCCTGGATAGGAACTTCTACATGGGAATGATACATATAAGTTCCGGGAGGATTGCAGATCGTAAACGAATAATCAAAATATTCACCGGGATTAATATAGGGAGAAGGTTCCAGAGGCGGTACGCCGTCCATATTGTTAGGAACCTCAAGGCCATGCCAGTGAACACTGGTACGGTGGGGAAGATGATTGATGACACGGATCGTGACCTTGTCTCCGGGATATACATGAATGGTAGGGCCGGGTGTCGAACCGTTATACCCCCAGGCCCGTACAATAATACCGTCTACCAGTTCCCACAAAACCTCCTCCGCAGTCAGTTCAAAGAATTTTCTCCCATTTGCCAAAGTACAGGGCAGATCCGGAATACCGGGTGTAATTACCATAAATATTTCATCCTTACAGATTGGTGTTGCTACAATATATTTTAGTTTCCGCAAAATATGATTTTTTTACAGGAGTTATCTTTATATGGCTTATCTCATTTTTGTTTCAGAAATAAGTCAGTGGAAGGCACGGGAGTGAACCTGCTGTAAAATAAAGGTGACCCCTGCAGGAGGAAAATAATGCGCAGAAAATACAAGGCCGATGCAAAGAAAAGATTCTCTTATTTGGTAACAGCGCTTTTGATTGGATTTGCCATGGGATTGCTGGCGAAATTGGTGGATAATCCCAGAGTAACCGGTATAGTTCCCGTGTTTGATGATCTGGGAGGAAGGCTCGGAATATGGATATTTACAGCAACTCTGCTGGCAGTCTTCTGTAATTCTCCCGGAATGGCGGCGATCCGCACTTTTATCTATTTTATGTCTTTTCTTTTTACTTATTATGCATACACAGTTCTTTTCCTGGGCTTTTTTCCAAAAAGCCAGATCCTTTTCTGGGGACTATGTGCGCTTGTATCTCCGCTCTGTGCATTCCTCATATGGTTTGCCCGTGGAAAGGGATGGTTTTCCAATTTCCTGATTTCGCTGCCCATTGCCGTGCTTGCTGCAGAGGTTTACATGACGGGAAAGGGGAATTCAGTGCTGCAGATTATTTATTTCTGCATGTGTCTTTGCTTATTATTGGTACTCCCCAAAAAGAGAATACAGTGTGCCCCGGTGCTGCTAATTACATTCCTGGTATTTTTTGTCCTGATAAAGCTCGATATACTGACAATTGTATTTGGAAACTGGATGTTGTAGAAAGAAGAAAGGCAAAAGGAAAAAACGATGAACGATAAAACGATAAGTAAGGAAGCGCCGGAAAACATATTGCAATGCTGGAATCTGTCAGGAACAGCAGAACAGATTTATTCAACGGCCTGGCAAGTCAATGATAAATATGTCCTGAAACGGTACGAGGATTTGGAAACCCTGAAAAAGAATGCGGAGATGCTTACTGTCCTGCATGAAATGGGAATTCCCGTAGCAGAGATCATACCGGTTCCGTCAGGGGACCCTTATGCATGCTGTGATGAAAGATACTACATGCTTTCAAAGAAGCTTCCGGGAAATAACGAGACTGATATAATACAGGAGGGCATCGCGGAAAAAATGGGAGAGATTCTGGGACGCCTGCATCTGGCATTCCGGAAATGTGAGGAGCGCCTGGAATTATGGGATAACAGCCTGCTGGATGAAATGAATGGCTGGGTTGCCGAAAGCCTGACCCGGGAAAAATGGCTGGATGAAGAAACCTTCCGCAGTGCTGTCGGTAATCTGCAGGATGGATATGACAGGCTTCCGCGCCAGTTGATTCACAGAGATGTCCACTTTGGTAATTTTTTATTCGATCATGGTGAATTTTCGGGCTATATTGATTTCGATCTGAGCCAGAAAAATATTCGTATTTTTGATATCTGCTATTTCCTGACAGGACTTCTTTCCTCACAAATCGGAAGCAGCCTGGATACGGAGGAATGGCTGCGGATTGTGAAGGATGCGGCAGCAGGCTATGAAAAGTGGATTCCTTTACTCCCTGAAGAAAAAAGGGCGTTCCCTTATGTGATGGAGAATATTGAACTTCTATTTGCCGCTTATTTCAATCTGCCTGAGCAGGCTGATTTCCGGAATAATGCGCTTAAGATGTTTTATTTTGTCCGCGGACAGGAAGCTCAGATTCATAAAATGCTGGAAGAATAAAATCGTGCAGGAGGAAGAAAAATGGCGGGAGTGGCAAGGCTTTCCACCATGAGAATTATCAATGTTTTAGTTGATAAAACAGGAGTGCTGGAAGCTATGAAGGAGGAATTGACGGAATATCCTGAGCGGCTGCGTAAAGCGGTTTTGGATGCCAGCTATCCTTATATATGGGATGAGGAGAATGTAGGGCGTGCTGTCCTTCGTAAGGATATTGTGTTTAATCATCATGTGTTCCAACACTCACTGGATTTATTCTTATAGACGCTGTATGCATTGAATAAAGTTTATTTTCCGAGCTGGAAGCGGACAGAGCAGTATATTCATTCCTTTCCCCTCAAACCCAGAGACTGTTACAGCAGAATGCAGAAGGCGATTGCCCTTTCAGTCTGTGCGGAAACAATAGAGGAATCATATGCAATATGGCGGGAACTGGTAGAGGAACTGAAGGAAATTGTGGAGGAAAAGGAGATAAATAATCAGTGAAAAAAGGTATTTATGATGTAGGAGGAGAAAAATTATCAAATTCTGCTTTTTTAAAGGCTAAAGAATTTATATATAGGTACGGAAGAAAAATCGACATCGCGTGGTTTGAGTACAATTTCGTAAATAATTCTACGGATGAATTTATGAAGGTGTTGAAAAAATACCAATTTGAAAATGGCGGTTTTGGAGGACTTGTTACAGAGTTTGAATATAGTGGGCCATGTTTAAAAAGCACGGAACATGCATTTCGCTATATTTATAATTTAAAAGAAAAGCCGGATTCAGGAAGTCCGATAATACAGAATATGATGAAATATGTTTTAGAACGATACAAGCCGGAGATGGGATGTTGGGGAAACTTACTTGTACCGGAAGTAAATGAAATGCTTCATGTCTGGTGGTGGGAATATAAAAAATGCGATATTGAATATTTAGATTTTGATAGTAAAGTAAAGGCCTATAATCCAAATGGACAGGCTGCATTGGCGGCTTTTACAGCATTATATAGTGATTTGATTCCCTTGGAAAAATATCAGGAAATAATAAGCTGTCCTGTGGAAAAAGTTTTGAGATACTTTGATAAGAATTCTCCTTTTTACTGTGAGGTATCATCGGATCCTTCATTCAAAGAAGATTATATGGTTCCTTATAATATGAAATGTTATCAGCAATTTATTGATTGTTTACAATCGGACAGCAATCGGTACAGAGATCAGGAGTTAGTTGAAAGGTTAAAGCAGATTTTGAGTAGAGATCCTTCTGTATGTATGGAGTTGGACGAATCGCTTTGGACAGAAGGTTACCATGAGATTCCGTGTGATATAGTCACTAGGCCGGACAGTTTTTTGTATCCTTTGGTTAGATCTGAAGTAGATAGTGCATTGGATTATTTAATTCGTCATCAAAGTGAAGACGGTGCATGGCATTTATCTTATCAATTTGGAGAACAAGAGGGATTTCGTAAATTAGAAAGGCAGTACGAGGCCAACATAACAGCCTTGTATTTGGCAGAATTAAAAAGTTTTGGCAGGATTGTGGGTTGTGTATAAAATTATATCTTGTTTTTAACTGCTGATATACATATAATACCTCACAATAACATTACCATACCATTTTATAAACGTTAGATGATTATTACCAACAGGTTTCATACATAAAATTATAAAAAGGAAAACACCATGTCAGCAGTCACCGTTACCGGCCAGTTTACCGGTATTATCAATTTCGCCATGCAGCGCAGCCACATTCCGGTTATCCGCTCTCTTACCATAACGAACTGTTCGTCCAGAACATTGTATCAGCTGCGTCTGGAAATTTCGATGACGTCTCCTGTCATGGAGCACTGGGAGCAGCGGCTGCCTGTTCTGGAATCGGGAAAATCCATTGAAATCAGTCCTGTGCCTCTGGCAGTACAGGAGGAATTCCTGTACAGTATGGAAGACAGGAGCGAAGGGCTGCTGCAGGTAAAGGTTTACGAGGGAGAAGAAACTATCTATGAGTGGCAGGATACCCTTGAGCTGCTTGGGCCGGAGGAATGGAGCGGTATTCTTATGATGCCGGAGTTGGCGGCAGTTTATGTGACGCCATACCATCCGTGCATTGTCGGCCTGGCAGCAAGAGCTACCGGATTTTTATATCAGTGGACGGACTGTCCGTCCTTTACCGGTTATCGGACCAGAAATCCGGAAGCGGTAAGACTGGAGCTTGCGGCCGTTTATGCCGCTTTACAGGAGCAGAATCTGGCCTGCCATATCCCTCAAAGCGGACTTGATGAAGTGGGACAGCACATAGCCATGCCTGTCGGTGTGTTGGATGCAAAAGGCGGAACGCCATTGGAACTGGCCTGTCTCTATGCCAGCTGTCTGGAGGCTGTGGGGCTGCATCCGCTGTTGATATTTATGAAAAGTCATGTATTAGCGGGCTGCTGGCTGGAGGATGAAAGTTTTTCGGTCTGTGAAACAGATGAAATAACTGCACTGACAAAGCGGATGGCGGAGGGGATTACCGACATTACCGTAGTGGAGTGCCTGGATTTTACGGCAGGGAGGCTGGTGGGTTTTGAACAGGCTCAGAAGCACGGAAAGGACTGGTTCAGTGACCCGGATAATTTCCTGTGTGCAATAGATGTGGCGCAATGCCGCCGAAGCGGGATTCAGCCGCTGCCGGAACGGATCAGGGAAGACGGTAGAATCCGGCTGGCAGAATATGAGCCCCAGCCGGAACAGCTGCTCCTTCAAAAGCCAGTACAGGCCGGTTTTGCGGAAAATATGCCGGAGGAGGCAGCAGGCCCGGTGAGCAGGCAGAAGGTATGGGAACGTCAGCTTCTGGACCTGAGCCTGCGCAATACCCTGCTTAATTTCCGTATGACACGCAGCACCCTGCAGCTTCTCACCGCGGATTTGTATGAATGGGAGGATTCGCTGGCGAAAGAGAAGGAATTCCTTATCAGTGAACGTCCGGAGGGGCTTCCGTCACGGCTTTTTTCTTCCTGGGTGTTACCTATAGAAACAGAGCAGGATTTAGTAAAGGCTATTGCGTCGGCGGAATTGGATGCCGGGAGAATTCGGACCTTTCTCCCGCCGCAGGAATTGAAAGAAAATCTGAAAATCCTGTACCGGAATGCCAGAAAAAGTATGGAGGAGAACGGAGCCAATACCCTGTATATAGCGCTCGGATTCCTTCGGTGGTATGAGTCGGAGGTAAGTGAGCGGGCCAGATATGCTCCTCTAATCTTAGTTCCTGTAGAACTGATCCGGAAGGCGCGTAGCGGCGGATATACTGTCCGCATGCGTCAGGAGGAAGCCCGGGTGAATATAACTCTGCTGGAAATGCTCCGGCAGTTTTACGGAATTAGCATACCGGGAATGGATCCTTTGCCGGAGGACGGCAATGGCATTGATCTTGCTTTGGTTTTCCGTACCGTGCGCCGCAGTGTTATGGAGAAGAGCCGTTGGGATGTGGAAGAATTCGCCTTTCTGGGTCTGTTTTCTTTCAGCCGGTTTATTATGTGGAACGATATTCACAGCCGTTCCCGGGAACTTATGCGGAATAAGGTGGTAAAAAGCCTTCTCGACGGGCAAATGAAATGGGAGACCCGCGAAGATATTGTTTCTGAGGAAGAACTGGATGAACGAATAACGCCGGAGGAGGCGGCAGTGCCCTTAAGCGCCGATGCTTCTCAGCTAGCGGCAATTGCTGCCGCGGCCGGGGGAGAAAGCTTTGTTCTGCACGGGCCGCCCGGGACGGGCAAATCCCAGACTATTGCAAATATGATTGCCAATGCCCTCGGCCAGGGAAAAACCGTGTTATTTGTCGCGGAGAAAATGGCAGCGCTTACGGTAGTTTGGCACCGCCTGGAAGCTATCGGCCTGGATCCCTTCTGCCTGGAGCTGCATTCCAACAAGGCAAATAAACGTTCCGTTTTGGAAAAGCTGGAGCGTACTTTGGAGCTTGGAAGGATTAAACATCCGGAGGAATATCTGCGGACGGCAAAGCAGCTGGGCGATCTGCGCCGAAAACTGAATGAGCCGATAAAAGCGCTTCATAAAAAACGCTTTCTGGGAATTTCCCTGTATGAGGCGGTCTGCCGGTATGAGAAAAGAAAAAATGCCGACAGGGGTCTTGTTTTCCCTTCCTTCCTGCTTACAGAGGGAAGAAAGGAAGATATACAGGAATGGAGAGAAGCTGTTATACGGTATGCGGCGGCTGCCGGAGAGATTGGGGATATCAGGAAAACTCCCTTTTTAAGTTACCAGGGACGTTCCTATTCACAGGAGTTAAAGGACTTTCTGCGGCAGGATTTGGAGGAAGCAGGCCAGCAGCTGCCCCGGCTGAGAGAGGCATTACATAGATTCGCCGCCGATTATGGTTTTTCTGATACTCTGAACAGAATAGAGCTTGAGGCGGCAGCAGTCCTGTCGGAAGCGATTGCGGAGGAAGGAATGCTCCTGGGAAAAATAATAGACTTGGGAGATATAAGCGAAGTCCGTTCACAGACTATCCGGCTGCTGGAGCTGGGAAAAGAATTAAATAAGCTGGAAGGACAGCTTTTTCAACGTTTTAATCCTGCCATACGGGATATTGACGGAAAAGAACTGTTCCGCCAATGGGAAAGCGCGAACAGCAGCAGGTTTCTTTCCCGGATATTCCAGTGCGGCAGGCTGAAAAAGCAATTAAAAAAGTATGCCCTGCATCCCGAAGTAATAAGAAAGGAAACGATGGAGTCCGACTGTATTCTTTTGAATCAGTTCAGCAGCTGCAGAGAAGCTTTGGCGGCTGTACCGGAGAAGCTGTACGGCCTGTTTCCTGAGATATGGGCTGGGGAGGTTACGGACTGGGATAAGCTTGAAAGATCCCTGTCACGAACATTCCGGCTCCGGGAGGCGCTTGACGGACTGGAGAAGAAAGCAGACAGGGATCAGATTCAAAAAATCGTTCAGGAAGGCAGGGAAAGCTTTTCCACAGATGCAGAGTCATTTCAACAGGAATGGAAGCGGATTACAGACTTACTGGACAGGCTGCGGCAGGAGTATGGAATCCTGACCGATGAGACAGAACTGACAGGCTGCTGTGATGGCGGTAAAGATTGGCTGAAACAGCTGGAAAAACAGTTTTCCGGGCTTAAGGATGGAATGAACGGCCTTCGTGACTGGGTTTTGTTCCTGCAGGCCGAAGATGAACTGCTGTCCCGGGGATTATCCTGTGTGCGGGATGCTTTCCGGAAAGGAGGGGTGGCTTCTGAAGAGTTGGAAATGGCCTGGGAATGCAGCATGTACCAGGCCTGCATACGGGATGGGATAAATGAGGAGCCGGCGCTGGCCTGTTTTCAGGGGGCCGCACAGGAAGCCCTGATACGGCAGTTCAGGGATATGACTGAAAATTTCAGACAGCTGACAATACAGGAGCTTGCGGCAAAGCTGTCCTCCTCCATACCGGTACATGGAATTCAGAGTGCCGACTCTTCGGAGCTGGGGATTCTGCAGAAGGCGATCCGCAGTAAGGGAAGAATGCTTTCCATACGGAAGCTGTTTGATCGGGCTCCCACGCTGCTTCGCAGGCTCTGTCCCTGTATGCTGATGAGCCCTATTTCAGTGGCTCAGTATCTGGATCCATCCTGGCCCCAGTTCGATCTTGTGATTTTTGACGAAGCATCCCAGCTTCCTACCAGTGAAGCGGTGGGAGCCATAGCCAGAGGGAAAAATTGTGTGGTGGCGGGAGATCCCAAACAGCTGCCGCCCACCAGCTTTTTTGCCTCAGGCCGGACCAATGATGAGGAACAGGAGCTTGAGGATGGAGAAAGTCTGCTGGAGGACTGTCTCGCGCTGTCGATGCCGGAGAAATATCTTCAGTGGCATTACCGTTCCGGTCATGAAAGCCTCATTGCATATAGCAACAGGAGGTATTATAAGAACAGGCTGTATACCTTCCCTTCTCCTGATGATAGGATATCCCGGGTGAAATTTATGCTGACAAAAGGATATTATGATAAAGGAAGGACAAAACAGAACCGGGCCGAGGCGGAAGCCATAGCAGCGGAAATACTGCGCCGTCTGCGGACGAATCCCCAGGATAGCATTGGCGTTGTCACCTTCAGCAGCGCACAGCAGAACCTGATCGAGGATCTAATGGAGGAAGCCTTTAGCCGGGATACAGAGTTGGAGGTACGAAATGCAGCCCTTCCTGAGCCGGTTTTTATAAAAAATCTGGAAAATGTACAGGGAGACGAGCGTGATGTCATTTTATTTTCCGTTGGATATGGGCCGGATAAGGATGGAAAGGTTTCCATGAATTTCGGGCCGCTTAATAAGGAAGGCGGCTGGAGGCGTCTGAATGTGGCAATAACCAGGGCAAGGAAAGAAATGGTGGTATATTCCGCGATCCTGCCGGAACAGATTGATCTGTCCAGAACCCGCTCCGAAGGGGTGGCCGGACTTAAGGGATTTCTGGAATATGCCCGGAAAGGTACACAGGCCCTGCCCCGGCGGCTGGGAGAAAAAGAGGAGAGAGACCGGATACTGGCCCGTGAGATTGCAGGGGCCCTTGAAGAACGGGGATATAAAGCCTGCTGCGGTGTGGGCTGTTCCTCCTATCAGATTGATGTCGCCGTGTTTTCGGATAAGGAACCGGATTCCTATATCCTGGGAATTCTCCTGGATGGGGAAAACGACAGGGAAACCAAAACAGCCGGAGACAGATATCTTCTGCAGCCTGGAATACTGGAAGGAATGGGATGGAATATTATCCGCGTATGGACTATGGAATGGCTGGAAGCTCCGGAAAAAGAACGGGATCGTATCTGCCGCTGTCTGGAGAAACTCAACATGGGAATCGAAACGGATAATATCAAAGAAAAATCAGACCTGACTCCTGATTGGGAAAGTGTAAAAGAAAGGAAACACCTTCATCCGTATCGCCGTGCATATCGGGAAGCGGCTCTGGAAAAGCAGGGAAGCCCGGATACATTCTATCGTACAGAAAACCGGGAGGCAATCTGCAGGGTAATTCTGAAACTTCTGAAAGCGGAAGCTCCCATCAGCTGGGGAATGTTAAAAAAGAAGATATTATCCCTCTGGTCTATTTCCCGTTCCGGAAATCAGGTGGAGCAGATTATGGAGGAGGCCTGCGGCAGTCTTCCGCTTCCTGTGACTTATGGAGGAAAAACGAAATTTTTATGGAACCCCGGACAAGATCCGGAGGTTTATGCTGTCTATCGGACGGGAGAGAGGGAGAAAAGGCCGATAGAAGATATCTGTCCTCAGGAAATTGCCAACGCAGTCCGGGAGGTGCTGGAGGAACAAATCAGTCTTTCCTATTCCGATTTTATAAGAGAAACTGCCGGAAAATTTGGCTATAGCAGAGCCGGCACAGTAATAGAAGCCTCTGTTGCTCAGGGACTTGCCCTGGCAGAGGAGAAAGGCCGGGCAGAAACGGAGGACGGAGAAAAGGAAAAGAGAGTGCGGCTGAAGGCCTGAGTGCGGAGAGAGTTTCTTCCGGAGAATGTAAGTCCTCCGTAAGAAGCTCTCCTGAGACAGTTGTCAGTCCGCCTTTTCTTTTTTCATAACCAGGTTGTAATCCGAATCATAATACAGTCCGAGATCATTACAGATCCGTACATTAATTTGCATCAAAGCGTCATGATATTTTTGGTAAGCAGGAGACAGACGGATCATATTCGGAATAAAAATATCATTGTATCCGCAGTCCTGAAGCCTTTTCATAAAATGACGCTGGGAAATATAGACGGGGTGGTATTTATAGAAAAGGCTGTTTTTCATTTTTACATTTTGCCTGGTCTTATCCCGCAGTTTCCGGTATTCCTCCTCGGAAGGGGAAGTATACAGGCGCAGCTGTTCCTCCATCTGCGCGGCGACCTGTTTTATGTCAGGTTTGGGAAGCCGGTACATCAGATAGCTGCCAAGCCTCATAAAAAGCGGGATGCGGATTTTAACATTATCCCAGAAGTCCAGAATATTCTGATAAGCTTCCTGCTGTTCAGGAGTGGTAATCGTGATCTGCAGGTAGGGCAGAAAATGGTTCATGAAAAAGTAACCAAAAAATCCGGGGAGCATTTCCTGCATGGCATCGCCGATACAGCGGTAATCCACGGCCTGGCAAAGAGCGTCTACATTTTTGTCCGATATAAATTTCTGCAGTGCTTCCAGTTCATTCTGATTCTCCTGGAAAAGATTCTTCTTCTCTTCATAAATACGATCCAGCAGCGCCTTATTTGTTCCGGCCAGCAGGTCCCGGATATCGGAGATGCCGATTCCCAGCTTCCGATATGCAGATATTTCTTTTAAGGTTTGTACATCCTCCGGCGTATAATTCCTGTACCCGTTGGGGTCTTTTTTTATATGGAGAAGTCCCTGCTCCTCATAATATTTGACGGCCCGCTTACTCAATCCGGCCTGTTCTGCCGCTTCATTGATTTTCATAGAAGAACCTCCCTTCTGATAGAATTGTAAACCGGTACGCCGCGTTCAGGTCAAGAAAAATTTTCCGAAAGGGAAGAAAAATATTTATTTTTGCAGAAAGGATTGACGAAACATGGCAGCAGGCGGTAATATATAATAAATGAATCATTCATTCACTGGGAGGCGCTATGGAAAACGAAAGAATCAAGGCAATACATGATGCGGCGGTCCACCTGTTCTTGCAGCAGGGCTATGCCAGGACGCAGATCAGTCATATTGCAAGAGAAGTAGGGGTTTCCGTGGGAACCATTTACCATGACTTTGCGGGAAAACAGGAAATCATGCATTTTGTTTTGAAATGCACCATTACTCCCGGTTATCTGGAAAAGGATTTTGAGCGGCCTGTGACGGATGATTTATTCCGGGGGCTGGAGGAAGAGATCATGCAGGTATTCCGGAAATCTGCGGAGAACTTTTCCGGACGGCTTAAACAGGGGAAGGAGGCGTATGATTTTCCCTCCCTCATATCTGATGCTTTCGATATGCTGGCACAATATGCTGTGGGATGTCTGTTTATTGAGAAGAATCAATTCGATTTCCCTGTGCTGGCCCGGAATTATCGTGAGTACCGGGAACATTTTTTCGCGGCAATGACCGGCTACCTGTCTTTATTTATGGAGAAGGGGATGATAAGGCCTTTGAAAAACAAGGAGCTTACCACAGCACTGATCGTGGAGCAGCTGGCCTGGTGGGCCATGGATATGCGGTACAATTCCTTCGAAGAGCATCACATATCCCTGGAGGATGCCAAAGAGGTATGCATGGATAACCTGGTTCACGCTTATATGCAGGTTTAAGAAAATTATCAGGGCAGATTCCGCCCTTTTAATTTTGTCTGGCAAGTGAATGAATCATTCATTCATATGAAACATATAACTTTATTTTTCAGGAGCGCTGCGGCGCAGACAGGAGCGGTAATGAATAAAAAACTGAAAAAAATAGCAGGCGGATGTATTTTATGGTTCACCGGATTTACCCTTGCAGGCTGTTTTAGCCCGGGTGGGGAACGGATAGTCAATGAAATGGTGTTTGATCTCAATAATATCTCTGATTTGGAAATAGCGTATGACGAAGAAAATGTCACCTTCTGCGACGGCCGCAGCGAAAAATTGGTAATCAGGGAGTACATGACCGACGACAATCGCCGTTATTATGCGAATACTGAAATACAGGGGAAACGGCTGCACATCAGTGAAGGGGGAAGACCTCTTTTTAAGGATGGCTTTTCCTGTCGGGTAGAGGTATTCCTGCCTGCTTCCTATAATCGGGATCTGACAGTGAGTACCACCAGCGGAGTGATTGATATGACACAGGCGGATCTGATGCTGGATTCCTTACGGGCGGAGACTACTTCCGGTGAAATCCGTCTGGAACAGGTAAAGGCAGCCTGCCTGGATCTGGAAACCACCAGAGGGATCCTGGATTTAGGAACCCTTCTGGCCGATCAAATCACGATACACAGCACGGAAGGAAGGGTGAATATATCCCGCATGGAAGGGAATGTAAACTATACCTCCACACATGGAAGCCTGATGGTAGATGCTGCTGTGGGAGCCGGTATTTATCAGACTTCGAATGACGGACTGCTGCAGCTTAGATATGAAAAAGCGGATGGTGATCTGCAGTTTTATAACAAAAATGGAGATATCCTGCTCACACTTCCCTCATCGCTCGCTTTTGAGCTGGAGGCGGTGAGCAGGAACGGTTCGGTATCTGCAGATTTCGGAAAGGATGAAAAGGAGGAGAAGGGATGGGTAAAAGGGAAGAATGGAAGTGCTCCCTATGTGAAGATCAGTCTGGAATCCAGAAACGGAAAGCTGGAAATAAAAAAAGAGTGAGGGGACAGGAGCTGGACAGACTGCAGTCGCTGCGGGATGGAAAAGTAATCTGCCCTGTTATAAACTGCCATCTGCAGCTGGAGGGCAGCTTCGATCGGAAAAGGCTGGCCCGGGCGGTAGAACAGACACGAAGCTATGTGCCGGAGCTTTTTTATTCCTATGACAAAAGAAGAGGCTGCTTTACAGAGAATCATTCGGAAAAATTCCGTGTCCTGTACCCCATAGAAAATAATCTGCCGCGAATCGCCGGAAGAGGATGGGATCCCACGACGGGCCCGCAGCTTCGGATAGGGTACAGGCAGGAGGGAAAAATGACATCTCTTGTAATCGGAATGACACATTTCATCAGTGATGCAAAAGGGGTTCTTACATATATTTCTCTTCTTACCGCCCTTTATAATGGGGAAACACCGCCCTTTAAACCGGGAAATACACGTTCCATAGCCTTCATGGTACATAAAACACGGGTTGGCCCAAGTACCTGTCAGGAAAAACAGGTGGTAAGACAGAATAAAAACTCCGGCCTGCCCGGGAAGAATGGCGGCGGCCTGTTCTGCCTGAATATGGAGCTGTCCTCACCGCAGATGGAACAATTATCCCATAAGGCACATGAATACGGAGCGACTATGAACGAAGTATTCATGGCGGCATACGCCCGGGTAATCACCCGCCTATATGGCATGGAAACGGTTCTCATACCATGTCCCGCTGATCTGAGACGCTTCGGAAATTTTGCTCATGTTCTTACCGTAGCCAACATGACGGGATTATACCGGGTTGCGGTTGAAGTCAGGAAGGAGCACCGCTTCACAGATACCCTGCAGCAGCTCCATTTGGAAATGCTCACGCAGAAAAAAAGAAGACGCTGCTTCGCCGGCCTTTCCCTGCTGCAGCGGCTGGGAGGCCGGATTCCGCCGGCCCTTTTGAAATATCCGGTAAGGACAGGATACCCGTCGGTACCTTTTTCTTACAGCAACATAGGTGTGATAGACAGTGAAGGGGTACATTTCCGCGGATGCCGTACCAGAAAATGTTTTCTTACCGGTGCATACCGCAAAGCGCCCGATTTTCAGCTTACGGTAAGTACCTATCAGAATACAGCCACCCTGAACACTGTCCTATGCGGAAATGACGTAAGACGCCGGAATGCGGCACGCGTCCTATCCCTGGTGAGAAGGGAATTATTGGATTGGATCCGGGAGGCAGAGAAGTAAAAGGAATACATATACATGGCCGCTATTTTACGTTTACAGGAATCCAAATCTCACTGTAATAATCAGGAGAAGAGGTATCACAAGGAGTATACATTTCGATATTCAGCCCAAGGGCGATTTCATACCGGGTATTACCGGGAAGCCATTCATTGAAAATCCGCGTATTCGTGGCCTGGAATGCACCGGGAAGGGGGCCTGTGCAGCTGAACTTCACCCAGGTACAGGCAGGGATTTCCATTACCTTCATGCCCTCCGGAACCACATCCCCTTCATAATCCCCTGCGATGAGATACCGGAAGCTTATCGGATCCTCTTCCTCTGTAACACAGATGCCGTATTTACCTAAATTTCTGCTCCCACCCAGTTGAGAACAGCACATCCCCCTTTCCTTTTGACAGAACCATGCCCAGTAGGGAGGAATTTCATCATAGGCGGTGTCATAAAGAAAGGTACGCTCCAACCCGATAACCGGAAAGGAATCCATCTGTTCCAGGGTAAAATGCAGTTGGCTCCCGCCTTCAACCGATATCTTAATCAGAAGGGGAAGAAAAACATGAAGTCTGTGAGGCTGTTTCTTCAGCTGGACCGGCGCCAGCCCATGAAAACGGCTGAAGGCTTTGGTAAAGCTTTCAGGAGTTTCGTATCTGTATTTATAAGCAAGGTCAATCACCTTATCGTTTCCTGTCAGGATATCCAGGGCTGCGAGATACAGGCGTCTGTTGCGCAGATAAGTTCCAACTGTCATTCCGGTAATGATTTTAAAGCCCTTCTGAAAATAAAAAGAGGAGATACTCACCTGCCGCGCAATATCATCCGGAGTGATATCCTCCAGCAGATGATCTTCCATATAATTGATGGACTCCTTCATTGCTTCCAGCCATTCCATTTTCCATTCTCCCTGCAGTATATGTCTTATTTTCCGCCAAATGTTATATAAATCGCGCTGATGCGGAGGACCTCTTATAAGATATAATAACATAAATGAACGCGGAAGGGAGAACATAAATGGAAAGCTGTTTTAGTGGAGAATTCAGAAAATTTGTATTATAATAAAGCTGCAAAGATAAAAACACAGAGCATGTCTGAGACATGCGGAGCCGGTTGGTAGTCCGGCCGGAAGCAGCAAGCCTGCTTCTAAGTAGCCCTCCTCCTTGGTCGTCCGTTCTTTGTTCATAAAATTAAAGGAGGATTCTTTTATGGACAGATCGACGGAGTTGGTGAGGCAGACGGCAGTGTTTCGGGTATTTTTCGAGGAACCCTTCTGGGTAGGCGTTTTTGAGCGCATCCGGGAGGGAAGGGTATCGGTTTTCAAGGTGACGTTTGGCGCGGAACCGAAGGATTATGAGGTGCTTGCATTCCTTCTGGAAAATTATGATAAGCTGCGGTTTGGCCCGTCAGTGGAGACTGTGGTAAAGGAAACGGGATCCAATCCCAAACGGATGCAGCGGATGGCCCAAAGGGAGCTTCGGGAGCCGGGCATCGGGACAAAATCCCAGCAGGCATTAAAACTGCAGCAGGAGCTTATGAAAACGGAGCGCCGCGTCTATAGCCGGGAGCAAAAGGAGGCTGAAAAGGAACGGCAGTTTGAGCAGAAGCAGCAGAAAAGAAAAGAGAAACACAGGGGCCGATAAGGTCTCTGTGTTTCTCTTTTGAGTAAGGATTATTCAGAAAAACTACTTGACTTAGTAGTAAAAATATACTAACATACAGTTAGTAGTAAATAGATACTAACAATCCAATTCCGACAAAGGAGGAAAACCATGACTTCATCTGAGCAGGAATTCCTGAACAATTACCATCCGGAGGATTATGAAAAACCATCGGTTGCCGTAGATTTACTGGTATTTACCATAGAAGAAGCCGCACTGAAGCTGGTCATGATAAGGAGAGAAGAGATGCCCTTTCAAAACAAGCTGGCTCTGCCGGGTGTGTTTGTTAATATCCGGGAGTCTCTGGAGGAAGCGGCATACAGGGGAATCGAAGAGGAAACAGGACTGACAGATATTTATCTGGAGCAGCTGTATACCTGGGGGGATCCGGAGCGTGACCCGAGAATGCGGATCATATCGGTTTCCTACATGGCGCTTGTGCACATACATAAAATTCATCTGAGTAAGGGAAAAAGGACAACGCAGGTGAGTCTGTATCCTGTGGAAGAGCTGCTTGCGGAAGAGACGGAAATAGCCTTCGACCATAAAAAGATGATCGCCTGTGCAAGGGAACGGATAAAAAATAAAACGGAATATACGGATGTGGCCTTCGCCTTTCTGCCGGAAGAATTCACCCTTCCCCAGCTTCAGCGGATTTATGAAATCCTGCTGGGAAAAGAATTATATAAGGCCAATTTCCGTAAAAAGGTAAAGGATCTGGTGGAGGAGACGGAACATTATACAACCGGGGTTTCCCACAGGCCCAGCCAGTATTACAGACGGAAGGGGAACGGAGAGGAGGTCGGAAAAAATGAGCAGATGGAAAGCATTTCTGAAAGCGGAAACCGCTGACTGGAAAAAATGGGAGGCTGCCTGGCTGTTTTTGGCAGCAGGAATCATTGTCCTTCTTTCTCTGTATTGGGGAGATGATGCAAGAGGAATCACAGCAGCCGTAACGGGAGTGATCTGTGTTATACTTACCGGAAAGGGAAAGATGAGCTGTTACCTGTTCGGGCTGGTGAATACGATTCTGTATGCCTGGATAGCATGGGATGCCCGATATTTGGGAGAGGTCATGCTGAATGTGGTTTATTATGTCCCCATGCAGTTCGCCGGCTGGTTTATGTGGAAAAAGCACAGGAATCAGGAAACCGGGGAGGTGGTCAAAACAAGGCTTTCCCTGAAGGGAGATCTGGCGGCTGCCGGAATCGCCGCTGCCTCCATTTACGGCTATGGCCTGATTTTGAAAGCATTGGGAGGGAACCTGCCCTTCACGGACAGTCTGTCCACCTGTCTGAGTGTGCTGGCTATGCTGTTCAGCGTAAAGCGTCTGATGGAGCAGTGGATACTCTGGATTGTGGTGGATGTGGTAACAGTATATATGTGGGCGGTGGATTATGCAAACGGGGGAACGGATATCGCTACGCTCCTTATGTGGTCCGTTTATCTGTTGAATGCCGTAATTATGCTTCATAAATGGTATGTGGAAAGCAGGAGGGCGGAACAGAAATGAAATATAAAACAGGGATGTTCGGGGGTTCCTTTGATCCCCTTCATACAGGGCATATACACGATATCATAAGGGCGGCTTCCATGTGTGAGGAGCTTTATGTGATGATCAGCTGGTGTGAGGGGCGGGAGTCCACCTCAAAGGAGCTTCGTTATCGCTGGCTTCATAACAGCTGCCGCCATCTGCCTAATGTGAAGCTGCGGCTTGTGGAAGATAAAGCCGTGGATAAGGAAGCCTATAATACAGATTATTTCTGGGAAAAAGGGGCGGCAGATATCAAAGGCATCATAGGAAAGCCCATAGATGCCGTATTCTGCGGTACTGATTATCTGGGTACCAACCGGTTTGAAAGCCTGTACTGCCCGGAAAGTGAAATTATTTATTTTGACAGGCAGGAGGTCCCTGTCAGCTCCACGGATATCCGGAAATGGGCATTTGATAACTGGGACTATATTCCCGCAGTCTGCAGGCCCTATTATGCAGGAAAGGTTCTGGTAGTGGGAGGGGAGAGCACCGGAAAATCAATCCTTGTAAAAAATCTGGCTCTTGCCTATAACACCTGCTGTGTGGAAGAAGTGGGACGGGATGTCACTGATTTTGCAGGAGGAGAGGAATGGATGATTGCGGAGGACTTTCACCAGATCCTGCTCCGCCACAAGGTGAAGGAGTTGGATGCCCTGAAAGCCTGCAGCAGAGTATTATTTGTGGATACAGATGCCCTTACCACCAGGTTTTATTCCCGGTTCCTGTTATGCAGGGAAGAGGAAATCCGCCAATGCGAGGCACTGGCGGATGCGATAACAGCCTTAAACAGCTATGACCTGATTCTGTTTCTGGAGCCCACCGTTGAGTTTGTCCAGGATGGCACCAGAAATGAGAGGATCGCCGCTGACAGAGAGAAATACAGCAGACAGATAAAAGAACTTTTTGAACAGAAGGGGCTTTCTTATGTTTCTCTGGCGGGAGATTATCTGGAACGCTTTAACCGGGCAAAACTCCTGATTAAGGAAAAGCTGGGGCTTGACACCAGATGGTGATTCATCCGCGCTCCGGCATATGAAAGCCCTCCAGGGCCTGATTCAGGAAATCGTTGAAGGGCCTCATCAGCAGAAAAACAGCGGCCGCGTTTTGTGCAAAGAACTCCGCATGATCCAGCTCTTCATCAGAAACAGGATATTCGATTGCCCAGCTTTTATGCTTCAGGTATTCACTGACGGAAAGCGCCGCATCATATTCCCTGGGGACGTTTTTCAGCTTTTCCCCGATCAGAACAAACTTTTCTGCAAAGGCTGGTTCCCGGAGGATCGCTTCCCATTGCTCTCCATGGGAAACGATGTGATTTCGTATCATGGAGGTGGCATCCTTAAACTGGGATGCAAAAAGCCCTCCTCCGAGAAAACTGTTTCCCGGTTCAAGGTGGATATAGAAGCCTACCGGAATGGGGAGCCGTCCTGCCGGGGACAGATGCGCTCTCAGGGAGGCATGGTAAGGGGATTTGTCATGGCTGAAACGGGTATCCCGGGCATACCGCATGATAAAATCTTTCACATCATGTCCCCCCGACATGGGGCAGCCGGCGGCGGAAAGCTCAGAAAGAATCCGGCATAAAAGCTTTTCAAAGTCGGCATTGGCTTCCTTCTGCCAGCTCTTGTTGGCACTCATCCATTCCTTTGTATTATTTTCCTTCAGAGCGTTCAGAAAGGCCAGCATACAATTATCATTCATATCACATTTTTTCTCCTTATGCGTTCATAATATAGCTGCATCTGTCGGAACTGAGAAAATCAGAAAGGAATTTTCTGGCCTCGGCAGTGGCGCGGAAGGTAGGTAGGGAAGAAAATAGCAGCGAAAGGTCATCGATTTCCTCCATTTGCTTAACAAATTCATCCGCGTCCGGATTGGGAACCGCCAGCGGCGAATATTCCACAGCTTCCGGATGGATGCGGTGTGTGGCGGCTGCGTAGGGGATTCTTCTTTTGCAGGCGCATTTTCCGCCGGTCAGTCCGCAGTATTCTTTCAGGAAAGCGGACATTTTCTTCCTGGCCCTGGACAGCTTCTGACGGTAATTTTCAGGCGTCATATCCAGAATGTCACCGGCAATCCGGCTGTCGGCCTGAAACATGGTTCCCAGAATAAAGATGCAGCGGCTTTCCGGATCCAGACATTGAAGCATGACATTGGTACAGGAGAGCTTCAGCTCCTGTTCCAGAAGGTCATGATCCAGTTCCGGGGAAAGGGCGGGTATTTCCTTTTCCTTTCCGCTGTCAATATCCGCTCCATAATATTCGAAGCTTAAAGGATGGTTGGCAAACATATGCTTTTTGTAATCCTTCAGATGATTGACGGCAATGCGGAAAACCCAGGTGGTAAAGGCGCTTTCCCCACGGAATGAGGAAAGATGTGTCATAACCTTTAAAAGGATTTCCTGTGTGGCGTCCTCTGCATCGGGTATGCTTCCCAGCATACGCAGGGAAAGATGGAATACGGGATCCTGTATGCCCGTAAGCAGTTCCTCCAGGGCCTTACGATCCCCGGAAATTGCCTTTTCCACAGCATCGGGGGCTATTTCAGTGCGATTGTTATTCATAGAATTCTTCCTCCTTTATACAGTTAGACTGCGGAAAACATACTTTGTGACAAAAAATATTTATATATCCTTATTAATTGTTCTTCTGACGGAGTGGATCGCCGGTTTAAAATATTTCGGCCAGAAATGTACTGCATCCGGATTAGCCGTTTCAAAACTCACATGAAGATAGGATTTACGCTTTTCCCTGCAGATGGCGAATACTTTTTCCAGCAAAGCGGTACCGATGCCTCTTCCGCGATAGTCGGAATGTATGAATGCACCTATAAATTTTATGGAAGAACTGTCAGCAGCAGTTAAATGTTCAAAATGATATCCCGGATCCAGGGAAAAACTCATTACTCCGATAATTCTGCCTTTATCACGTGCGGTCAGTATATAACCATCCTTCAGAAATTCCGTGATTTCGGCTGCTGAATATTCATTCCTCTTTAAGAAGACAGGACTTGCCGCATAATAGTCGTTTGAAAGGTTAGCGAATGCAAGCAGTTCATCAACATCCTTTATTCCGGCGGATGATATCTCATAATCGCATGTAACGGATAAATTCAGCGCACCGGTCGATTGACATGCATCGATGACATAGGAGCCGAAGCCAATATCATATAATTTTTCTCTGAGGGGGTGATTATCAGAATAAGTCATCCATAAATGGTTAAATCGCTTATCATCCACCCATTTCTGAGCGGCATGGTAATACATTTCCTCATATATTCTGATATCATCATGTGACGAAGCAGCGTGGGCAGCAGTGGGTAGGAATGCAGTCCTTTCCTTATGAAAATCAAAATACATCCATGCCATATACCCGATGATATCGCTGTCACGTTTTATTATTATGGCATTCTCTTTTTCTGTTTGCTCTTTGAGATATGTATCTATAACCGGCAGACCTCCGGCAGTAAAATCCGGGAATGAATTACTGTAACAATACCTGACAAACTGCTCTTTCCATAAATTAACGGCATCCGGAATATGTTCTGCTTTCATAGGAACTATTCTTATCATTTTTTCTCCTGTCTGCACACTTTTGTGTGCTCGTTATTAAAATGACATCCAATTCAGGAATGCTGAAAGCGCTTTCTTTTCTACTACACTTCCTGTCTGTTCTTTTATCTGAAGATTTCATATAGTTAATCAATAAAAACCATACCATACATGTGATTTTATTACAATGCTGTTTCATTGACCTTGCAAGTACATATACCTTTTCGACAGGTGATATTTCAGGAAATACGGATAAATGGGAGAGCAGGAAAGGAATATGGATAGGATAGAAGCTGTATTCCTGCTAGACACGATATGGGAATACTCATGTAAAAAAGAAAATTTAGGATCATTCCAGTATTTAATTTTAGAAAATCTTATGCTATACTGTGTGTAAACGCTTACATTAAAAGGGGAATGATATGGGACTGATAGCATTAACAGAAAAACTGAGGAAACCGGATCGGGAATATACGGCCTTTCCCTTCTGGTTCTTCAACGGCGATTTTACAGATGAGGAGATCATACGTCAATTAAGGGATTTCAGGGATAAGGGGATTTACGGATTTGTCCTGCATCCCAGAATGGGAATCCCGGAAAGCATTCCTTACCTGTCCGATGCTTTTATGCATTATGTAAAAACTGCGGTGGAAACGGCCCACGAAGAAGGGATGCAGGTCGTGCTGTATGATGAAGGCATGTATCCTTCCGGCTCCGCTCATGGCATGATTGCGGCTGCCGATCCGGCCCTGGCATCCATCGGCCTTACACTGGAAGAGGACTGGGTCGAGAACGATCACGTCGGTGAGGAGAGGGTGGTTGCCCGGCTGGCAAACGGCAAATTTCTGGTATGCAGGCATAACCAGGGTACGATACGGGGCATTCATTTCGGGGAGGATGACGGGGAGCCGAGAGCGCCTTTAAGCGCAGATATTCTGAATCCGAAGGCGGTGGATTTGTTCCTGAAGTTCACCCATGAACGCTATTATGAGGTCCTGAAGGAATATTTCGGCTCTACAATAATCGGCTTTTTTACCGATGAACCCAGTATTCTTGGCAGAAACGGGCTGGGCACTGCGGAAAAGCCTTTCTTTCCCTGGACGCCGGGGCTGGAAGAGGAAATCTGCAGCCGGGGCGGAAAAACAGAGGAGCTGGAAGCTCTTTTTGAAGGAAAGGAAAATAAGACAACCGCTGTTTATCATCAGGTGATTACAGACAGGGAAGGCTGGGTATATTACGGGAAGCTGTCTTCCTGGTGTCAAGCCCATGGCATCGCCCTTATGGGACATCCTCATCAAAGCGATGATATTGATGTGCAGCAGTATTTCCATATACCCGGGCAGGATTTGGCCCTGCGCTGGGTGGCGCCGGAAAAAGGCGGCCTGGAGGGGATGGACAGTGTCATGGGAAAATGCTCTTCGGATGCAGCAAGGCTGATGGGAAGGCGGCGAAATTCCAATGAATGCTTTGGCGCATGCAACAGAACGGCGGATGGTGTCACGATTCCCTGGTATTTTACGGGCAGCGATATGAAATGGTATCTGGACTGGCTGGCGGTCCGGGGTGTGAATCTGTTTATACCTCATGCATTTTATTACAGTATTGAAGGCGCGAGAAAGGAAGAGCGTCCGCCGGATGTGGGGGCAAACAGTATCTGGTGGAACCATTATGAACAGATATCCGGCTATATGAGCCGACTGTCCTATATGGGAACGGATGGGAAGAACTGTGCCGATGTGGCGGTTTTGTGTGATAATCGAAACCTGCACTGGAAGGAAGTAAAGGAATTTTATGAAAAACAGGTGGAATTCAATTATCTTCCCCTGCGTTGCCTGGAAGGCTGTAGGGAAGAACATGGGAAACTGGTTTGCGCCGGACAGGCGTACAGCTGTGTTTTAGGAGATGAAGTTCACAGCTTACTGCCCGGCGGGATGCCGTCGGTGAAAAGAATCCGTTCAGCGGAAGAAGCGGGTCATCGGGAGTTGTGGCTGAAGAATGCCTGTCCCTCATTGCGTCTTACTCATTTTATCAAGGAAGGGAAGGAATGCTTCTTTATTGTGAATGAGGGAGAGACAGCTGTCTCGGAGGAGGCGGAAATAGAAGCAGGAAATAAGGCCGACAGCTGTCTGGCAGCCTATGACCTGTGGAAGAATGAATGCTATGGAATCTCGGTACGGCAGCAGGAGGGCCGCATGGCCTTTCATCTGGAGCTGGCAAGGAGGGAAAGCCTGCTTTTGATTCTAAGTACGCGGGAAGAGTACGAACAGGCTGGCCTCAGGTACCGTCCGGGAAAAGAAGAAATAAAAATCCAAAACTGGAAGCTGGTCGGAGAAAATACGGATGCTCTTCAAAAGGAATATGAAGGAAGCTTTTATTGGGAAAAGGAAGCCATTGGAAAGGAGACCATTGGAAAGAAAGATACCGACCGGGTACTTCGTGTTTCGGCGGAAGAGATGGTGGAATATTACATAAACGGCAGCTTTGCAGGCGTTACCTTCTGGAATCCTCATGAGGTGAAGCTTACTCCATGGCTGAAAGAAGGAGAAAATCATATCCGTATTGTGGTGACGGGCAATTTGGCAAACCGGTACGGGAATGCGGAAGTCTATTATGGATTATTATGAGAAGAAATAACAAAAAGAGTTTCTGAAAGGAAACGGTAAAAGAAAGCCTTGTACTTGTCCCGGGAGGTATATCATAATACTTCCCGGGAATCGGGTACAAGGCTTTTTTTAATGTACAGCAGTATTGGCGCGCCGTATTATTTAGCTTTAATTTCGCTGTGAAGCTCCTGCAGGGATTTCACATCTCCGTTGCCATGGTCTTTCACATATTTAATGCCATGGGCGGTTGCGAGCGCGGCAGCAATGGTGGTCATATAGGGAATTTTCGCTTTGATGGCTGCTTTGCGAAGATAGCTGTCGTCATGTACGCTTTCTTTACCGACGGGGCTGTTGACCACAAGCTGGATTTTGCCGTTGGTAATGAGATCCAGGATGTTGGGCCTGCCTTCATACAGCTTGTTGACTTTTTCCGCCTCGATTCCGGCTTCCCGGATCAGGCTGCAGGTATTTCCGGTCGCTACGATATGGAAACCGGCATCTGCAAAGGCCTGTGCAACCTCAACCACTTCCGCTTTATCCTTGCGGTTCACGGAAATCAGCACGGTGCCTTCCAGAGGAAGACGGGACTGTGTTGCCTCCTGGGCCTTATAGAAGGCTTCGCCATAGGAATAGGAAAGTCCGAGCACTTCACCGGTAGAACGCATTTCCGGCCCGAGGACAGGATCTACCTCCGGGAACATATTGAAGGGGAATACCGCTTCCTTTACTCCGTAATAAGGAATATGCTGCTCATGCAGAGTGGGTACGGGAGAGGGTTTCCCGGTCAGCTCGGAGGTTATGATATCGATGGCCAGCGGCACCATACGGATATTGCAGACCTTGGATACCAGCGGAACCGTACGGGATGCGCGGGGATTGGCCTCCAGCACATAAACCCTGCCGTTTTCAATGGCATACTGCATGTTCATCAGGCCTTTGACATGCATTTCCTCCGCTATTTTTCTGGTATATTCCTTTATGGTTTCCACATTTTCCGCAGAAATATGGACGGAAGGAATGATGCAGGCAGAATCTCCGGAATGAACGCCTGCAAGCTCGATATGCTCCATAACGGCAGGAACAAAAGCATGGGTACCGTCACTGATGGCGTCGGCTTCACATTCCATGGCATGGTTCAGGAAACGGTCAATGAGGATGGGGCGGTCGGGAGTTACGCCTACCGCGGCTTTCATATAGCCTGCCATGCTTTCCTCATCATATACAACTTCCATACCTCTGCCGCCTAATACATAGGAAGGGCGAACCATGACAGGATAGCCGATCCGTCCGGCAATCTCCAGCGCTTCTTCCACAGTGGTGGCCATTCCTGATTCCGGCATGGGTATTTCCAGTTTTTCCATCATGGCGCGGAACAGATCTCTGTCTTCCGCCAGATCGATGACGGAAGGGGCGGTGCCGAGAATTTTAACTCCGTTCTTTTCCAGTTCATTTGCCAGATTCAGCGGGGTCTGGCCGCCGAACTGTGCAATAACACCCACGGGCTTTTCTTTTTTGTAGATGCTCAGAACGTCCTCCAGGGTCAGAGGTTCAAAGTACAGTTTATCGGAGGTATCGTAATCCGTGGACACGGTTTCCGGGTTGCAGTTGACAATGATGGTTTCAAAGCCCAGCTTTTTCAGGGCGAGTGAAGCATGGACGCAGCAATAGTCAAATTCAATACCCTGGCCGATGCGGTTGGGGCCTCCGCCCAGAATCATTACTTTGGGCTTGTCGGTGCTTATCGGGTTTTTGTCTTCTCCGTTGTAGGTGGAGAAGTAGTAAGCACTGTCCGGCGTGCCGCTGACATGGACGCCTTCCCAGGTTTCCTCCACACCCAGCTGAATGCGGCGGCTGCGGATGTCGTCTTCAGGAACCGCCAGAATCTGGCTTAAGTATTTATCGGAAAAGCCGTCTTTTTTAGCCTTGATAAGGCTTTCGTCGGAAGGAAGGCTTCCTCTGCATGCTGCAAGGGCTTCTTCTTCCTCCACCAGTTCCTGCATCTGTCTGATAAAATAGGTTTTCACCTTTGTGATTTCATGGATTTCTTCTGCTGTAGCGCCCTTGCGGAGAGCTTCGTACATGATGAAATGACGTTCGCTGGAAGGGGTGATCAGAAGGGCGAGAAGCTGTTCTTTTGTTTTGCTTCCCAGGTTCCCGGCATTCCCCAGGCCATAGCGGCCTGTTTCCAGACTGCGGATCGCTTTCTGGAAGGCTTCCTTATAATTTTTGCCGATGCTCATCACTTCGCCTACCGCGCGCATCTGGGTGCCCAGCTTATCCTCAACACCCTTGAATTTTTCGAAGGCCCAGCGGGCAAATTTGATAACCACATAATCACCGTCGGGCACATATTTATCCAGAGTTCCGTACTTGCCGCAGGGGATGTCCTTCAGGGTAAGGCCGCATGCCAGCATGGCGGAAACCAGTGCGATGGGGAACCCGGTAGCCTTGGAGGCCAGTGCGGAGGAACGGGAGGTCCTGGGGTTGATTTCAATAACAACAATACGGTCGGTTTCCGGGTCGTGGGCGAATTGTACATTTGTGCCGCCGATGACCTGAACGCTTTCCACGATCCGGTAGGCCTGCTCCTGCAGACGCATCTGGCAGTCCTGGGATATGGTGAGCATGGGAGCGGAGCAGAAAGAATCACCGGTATGTACGCCAAGGGGATCGATGTTTTCAATGAAGCAGACGGTGATCATGTTGTTTTCACAGTCTCTTACAATTTCCAGCTCCAGTTCTTCCCAGCCGAGAATGGATTCTTCCACGAGAACCTGGCCTACCATACTGGCCTGAAGGCCTCTTGCACAAACGGTTTTGAGCTCGTCCACATTGTAAACAAGTCCGCCGCCTGCGCCGCCCATGGTATAGGCGGGACGGAGAACGACAGGATAACCCAGGCGGTCGGCGATTGCAAGCGCTTCTTCCACACTGTAGGCAACTTCACTGCGGGCCATTTCAATGCCAAGCTCGTTCATGGCTTTTTTGAATTCAATACGATCTTCGCCGCGTTCGATGGCATCTACCTGGACGCCGATTACTTTAACGTCGTATTTTTCCAGAATGCCGGCTTTATTCAGCTCTGAACACAGATTCAGCCCGGACTGTCCTCCCAGATTGGGAAGAAGCGCATCGGGCCTCTCTTTGGCAATAATCTGCTCCAGCCGCTCTACATTAAGCGGCTCAATATAGGTTACATCTGCTGTTTCCGGATCCGTCATGATCGTTGCCGGATTGGAATTGACAAGAACGATCTCATATCCAAGCTTACGCAGCGCCTTACAGGCCTGAGTGCCGGAATAATCGAATTCGCAGGCCTGGCCGATGATGATCGGGCCGGAGCCGATGATTAGTACTTTGTGAATGTCTGTTCTTTGTGACATAATTCCTCCATTCTGCTGCCAGAATAGCAGCGCTGATTAAGGGGGAAAACAGGTACGTGCGCTTCCACCGCAGCCGTACGCAAGCCAAGGCGGAAAGAACCGTTTGATCCCTCCCGCACAATCTTTTGTAATTTCCCTTTGGAGATTATTATATAGGATATTGAGGAAAAGGGGAAGGGGGTGTTTGATTATTTAGCTTGGGTCTTTGAAGGTGTTTAGGAGGATTTGGGGGATGAGGGTGTTTCGGGTGAATTTGCGGTGTTGGATTTCTTCTTTTGTTCTTCCGCTGATTAGGGATTTGTTTGTGATGGTGTTGTCTGAGACGCTGAAAAGGGCGGTTAGGGGGATTGCGGCTGTTTTGGCGGCTCTGAAGGCGGCGGCTGTTTCCATTTCTATGATGTTGCAGCCCATGGCTGTTATTTCTTCGATGTGGGCGAATTGGGCGAAGATGGTGTCGATGCTGAAGGTTCTGCCTTTGTGTAGGGGGACGTTGTTGGTTTGGCAGATGTGGCGTGCGTGTTTGCAGAGGGTGTTTTGCAGTTGGGGGTCGGGGTATTGTTTTTCGCCGAAGGGGTCGGTGTGGGTGAGGGTATCGGCGGTTATGTAGCGGCTGGCTCCGTCGCCGCAGATGCTGTATTCGGGGATGACGATGTCGCCGATGTTTATTTGGGGGTCAAGGGAGCCGACGGAGCCGATGAAGATGGCTCTGCGGCATTTGGTGACGCCGAGTGAGAGGAGGGTGTCCATGAGGACGGGGGCGCCTATGCCGGTTTTTATGTAGGTGATGTTGAGGCTGTTGTTTTTTATGTTCCAGACTTTTATGGAGGCGGAGGGGGATTCGCTTAGGTATTCGGTGTCGCCAAGGTCTTGCAGGATGTCGGGTTCCCACCAGGGGGCGAGGATGACGTTTTCGTTAATTTGATCAGGGCGGACGCCTGTGCCGTGAAGGCATATGTCTTCTTCTGTGGAACCGTATTTTTTTATTGCGTCGATCAGGTGTTTGTAGTTCATATGTGTTTACCTCTCAGTGTGTTGGGTTGTTGTTACAGGTGCGGTTTTCGGCTTCCCATTGTCAGGGGTATTGTTTTCAGCGGCCGAGGAGAAAACGGGATATCAGGCTGGGGGCGTTGATAAAGTCGTAGGAGCCGTAGCGGCGGGCGAGGAAAAACAGGCGGAGGACAAGAAGCTGGTAGCGGATGTAAAAAGCAGGGATGCTCATGTGGGCAGGGGGGAGGAGGACATGGGTGTAATCCCATTTGCGCCAGTCTGTGGTGAGGAGTTTTTCTTTGCAGTCGTCGTACATCTGTGTCCCGGGGAGGGGAGTGATGATGGAGGGGATGACGTATTCGAGCTGCTGTTCTTTTACCCAGCGGTACATGGAGATGAAATCGGCGGGGGTAAAGTCTGTGTCGATTATCATCATGGCGTAGAGGCCTGCGTGGATGCTTTTCATAAAGCGGATGCAGGAGAGGCTGTCGTCTACTTCGATTTTTTTGTCGTATTTTTGGAGGTAGTTATCACGGACTGCTTCAAAGCCTACGATGAAATAGCGGAAGCCGATCTGAGTGAGTTCTTTTATGAGGTCTTTGTTTTTCAGAATAAAATCGCATCTTCCATAGCAGATGAAATTTTTGTTTATTTTGAGTTCTCGGATCGCGGCAATAAATTGTGAGAGGGTGGTAGGATCCACGAGAAAATTGTCGTCTATAATGTAGATGTTGTCGCATTGGATGTTTCGGATTTCTTCCGCGAAGTTCCGGACATCTTTATGTACGTAGCGGCCGCAGTTCATCATGGTGCGGTAGCAGAAGGTGCATTTGTGGGAGCAGGAATAGGCAAAACGGACACAGGCCAGGGGATTGTGCTTGAGGAGCCGGAAGCGGGACTGGTATTGGTAGAAATGGGAGCGGTCTATATCCCGGGGGAGGAGGTTGATATCAAAGGGGTGTATCGTGTTTTCCGTCCAGCTGCCGTCTTTCCTGCGGTAACACAGGCCGTTCAGGTTTTCCAGCAGGGAGGAGGGAAAATCCGGTTCTGACAGGAGGGAGGCAAGGGCTGAGATGACACAGGGATCGTAGGAACGGGAGATATAATCTACGGTGTCCTTATACAGGGAGCGGTAATTGTGTTCGGCGAAAACACCTCCGAGAATCGTGGCGGTTTTGGGGGAGAAGGCTTTGGTACGCTGCATGTAGTCAAGCATGTAGGGGACTTGCTTAACTACGCCGTCAGCATAGACCAGGTCGGGGGCAAAAGAGGATAAAAGTTCTTCAAAACAGGCCGGCTCCCGGTCCGGATCATAGATGCGGACCGGGTAGCCGGCTTGTTTGAGGACCGTGTATAAAATTTCTGTTTCAAGCGGTTCGTTTTCCACAATACCGAGGGCGTTGAAATGAGTTCGTGTTTCTTCTGTATGGATTAACAGGATGCGGGTCGGATTCATGATTGTTCCTTTCAGCCTTTTGTTAAAAAAATGAGTTGCAATTATTTTATCATAGAAAAGACTGTTGTGCATGAAATATTATTTTCTCTTTCCGGTAAGGCAGAGGTGTTGTTAATGGCCGGGAGGCTTAGGCTTCTCCTTTTAGAGCGGTATGGCTATCGTCCGGAAGAACCGGAGCAGCAGCGGAAAGCTCTTTGTGAAGCCGCAGGGCCATAAATACGGTGATGGCGGCGGAGAGTACATCCGCGATCGGCTGGGCACAGATAATACCGGTTATTCCGCTGAAGAAAGGAAGAATCAGTATGACGGGAACAAAGCAGATCCCCTGTCTGCAGGCACCGAGGAAGCAGCCTTCCTTTGCCTTGCCCATTGCCAGGAAAAGAGAGGAATAAACGGTATAGAAACCGAAAGGCAGGAAGGAAAGGCCGTTTATCCGTAAGGCAGCCTGGCCTACGCGTATCATTTCTGTGTCTCCCTTTGTAAATTGAGATATGATGGATGTTGAAAATAAGGCGGCGGCTAATCCGAAGGCGATACAGAATATCGTAGACCATAAAATGGAGGTTTTGATTGCCTCACGCAGGCGGCTATAGTTTCGTGAGCCGTAGCTGTATCCGGCAATGGGCTGGAATCCTTTGATAAAACCAAATACCATAAGGCTTCCTACGGACATAATTCTTGTTACAGGGCCCATGGCGGCCAGTACGGAATCGCCGTATCCTTTCGCTGCGCTGTTGATGAGGGTTATGGAAAGGCTTGTCAGCAGCTGGAATACCAGGGTGGGAATTCCTATTTTCAATATTTCAGACATGATTTCTCTGGAAAAACAGCATTTCTTTATGTGAAAGCTGAAAACACTTTTCCCACTGAATATATAACATAAATATACCAGAGTGGAAACAAGCTGGGATATGGCGGTGGCGATGGCGGCTCCGGCTACGCCGAGATTCAGGGTATAAATGAAAATGGGATCCAGGATCACGTTCAGGACGGCGCCGGTTATGAGTACGCACATGGTGGTTTTGGCGGCGCCTTCGCTTGATATGATATTGTTCATTGTCACATTAAATACATTGAAAATAGAAGAGGCTATATAAATGCCCGTATAGGTTATGGCGTACGGCATGATGCTTTCCGTGGCTCCCAGCTGTCTGAGGAGCGGGTGAAGGAAAAGCAGGGAACATAGGATGACTGCGGCTCCGACAGAGATGCTGCTGTATAAAGCGGTACTGGCAGCCTGGTCGGCTGTTTTTTTGTCTCCGCGTCCCAATAAGCGGGATAGGTAGGAGGCTGCGCCGTTTCCGAACAGAAGCCCCAGCCCCACAACAACCTGCCCCAGAGGATAGGCGATGGTAATCGCCCCCATTTGGCTGGTTCCCAGTCCTCCGACAAAATAGGCATCCACCAGATTATATAATGCATTAATCATCATTCCGATCATGGTAGGGAGTCCGAGAGCCAGAAGCGCCCTGGGAACAGGTGTACTTCCCAGCAGCTCCATTTTTTTGTTTTTTTCGTTCATGAGTAAATCTCCTTTCTTGTGATGTAAAATATAATAATATAAATTATAGTACTTGATCCGCAGGACATATAGTACTATAATTTATAGTACTTGTCAAGAACAAAAAGGAGGACGTCATGGCTACCATTGATTTGATAGTGCTGGGAATATTGAAAAAAGAGGCATTAAGCGCCTATGATATTCAGAAAACAGTGGAGTACCGTAATATATCCAGGTGGGTGAAAATAAGCACTCCATCCATATATAAGAAGGTTCTCCAGCTCGAGGAAAAAGGCTATATCAGCAGTACGATTGTAAAAGAGGGGAAAATGGCTGAAAAAGCGGTCTATTCCTTAACGGAAACAGGAAATGAAGAATTTGAAAAGCTTATGCTGGATATTGCATCCAAGCCTATCTATATTTTTCTTGATTTTAATGCGGTAATAGTCAATCTGGACAGTCTGTCTCCGGAACGGCAGAGACAGTGTCTGGACAGTATAGAAAAGAATGTTAAAATCATCAAGTCATATCTGGAGGATAATATTGAACGGAAAAAAGACATGCCCGAAATCCCTGAAACAGGAAAGGCGGTTATGCAGCAGCAGTATATTTTATTTCAGGCAATTGAAACATGGATTGCATCGGTAAAGGAAGGCTTTGGAAAGCAGTCTTGATTTTTCCGAAGCCAATGCCTTTTGAGATAGAAAAAGAGACTGTTGCAGATAGATATCTGGCCTGAAAGATATGTCCGGAAGCGATCGGTTTATGTTGACATATACTATATATTATAGTAGTATATTTTATAGAACATTACAAGCGGCATGGCAGCAGCTGTATAGTGTCTGAAACAGGCAGGAACAGCTGAAGCGAGAGCCGGATGGCGTAGAGTAACGCCGGTTTCAGGAAATTTACGAAGGAGGAAAATTCCTCTGCTCGTCAGAGGTCAAATTTCTGAAGAAATTGTATTTTGCTCCGCCAAACAAGGAGGAAATTATGTACGAATCGAGATGCGGCGTATGCTGTGACAGCTGCGAAAGAAAAGAGGCTGTTCACTGCAGCGGATGTCTGAACATGGAAAAGCCTTTCTGGGGAGGCTTATGCGGTGTAAAAGCCTGCTGTGAGGAGAAAAAACTCAATCACTGCGGGGAATGCACAGAGTTTCCCTGTGAGATGTTAAGCTTAATGGGAGTGGATCAGGGCTTCGATCCCACTATTAAGATTGAACAGTGCAGAAAGTGGGCGGAAGAAGGGAAAAGCTGACCGGATGCAGCAGTTCAGATGCCTGAATTGTCAGGGGCAGTTATAAAGGCAGATGAAATATGGAAAGATGGTCTGAAGGCCGCAGGATTTAGGCATTGCCAAATAATCCTGCGGCCTTAATCCTGCGCTGCATTAATGTCACAGTAATGGAATGCTGTACTAGTGCTCCCGGCTGGATGAAGCACTGGCTGTTTTGCACAAATTTTGGTTGCAACCGGGACTGCGGTGAGGCATAATGAATATATGGATGTAACTGTGAAGGCATTGAACAGTTATATATGGATAAAGGATTACATATGACATAAGGGGACAGTCCGGCAGGACAGCAAAGGGGGCTTACGTGAAACAAAACAGGAATCGCAACAAGTATACCTTTGGTTTAGGCACGATAGGCAGGGATATGGTCTATTCCATGGTGAGTATGTATCTGATTTATTATCTTACGGACATTATTGAACTGCCTACGTCCACCTTGTGGTGGATTACGGTTATTGTTCTTTGTGCCCGTATTTTTGATGCGCTCAACGATCCGATCATGGGGGTGATCGTTGATAATACCAAAACCCGGTTCGGGAAATTTAAACCCTGGATCGCGCTGGGGGCTTTGGTATCCGGTATGCTTACCGTATTGCTTTTCACGGATTTCGGTCTTCAGGGAGCGGGATATATTGCGGTGTTTGCCCTGATCTATATCGCCTGGGGGCTGGCCTATACCGCGAATGATATTTCCTACTGGTCCATGCTGCCGTCGCTGAGCCTGGAACAGAAGGAAAGGGAGCAAATCGGCGCGGTGGCGCGAATCTGTGCCAATGTGGGCCTGTTTTTCGTGGTAGCGGGTATTGTGCCTATCACCTCGGTTTTCGGAAATGCGCTTGGCAGTATGCAGAAGGGATATTTTGCATTTTCTCTTCTGGTAGTCGGAATTATGTGGGCGGGACAGTGTATTACCCTTGTCGGCGTAAAGGAGCCCAGGAATCTTGTGGCGCAGAATAAGCATACGAGCCTGAAAGAACTGCTTAAGGTGATATTCGGAAATGATCAGCTGCTGTATACGGCGGTTTCCATGGCTCTTTTCATGATAGGCTATACGACAACCACAAGCTTCGGACTTTATTTTTTCAAATATGCTTATGGGGATGAAGGGATGTATTCCATCTTTGCTTTGATTCTGGGAGTTTCCCAAATTGCGGCTCTGGTGGTGTTCCCTCTTATCAGCCGGCATTTCGAACGCAGGACTTTGTATGCTTTTTCCACGGGACTGGTGGTGGCCGGTTATGTGATATTTTTCTTTGCTCCGCTTGATACCATGCTGTTTATTGGTATTGCGGGCGTGCTGCTTTTTATCGGGCAGGCGTTTATCCAGTTGATGATGCTGATGTTTCTTGCGGATACGGTGGAATACGGCTTCTGGAAATCAGGCAGGCGTAATGACAGCGTTACCTTTTCCATCCAGCCGTTCATCAATAAGATGGGAGGGGCCGTGGCAAGCGGCGTTGTGAGCGCTACCGTCATTGTTTCCGGGATAAAGGATGCACAGAGTGCGGAGCAGGTGACGGCAGGGGGGCTTCTCATGATGAAGATGGCTATGATGATTTTTCCTCTGCTGTGTATTCTGGCCGGGTTCCTGCTTTATCTGAAAAAGTATAAAATCGACAGCAGTTTATATGCCCGGATCCTGAAGGAACTGAGGGAACGGGGCGATATACGTACCGGGGAAGGAGAGTAAGGCATGAATGAAAAACTGACGATGAAAAGCAGCCTGAGGGAGGTTTATGCACACCCGGTCGGCCATGATATCCTGAAAAAAATCATGCTTCAGACAGGCATGCAGGAGCGGCTTCTGGACAACCGGATAACAGGCGCCATGTCTCTGCAGGCGGTGGCGGCTTTGGTGAAAAAAATACTGGATGACAGCTTCTGGCAGACCTTTCTGGACCTGCTGAACAGTGAACCGGATTATCCGGATGAAACCGATTCGGAAATTGTGAAAAAATGGTGGAAGGAGGCTGTTTTCTATCAGATTTACCCCCGGAGCTTCTGCGATGGGAACGGGGACGGAATCGGTGATATTAAGGGAATTATCGGAAAGCTGGATTACCTTTCCAGACTTGGGGTGGACGCGGTATGGCTTTCTCCCGTGTATGATTCCCCCAATGACGATAACGGCTATGACATAAGGGATTATTTAAAAATAATGCAGGAATTCGGCACCATGGAAGAATTCGACGCCCTCCTGTCAGGCCTGCACAGCCGCGGCATGCGCCTGATTATGGATCTGGTGGTAAACCATACCTCCGATGAACATGCCTGGTTTCAGGAGGCGGTGCGGGATCCTTACGGCCCGTACCATGACTATTATCTGTTCCGGGAAAACGAAGACGGGCGGGAACCCAATAACTGGACCTCTTTTTTCGGTCAGGGAAAATACGGGGATGCCTGGAGGTATATCCCGGAAAATGACGAATGGGCGCTCCATCTTTTTTCCAAAAAACAAATGGATCTCAACTGGGACAATCCCCGGATGCGCCGGGAAATTTACACTATGGTCAAGTGGTGGCTGGAAAAGGGTGTGGACGGGTTCCGACTGGATGTCATTAACTATATTTCCAAAGAAGAGGGACTGCCCTATGGAAATGAGTCTGTGGGAAATATGCTGGGCTATGTGGGAATTGAGCATTATTTTTATGGCCCGCACCTTCATGATTATCTGCGTGAACTGCGTTGCATGGCTTTTGACCCCTATGAAGCTTTTTCCGTGGGAGAGACTCCGGGCATCGGTATGCAGATGGGCAAGCTTCTCACCGGGGAGGACAGGCATGAGCTGGATATGATTTTTTCCTTCGATCATCTGGAGACGCCGGGGCATATGCGGTTCGATGAGTACCGCTATGATCTGAATTATCTGAAGCAGTATTATACGGAGTGGATGGAAGGGTATGGAAACCGCTGCTGGATGTCACTTTTTTATGATAACCATGACAACCCGCGGATGATTTCCAAAGTCAGCGAGGATCCCCGCTACCGTTTTGCCATAGGAAAGCTGCTGGGGATGATACAGTTCACATTGAAGGGAACGCCTTTTTTATACCAGGGACAGGAGCTGGGAGCCGTCAATGTGCCTTTTACGGATATGTCCCAGATCCGGGATGTGGAAAGCATCAATCTGTACGAAGAGCTCTGCCGGAGTATGAGCGAGGAAGAGGCCTTCCGCAGGATTCTGGCGGGGACAAGGGATCATGCCAGAGCCATGATGAAGTGGCAGGAGGCAGAAGAACAGAAAGAGGACAGGGATTCCATCTATTATTTTTACAAAAAGCTGATTGCCCTCCGGAAAAAATATCCGGCCCTCATTTACGGAGAAATCAGAATTACCAACCATTCCAGGAAAAATCTGTTCACCTGGTTCCGGGAGCTTGACGGAGAGGAGTTTTACATAGAATGCAACCTCAGCGAAAAGCCTCTGACGAGGCCGGCAAGGCCGGAGGGCTTCCGCGGCCTGCTGTCCAGCTGTAAAGAGCCGGGAAGGCTGATGCAGCCCTATGAAGCATGCCTGTACCGGAAAGAAATGAGATAGTACTGCAGAAGAGGTAAGCCTGATGGAAAAGAAAAGCAATGCATCAAGTCCTGTCATATTACTGCTCTCTGTTTTCTTTATATTCACGGAAAGCATTCGTATTTTTACAGGAGAAAAAGAACCCTATTATACAGAGGATATGCAGCTGATCTGGCTGACCGGAGCCTGGTTTTTAGTGATCGCGGCCCTGCTTCTGGCCTGTTTTATACTGTGTATCCGGGGAAAAAGGCTGTGGTGGCACAGGCTCCTGCGGATTCCCCTGACCATGTATTTCCTTTACTGCGGGGCGGTTGCCGTACTGCTGCTGGCGGGAGGCTATGGCCTTTTATTCCTGCTGCCCGCGCTGATAGGAGGTATTGTGGTAGCTGTGGCAGTTATTAATGAAAAGAGCGTGTAACTCAAATTTCGCCCATGCCCCTGTCCCCTGCGGCCAGCGATTTCGTGACTGCCGTCCGGTTTGGATTCCCTTCCTTCCCTCTGTCGGCTATGCAGGGATCCTTGCAGGGGACGCTTTCGCTCGGATAAACACGCAGCGGTACTAAGGCCGCAAAGTACGCGGCCTAAGGACCGGC
>OGYI01000015.1_pt1 | contig 201922 bp, 201 predicted proteins | sample 1576521 | NCBI WGS metagenome assembly OGYI01 (sample SAMEA3541484, study PRJEB24748) | human gut metagenome | biome: human gut; feature: human-associated habitat; material: faeces | place: China | collected 2012
TGCTTTCTTCCTGCAAAAATCAAGGTATCGACGATTTGAATGTAGCGATACAGTCTTACAACTATGGGATAGGATATACACAATATATAGCTGGAAATGAAAAGAAACACACTTTTCATCTTTCAGAGAGTTTCGCCCGTGAGAAATCGGGGGGAAAGAAAGTAACCTACACCAACCCGATAGCTGTTGAGAAGAATGGTGGCTGGCGTTGGAGCTATGGGAATATGTTTTATAGCGACCTTGTGAACCAATATTTAACTATTCCGCAGGTATCAGGAGAACTGGCACAAAAGGTGATGAATGAAGCGTTGAAATATCAAGGGTGGAAGTATCAATTTGGCGGAAGTAACCCGAATACTTCCTTTGACTGTTCTGGACTAACGCAATGGTGCTATGGAAAAGCTGGTATCTCCTTACCGAGAACCGCACAAGAACAGTACGACGCAACCCAACATCTTCCACTCTCACAGGCAAAAGCTGGCGACTTGGTGTTTTTTCACTCCACGTATGACGCTGGCACATATGTAACCCACGTGGGAATCATAGTATCGCCTACACAGTTTTATCATGCTGGCGACCCTATCGGTTATGCCGATTTAAACAATGCCTACTGGCAACAGCACTTAATCGGTGCAGGAAGAATTAAAAAATAGAAAGGACTTAGAAACTATGTTTAAAAAGAAAAATCAAGCGGAACAATCTTTTAAAGAAAAGAAAATTGGAACTATCAAAGTCGGTACACATAAGAAAACCGTAATTGTATTGTGGGTGGTGCTTATCGCAAGTATGAGTTTTGGGGTGTATAAGAATTTTACCGCTATTGATATGCACACGGTACATGAAACAGAAACGATACAGCTAAAGTTAAATGATACCAATGGCATTGAAAATTTTGTGAAGAACTTCTGTAAGTCCTATTACACATGGGATAACAATAAAAAAGCTATCGAAGCAAGGACACAGGAAATCAGTCATTATCTGACAAAAGAATTGCAAGAGTTGAATGTTGATACCATTAGAACCGATATACCGACCAGCTCCACTGTTACAAATGTATTGATTTGGGATATAGAACAGTCTGGAATGGACGATTTTATCGCTACATACGAAGTAGATCAGCAAATAAAAGAGGGAGAAAAGACAACAAATGTCAAAGCAACCTATACCGTCAAGATTCATGTAGATAAAGACGGCGATATGGTTATTGTACAGAATCCTACCCTTGCACCAGCGATTGGAAAATCGGATTACGAACCAAAGATAGAAGAAGCCGACGCAAGCGTGGACGCTGATACCGTCAATGACGCTACCGCTTTTCTGGAAACATTCTTTAAGCTGTACCCAACAGCGACAGAAAAGGAACTTGCTTATTATGTATCGGGAAATGTGCTTGAACCTATTGGCAGGGAATATCTCTTTTCCGAATTAATCAATCCAGTGTTTACGGCTGACGGGGACAATGTGAAAGTTAAGGTTGCCGTGAAATTCATTGACAATCAGACAAAGGCAACACAGGTATCACAGTTTGAACTTGTGCTACATAAGGACGGCAACTGGACGATTGTAAGATAGATTTATAAGGCGTACAAACATCATAATTGTACGCCTTATTTTTATAGTTTGTCATAATACTGGCACAGTTCTTTAGTCCGTTCCAATACAAGGGTTTTCAATTGCTCTGGGTAGATAGAATTAATCAATTTTCCATATGAAAGAAAATAATCAGCAATAAATCTTTCTTCCCCCACATTGTAGAATCCTTTTATTTTGTATTGTCCATTACATTTAACTAATTCCATCGAGGGATAATTTTCTTTATAAAATAAATCAGCTCCTTTATCTGATATTTGAACTTCAAAATCCGTAGCATTTTCAGACTTAAATATGTTTGTTGAATAATTTAGAAGCTCTTGTCTTGGCTTTGGTATATAGCACTCACTTTCTGAAATATCAATAATTCTATCACAACGGAAAACTTGAACTCTTTGCCTGTCATGATTAAAACCTGTAACGTACCATTGTCCAAAAGATGAAGATACATCAAAAAACTGCACTTGTACTTCTGATACAGATTCGCCTTTTTTATAAGAGATACAGCACACCGCATCTTTTACTGCCATTTCCAAAATATCTTTTAGTAATGGGCTACTGTTATAATGCTTAGTCCCCTCAAGACTTAATGTACGTTCCATTTTATGAATATTATTAATAAGTTCATCAGACAAGCAAGTTTCAAACTTTTTCTTTAACTTTCCAATACTTAAATGAAAAGGGGTTGATTCATAGGCGTTTAAAGTGAGCATAGCAAAATACAAAGCATACATTTCATCAACAGTAAAAATAATTGGTGAAAGAAGTCTATTTTTCAAAATACCGTATCGTCCATTTCTTCCTGTTTCTGAAAATATGGGCATACCGATTTCTTCTAAAGATTGTATATCTCGAATTGCTGTACTTTTAGATATTCCGTACTCTTGCATAATATCTTTCAAGTTAAAAAAACTTTTATCGTTTAAAAAAATCATCATGTCATTCAATCGTGTGGATTTACGCATTCGTTTAAACCTCCTTATTCTGTTTAAATGGTGTCATGTTCTGATACCTTTTTATATTATACTATTCATGTATCAATAATAAAAGGAGGATTTCTATGGATACACTAAAAGAATTTCAAAAAATGATGGCAGAACAGACTGACCTTGCTTTGGCAACTGTTGGAACAGACGGCATTCCGAATGTTAGAATCGTCAATTATTATTTCAATCCCGAAAATAATATTGTGTACTTTGCAACGTTTAAAAATAACGAAAAAGTAAAGGAAATGAAACAAAATCAGAATGTTGCTTTTACAACAATTCCAAAAAAAGAGAACGAACATATAAAAGCAAGAGGAACTGCTATCAAGAGCAAACAAACTATTTTTGATTTGGCGGATTGTTTTTGCGAGAAGATACCTGATTATCGAGAAACGATAGAATATGGTGGAAAATCACTGATAGTATATGAAATACACTTTGAAACAGCAACCGTTACTTTAGATTTATCTAATAGTAAAACTCTCAAGTTGTAAACAATCAAAACTAATCAAGATTTTAGATATTTAACGCACTGCTTTAAGGGGGCTTGCATTATGGAATATTTTAAGAAATCTACAAAAACATCAAACTCAATTTAGCAGTACAACACTTACAATTACAACTGAATATGCCAGAGCTTTAGCTCGTACAAACACTATGTTTTGTGCGGGCTTTTTTTGTACCCAAAAATTTTTTTCAATTTTTTTCGATTTTTAGAAGCAAATCACACCTTTCATTCCCTATATGGTGCGGAAAGAGGGAGAAACACTTTTCAAGTCATAGCAGGAAAGGGGGTGAGATTATATGAAACCATCTGACTTCCAGAAAGCGGTACAGTGCCGTTTTGAAAGCTGTTTGAAGAAAGTAGTCCGTCATGTCGTAAAGGACTATCAGCAGGGATTGAAACGTCGTAAAGAAAAAGAAACTCCATTCTGCGAACTTCCAGACATTATCGTTGAGAAATTCTCATCATGGGACGAATACGAAACAGATTATACGGCATTTTATGTGTGCGGTATGGATATAAGAGTTTATGATGACGAACTGGCAGAAGCCCTAAAACGGCTCTCGGAGAAGAAACGGAACAATGTATTGATGTATTATTTCTTGGAAATGAGTGACACAGAAATTGCTGATGTTATGAACTATACCAGAGGAGCGGTATTCAAACATAGACGCCGTGCGTTAGAAGCTATGAAAGAAATACTAAAGGAGATGAACTGATTATGAAGAAAACGTACAAGCACCCGTCCTATTATCAGATTTCATCTGCCATAGACGGGAATGAAAATGCGATTGAGAATGTACTGGCTTTCTATGACCCGTACATATCAAAATGCTGTTTACGTCCTCTCTATGATGAATACGGCAATATCTATATTGTTGTCGATATGGAATTAAAAGGACGTGTCAGAGAAGCACTTATAAAAATGATTTTGAACTTTGACATGACTTTAGAAGTAACAAAATAACCAGTTTAGCAGGACATGGTTTGTTGACTTCCCTCTTTCCTGTCCTGCTACTATTTTTTACACATGAAAGCAACGCGCTTTCACCACTGCTCTTTGAAAATTGAATAAAGCAGACAGATACGTTTGTGAGATAGCGAGCCACGGGTGCTGTACGCCACGACCTTTTCAAAAGAAAGCGAGCGACCCACGCAGTGATCCGAGAGCGACTGTTGGAAAAGTCGTTTTGCCATGACCTATCCTCACAGAATAATGATACGTCCGCATGGTGCGGTTCTGCCCACAGGAATGGGAATAGTTGAGATACTAACGGAGCTTTCCGAAGCCGTCTGTCTGCTTAGAAATTACAAGCGAGGAGGAATTTATATGGAGAAAAAACTAATACGATATAGTATGCAGATTGCCATGTTGAACCAACTTCTTGCCCGTAAAATGATTTCTGAGAAAGAATATGCTTTAGCAAAATCAAAACTTATGCAAGATTATAAAATTGTTTCAGATATAACCGCTTGAATTGTATGTTTAAAAGTTATATAATAACACTACAAAAGGAACACAAAAATACAAAAGGAGTGGTTCTGTGAAAGAAGTAGAAGTAATCAAAGCAAGGAATGATTTGCAAACTCGTACAAGAGGAAAAACGATTGAACTCATGCGTGTTGGTGCATATTGCAGGGTTAGCACAGATAGTGCAGACCAGCTAAATAGTTATAAGTCGCAGGTAGCCTATTATACAGATTTGATTAAGAAAAATCAAGAATGGGTACTTGCAGACATATATGCTGATGAAGCAATCACAGGTACACAAGTGGCAAAAAGAGAAGATTTCCAGCGTATGATAAATGATTGTATGAATGGGGAAATTGATATGGTTATTACGAAGTCTATTTCCAGATTTGCAAGAAATACGCTAGATACCTTAAAATATGTTCGTATGCTAAAGGAATGCAATATAGCAGTATATTTTGAAGATGAGAAAATCAATACTTTAACTATGGACGGAGAATTGCTTTTAGTTGTACTTAGTTCCGTGGCACAGCAGGAAGTTGAAAATATATCTGCTAATGTAAAAAAGGGTTTGAAGATGAAAATGAAACGGGGAGAGCTGGTTGGTTTTCAAGGTTGTCTTGGATATGATTATCACAAAGATACCAAAACAATTACTGTGAATGAAGAAGAAGCAGAAATTGTACGTTATATTTTTAATCGGTATATTGAGGGTGCTGGTGGTTCTGTTATTGCACATGAGCTTGAAAATTTGGGATATAAAACAAAGTACGGAAGTTCTACATGGGTACAATCAACAGTTATTGGCATTATTAAGAATGAAAAATATAAAGGCGATTTATTGCTGGGAAAAACTTTTACAGTAGACCCGATTTCAAAGCGGAGATTGGAGAATTTCGGAGAAGAAGATAAATTCTATATTCGCAATTATCACGAACCGATTATTAGCGAAGAAGTTTTTGAAAAAGCACAAGAAATTCTTGCCAGAAGAAATGTTAATAGAGGAAAGATTGGAGAGGGTAACACAAAGAGAGAAAAATATAGTAGGAAATATGCTTTCAGTTGTATGCTGGAATGTGGTTTATGCGGGGGCACTTTAACAAGGCGTAATTGGCACAGCAGTTCACAGTACAGCAAGGTTATATGGCAATGCGTAACAGCTACGAAGAAAGGCAAAAAATTCTGTAAGCATAGCAAAGGTATTCCAGAAACAGCTATTGAAGAAGCGTTTGTAGAAAGTTATCGTTTATTGTGTGATGATAATAAAGATGTGCTGGAAGAATTTTTGCAGAGAATGGACGATACGCTTAGTAGTAGTGTGGTGTCAAAACAACTTGCAAAAGCAGAAAAAGAGATAGACACATTAGAAAAGAAAAAAAGTAAACTTGTGGATATGCGTCTGGAAGAAATTATTGATAAGGAAACCTACGAAAGCAAGTATGCTGATTTAATAAGTAAACAAGAACAGCTTATCGAAGAAAGAAAAAAATTACAAGAAACATCTGCTAATGAAAAAGACATAAAAAAACGTTTGAAAGAGTTTAAGAAAACTTTGGAACAGAATGAGGTTCTTGATAAATTTGACCGCTATGTGTTTGAAAGCATTGTTGAGAAAGTAATTGTAGGGGGACTTGATGAAAATGGAAATGTTGACCCTGCACAGTTGACTTTTGTTTATAAAACGGGCTTGAAGAATAGCGTAGATGGTGCTAAATTTAAACCACAAAGAAAAAATGCAAGAGGACGACATAGAACTGACGAATTGTGTTCACATGACAGCAACGAGGTTGATAAAATGTGTTCCGATAGTAGTAACGACACATGTGGAGACGGTTGTTAAGTTGGTTAGAAAAACTCCTGATGCACATGTCGACTTGGGAATTAATATGGATGAGCTTGATTTGACGACATCGGAAGCAAAAGCAACCTATCAGAAAATCAAGGATTACATTAAGAAAGAATACGATATGACGGTATCTTCGCTGTATATAGCACAGGTAAAGCAAAAGTATGGAATTATCGAAAGAGATTGTTATAACAAGCCAAAAAATGAATAAGAAGAAGTGCCTCAGTGTCCGCCGGAAAAAGAGAAGCTAATTAAGGAAACACTTCTATATTTTAAGATGATATAGCTGTTTTGATAGAAATCAATAGGTATAAACGGTATACTGTTTTAAATATTAAGGAGATGAGTTTATGCAGCCTTATAAAGCGTGGTTATTTTCTGACATAATTGAAAAAAATAAAAGAGTATTTAAAGTTCCTGTTTATCAGCGTAATTATGATTGGAGTAATATACAGTGTGAAAAACTTTACCGAGATATAATAATTGCAAATGAACGTGACCATAAACATTTTACTGGAACTATTGTGTATATAGTAGGTCTTGATGGCAGCACATTAAATGAAGTTTTAATTATAGATGGACAACAACGTCTTACTACAATGTATATTCTTTTAAAAGCTCTTTACGATGCTGCAAAAGGTGTATCAGTTAGAATAGAAACTGAAATAGAAGAAGTGATGTTCAACAGGAATTGTGATGAAAAATATAAATTAAAATTAAAGCCAGTAAAATCTGATAATGAGCAGTTATTGCTTTTAATTAAAGATAAAACTGATGAAATGGATAGGAACTCAAATATATATAAGAACTATATTACCTTTAAAAATTTGATTGAAGAAACCATAACATCAGGATTAGAGTTGAATGATATTCTTAACGGAATCAAGAAACTTGAGATGGTAGAAATAGTTCTTGACAAATCTCAAGGTGATGAGCCGCAGAAAATTTTTGAATCAATCAATTCAACAGGCTTAGAGTTAAGTTTAGCAGATTTAATTAGAAATTATCTGCTTATGGATGATTTAAATCAAGATGAACTTTATGAGAATTATTGGTCTTCAATTGAAAAAAATGTAGGATATCGCAACTTAGGAGATTTTGTTATCAATTTCCTAAACTCGCAAATCAGTAAAACTGTTAATAGCAAAAATGCATACCGTTTGTTTAAGGAACACTGTGAAGCAAATAACTTGAGTCACGAGGATGTACTGATAAATTTGAAAAGAACATCAAAATATTACGGAGCTTTCATTGGTGAAAATAATTATTACAGCGAAGAAATTATGAATTACCTGAGAGCTTTTTACACTATTAAACAAACAACTATACTTCCGTTTCTGTTCAGAGTTTTTAACGATTATGAAGATGAAAATATTGATGAAGTTACTCTTTGTAAAGTATTAAATTATTTGTTGACATATCTTGTCAGAATCACTGCTTGTGAAATTAATAAGAACTTGTCAAAATTTATGAAATCAATGTATGACAGAGTTTTTGATGGGAATTACCATAATTACTATGAGAAATTTGTAGTATTCCTTAATGATTTAAAAGCAAATGACCGTATGCCTACAGATAATGAATTTGAGGAAGTCCTCATTCATAAACCTATATATAAAAAGCCTATTTGTAAATTTGTGCTTTCTGTTATTGAAAATTCTACAAAGGAGCATATTGATATAACTAATCTTACAATAGAACATATTTTACCACAAAAAGAAAATGCTGCTGTATGGAAAAAAGAAATTGGAGATGATTACAGCAGGGTTTACGAAATATACTTACATACTCTTGGAAATTTAACCATCACAGGACATAATAGTGAATTAGGAACCAGATCATTTGTTGATAAAAAAAATATAATTCGTGAAAACTCCAAAGCGAATATTTTAAACAGAGAGGTTTTGTCTGCTGAGAAATGGGATGAAAATTCGATTGTAAATAGGGCAAAAGTTCTTTCTAATATTTTGATTAACAAATTCAATTATGTTGAAATGCATTCTGATATTAACGAAGCAAATGAACTGAGTTTTAGCGTCGATAGTGGAATTGACCTTTCTAACACTAAACCAGATGGTTTTGTATTTGTCGGTGAATATACAAAGGTATCAAGTTGGGTGGATTTATTATCCAAATTTATCAATCTTTCGTATGATTTGGATACAGAAACTTTAAGAGCTTTAGCAGAAAAAGACTATTCAATCTCAAATGCAGACAGGACATATATTAGCCATGATGAAAGAAAACTACGCAGAGCAAAACAGGTTGATAATAGCGGTATTTTCTTTGAAACCAATTTGTCCTCAAATAATATAATTTCGTTTATTAAAGATTTGCTGTCAAAAATGAACTTAGATGTAGATGATTTTAGTTTCTCGCTTTCAGATGCACCATTTGATATAAATAACGAAAATACTTGGTTAGAGGGAATGCTTCCGGTTGCAAAATTGTTCTACAACTTGATTGAAGATCTTATTAGTAGATCAAAGATTACGGCAACCGAAGTAGAACAATTGAAAACAAAAGACTATACTAAGTCATTGTTTAAAGCGACAGATTATCCTGCGATTGCAAATAATGTGACAGATAATATGGGTAATTCATCTCATAAAAGATACAGAGCCAAAGAACTGCACTTTAATGATAAGAATATTTACATTTCTACGCAGTTTTTTGAATCAGATAGAGAAGCTGTAATTGAATGGTATAAAAAACATTTTAGTTAATCATATTCCATCTCAATCAGCACATGGGTACAAATTAAAATCCTCTTGTAAAATGATAGTACAATCAAATTACAGGAGGATTTTTCTATGAAAACAATATTTGAAACATGCGTCCTTTTGAGTAGAAAAGAATAAAAGCAAAAAGATTTCCTGTCCAAAGAGAAATTTAATGAGACGGTTGTTCTGCTTACAAATCAATTCCCAAAATCAAAATAGAAATATATTTGGAAAGACCAAAAGGATAGGGATACCAAATATGTCTTGAGTTCATTTATATGGCAGGTGTAGATGAGAAAAAGGACAGCCTTTTAGCTGTCCTTTTTCTCATCTTATATATTTTCACCGATTTGTGTACGATACATAGCGGCATATTGTCCATTTAATGCCATAAGTTCGTCATGTGTTCCTTGTTCGGCAATTGTTCCGTCTTTTAATAAAATTATCAAATCGGAATCTCGAATGGTAGAGAGACGATGCGCAATGATGAATGAAGTGCGCCCTTGAGTAATTGTTAGCATAGCGCGACGGATTTTTTGTTCGGTTACGGTATCCACAGAGCTGGTAGCCTCATCCAGAATTAAAATAGGAGCATCGGCAAGAACGGCACGGGCAATGGTAAGAAGCTGTCTTTCGCCTTGGCTTAGCTCTGCTCCTCCTTGCACCAGCACAGTATCATAACCCATTGGAAGCCGTTGGATAAAGGCATCGGCTCCTGCTATTTTAGCGGCTTCCTCAATTTTTTCCAAAGGAATATTTTCTCGTCCGTAACTGATATTATTTCTTATGGTTTCTGCAAAAAGTGCGGTATCTTGCAGTACAATACTAAAACAGCGACGCAAGTCTTTTAAACGATAATCACGTAAATCGTGGCCGTCTAACAATATACTCCCTTCATTTACATCATATAAGCGGGTGAGTAAATTAATAATTGTAGTTTTTCCTGCACCGGTCGGTCCTACAATTGCTACTTTTGTTCCTGCGGGAATGGAAAGTGAAATATCCTTTAAAATAGGTCTGTCAGAAGAATAACCAAATACAACGTGTTGTAATTCAATATCTCCTTTTGGGTTTTGAATGGATAGTGCTTGTTCCATATCCTTTGGTTCCGGTTCTTCATCCATAATTTCAAACATGCGTTCCGCACCTGCAACAGCTGTTTGAAAGTTATTATAAATATCCGCAATGCTGATGAAGGGACGTGCAAATTGTTTGGAGTATAGCAAAAAGCTGGATATCATACCAATTTCGATGGAACCGTTTACTGCCAGAATTCCACTGAAAATAGAAAGAAATACATAGGTTAAATTATTCAATACGTTTGTAATCGGCATTAAAAATCCTGACCAGATTAAGGCGCGGGTTGATACTTGACGAAGTTCCTCGTTACTAGTATCAAATTGCGCTATCATTTCATCTTCTTGGCAAAATGCCTTTACTACGTTGGCTCCCGAAACACTTTCTTCAATGTGACCATTTAGTTTTCCTAATATCTTTTGCTGAGAAGAAAACATTTTGCGAGTACGCTTTGTAATCACACGGGTAAACAGAAAGATAATCAGAACGGACAGAAGAGAAACAGCAGTCAGCAGCAAATTGAGAGAAATCATAATACAAAGAATACCTATGATAGTAAAAACAGCTGTTAATAGCTGTGTCATGGAATTGGATATGGTAGAACTAATATTATCAACATCATTAGTAAGGCGGCTCATAAGTTCGCCATGCTGCTTGCTGTCAAAAAAGGCTAGAGGTAACTTTTTCATACAGTCAAACAGACTGTTTCTGATATAGCGTATCATTCTTTGCCCAATAGAAGCCATAAAAAATTGTTGTAAAAAACGGACAAGCCAGTCGCTTACATATAATGCAAGCAATAACAACAAAATGATTTGTGCGGGATTACCTGCATCCAATGCTGTTACTGCCTGGCCAATGACAAAGGGAGATAGAATAGCAGAAGCAGATGTCAAAGCAGATAGAAGCAAAATCCAACCCAATCCTTTTCGTTGGCCTTTGGTCAGGCTCCATAAACGGAGTAGTGTACCTTTTAGGTTTTTCGGCTTTTCTCTTGGACGAAACATAGGGCCTCTGCCATTTCGGTTGATAGGGGGTGGAGTCATATTTTTATCAGCCATTGGTACCGCCTCCTATCTGTGAGGCATAGATTGCCTGGTATGTAGGGCATTGAGCTAATAGTTCTTGGTGAGTTCCAAGCCCTTGTACAGTACCGTTTTCCATACATAAAATACGGTCGGCGCGCATTACGGTAGAAATCCTTTGGCTAATCAGCAGTACTGTCATATCTTTGGCTTGTTTCCGTAACCCAGTTAACACAGTTGCTTCGGTGGAAGCGTCGAGAGCGCTGGTGCAGTCGTCTAAGATTAAAATGCGAGGATTTCGTATCAATGCTCTTGCAAGGGAAAGGCGTTGCTTTTGTCCCCCGGATAGATTGACTCCTCCTTGCCCCAATTGTGTGTTGTAGCCGTCTTTCATAGCGGTTACAAACGTGTCTGCACAGGCAATTTTGGCAGCGCGTGTAATTTCTTCTTCTGTCGCATCTCTTTTTCCCCAGCGCAGATTATCTAAAATGGTACCTGTAAATAATAAGGCTTTTTGGGGGACCACAGCTACAGCGGTTCTTAATGTTTGTTCATCAATTGTGTTAATGTTGTGACCGTCAATTAACACTTTTCCTTTGGTTGCATCATAGAAACGGGGAACCAGATTGACCAATGTAGTTTTGCCGGAGCCGGTGGGACCAATGATTCCCAAAGTTTCTCCCGGCATAATGTGAAAATCAATTTGATTTAAAGATTCTCTGCTGGAACCTGCATAAGAAAAGTGTACATGTTCAAAAGAAATTTCTCCTTTGATGTTAGGAAAAATTGGGGTTTTGGGAGAAAGTTGTGCAGGAACCTCTTCCATGATTTCACTTACTCGCTTGGAGGAGGCCATTGCGCGAACTGCGGTGTTAAAAATAGAGGATACCATGCTCAATGCGAATAATACCTGCGTCATATAATTCACTGCAGCCATAATCTGGCCAATTTCACTTGAGGCCTGGCTTTGCGTAATCCATAGCAGTACAACAATACCTAAATTTACAACCAGATTAATCAATGCCGGGAAAATTGCCATAATACGCATGGTGGAGATGCTTGCCTTGGAAAGGTTTTCAGAAGCAGCTTCAAATTTTTCCTGTTCTTGTCCTTCTGCATTAAATGCTTTTACCACGCGAATAGAGGTTAAAAATTCACGGCTTACATTGTTGAGCTTATCCAGTTTTTTCTGTAAATTGCTAAAACGGGGATAACCCAGTTTCATATTTGCCATAATGATAATTGCCGCTAAAATCAGCGTGACAATCATAACAGGAATTTGCTGCGGCGTTTTGATTATGATTAATGCAATAGCTCCAATACAAGTAATAGGCATTTTAATCATAATTCTCATACTGCTGCTTGTAAAATCCTGTATTTGTGTAACGTCATTCGTAATGCGCGTAATAATGGAGGATGGTTGCAAACGGTCTATATTTTCAAAGGAAAGTGTTTGTACTTTACGATAAATATCACCACGTAATTCTTTGCCGATATATTGTGAAGTACGACATGAAAAAATATTACGCATAACGGCGCTGAAGGCGCCGACAGCTGCAATGCCAAGCATAATAGCGCCATAATACATAATTTGACCAATGTTGGCATCTTTTACACCGTTATCTACAATATACCCCATAAATGTAGGCTGAAGCAGGTCAGCAGTTGCTTCTATACATAGAAATATCATAGCTGCAATAAAAGAACCAAGATGTTTTCGAATATAGTGAAAGATTAATTTCATATGCACTATACTCCTTTTTCATGACAAGAGGGAGGGAGCGTTTGAGATAGCTTTAATAGTATAGTTTCTAACTGCATCTTTTCTTCTTTTTGTAATGTGCCAAATACACGGTCGGCAAGTTCTGCGCGTGCCTGTTCGGCCTCTATGGCTGCTTGTTCTCCCAATGCGGTTAAAGAGACGTCAATATTACGGTTATCCAGTGAGTTTTTTGTTCTGGTAATATATCCCGACTTTTCCATGCTGGCTAATTGTTCGCTGAGTGTAGCGGAACGGCGTTGGGTAATCTCGATTAGTTCCCGTTGTGTCAGTGTACCTTTTTTATGCAATAAAACAAGCAACCTTCCTTGACCCGGAAATTTGCTGGACATATTGATTCTGTGAGCACATTGATGCAACAAACGCAGTAGTGTTAAGTTATCATTCGGTTTTAACATTATACAACCTCCCAATTCATTAGGTACCTTATAATTGGAATTGTAATTGTTGGGAGAAAAAATGTCAAGGTACCTAATGAATAAAAAATAAAAAAGGACAACTGAAAGTTGTCCTTTTTTATCATATTTGATTTTTCCATCATATGCTGAATGGCATTAGTGTTTTGGTTTGTAACCTTTGTTCTTTTTCGCTTTGGATACAATGGTAAGGATAATCGCCACAATAATCGCAATTGCAGCAACACCAGCAGCAACAGAAATACCTATAATCATAGGCCAGTTGGTTTGGTCTCCTGTCATAACGTTATAAACGGCATCGGCAGAAGCAGCGGATACACCAGGAACCATAAAAGGAAGAGCGAAAAATAATGCACTGATAGCATAACAAGATTTGCAAATTTTCTTTTTCATATGAGAAGCCCTTTCTTGTATTTTTGTCTTATCTTATAAATCTATTCTACCGTTTCAGACATAAAATTGCAATACTATTCCAAAACATCTGTTTTTCTGAAATTCATTTGAACGAAAAAAGGAAATGCCTGTTTTAAGCATTTCCTTTTTTCAATATACTAAATGACAAGAATGCCTGCAGCCTGCAAGAAAGCAGTTACCAATATAATAACGATGCAGACAGGAGCCAGCCATTTGGTGAAGACAACATATAATCCTTTCAAGCGGAACGGAGCAGTTTCCTGTACCTCATCAATGATACTTTTGGGTTTTAAGAAGAATCCTATAAAAATACAGGTACATAAAGCCACAATTGGCATTAGAATGTTGTTGGTGAGGAAGTCAAAGGAATCCAGAATGGATTTTCCGAATATTTGAACGCCATCCCAAATACCAAAGCCTAAAGATGAGCAAATGCCTAAAGCAATGGAAAAGAGCAGTATACCAATACAGACAGGGATACGTTTCCAGCCGAATTTGTCTTGGATAGCCGCAACAATTGCTTCCATAAGTCCTATGGAAGAAGTAATTGCTGCAAGAAACACGAGAACAAAGAATACGGCGCCTACCACTTGTCCGCCAGGCATACCTGCAAATACTTGAGGCATAGTAGTAAACATGAGGGTACTGCCTTGTCCAAACTCAGTGGAACCGCCCGGAGAAATAGCAAAAATTGCAGGAATAATCATCAATCCGGAGAAGAATGCAATACCGGTATCAAAAATTCCGATTGTAAATGTGGATTTTTCGATATTGGTGTCTTTTTTCATATAAGAGCCGTATGTAATGGTAATACCCATAGCCAATGACATAGAGTAAAATAGCTGTCCCAATGCTGCCAGCACGGTTTCAAAAGAAAAATCGCTGAAGTTTGGAATCAAATAGTGTTTTACGCCCTCCATAGCACCGGGCAATGTCATAATGTAAATTGCTAAGCCTACTGTCATCAGTACTAACATAGGCATAAAAATTTTACATGTTAATTCAATGCCGCGCTTTACACCCAGCATGACAATAATAGCTGTTAATCCAAGGAAAATAGCTAAGAACAAGATAGGCCATCCGGGCTGTGAGATAAAGCCTGCAAAATAATCCGGGTTGGCAGTTTGCATGCCTTGGCCGGATATAAACATATATGCAAAATGTACAACCCAGCCGCCGATTACACTGTAATAAGGCAAAATTAAGATAGGTATAAACAGTGTAATAATGCCAATGAATGCAAATCGTTTATCTAATTTTTTGTAAGCGTTCAAAAAGCTGGTTCCGGTTTTTCGGCCAATTGCAATTTCAGTTACAGTGAGACAAAAACCGAATGTAATTGCCAGAATAATATAGGTAAATAAAAATATACCGCCGCCATATTCTGCAGCTAAATATGGAAAACGCCAAATGTTGCCCAGACCAACGGCAGAACCTGCAGCAGCCAAAATAAAGCCGATTTTACTTGAAAACTGTGTACGCTTTTTTTCCAACGAAGACCCCCCTCAATCTATTTGGATTTACTAAATATACAGTAAATAATTTATGAATAAAATGAAAATAATCTTTAAAACTATACCGTATATATCAACATTTGTCAAGAAGGTTGTGGAATCATTCTACAGCATTTTGCATAAAAATTCTGCCTGTATATATTTTTTGTATATACAGGCAGAGTATAAAAGGCAATTAAATTGTAAATAAACCTGCTGCGGATAAAATAGAAGTAACTAAAATTGCTACAATACATACAGGTGCAATCCATTTGGTAATAACAATAAACATTTTTTCTGAACGAAAGCGAGACGATAGTTTTACTTCATCTGCAACAACGCTGGTACCTACAATAAATCCTAAGAAAATACAGGTGAACAATGCGGAGATTGGCATTAAAATACTGTTTGTGAAAAAGTCCAGAAAATCTGAGATGTTCATTCCAAATATAGTAACTCCACTCCACCAGCCAAATCCCCAAGCAGCAGCCAAACCAATTACAATGGCTCCAAAACAGGTACCGATGCAAATAGGGATTCGCTTCCACCCAAATTGATCCTGAAATACGGAAACAATGGTTTCTACAAACGAAATAGCTGAAGTCAATGCTGCAAAAAATACCAGAATGAAGAAGACTGCTCCTACCGCTTGCCCAAACGGCATGCTCATAAATACTTGGGGCATTGTGATAAATAAAAGACTGGAACCGGAGTTTAACACATTTGCATCTCCGCCCGAAAATACAAATACAGCGGGTAGAATCATAAGACCGGATAAAAATGCAATACCGGTATCAAATAATTCGATGTGACGTACAGAAGCTTCCAAGTTCTCTTTTTTATTTAGATATGAGCCATACGTAAACATAATACCCATAGCCAATGACATGGAGTAAAACAATTGTCCCAATGCTGCAATAATTGTGCCAAATGATAATTTTGAAAAATCAGGGGTAATGTAATACAGAACGCCATCCAGTGCCCCGGGTAACGTCATGACATAGATGGCAATGGCAATATTTAATACAATTAATATAGGAAGAAAGATTTTGCTGGTTCTCTCAATTCCCTTTTTTACACCGAACATAACAATGATGCACGAGATAGCAACAAAAATACACAACCAGAATACTGGCCATAAAGGATTGGCAGAAAAAGACTGAAAAAAACCTGTTTCTGCTGTTTTGGCGCCTTGACCCGTTAAAAACAGCATGCCATAATGCATTACCCAGCCGCCCGTAACACTGTAATATGGCAGCGTTAGAATGGGAACCAGCATGGTAAGCCAACCCATAAATGTAAAGCGTTTGTCCAAAGATTGAAAGGTACCGACAACGCCTCTTCCTGTTTTGCGTCCCAGAGCAACTTCTGCAATCATAAGTGAAAAGCCAAATGTGATGGCAAATAATATATAAAAAAATAAAAAGGTGCCGCCGCCGTATTCTGCTGCCAAATAGGGGAATCTCCATATATTTCCCAGTCCTACTGCAGAGCCGGCGGCAGCTAGAATAAACCCTATTTTGCCTGAAAATTGTGTACGCTTTTTTTCCAAAAGGCTCCCCTCTCATTTCTTGGTATAAAATTAGATGTTTTTAGAAAATAATATATATAATGTGTTGTTTTGTCAATATAATTTTAAACATAATGAAGTTATTTTGATATAATATATATATTATGGTTTTATTTTTTACGAATAAAGAGGTATATACGGTTTCGTAAAATGTGATTGATTCCCTTTTAGAAGACAAAGGATAAAATAGAAATCAAGCGCAATATTAATGTAGCCTGTTTTTTCTTATTTATGCGATCTTTGTTGAAATACAAGTGGGAAATCGATATAATAAAATAACGCTAAAAAGGATGGATTTTAAATTATGTTGCATACAGAACTATTTTGTGGTTTGGAAAAAAATAATCCGGGATATGCAATTCGCCAAGCTGTTTTTGTACACGAGCAAGGTTTTGACCCTAATTTAGAATTTGATGAAAAAGATATGACTGCATTTCACGTTTTGGTATTTTCCGATTCTGTTCCGGTTGCAGTAGGTCGTTTTTTTATCATGGAGGATAATGTTACAGCGTACTTGGGACGGATTGCGGTGTTAAAAGAGCATCGAGGAAAGAAAGTAGGGGCATATTTGTTACGTGAATTGGAACAGGAGGCAAAGAAGAGAGGTGCGCAGTTTTCTATGTTAGGAGCGCAGTTGCATGCAAAAGGATTTTATGAAAAACTCGGATATCAACCTTTTGGAGAAGAGTTTGACGACTGCGGAAAAATGCATATACATATGAGAAAAACATTGTAAATTAAATCGTGTTATTGTTAAAATACTTAGTTGCAATCACTCTATCATGGAGACAAAATAAAAAATTTCGAACGATATAAGAACATTTTAGTATTTTATAGTGAAAGACTGCTCTGTAATTTTTGTTATAGCAGCCCTGCAACAGTAGCAAAATTAAAATTTTGGATGTTGATAGGAACGTTTTAGCAAGAATTCGTTAAAAATTGCAAAGCAATTTTTTTTATGATATAATAATCATATCCATGTAATATTTTTAAAGGAGATTAGGTACTATGATCGAACAAACCTATATTATGTTAAAACCAGATGCAGTTCAAAGAGGTTTAATGGGCGAAATCATTGCAAGAATTGAGAGAAAAGGCTACAGATTGATTGACGCTAAAATGATGAATTTGGACGAAGCTATTTTGAAAGAGCACTATGCTCACATTGCGGACAAACCATTCTTCCCTGAAATTGTTGAATACATGACTTCCGGTCCTGTATTCGGCATGATTGTAGAAGGTGAAAATGCAGTTCAAGGTATGAGAATTATCATGGGCGCTACCAAATTTGAAGAAGCTACTGCAGGTACTATCCGTGGTGATTTTGCTTCCAGCACCGGCGCAAACGTAATTCACGGTTCTGACTCCGTTGAAAATGCAAAGATTGAAATCAAAAGATTTTTCAACAAATAATTGGAAATTTGTTGCTATCTGTTATGAAAAAAGAGCAGCCCTTATGGGCTGCTCTTTTTTCATTTCAAAGCTCTATCGTTTTTGTCGCAATATGTTCTCGAAATGTTTGGTCATGTTCTACAAATAACATGGTTGGTTTGTATTCCAATAATAATTGCTCTAATTGCATACGCGATATTACATCTATATAATTCAGAGGTTCATCCCAAATCAGCAGATGTGAGGGCTGACATAAACTTTTTGCAATTAAAACTTTTTTCTTTTGTCCGCCGCTGAAATATTGTATTTCTTTGTCAAATTGCTCTCTTGTAAAATCTAATTTGCGTAAAATTGCTTTGAATACACTTTCCGCAATTTTGTTTGCTGCTGCATAGTCGGATAAGGTTCCGCATAATGCATCGGTATTTTGTGATACATAAGAAATCATCATATTACTGCCTTTATAAAATTCACCTGAGTATGGAACATTGTATCCGCAAACAAGTTTTAATATGCTGGATTTTCCGCACCCATTATTTCCGTTTAAAGCAATGCGGTCACCTTGTTCAATAGTAAATGTGATATCTTTACAAATGATATTGTTCTCATAACAAATAGAAACATTTCGGAAAGATGCCAAACGGTGGGAATGGTAAACTGGTTGAGATAATTTTAAATGCTCTGTTTGGTCGATATTTTTTAACAGCTTTGCTTTTTCTTCGATTGCCTCCAGACGACGGCCTTGTATGGATTTGGAACGCTGCATCATTTTGGCGGCTTTATGACCGACATATCCTCTATCAGGCCGTAACCCTGAATTTTTTGTACCATATTTGGATTTTTCTACTTGATATGACCAAGTGCTGGCTTGTTTAGCTGCCTTGGATAAACGAGAAATTTCTTTCATGCACTTTTTATTCTCTGTCAGTTCGTAGCAGTCTTGTCGTTCTTTATTTACAAGCCAAGAAGAGAAATTTCCTTTTTGAATTTCGATGTTGGTATTATTAATGGATAGAATATGGTCTACACATCCATCTACAAATGCTCTGTCATGTGAAATTAGAATAAATCCGCTTTTTTGATTGAGATAGTTGCGGATAATTTCTCTTCCATGTGCATCTAAATGATTGGTAGGCTCGTCGATAAGAAGGAAGCTGTTTTCCTTTAAAAATAGAATTGCCAGCAATACTTTGGTTTGTTCTCCGTCGGAAAGAGTTTGGAATGGGCGATAAAGAATGGAATCATCTGCTTCTAAAAGAGACAATTCTTTTACCAACTGCCAATGGACATAATCAGGATAAATTTGCGAGATGACTTCTATGGTCCATTGTGATTTATCTTTTACATCATAGGGAAAATGTTCGAATGTTACATTGGATGAGATATGACCGCTGTAGTCATATTTTCCCATAAGCAAGTGAAAAAATGTTGTTTTCCCTTTTCCGTTTCTTCCAATGAAACCTAATTTCCAATTGGTGTCTATACAAAAGCTGACATGTTTGAATATGGTGTCATAACTTCCGTTGTAAGAAAAAGTGAGGTTGGATATATTGATTTGCGACATGGAAAATCCCCCTTTAAAACAAAATAAAAGCTGCAAGAAAGTTCTTTCTTGCAGCTCAAAAATATCATTCTAAAATCCAATAGGAGGATGTATTGTTATGATTTTGAGTTGAAAACAGAGAATACTTTCTTGCAAAGGCACAATAAATAAAGTGTATTTTATGTCATACACAGTGATATTTATTGTGCCTATTTTTATTAGCAAGAAAGTTGAATCATGCTTTCATCTCCAATCTGATATATTAACCATATCATAGCACAACAGTTATGGCACGTCAAATGCTAACAATGCTTTTTCCAATACCACCATTTTAACTTTTGGGGTTCCGGATTGGGCGTTGTTGCAAAGTATACAGCCAAACGATATACATATAACACACAGCGGTCCAACTGTCCGCCATGTAAGATACAATCTTGTTGATACATTTCGTCCGGATTTGCTTGTTTTAAATCTTCTACCCAATGATAACCCAAGCGAATCATATGTTGTTTCATGTTTGGACCTACCCCAGGAATGGCACATAAATCCGTTTTTGGCGTGAGTTGCTGATATATGTTTATATTCTCTTCTACGTGGTCGCAAGTCATCAGCTCTGACATAATGCAAAAGTCGGTTGCTCCTGCATTTATGATTTCTTGCGCCGTATCTTTATGTATGCCTCCAATGGGATAAACGGGAATATGTGATGCGTTTTGTACCTTTTGATAAAAAGAGATGCCGCGAGGTTTTAAATCCGCTTTGCAGTCCGTTTGGAAGATATGACCTGCGATAAGATAGGTTGCCCCAAGATTCTGTGCCAAAGCAACTTCTTCCACAGCATGAACAGAAGTGCCTATCATAGTAAACGCATTCAGATATTTACTTTCTTGTTTCAGAATAGACAGGGGAAGATGAATTGCCGTTACACCAAGGTCAAGGGCAGACTGTATGTGCGTGTGAAGTACCAATTGTATTCCGTATGTTTTGCATATGGCAAGACACTGCGCGGCCAATTGTGTGTACTCTTTTCTGTCTAAATCTTTTTCCCGCAAGATGATAAACTTTGGTCCTGCTTGGCAGATAGACTCGACGCGCTTTAAAAAGTTATCTTTACATAAGGTTCTGTTTGTAACGCAAATTACCATACTTGTATCCTCACAAACGTATGTAGTCTGTAAACACTTCTTGTAATCCGCGTTTTTTGAGCATTTTACGGATTTCATCCACACTGCGGGGGTCAGAAATTTCAAATTGTGCGTCGCCTTTTTCTTCCAGCTGATGGCCGCCCACGCTGGTTTTCACACCTGCGGAAATTTTTGTTGCGCAGAGTCCCACTACATTATCACGGAATCCCGCACGCTCGCGGGTAGAAATATTAATGCCTGCAAATGGCAGTAATATACGGTATGCCAGCATAATTTGGAGCAACTGTGTTTCGTGAACATCATTGGGATTGTTTTCGCTGTTATTAATGTAAGGACGCAGTCTGGGAACAGAAAAGCTGATTTCTGCATGAGGATATTTCTGCTGTAAAAACTTTGCATGCAGTCCCGTTGCAAGTGCATCATTCCTAAAGTTGTGCAGTCCTAACAATGCACCTATTCCTACGCCGCGCATTCCTCCCATAAGAGCGCGCTCTTGTGCGTTGAATCGATACGAAAAATCTCTCTTAGGACCTTTCAAATGCACTTCTTTGTAAAAAATAGGATCATACGTTTCTTGATAAACACTGACAAAGTCGGCGCCTTTTTCATGTAGAAAGGCGTACTCGTCAGAATTCAGAGGATAAATTTCCAGACCTATGGTAGTAAAATATTCTTTTGCCAATTCTACTGCCTGTCCAATGTAATCAAGATTGGATTGATGACGTGATTCGCCTGTTAAAATTAAAATTTCTTCCAGACCTGTTTGGGCAATCGCCCGAAATTCTGATTCAATTTCCTCCATAGAAAGTTTGCCGCGATGAATTTTGTTTTTGCAGTTAAATCCACAGTAAACACATTCATTTACGCAATAGTTGGCAATATACAGCGGCGTATATAAGCCTATGTTATTGCCAAATTGTGCACAAGTCAACCGTTTTGCTTTTTGTGCCATTTGTTCTAACAATGGTTGTGCTGCGGGGGAGAGTAAAGCTGCAAAATCTAAAACAGACAATTGTTCTTTTTGTAATGCGTTTTGAACATCTGCGGAGGTAAATGTGGAAAAATCAAATTGATTATAGTAGGAAAGCGTCCGTTCCATGATATCACTGTCGATACGTTCCATATGTTCCAACTCTTTTTTTGAGATTCCATCTATCATAGCAGAAGTATCCATACATCATTCCCTGCCTTTCTGTGTTCCGTTAATCTTCTAAAAATCCGGTCAAAGGGGAAGAGGCTTCTCCTGTAAAGTCCAATACGCGTCCAAGCCCAGCAAGGTAAGCCAGTCGTCCCGCTTCAATAGCCAATTTAAATGCTTTGGCCATCGCGCCCACATCTTTTGCGGTTGCAACTGCGGTATTTGCCATCACTGCGTCAACGCCCAATTCCATGGCTTCGCATGCCTGCGACGGTGCGCCGATTCCTGCGTCTACAATAACGGGAAGGTCTATTTCGTTTACAATCATTTTGATAAATTCCCGTGATACCAGCCCTTTATTGCTGCCGATAGGCGCTGCCAAAGGCATGACTGCTGCTGCGCCTGCGTCCACCAATGCTCTAGCTGTGATTAAATCAGGGCACATATAAGGCATAACGATGAACCCTTCTTTTGCCAAAATTTCAGTGGCTTTTACGGTTTCATGGTTGTCCGGCATTAAATATTTGCTGTCGTGGATGACTTCTATTTTTATAAAATCACCACAGCCCAGTTCGCGGGAAAGTCGGGCAATGCGTACGGCTTCTTCTGCATTGCGGGCTCCTGATGTATTGGGCAAAAGAGTAATACCTTTTGGGAGATAATCCAAAATATTTCCGTCCCCTCCGGTATTTGCGCGACGCAAAGCAAGTGTGATGATTTCTGCTCCGCTGTTTTCGATGACTCCCGGCATTTTTTCAAGAGAATATTTTCCTGATCCTAAGATAAAGCGGGAATGAAATTCATGACCGTCGATAATCAATGTATCTTTCATTTTGTTAAACCTCTTCTATTCCTAAAATTAAGCGGAGAACCATATTGGCTTGATGAGCAGCGCATACTGTCACACGCGGTGCCATCAAGCCGTTGCCTACTTCAGCGGCGGTGCTGCCATCTCCGCACATGTATAAATGTTTCATTTTTCTGGCTGTTTGAATGGTATTGGAAGAACCGTATCCTGCCATGCCGGAACCGCATACCAATTTTGTTTGGGGACTTTGTTCCAGCAGTGTATTCACTAAAATTGCTTTGGAAATCGGGTTATCAAATGCTTCGCAAACAATAGGATACTCCCCAAAAAGTGAATGCGCGTTTTCTTCCGTCACACGGATTTGCTTTGTTTTTACTTTGATAAAAGGATTGATTTGCTCAATTTGTTGTTTTAGCGCTTCTGTTTTGGGCAATCCCAAATGAGAGATATAGTAGCTTTGACGGTTGAGGTTGCTGGGTTCCACAACATCAAAATCCACTAAAAACAGAGTGCCTACACCTGTACGGGCAAGTAAAATTGCAATGTTGGACCCAAGCCCGCCCAGACCTGCAATTGCCACTTTTGCTTCTTTTACCTTGTTATGGACATTTGGAGTATGCCGTGCGCACATCATGCTTTCCAATTCGTCTTGGGAAGGCATTTTCCCTTTTTGAATCAGAGTCACCAAATCTCCCTCTTTGATATCCAGATTTTCTGATACTTGAAATCCGTTTAAGATGGTAACGTCTGATGGAATTTGCAATTCTGCTTTTAAGTCCAATAGTGTGGAAGCGTTGGTGGTATATGGCTTTCCGTTTACAATCAGTTTCATATCAGCCACCGCCTACAAAGCTTACGACTTCCAGTGTATCGTCATTGGTTACGGTTACTTGCTCATACGTTGCTTTTGGAATAATAGCGCCGTTCATTTCTACTGCAATCCGCTGTGTTTGAAATCCGTATTCATTCAGTAAATCCAGTAAGATAACCGGTTGTTCCAAATGATAGATTGTCCCGTTTAATTTCATAAAAGAACCTCCTGTTTTATTGCAAGAACAAGGGAAATAAAAAACCGAACCCTTGTAAAGAGTTCGGTTTTTGAAGTTCCAGTATATACTGTAAAAATTGAACTGGAAATACATAAAAAGAAACTCCCTACGCCGGTATGAACCGCACAGGTTCCATGAGTAAGAGGACACCACCTCACTCTCAGCCAATTTCATTGACTCCCCAGTTCTTATATTAAATTTTTATATGATGTGTTTATTATAAAACTGTAAAAATAGATTGTCAAGTGGAAGGTTAAGACAATCTGCTTTTAAAATCTTCGTAGCCAAACTGTTTGATGATTTGCAGTCCGTTTTCCTGAGAATATAAAGCAATAGATGGCAGGTTCATTCCATTAAACGTATTGTTTTTTACCATAGTATAGTGAGCCATATCGCAGAAGATTAATTTGTCGCCTTCTTTTAAAGGCGCATCAAAGGAATAATCTCCTATGATATCACCGGCAAGACAAGTAGGACCGCCCAAACGATACGTATACGTTTTTTCGTTGGGTAAGCCTGCTCCAATGATTTGAGGACGATACGGCATTTCCAAAACATCCGGCATATGGCAGGCAGCGGAAGTGTCCAAAATAGCCAGATGCATTCCGTTTTCAATGGTATCCAAAACAGTAGATACCAAATATCCTGTATTCAATGCAACAGCTTCTCCAGGTTCTAAATATACTTGTACCCCATAGGTATCTTGTGCAAATTGAATGCAGCGAATTAGGGTTTCTATGTCGTAATCAGAACGGGTAATATGGTGACCGCCTCCGAAGTTGAGCCACTTCATTTGTTTGATGTAGGAACCAAAGGTATCATCCACAACTTTTAAAGTACGCTCCAAGGTATCGGAATTTTGTTCGCACATGGTGTGAAAATGAAGTCCGTCAATGCCGTCTAATTGGTCAGGCTGAAATTGTTCCGGTGTAATACCGAGACGGGAACCTGTAAAGCAGGGATTGTAAATATCTGTGTCAATTTCAGAATATTTTGGGTTTAAACGTAAGCCGCATTCGATTTGTTTTCCGCTGTTTTTTACTTTATCTTTGAATTTGTTCCATTGATGAAATGAATTAAAAACAATATGGTCGGAGTAACGAATCACATCGTCCATTTCATGGTCTGCAAAAGCCGGGGCATATGTGTGGACTTCTTTTCCCATTTCTTCATATCCCAAACGAGCTTCCATAACACCGCTGGAGGTAACGCCGTCCAGATATTTGGCAATCAGCGGATAAACGGAAAACATAGAGAAGGCTTTTTGTGCCAATAGAATTTTACATCCTGTTCGTTCTTTCACAGAGGAGAGCAGTTCCAAATTTTTGATTAATAGCTGTTGGTCCACCAAATAGGAGGGGGTGGGCAGTGTTGAAATATCAATATCCATAGTTTTTATTTCCTTATCCGTTTTATTTCAAAAGTGAAAAGGCTGCAGCATATACGTACGATACGAAATTCTGCAGTCTTTTTATATCATGTATTGTTTTGACAGTGTTTCACTGCTTTGCAACTGTAGAATATCAATGTCGCAAATTCTCATATCAGTATCAAAATGAAATTAGGATACTGCACAACTCACTGTAATCGCAAATCAGATGCTTACAGTCGACGTGATAAATAACACTGTCAATGGATTAGTCAATTAAGGTTGGGTTAAAATCTTCCACCCACGGCAATCCGAACTTGTTTAATGCTTCCATAAATGGGTCTGGATCAAACTCTTCCACATTATAAACACCTGGTTTATTCCATTTACCTGTAAGCACCATCATGGCGCCAATCATAGCAGGAACACCTGTTGTATAGGAAATTGCTTGTGAACCAACCTCTGCATAACATGCTTGATGATCGCAAACATTATATACATAGTATTTTTTCTCTTGTCCGTCTTTTACACCGGTAAAAATACAGCCGATATTGGTTTTGCCTTTTGTTCTTGGACCGAGAGATGCAGGGTCAGGTAACACCGCTTTTAAAAATTGCAGAGGCACAATTTGTTTGCCTTCAAATTCAATGGGTTCAATGGAGGTCATGCCAACATTTTCAAGTACCTTTAAATGTGTCAGGTAGCTTTCGGAGAATGTCATCCAAAAACGAATTCGTTTGATGCCTTTGATATTCAATGCCAAAGATTCCATTTCCTCATGATGAAGCAGATAAATGTCTTTCGGTCCGATTTGTGGAAGATTATAGACACGTTTGATTGACATTGGCTCTGTTTCAATGAACTTGCCGTTTTCAAAATAGCTGCCGTTTGCGGTAACTTCACGAATGTTAATTTCAGGATTAAAATTCGTTGCAAAAGGATAACCATGGTCTCCCGCATTGGCATCTACAATATCAATGGTATGAATTTCATCAAAATAATGTTTTTGTGCGTATGCGGAAAAGACGCCTGTAACACCTGGGTCAAATCCACTGCCCAAAATAGCGGTAATACCGGCTTCTTCAAACTTTTTCTTATAAGCCCACTGCCATTTATACTCAAACTTTGCAGTATCGGGTGGCTCATAGTTCGCAGTGTCCAAATAGTGGACTTTTGTTGCAAGGCAAGCATCCATAATGGTTAAGTCTTGATATGGCAATGCAACATTGATTACAATATCCGGTTTGAATGTTTCGATTAATGCAATAATTTCTTCTGTATTGTCTGCGTTTAACTGTGCTGTGGTTACTTTTGTTTTGCCGCCGTCTAATTTTTTCTTTAAAGCGTCACATTTAGATAATGTGCGGCTGGCAATGCAAAGCTCCTGGAATACTTCCGGGTTTTGACAGCATTTATGTGCTACTACTCCGGCAACGCCGCCGGCACCAATCATCAAAGCTTTTCCCATAATTTCAGCGCTCCTTATACGTTATTTTATCGTTCCATATCATGGCAACTATTATATAAAAAACAATGGTATTTATCAAGGCAATAGGCAGATTTTTAAGGTTTTTTTAAATATTGCCGTAAAAATATCATTTTTTTGTTTATGTTTTATTTTGTGAAATGATTTTTTTCATATTTGTGGGTATTTTTGGATATTTTAAATGAAGCATAGCGTGTGCAATTCATAAGAAAATATAAAAATAATAAAATCCAAAAATAAAATCCGGTTTTGGCATATTCCGTATTAAGAACGGGCAACATACTTTTTAGGAGGTGCTAAAATGGATTTACATGATAAAAAACAACCATATGATGAGCATGATGATTTAGAGGAAGAGCTTCTGGAAGAGGAAATTGATGATATACTGGATGACGAGGAATATCAAGAAGATGATGAAGAGGCAGAGGAAGAAAGTGCTGTAAAAGACGATGGTGCTTCTCAGCCTAAAAAACAAAAGAATTTAGGTGTTTATTTGGCTATGGCGCTGTGTTTGGTAGCACTTGGCGTGGGAGCTTGGGCAACATACGATACAGTAGTGAAAATTTCTGATGTAACCCAGGATACCGCTTCTTCGTCTGCACCGCAAAGTTCTGCAGCGGAAGTAAACCAAACCGTCAGCGGTGTTCCGAAAGATAATGTAATGGAAGATAACTTGCCGATTGCGGAAAGCGAGGTCGTTTCCGAATCTGCTTCCAGTGAAGAGACTGTTTCCAGCGAGGTTGCATCCGAACAGCCGGTGGAAAGCCAAGTGCCGGAATATTATAATTATCCCGTGGCCGGACAAGAAATATTAAATGGGTTCAGTAACGGAGACCCTGTATACAATATGACAATGGACGATTGGAGAACACATGACGGCCTTGATATTGGTGCGGAAAAAGGACAAAATGTAATGAGTATTGGTGCAGGAACCGTAGTGGACTCATATGAGGACATTATGTGGGGCAATGTGCTTGTGATACAGCATGGGGACATTGAGGTGCGTTATTGCGGCTTGACAGATAAAAGTCTTCTTGCCGCCGGAGATACTGTTGAAGACGGCCAAATTTTAGGAACCGTTGGTACCATACCGATTGAGGAGAAATTGGGGGCCCATTTGCATATTCAGATGAAAAAAGAAGGCGTTTGGATTGACCCTACAAGAGTTCTAAAAGAGGCTGCATAGCTCATTGTTGCGAATAAAAAGAAAAAGTCAGGTGTTCGTTGACTTTTTCTTATACATAGTTATTTAAAATCGTTTTGTGTTTTGTTTACAACCACTCCCGGACATTCCGAAAAGGACAAGGGGAGATTTCGGTCCGGCAGGAGGAAAAGGATAATCGAGTTTGCCCGGGGACAAGCTTAGGAGGCTGTCTGGAGTCATCTGCAAATTGGAAATGAAGCGGCATACAATCAAAAAATGAATTGTGATGGTGGTATGCAGAAATGTATCATGTTTTGGTAGGCTATAAGTATTACTGTCTATTATTTAAAACTAATAATAGACAAGCTGATGTCATAAAGTGGTGACGGATTGGCTTATTAGAACTATATGTAATTGGTAGCATAGATATAAAATAGAAACAGCTGACACCAGATACATTTGGTGCCAGCTGTTTTTCATATATGTATTCTAGGATTCTTCACAATCTGTATGTTTTTTATATTTTAATTTTGTTGCCATACCGCCACGGATATGACGTTGTGCTTTATTAATTTCTAATATTTGTTTCACTTCTTTATATAACTGGGGATCTATGTATTTTAAACGTTCTGCTACGTCTTTATGAACGGTACTTTTACTAACACCAAATTTTTTAGCCGTGCTTCGGACGGTGGAGTGTGTTGTGGAAATATATTGACCCAGTATTACACTGCGGTCCTCCACGTCATGGCTTATGCTATGGTTCGCAATCTTCCCCCTATTCACTTTCAAAACTTTTACACCCCTTTTTAAGCTACTAATTATTTGTATGCACAAATTTTAGGGGTTATACACTTTTTTAGTTCCTGTTTTTGTTTATCATATATAGGTATCTACAATTTGTGTAAAAGTTTTAATTGAAATCAGGTGGTATACTAAATATAGTTAGGTATTTTTTATATTTTACTTGTACTTTTTGCAACAGCACACAAATACAGGTAAATTGAAATTACTACAAACGGAAGAGTAAAAGCCTCTGTATCATATTGGGACGCATATGTATAAAAGGGAGCAAAAAATAAACCAATAACGGCGGCTGGTAATCCCATATGTACACCGAAAAGTTTGTGGACAATCAAATATATAAAAAATGGAACTGTAAATTTGAGAAATTATTTTGTCTTCCATTTTAAAACGATTTTGTCATGGAAATCAGCGGCCCCCGGCATCTAAAATGAACATTCCAAGCAGTACAGAAAGCCATGGCATATCCTCGCTATTTGTTAAAGTGACAATAACATAAACCTATATAAACGATATAAAAAATAAACCTTGAAAAATACGGCTTACAATAGGTTTGACAGCTCTGTTTTTCTTCATGAATCGGTTCTTTCTTTATTTAGAATTACTTTTGAAATAATGTAGCGGGGACGTTTTTTTGTTTCGTTATATATTTTTCCGATATATTCTCCTATGACACCTAAACAAAGCAACTGTATGCCTCCTATCATCCAAATAGATGCCACAGTAGAGGTCCAGCCTCCTATTGTGAAACCGGTATATTTTAGAATAATGAAAACGATAAGCGCAATTAAACTTACTAAAAATATTAAAAATCCCAAACAAGTAATCATTCGGATTGGTTTAATACTGAAAGAAGTGATTCCATCAAACGCAAACGCTAACATCTTACTTAAGGGATATTTGGATTCTCCGGCGAATCTTTTATCTCTTTCATATTCTACAGTTGTTGATTTAAAGCCAATTAAAGGAATAATTCCGCGCAAAAATAAATTTACTTCTTCAAATTGCGCTAAAACATCTAAAGATGCTTTGCTCATCAGCCTGTAATCAGCATGATTAAATACAATCTCTACGCCAAGTAATTTCATAAATTTATAAAAGCCCTTAGCGGTTGTCTTTTTAAAAAAAGTATCTTTTTCCCGTGAGGAACGAACACCGTATACAATTTCATAACCATTATGATATTCATCGACCATTTTTTCAATGGCCTTTACATCGTCTTGTAAATCAGCATCCAAAGAAATAACCATATCAGCATATTCTTTTGCGGTCATTAATCCGGCTAACAATGCATTTTGGTGGCCTCTGTTTCTGGATAAACAAACACCGCAAAAAATGGGATTTTGTGTATGAAGTGATTCGATGATTTCCCATGTTTTGTCTTTGGAACCGTCATTTACAAACATGATTTTGCTTTCGGACGAAATTTTTTCTGTTTTTACCAGGTGGTTTATTACATCTAATAAACGCTTTGATGTTTCATAAAGTACGGCTTCTTCATTATAACAAGGGATAACCAGATAAAGCACATCATTCACAAACAAGAACCTCCCACTTTTTAATTTTTCTATTATATTATTTAAGCATATCCTCCGGTTGAATGCAATATAAACGGCATGTTTCACCATTATTTTCATAAAATTTGTGAATATTGAAGGTTTTTTCTACATACATATATAAGTTCGTTTGTTGCAATCAATTTATAAAAATGTTATAATGTCCGGAGTATAAGGGAAGGTTTGTACTTTTTACGAAAGGTGTTAAGAAGAAATTGAGTAAATATGATTATTTAATTGTGGGCAGTGGTCTGTTTGGTGCAGTTTTTGCTCAACAGATGACTGAGAACGGAAAATCTTGCTTAATAATTGAAAAAAGAGACCATTTGGGCGGAAATATTTATTGTAAAGAAATAGAAGGAATTACAGTGCATGAATATGGAGCCCATATTTTTCATACAAGTGATAAAAAGGTTTGGAATTATGTAAACCAATTTGTAGAATTCAATCAATATATTAATTCACCTATTGCAAATTATTATGGCGAAATTTATAATTTGCCGTTTAATATGAACACGTTTTCTAAAATGTGGGGTATTAAAACACCTGCAGAGGCGAAAGCTAAAATAGATGAACAAAGAGCCCAAATTACAGGAGAACCCAGAAATTTGGAAGAGCAAGCAATCAGTCTAGTTGGACAAGATATTTATCAAAAATTGATTAAAGGTTATACAGAAAAGCAGTGGGGCAGAGACTGCAAAGAATTACCGGCCTTCATCATTAAGCGTTTGCCTGTAAGATATACGTATGACAACAATTATTTTAATGACCGTTATCAGGGTATTCCTGAAGGAGGTTACAATGTTTTAATTGAACAATTGTTAGAATCATGCGATGTTCGTTTAAACGTAGATTTTTTACAAGATAAAGAACAACTTTCATCATTGGCCGATAAAATTGTTTATACAGGAACAATAGATTCTTATTATAACTATGAATATGGTGCATTGGAGTACAGAAGTGTACGATTTGAAAGTGAGATATTAGATGAACAAAATCATCAAGGTGTAGCGGTGGTAAATTATACAGATAGAGAAACACCATATACACGTGTAATTGAACATAAGCATTTTGAATTTGGAACACAACCGAAAACTGTTGTTACTAAAGAATATTCTGCTGACTGGAAATTGGGAGACGAACCGTATTATCCGGTAAATGATGAAAAAAATCAAAAAATATATGCTCAATATGCTTCTTTGGCTGAAAAGGAACAAAATGTTATTTTTGGAGGCCGACTGGCAGAATATAAATATTATGATATGGATAAAGTAATTGCATCTGCATTAGATGCGGCACAAAAAGAGTTGGCCGACAAATAGCAGATACTTGCGGAGGAGTAAATTTATATGTCTGATGTAAAGATCAGTGTCATTATGCCTGTATATAAGGTTGAAAAATATGTAAGAAAAGCGATTGAAAGTATTCAGAATCAAACCTTAAAAGAATTTGAATTTTTAATTATAGATGATGGCACTCCAGATAATAGTGGTAAAATTTGCGATGAATATGCCGAAAAAGATGCTAGAATCCATGTAATTCACCAAGAGAATGCCGGTGCCCCCACCGCTAGAAATACTGCTATGGACATTGCACAAGGTAAATATTATTATTTTATGGATTCTGATGATTGGGCTGAACCGACCATGCTGCAGGATATGTATGAGTTGGCAGAAAAACATCAGTTACAATTAGTGGTAGCCGGTTATTACATTGACACGTATTATGATAACCACAATTACATTACAGCGGAGTTATCTCAGCCGGACCAAATATTTGGTTCACAGCAAGAGTTTCGCGAACAAGCTTATCGCTTGTTTGATTTGAATTTACTTTATACGCCTTGGAATAAATTATATTCCGCAAAATATATTAACGACCATAATTTAAGATTTTCCAATACATTTTGGGATGATTTTCCTTTTAATCTAAGTGTGATACGTGACGTAGAACGGGTAGGCGTCACTTCTAAAAAATACTATCATTTTATGCGCGCAAGAGCAGAAAGTGAAACTACAAAGTATCGCAGTGATATGTACGAAAAACGTGAAGAAGAACACCAATGGATGTTAGATTTATATAAGCACTGGCAGATTAAAGACTATAAAAGTATGGAAATGATTCACCGTCGTTATATAGAGCGTGTGGTAGGATGTATTGAAAATGTAACTACTCCAAATTGCACTTTGTCTACAGCTGAAAAAAAAGCAGAAATTCATAAAATATTGAATAATCCAAACGTTGCAAGGGCATTGAGAATGGCTCAGCCCCGTTCTTCCTATATGAAATTAATGTTAAAGCCAATCAAGTGGAAAAATGTTAATTTAGCCTATATGGAAGGTAAATTTATCTCTTCCATCAAACAAAAGAATGTAAAAATGTTTGCATCTTTAAAAGCAAAACGTTAGGAGTACCAACATGAGCAAACCGTTTATTAGCGTAGTAATGCCGGTATATGGTGTAGAACAATACTTAAATAGGGCTGCTGAAAGCATCTTACAACAGACATTTCAGGATATTGAATTAATTTTGGTGGACGATTGTTCTCCTGATAAATGCGGTACCATCTGCGAGGAAATTGCAAACAAAGACCATCGCGTTAAGGTAATGCATTTAAAACAAAATGGTGGTGTAAGTAATGCACGTAATCAGGGGATGACTTTAGCTGAAGGCCATTATGTTTTATTCATGGATTCTGACGATTATTTAGATTTAGACGCCTTACAGTTAGCAGTGGATTCTTTACACAAAAATCCTGCCAAGCTTGTGATATGGGGTTTAATAGAAGAATACTATGATAATTCTAATCAATTAGCGACAACAGTAAAGGTAGACTACCCGGAATATTTATTTTCATCCAAAGAAGAGCTGAGACCTCATATTATTCGTTTGGAGAAAAAGACGCTGTTAGGATATCCTTGGAATAAGCTATATGATTTAAACTATTTGCGTGAACAACAACTGCAATATGATAGTATGGCTTTAAATGAAGATATTTTTTTTAACATTGCTTTTGTACAAAATATTGATTCATTAAATATACTAAATATTGCTCCGTACCATTATCAGAAAAAAATAGATTATGGTTTAACTTCTAAATTTGTTGCAGATTATTATGACTTGCATATGCTTAGAATTAGCAAAATGTTAGAGTTATATAAAAGCTGGGGATTGTGCACAGAAGAAGTGAAGAAGATTTTAGCAAATATTTATGTTCGATATGTTACTTCAGCAATTCAAAGAAATTGTGATAAACGCTCAGGTATGAATGGCAAAGAACAAAAGGAGTTTATTGAAGGCTTATTCGATACTTATTTATATCGAGAATTGATAGAGCATGTTTCACCGGAGAGTAAAATAGTAAAAAAATTAAGTGTATTTTTACAAAATAAAAAAACAAATTCATGTTATATGTGCGGTAAAGGCATTTATTTTGTAAAAAATAAATTACCTATATTATTTGCAAAATTAAAGCAAAACAGATAGTTTATGGATATTGCGCAAATAAGTGTGAATTGTTTTTTGACAAGTGTGCCATTCCAACTTATTTACGTAGTGTTACCTTTATTGTATATGACTTTTACAATGCAAACAATGTTTTTGCCTGTTTACCCCAATCATAGGTGCAATCAGAGGCATTGCACTATTACACTGGATTATATTTTTCAAAAGTTTGTTCGTATTCTTAATTTATTATTTTTAGATTATTTTATTATATTTGCATTTATCAATTGGAAGTATGATATTTTGGGCAATTCAAAGATAATTGATTTTATTTATATATAGATGGAAGGCGGTTTTATCTAAACCTCCTTTTTCTCTTTTATGAATATTTCAAGCGTATATAGTCAAAAAGAGAGGTTATATATGAAAAAAGTAAAGATACTAGTTGGATTTATTATGGACGGCAAGGCTGGTGGTATAGATAAATACTTATTAAATTTTCTTGAGCAAGTCCATAATGAATGTGTTCAAGTGGATTTTTTGACAAATCATATTGATGCGAATTTAAAGCAAAAACTCGAACAATATGATTCTCATTTGTATGAAGTTGCAAATTTAAAACAACCTAATCTGCAATATCGGCAAATTTGTGACATTATTCAAAAGAATAAGTATGATGTTACATATTTTAATATTTCTACTGCCATTAGCCGTATAGGTCCACAGGCTGCTTTTGATTGTAATGTTCCTATTAGAGTCATACATAGTCATTCTACGGGAAATGATTGTTCAAATCCTTATAAACGGAAATTGTTGGATTTTCTTCATAATAAATATAAAAAACAGTTATACAAAACTGCAAATAGATTTTATGCCTGCTCAAAAAAAGCAGGTTTATGGATGTTTCCGGAGAGCATTGTAGAGTCGGATAAATTTAAAGTAATTCATAATGCAGTAGATACAAAGAAGTTTGCTTATAATATAAACACCAGACAGCAAATGCGAAAGAATCTTGGTGTTGAAGATAACTTTGTAATAGGTCATGTGGGAAACTTTTGTTATCCCAAAAATTATCCTTTTATTTTAGATGTTGTAGAAGCTGCAAGTAAACAGAACCCTAAGATACGACTTTTATTAGCAGGCACAGGACCTGACTTTGAGCATGTACAAAATCTGGTAAAAGACAAAAATCTACAGAATAAAGTAATATTTTTAGGACAACGTTCCGATATTCATGATATTATGCAGGCTATGGATGTTTTTCTTTTTCCTTCTCGTTTTGAGGGTTTGGGAATTGTATTAATTGAAGCACAGGCGTCTGGATTACCATGTGTGACTTCAACAGCTGTTCCATACGAAGCTGCGGTCACAAAATCCACTATATTTTTATCTTTGGATGATACCATACAAAAATGGGTAGATACTGTTTGCGGTTTTGAAACCTATGAAAGAGTGGATAAAACAGATGAGATTATTGCAGCCGGGTATGATTTGGCTGGGGAGAAGGAAGCCTACATGTCAATTATTACTTAATATATAAGGTAGTAGGTAATATTTTATAGGACAAAGTACCTTTCACAATTTTTGCTTTATACAAAATTTGCCACATATTATTTCATTTGTTTTAAGCATATGGAATAAGCAAATAGTAAATTTATCGTTTCTGATAGACGTTGAAGTATTTGTTGTTTTAGAGATTGCTATAAGGAAAAATGTGGTTTTATGTCAATGTGAATTCTTTAGAAAAATTTCGCAATGATGCATACTTGATTCAAATGGAGATTAGCGGATGATTGGTGGCAAGAATAGTGGTTAAGGAAAGTTTGCTGTAAAATATGAACTATCTCCATAGCTAACATAAAAACGGATAGATATTTTAATATCTATCCGTTTTTATGTTTTGAATCAAATGTTAGAATACTTTTTACCAATAAAATCACAGGATATAAGAGTTTTCCAATCTTAAACAGATGAAACTAAATATAGCAAACGGATTTTGCTTACAAATAGATGTTAGTGTTATGATATCATGGTAAATAAAAATGCCGATAAGAATAGAAATATGTAAAAAAACGGTTCTTGTAACGATTGTGATATCTATCAATGTATCCGGTGTAGAACAAAGAAGGAGATAGTGTTTTTATGAAAGACATATTGTAATTTTTTGTCTAGTAGCAATAAATGATATATTTAACTTTTGAGCATAATTGATATGTCTTTCATCATATATATCAATGTTAGTGCCTTTTTTTTGATGCTTACAGCTATATTATTTATGAATTCACCATTTTGTTTCTATTCTTTCATATTTACTAAATTTGACAGAGTGCGACAAATCTTATATAATATTGAAGGAAAAAATATGGAAAGAGGTATGAGTATGATGAAAAGTTCAGTAAAAAAGATTGGTGCCCTTGTAGCAGCTGCTGTAATGGTATGTGCTATATTTGTTGGATGTGGTAGTTCTAAATATGATACTTCCACTCCTGATGGTGCACTGATGACACAACTAGATGCGTTGAAGACAGGTGATTTCAGCCAACTGGAAGGTTATAGCAAGGAAGCTATTGAAGAAACTGGTTTTACAGAAGCACAATTGAAAGATTTGATGACTAGTTTGTTTGGTAAAAGTACATATACAGCTCAGAATGTTGAAACTGTTAGTGATACAGAAGCAAAGGTAACTGTTTCCGGTAAAGCAGTGGATATGTCTAAATTTATTCCTATCGTTTCTACTGAGTTCTTGGCTAAAGCAACAGAGTTTGCAACAAAGAACGATACAACTAATATGACTGCAGAAGAAGCGCAAAAACAAGTTATGGCATTGTTTATTGATGCAGCGAAAGCTAAAAAGTCTTCCATTGAATTAAAAGATGTTACTGTTACTGTGACTATGGAAAAGAAAGACGGTAAATGGGATGTAAGTTCAGACGATGATAATATGAACAGCTTAACAGAATTGTTAGCTGGCAGCACAACAGAAGAACTTGTTGAATCAATGCAAGGACTATTTGGCGGAAGTTTTGCTTAATGTATAACAAAATATATTAAAAAGTCCCCTTCGGAAACGAAGGGGACTTTTTAATATACAATTGCTCCGTACTTTGCAGCGATGGTATCAAGTGCTTCAGGTTCAATACAGCATTCAGAATCAATCAGTAGTCGACCTTGAAAATATCGAAGAGCAGCATCTAAAATAGGCAGCGATTCTGCTCTGACGGCAATAGGAAGCCGTGACATATGTCCGTATTCAGCCAACAAAAGCGCATCATCCATACTGTTTATTTCTACCAGAGCTACATTAGAACGTTCATCATCCAAATCTATAAAATCGTCTCCCAGACTGACAGAGCATTCAATCGGTTCACTGTAAGTTAGGTGGTCGCTTAAAAAGAAAGATTCACTTTCAATCGCAGCAGCATAATCGTCAATATCTTCCGTTTCCAGCTCTGAATGATAAAAATCATCCTGTCTGTTTTGAAGCATTCCACGTAAGGCGGCAATATGTTCAGGTGTTGTACCGCAGCAACCTCCAATAATAGTGGCTCCGGCTTCCATGAGAGATTCCATACGATAGGAAAATTCGTCCGGTGAAAGATAACCGTTTCCGCCGTTGTAGTGAGATGGGAGACCTGCGTTGGGTTTTGCAATAATGGGTACTCGAGAATGTTGAGCAATATCATTGATGAATTCCGTCATATCTTCGGGTCCAAAAGAGCAGTTCAGTCCGATTGCATCTACACCCATGGATTGCAGGGTTATCATAATAGGCAGTAAAGTGCCTCCTGTTGCGGTTTGACCGTTTTTATCTACAGTGATAGTAACAAAAACGGGTAAGTTGGTGCTGCGAGCAGCCAAAACAGCAGCTCTCATATCAGCCAAAGAGGTTTGGGTTTCAATGATAAAAAAATCTACTTCTGCCTCATCCAACACACGAATTTGCTCACGATATATTTCATAAATATCATCAAAATCAGCTTCTCCGTGGGGAGGAACAAAAAGCCCTGTAGGGCATAAGGAGCCGCCCACTAATATATTTTTAGGTTTGGCAACTTGTTTTGATAATGCTACCAATTTACGATTGAATTCTTCCACTTTATCTTCCAGACCATAGCGCGCAAGACAAGCTCTGTTTGCGCCAAAGGTGGGAGCATAAATTGCTTGTGCGCCTGCGTCAATAAATTCCTTCTGTAATTGCTGAAGGATAGATGGGTTTTGACAAATCCACTCCTCTACACACACATTGCGTGGCATACCGCGTTCCAATAAATTGGTTCCCGTAGCGCCATCCAGCAACAGAGGTAGGCTAAATGGAAATTTCATTTTAACACTCAACGCCTTTCCAAGATGTTTCTTCTACATAGATTCAGGTGTGGAAATTTTAAACATGTTTAATACATTGCAAATTACAGTAGAGGTTGCAATGCACAACGTGAGTCTTGCGTTTGTTAAATGTGGGTTGTCTCCTTTTACACGGCATGCATCATAAAATTTATGGAACAAAGTTGCTAATGTAATGACATATCTGGTAATACGTGCAGGGTCATAATCTTTTGCAGCTTCAATAATTTCGGATGTGTATGCGGATAAATGACGAATCAATTCCAATTCAGCAGGTGCGGTTAATAGACGTAATTCCTCATCCGTACATGGATAAGGTGTAATTCCGTCTGCCGCAAGTGCTTTTAAGATACTGCAAATACGTGCACGTGCATATTGTACGTAGTAAACCGGATTTTGAGAATCTTGCTTCACCGCAAGGTCCAAATCAAATTCCATTTGAGAATTGGCTTCTCTCATGTTAAATAGAAATCTGGCGGAATCCACAGGTACTTCGTCCAGTAAGTCTCCCAGTTGTATGGCTTTTCCGGTACGTTTGCTCATGCGTACTACTTCTCCGTTTTGTGTCAAGCGTACCAATTGCATCAAAATGACATCCAGTTTACTGCTGTCCAGACCCAATGCTTCCATAGCGCCTTTCATTCTGGCAACGTGACCGTGATGGTCTGCACCCCAAATGTCAATGCATAAATCAAATCCGCGTTTTACAAACTTATTGCGGTGATACGCAATATCGGCTGCAAAGTAAGTAGGATTTCCGTTTTGACGTACCAATACATCGTCTTTGTCTGAACCGAATTCGGTAGCTTTATACCAAAGGGCACCGTCTTTTTCGTAAGTATATCCGCGTTTTGTCAGCTCTTCGATGGTTTCCTGCAGTTCTCCATTTTTGTGTATGGTGCTTTCCAAAAACCATTGGTCATAGGTAATACCGTATTTTTTCAAATCTTTTTGCATTTTTTCTATATTATGAGGCAGTGCATATTCAATCAATGCCTGCTGACGAATATGGGAATCCACATGGATAAATTTGTCGCCGTTGATTGCTGCAAATTCAGCGGCACGGTCTTTGATATCTTCGCCCTGATAGCCGTCTTCGGGGAAAGGAACATTTTCTTCTCCCAAATACATTTGAAGATAGCGGGCTTCCAAAGAATTTCCGAATTTCTCAATTTGGTTTCCAGCATCATTGACATAGAACTCTCGCCAAACGTCATATCCGGCTGCACTCATAACAGAAGCCAAGCAGTCGCCCAAAGCGCCGCCGCGGGCATTGCCCATGTGCATAGGACCGGTTGGGTTCGCGGATACAAATTCAATCATTACTTTTTTGTTTTGACCAAAGTCGCTGTGACCGTAGTTGTCTCCTTCAGCGATGACTTCTTTTACAACGTCTACATAGAATTGCTCGTTTAAAAAGAAATTTAGAAAACCGGGTCCTGCAATTTCACATGATTTAAAATAGGAGCTGTCCAATACAATATGGGAAGCGACAGCTTCCGCAATTTTACGTGGAGCCAATTTAAATGCTTTTGCAGACACCATTGCAACATTGGTTGCCCAGTCGCCATGGGAACGGTCTGCCGGTACCTCAATGGTAAAATCGGGAATGGGTTCACTTGGCAGTTGACCTGCGGTGATTGCTTTTCCAATGGCCTCTATAATTAATGTTCTTAAATTTGCAGTAGATTGTTCTACAAGTTTTGACATGGGCGGTTAAGCCTCCTTTACCGTAATGATAATTTCGTTTTCACTTGCCAGGTTCGTGTCTAAATCCAGCGTATAATTTGCCTGTAGGGAACCGCCCTGGTCATTTAAGTCAATTTTTACTAGCTTTGTAAATACACCAAGCATCATACTTCCGAATTGTGTACCGTATTGGCATAAGTGGCGTTTGCCTTCTTCCAGTATTAAATTGGTGCGGTTTGCATTGTTACGCATCAGCGTAATCGCATGATTGGGCGTAATTTTTAACGTTGATGTTTGCATAGGCTGACCGGTTTCCTGGTCATATTCTTGATAGATGATGTAGCGGTTACCGCCTTTTTCGGCATAGGTACCCATTGTGGTTAAACAAATTTCCTCTGTTTCTCCATTTATTGTTTGCCTGTTGCAAATGGTAATTACGTGATTTTCTTCCATATATTTAACTTCATTCTTCCTTTTTATTTTACATGCTGCGATTGAGAAAAAGCCTCAATATCTATAAACTCTACTGTTTGTTCTACGTTTTGCTGTAAAAAGATGTTGGCAGATTCTGTAAATCCGTCTGTACTGTCGCTGACATAGAATGTACAGGTACCTTTGCGGCTGCGATTGGTGAGCAACCCTTGCTCCTCCAATATATCTGCTGCATGGACAGCAGTTTCTTTTCCGCTGTCCACTAAAAATACACCTTTGCCCATGACCTTTTCAATGGCATGATATAGAATCGGATAATGCGTACATCCTAAAATCAGAGTATCAATATCTGCATCCATGAAAGGCTGCAAATAATGTTTGATAACAGACAGAACAATGTCACTGTCCGGAGAAGTAAAGCCATTTTCAACCAAGGGAACAAATAGCGGACAGTCCTGCGCAAACACCTGAATATCGGGGTTGATTTCTAAAATTGCTTTTTGGTAAGAACCACTTTTAATGGTAGCAGTGGTACCGATAATACCAATCCGTTTCTTATGTGTGGCCAGACAAGCAGCCAAAGCGGTAGGTTTTAATACTCCGGTAAAAGGGAGTGAGAGGGCTTCTCCAATATGACCTGCCACTGAACTGACTGTGCCGCAGGCGGCAATAATCATTTTCACATTTTTGGACTGCAGGAACGCCATGTCTTGTTTTGCATATTTCATGATGGTTTCTTTGCTGCGCGTACCATAAGGCACACGTCCGGTATCCCCGAAGTAAACAATGTCTTCCTGTGGAAGAATACTCAAGATTTCTTTTACGGCAGTTAATCCTCCAAGGCCGGAATCGAAAATGCCAATTGGTCTGTTATCCATGTTGAATCTCAATCCTTACTTTCTCAGCTAGAATATAACGTTTATTATTTATCAAATGCAAATTGGATTATATGGTCCAGTAAGTGGCCATAGTCAATACCGCAGGCTTTCCAAAGCATGGAGTACATACTGATGGAAGTAAAGCCGGGTAATGTGTTAATTTCGTTGAGCAGAATTGCATTGTCGCTGTCACGAACGAAGAAATCCACACGTGACAAACCGCTGCAGCCAAGTGCACGGTATGCTTTTGCTGCTGTGTTGCAAATTTCTGCGGAAAGTTCGTCATCTAATGGAGCGGGTATGTAAACCTTTGAAGTTCCGTTTTTATATTTGTCTTCATAGTCATAAAATTCTGCAGAGGGCGCTATTTCACCAACAACAGACACTTTTGGAATGGCATTACCCATAACGGCACACTCTACTTCTTTTCCTACAATACATTCTTCAATTACAATCTTTTTATCTTCTTTTGCTGCAACGGCTACAGCTTTGTCCAGTTCCGCAGCATTTTTGGCCTTGCTGACACCAACAGAAGAACCTGCGTTTGCCGGTTTTACGAATACCGGATAGCCTCCCAAATCAGCCATAATATCTTCTTTTACTTGCTCTTTTACATTCTCGTAGTCGGAAGCATAAAACCACATAAAGTTTGCTTGGTCAATTCCTGCAGCTTCCAGAAGAATATTGGTGACCGCTTTATCCATACACACAGCAGATGCGAGGGTATCGCATCCTACAAAAGGAATACCGCTTAATTGGAATAATCCCTGAATGGTACCGTCTTCGCCATTTTTTCCGTGAAGTACAGGAAAAATAACATCAATACGAATTGCGGAAAAGCCATATTCTGTTTCCATTACAATTCCATGAATGCCTCTGTCCGGCGATAAAAATGCAGTACGGTTTTCAGAATGCTGCTCCCAAGTACCATTTTCAATTTCGTCCACATCACCGTTAAATAAGAGCCAATGACCTTCTTTGGTAATACCGAGCATAATAATCTCGTATTTATCCTTTGGAATGTTACGGATAATAGATGATGCGGAAAGCAAAGAAATTTCATATTCAGAGGAACAACCTCCAAAAATGACAGCAACTGTTGTTTTAGACATAATAGATACCCCCGTACTTTTGTTTCAATCAGAACTGACTTGATATACTTATTATATATAATGATTTAATCTATATCATACCATATTTTACGCAAAGCTTGCAAGCAGTTAGACGCAATGGAATGGCTGTAAGTATTTTAGTTTTTTATTGATGGTGCAGAACAGCTAAAACAGACGGATAAACGGTATAAAATGGTATATAAGGTAGACTTTTTTTCTCATCTGTTTTTTACATAAAAATCACAAAAAATGAGCGATTTTGGTCCTTTTTCTAATATTACCATATATATCATAAAAAGTCTGATTTAGCTACCAAACTTTTGGAAGTATTCGTTCATAAGAAATCGACGGTAGGAGGAGAGATATGATTTCTGTGGAGCAAAGAATCAAACAGATTACACAGCCGAAAGGAGGGTATCTTTCTTCCCAACAGTTTGATATTATTACATTGGAGAATCACCATGCTTTGCATGCGTGCGAGAATATATCAAAAAAATTGATTGGACTTGCTGTAGATTATCTGACACAGGTTCAAACAGGTGTTCCGGTAGAAGAAGCATTTAAAGTTTCCTTGATAGGTGCGCATCTGGTGGGAGAAGACGCTTTTGCACAGCAGTATGCAGAACAAATCAGAGGATTAGATACTGACTCTATTTTTTATGCTTGCAAGCTGGTTGGTTACGATGTATGTTTTAGAACAAGTGTATTGTCATATAAGCCGGTTCATTTGATTTGTGCAGATCAATACACGATAGAGAATATCTATCATATGGTGAATCGGAGTTTAGCATTTATCCAAACATATGGACCTGTTACCAAACGCAGAATTACCTTTGATGGAGGATATACAGATTTCATCTCCGCAGGATACGGAGATTTTTTAACAAAAGAAACGTTATGGGATTTTAAAGTATCGACAAAGTCGCCTACAAACAGTCACGCTTTGCAGCTGCTGATTTATTATCTTATGGGGTTACGGTCAATTTATCATGTGAATTTTGAAACCATACAGAATCTTGGAATTTTTAATCCCCGTTTAAATTGTGTTTATCTTATGAAAATAGAAGATATACCCAAAAATGTTATAAATGAAGTGTCGGAAAAAGTAATTGGATATTTTGAATAATCCAATGAAAGTGTTACGGACATAATTTGTCTTGACAAGATGTAATATATTGATTGCATCAAAAGAATTTCCTTGCATGCCTGTTGCATAAAGGCTGAAAATGTAGTATAATTGCCAATGAATATTTTAAAGTTGTAAGTACTATTTTCATTTTGATATAAATAAAACGGAATGCTACAACGCAAAACGAGCAGGAGTGATTTTTTTGATGCAAGAGGCCTTTGACCTTATCGTAGAAAAAACTGCGGAAGCCCTGAAAAAACAAGGCTTTGAACAGTCTAAAGATTTTGAAGACGATTTAGGACCGGCAGTATTATTTGTAAATAAGGATGCAGCTTACAGTATTGTATTTAAAACAAATGACAATATGTTTGAACTGCGCAGTACAAACATGACAGATGATGGTCCAAACAGCAGCTGGAAATCTGTTTCAAACTGGATATTTGACCCGGAACAGGATACTTTGCGTGAAGCAGAGGCAATCGCTACAGATTTTATTGAAACTGTAGAAGGTCCAAGCCGCCTGGAGGAAATAAGAAAAGCACAAAGACAGGCGTTTAAAGATGATGATAACAACCCCGGACCGTTGTTCTTTTTTAAACGTTTGGTTAATATATTTCCTGACTTAAAAGAACAAATTAATGAAGAACGTACTTCCTACGTAGGATTCCGTTCCGTAACATTTGCAAAAGAATTTGTAGTACCCAAAGTAGAAAATTTGGCTATCAAGAAAAAAGAGTCTGCAGCTTTTAAGAAAATGTGCGAATTACTAAACGAGTTTTATAAAAATGGTGATTTGGACGTTCGTTCCATCATTACCATGGTTATTCTAAACGGACTGAGTGATACAGCTGTACAGAACATTATGGAACAAGCAGACCCTATGCTAAAAAAAGGATATAAATACGGTGTGAAATGGAAAGGAAAAAAAGCAAAACCTGAACGTGAGAAACTGAAAGACAGACGCGGTTCAAGGTCATCTTCCGAAGCACCGAAAAGACTTTGATTTTTTAGAAGCAATGGCACAGTTGTCCGAAAGGGGAGCTTTTGCCGTTGCTTTTTTATTACTTTTGGGAGAATTTGAAAAAATTCGTACAAAAGGCTTGACCTAAGGATTTGTTTATGTTAACATATTACTACCTCGCATTAGGGGTTATTTTTTTGTGCCCTTTTTTTGAGGGAGGCCATGGGCAGTTCGCTTATGAATTAGCCTAAATTTTTTCCGTGCAACGGGAGGTGCCGTCATGAGAGTGAAAATCACATTAGCTTGCACAGAGTGCAAACAAAGAAACTACAACACAATGAAGAACAAAAAGAACGATCCGGACAGACTTGAAATGAACAAGTACTGCAGATTCTGTAGAAAGCACGTGCTTCACAGAGAGACCAAATAGGTCGGAGGAACATTAATTATGGCTGAGACGAAACCAAATGTGTTTGTCAGGTTTGGAAAAGGTATTGCTAGATTCTTCCGCGATGGTAAGGCTGAGGTTAAAAAAGTTGTTTGGCCAAAGCCGTCAACTGTATTTAAGAATGCCGGTATTGTTCTTTTAATTATCGTCGTTCTTGGTGCGTTTATCTTCGGTCTTGATACATTATTGATGTATCTGTTAGGGCTTATTATGAACATTGCCCACTAGATATTGGACGGAGGATGGTACAATGCCTGAAGAAGCAAAATGGTATGTTGTTCATACTTATTCTGGGTATGAAAACAAGGTTGCCTCAAACCTAGAAAAAACGGTGGAAAATCGCCATATTCAAGACTTAATCCAAGAAATTCGCGTACCGACCGAAATTGTTACCGAAATTAAAGATAACAAGAAACGTGAAGTGGAACGCAAAATTTTTCCCGGTTATGTACTTGTAAAAATGGTTTTAACAGATGAGTCTTGGTACGTAGTACGCAATATTCGCGGCTGTACAGGATTTGTTGGTCCATCTTCAAAGCCAATTCCGCTTTCCGATGAGGAAATTGCCAGACTTGGCGTTGAAAAGAAAGAGGTTGAGGTTTCCTACGGCGTTGGTGATACTGTTAACATTATTGATGGTCCGCTTGACGGATTTACCGGTATTGTTGAAGAGATTGACGTTGAGAAAAATTGTGTCCGCGTAACAGTATCTATGTTCGGACGCGAAACACCGGTCGAGCTTGAGTTAGACCAAGCAGAAGCGGTGGAATAATTTTATGTTGGTAATCAGCGGGCAACCGCTCATTATGTATGGGGGGTATACCCCAAAGGAAACAATATGTTTTCCTAAGTGGGAGGAACAGACAAAATGAATACTGTTCCGCCATTTACCACGAATTTTGGAGGTGCAAAGAAATGGCTCAAAAGGTAGCGGGCTTTATTAAGCTACAGATACCTGCCGGCAAGGCAACACCGGCACCACCAGTTGGTCCAGCTCTTGGTCAACACGGTGTAAACATTATGTCTTTTACAAAGGAATTTAACGAGCGTACAAAAAATGATGCAGGTATGATTATTCCTGTTGTTATTACTGTTTATGCAGACCGTTCATTTACCTTTGTCACCAAAACCCCACCGGCTGCAGTTTTAATTAAAAAAGCTTGCAGCATTGAAAAGGGTTCTGGTGAACCAAACAAGAACAAGGTTTCAAAAATTACTCGTGAGCAATTACAAAAAATTGCTGAGACAAAAATGAAAGACTTAAACGCAGCTAACATTGAGACAGCTATCAGCATGATTGCCGGTACTGCTCGTAGCATGGGCGTAGAAGTTGTAGATTAATCACCCGGGTGGGAGGAACACCGTAAAATCCGATTTTACCACTCAATAGGGAGGAAAAGCAATGAAACACGGTAAAAAATACGTTGATAGCGCTAAGCTAATCGATCGTGCTAAACTTTATGATACTACTGAAGCGCTTGAACTTTGCGTAAAAACAGGTTCCGCTAAATTTGATGAATCCGTTGAGGTTCACGTTAAATTAGGCGTTGACAGCCGTCACGCAGACCAACAGGTTCGCGGTGCTATTGTATTGCCAAACGGTACAGGTAAATCTGTACGTGTTGTAGCAATCTGCAAAGGCGACAATGAAAAAGCTGCACAAGCTGCAGGTGCTGAATATGTTGGCGCAGAAGAGCTTGTACAAAAGATTCAAAATGAGGGTTGGGTAGACTTTGATGTTCTGATTACAACTCCTGATATGATGGGTCTTGTAGGTCGTTTGGGTAAAGTGCTTGGTCCTAGAGGCCTAATGCCAAACCCAAAAGCAGGTACAGTTACACCTGATATTGGTAAAGCTGTAACAGAAGCAAAAGCCGGTAAAATTGAATATCGTTTGGATAAAACAAACATTATTCACTGCGTAATCGGCAAAGTTTCTTTTGGTGCTGAAAAACTTCAAGCAAACTTTGATGCTTTGTTAGAAGCTATTATTAAAGCAAAACCTGCTGCTGCTAAGGGTCAATACATCAAATCTTGCGTTGTTGCTTCAACAATGGGTCCTGGTGTTAAAATTAACCCAAGCAAATTTGCTCAATAAGATAAAAGTTGACAGTCTGAAAAGACTGTGTTATTATACTCTATAGCTGTACTTTATCCAAAGACAGCGGGTGCTTATGCGTAACAGAGCTTTACTGCTCTACCCGCCGAGGAAAAAGCACAATATACATTTGTATCCTTATATTTATGTGTATTTGCCTTTCCTGCCTTTATAAAGTAGGAAAGGCTTTTTGTGTTATGGATAATGGACTGCATCTCATATTGCGGAGGTGAATACATTGCCAAGTGAAAAAATTCTTGAACAAAAGAAACAAGCAGTTGCTGAGTTAAGCGCTCACTTAAAAGAAAGCTGTGTTGGTGTTATTGTTAACTACAGCGGCATTAATGTTGCTGATGACACTAAGCTTCGTAAAGAACTGCGTGAAGCAGGCGACACCTATGTTGTTGTTAAAAACACATTGTTGTCTCGTGCTTTGAAAGATGCCGGAATTGAAGGTCTTGATTCTGTACTGGAAGGCACTACTGCGATTGCGTACAACAAAGAAGACTATGTTTCCGCAGCTAAAATCCTCTCCAAATATGCAGAGGATCACAAGAATTTTACAATCAAAGCAGGTTTTATTGATGGCAGCGTTGTAGATGTAAATGCTGTTAAAGAACTAGGAAACCTACCTTCCAAAGAAGTTTTGGTTGCAAAAGCATTGGGTGGCTTAAACGCACCTATTTCCGGCTTTGCTACTGTGCTTAACGGTACATTGAAAGGCCTTGTTGTTGCATTAAATGCAATTGCAGAAAAACAAAGCGCATAAAGCGTAATAAATGAAAAATGATTTAATGATATTATTGGAGGTACTACCATGTCTGAGAAAGTTACACAATTGATTGAAGATGTTAAAGCTCTTACTGTTCTTGAGCTATCCGAGCTAGTAAAAGCTCTTGAAGAAGAATTTGGCGTTTCCGCTGCTGCTCCTGTAGCAGTTGCTGCTGCTCCTGTAGCAGGCGGCGCAGCTCCAGCTGGCGAAGAGAAAACAGAATTTGATGTTGTTTTGAAAGCTGCTGGCGCAAACAAAATCAACGTTATTAAAGTTGTTAGAGAAGTTACTGGTCTTGGCCTAAAAGAAGCAAAAGAGCTTGTTGACGGCGCACCAAAAGCTGTTAAAGAAGGCGTTTCCAAAGATGACGCTGATGCAATGGCAGCTAAACTAAAAGAAGCTGGCGCAGAAGTAGAAGTAAAATAATTTTACTTATTGATAAAAGAGAAGGTTGGTTTATTCCAGCCTTCTTTTTTTATTTTCAAATGTTTTCATGTACTTAATTTTTGCTTCAGTCGAATTATTATTTATTGAATTTATCGCAGTAAAAAAAGAAGATACTATGTATCTTCTCTTTTTATTTGTTTTATTTTATTATGCATCTTTTATCATTGTAATACTGCTTCCGCCATTTTTGGAAGGGTGCACCTGAATTTGGGTGGCAATACGATTTTTTAACTCACTGACATGAGAAATAATTCCTACGGTACGTCCCATTTTTTGAATTTGTGACAATGCTTTCATGGCAGTATCTAAAGTATCTTGATCCAGCGAACCGAATCCTTCATCAATAAAGATGGAATCTAAACGGACACTTCCGGAATAAGATTGTACCACATCGGAGAGACCAAATGCCAGAGACAAGGAGGCGAGAAATTGTTCTCCGCCTGAGAGGGTTTCTATTGACCTGGGGGCTCCTGTAAAGCCGTCTAATACCTCTAAATCCAGTCCGCTTTTGGCATTTCCTCCGGCAGAGCCTTCTAAGCGTCTTAAACTGTAGCGGCCACGGCTGAGAAGAGAAAAGAACTCGTTAGCATAAGTTAATATATCGTCCAGCATAATTCCGAGTATAAATTGCTGCAATGGAATCTTTTTGGGGTTACCACCTGACAATAATTGATATAGGCGGCTCGCTTGTTCGTATTGTGCTTCTGTTTCTTTGCTGTTGCTGGTAATTTCTTGTAGCTGCGCGAGCGCTTTTTGCGAGTTTTCCAGTTGCTGTGTCTGGGCGCCAATTTTCAGAGATAGTGCATCATGTTGCTGTTGTAATTGTATATATCCTGTTTCCAAAGGGACAATGTTAGGTTCAGCTTGTCCCTGCAATTGTATGGTCAGTTGCTGCAGTTGCTGCAGAATTGTTTGCACCTGTGTGGTGTAATCTTGAATCGTATGTTCTAATTCCTGCATTTCTTGTACAGACATGCGCAGAGGCTCTAAATCGGAATCTATATTGATATTTAGCATATTTTCAACAGTTTCCAGTTGTTTTGTGAATACTTGTTTGCTTTTCTCCTCTGTTGCTATGGCTTCAGTTTGAACAGAGGCGGCATGTTCCAAGTTTGCTTTCTCTACAGCTATTTGAGAACACGTTTCCATCCATTTTGTATCCCAAAGGGCAGTTTTTTCCTTCAGTTGTTTTAATGTGTGTTGCGTAGTGTTCCATTCTTTTTCTGCATTTGCGATACCGCCTGGAAGTTGTATGGAGCTGTTTAATTCTTTCATAGAAGCTTCAATGACTGCCAATTGTTGCTGATGAAACGCAATTTCTTCTTTTTTCTGTTCGTAGGTTTCTTTTAAACGGGATTGTTCATCTGATAATTTCTGCAAACGTTCTTCTGATTTTTTTCGTGTTGCAATCAATGCTTCTGATTTCTGTACCTGCTCTGCTTGTTCCTTTATTTGTATTTGTAAATGCTCATAATCGGTAGGAATTTCTTGACATACTTCTAAAGCAGTTTTCAATTGATTTGTTTTCTCGTCCAATACAGCTTGTGCATGGCTGAATGTTTGCAAATATTGTCGATAGTCTGTTTGCAATTGCTCTAATTCTTCTCTGAGAGCAGAAAGTTGTGCAGCGTCTGTTGATTCTGAACTGCTTTGTACAGCCGGTGCAGGGTGATGAAGGGAGCCGCATACGGGACATGGCTTATTTTCCTGTAGCTCCTGTGCCATTACCAGGGCTGTTTGCTCTAAAACAGCTGTTTGTATGTGTGATACTTGCTCTTGTTTTTGTGCAATGATATGTTCTTTTTCCTGTTTGATAGCAAAGGAAGAGTCAAATATTTGTTTTGCTTTTTCATGTTCTGTTTTGATTTGAGACCATGTAAGATATTGCTGTTCATATGTTTGTAAGATAAGCAGTTGTTCTTTGTATTCGGGTAATCGCTGATATTCTGTGTCGATGGATTGCAGATATAGAATCCCTTTTTGCATTCGTTCTTCTATCTGAGTTATTTGCAGTTGTATTTGAGATTGCTCTGTATCCTTTTTTTCAATTATTTCTTGTATTTCTTTTTGCTGAATATTCAGAGCGTCAATTCGTTTGAGTGCTTGTATGCTTCGTTCCAAATCAGGAAGGATTTTTTCCAGCTGAACCATTTGTTCCTTTTGCTTCAAAACATTCTCTTGCTGTTCTTCCAGTTGCTTTTGATACAATTGTGCTTGTCCAAATGTTTGTTGCACAGTTTGATAGGCTGTACGTTTTTCTATAGAAGCCTTTTTTGCAGTTTGATAATTTTGCCAATATGGATATATTTGTTCGATTTGCTTTGCAAAAGAAAGAAGTTTCTTTTTTTTCTCTATAGTTGGAGCGTAATCATGCAGATTGCTTTGTTTCCGTTCCAATTCTTTTTTTTGTATGATTTTTTGCTGTAATTCTTTTGCTTGGTTCAATTGTTCCAAGGTATCTTTTACTGTTTTTTGCAGTTGTTTTAATTCCGTTTGAGAAGCACATAAAGCAGAGTTGCTCTGAATACATTTTTCTTCCAATGCCTCCATAGTTTCTGCTTCTTCGCGCTCTAATAAAGCGGTTTTTGTGGCATATAATTCTCCCACCTCTTTCGATAGCATGTTCGCATGCTGTTTCATTTTATCTGTAATTTTTGACCACATCTGTGTGGCAAACAATGTTTGCAAAATTTCCGCTTTACCGTTGGAATTGGCACGGAGCAGTTTTAGAAAATCCCCTTGCGGCAATACAATCACTTGAGAAAATTGTTCGCAGGTCAGTCCAAGCAATCGCTGTGCATAGTCGCGCACTTTGGTTTCACTGCCGCTGACCAGCAGTTCCCATTGAGCCTGTTTATCGGTGGGCAAGCCATCAGTGAGGCGATAACAAATGTGTTCTTCCCTGATATCTCGTCTGCCGCTTCCTCTTACATAATATACAGACTGTGAACGATAAAAGCGGTAGACTTCACTGCCTAACTGAAAGGAGAAATCAACAGAGGTACTCAAGGCATCATCTGCAGCAGTGCTGCGCATACTGGACCAACTTCTGCGTCCTCCTGTTGCTTTGCAATATAGAGCAAAGCACATAGCGTCCAGAATGGTTGTTTTTCCGCCTCCCGTGGAGCCGGTAATTAAAAAGATAGGATTTTCTCCCAACGAAGAAAAATCAATGGTTGTAGATTGAATATAAGAGCCGAAGCCTTGCATGGTAATGGAAATGGGTTTCATAACTAATACGAACCTCCCTTCTGAATCATATTGTTACATTTTCTATTCTGTTTTCTATATTATGAATTGGCTTGTTCCTCTTTTAATTCTGTGAAGAGTGTTTGAAATAATGCTTCATCTTCCTTGGTAGGTTCTGTACCGCAAATCTGCTGCAAGAATTGTGAAAATACGGTCATTTCATTGATGGTGCGGTTTTGTATCGTTTGACGCAACATTTTTTGTTCCCCTGATAATTCTGTGTGCAGCCAATTGCAATGTACGGAAAGCACATTGGGAAAATAGGGGCGAAGTTGTTCCAATGGCATATAAACAGGAGTATCATTGGTAAGCTCCACGGCCAAATAGTCCTCAGACGGAGTTGTTTTGCCAAGAGTAATTAATTCCTCCAGTGTTCCTGTTACCGTACGCATATCACGCAAGGTTGAGATAGGAAGTAAAGTTATGGTATTGCTTTGTTTTGTAATATCCAGCAGTGTAAGCGATTTTTTGTGATGTTCTTCATCAAACGAATACTTTAAAGGCGAACCGCAATAACGTCCGTATTCACCCACGCGTTGGGGGCCATGCAGATGTCCCAAAGCAGTATAATCAAAACTTTGAAACAAAGAAGGCGGGACTTCTCCGCTGCCGCCTACGTAAATGGCGCTTTCGGAATCACATGTTTGGCTTCCGGCAGCAAAACAATGACCTACCAAGATGTTAATTGCATTTTGGTCCATATTGTCTTGTATGGCGGAAAGTACTGCTTGATATGCCATGGGAAATCCTTGAATGGATTCATCTTGAAAATATTGACGTACGTCAGCAGGTTCTATGTAGGGAAGCAAATACAGATGCAATGTTTCGCTTCCCTTTGTAAGTACCACAGGGGAAAACACGTCTTCTAATTTGGTAGCAATGTAGATACCGCTGCTGCGCAGCATGGAAGCTCCCACTGCAATACGGTCGGCGCCATCATGATTTCCTGAAATGACAGCAAAGGGGATTTGGAGCCGGCTCATTTCAGTTAACACTTTGTCAAACATACGAATTGCTTCTACAGGTGCAATTTGTCTGTCAAAAATATCTCCTGCTAATATTACACAATCGGGCTGCTCTTTTTGCACAGTGGGAAGGAATATTTCTTTGAGAAAGTGTGCTTGGTCTTGGAGTAGAGAACGTCCATAAATCATTTTTCCGAGATGCCAGTCAGAGGTATGGAGTATTTTCATCATATCAGGCTCCTTTCTGTCATTTTTTTCTGCGGGTGCCACGTTTGGGGGAAGAGAGGGTCAGGGAATCCAGTGCTACGATTTGTTCAAATACCGCAATATGACGATTGTTCATAGCACGGTCAACATGTTGTGCTCCAAAAAACCACTGTTTGTATGTCACTTGCACGAGAATTTCCTCGAAAAAGGCGTGCAAAGCAGAACGATGAATATCTTGCCTCATGCCGGACACTACATGGTTTGGGCATGGCTCATGAGTAATAATATAGTCTACTGTCAACTGATGATTAAACAAATGTTTTGCCCCTGCAATCATTTCTTGACGGGTTGGCATTTCTTCGGGCCACCATCTGCCGGTTTCCATATAGACTTCTTTTTCTTCTGTTTCTCCGCCGCCAAAGGCGAAAATGCTGTGTCCCTCTATTTCAAATATTTCTCCGCGCATTAGATGAAGAATATTGGGACGTATCTCGTGTACTGTTCCTTGGTTCCATCGTTTGGTAGGATAAGCGTTTAGTAAATCAAAATTTTCATGGGTACCATCCACGAATAAGATGGTATATGGTTTTTGACTTAATCGTTCCAGCTGTTTTTCTTCCTTTTTTCCACCGTTCCAGATGAAGCCAAAGTCACCGCAAATGATGAGATAGTCTTCGGAAGTAAATTTTTTGGTCTGTTCTGTTTCAAAACGATTGATATCTCCATGCGTATTTCCGGTAATGTAAATCACACGGACCCTCCTTATCCTGAAATTTGTTCCAATTTGTTAACAATCTGAAAAATCCCTTTTCATTTAGAAAAGGAACTGGTATACTTAATTTTAGATGAAATTTCGACATGTTTTTTATTCAATTTGATTATAATCATCATATCATAACGGAGGCAAAATTTCCATGAAAAAAAAGATAGTTCCATGCATCGCATTTCTGTTTGTTGTTTTCATGATGATACCTGCATTATCTGCTTCAGCTGCGGTATTTAATATTGATTTTGAAACAAAATCCAAAGGAATTTATATGGCTAACCTAGACACGGATACTGTAGTTTATGAAAAGGATGCGGATTTACGGTTAGAACCGGCCTCTTGTACCAAAATTATGACGTATATTGTGGCAGCAGAGCATATCAGTGACTTAGAGGGGACAAAAATTACAGTTAGTGACTATATTGAGCCAACATTAACAGGCACAGGAAGTTCTATGGCGGGCGTTATTACAGGTGAAGAATTAACAGCACTGCAACTGTTGAATTTGATGATGGTGCCTTCGGGAAATGATGCTTCTTTAGTACTTGCAGAATATGTGGGTGGATTAGAAACAGGTGCAACGGGAGATGAAGCTGTCAAAAATTTTGTGCAAATGATGAATGATAAGGCAGCTGAACTTGGATTAAGCAATACACATTTTAACAATCCACACGGATTACACGATAATGAACATTACACCACTGCTTCTGATTTATATCAAATTACAAAATATGCATTGACATTACCCCATTTTTCAGATATTACCTCTCAAACTTATTATACTTTACCTGCTACGAATAAAAGCGCAAAATCAAGAACAGTATATACTACCAATAAGATGATTTCAGAAAATACAGCGGATAATCCATATTATTATCAATATGCAAAAGGTATTAAAACAGGCTCTCATGATCAGGCCGGTTATTGTTTGGTTTCCAGTGCGATATATGATGGCTATACTTATATATGTGTGGCACTTGGGGCTCCTTCCGTAGATGCCAATGGAAAAGAAATAGAAGAACGCGGAGAGATGATAGATTCTAAAAATTTGTACCGTTGGGCTTTCACGACTTTGGAGCAAAAGGACATTCTGAAAAGTACAGATACGGTTGCGGAAGTGAAAATAGACTATGTTTGGAATCAAGACAGATTGTTGCTGTCGCCCGAAAAAGATTTCTCCACCATTTTACCGTCCGATGTTGATCCCAGCAGTGTAATGATGACTACAAATTTACCGGAAAAAGTAGAAGCACCCGTAAAAAAAGGAGATGTCATTGGTACTGCTACACTCAGTTATGCGAATCAAGAATTGACCACGATTAACTTAGTGGCAGCGGAATCTATGGAAAAAAGTCAATTGCTGCAAATTGGAAGTGTAATGAAAGATATTTTTAGTTCTCTTTGGTTCATTATTATTGCAAGTATTATTGGCGTTCTTCTGATTGTTTACATTACACTTACACTGCTTTATAAAAGTAAAAAGAAAAAGATGCGTAAAGTGAAGAAATATAGAAAAATGTAAGAATATTTCTCTATTGACAGCAGTAAAGAAATCTTATAAAATAAACGTTGCGAGCAGACTGAACAGTCGCGGGTATAACTCGAAAGGGTGTACCTGAGGAAAGTCCGAGCTCCGCAGGGCAGAATAACGGCTAACGGCCGCCGGGGGCGACCCTAGGGATAGTGCAACAGAGAGATACCGCCCGGTTTTACCGTGGTAAGGATGGAAAGGCGAGGTAAGAGCTCACCAGCGTGTAGGAGACTATACGGCTATGTAAACCCTATTCGGAGCAACACCGCAGAGAAACAAGATAGCGCTTGCCCGGCGCGTTTCGAGAAGGTGGCATGAGCCGTGGTGGCAACACCCGGCCAAGATAGATGACTGTTCACGACAGAACTCGGCTTATAGGTCTGGTCGCAATAAAGCACGCTTCCCATTTGGGAAGCGTGCTTTATTTTTGGTCGTGTCTCCTTGTTGAAATAAGTTCACATATGCAATCATTACCTCAATAGGCAGGCCGGCATTTCTCATGCAAATTTCCAACTCTACCCATTTCAAATCCCTTCCTGATAGTTGCGTATACCGCCAGCGGTTCTTGTAACTTCCGGTATTATTTTTATCTGTTCATAATAACGCAGGGGATTCTGACTGATATGATATTTTTCTGCTACTTCTGTAATCGTCATTATCTCATCTCCTCTTTTATATTTACATTATATAAATTGGAGTTTACTCTAAGTCAAGATATTTCTTATATTTTTTATTAAGATATCACTCTGTTGATTTTAATAAAAAAGGCAACGTAAATATTTTACGTTGCCTTTTTTGGAGTATTTAAAATAGCAGGTATGTGGGGACGTATGTATATAAAAAAGGAAAAAGCCAATTATCATTTGATAATTGGCTTTTTCCGAGCATTTAGTTGCTCGTCACCCTATCGAACAACCGGCTGCAACCTCCAAGAAGAAAAATTATTCTTCGTCTTTCTTAATTGGAGTACGATCGAATGTTGTAACAGGAGTAAATTTTTCCTCAAGTGGATCGATTTGAATTTGCATAAATTCTTGGTAAGAAGTCTCAACAAGATTGAAGTCAGCACGGTCAAGACCAGCAATTTCTTCTTCTTTATGAGCACGTAGACCCATTGTGTATTTCAATACGAAGAACACAATAGCCATAACAGCAGCACCCCATGCCAAGATAGCGGCAATACCTAGGCATTGAACGCCGAAGAATTGCCAGCCATGGCCGTAGAATACGCCACTTTCAGTAGAGAATAAACCAGTTAAGATAGTACCGGCTGCACCACAGAAGCAGTGTAGACCAACAGCACCAACCGGATCGTCAACTTTAAATACTTTGTCAACCAATTCAATACCGAATACCATTACGAATGATACGATTACACCGATGCAGAAAGCTCCCCATGGCTCAATTTGGTCGCAGCCAGCTGTAATAGCTACCAGACCTGCCAAAGGTGCGTTTAACATCATGGAAACGCTTGGTTTTTTGTATTTAATCCAAGTAATAAATAGAACTGTTACTGTAGAAGCTGCAGCTGCAATGTTAGAGGATAGGAATACATTAGATGCTGTTACCATGGTATCTGAATCTGCAACAATGGTGGAGCAACCGTTAAAGGCGAACCAACCGAACCATAGAACGAATGTACCCATACCTGCTAATGTAAGAGAATGAGCTGGCATTTCTCTGGATTTTTTGTTTTTGTCGTATTTACCAATACGTGGGCCAAGAATAGCAGCACCAACAAGAGCGATGATACCGCCAAGACCGTGAACAGATGCGGAACCTGCAAAGTCATGGAAGCCCAAGTCTGCAAGCCAGCCGCCGCCCCATGCCCAGTGACCAGCAACAGGGTATACAAAACCACTGATGATAGTACTGTAAATGAGGAATGATTTAAAGTTAACTCTTTCCAGCATAGCTCCGGAAACAACCGCTGCGGTTGTAGCACAAATAGCACCGTGGAACATAACATTTGCATAGCTAGGAATTGTTGGATTGATATCCGGATAGCTGTGCATAGCTACAAAGTTAAACTCACCAATAAATGGATTACTGTTACCAAACATAATACCATAGCCGAATGCCCAGAAAACAAGGGAAGCAATGGCAAAGTCTAGCAAGTTATCAATCCAAGCTGTGCTTGAATTTTTAACTCTTGAGAAACCGGTTTCTAGCAATGCGAAACCACTATGCATAAAGAAAATAAACATAGTTCCGAATAGAACCCACATGGTATCTATTGCTGAAATTTCCATAGTTTTCTACCTCCAAACAAAATTGTGTAATGCATTTTTGTTTATACATATGCTTACACATATGTAGTCGCAAAAACAAAACGATTACTTTACGCTAAATAATAGTCTGCCATATGATGGAAACGGCCAATATTTGTCGCCCACCATACCTTCAAGTCTGTCTGCAATGGAGCGGGTAGCTTCCATTTGCATGAAAACAGCATTTCTGTAAGCGTATGCTGCGTCCTTCACATCGGTAATCTTTTCGGCCATTTCTACATTCTCTTCCAGCTTTTTGCAATTCTGGAACAAAGCATAGGAAAGGTCGGAAAGGTCTTTTAATAGGGATTCTTCCAGCTGGCAGTTTAAGTCTAAGTTTAGCTGTTTTTTTGCAAGAGCAGCCTCACTCAAATCTTTTATGTATGCACATACCGCCGGAGTAATATCCCGCTTAACCATGTCAATCATAGTTAAGGCTTCTATGTGAATCTGTTTGAAGTAGTTCTCGAGGGTGATTTCATAGCGAGAACGTATCTCCATTTCAGAAAGGACACCGTGTTTTTCAAAAAGCTCGATGTTTTGCTGATGAATGTAATATGGAACAGCATCAGCAACGGAAGGTAAGTTTAACAATCCGCGTTTTTCTGCTTCTTTTACCCACTCTTCAGAGTAGTTATTGCCATTAAAAATGATACGTTTGTGATTTTTGATGGTCGTACGAACCAAATCACTCAATGCAGATTGGAAATCGTCTGCTTGTTCCAATTCATCTGCAAATTCACAAAGAACATCGCCGATTGCGGTGTTTAAAATAAAGTTTGTGCAGGCAATAGATGCAGAAGATCCTAACATTCTAAACTCAAACTTGTTGCCGGTAAAGGCAAACGGAGAAGTTCGATTTCTGTCCGTAGTATCTTTTGCAAAAGAGGGAAGCCCATCCACACCTACTTCCATGTAGGAAGTTTTTTGTGCTTGATATACGCTGCCATCTTCAATACATTGCAGAATTTCGGTTAATTCATCTCCCAAAAAGATTGAAATAATAGCAGGTGGGGCTTCGTTAGAACCCAAACGGTGATCATTTCCGGCAGAAGCCGCAGAAAGTCGAATTAAATCTTGGTGTTCATCAACAGCTTTGATGATTGCCACTAAGAATAGTAAGAATTGCGCATTGTCTCTTGGAGATGCTCCCGGCTCTAATAAATTTACGCCGGTATCTGTGGCCATAGACCAGTTATTGTGTTTTCCGCTGCCGTTTACACCTTTAAATGGTTTTTCGTGCAGCAAACATGCAAGATTATGTTTTGCAGCAATTCTTTTCATAACCTCCATAATTAATTGATTATGGTCGGTTGCGACATTACTGGTTGTGAACAACGGAGCCATTTCATGTTGACCGGGAGCTGCCTCATTGTGCTTTGTTTTAGATGGAATACCAAGTTTCCAAAGTTCTTCATCTAAATCTTTCATGTAAGCGGAAACTCTTGGTTTAATTACACCAAAGTAATGGTCTTCCAGTTCCTGACCTTTTGGTGGCCTGGCTCCCAAAAGAGTTCGACCGGTATACAAAAGGTCTTTCCGTTGATTATAAACAGATTTGTCAATTAAAAAATATTCCTGTTCGGCGCCTACAGTCGTTAATACATGCTTTGCGCCGGTTGGATTGCCAAATAGATTTAAAATACGCATTGCTTGCTTATCCATAACATCCATTGAACGCAGCAATGGTGTTTTTTTGTCTAAAGCTTCTCCTCCATAGGAGCAAAATGCGGTTGGTATACATAAAGAGCCGTCTTTGATAAACGCATTTGAAGTTGGGTCCCAAGCAGTATAACCGCGTGCCTCAAAGGTAGCGCGTAAACCGCCGGACGGAAAACTGGAAGCATCCGGTTCACCTTTAATCAGTTCTTTGCCGGAGAACTCCATAATGACTTTACTGTTATCAATAGGAGTCAAAAAGCTGTCATGCTTTTCGGCAGTAATACCGGTCATTGGCTGGAACCAGTGTGTGTAGTGTGTTGCACCATGTTCCAAGGCCCAATTTTTCATAGCATTTGCGACAGAATTGGCCACGTGAATATCAAGTGGTAATCCGTCTTCACGGGTCTTTTTTAAAGATTTATAAATCTCTTTTGGCAATCTGGCACGCATAATATCATCATTAAATACCAGCGCTCCAAACATCTCAGGAACTTTGCACATAGATTTCACCTCGTCCATAAGAGTCAAGGAATAACTCCGTTCACTTCCTTCCGTAAATATGTAGTTATAACCAAAAAAGAGCACTATAGTGTTTTTCTACTACAGAACTCTTACTTTGCTTATAGGTTTTATTATAAGATAGACATAGAAGAAAGTCAATGGTTTGCCCGTACTTTGGCTTATTTATCTATGTTATAAAATAATTTAAGAATTTAAGTTAAAAGCAACAAAAGTTTGACATGGATATCCATAATCTTTTAGATTTATTATGCAGATGCCATAGAAGGAAGCATGGACCCTGTTCGGATTAATCGCTTTCTTAAAGTTTGTAAACGGAAGCGGTTATAGCGTTGAATTGCAGTGCAGGGCATATTGATTAGTAAAACAAAAAAAGTAAAGAATAAGCTGTATCCCGGAGGATTTGCTAAAAATGTAAAGATAATGGAAAGACCCTGTGTTTCATGCGTCCATTCGGCCCTGCAAGTTTCTGCAATAAATTCATTTAGATATTCAACTGAAACATTGTTTGACATGTGCTCTTTGGAAAAACCGTCTTTTCCTGTAAATTGCGGTACATGCTCTTTCCATACATTTATTTTTAATGTTTGTTTATAAAATTTTCCGTTTCTCTCAAATTTCTTCATTTGATATCTTGATTTATTTTCATCAAATGATGATTGAGGTAACTTTACGCAAATTGCAAATATGATAAAGTGATAAGCACTTACGATAATAATATTCCAAAAAAACATATTAAATATTTCGGGAGCTGTTGAGGCGCGAAAAAGCATAGTATACCCCTTTTCTTTTTATATTCATCTTCAATTTTACCATTATAACAAATAATATATTGAAACTGTGAATTCTATGCGATGATTATGTGAATATTTTCGATGTAGTCCTCTAATATATCATCCATTGTAGTAAAATATTCTAATTCACAATTTCTATTGATAATAAAGGAGGACCGGTGTGAAAAAGTTTGCGGCAATATCATTTGCTTTGTTCATCTATACAATAATGCTGATAAGTCCTTGTTATGTCTTTGCGCAAGATACGGAAGATTATTTCTCCTTTACTGCATCAAAGGAAGATGTTTTGATGAATGATGAAATTCGTATTACGGTGACTGCCAACGAATTGGGCATGAATGAATCCATTGCGGGGTTTCGATTAAACGTAGAATATGATTCTTCAAAACTTACCTTAAAAAGAGTGGATACATCATCGCAGATTGAAAGCGGTACCTTCCGCTACCATATAGCTGGAGATACTATGACAGGAATTTACGTTTGTGACGGAACAGCAGCCCCGCAATTGACCGGTGAATGTATGACATTAATATTCCGCGTCAATGATGATGCAATTTTTGGAGAGACATCAGTTTCAGCTCAAATTGATCAAGTGGTAGATTGGACTGCAAAACAGCTGCCGTCTGTTTCCAGCCTTACTTCTGTATTCCGCATAACGCCTGAGTTTACAAAAGAGGCTGTTTTAACAAAACTGGTTCCAAGTCAAGGAACGCTAGAACCAGAGTTTGATCCTTATATTCAGGAATATTCTTTGCAAGTAGGACCGGAAGTAGAACAAATATTATTTGAATTAGAAGCTGCTGATGGAGGAACTGCAAGAGTAAACAGAAAGAATTTAGGAAAACAAGGTTCTACGACACAGTTTATTATTACTGTTACATCTTCAGATAAAAAGAATAAAAGCCAATATACAGTAAATGTGACACGTGGTGAAAAAATAAAAGAAGAAAGTAACAGTAAAAGCAGCACTTCCGGTCGGGGTAAAACAAGTGGATTAGCCAAACAAACTACCGAAGAAGGTATTGATGACGAAACGTTACATACAGATACCATATTTTACGGTGATAGAAATTTATATATTGTTGGGAATCAAATGCCTTCTTATTTTGTGTATATAATAGTAGGTGGTTTAGGCGTTTGCATGATTGGAATCGTTATTATAGTTCTGGTGGTGCGTAAAAAGAAGAAATAATAAGTTGATTTTAGTACTTTGATTAGTTAAAGATAGAATATTGTAATACGATTTTTAAAAGATATTAAGATTTTCTATTGACTTATACTATATATTCATATATAATACTAATTGCGCCTAACGTAATGGCACAATTAAATATCGCGGGATGGAGCAGTTCGGTAGCTCGTCGGGCTCATAACCCGAAGGTCGTTGGTTCAAATCCAGCTCCCGCAACCAAGTTAAAAGCTGCATTTCAATTCTGAAATGCAGCTTTTTTATGAAAATTGTGCGATAACTTGTTCCGTAATACCACTATGTGGAAAGATATCTAAAGTCGCCCAACCGTTATTCTTGTTTAGTTCTAATTATATCGGATTTAGTTTCTAAGTAATCAGAAAAATAAAGTAAACAATGATTTGAAGAAGAAAAGACCCATGAACGAAAAGTTAGCCTTAAACTTTGAGAAAGAAATGAGAGAAATGTACAAACATGCGAAGGAGAAATACAAGTGTAACTCTGCACGGTTTTTACAAATGATCAATCAATATGATGGGGGAAGAGCAACAAAGGGATTAATCAAGAATCGCTGAGATACAGGTGAGTTATCTGATGGATTTACAAATTTTTGCATTATAAATCGGTCAGATTTAACTATGAAATATATTGTTCAAAAGCCAGAATGTAGTGGCTTTTTACTCTGGAGGAAATACAATATTGCAGAAAAATATTGGGAAATTAAAGAGCGTTATCCGTGATATTTAATATAAAATGGATATTTGAGAGTAGCATCTAAAGTATCAATTTCCTCCAAATTCTCCGGTTACTTAATTAAAGCGGTTGTTTTTATCTATGGTAAATAAGCTTATCCATTAAAGGAAAGAGGAAATGAATTCTAGTCATTTTCTCTTTCCTTTAAATTCGGTTTTATAAAGATTGTTTATATTAATTTGATTGGAAGCATAAAACTGTACTTATTCTTCTATGTCCATTTCGTTAAATTTAGCTACTTGGTAAGTTGTGCTGGCAGGAGAAACATTTTTTAATTTTTTATTATATCCAAATGTGCTTTTTTGATAATATAAAGGAACACTGATTGCTTGCTCTTGTATATACGTAAATAAATCATCGTATTGTTTTTGTCTTTCCGTTTCATCTGTAGTCATAAGAACATTGTCTATCATACTTTGTAATGTTTCATCATTCCATGCAGCAGGAAGGGTTCCGTCCTTGGAAGTATACATATCCATTAAAAAGCCATGTGGATTCCATGCATCGGCATAGGTACGATAAATGACCAAATCGTAGTTTTTACCTGTCCAAATTTCATCATAATATGCATTTTGCTCCATTAAGTTTAAATCAATTTGTATTCCGACCTCTTTATATTGTTCTTTTAAAAATTCGCAAACCGGTTTAAAATCCGGATATTCTGTGTTCTGGAGCAAGAGTTTAAAAGAAAGATTTTGCCCGTTTTTATCTACATATCCATCTCCGTTGGTATCTTCGTATCCGGCTTCCTTTAAAAGCTCGCGTGCTTTATTTGGGTCATATGCATATCCTGGGCTGTTTTCATCGGTTACATAAGGCACCACAGAGGCGTTAAACATACCTTTGGCTGCAATTCCGTTTCCATCCAATAAATCGTTTGCAATTTCATCTTTATCTACTGCATAATTTAATGCCAAACGAATATTTTTATCTTGTAAAACTTTATTTTCATAGTTAAACATTAAATGGAATCCGCGACTTCCTTTTGTTTCCATGAAGGAGATATTATTATTTGCTTCCAATAATTCAATATCCTGTGCTTGCAAACTTTCGGCGCTGAAATCAACCTCTCCGTTTTGAAGAGCCATAACTCTGGCATCGGCATCTTTTATTACTTTCAAAACCAATTTATCTACTTTTGGTTTTTCTCCCCAATAATAGGGATTCGGAACCAAAACGGTTTGTACACCGTCTTCACATCTTTCTATCATCCAAGGGCCGGTTCCGATTGGCGTTTGAAATTCTGCATTTTCATCACCGGCTGGTGATACAGAGGTAGGGCTCATCATACGGCAAGGTCTTGTATAAGTTAGCTCTGATAAATAGGGGTAATAATTTTTGTTAAAAGTCATTTTTACAGTATAATCGTCGATTTTTTCAATATTGGTCATATTGGTATAAATGCTGATAGAAGCGGTGGAGGGCTTATCTTTCCAGCGTTTTACGTTGAATAAAACAGAATCGGCATTAAAATCGGTCCCATCAGAAAATTTTACACCTTTACGCAAATGAAAGGTATATTCTGTGCCGTCAGGGCTGATATCCCAACTTTCGGCAAGACCGGGTTCATAACTTCCATCTTCTCCGTAATTGACCAGTGGATCATAGATGAGTTCATAGTTTAAATAAGTAATACTTTTTCTGCTGTCAGTCTGGTCCAATAAACTTTCTTGGTTACCTTTTGATATAGCAATGGTAATTACTTTTTCCCGATTAGATGTTGAAGCTGTGGTTTGCTCTGTTCCGCAGCCTGTAAATAGGGCCACTGTAGTAAAACAAACAACGACCATGCATATATAGCTGATTATTTTTTTGTATTTCATTTTACTTCTCCTTGTATTTTTGGTATGGGACATGACATGCAATAAAATGTCCAGGCGCCATTTCTCGTAGTTGAGGTTGTATTTTTTTGCAGATGTCTTTACGGTGTGTACAACGATTTTGAAATACACATCCTTGTGTGGAGGGCTCGTCCCAGCCTTTGGGAAAAGAAATATGTCTTTCTTTACGCAAAAAAGGGCTTGTCACGGGAACTGCCGCAAATAACTCTTTTGAGTACGGATGACATACAGTCTGTTCCAAATGTTCTGTTGTTTCTAATTTTTCTACAATCACACCGCGATACATGATGATTGCTTTATTGCAAACATATTTTACTGTGGATAAATCATGAGAAATAAATAAGTAGGAAAGATGATATTGTTTTTTTAAATCATTAAGTAAATTTAAAATTTGTGTTCTTAGAGAAAAATCCAGACTGGATACTACTTCATCACAGACAATTAGCTGAGGATGAAGTATAATACCGCGTGCAATGTTAGCGCGTTGTCTCTGACCACCGCTTAATTCTTTTGGTAAACGCTGATAAAATGATTCGGATAATCCAACTTGTTCCATACATTCGGTCACCTGTTTTTTTGCCTGTGCCTTTGTGCATAATTTATAGTTCAAGAGCGGCTCTGCAATGCTTGTGCCAATACTTTGCAAGGGATGAAACGTAGAGGTGCTGTTCTGATATATCATTTGTATATCTTTGCGCAATGCTTTTCGTTTACGTGGAGAAAGATTTTGAATCGCTGTTTGTTTCCACATGATTTCCCCGCTGTCCGGTTGTAAAAGACCGGCGATTATTTTGCCAAGTGTGCTTTTTCCGCACCCGCTTTCTCCGATAAGGGCAATACTGTCTCCTTTATTGAGAGATAGAGAAATATCGTTTAAAACAGTTTGCTTTTTCCGTTTAAAAGAAGAATTTACATTATATGTTTTTGTAATATGGTTGATTTGTAATAACATGATTTCTTCCCTTTATAAAATAGAATTTAACAATTCTTTAGTATATGGATGTTTCGGTTCCGAGAATAATGAAAAAACATCGTTATGTTCCACAATCTCGCCATGGTGCATTACATATACATCGTCGGCTATTTCCGCAACAATTCCTAAATCATGTGTGATAAACAACACGCCCATATTATATTCTTTACACATGTGCTGTATTTGTTGCAAAATTTGACATTGTATGGTTACATCCAAGGCAGTGGTAGGTTCATCTGCAATTAGTAAAGTTGGTTTTAAACAGATTGCAATGGCTATCATAACACGCTGACACATGCCTCCTGAAAGTTCGAATGGATATTTTTTTAGAATATTCCTCGGTTCAGGCAGACCTACTTGCTTCAGTAATGCAATGGATTTTTGTTTTGCTTGTTTTTTATTCAATTTTTGTGTCAATCTTAGTGTTTGATAAATTTGTTCCCCAATTTTCAATAAAGGATTGAGTGATTCCATGGGTTCTTGAAATATCATACCAAGATGTTTCCCTCTATATGTCCGCAAAGATTTTCCTTTTAGCTTGTTGATGTCTTGATTTTGCAAATATATTTGTCCGCTTGTCATGGTTCCGTTGCTGTCTAAAATACCGGCAATAGCCATTGCTGTTGCAGATTTTCCGCTGCCGCTTTGACCGATTAGAGCAGTTATTTTTCCTTTGTGTACCTCGATGGAGATGTCCTTGACAGCTTGTACACATCCTTTTTCTGTTGTAAATTGAACAGAAATATTTTTGGCTTGTAATACCGTAGAAGTGTAATTCATGTGCTGTCTCTCCTTTTCAAAAGTGATTTTAAACCCGAACCAAATAAGCTAAAGCCCATTACCGTAATTGCAATAAAAAGACCGGGATATAGCATTAGCTGAGGGTATAATTGGACATAGTCTTTATAATCATTCATCATAACGCCCCATTCCGGCGTTGGCGGCTGGGCTCCTAAACCAATGAAAGAGAATCCGGCAATGGACAAAATGATAATTCCTACTTCAAGAGCTGCTAACACACATAGGGGAGATAACATATTTTTTAAAATATAACGCAGCAAAATTTTTATGGTGCTGCATCCGCTTCCTTTGGCAGCCAGTATAAATTCTTTTTCTTTTATTTCAAGTGTCATTCCTCGAATGAGACGCGTATAGCTTGCCCACCAAACACAAGAAAGTGCAAGAATAAGATTTTGAGCGCTGGGACCTAATAAACCTGCGACAGCCAAAGCAACAATTGTGCTGGGAAAAGCCATAACTGCATCAGCAATTCCCATGACAATCAGGTCAAACTTGCCTCCGATGTAGCCGCACAATAAGCCTAGCGGAATACTGATGGCCAACATGATGGCTAATAAAATACCGGCATAAGTCAACGAATAACGTGCTCCATATAATACGCGGGAAAAGATACAGCGCCCAAGATTATCTGTGCCAAACGGATAATCCGGGCTGGCGGCAGCCATTTTATTTTGTATATTTATTTCCAAAGGATCATGTGGGCTTATAACAGGAGCAAATATTGCCAATATGATCATAAGAATAATGAGAGATAATCCAAAGAAAATTCCGAATTTTTCAAGTTTTTGTGATATATGAATTGTTTTTGTTTTCATAATGCCAGCCTATCTTAATGTAATACGGGGATCGATATATGCATACAAAAGGTCTACCAACAAATTTAAAATTACAATGGTAAATGAAATCAGAAGTACAAATGCCTGAATTACAGGAATGTCTTTGTCTTTAATAGACTCCATTACATAAAATCCAATTCCGTTTATGGAAAAGACGCTTTCTATAATTACGGTACCCCCTAGAAAAGTACCAAATGTAATACCAAGCTTTGTTAGAAGAGGAATAAAAGCATTTTTGAGAGCATGCTGCATAATAATGCGAAATGGGTTGATTCCCCGTACTTTTGCTGCTTTAATGTAAGGTTTTTCTAATACATCAATCATGTTATCCCGTAAAAGACCAATATATTGCCCGGTATAACCTAATGCAATAGACAGGGCGGGTACCCATATCCATATACCAACAGCTCCCCCTATAATGTTCATGCTGTGCAAAACAATTCCAAATAAAATTAATAGTCCCAATCCCAGCCAAAAAGCAGGTACACAAACGGTAAAGACGGAAAATATTTGGATTACATGGTCTAACCAAGTATTTTTGCGTATAGCAGCTAATATGCCCAAAGGAATACTGATAAGCAAAACTATAATAATACCTAGAATCGCAATTCCCAAAGTAACAGGTACACGATTCAACAATTCCCAGATGACAGGTTTGGAACTTACATAGGAATTACCGAAATTGAATCTGAGTACATTTCCCAGCCATTGAAAATACTGTACTATTTTTGGTTGATCCAGCCCAAGTTCTTGCTGCAGTAATTGGACAGACTCTTCAGACGGATTGCCCGTTGAACCTTGTAACATAACCCTTGCCGGGTCACCTGCAGTACAATCTACTAAAATAAAGGTGGCTACAGATACCAGTAATAAAATTGGAATCATGAATAAAAGTTTTTTTAATAAATACCTATATGTTTGCAAAGTAAATCTCCTTGAAATAGCTATACCTTTTGTGCGACGATTTGAAACAAAGGGATATGTTCGTATTTCATTTGGTCTTGGATATTATACACCACAGCATTTAAACATGGTTGTATTTGTATTATTTCAAATCCTAACTGCGGCAATGTTTCTTCATCCCATTTTGGACGTTGTATTCGGGCCAAAGGCATATCTTTATAATAGTCCAGTACTTTGGGATTATTGCCTTGATACGCACATTCGGAAGGACGTGCTTCATTTTCTTTGCACCCTTGCATTACTTTTTTATAAAGTGAGGGTTCAAACTGATGCAAATGCCAATTGGCATCAAAAATCACAAGTTTTCCGCCCGGTTTTAACACATGATGCCATTGTTTGAATGCATGTATGGGGTCATATAAAGTCCATGTTACATTACGGCTTACAATCATATCAAAGCTTTCGGGCTGAAATGATAATAAATGGCTGTCCATTTGATAAAATTTGGGATAGACATGGTGCATATCAGCATTTATTTTTGCTTCTTCCAACATATTTTTTGCACAGTCTATTGCGGTAACATTATGGCCGGCCATTGATAAAATAGTTGCAAAATAGCCGGGGCCGGTACCTACATCCAAAATTTCTAAGGGTTTGTCAGTTAACACTATATGATGTAGTATCAGATTTTGCCATGTTTCCACTACTTTTGTATCAAAATCTTGCTGGATTCCATCGCTGTAACCTTTTGCTGAGTGTTCCCAACGTTCTTGTATCGATTCTTTGATATCATGCTTCATAATTTTGTTTCCTCCAATCAAATCAATACAAAGCTTTGTATAACCACATTATTGCGATAAATTCAAATAGAAACAATCATTTTTTGACTAATTTTTATCATCAGAATGAAATACTTTATTTTTTACTGTTGACATATCTAACATTTTGTTCCACTTTTTCTTCTAACGGAACTTAACAATAAAAAATAAATAAGACAAGGCGGCAATGGACATAAAGTTCCATTGCCGCCTTACAGAGAGGATGAATATATCTAACAAAGAATCGTGTAATATGATTGTTTTGAAAGATGGCTGAAAATAATATATTTATGAATGTTCTTTATCATAAAAAGAAACGATGTTATCTTTCACATGTAATGCATAGAAAATTTGGTCTAAGGATAAAAAAGATTGAGAAAGCTTTTCAAAATTATTTTCCTTTATTCCATCTAAAGCGGCGTGAACCACAGCTTGAGATAGAAACGATGCCATTTGTTTTTGCTGTAAATTCTCTTCCCAATGTTGAGATTTGCTGATACATTGCTGTATCCATATTTGTGTTTGTTTTTCAAATTTAGGAATAAAGATGGGGTCCCCATATTCGGAGGTAATATTTTGAATTTTATCTTTTGAGTGGTAGATACATGCTGCTACATTTTGCAGTACATTCTCGCGCAACCCTTGTCCACTATCGGTATAAAATAACTCCTGAGAGGATGCAATATCATTTAATACATCATGACCTATACTATGCCAAACATCGCTTAAACATCCAAAATTACGGTAAAACACTGTTCGAGAGACGCCCGAATAACTTGCCAAATCTTTTACTTTTATGTTGTCTGCCGTAACATGTCTGCTAAGTTCCCACAAAGAATTTTTAATATAATTTCTTGATTGAGTGCGATGCAATGATCTCGCCTCCATCCGCTTATATTTCGTTGTTTTATTTTATTATAACAAATTAAGATAAACCGTTTCAATGAAGTACTCGACTAAAATTTCTCACCTTCTCTCCATATCATAATCATAAAGCAGATTGTTATGTTTTTATAGGCAAGATACAATAATATTTTGATATAAGGTTAGTCTAAAATTGTGTAAAGGATAAGGGGTATCCATAAACAAGGTATTGCTTTCTGATAAAACAAAAATATTTTATTTTTCATTGAAGAAAAAAGAAATATACAAAAGTGGGATTTTATAATTATATATATTTATATGGAGAAAATGTACAAGATATAGTGCGTTATATGTTGTGAATAACACTGAAAATAAAATAGGGTATTACATCAGGTCCCAAAATATGTATACAATAAATATCAATGCAAAATGTAAAATGGAGGTATCTATAATGCCACAGAATAAAAGGGAAGATTTAATTTATTCGGTGCCGCTGGTTTTTATTATGACCATTTGGATGTGTACTTAATAATATGGCTATTGTTTACGGGGGACTATCCTTAGAAGTGTTACAGGAGGCTTGGTTGGCGTTTCCGCTTGCATACTTGGTAGCGTTTTTATTCCAAAAATTCATTGTTTCCAAATTTGCAGAGAGGTTTGCATTTCGTTTTCTTGTAAAGCCAACAAGTAAATCATGGAAAATTATTATATCAATTACATGCTGCACTATTTTACCTATGGTCATTCTTATGTCTGTCTTTGGTGCAATTGAATCTTGTATGGCAACAGGGAAATGGAGTACCATTGGATGGCAATATTTAATGATTTTTCCCAGAAACTTAGCAATGGCTTTGCCGTTTCAGTTATTGATTGTAGGTCCGCTATTACGATTTATTTTTTGTAAACTATTTCCGGAAGAAAAAATACTGGCTTAATAAAAATTTTTCTAACATAATGTTTATAAATTAACCTTTGAGTTACATATATTTATTCCTATTTTGATGTGCAGTAAGTATTGAATTCTTGACTTTAGTATGATAAACTAAGGGTACATTTTATAGATGTAAAAATGGAGGATGATTTATTATGGCTATTAAAGAAGTAACACTTTCTCAAGACATTGAAAATGAAACAGGAAGATACAATGAAAAGACCGGTTGGGTAAGATTGTACTTTAATACAGACAATGGTTATATTTGGGCTGAGGATACCAATGATTGTCCAAAAGCAAATCATACTACATATGATATGAATAAAAATATTGTTACAGTATTTGAAAAAGGAAAAGACGGCAGCTGTGGTTGTTGCTGTGGGGGTACAGTAACTGCTGAAGATGTAGTTAAAAAATGTAACGAAATTTTAGCTTCTCTATAATTGAATTAAAAAGAGGACGAGGTATTATCTTCGTCCTTTTTTTTATTGTGCTGATACAATTTGCTGTTTTAGCAGCAGTAGATCACTGGTGTCTATCAGTTCATCACTGTTCATATCGCAGGCCAGCAACTGAATATCGGATAATGTTTCAGAGCCGTTTAATTGGTCATAAAGTAACTGCACATCTCTAGAATTAACAGTGCCGGTTCCGTTAATATCTCCTTTTACTATAATGGTGAGCTTGTCTACAATTGAGCCGTCAATTTCAAGAGCAACTGTATAGCTTGTGCCAAGATTTCCGCTGTTTATAGTAGTACCGCTTAGATTTTTCATAATAATGGTATCTTTTGTCGAGTTTAAACTGTCTCGTAACACAGCAAATGTAGTGGCTGGAGGTAAGAAAATAGTATTGTTGCTGCGATCTATTAAGAATGTATCGCTCTCCAGTTGATAAGGATAATTGGAAGAGGAGGAATCAGAGTGAGAGGATTGGTCATTTTCGTGGTCACTTTCATTTGTTGTACTGGAGACAGAATCAAATTCTGAAGAATTAGGTTCAGAACTGTCAGGTGTATTTTCTATACGGCTAAGTTCGGATAGCGTAATAAAATAAAGCGAATCTTCCTGCTTTAATAAAATACCTGTGTCTTTTGCATTTGTCGCCATTGCGATACATTCTCCTTTTATTTGATAACGGTTTTGCATGGTTCCATTAAAGTCCAATTCCTCTAAATATTCTTTTGATGCAGGAGAAACTAAAATATTGGTATCCGTAAGAGGACATGCATTTGTATAACAAGTGTCGCTCAATAAAGTAAATAATGAAGCTTGTTCTGTGTGCAATTGATATAAGTAACCGTTACGATCACATAGTATGTCATTTGTAAGTGTATGAGGAGAAAAGGATGGTATATCCGTATCTGTTTGGTGTAAGTTAAAATGATAAGGCAGTCCTTGGGAGATAGATGCAGTATACACATCTGTATTATCCTTTAATGCGACATAAAGAATGCCATCCGGAGAGGTACATAATTTGTCTAAAGATGCTTCAAACGTGTTTAGGAGGATTGGCTGAGCTGAAGTTTTCTCTGATACATTGGTATAAGCGAGTAGACTATGTCTGTCCCAGTAGTCAATACCATATATGGTTCCGTCTTGAGAGGTTGTGAAGGAATATAAAGCTGTACTTAATTCTGTAGTTTGATAATTTGTAACGGATGTATCAGATAATTGATAAGTAATAATAGATGATTTATGCTCCGAATCTGACATTAAAATATATAAATAATCAGCGGAATAACAAACCTCATTGTATTTTCTGTTAAATGTTTGTTCCTGCAAAATATATCCTTGTTCACTTAACAAAGCAACATAAGTGCTCTGCTCTTGATTTTGAATTAAAAAATAACCTTCGTCTTTTTTGGGAATCAATTTTGTGGAAGAGCCGACTGAAATATTCAGCTTTGTACCTGTAGGTGTATTCATAGAAATTCCAATTAATGTTGCTCCGCATAATAAACTTGCAATTGATAATAACGCAATTATAAGAAGTAAATAATATTTTTTCGTTCGGCTATTCTTTTTCATACATCTCACCCTTTAAATACAAAATTTGCCATATTGCTATTCTAATATAAGCTAATTGTTAAGATAAATAACATAAAGTGTGAAATTATTTCATTGATTTGTAAATAAAATACAAACTTACTTTTTTAGTTGAAAATGGTTGAAATTGTTGAATATCAGCACATAATAGACGAAATAGTATTTTAAAATTTATTTTGTTTAAAAAGGGTTATGTTTTTTTATATCATTTATGTAAAGTTTTACCTCCTTTTTCAACACTTAAGTAATTCAATATTGTAATAAAATAAAAAATAACAAGATATATGCTTTTTCTGTTTTGTTTTCCGCATATATGGCAGTATTGGTATTTTCTACACATTTTTAGTATAGTTTTGATTGTGTTTTTGTTTGCAATTACGTATGATAATAGTGAAAATATTTCACGAGGCTTGTTTTATCATTAAGCTTGAAAATAGGAGAATGTGAATGAGAAGATTATTTGGGAGAGTTGTGGTTGAACACGGAAAATGTATTTTAAAGTATTACTTAACAGGAAGCAGGAAAGAAGGTTACTCCATTACAATACTGCAAGAGAAAGAAAATGAGACACTTTGCTCTAAATGTGAACAAATAACCAGAAGCACAATTGATGCAAAGCGTTTATGTTATAAGTTGGTGAGAGGAATTGTGTTTCCTGAACAACTGGAAGAGATTGTAAGAGATCAAATTTAAAAATTTAATACAAAAAAGCAAAGTTACGTGAAATATTTCAAAAGCACTATGAACCTCATAGTGCTTTTGCCTTTCATATCATAACTATATTTTTAAAATTTACTATAGTATACATATAATCGGAATATTAATTATGAACTTTTTTAGAACTTTCTAAAAGGAATTTAACATAGATTTAACATTAGAGAATTAAAATAGAACAGACATAAAATGATTGGTTGGAGGTTAAACAAGGATGAAGAAATTTTTATCCCTGCTTACCATAATAATATTAGTAGCTTCAGTTGGTTTACTTACAGGCTGCGGTCCTGAAATTGTAGGAACCAAATTATCTGAAAGCCAGGATATGAGTGGAACAGTTGCAGGTAAATTAACATTAAACGGTTCTACTTCTATGACAAGAGTGTGCCAAGCTTTGGGAGAGGCATTCAGCGAAAAATATCCCGGCGTTTCTGTAGAAAAAAGCGGAACCGGTTCCGGTGATGCGCCAAACTCTGTACGTTCGGGTATTGCTTTAATTGGAGATATGTCCAGAGATTTAAAAGAAAGTGAAAATCCGGATGAATTTGAGATAAAGCAAATTGCGATTGACGGCATTGCCATTGCGGTGCATAAAGACAATCCGGTGCAGGATTTGACAACAGAACAAATTGAAAAGATTTTTACAGGTGATATTACAAACTGGAGTGAGCTTGGCGGTCAAGATAAAGCAATTACTACATTGGGAAGAGAGGCTGCTTCCGGAACCAGAGACGGATTTGAATCTATTTTCAGCATAGAATCTCCGGTATATGCGGCAGAGCTTTCTTCAACCGGTGAAATTGTTACAAAAATATCCAGTGATATTTCAGCAATTGGATACGTTTCGTTGGAATCTTTGAACGACAGCGTTGTAGCATGTAAAGTAGACGGCGTCGAGGCAACGGAAGAAAATATAGAAAACGGTACTTATACCGTACAGCGTCCGTTTATTCAAATTTATAAAAAGGGAACAGACAGTGCGTTGATTAATGCATGGTTTGAATTTATAGAATCTTCAGAAGGACAGCAAATTATTAAAGATGTTGGTTTAATTGGCACGGCCAATAAAAACGGGTAATGCATAACCGTAAGTTGGAAGAAGGAATTGGTGGAGTAATGGGTATTTCAATGAATGACCTTACGGCTCAAAAAAAGTTGGAAAAAGTGAATTTGATTAAGCGCATCATTACAATGGTGTTCGGTGTCGGCTCAGTTGTCATGTTTTTCCTGCCGTATGCACAGTTTGTATTTAAGGATACAAAATATGTAACCAGTGGTTTAGATTTATTAATTGCAAGTGGATTCCGTGTGGAAACCGGTACAACCAGCGCCCTAATCGGTATTCCTGTTTTGATTAGAATTGCAGTCATTGCCGGCGCTGTATTTGCATTGGCAGGTACCGTTCTCATTTTCTTTAAACGTCCTGTGTTGTCGGGACTATCGTTTATTATTTCTGCAATTACACCGCTTGTGGTATTAATTTCAACAGCAAGCATTCAATCTGACGTTACTGCTTTAAACATTAGTCACGTTACAGTTGGTTATATGGTTCCGTTTATTTATGTTTTGGTAGCGGGGCTGGTTTGTGCGGTACTTTCTCTCTCCACACAGGGTGTTGAGAAATTGGCCAGAGCCATTTTCCTTACGTTTGCATGCGTATCTATTGCGGCAGTATTAACCATCACAGTGTACATTTTCTCAGCAGGTATTCCCGCTATGGCAGAGATAGGTGTTTTCAAGTTCTTATTCGGTACCACTTGGGACGCCTCTACCAATCAGTTTGGTATTTTGCCTTTAATCTTAGCTTCTATCTGCGGTACTGTTGGCGCAATTATCATAGGCGTTCCAATTGGTATTTTAACTGCAGTATTTTTGACTGAAATTGCAAGACCAAGAGTTGCGAAAATTATTCATCCGGCAATTGAATTGTTAGCAGGTATCCCGTCGGTTGTATACGGTTTCTTTGGCATGCTTGTGATTGTTCCCGCAATCAGAGCCATGTTCCCGGGTCAAACCATTGGTGACAGTTTGCTGGCGGCAATTATCATTTTGGCGATTATGGTAATACCAACCATTGTAAACGTTACTGAGAATGCACTCAGAGCTGTGCCAAAGTCTTACAGAGAAGCTTCATTGGGGCTGGGAGCCACACCAATCAGAACCATTTTTAAAGTAACCATTCCGGCAGCAAGGTCAGGTATTTTGTCAGGCGTTATTCTGGGTGTTGGCAGAGCAATTGGTGAAACTATGGCTGTGATTATGGTCGCAGGTAACGTTGCCAATATGCCGACCTTATTGGGTACCACAAGATTTTTAACAACCGGTATTGCAATGGAAATGTCTTATGCGTCCGGTCTGCATCGTCAGGCATTATTTGCAATCGGTTTGGTGCTATTTATCTTTATTATGATTGTAAATATCTCCTTCACAATTATTTCAAGGAAAGGAGCGAAAGTGAATGTCAAGTAATGCTGCGGCTGTATCTCCAGATACAGCACAGAATCCGGAACCTCATAAACCGCAATCGTTATATCAGAAAAAAAGACATACTTCTGATATCGTATTAAGAATTGTCATTTACACCGCAACTGCTATTACAGTAGCGGCTTTGATTGGAATTATCGGTTATATTTTATGGAATGGTATTCCGCATATCACATGGTCATTCCTTTCTTCACCGTATTCGGAAACAAGGGCAAGTATGAAGGGTATTCTGCCCATGATTATCAATACCTTATATATTGTAGTCATTACCTTGTTGATATCGGCTCCGATTGGTATTTCCGCGGCAATTTATTTGACGCAATATGCAAAGCAAGGAAAACTTGTTCGCGCAATTCGTTTTACCACAGAAGTTCTTTCCGGCATTCCATCTATCATATTTGGTCTGTTCGGTTATACGGTATTCTGTATTTTGTTCAGACTGCAAACATCTATCATTGCCGGTTGCTTAACTATGGCCATTTGTGTGCTTCCGACTATCATTCGTACAACCGAGGAAGCTTTACTGGCAGTTCCGGGTTCCTATAAAGAAGGTGCTTTGGCACTGGGAGCCGGAAAATTCCGTGTTATTATGGGAATTGTTTTGCCTTGCGCTATGCCGGGCGTATTGACAGCGGTTATTTTGGCAATGGGTCGTATTGTTGGTGAATCTGCTGCATTGCTGTTTACTTCAGGTTTATCCTACAATATGCCAAGCGGTTTCTTTTCTCAAATTATGTCCAGTGGACGTACACTTACATTGCATTTGTATCAAACAGCAAGAGAGGCGGCTTCTCCGGATGCATTGAACGTTGCCTTTGCAACAGCTTCTGTTTTATTAATTTTCATCTTTATATTAAACCGTTTGGCAAGCTTGCTTTCTAAGGTATTAAAGAAAGGATAGTAGCACATGAGTAGTACAGAAATCAATCCCAACGCAAAAGTTTCCGTTAGAGACTTGAATCTATATTACGGCGATTTTCATGCATTAAAAGGTCTAAATATTGATATTCCGGCAAACAAAGTAACTGCGTTTATCGGTCCTTCCGGCTGCGGTAAATCTACTTGTTTGAAAACACTAAACCGTATGAACGATTTGGTAGACGGTTGTAAAATTACAGGTAAAATTACCATTGATGGGGAGGATATCTACGACCCTCGTACAGATATCAATCTGTTAAGAAAACGCGCAGGAATGGTATTCCAGAAAGCGAATCCATTTCCAATGTCTATTTATGATAATATTGCCTATGGTCCAAGGGTACACGGTATCAAAGCAAAATCTAAGCTGGACGAAATTGTAGAAAGTTCTCTTCGCAGTGCAGCGCTATGGGATGAGGTAAAAGACCGTTTGAAAAAATCTGCCTTGGGTATGTCCGGCGGACAGCAGCAGCGTTTGTGTATTGCACGTGCATTGGCTGTAGAGCCCGATATTATTTTGATGGATGAGCCAACCTCCGCTTTGGACCCAATTTCTACTTTGAAAATTGAGGATTTGATGGATGATTTGCGCGAAAAATATACGGTTATTATCGTAACCCATAATATGCAACAAGCTGCACGTATTGCGGATAAAACAGCGTTCTTCCTAACAGGAGAAATTGTGGAATATACAGATACACAAACTATGTTCAATAATCCAAAAGACGAAAGAACCGAACGTTACATTACCGGCCGTTTTGGTTAATTTTGTGTTGTGTTATGGAAATGTTTACAAATCCATAGAAAAATGCTAAGATATTATAGATATACTATATGAAACAATGCGTTTCAAAGGCTGGAGGTAACAGGTATGCCAAGAAAACTATTTGACCATGAATTGGAAGAACTTGTTAGAGAAATGACCGATTTGGGCAATACTGTAGATGACAGATTTGAAAAAACAATTGAATGTCTGCGTACAGTAGATATAGAAAAAGCAAAGTATGTTGCAGAGCATGACCATGAAATTGACCGTAAAGAGCATAAAACGGAAATTTTATGCTTAAATTTAATTGCGTTGCAGCAGCCAATTGCAAAAGATTTACGAATGATTGCCGCATGTTTGAAAATTTTGACTGATATTGAACGTGAAGGCGACCAATGTGCTGATGTTTGTGAAATTTTAAGCACGGGACAAGTTTACGGAAACAGTCTGATTGTATCCAAAATTATTCAAATGATGGAAGCGGCGAGAGATATGTTCCGCCGCGCTATGGATGTATTTATCAGTCGTGATGTTGAAGAAGCAAAGGATATTTGTGCCAGCGACGATTATGTAGATAATTTATTTTCCAAGGTAATTTTGGAAATCAGCAGCACAATTGCTCAAAGCTCCAATGTTATGGGCGATGTGGATTTATTGTTGATTACAAAATATGCAGAACGCATGGCCGACCATGCAACCAATATTGCAGAGTGGGTTATTTATATTGAAACAGGCGAACATCCTGACTTGAACAAGCACGAATTGTCCAGTCCGTATGTACGTGCAGGAAACGATTCTGAAGAAGAATCATAATAAAAGGTGGAGAAAAATATGGCGTTGGTTTATGTGACAGATGATGAACCGAATATTTGTAAATTAGTAGCGTTTGGTCTCAAAGATGAAGGATTTGAAACAGCTACGTTTACAGACGGTAATTCTCTATTGGAAGCAATTCAAAAGAGAAAACCGGACGCTATCATTTTAGACTGGATGATGCCGCCCCCGGATGGCTTGACTATATGCCGTTCTTTGCGCAGTGAGGAAGACACCAAATATATTCCTATTTTATTGCTTACCGCACGGGGCGCCGAAGTGGACAAGGTATTGGGACTTGAAATGGGTGCAGACGATTATATTGTAAAACCGTTTGGCGTAAAAGAAGTTTGCGCACGTGTACGCGCGGTACTGCGTCGTACGGAAAATCAAGTTGCGCCCCAGCAAGAAGAAAAAATTAAGGGCGGAGATATTACAGTTGACATTGTTTCGCACACTGTGACAAAAGGAGATAAATCCATCGAACTTACTGCAAAAGAGTTTGATTTATTGGTTATGTTAATGCGCAATTCCGGACGGGTATTGACAAGAGATACGCTTCTGGACAGGGTATGGGGAGTAGAATATTTTGGAGATACCCGTACAGTAGATGTGCATGTGCGTTATCTGCGTCAAAAAATTGAAGATAATCCGGATACACCGCAGTTGTTACAAACAGTGCGTGGGGTTGGGTATAAATTTGTTGGTGAATAAAGGGGGCCGATTATGAGAAAGCGCTTGATGGCAAGTACAGCAGCGATTATCATAGTCGGCTTTCTTGTTGCGTTTGCTTTGGCAGCCAAATTGGTTCAGGACCAATATCAATTGGAATTTACACGGAGACTGGATTCCATATTGGCGATGATGGAATCTCAGGTGGATGATATTGGACAAGAGCCTCAAGGGTTTGCCGTTAAGATAGGGGAAGAGTTACAGGAAAAAGGTCAAGAAATTCGAATTACCATCTTGGATTCTGGAGGGAATGTCATTGGAGACAGCGGAATCGGCGAACACGGTACGCTTCCTGCAGAAAATCATCTTTATCGCCCTGAAATACAGCAAGCACAAAAAGAAGATATTGGCTATGATACCCGCAAAAGTGACAGCATTCAGAAAGAATATTATTATGCTGCGGTACAAGTGGGAGACCGTTATTTTTTAAGGGCAGCATTGCCCACAGAAGAAATGAACCATGCAGTTACTATGGTATGGATGTATGCCATGATTGCAGGCGCTGTAGGAAGTATCATTGTAGTGCTGGTGACATGGTTGATTTTTACCAAACTTTCAAAACCATTGAAAAAGTTATCAGATGCTTCCTTAAAAATTGCAGAGGGAGATTATACCAGTCGTGTAGAGGGGATTTACACGGATGAAATGGGAAATTTGGCTCGTACATTTAATTTAATGGCGGATAATACACAGCAGGCCATTGACGAAATGAAGAGCAAACAGCATCAATTGGAAGGTGTTTTGCAAGGAATGCATGACGGTGTACTTGCCGTAAATGCAGATAATATGATTTTGTTCTTGAATGACAGCGCCAAACAAATGCTTGGAGTTGCCACGTTACAAACAGGCAAATCGTTTGAAGGCAGTTTATTGGTTGGTAAAATTGCTGCATTTATGAATCAAGCATTAAAAGAAGAAAAAGTAATCAAAGATACCGTTGTTTCGGCAGCAAGTCCACAGGGAGAACGTATCTTTACGGTTTATGCAACACCCATTCAAAACAATAAAGAATCGGCAGTGTTGGCGGTAATTGCAGATGTCACGCATATCAGCAAATTGGAACAGCTGCGGAGTGAATTTGTTGCCAATGTAACGCATGAGCTGAAAACACCGCTTACAGCAATACGCGGCAGCATTGAATTGCTCAAAAGCGCTGACAGAGATGAGGAAACCCGAAGATATTTTTATGATGTTTTGGATATTGAAGCGGAACGGCTGCATCATTTAATTGATGACATGTTGGTATTGTCCCAGATTGAAAATGCAAAGCCCGACAGTACAGAACAGCGGTGTGATGTAGCTCAGGAAATCCGTGAAACAGTGGCAAGATTATATCCGATTGCCGAAAAGGAGAACATTTCTCTAAAGGTAGAGTTAAAAGACGGTATTTGGGTTGCATGTTCCTCATCACGCTTGCAGCAAATGCTTGGTAATCTGATTGAAAATGCAATCAAATACAATAAACCAAACGGTTCTGTGAAAATTACTGCAGAGGAATCGCGACAAATGGCAGTGATTCGCATTCAAGATACAGGAATCGGAATTGAAGAAGAACACTTTAACAGATTGTTTGAGCGTTTTTATCGTGTAGATACCAGTAGGTCAAGAGCAATTGGTGGTACGGGGCTTGGCTTGTCTATTGTAAAGCATTTGGCTGTACTATACGGTGGAGAAGTAAGTGTGGAAAGTACGCCCGGGGTAGGAACTACTTTTACTGTGCGTCTGCCGCTGTTATTGCCGGAAAAACTTAATATGTCATAAAAACAGCAGCGAAATTTTTGCTGCTGTTTTTATATGGAATTTATGGTATCAAAAACGCATACAAATGGAATATTCATTCTAATTTTTACTATTAGTATAATTTTTCGTTGAAAAACCGGCTGCACTATGTTAAAATAATAGCGTTTTCATATTGTATTGGCATAGTTACATATGATTTGATTGAGAAGGAGTTTGAAATGAGCGAAAAAGAACAATTGCCAAAGGCGTCCACCGAGCCAAAAGAGCCGACGGACCATCATAAAAAAAGAAAAATTGCTATTATCATTACAGTAATTGTATGTATCCTCATTGTTTTAATTGTTACATTGTGTTCCATTTTTCTGGCAGGAGGGCAACCTGGAAAAGACCAACCAGCTTCAGGCGATGCCAGTGGAGTGAGCTCTGCGGAAGGTACTTCCTCAACAGAGAGTGAACTTGCAGAAGGCGGCGGCGTACAAAAACCGGTTTATATCGACCCGAATTATGATGGAGTGACAGGTGGAGCCGGTACACAAGGAAGCTTAGAGGGAGGAAACACCAACGGCGGTACAGGAAATGGCGAAAATGACACAAATAATGGTCAAAACAATACAACCACTGCTGTAGGCAAGGTATCCTTGGATGCTGTAGATAAAAAGTTGTTGGTAGGAAAAACAGTGACATTAACGGCTGAAGTGTATCCTAATCAGGCAACGGATAAAAAACTTACATGGAAAAGCAGTAATGAGTCTGTAGCAACCGTAGAAAGCGGCGTAGTAACAGGAAAATCTCCGGGCGTGGCAGTGATTACAGCGACTACCTCCAATGGAAAATCTTCCGCTTGTGTTGTAACGGTACGTGCCAAAACCGCTTATGATGCACCTTATGACAAAGATGCTATTTACGCAGATATGGTATCCTACGGCATAGGAAAAGGATTTACGTTGGATACTGCGTTGTCGGCTGATTCTGCTGAATATTTTGAAGAATATACAGGAGACGGCTGGTATCAAGATGCCCCGGAATCACTTTGGAGCAAATGTGCTTGGATGATTGATAATGCGGCTCAGTCAGTAACAAGCAGTACCGGCAGTATGGATGGGCATCGCTTTAATATTCTGTTAAAAGCGGATAATAATGGAGAATATCATATTTATGTGCTCTATCAATAAGAGAGAACAGGAACTTTTCGTTTGAAAAGTTCTTTTTCTTTATCGTTTTCTGCTTGTGGACGATAAACCGCCCATGAAAAAAGGAAAAGATTCATGCTTTTCAGTCATGATGATTCTTTATGGAACATATGATTTTATTATGGAAAGGTGTGGTTATTGTGTTGATATGTTCCATAAAACCGAAAATAAAATTAACGGTTATTGTTATTTTAGGAATCATTGCAGCTATCATTGTATCCGTGATTATTTATTTTAATTTTAAAGGAGAGACATGGGTTATGGTGGCAGGCGCACAATATTCGATACAAGCCGGGGAAAACGAACAAAGAATCGACTTTTTAAAACAATTTGGATGGGAAGTAGAGCAGGAACCCGTATCTATTGAGGAAATTGTCATTCCTCAACAGTTCAATCAGGTGTACGAACGCTACAATGAATTACAAAAAACACAAGGAATGGACCTTACCAAATATGCAGGAAAAACAGTAAAAAAAGTGGTATATCAAATTACAAATTATCAGCGGCAGGATACCATTGTGCATGCAACACTGCTAATTTATCATGATAAAGTCATAGGAGGTGATATCAGCTCTGCCGAGTTAGATGGGTTCATGTATGGTTTTATGGGAGAAGGCTCACAGGAGACCAATCAATTATCCGGTTCTATGATAGCATCTGAGATTGAGGAGGCTTCGCAGCAATCCAAAGGAGAAATTCCTACCACAGCGTATCCAACAGACTGATAAGACTTTCTCTTGCAGGAAAAGTATGATAAAATAAAGCGACTGATAACAGGAGCGGATGGAAACATGAAAGAACGTTTGGATAAAATTCTTGCATCTCAAAATATAGGAAGCAGAAAAGACGTAGGATTGCTGATACGTAAAGGGGCAATTACGGTAAATGGTCTTGTTGTGAAGAAATCTGATACGAAAGTGGATGGAGACCTTGACGAAATTTGTGTCAACGGTATTTCGCTGCAATTTAAACGCCATTTATATCTTATGATGAACAAACCCGCAGGGATACTAAGTGCAGCCAGGGACAGCCGTATGCAGACAGTACTGGACTTATTGCCTGAAGTATATCGCCGCCGTGGATTATTTCCTGCAGGAAGACTGGACCGTGATACGGAGGGGCTTTTAATTATTACAGATGATGGAGATTTTGCGCATAAAATGTTGTCTCCCAAAAGCAACGTGTTTAAAGTGTATCATGCAAAATTGGATGCCCCTGTGACAGATGAAGATATCACTGCATTTGAAACAGGAATTGTGATTGGTGACCTGCATTGTTTGCCGGCACATTTGGAACGTTTGGAAAAGGAAGGGGAACCATGGGCAAAGGTGACCATTTGTGAGGGGAAGTTTCACCAAGTAAAACGAATGTTTTTAGCGCGAGGCAAACAAGTTGTATATTTGGAAAGAATTCAAATAGGAAATCTACAGTTGGACACAGATTTACATAGAGGAGAAACACGGGAATTAACAGAACAAGAGAGAACTGCAATTTTTCATAAATAATCGTAAAAAGAACTGTATATTGTGACAGTTCTTTTTTTATATACAAAATACACAAAAGATTTTGGGAAAAGAATGGACAGACAGTTTTTGAAAAATAAACTTTTTTCAAAAAATCATATGATTTTATGCTAAATAGGTTGAAAAAAACGTAATCTTTGTGTAAAATAAATAATACAATAAATATTTGTGGTGACAAACTTACCAAATGTTAAAAAAATTTTAAGGTATTCATGAACAAATTGCTTTACGCAATTCTTACAAAAAAGTGAGGGAAAATGATATGTCGAACAGATTATTCCAAGGTGTGATTCATCAAATGCGTGACGCCATTGACAGAACAATTGGCGTTATGGACGAAACATCCGTTATAATTGCGTGCAGTGAACTTGGCAGAATTGGAGAAGTAAACGAAAGTGTAAATGCAGAGACAATGGCCTCTACCGATACTTTTGTTTTAAACGGTTATACTTATAAATCATTTGGCAGCCGTCCCAAACCGGAGTTTGCCGTATTTGTATCCGGTACAGATAGTGAGGCTGTAAAGTACGCCAATTTATTGGCAATTTCTCTTGGAAGCATCAAACAATATTATGATGAAAAATATGATCGCAGCAATTTTATCAAAAATGTAATTTTAGATAACATTTTACCTGGTGATATTTATTTAAAGGCCAGAGAATTGCGCTTTAATACGGATGTAAGCCGTGTGTGCATGTTGATTAAAATTACCAATAAATCTGATGTTTCCGCTTATGATGTCATTCAAAATTTATTCCCTGATAAAACAAAAGACTTTATCATCAATATTAATGAAACTGATATTGCCTTGGTCAAAGAAATACGCAGCGATATTGAAATGAAAGACTTGGATAAACTGGCAAGCTCTATTGTAGATACATTATCCAGCGAATATTATATCCATTGTATGATTGGTATCGGTACCATTGTTGTGGGTATTAAAGATTTGGCACGCTCCTTTAAGGAAGCTCAGGTTGCAATGGAAGTAGGCAAAGTGTTTGATACGGAAAAAACCATTGTAAGCTATGATAATTTGGGCATTGCACGTTTGATTTATCAATTGCCTACCACCTTATGCGATATGTTCCTGAAAGAAGTATTCAAACGCGGCTCCATAGAATCTTTAGACCATGAAACATTGTTTACCATTCAACGTTTTTTTGAAAATAATTTAAACGTATCAGAAACTTCCCGTAAACTTTTTGTTCATAGAAATACCTTAGTTTATCGTTTGGAAAAAATTAAAAAAATTACAGGTTTAGACTTGCGTGAGTTTGAAGATGCGATTGTATTTAAAGTTGCTTTAATGGTGAAAAAGTATCTTTCTTCCAATCCTGTAAAGTTTTAGAATTATTTTTTCTTGATATTTCCAGTCGCTACAGAGTTAACAAAATAATTACAAAATAATTACAGTTATTTTCATTAAAAGAATTATAAAAGAAAGACCCATTGGTATGATTGTAAATAATATCAGTGGGTTTTGACACTTTTTCAAAAACTTACTCGAATTTTGTTACCAATGAGGAGAATTTGTTTTGATAGAGTTTAAGAATGTCTCCAAAGTATACCCCAATGGTGCGGTGGCTTTGAAGAATGTAAACATTAACATAGAAAAAGGCGAATTCGTTTTTATCGTAGGCTCCTCCGGTGCCGGTAAAAGTACTTTTTTGAAGTTAATTATGTGCGAAGAAAAACCGGAATCCGGCGACATTATATTCAACGGGCGAAATTTGTCAAAAATACGTAAGAGAGAAATTCCGTATATCAGACGTAATATGGGAACCGTGTTCCAGGATTTCCGCCTGATTGACCATATGACTGTTTATGATAATGTTGCATTTGCCATGCATGTTGTAGGGGCAAGTAACCGTGAGATTAAAAAACGTGTACCTTATATTTGCGGATTGGTTGGCCTTGAGAAAAAGATGAAGTGCAAACCTCATGAACTTTCCGGCGGCGAACAGCAGCGTGTTGGCTTGGCAAGAGCGCTTGTGAATAATCCCAAAATTATCATTGCAGACGAACCTACAGGTAACGTTGACCCGGATTTATCCTTTGAAATTGTAGATTTGCTCAGCGAAATTAACCGCCGCGGTACCACTGTTCTTATGGTTACTCACGAACATGACTTGGTTCAGCATTTCCATAAACGTGTCATTGAAATTCACGGTGGTGTTGTGGTTGCTGATACAAACGTGAAAAATCAGCCGCAGCCTTATGTAAGGGGAGCATCGGTACCAAATACGCCTGAACAAGAACAGGATACATTCCAAGATGATGATTTGCTTGATGATGATTATAGAGAAGACGATGCAGGCGAACAAGTTACATATCCAGACTCTGATTATCAGGAAATGTTAAGACGTTACAGTGTTGCTTCAGAAGAGGAACTGGAAGAGCAAACGGAAGAAGTGAAAGAATATATTCCGGGACATGTAAAAGAACATATTGTAAATGTCGAGACAATTTCTCAACCGGAGGCTCAGTCGGAAGACGAAGATAATGAGGAAGAAATTGTTCATTATGAAGATGCATTGGAAGAGCTTGAAAATGTTTTAAAACATGAAACAGAAGAGGACGAGAAAGACAAGGAGGTGGCAAAGGGATGAAATTAGGCTACCTGTTTAAAGAAGGCGTAAAAAATGCTTGGTCTAATCGTACTATGACAATTGCTTCCATAGCTGTTTTGGTTTCTTGTCTATTATTAACCGGCTCTGCAGTTCTGTTTTCTATGAATCTTGCTAAGGCTATGGAGGTTTTCCAGGGAGGAAACTCCATTCAGGTATATCTGGATGATGGATTACCTACTTTGGAATCTGTAAAAATAGGAGAAGCAATTAAATCGATTGATAATGTAGAGAATTGTGAGTTTGTTTCAAAAGATGAAGCGGTGCAGAGCTATATTGACGCTTTGGGCGGTGATGGCGATATTCTGGCCGGATTAACGGGAGAAAATAATCCACTGCCGGATGCCTTTAGAATTTCATTAAAAGATTTATCCATTTATGAAGAAACAGCACAGCAGATTTTAAGTATTGAGGGCGTACAAAAAATTAATGACTATTCCGAAGTTGCAAATAAATTAACAAGACTGGACACTATGGTGAAAATTGTTGCAATCAGTGTTGTAACTGTATTAGGTATCGTTTCACTGTTTATTATTGCGAATACCATTCGAGTCACTATGCACTCCAGAAGACTGGAAATCAGTATTATGAAATCGGTTGGTGCTACAAACGGTTTTGTAAGGGTGCCATTTTTAGTGGAAGGTGCTTTAATCGGATGTATTTCCGGTTTGATTTCCAGTGGTTTGGTTGCATTGGCATACAATTATGTAATGAAGGTTATTTCCAGCCTGATGTCATCGTTTATACCATTGCCGTTATCAACAGTCATTCCATGGACTATTTTAGCGTTTGTTGGGGCAGGTATTTTATTTGGACTTGTTGGCGGCCTAATCTCCATTGGAAAGTATTTGAATAAAGAAGGGAGTAAGGTAATTGCTTTGTAAAACTTTGAGAAACAAAATTATTAAAATTGCATTGATTGCTACTATGGCTGTTTCTGTTACCGTAGCGCCAATCATGCATACATATTTCACTCCTACCGTTTCCGCTGCATCTTCGTTGGATGAACTGCAGGAAAAACAAAGTGAAATTGAACAACAAAAAGAAGAAACCAACGCAAAGTTGGAAAGCTTGAAAGCTGACCAAACACAGCAGCAAGAGTACAAAAATACACTTGACCAACAATTGTATAATGTAAAACAAGAAAAATATGTGATTGAAGAGCGTATTAGTGTACTGGATGCTCAAATTGTTGAAAAGCAAGCTGCAATTGAAGATAAACAAGCAGAAATTGACGCCAATTTTGAACAATTGGGTCAACGTCTAAATGCAATTTATCTTGCAGGTGAAACAACTACGCTAGAAATCTTACTTCATTCCAGCAATGCAACTGAGCTAATGGACAACATGGAGGTAGTGCAGAGCATTACAGAACATGATAAAAAACTAATTGAAGAGTTACAAACAGCTATCAGTGAAATTAAAGATGAAAAAGCTGAGATTGAAGCCAACCGTGACGAAGTAGCCAGCGCTAAAGTGGAGCTTGACCAAAAGCAGGAAGAAATCAATGCACTTGTAGAAGAGAGCAATCGTGTATTGGAAGAGCTAAATGCGAATATTGCTCAAGAAAATGAGCATTTACATGTTTTGGATGAACAAAGTGCCGAAGCGGCTGCAGCGGTTGATCAGTGGTTTGCGGATTATTATGCACAACAAGCACAACAAGCGCAGCAAAATCAAAACAATAATTCCGGCAGCTCTGGAAACTCAGGTGGTTCCGGCAATTCCGGCGGTTCTACCAACGGTGGCGGAAGTTCTTCCGGTGGGGGAAGTTCCAGTGGCGGTGGAGCCATTATTAACGGTGGTTTAAGTTCCACAGGTTGGATGTTCCCTGCGCCGGGTACATACGGATTGACTTCTGATTTTAGCGATGGCAGAAATCACGGTGCTTGGGATATCGCTACTGGAGGATGTTACGGTAACCCAATAGTTGCAGCAAAATCAGGTACAGTTATGAATGCTATGCCTGATCCTTACGGATATGGCACCTACGTAATGATTGATCATGGAAATGGCTATATTACTGTATACGGTCATATGAGCAGCAAAATTGCTACTCCGGGTCAATATGTTGAACAAGGACAAGTAATTGGTTATATTGGAAATACAGGTCAGTCCACAGGACCACACCTACACTTTGAGGTGCGCTACATGGGAGTAAAACAAGATCCTCTTAATTACTATCCTGATATTTACGGCTCTTTAACTAAATATTTTTAGTGCTTAAAAACGATTCTGAAGGTAAATTCAGAATCGTTTTTGATTTGTAAAAGAAAATGATTATCTTGAGTTCTTTACTGTATTGTCAATCTTTATTTTTTGTAATTATAAATTTATGGGGTAGGTATTTTGTTCTAAACTCCTAATTGTCATTGACAGATACAGGCACTTTTACTATAATAGGACATAAGTATTAATCAATGCTTACAGCATTTTATTTATACAGCACACACCAATTTTATATCAATATCATAAAGGTGGTTATTCACATATGTCTAAACCAATTTTTTTGACAGAAGAGGGCCTTGCAGCGCTGGAGCAAGAACTGGAAGATTTAAAATCTGTCAAACGTAAAGAAATTGCAGAGAAAATTAAAGTCGCACTGTCATTTGGTGACTTGTCTGAAAATAGTGAATATGATGAGGCGAAAAACGACCAAGCCATTGTAGAAGCACGTATTGCAGATATTGAGGTTATGCTGAAAAACGTGCAAGTCATTGATGAAAGTGAACTTGGCACAGAGAATATCCACATTGGTTCTAAAGTGGAAGTAAAAGTAACTGCGGTGAAAAATGGAGAGTCCAGTATTAAAGAATACCGCATTGTAGGTTCTAACGAAGCAAACCCAAAAGCAGGAAGAATTTCTGATGAATCTTTGATTGGAAAATCTTTATTGGGACATACTGTAGGAGATAAGGTGGAAGTGGAAGTACCTGCAGGTGTTATGCTTTATGAAGTGTTAAGTATTTCAAAGTAAGATTGTAGGGGGGCGGCGTGAGTTTTTCACCCTGCCCTTTTATTTTTAAGAAGTTTAAAGTAGGGAGAGTATAACATGAGCGAAAAGGAAAAAGAGGCTATTGTGGAAGAACAGCAGCAAGATATCAGTGAATTACTTCAAATTCGCCGTGATAAATTGGCTGCATTACAAGCAGAAGGGAACAATCCGTTTTTTGTAAATACTTGCGATAAAGATATCAGTGCACAGGAAATTCATGACCGCTTTGAAGAGCTGGAAGGAAAAGATGTGTGCATTGCAGGCCGTATTATGAGCTGGCGTGATATGGGAAAAGCAAGTTTTATGGATATCCACGACCGTTCAGGACGAATGCAGGTATATTTGAAAATAGATGAAGTTGGAGAGGATGTGTACAAGGGCCTTTCTAATTGGGATTTAGGTGATATTGCAGAAGTAAAAGGATATGTATTCAGAACACGCCGCGGAGAAATTTCCGTACATGCAAAATCTATTCGTTTGCTTTCCAAATCTTTGCTTCCATTGCCTGAAAAGTTCCATGGACTTAAGGATACAGACTTAAGATACCGTCAACGCTATGTGGATTTGATTGTAAATCCGGAAGTAAAAGATACTTTTATCAAACGCAGTAAAATTATCAGCACTATGCGTTCTGTACTGGATAACTTAGGATTTATTGAGGTGGAAACTCCTATTTTAAACACCATCGCGGGCGGTGCTGCTGCCAGACCTTTTATTACACATCACAATACATTAAATATGGATTTGTTTTTGCGTATTGCGCCTGAGCTGTATCTGAAACGTCTCATTGTAGGCGGTATGGAAAAGGTGTATGAAATTGGACGCCAATTCCGTAATGAAGGTATGTCTGTGAAACATAATCCTGAATTTACTACCATTGAACTGTATGAAGCGTATACAGATTACCATGGTATGATGGATATCACAGAGAATTTAATCAATGCTTGTGCACAAGCTGTTTGTGGAAGCGATATCATTACGTATCAAGGGGAAGAAGTCAATCTGCAAAAACCATTTCGTCGCTTGACCATGATAGAAGCTGTGAAAGAATATACAGGTGTGGATTTTGATGCATTCGTAGGCGACAATGAAAAGGCCCATGCTGTGGCAAAAGAATTGAATCTGCCTGTTGAAAAGCATCATGTTTGGGGCGATATTTTAAATCTGGCATTTGAAGAAAAAGTAGAAGAAAAACTTCTGCAGCCAACCTTCATCTGTGATTATCCTGTTGAGGTTTCTCCACTGACAAAACGAAAAGCGGATAGACCCGAACTGGTAGAACGCTTTGAGTTGTTTATTACACGCCGCGAATTTGCAAATGCATATACAGAATTAAATGACCCAATAGACCAAAAAGAGCGTTTTGAATATCAAATGAAATTACGCGAACAAGGTGATGAAGAGGCCAACCAAATTGATGACGATTTCATTACAGCACTGGAATATGGTATGCCTCCTACCGGTGGTATGGGTATGGGAATTGACCGTTTAGCAATGCTGTTGACAGATAGTGCATCCATTCGTGATGTATTGCTATTCCCCACAATGAAGCCTTTAAACAATTAAAAAGTACGCAAATCTATATAGGCAATGAGTTTTTGAGAATTTAAAAAATTTTAGGCCGTATATCTTATTTCATTCGGTAGAAAGAAATAAGCCGATAGTTACAAATATATTATGAATAGATAAAATGGGCAGTCGGATGACCGAACTGCCCATTTGTATTATTGGTACGAAATAAGTCGACTTTTTACAGGCAGCTATATGAACGGGACAATTTATATACAGCGTAGCTTCACCTTAAAAAAGCGGTAATGTAAGCCCTGAACATTTAAGAAATTCTGTGAAATGGCAGTGAGAGTAAAAAAGAGTGAAAGGCATTATTCCAATTAATCATTGTCTTTTCTTTGAGTTGTAAATACGCGACTCTTTGATGTTGTCACTTTGCTATTGGTTGACATTTATTTCTCAAATTGATATAATATCTAAGCGTATTTTCATTATGTAATTTTGTCGTAAAATTTCTTTTACAAAGTAATTTTATGATTTTTATGAAAGGCAATGGGATATAAAAAATGGAAACTTTATATAGAAAAACCGAAAAGCCTGTTTTAGTTTTAGAGTTAATTTTTAAGCTTTTATTTATTACTTATGGATTTTTGCAGGCAAGTTCTATCACATTCGGCAATAAAATTATTTCCGTTGTTCTTTGGCCGACCATAGCGCTTGGCGGCTTACTCATTCTTTACAGATTTTTATTCTTTAAAAAATATAAAGATTCGACCGGCATATATATTTTAATCTTTTTTGCGGTCAGTTATGCCATTTCATCAATTTTTATGAGGCAATACGGCGTATCTGAGAACTTTCGCTATCTTGTATTTCTGACTTTACAGTTCGGCATGCTTTATGCTTACAAAAATGGAGACTGTGTTGACAAGGTTAAAAAGCATTTTCAAATTTGCATGCAGTATGTTTGTTTGGTTACAGCGGTGTTGGCATTAACCAGTTTTGTATTGATGTTTTCGGGTTATAACAAAGCGTTTGTTTCGCTCGACAATCCAGAGGCTCCGCCTTATTACATAGGTTTTGCAAATGGACGTCTTTACGGAGCTTATTGGGATCCCAATATCGGTGCGTTAACAGCAGTTGTTGTTATCTTATTATCAGTATATTTCATCATTAAACATAAGCATTGGGTGCTGAAAACTTTGCATGCATTGAATTTGACACTTCAGGTGTGTTATGTGGCTTTTTCAGACTCCAGAACCGGCAGAGTAGCACTTTTGACATCAGTATTTTGTTTATCTGTTTTCTTATTGCTGAAAAAGGTAAACATAAAAAAGCTTGCGTTAAAAGTTGTGTGTATCATCGCGGCGTCGCTTGTCATTGCTGTTGCTGCTTATGAATTGCCTGCGGGAATTCAATCGGGTTACAATTTAACCGTGCAAAGTATGATGAAAGATGATGGTAATGTAGATTCCCCTGATAAGCCGAACTCACTGGTAATTGAGCGTGGCGGTGAACTTGAGACTGACCCGTCAAACAGACGTTTTGACATTTGGGAAAGCGCTGTCGACATATTCAAATCATCACCAATTTACGGCGCTTCTCGTGGAAACCTTTTGAAGTATGTAGAAGCTGAATTGCCGACATCTTACCTTATTACAAATGATTATATTCATTTTTCAAGTATGCATAATGTGTTCTTTGAAATTTTAGCAAGCCAGGGTATTTTAGGTATTGTTCCATTTTTGGCATTTGCACTTTTAATCGTAATACATCTATTCAGAAACAGAAAATTATTATTTGAAAGTGAAGAATTCAGTGCATTTGCGGCTATTTTGGCATGTATGGTTGCTGTTTGCACAGCAAGCATGTTTATCATTGAAATTGTATATGTCGTATCTCCGGCATCGTCGGTGTTCTGGATTGGTTTGGGTTACATGAACAAATTTATTTCAAGCAAAAATGGTGATGTGTCGTTCATAAAGAAATGGTTTCAAAAGAAAAAGTCTGAAATCAAAAAATCTGAAACCCAAAAGTCGTGAGCTTTTATGACATAGACATGATGGTGATTTTAGTTGCTATATGAATGGTTACAAACTACAACATTACGCTACCAAAATATGAAACCTGAATATTTCCGCAATAAAATCAAGAGACTAAATTTCATATAATTAAGAAAAGAGATGACACAATCATGAGAAGTGATTTAATGAAAGGCGGTCCCAGCCGTGCACCTCAGCGTTCTTTATTGCGTGCATTGGGACTTTCGGACATGGAGTTGACACGTCCGTTTATTGGTGTGGTTTGTTCTAAGAGTGATTATATTCCGGGTCATAAACACTTGGGAGAAATCGCGGAAGCAGTAAAAGCAGGAATTCGCAATGCAGGCGGAGTTCCGTTTGAATTTGAAACCATTGGTGTTTGCGATGGATTGGCAATGGGACATCAAGGTATGAAATATTCTCTATGCTCCCGTGAATTAATTGCGGACTCTATTGAAGTCATGCTGACAGCTCATCCTTTAGATGCGGTTGTGTTTATTCCAAACTGCGATAAAATTGTACCCGGCATGGTTATGGCAGCGTGCCGTTTGAATTTACCAAGTATTTTTGTAAGTGGTGGACCAATGCTTCCGGGCAAACATAAAGATACTCGTTTCGGACTTTCTGAAATGTTTGAAGCAGTTGGCAGTTATGCGTCCGGAAAAATTGATTTGGACGAATTGACAGATATGGAAAAATCAGCTTGTCCAAGCTGCGGTTCTTGTTCCGGCATGTATACGGCAAATTCTATGAACTGTTTAACTGAAGCGATAGGATTGGCTTTACCCGGAAATGGCAGCATTCCTGCGGTCATGTCTGCCAGAACTGCACTTGCAAAGCAAGCAGGTGAACGCATTATGGAATTGCTGAAACAAAATCTTCGTCCAAAAGACATTCTAAATGAAAAAGCATTTGAAAATGCGTTAAGAAGCGATATGGCTCTGGGTTGCTCCAGCAATACCGTTTTGCATTTGCTTGCCATTGCATATGAAGCAGGTGTGAATGTAACGATGGATTTGATTGATGAAATCAGCAAAACAACACCTCAGCTTTGCAAACTAAATCCTGCAAGCGAAGTGTTTATTACGGATTTAAATGAAGTGGGCGGTATTCAATCTGTACTGAAAGAACTTGCAAAAGCAGGATTGGTACATACGGATATTCCAACAGTCAGTGGTACGGTTGGTGAGAGAATGCAGAATTATCCTGCGGCTGATGGTGAGGTTATTCGTACTATTGAAAATGCTTTCCGTAAAGATGGCGGTATTGCTATCTTGAAAGGCAATATTGCACCGGAAGGCGCAGTTGTAAAACAAGGTGCGGTTGCACCTGAAATGATGGTTCACAGTGGTCCTGCACGTTGCTTTAACTGTGAAGAGGATGCCTCAGAAGCAATTCTTGGCGGTAAAATTAAAGCAGGTGATGTTGTAATTATTCGTTATGAAGGACCAAAAGGCGGTCCTGGTATGCGTGAAATGTTACAGCCAACCGCGGCCATTACAGGTATGGGACTGGGTGCCAGCGTTGCACTGATTACAGACGGACGTTTTTCGGGTGCTACCCGAGGCGCTTCTATCGGACACGTTTCTCCTGAAGCTGCAGCAGGCGGTGTAATTGCGTTGATTGAAGATGACGACATCGTTGATATCAATATCACAGAACGTAAGCTGGATGTTCGTGTAAGTGAGCAAGAGCTTGCAGAAAGAAAGAAACGTTGGAAAGCTCCAGAAAAAGAACTGACAGGTTATATCAAACGCTATGCACAGCATGTAACCTCAGGTTCTCGCGGTGCTGTATTCGAAAAATAAAGACACGTATTATTTTGTCGGCACAGTACCCGTAAAACGGTACTGTGTTTTTTTGTGAAGTTGAAAAAAGATGAAAAAAACAGTATAATAGATAGAAATGATTATGAGTTTGAATGAGGGGGAAATAGAAATGGGCATGACCATGACACAAAAAATTCTTGCTGCACATGCCGGGTTGGACTCTGTAAAAGCAGGTCAATTAATTGAAGCCAACTTGGACATTGTATTAGGCAATGATATTACAAGCCCAGTTGCAATCAATGAATTTGAAAAATGTGGTGCCAAAGGCGTATTTAATAAAGAAAGAATTGCGCTTGTAATGGACCACTTTACACCAAATAAGGATATTAAGGCTGCAGAACAATGCCGTCAGGTAAGAAATTTTGCAGATAAATATGATATTAAGAATTATTTTGATGTAGGGCAAATGGGCATTGAGCATGCACTTCTCCCTGAGCAAGGGGTTGTAGGTCCGGGCGATGTTATTATTGGCGCGGATTCACACACTTGTACTTATGGCGCTTTAGGTGCATTTTCCACAGGTGTAGGTTCTACAGATATGGCTTGCGGTATGATAACAGGAAAAGCCTGGTTTAAGGTACCATCTGCAATTAAAGTAGAACTTGTAGGAAAACTTCAAAAATATGTAAGCGGTAAAGATGTTATTTTGCACTTGATTGGTAAAATTGGCGTAGATGGCGCTTTATACCGTTCTTTAGAGTTTACAGGAGAAGGTGTTGCAAGTTTGTCCATGGACGACCGTCTTTGCATTGCAAATATGGCAATTGAAGCAGGCGCCAAAAATGGTATCTTCCCGGTAGATGATGTGACACTGGAATATTGTAAAGACAGATGCCAGAGAGAGCCTAGAATTTTTCAGGCAGACGCGGATGCAGAGTACGATGAAACCATTGTAATTGACCTTTCTGCGTTGCGCCCTACAGTGGCATTTCCTCATTTACCTGAAAATACCAAGACCATTGACGAAATTGGCGAAAACGAAATTAAAATTGACCAAGTAGTAATTGGTTCCTGCACCAATGGCAGAATTGAAGACTTGGAAGTGACCGCTGAGATTTTAAAAGGCAAAAAAGTTGCCAAACATGTAAGATGTATCATTATTCCGGGTACACAGTCCATTTATTTGGAGGCGATTCGCAGAGGTTGGGTAGAAATCTTCATCGAAGCAGGCGCAGTATTTTCTACACCAACATGCGGTCCTTGTCTGGGCGGACACATGGGCATTCTGGGCAAAGGCGAGCGTGCGGTTTCAACAACAAACCGTAACTTTGTGGGACGTATGGGCCACATCGATTCAGAAATTTACTTGTCCAGTCCGGCAGTTGCTGCTGCAAGTGCATTGACCGGTTATATTACAGACCCAACCAAATAAAAAGGAGGCTTTCCATATGAACGCACATGGTATTGTACATAAGTATGGCGATAATGTTGATACAGACGTAATTATCCCTGCCCGTTATTTGAATACCGCTTCCCACAGTGAGCTGGCTGCTCATTGTATGGAAGATATTGATAAGGATTTTGTAAACAAAGTAAAACAAGGCGATATCATTGTTGCCAATAAAAACTTTGGCTGCGGTTCTTCTCGTGAACATGCTCCCATCGCGATTAAAGCAAGCGGCATTTCTTGTGTAATCGCAAGCACATTTGCACGTATCTTTTATCGCAATTCTATTAATATCGGCCTTGCAATTTTAGAATGTGATGAGGCAGCAAAAGATATTAAAGACGGTGATGAAGTAAAAGTAGATTTTGATACAGGTGTAATCGAAAACGTTACTACGGGAAAAACATACCAGGCAGAACCATTCCCGCCGTTTATTCAAAATATTATTTCCAAAGGCGGATTACTGAAAAGTATAGGAAAATAATGAGAAGGAGTATTTCTGAAATACATTAGTATTTTGGTTATACTCTTTTGTTGTTTTATAGACAGAAAAACGGAAAAGCTTTATAAAATATTCATAAATATCAAGCGATTTTCTATTATAATGAAGCTATCAAGATACTAAAGAGAGGAATCGGTTATGATGTCGGCAGGTAAAATATTAGTAGTGGATGACGACCAGAATATTTGCGAATTATTGCGTTTATATATTGAAAAAGAAGGCTTTGAAGTCCGTATTGCCAATGACGGTCGCAAAGCATTGGAGATTTTTGAAGAGCAGAATCCCGATTTGATTATGCTGGATATTATGTTGCCGGAATTGGACGGTTGGCAGGTGTGCAGAGAAATCAGAAAGAAATCTCAATGTCCTATCATTATGCTGACTGCGAAAGGTGAGGTATTTGATAAAGTACTTGGCCTTGAATTAGGTGCGGACGACTATGTGGTAAAACCGTTTGAAACCAAAGAAGTAGTTGCCCGCATTAAGGCTGTTTTACGCCGCTACGGAAGCAATGCTGAGGAGCAGGTAAAAGAAGTGCGTTACGATAAATTAAGCATCAACTTGACCAATTATGAGTTGAAGGTGGATGGTGTGGCAATTGATACACCTCCCAAGGAGATGGAATTGATTTACCATTTGGCCAGCAATCCCAACCGTGTATTTACTCGTGACCAGCTTTTGGATGAAGTATGGGGATTTGATTATTACGGAGATTCCCGTACCGTTGACGTGCACGTAAAACGTTTAAGAGAAAAGCTAGAGGGCGTTTCTGATAAATGGGCGCTGAAAACTGTTTGGGGTGTTGGTTACAAATTTGAGCTGAAAGAATAAAGAGAGGGCTGTTTTGATTGAAAAAGAGCTTGTTTAAGAAATACTTAAGTGTAACATCTATTATCATTGTGGTTAGCTTTTTATTCTTAGGCACCGTTATGATTGTATTTATTGCTCGCTACTTCCAGTCTGAAAAGCAGGCGCAGTTAACCCAGAATGCAAAAAGTATGGCAAGCATTGCAGGTCAAAGCGTTGTTATGATGCAAGATAATCAATACTTAATCGACGGTTCCAGAATGGCTTTATTTATTAAGGCTTTTTCGGAGAATGTGGATGCTGATTTTTTCTTGGTGGATCAGTCCGGTGCTGAAATGATTTCTACCTACAGCATTGAAGAAGATGAAAATCCCAGTGCAGATATCAAATCCAGGAAAAATATCAGTTCTGAAGCCATGCAGCAAGCATTATCCGGATATTTTTCCGCTACAGGTACTATGAATGGGTTGTATAGCAGTAATTACTATATTATTGGGGTACCGATTGTTACCACCAATTCATCGGGTCAACAAGTGGCGATAGGAGCTGTATTTGCTGCATCTGACCTGAAGGTATTGGATGTATTCAGAGATGAAACCATTAAAATGTTTTTATTGGCGGCTGTTGCAGCATTTATGGTATCTTTTTGCATTGTTTGGACATTCTCGTACAAATTGGCAAAACCACTGCGAGAAATGGCAATTGCAACCAAACACTTTGGAGAAGGAGATTTCTCGGTTCGTGTTCCTGTTGAAAGTCAGGATGAAATTGGAGAGCTGGCATCTGCATTTAACCAAATGGCGGAAACATTGGCGGCAGGTGAAAGTATGAGGCGCAATTTTATTGCCAATACTTCTCATGAGCTGAAAACACCTATGACAACCATTGCAGGATTTGTGGATGGTATTCTGGATGGTACCATTCCCGAAGAAAAACGCAATCATTATTTGAAAATTGTTTCTCAGGAAGTAAAACGTTTGTCCCGTTTGGTAAAGACCATGTTGGATCTTTCTAAAATTGACAGCGGTGAAATGAAACTGCGCCTTACTCGCTTTGATTTAAGTAATACCGTATTTGTTACGTTGCTATCGTTTGAAAAAGCCATAGAAGACAAAAAAATAGAAATTCGTGGTTTGGAAACCGCCTCCAGTTTATTTGTAGACGGTGACCCTGATATGATACATCAGGTTTTATATAATTTATTGGAAAATGCAGTAAAGTTTACGAATGTAGAAGGTTACATTGACATACGCTTAGCAGAAACCAATGACCGTGTAACAGTCACCATTAAGAACAGTGGTCCGGGTATTCCTGCGGATGAAGTGGCTATGATATTTGACCGTTTTTATAAAACGGATAAATCTCGCAGTCAAGATAAAAACGGAATGGGCCTTGGGCTTTATATTGTTCGTACCATCATCCGTCTGCATGGCGGTGAAATTAGTGTTAGCAGTGTTGAGAATGAATTTTGCCAATTTGAATTTTGGCTGCCTAAGAAGATAAAAGATTTAAATTCAGATAAAGGAAAAGACAGTAAAGAACCAAAAGATAGCAAGTGGAATAATCCTCTAAAAAGTGATAGCAAGCAAGTAAAAACAGATAAGAAAGCGAAGAAAAAAGAAGAAGCAGATTCTGCGCCTGAGGTCATTGAAGTGACAGATGTAGAAATTGTAGAAAAACCAAAAGATGACGATGCTGCACTGCATTGATGTGTAATGAACAGTAGGGTAAACATAGTTTTGCCCTACTGTTTGTCATCAGATACTATTGATAAGAGGTGTATACATGGACGAAAACCGCAATCCGTTTGATTCTACGCAGTCAAATTCCAATCCGTCTGAGCCACAGCAAACAGGTTCCCATACCACTCCGTCAACGGAATGGCCTCAACAGGGGGCTGCCGGCCAATCGGAGAGTGTCTATTACCAATCAGGGCAAGAATATAGGAACACAGAACAGAATCAGCAAGAAAGAAGTTCTGATATCCCGCCGTACCAATGGAACTCTTCCTATCAGGGAGATTTTTCCGGGAATCGAGAACCGTCCGGGCAGCAAGCTCCACGTGATTCCTATGGGCAGCAATATCCTTACGGAACAGGACAGCCGAATTCTTGGAACCAAAATGATAATGGCGGTTCATTTCCCAATTGGAACGGGCAGTATTGGCAAAATGGAGCAGGATTTCAGCCTTCTCCTTCCGGATGGCCTCCTCAGGAACCCAAACAGAAGATGAGCGTAGGTGTAAAGGTATTTATTGTGATATTGGCTGTTTTGGCAGTCAGCTTTATTGGAGGTTTTGCTGGATTTGGTATTTATGTGGTGGTTCAGCAGCAAGATGGCACATCATCTGAATCAAGCGATAATCACAGTTCTTCTCAATCTTCCAATGATACTATTGTGGATGAGGACACAGCTGCAAACATTCCTGATAAAACGGACCCGGATTTTCAGGGAATCACGCTTTCATCTGCTGACAGCGAAACACTTACTCCTGAACAAGTGTATGAAAAAGTATCGGTATCCATGGTCAGCGTTTTGGCGACTTCTATCGGCAATACAACAGAAAGTGGTTCTTCTGTCAGTCAGGGAAGCGGGGTCATTGCAACTTCCAATGGATATATCATTACAAATGCACATGTAATTAATTATTCCAAATCCGCACAAGTATCTGTTATTACGCATGACCAAAAGCAATATGATGGTATCGTAGTAGGTCTTGATAAGGATGCCGATTTGGCTGTGATTAAAATTGAAGCGGAAGGTTTAACTCCCGCTGAATTTGGAGATGACAGTAATTTATCTGTAGGAGAAACCGTGGTTGCGATTGGAAATCCGGGTGGTGTACGTTATTCCGGCTCTATGACCATGGGGGTTGTATCTGCAGTGAATCGCAGTGTAGCAAATTATAGCAGTACCGGCATTACGTATATACAAACAGATACAGCCATTAATCCGGGCAACTCAGGAGGCGGATTAATCAATATGCGTGGGCAGATTGTTGGAATTAATACCATAAAAGTAGTTTCTTCCGGTTATGAAGGTATGGGATTTTCTATTCCAATCAGTCAAGCAAAGTCTATATTGGACACATTAATCAGAGAAGGTGATATACCATCTGTGGGCAGACTGGGTATTACAGGTTCCACTCAATATCTGCCGGTAGATGGTGAAAACTATTCTGTAGCAGGCGGCGTATTGATTGCATCTATTGATAGCAGCAGCCCTTTAGCAGACAGCGACTTGGAACAGGGGGATTTGGTTGTAGCATTTAATGGTAATACCATTAAAACACTTGAGGATGTATATACGCAGTTAAAAGATTATCGTGTGGGGGAAGAAATTACCTTAACCATTCGCAGAATGAATGAAAATGAGGATTTCACATTTGACGTGCAAACTACGATTATGAACCGAGATTAAAAACTTTAATATTGTTTAAGCATTTCATAAAAGCCGAACTTTCTCAATTGAAAGTTCGGCTTTTTTCTTTTTTTCGTATTCTGACTCGTTTTTGAAAAATTTTTTCACATCATATTTCCCTATTTAGGCGAATTTTCCACTCTTTTTTACGGTATAGTGAGGGGGTTTATATAAATAAAAGCATTAGGAGGACTTTATGGAACATACAGAACAGGAAAAACAGACAAAATTAGTGGAAGGTCTTGAGCGCTTAGCTTTTGGTAATGTAACAGATGCCATTAAACTTTTGTTTTGTGATGAGTTAAATACCCGCATACTGAATAAATTGGACTTATTCAATATTTCTGAAATTAAGCGACCAAAAGGCGGAGGAATTGAAATCAAATTTTATGACCGTTTGAAGGCGCTGCAATGCTTGCAGGAATTATACAATGGTCAGTCAAGTGATACTTCCGGCTTTTACCGTGCTTTGGAGCAAGGTGTGAAAACATTTGAGGAGGATGAATCTTAATTGATATTTCAATCATTCTCAAAAAAACAGCTGCAGGCATTAAGCTGGTGGTATCGAGGCAGTCCGTATGCCTCTTACACAGCTGTTATTTGTGACGGTGCAGTCAGAAGCGGAAAAACCTTATGTATGAGTATTTCGTTTTTTCTCTGGGCTTTTTATCAATTTCAAAATCAATCGTTTGCCTTCTGCGGTAAAACCATACGCTCTTTAAGGCGGAATTTAATCACCCCTGTTTTACCGATTTTGAAGGAGTTGGGTTTTCAATGTCACATTCATTATTCAGAAAATTGTTTGAGTGTAATCTTTCAAGGACGAAAAAATCGATTCTATTTGTTTGGCGGTAAAGATGAAGGTTCGGCAGCAATGATACAAGGTATTACGTTAGCAGGTGTTATGTTTGATGAAGTTGCCTTGATGCCGCGCTCTTTTGTGGAGCAAGCTTTGGCAAGATGCTCTGTAGAAGAGGCAAAGTTTTGGTTCAACTGTAATCCGGAGCATCCTCAGCATTGGTTTTACCAAGAATGGATTTTAAAAACCAAACAAAAACAGGCGTTATATTTGCATTTTACAATGGAGGATAATCCGTCGTTGTCCCCAAAGGTGCGTAAGCGCTATCATTCTTTGTATTCAGGTGCGTTTTATGAACGCTTTGTTTTGGGAAAATGGGTAGCGGTACAAGGTCTTATCTATCCTTTTATGACTCAAGATAGATTTTGCGATACACCGAAAGGAGCATTTGAGGAATATGTGGTATCCTGCGATTACGGCACCATTAATCCTTCCTCCTTTGGTTTGTGGGGAAAACAACAAGGGATTTGGTATCGTCTGGAGGAATATTACTATCATTCCCGTTTGACGGGGATGTCCCGCACGGATGAGGAACATTATGCAGGATTGGTAGCTTTAATCGCAGGTCGTCCGGTTGCCAAAATTGTGGTAGACCCATCTGCCGCCAGCTTTATTGCGGTTATTCAGCGTCATGGAGCGTATTTGGTTCTTCCTGCAAAGAATGACGTGGTAGATGGTATCCGTGCAGTGAGTGTTGCTTTAAAACAAGGGGATATCCGAATTTGCAATACTTGTACGGATACGATTCGTGAATTTGGTTTATACCGCTGGAACGATTCCATGCACAAAGATATGCCGATTAAGGAAAATGACCACGCTATGGATGACATTCGCTATTTTGTTTCTACCGTTTTATCAGAAAGAAGTGACGATTTTTTTGTTATGGCAACGCAGCGCTGTTGATTTATTTCAGTACGGCGCAGTCGACATAGAAAATACCAACAACAGATGATAGAGAAAAAAGAAGGGATTTTTTCATTGAATTTCATGAGAAAACAAGGACAAGAGGGGAAAAAGAAGAAAAAAGAACAAGCTTTAGAAAGTAAGACAGTTGACGCTACCATGGCAGTCCAAACTGTTGGTAAACAAGATTATTTTGTTTGGCAATGTTGTGAGAATAACATTGCTGCGGAGCGGCAGCTTTATACTGCATTAAGAGGTGCAGTGCCGATTATTGATTCTGCCATTCATAAATTGCTTCGTATTATTGGAAATTTTACTGTGGAATGCGAGGATAAACAGGTGGAAAAAGAGCTGCATTCTTTTCTGGACCACGTAAAGGTGAATACGTATCAACAAGGTATTTACAGTTTTATCAGCTGCTATTTTGACCAGTTGCTTACTTATGGTACAGCAGTTGCTGAGATAGTTCCTACCATAGGAGGCGATGATATTGGTGCATTGTATGTAGCTGATTTGGACAACATTGATTTAATGCATAACGATAAAACGTTATCCGTGGATATTTATGTAAAAGATAACTTTGGGGAAAGAAAGCCGATTCCATATCCGGATTTGATTTTAATGACAGCACTCAATCCGCCTCACGGCAGTGCACATGGCGTTTCCATTTTAAGAGGGTTGCCGTTTGTCAGTGAAGTGCTTCTGAAAATTTATAAATCCATTGGTATGAACTGGGACAGAGTTGGTAACGTCAGATTTGCAGTTACCTACAAACCGACCAGTGACCCCATGGACCGTGCGTATGCAAAAGAACGTGCACAGCAAATTGCCACAGAGTGGAGCCGTGCTATGCGCAGCGGCGATATCAGTGATTTTGTGGCAGTGGGTGATGTAGGGATTAAAGTCATTGGCGCGGACAACCAGATTTTAGATAGTGAAGTACCTGTACGTCAGATGATGGAGCAGATTATTACAAGGCTTGGATTGCCCCCGTTTATTTTAGGATTGTCGTGGTCCTCGACCGAAAGAATGTCCAGCCAGCAGGCGGATGTTTTAACAAAAGAAATGGAAGCTTACCGTATGCTGCTGAACCCTTCTATTGAAAAAATATGTTCCCTTTGGCTTACACTGCATGGTTATGATACCTCTTTTGAAATTGTATGGGATACCATTACCATGCAGGACCGTGTAGAGGAAGCCGATGCCAGATTAAAACACGCACAAGCAGAGAAACTGGAATGGGAAACTGAAAAGGAAAAGGAGGGAAAACAGTGAACGGAGCCATTATCAAACATATGCAAACAGATATGACGCACGACTTGGAATGCATCAATCAATATACACGCAGGCCATTTACGGAACAGGAAGTATATACGTTTTCCGTGGTACTTTGTGACAACGAAATCGACCGTGATTTTGAACGGTTCAGTGTAGAAGCATTACATACGTTAAGTCAATTGTTTTTAGGAAAAACAGGCATTTTTGACCATAATATGAAAACAGGTAATCAAGCGGCGCGTATTTATGATACAGCAATGGAAACTATGGAAGAAAAAATGACTTCTTATGGAGAACCGTATACTCGTTTGGTAGCAAAAGCATACTTGCCGCGATGTGAAAAAAACACAGATTTGATTATGGAAATTGAAAGCGGTATGAAAAAAGAGGTAAGCGTAGGTTGTGCTGTTGCAGAGAGAATTTGTTCTGTTTGTGGTGCGAACCAAGTATTCGCACCATGTAACCATAAACAGGGAAAGCGTTATGAAAAAAACGGAATAAAAGAAGTCTGCCACGTTGTTTTGAATCAGCCGACAGATGCATATGAATGGTCTTTTGTGGCAGTACCTGCTCAGCGAGAGGCGGGGGTCATAAAGATGTTTGCAAAGACGAAAGGGGGAATGACGGTGGAACAAATCATTCAAAAAATGAAAGAGACTCAAGAGGGGCTATTCCTTTCCGAAGAAGAAATCAGAAAAATGCTCAGACATCTGGAACAAATGGAAGAATATGCAGCGTGCGGAAAAGCATACAGGGAAGAAGTAAGCCGCAATGTAGTCAAACTTTGCGGTTTGGCACAGCCTCAAATTTCTTCTGAGGTGATGAAGCGTGTGACAGAAGGTATGAGTTTAGATGATTTAAAAGTCTTTGAGAAGGCATTTCGCACAAAGGCGGAAGAAGTGATTCCACTTTCTCCGCAGTTGGCTGTGGCAAAAGAGAAAGAATACAAGAAAAACAGCCCAAATCAGGCATTTAAAATTTAAGGAGTTGAATATATGAAAGTGTCATTAAACGGTTACGGTGAAAGCGTAACTACATTTGAAGCAGAAGACAGTGTAAGAGCGGGTTATCCTGTTAAAATGACCGGTAACGGCAAAGTTGGTTTATGTACGGCCAAAGAAGCATTTTGTGGTATTGCACTCAATGTCAGAAATGGTTTTGCAGCAGTACAGCTGCAGGGTTACTATAGTGGGTTGCCATACACAGGTTCCGGTATGAAGGTTGGAATCTTAAAACTTGGCGCTACTTCTGATAAGGCGGAAGTATCTGAAACAGGTAAAGAGTGTCTGGTAGTAGATATAGACAGTGAATCTTCTACCTGCGGTATTATTCTTTAATTGGAAAGGGAGAATCAAATGGCTTTTTATGATAATTTAAAATTGGAAAAAGGAATGTACAATTCCGGTAATAAAAGTTTTACACAAGTATTGGAAGAACTGGACTGTTCCAAAAACTATGAAGGAACAGAGTTGGAAGGTTTGGATGCTTATCAGCGTCAATTAAAACGTTTTGACATTAAAGTAGGAGGCAGAAGCTCCGATGCGGTAGAAAAATTTTTCCAAACCAGTGACAGCGCTGCCTTGTTTCCCGAATATGTAACACGTGCAGTAAAGCAAGGTATGGAGTATGCGAATTTACTGCCTTCTATTGTGGCCACCACTACTACAATTCAGTCTATGGATTACAGAACCATTACAGCGTCTCCCAGTGAGGATGACAAAGAATTAAAGCCTGTGGTGGAAGGTGCCCAAATCCCTCAAACCGTAGTCAGAACACAAGATAATCTGGTAAAACTTCATAAAAGAGGCAGAATGCTGGTGTCCTCCTATGAGGCGTTGCGTTTCCAGAAATTAGACTTATTTACGGTGACATTACGTCAAATTGGCGCGTATATCGCCAGAGCACAATTGAAAGACGCAGTAGATGTCTTGCTCAACGGTGACGGAAACGACAATGCGCTAACACCTACCTCTTTATCTTCAAAACCTACTTATACGGATATTGTAAAACTCTGGGGTGAATTGGCTCCATATGAACTAAACACCATGTTAGCATCGACTGTAACCATGCAGGATTTATTAAATATTGACGAATTTAAAGATGCAACAGCAGGTTTGAATTTTCAAGGTACAGGCAAACTTGTCACACCTTTGGGAGCGAATTTGCTTCATGTTCCGTCTTTGAAAGACAAAACCATTATTGGTCTTGATAAAAATTGTGCATTGGAAATGGTACAAGCAGGTGATGTTATCACAGATTATGATAAACTGATTGACCGTCAATTGGAACGTGCAACCATCAGTACCATTGCAGGCTTTGCAAAAATCTTTACAGGCGCTGCAAAAGCGGCTTCTTATACTGCTTAATTAGGTTTTATTATGGAAGAAGTATTGAGAAGGTTTGCAAGACTTGCAGGACTGACAGTGGAGGAAGCGGAACAATGGCAGGATCTTTGCGGTGACGCTTATGTTTTGCTGGAATCACAAAGAAAAAAACAGAAAGATGCTTCTTGTGTTGGAGATTTGGTTTGTGCTGCTGCCGCTGCGTTGGCATTTTACCAATATACATTACATCAAAATGCTGCAGGTCAAGCTGATTTTACCGTAGGAGATGTGCGCATTTCTCACAACAGCAAAAGTGTGGAGTGGGCAAAAGATTTTTGGCTTGAGGCGCGCAGTCATGCTGCTCCGTTATTGAAAGACCCGGATTTTGGTTTTTGGGAGATGAAAATATGAAAAAAAGTGCGTATTTAAAAACTATGTTTCAAACATACGGAAATGAGATTACGGTGTACCCAAAATATAAAAAAGAATATCAAGTAAAAGGATTTATTCGCCCGTTGTCTTTTCAACATTTACCTTCTTCCAATGAGCTGGGCATTCCTTTTGACCATACGGATGACGGCGGTTACTTGTATCTTGGTCCGGCTGAATACCGCATTGACAGGGAATTGGAGGAAACCAAACTGGAACAGGATGACGTCCTATATTGGGTTACAAAATCCAGGGCAGTCTATCTGCAAAATGAGCCAATCTATGTTTGTGCGATACTGCAGAAAGTTGTAGCATCGTAGAAGGAGAATCGTTATGGAAGAATTATGGAATCAAACACCAAAAGATATTTTTGATACCAACACTGTCTCATCTGTTTCTGACCAATTGGAGCAAGATTATCGCAGATATGCACATAAGTTAGACGAAGAGGTGATTGGTTAGTGGTACCTCTTATGAAATTCAAAGATTTTATATGGAGTAAAAATCCCGAAACATTCAATATTTCTATTACAAGAGACATTAAGGAATTGTCGATTCCTTTTCATGGTTCCGTGATGCAGGATTACGGAGAACAGAAACGAATAATCAAAGGAGAAGGCGAGTTTTCGGGAAAACGATGTATGGAGACATATCAAAAGCTGGCAGCATTGTTTGAAAGCGGAGAAAGCGGCGTATTATCATTGCCTAATTTTCCTGCTTTCATTGCAAAGCCTGTTTCTCTTTCTTATATGACTGTAACAAGACCGGATATTCTCCGTTATCAGTTTGTATTCTGGGAAGACAGCAAAAATTCTGTTTCAGTACCTGAAATCTCCCGGTTTCGTATGCATGTTACGGTGAAAGAAGACGGAGAAAATTTATGGACCATTGCACAAAAGGAACACACAACGGTAGAAGAACTGCTTCGGCTCAATCCCCACATTGTATGGCCCAGTTATTTAACAGAAGGTTTGCAGGTGACTTTGCCATGAACTATTGCTGCTATACGGTAAGTGGTAAAAAAGTTGCATTATTGCCTCCTATTTCTGTTCAAATCAATGTGCATGAAGATGCTCCTGCCGATGATATGACGGTTATATTCCCGCTTATAGAACAAGTGCCAAAGATAGCAACTATACGTGTTTGGAATGGTGAAAAACCAATATTTTCAGGAATCATAGATGAGCAAATCATGGGAGTGACAAAAAATGGAGCCATGTTAAAATTAATTGCTCGCAGCAGGGCAGCATTGCTTTTGGATAACGAAGCCATGCCACAGGAATATCACTATCCTTCCTTGACTCAACTGTATGAACGACACGTAGAACCGTATGGATTTTGTGGCTTTATCGGCAATGGGGGAACGTTTGATACAAAGATGACCATCACCAAAGGAATGAGTGAATGGCAAGTCATTGAAGAGTTTTGTGTCAGATGCTTTGGAACGATTCCTTTTGTAACAGCTGACGATTATATTGATTGCAGCGGGGCAGTCCCAAACGAGCAGCTGGTATTTGATAACAGCGATGCGTCGTGTATCCCTTATTTGTCGATTCTTTATCGTGATAAATTTTATAAACGAGTCAGTGAATTGTATATACAGCCAAAGCTGGGACAGGCATATACTTCTGTTGTGCATGATGACCAAGCACATAAATTAGGTGTACAGCGCAGACGATTTGTGGTCTCCAATAATTATAGAGGAACACGCATGATTGACAGTGCAAAACGAAAGGCAGTAGAAGTAACGGTTGTATGTGCGGGAGGCATTTGTGGTTCTTTAAAAATGCCTGTTGTTATTTCCGATGCGATTTTGGGTACCATTGATAAATTGAGTATTGCAGGCTGGACCTATACGCTGAACAGTAATGGGGAACGCTGTGAATATTTGCTGAGAAAAGAAGATATTTAATGATAAGAAATGAGTTGATACGATGTGGATTTCACAAAAAGTAGGCGCTTTGGAACAACCGAGCGCCCAGATACAAGTAGGGGAAGTACTTAGTAATACAGGCAGTCTTTCCATACAGGCTGTGGGACAATACAGTGCAGTGCCCCTAGCGGCTCCGTTTGGAATTACTTATGTACCGCCCAAAGGAACAAAGGTAGTTTTGTTGGAAGAAGAGGATACGGTATTGTGTACGGGGGCAATTTCCGAGTCTATAAATTTATCTGAAGGGGAACTGATGCTGCGTTCTTCAGGCGGAGCATATATCTACTTGAAGAATAACGGAGATATTGTCATAAATGGACAAGTATTTCCTCTGCAATCAACTTGAGGAGGGGATTTCCATAGACAGTTTGATACAAAACGGGGATACGTCTGCCATTTTAGTCAGCGGCAGGCGGGAGTTATTGCAGCGAGTTTGGATACAGCTGACAGCGCATCGAGGGGAATTTCCTTACTGCGGAACGCTGGGCAGCAGATTGTACCAAATTGCTGCAAGCGATTCCAAATGTGAACAGAAGGTATTGGAAGCAATAGAAGAAGCATTGGAGTTCATACCGCAGGTTAGGGTAAAAGATGTAGTCATTGCAGAGAAAACAATTACAGTTTATATAGAAACGGAATACGGAGACGACGCTTTACAGTTTTCACTGAAAGGAGGAGAGTAAATGGAAACGTATGAGGAAATTTTAGAAAGAATGAAACAAACCTTTGCACAGCAAGCAGGTTATGAAGTAGAAAAAAACAGTGATTTGGAAATACGAATGCAAGTATTGGCAGGAGAACTTTACAGTTCATTTGCAAACATAGAATGGTTAAAGCGTCAGGTATTTCCTCAAACAGCTACGGGAGAATATTTGACGATGCACGGCACACAAAGAGGACTTGTGAGAAAGGAGTCTCAAGCGGCAGTAGGAAGTTTAACTTTTTCCAGAACCAGTGCGCTGAGTTATGATTTGCCCATTCCCGTTGGAACTGTTTGTGCTGTAGATAAAGAGGATACGGTACGATATATTACAACAGAAGAGGCAACCTTAAAGGCAAATGAATTGAGCGTGACTGTAAAAGCAAAGGCGAAAGAAGGAGGCCGTAACGGTAACACGGCTGAAAATACCATTCAAATTATGATTACTCCTCCTTCCGGAATTAAGGCAGTGACAAATGCAGAACCATTTATTGGCGGCATGGATGCTGAAGATGACAATGCATTTCGTGCACGTTTATTAAAAAGTTACGCAAATATTTCCAATGGAACCAATGCTGCATTTTACAGGGAATTGGCAATGAAACATCCGTCCGTTTATTCCGCAGGTGTAGTTGCAAAAGATGACGGAGTTGGAACGGTTTCCGTATATGTGGCTACCAGAGGCGGCGTGCCGTCTGATGAAGTCATAGAAGAATTACAAAACCAATTCGATGAAGCAAGGGAATTAAATGTAGCGGTAACCGTAAAACCGGCGGTTTTACAAAAGATACCGCTGCGGATTCAAATCAAGCCTGCAGAGCAGTATTCGTTTGAGCAGGCCAAAGAGATTTGTATGCAAGTCGTTGATGATTATTTTGCGCAGATGCATATTGGTGGTATTTTCCGTGTTGCTGAATTATGTAGGAACATGTTGGAATCGGGTGCGATTGTCAATCACTTTACACCTCCGGGAGAAGATTTTTCAACGCCGCAAAATAAATTGGTTGTGAAAGGCAATATTATCATTGAGGAAGGCGGCGTGATATAAGTTGAGTATTTCATTTACAGCAATGCAAAATGCTTTGCTTGCAAACGGAATGTATGAAATCACAGAAGATACAAGACTATATGCAGAATTAAAAGCTTATGATGCCGGCTTTCAAACGCTGCATGACCAACTGGATGAATTATTGCAGGAAGCATTGATTCCAACAGCGGTTTCTTATGGTTTAGAAGAAAAAGAATTGTTATTTGGTTTGCATCTCAGCTCCTGCACGGAAGAAGAAAGAAGAAAACTGTTATGCATGCGTGGTGCCGTTAATGTAAATTCCTTTAGCAAAGCGGACTTTTTGAACATATTACAATCAGGAGGGATTGAGGCTGAAGTGACCGAATCTCCAAGCACACAGCATATAGGCGTACAGGTGTTGTCTGTAAAAGACGGCCAAACACAGCAAGATACGCAAAAAGCTGTTTCTGATTACATCCCTGCTCATGTGGAATGTACGGTTACATTTGCAAGTGAAGCAGAATGATTTGGATGTTTGAGTGTATAAGTATCAAAATTTTGGGTTAAATAAAATAGAGAAACAGGTTGGGGCAATGTTTGGCATTGCCCCAATTGTCGTAATAGAAGGAAATCACTTGTATTTTCTGCTTTATTATACTATCATTAAGATAAACATTTTTTAAGAAAATACAGTGATTAAAAATATAATTTAACGTGTTGGTACAGAAACATTCAGGCAAAACAAAGGGGGAACAAGTAAATGGAACTGCATGAAAATACAGAGAAACAAGAGCGTGCTTTGTTGGTTGCGGTAGATACAGGAAGTTATGATGTAGAGGCTTCTTTGGCAGAGTTATATGAACTTACCAAAACTGCGGGCGCAGAGCCCTTTGGAGCCATGACACAAAAAAGACCGGCTTATGAAACTGCTACCTGTGTTGGTTCAGGTATGGTTCAGGAAATTGCAGATATTTGCCAAAAACAGGAGATTGATTTGTTGATTTTTGACTGCGAATTGTCTCCAACGCAAATACGGAATATAGAGGATATTACAAATGTCCGAGTGATAGACAGAACGATGCTGATTTTGGATATTTTTGCAGCACGTGCTGTTTCCAAAGAAGGTAAATTGCAAGTGGAATTGGCGCAGCTCAAATATATGCTGCCCCGTTTAACCGGAAAGGGTACCGCTCTTTCCCGTTTGGGCGGCGGTATTGGTACCAGAGGTCCCGGTGAAACCAAATTGGAAACGGACAAGCGTCATATTCATCGAAGAATAGATGCTTTAAAAGAACAGTTGGAACAAGTAGAAAAACATAGAGAGCAAATCAATCGCAGAAGGAAAAAGGACGGTACCGTTACAGTAGCGTTGGTGGGCTATACCAACGTTGGGAAAAGTACATTGATGAATTATTTAACGGATGCAGGCGTATTGGCAAAGGATATGCTGTTTGCAACGCTGGACCCAACTGCGAGAGCTTTGCGCTTGCCTTGCGGAAAAACCGTAATGCTCATAGATACGGTAGGGTTGGTCCGCAGACTTCCGCACCATTTGGTACAGGCATTTAAATCTACGTTGGAACAGGCAGCAACTGCGGATATTATTTTAAATATTTGTGATGCATCCAGCGTGGAATCACAAGTGCACTTAACTGTAACCAAAACACTATTGGAAGGGCTGGGCTGTAAAGACAGACCGATTATTCCTGTATTGAATAAATGCGATTTGGTTCCTGAGATTAATCATATGCCAATGATTGGCGGTGCAGTGAGAATCAGTGCTGCGACGGGACAAGGTGTTGACCATTTACTGGAGGTCATTGAAGAAAATCTCCCTGTGAAAAATACCAAAGTAGAATTGTTATTGCCGTTTTCCAAAAGTGGCCTTGCAGCTGAAATTCGCAAAGATGGTACTGTACTGCAAGAAGAGTATGTTGAAGAAGGTCTGCATCTTGTTGCAATGGTTACTCCTGACTTATTGCAGCAGGTATTGCCTTATGCAATTTTGGGAGAAGAATAATTGGTGTTGATTTGATGATACGAATATTAAAACCAAGCGATATTGATGCTGTAATGAATATTTGGTTGAGTTCCAATATACAAGCGCATTCTTTTATACCAAGGGAATATTGGATGAAATATTTTGGGCAAGTAAAAGAAATGCTGCCGGATGCTACCGTATATGTATATGAAGATAATGGTTCTGTACAGGGCTTTATAGGATTGACAAAGAATTATATTGAAGGAATTTTTGTAGAGGAATCTATGCGTGGTAAGGGGATAGGAACACAATTATTAAATCTTGCAAAACAACTTTGTTCTTCTCTTACGTTACAGGTGTATGAGAAAAATCAATCCGCACTGCGGTTCTACTTCAAAGAGGGATTTCAAATCAAAAAGAAACAAATGGATTCTGAAACAGGTCAGATGGACTTTACTATGGAATGGAGTATGTAGTTTTTTCTCTTCACCAAATCGCAGCATTTCTATTTCATGAATGAAAAAAGAGTATGGGTGTAGTCCATACTCTTTTTTATAGATGATATTGTGTTTTTACCATTTCACGAATTTCTTCAAATGTTTTTATATTCTCAGGAGGTATCGTATGAGATTGGATATGCTTCTCCATCCAAACAATATCATACCAGCGGTGAAACTTATAGCCGCATTGCGCACATGTTCCTACTTGACGATAGCCAAGACGTTGATGGAATAACATACTGTCTTTTGTTAGATGAAGGTCTTCTTCAGTTGTGTCAGCAATACAAGCATACAAATTTGTGATGTTTTGAAGGCTTAAAATAGTTTCCAATGTTTGATACAATTTTTTTCCTATCCCCATTTTTTTCGCTGTTTTCTTTACATAAATGGAAACCTCAACTGCCCATTGATAAGCACAGCGTTCCCGAAAGAGGCTTGCATAAGTATAACCTACAATTTCATTGTCTATTTCAGCGACAAGATACGGATATGTTTGCAGCGTATTGGAGATACGTTGTTCAAATTCTTGTACAGAAGGCACGGTATATTCAAATGTAATTGCTGTATTTTCTACATATGGTGCATAAATATCCAATAATGCAGCGGCATCCTGTATAGTTGCAATACGCAGCTTGACTTGTTTGTCCATGAGATAACTCCTCTGTTTTTATCATTGTATTTATTATAATAGAAAGAAATTTACTGTGCAATTCTTATCATACCAATTTTCAAATACTCTCTTAACAGTTAAATATAGTTTTCTGTTAGGAGGTGGTGTCATATAATAGAAGGAATCACGTATTTGTCTGGCTGAAAACAAGTGATTTCTAAGAGTGTGATATGAAAAATGTACAAGCATATAGTATCTGAAATAAGGTTAAAATAAAAATCAGTTACTAAAAAAGCCTTGCTTATTTTAAATAAGCAAGGCTTTTTTTAATGAATACGATATTTAGATATTCTAATAAAAATGGTGAATCAGTCTTGTTTTAGTATGGTTACAATATCACCAACAAACACTTCGTGATAATCTTTTTCTTTATAGAATGTTTCATCAATGGTGCTATCTATAAATGAGCTGGGCTCCATTTTTTGTTTGGACATCTTTTTGCAGATGAAAACCAGTTTTGCTTCAGCGTAATAAGGCGCCTCTTGGTCAAACATGACGGTCAGACCGGTTTCTTTATCTTTGTCTATATCTCTGCCGGATTTGGTACCGCATAGTTTTAATGCAGGCTTATAGGTTTCATCGAATACACATAATGAATAGTACTCTTCACGGTCCATAAATTCCATAGTATAACGCTGTGGACGTACCAAAACGTAAGTGACATTTTTTCTCCACAGCACGCCCAATCCGCCCCAGCTGACGGTCATGGTGTTATGTTTATCTTCATTTCCGGCGGTTAATAACATCCATTCTGTTCCAATGGTTGTAAAAGGATTTAGTTCCAATGTTTTTGGATCAATTGGTTTTAAAGACATGTTTATACCCTCCATATCGTTGTTTATCAATTTTTATACAATCGTAACCTTATTTATTATATTACAGATTCTCAGTAAAGTTTGCAACTGTTCGCTATGAATTCTCAGTTTCTTTTCAAATGTATTGCATTTTCTACAAGGAAACCGTAAAAATCATATGAATTTTGTCATGATGTGAAAATTTTATCAAAACTGAATAATTATGCATTGTATGCTTGTAATATACAATCAGAAGCGTATAATAATACTTATATTTCAATAACGGATAAAAAGGAGCATAGATATGGCACAACAAATTAAAAAAGTAGTACTTGCATATTCAGGAGGTTTGGATACCTCTATCATTATTCCATGGCTGAAAGAAAACTATGACAATTGCGAAGTAATCGCAGTTTCCGCTGACCTTGGTCAAGAAGATGAATTGGAAGGCCTAAACGAAAAAGCAATCAAAACAGGCGCTTCTAAATTGTACATTGAAGACATGAGAAAAGAATTGATTGAAGAATATATTTGGCCTACTTTAAAAGCAAACGCTGCTTATGAGGGCAGATATTTATTAGGTACTTCTTTTGCAAGACCTTTGATTGCAAAAAGACTGGTTGAAATTGCAAAAAAAGAAGGTGCAGACGCAATTTGCCACGGTTGCACAGGAAAAGGTAACGACCAAGTTCGTTTTGAGTTGTCCATTCGTGCATTTGACCCGGATATTAAAATCATTGCTCCTTGGAGAGAGTGGGATATCAAATCCAGAGAAGAAGAAATCGACTATGCAGAGGCTCACAATATTCCTTTGAAAATTACAAGGGAAACCAACTATTCCAAAGATAAAAACCTATGGCACTTATCTCATGAAGGATTGGATTTGGAAGACCCTGCAAACGAACCAAAATATAATGAAATTTTAGAGTTAGGCGTTTCTCCGGAACAGGCTCCGGATGTAGCAACTTATGTAACCATTCACTTTGAAAAAGGAATTCCAACTGCAATTGACGGCGTTAACATGAATGCTCTTGAAGTTATGGCAAAATTAAATCAATTGGGCGGCGCAAACGGTATTGGTATTGCGGATATTTTAGAGAACAGATTGGTTGGCATGAAATCCCGCGGTGTTTATGAAACTCCCGGCGGTACTATTTTGTATCATGCACACAATAAATTGGAAGAAATGTGCTTGGATAAAGATACCTTCCATTATAAACAACAAGTTGCTATTACCTTCGGTGAATTGGTATACGACGGTAAATGGTATACTCCATTAAGAGAAGCTTTATCCGCATTTGTAGACAGCACTCAGGAATATGTAACAGGCGATGTCAAACTGAAATTGTACAAAGGCAATATCATTGATGCAGGTATGACATCTCCATATTCTCTATATGATGAAGATACCGCAACCTTTGATGAAGATGAAGTTTACAATCAAGCAGACGCTGCAGGTTTCATTAACTTGTTTGGTTTGTCTATGAAAATCCAGGCAAAAAAAGGACGTAAATTCAATTAAGGATAATCCATAAGGAGGGCTCCCGGCATGAAGCTATGGGCAGGACGTTTTTCAAAAGAGATTGATCAAAAAACAAATGACTTTAACTCTTCCATAAAATTCGACAGCCGAATGATTGAGGAAGATATCAAGGGCAGCATTGCCCATGCAACCATGTTAGGTGCTTGCGGAATTATTGAGCAATCAGAAGCAGAACTAATTTGTAAAGAGCTGGAACAAATTTATAAAGATATTCAGAACGAAACATTACCTATTGACCCAAATGCGGAAGATGTACACACCTTTGTAGAAGGAGAGTTGACTCAGCGTATTGGTGTTTCCGGAAAACGTCTGCATACTGCACGCAGCCGTAACGACCAAGTGGCATTGGATGTACGTTTATACTTGAAAAAGGAATGTGATGCATTATATAGCCAAATTGAAGAATTGGTAACAGTGCTTTGTAAAAAGGCGATGACTCATAAAGGCGATGTTATGCCGGGATATACCCACTTACAGCGTGCGCAGCCCATTACATTTGGTCATCACTTAATGGCTTATGCAGAGATGTTCCTGCGTGACCTTGGCCGTTTGAAAGATGCCAAAGCGCGTATGGACGAACTTCCGTTGGGAGCGGGTGCATTGGCAGGTACTACGTATCCGTTAAACCGAAGTATGACTGCTGAATTATTGGGCTTTTCCAGAGTCACCAATAACAGTTTGGACAGTGTTGCAGACCGTGATTTCTGTGTAGAAATTGCTTCTGCCATTGCGTTGGCTATGGTGCACCTATCTCGTTTTTCAGAAGAAATTATTTTATGGTGTTCTTGGGAATTTAAATTTGTGGAGTTGGACGACGCCTTTTCTACAGGTTCCAGCATTATGCCGCAAAAGAAAAATCCAGATATTGCTGAATTGGTACGCGGTAAATCCGGCCGAGTCATTGGTGATGTTGTTACATTATTAACCATGCTGAAGGGATTACCTTTGGCCTATAACAAGGACATGCAAGAAGACAAAGAGGCAATTTTTGACGCAGTAGATACCTTAAGAATGTGCCTCACTGCATTTATTCCTATGGTAGATACTATGAAAGTGTTGCCTGAAAATATGCGCAATGCCGCAGCACGTGGATTTATTAATGCCACAGACTGTGCAGATTACTTGGTGAATAAAGGTTTAGCATTCCGCGATGCCTATAAAATAACCGGCACTTTGGTTGCACAATGCATTGAGCGAAACTTAACATTGGAAACATTGCCATTGGAAGATTATAAAGCGGTATGTGATACCTTTGATGAAGGTATTTATGATGCAATCTCTTTGGAACGCTGTGTAAACGGACGCAATGTTTTGGGTGCTCCTGCTCCTGAAAATGTAGAGATGCAGGCAAAACGAGTATTGAACTTGCTGGGAAAATAACCGGCACAATGGTGAAAGGCAGGCAAATCAATGGAAATTAAAGTTGGAGTTGTCGGCGCAACCGGATATGCAGGCGCCGAATTGGTAAGACTTTTATTAAACCACCCTTATGCAAAGCTGACTGCAATCAGTTCAGTTACCTTTGAAGGGCAAAAAATAAGTGAGGTATATCCTTCTTATCTTGGATTATGCGATATGGTTTGCAAAACTCAGGAGGAAGTGGTGGAAAAATGCGACGTTGTATTTGCAGCATTGCCGCATGGATTATCTCAAGAATTGGCAGCAGCCTGTGCCAAACGTATGAAATTCTTTATTGATTTAGGCGCTGATTTCCGCTTGGAAGATGAAGAAACTTATAAAACTTGGTATGGCTGTGAATTTCTTGATAAAGCGTTGCATGAGCAAGCTGTATATGGACTGCCGGAACTGTTCCGTCCATTTATCAGAGGAAAAAGCTTAATTGCAAATCCGGGTTGTTATGCAACAGCAGTTCCTTTGGCCATTGTGCCTGCCATGGAAGCGGGTTTGATTGAAACAGACCATATCATTGCGGACTGCAAATCCGGAACAACAGGCGCGGGCAGAAAACCTACCCAAACCACTCATTTTCCGGACTGTAATGAGAGCTTTACCGCATATAAGGTAGCTGCTCACCGTCATACGCCGGAGATAGAACAAACATTATCTTGTTATGCTCCAAATCCGGTAAAATTAACGTTTGTTCCGCACTTGCTTCCGGTTAGCCGTGGTATTCTGGCAACATGCTATGCTACACTAAGAGAGGGTGTAACAGAAGAGCAAGTTCGTTATGTGTATGGACGACGTTATCAACAGGAATACTTTGTACGTATGCTGCCAAAAGGCAGTGTAGCCAATATTAAACATGTGCAGTATACCAACTTCTGTGATATTTCCGTCCATGTAGATGAGCACGCAAACACTCTGGTTGCCATTTCTGCCATTGATAATATGGTGAAAGGCGCTGCCGGTCAGGCAATACAAAACATGAATTTGGTATTGGGCTTGGAAGAAAAAACAGGTCTTATATTAATTCCACCGGCATTTTAATTGTAATTTATCATACAAGCATAACCCTGTTGCGATGCCGCAGCGGGGATTTATGTCCTATAAAGAATATATGATGGAGGCAGCATATGACATTTCATATCATAGAAGGCGGCGTTACAGCAGCAAAAGGATTTCAGGCTTCGGGAATTCATTGTGGTATCCGCAAAAATCGCAGCAAAGCAGACCTTGCTTTGATTTACAGTGATGTGCCCTGTGCAGCGGCAGCTGTGTATACACAAAACTTAGTAAAAGGCGCTCCCATTGCGGTTACCAAACGCAACATTGCAGACGGTATGGCACGAGCTGTGATTTGTAACAGCGGCAATGCCAATACCTGCAATGCGGACGGAGAAGAAAAAGCACAGAAAATGTGTGATTTGATTGCAGCAGAACTGCATATTGATGCAAGCGACGTGATTGTAGCATCGACAGGCGTGATTGGTCAGGTACTGCCCATTGAACCGATTGCAAATTCGGTAAAAACATTAGCAGAAGCGTTAAGTGCAACAGGTTCCAATGATGCGGCAAAAGCAATTATGACGACAGATACGGTAGAAAAAGAATATGCACTTGAGGTGGAACTGGACGGTAAAACGGTAACCATAGGCGGCATTACAAAAGGTTCCGGTATGATTCACCCGAACATGGCAACCATGCTTGGTTTCTTATCGACAGATGCCTCTATTACGCCGGAACTGTTGAACGAGGCACTGCACACAGCCATTGAGGATACTTTCAATATGGTAAGTGTGGACGGAGATACCTCTACCAATGATATGGTGTCCGTTATGGCGTCCGGTTTGGCAGAAAACCAAACCATTACAGAAAAAAATCATGATTATGAATTGTTTACACAAGCATTGACAGAAGTTTGCGCAGTGTTGTCCCGTAAAATTGCAAAGGACGGTGAAGGTGCAACCAGATTATTGGAATGCGCTGTCACAGGGGCAAAAACAAAAGAGGATGCAAGAACAGTTGCAAAATCCGTGATTTGTTCTAATTTGCTGAAATGCGCTATTTTTGGCGCCGATGCAAACTGGGGAAGAGTGCTGTGCGCAATTGGTTATTCAGGTGCCAATATTAATATTAATGGTGTGGATGTTGCATTTGAATCCAAACAAGGACGTATTGAAGTATGCAAAAACGGTGCAGGTTTGCCTTTTGATGAGGATATTGCCAAGAAAATTCTTTTAGAGGACGACATTATTGTAGCGGTAACTTTGCATGAAGGTAGCGAATGCGCAACTGCATATGGTTGTGATTTGACTTATGATTATGTAAAAATTAACGGCGATTACAGAAGCTGATTTAGAATATTGTAAAATAGGAAAAGGATGTCATATGAATATTTCCAATAACGATAGAGCTCAAATTTTAGCTCAGGCTTTACCCTATATTCAAAAATATGCGGGAAAAACCATTGTAGTAAAATATGGCGGCAACGCTATGATTAATGAGGAGATTAAATCTGCTGTTATGACTGATATTGTATTGATGCAGTCTGTTGGCATCAATGTCGTATTGGTACACGGCGGTGGTCCTGAAATTAATACCATGTTAAGCCGTGTGGGCAAAGAAAGCAAATTTATTGGCGGTTTGCGTTATACGGATGAAGAAACCATGGAAATTGCACAAATGGTTTTGGCAGGAAAAGTAAATAAAGACTTGGTTCAGCATTTGGAAAATCACAGTGGTAAAGCCATCGGGCTTTGCGGTTTGGACGGCTCTATGATTCAGGCGCGTAAATTGGAAAGCGGCGCTGACCTTGGTTATGTAGGTGAAATTGTAAGGGTAAATACTAAAATTATCACAGACGCAACCAACAATGGTTATGTGCCGATTATTGCTACCATTGCCGGTGGTGTGAACGGAGAAGTGTATAACATTAATGCAGACATCGCTGCCGCCCGCATTGCAGCCGAATTGGGAGCACGAAAGCTGATTCTCATGACAGATATTCGTGGATTATTAAAAGACAAAGATGACGAAAGTACACTGATTCCCGTTGTCAATGTCAGCGAAGTACCAAGATTACAACGCAGCGGTATTATCAGCGGCGGTATGATTCCTAAAATTGATTGCTGTGTGGAGGCAGTCCGCCGCGGTGTGCATCGTGCGCATATCTTGGATGGAAGAATTCCACACTCTATTTTAATCGAACTGTTTTCCGATGAAGGTATTGGAACCATGTTATATTAAATCCATTCTTTCAAAGCGGCATCTTTGGAAGAATGCAAAGGAGAGATTACCATGCATTTTTTAGATATTAAAGAACAAGAAAAGAAGAATATGATGCCAACTTACGGCCGCTTTGAAGTTGCGATTGTGAAAGGAAAAGGCGTTGTTGCACAGGACAGCGAAGGAAAATCTTATATTGATTTTACAAGCGGTATTGGTGTCAATGCCCTTGGTTTTTGTGATGATCAATGGATTGCTGCTATTACAAAGCAGGCTTCCACATTACAGCATATTTCCAATTTGTATTACAATCCTGCGCAGACCAATTTGGCTCAAAAACTTTGTGAATTATCCGGTTTCAGTAAAGTGTTTTTCAGCAATTCCGGTGCGGAAGCAAATGAATGCGCTATTAAATTAGCAAGAAAATACAGTACGGATAAATACAATGAGAACAGAACTAAAATCATCACGTTGGTGAATTCTTTCCATGGAAGAACGGTTACAACTCTGGCGGCAACAGGTCAGGATACGTTCCATCATTATTTTAATCCATTTACGGAGGGCTTTACATATGCGCAGGCAAACGATATCGAGAGTGTAAAATCGTTACTGGATGAAAATACCTGCGCTGTGTTTATAGAAATGATTCAAGGTGAAGGCGGTGTTATGCCTTTAGAACCTCATTTTGTAAAAGAACTGGAAAAGCTGTGCAAAAAGCATGACGTACTGCTTATGGTAGACGAAGTACAAACCGGTATGGGAAGAACAGGTACTCTGTTTTGTTATGAACAATATGGCATTGAGCCAGATGTGATTACATCTTCAAAAGCGCTTGGCGGTGGATTGCCCATTGGTGCGTGTCTGTGTACCGAACGCTTGGGAGACGTACTGAACAGCGGTATGCATGGTTCTACCTTTGGTGGAAACCCTGTTGCATGTGCAGGCGCCTTAAGTGTGTTGGAACGTGTATCAGATGAGACATTTTTACAGGAAGTAAAAGCTAAGGGTGAATATATGCAGCAAAAGCTGTCCGAGATGGAAGGTGTTGCCGAAGTAAGAGGCATTGGCATGATGATTGGAATTGTGCTGGAAAAAGGAACAGCCAAAGATGTAGCAGCTGCATGTATTGAACATGGTCTGCTGGTGCTGACCGCAAAAACACTGGTACGTCTGTTGCCTCCGCTTACCATCACCTTTGAAGAAATTGATAAGGGCTTGGCAATATTGGAAAAAGTTATCAAACAGGCTTAAAATGATGATAAAACAGAACAGATTGAAGGGAGACTGGATATGAAACACTTGTTAAAATTGTTGGATTTAACAACAGAAGAGATTGAAGAAATCCTGAATTTGGCTGACCAATTAAAATATGAATTAAAACACGGAATTGAGCATCACCATTTGAAAGGCAAAACCTTAGGTATGATTTTTGCCAAAGCATCTACCAGAACCCGTGTTTCTTTTGAAACAGGTATGTATCAATTGGGTGGATATCCTATGTACTTATCTGCAAATGATATGCAAATTGGACGTGGAGAACCAATTGAAGATACCGCAAGAGTGTTATCCCGCTATTTGGACGGAATTATGATTCGTACTTTTGAACAAAAGCAAGTAGAAGATTTGGCAAAATACGGCTCTATTCCGATTATCAATGCTTTGACAGATTTTGCTCATCCATGTCAAGTGCTGGCTGACCTGATGACTATTCGCGAAAGAAAAGGTGCTTTGGAAGGTCTGAAAGCATGTTATATTGGAGACGGCAACAATATGATGCATTCTATTATTGTAGGATGTTTGAAGATGGGTATGTCTATCAGTGTAGCATGTCCGGAAGGTTACCGTCCCGATAAAGAAGTGTTGGAGTTTGCTTCTCAATATGAGGGCTTCGAGATGACGGATTCTCCTGCAACTGCCGCAAAAGATGCAGACGTGTTGTTTACAGATGTATGGGCCTCCATGGGTCAGGAAGGTGAGGCTGCCGAAAGAAGAAAAGCATTTGAAGGTTACCAAATCAATGCAGAGTTGATGAAATTAGCAAAACCTGATGCTATGGTACAGCATTGTTTACCTGCACACAGAGGAGAAGAAATAACAGCGGATGTATTTGAGTCTCACGCAGACGAGATTTTCGATGAAGCCGAAAATCGTTTGCATGCACAAAAAGCAGTATTGGTTACTTTAATGAAATAATCGAAAAGAGATACAGCAATCAGCTGTATCTCTTTTTTTATTCCGTTGCAATCAACAGTTGTAAAGAAAATATTTCAGTTTTATATCTGATATATTATTTGTTGGAAATAATCATTAATTGCTATATTTTAATATATAATTTTATAAGAGATGTCAATTGATATAAAAGTAAATAGTTAAAATGTAAAAATATTTTTCATGTAATCTATTGACAATTTATAAAAATTGCCATATGCTTTAAGTTAGCGTATGCTAACCTATTGGAAGATGATAAATCGTGAACAATTCCATTAAAAATTAAAATGGAATTAGGGAGGAAGAACATGAAAAAGAATTTAAAAATGATATTGGGGAGTGTATTAATATCGTCGTTGATGCTTACTCCTCTAGCCACAGCATCTGCTGCAACCAGTATGAATCACCCTGCAGAAATAGATGCTATGAGCAGTGCTACGACCGTACAGCCTGAAGATATCATAACAGATGGTGTGACGAAACGAGAGATTACATTAAATACTGGTATCGCAATTTATAAGGTTGACGTATATGTATCAAGCTATGGTGCTATGATAGAAAACATAGTAGATAAAACAACAGATGCACCGGGTTGGACAGCAAATGTATGGGAAGTATTTAAAGAAGAGGGCGGGCTGACCAAGTATGTTGGGAAAACATACGCAGAAATTAAAAATATGCCGCTGCCAAGTGAAATGCCTGTTATGGGTGGTACTGACTCGACACCGCCGGATTTTCACAATAAGATATTAGAGTTAATTACGGAATTAGAACAGGAGCCAAATGCGGGAGAAAAGACAGCGAAAACCGAGTTAGCAAAAGCTGTGTACGAAGCAAGGAGTCTTTATGAACAGAAAGACGGAGATGAATATGAGTCTTCTTCTATGGCAAAGTTGGTAGAAAAATATGAGAAGGCCATGTCTGTTCTGAAGGATAACAGAGCAGATCAAACTACAATTTATAATGCAGTGTCAGAACTGAGAGAGGCTTTGGAGTCTTTAGCTTATGCACCCGCTGACTGGACTCGATACAAACATTTGATGGAACAAGCAGAAACAATCATTGCGAATGAACAGGAGTATACACGAACCAGTATTGCCCAGTTACGACAGGTTCTGTCTGATGTCAAACAAGAGGCAGAGCGGGGCGGAAATACCAAAAGTAAAGTAAAGACTTTGGAGTCTAAACTGGAAAATGCCTTAAATGCAGTGGTAAAACAGAGTCAGGCGGGGAACAGATTCACAATAAATGCCAAAATAGGACAGGCGGGGGATAGTGAGACTCCATCTATGGCCAATGCATTTATGAATCCTCATGTTCTTCTAATAGAAAACGAGGGTGAAAGTGTATACCAGATATCCTTTAAAAAAGACAAATTTCAAGGAATAACAGCCAATATTTTAACAGTAAAGCATATAGAGAATGGCAAAGAAGTTTTGGCAGAGGAAAGTACCGGCATAGGCGAGTATGATAAGGTATTTACCATTAAAAGACAGAAATCCGGAGAAAAAACGATAGATGTTCTGCTTGGGGCAAAAATGGCCGGACCCGATGTCAGTGAAATGCCCGCTGTGTTAGTGTTGGATACTACATCAAAGAGGGCTGAAGGAGAAAGTTTAAAACAGGCCGATAAAGCAGAATTAAAAAAAGTAATTGATGAAAATAAGACAACTTATGATGAGGTTTTGGCAGGAGAATATAAAGAAGAAGGCTCTAGAAGTTTTCTGAATCTTTATAATAAGGCTCTGATGGCACTTGAAGATGTAACCGCAACTGAAGAGACAGTTGACAGTGCAGCAAAATATTTAAAATCTGCAAAAGAGATTTATCTTGTGCCTAAAAAAGTGGATGATTTTACACGTGTACTTGTAGCAGCAGAGGAGAAAAAGGCAGAAGATTATACAGAAAAAAGCTATGCAGTATTAAAAACTGCTATAGACGAAGGAAAGGCAAATTGGAGTAAAAGGAGCACTTTAACAAATGCTCAGCTTCAGCAATTAATTGATAAATTGGAAGAGGGCATGCAAGGGTTAAAACCAGCTGGAACTCCGGAAGAACCGTCAACCGACATACCCCCAATGGAACAGCCGGGTACGGACATTCCAAAAAATGAAATCAACTTGCAAAATGGTGAATATACATTGAAGGGGGCTCTATATAACTTTAATAGCCCAGATAAACTATCTATGGCAAATCAAGGACTGGAACAACCTTTGTCTGTGATTGCAAAGGATGGAACATACAGATTAAGAATGAATATGAATACGATAAAACTCGGAACTTCAGAAGGAGCACTCAGCAAAGTGTCATACTTTGAAGGAAACTTAAAAAATGATTCGGATATTATAGCATGGGGTACAACATCAGACGGCACAAAATATCCTAAGACTGTAGAATTCCCTGTAGCATATAAAGCTGATTCCGTAACATTAGAAGTGTTTGTGCCAATCATGGAAAAAATTGCACCGGGACATGGAACACAAAAAGTTTTATTAAAATTAGATTGGTCCTCTTTACAGACGTCTAAGTTAGATGAAACCGTAATTCATAAGGAGAATGGTGGAGAGAATACAGGTCACACAGATAAAAATGGGGCTAGACAAACCAAAGAGATTCATCAAAATCAATCTGTACCACAAACGAATATAAATTCAGAAACGTCTGAAATAAAAAAATCAGAGGAAAAAGTAATATCAGCAACTAATGTTCAAAAGGAGAGTGGAACAACAGATATCAATTCTCCAAAAACAGAGGACTGCAGTAATTTAATAGGCTACTTATGTTTATTTGGTTTTATTATTTCAGGAGGATTGATTGCGATATGTAAAAAACAGAAAACAAATGATTAAAGAATAGGGAATTTGGTACATTTTATGTTCATTCAGATAATTAATATTGATGTGTCGTCATGACAGAGTTTTCTTCCTTTCATATGTCATAATATCACTGTCAAATGTCATTAAATAGTACATAAAAATTGAATTCATTTTTATCAGATGATATGTCATATGAGGTATCGTATCAAATGGGAACTCAATATAATTCAAGTGAAATGGGATATCGCATGAATGAAAAGAGATACAGTGGTAAACTGTATCTCTTTTTTTGAAGTTTAAGTAAAAAATGAATGGAATCAAACATTAAATATCAATTTCAGTTATGATAAAATAAAAATACAGTTTATATGTATATGCTGCCTTAACCGTATCAATAAAATGTTGAAAATTTGTTTTCTCTCTCTATGTTGTCTCATCAATTGGTTCGTGAGACTGGCATTTTTCTTGACAAAAAGGAATAGGACTGCTATTCTATACATATGAGTTAGCATACGCTAACTCTATAGAAAGGAAAACGATATGAACAATGTTTTTCTCGCATTTGCTCTTACGTTAATTGCAGGATTAAGTACCGGAATCGGCAGCTGTATCGCATTTTTTGCAAAACATACCAACAGAAAATTTTTATCCATCAGTCTTGGTTTTTCTGCAGGTGTTATGATATATGTTTCGATGATAGAAATATTTGTAAAAGCACAAGATTCCCTAGTATCTGAACTTGGAAAAATAGCAGGTAACTGGGTTACAGTAGGTTCTTTTTTTGGAGGTATGCTGGTCATTGCAATCATTGATAAATTAATCCCTTCAGAAGAAAATCCTCATGAGCTAAAATCGGTGGAAGATGAAAATAAAAAACCTCCAAAACATTCCAAACTGATGCGCATGGGCGTTTTTACAGCACTTGCAATCGCCATTCATAACTTTCCGGAAGGATTGGCTACATTTGTTTCTGCTATGCAGGAACCCAGTGTTGCAATTCCCATTGTAGTTGCCATTGCAATTCACAATATACCGGAAGGAATTGCTGTTTCTGTTCCCATTTATCAGGCAACGGGCTCTAAGATGAAAGCCTTTTTATATTCTTTTTTATCAGGTTTGGCGGAACCTGTAGGTGCGTTAATCGGTTGGCTAATTTTAATGCCGATTATGAATAATGTTGTATTTGGTGTTATTTTTGCAGGAGTCGCAGGTATTATGGTATTTATTTCATTTGATGAACTTCTTCCTGCTGCCAGAGAATATGGAGAACATCATTTGTCCATTTATGGTTTAATTTCCGGAATGGTAGTTATGGCAATTAGTTTGCTGCTGTTCTTATAATGTATGGACTTTTTATTGAAATATAAAAACAAACAAAGAAAAACCTCCATTGGATATTTATCCAATGGAGGTTTTTGCAAAAGTCTACCTTTTATATGTAAATACAGAAAATAGGCTTAATAATTCTCAGCTAAAATTTGGAAGAAGGATTGAGGATGTGCACATACAGGACAAACCTCAGGTGCTTTTTTACCAATTACAATATGACCGCAGTTTGCGCATTGCCAAATGGTATCCCCGTCTCTTGAGAATACAATGCCTTCTTCAATGTTAGATAATAGCTTGCGATATCTTTCTTCATGGTGTTTTTCAATTTCACCAACTTTTTCAAATAAGAATGCAATATGGTCAAAGCCTTCTTCTCTTGCTTCGACAGCCATTTTTGCATACATATCTGTCCATTCATAGTTTTCTCCGTCCGCAGCGTCTTTTAGGTTTGCCATAGTATCAGGCATTTCTCCGCCATGAAGCAGTTTAAACCAAATTTTTGCGTGTTCTTTTTCATTATTTGCTGTTTCTAAGAACAGTGCTGCAATTTGTTCATAGCCTTCTTTTTTTGCTTTGCTTGCATAGTATGTATATTTGTTTCTTGCTTGGCTTTCTCCGGCAAATGCTGCCATTAGGTTAGCTTCTGTTTTGGTTCCTTTTAAATCTTTCATCATTCATTTCTCTCTTTCTATAAAATTTAATAGTAAAATAAGAATAATTACTATTATTGTTATTTTAATCATACTACATACTATGAATTTTGTCAAATCTTTTTTTTATTATCTTTTCACTGAGGGATATCTTCATTATAACACTATTTTTTGGTAATTTATAGAGATTGAAAATGGAAGCAACATCTTTGTATTACTGCACAAATATAGGAAAACAAAATCGTGTATTTCCCTCTTGAATCATTTACATTCGTTGTTCTTATACATATTTAACTTTCTATTTTTTAAGATTAGACAATAAAAGAAAAGAATCTGCCTTGGCAGATTCTTTTCTTTTATTGGGTTAGTGTACCGTTGTCGGTCTCAATTAAAATTAGAATTTGTTCTTCCATGCCGGTCTCACTGTTGATATACACCAATACTTGTTCATCATTTTGACCGCGGCATAGAAATTCATAACACAAAGGCTCTTCCTCTCTTGTAGTTGGAATCACTGCCATTCGTGATGATTCAATGGTCAAATGATCGCTGACTTGCTGTCTTGCAGATAATTCACCGATAACAGGTGTTTGCGTTTGTCTTTCTTTATGATTCATAAGAAAATTATCGGCATTATACTCTACAATTTCTCCCGTATCCATTGCTACAGATACTTTAATCAAATCAGAGTAATACACAACATTATCTTTACTGTAAGCATATTGAATGGTACACATGTTATTATAAATTACATAGTACGTTTCAACAAACTCTTCTTGATAAATACTGCTTAAATATTGTTTGGCATACTGTTTGGCTTCTTCTAATTGCAAAGTAATGGTATCAATTGGTCTTGCATTCATAAAGGAGGACAAATATCCGCCTTGTTTTGTAACAGAAATGTGTGTAGTGTCCGTATTAAAATTGTATACAGGTAGGTTGCCTTCCGTATCGTTGGTATGAGTTAATGTGTTAGGGTCTGCATATAAATATTGAGCAGCCATTTGTTTTGCTTCATCAACAGAAACGGTTTGTGCATTGGCAGTCATTTCAGCTGTTTTCTGTGTCATATGGTCTGAAAAGGGGCCATCGTAAATTAAAGTAGGATAGTTTGCGAATTCTTCAGCGGTAGAAAGAAAATAATCCTCAAAAGGAGGTTGCTTGCTTTCTAAGTTTCGGAGCATTTCTTCCGATTGCCCAATGACTACTTCTTGTTCGGCAATATTCTCTTGAATTTCATTTAAATTGCCGGCAAGAATATTACAATATTGAGAAAATTGTTGAAGAATATTTTTATCTTCATCACTTAACGATTCTCCTACAGATAGTTTTGAAGAGATAGAGGAGGCAAAATCACCCACCTGTGAAATGAACTTATTTACGTTATTTAAGGAATCATTTCCAATAGGAAGAACAGCGAGCGCTGCTTTGGCTCCGCTGGTATTTTTCATTAATCTGCCTGCCATACCATTTTGCTGTGAAGATGTATTTGCATAATTTGCTTTTGTCAATGTTACATTCATATCGTTTACATGGGTGTTTAAATCATTCAGCGCCCTGCGATATGTGTATTCCAAATCTGTTCGATAGGAAGCGGCTTGTGCATATCCTATCCAAGTAAATGCGCTCAATATAAAAATAATTGTAATGATTATACTTGAAATTTGTATTATTCTTTTGGTGGACATTGCAAATTCCGCCTTTCTAAATCACCAAATATTTACGTTATTTTTTGCGAAAAAAACATAATTATGCAAATGAAGCAGAATTTAATAAATATTCATGTTTTTGCGCTGTATTTGTGGTAATGTTAAAATAATAGAACTATCCATTTTCTTGTCTGCTTATAGTAAAGGGCGAAAGGTGAATGCAGTATTCGGCAGATAGACGTTTTTATGCTGTAACAACCTAGCAACAGCAACAAAACTAACATTGAAAGGAACATCTTTCAATATTCAAAATTTTGACTGTTGTCTAGAACGTTTTAACATTTATTTGTTAGAAATTGCAAAGCAATTTCTCATATGTTATAACAACCTTGTAACAGCAGTAAAACTAAAGTTTTGGCTGTTAGCAAGAACGTTTTAGCGTTTTATAGTTAAAAATTGCAACGTAATTTTTTTTATGCTATAACAACCTAGCAACAGCGGCAAAACTAAAGTTTTGACTGTTGTCTAGAACGTTTTAACATTTATCTGTTAGAAATTGCAAAGCAATTTCTCATATGTTATAATAAATTGATTATAGATATTTTGAAAGATGAGACGAAATAGGAGCTTGTTCATGGTTATTTTAGGAATTGATCCCGGTTATGCAATTGTCGGTTACGGTGTGATAGAGGCAAAAAACAGCCGTTATCGTCCATTGGAGCATGGTGCGGTCACCACAAAATCAACACAAGATTTTAACGGGCGCCTGGAAGTCATCTACAATTCTATGGAGGCTATTTTACAAAAATGGAAGCCTGATGCGGTTGCAATTGAAAAGTTATTTTTTAACAGTAACCAAAAAACGGCTATCCAAGTGGCGGAAGCAAGAGGTGTTATTTTGCTTGCGGCACAAAAAGCAGGCGTTTCGATTTCAGAATATACGCCTTTGCAAGTAAAGCAAGCTGTAACCGGTTATGGACAGGCACAAAAACCGCAAGTGATGGAAATGACAAAACGGTTGCTTTGTTTAAACCAAATGCCAAAGCTGGACGATACTTGTGATGCATTGGCAATGGCGATTTGTCATGGGCAGGCAGCTGGTTCTATGCTGCGTCGTACCATGTTGTCAGGGAGGATGTAATTCTTGTTTTATAGTTTAAAAGGAATATTAACCCATGTAGAGCCAAGCTTTTTCGTGGTGGAGTGCGGCGGTGTAGGTTACAAATGTTATACTACGCTGACCACACAGCGCAGTTTGCCGAAAATGGGTCAGGAAATAAAAGTATATACCTACGTACATGTTCGGGAAGATGCAATGGACATTTATGGGTTTGCAACTGTAATGGAATTAAACTGTTATAAAATGTTAACCGGCGTGAGCGGAGTAGGCCCAAAGGTGGGGCTGGCAATTTTATCAGAATTAACACCGGAACAAGTTGCAACTTCGATTGCCACAAACGACAGCAAAGCGTTAACCAGGGCAGCAGGGGTAGGTCCGAAATTGGCGCAGCGTATTGTGCTGGAATTAACGGATAAAGTAAGGAAAATGGATATAGATGATAGTGTGGTCATTCCAAAACAAGGGGTGGTATCTGCTTCTTCCAATGCAGGGGAGGCTGTGAATGCACTGACCGTTTTGGGATATTCTCCAACAGATGCAGCCGCAGTGGTGGCAAAATTCGACAGTGCTTTGCCTGTAGAGGAGTTAATCCGCTTGTCATTAAAAGCAATGGCAGGAAAGATGTAATGCCTGAATAGGGAGATGAGAATTTGAATTACGATTTTACGGAAAACAGCGAGTACGATTTTGAAAATCGTATGGTTGCGCCGGAATATACGCCGGAAGATGCGGAAGTGGAAAATCCTCTGCGTCCCAAACGTTTAACTGAATATATCGGCCAAGAGAAAGTAAAAGAAAATCTCTCTGTTTTTATTGAGGCGGCGCGTCTTAGAAAGGAATCTCTTGACCACGTATTGCTTTACGGACCGCCGGGTTTGGGTAAAACTACACTTGCAGGCGTCATTGCAAATGAAATGAATGTCAATGTCCGCATTACTTCAGGCCCTGCCATTGAAAAACCCGGGGATTTAGCGGCATTGCTTACCAATTTAAATGAGGGCGATGTATTGTTTATCGACGAAATTCATCGCCTTTCCCGCAGCGTAGAAGAAATTTTGTATCCTGCAATGGAAGACTTTGCACTGGATATTATTACAGGAAAAGGTCAAATGGCAGCTTCTTATCATTTGCCTCTGCCTAAGTTTACGCTTGTCGGTGCAACCACTCGAGCAGGACAGTTAAGTGCCCCGTTAAGAGACCGCTTCGGTGTTGTGCTTCGTTTGGAGATGTATACACCGCAGCAGCTTGCGGAAATTGTTACCCGCAGCGCACAGATTTTAGGAATCCCCATTGAGGCAGACGGAGCATTGGAGATTGCTTCCCGTTCCAGAGGAACGCCGCGTATTGCAAACCGCATGTTAAAGCGTGTGCGGGACTTTGCGCAGATTATCAGTGACGGCGTCATTACATATCAGTCCGCTAAAATTGGTTTGGACCGTCTGGAAGTAGATGAAATCGGTTTGGATGCCAATGACAGAAGAATGCTGAAAACATTGATACAGTTTTATAACGGCGGCCCTGTGGGAATTGAAACATTGGCGGCAGCAATCGGCGAAGAGGCTGTCACACTGGAAGATGTATATGAGCCGTATTTGATGCAAATCGGATTTTTGAGCAGGACTCCAAGAGGAAGATGCGCAACCCATGCCGCATATTTGCATTTGGGATTAAAACCTCCTGCACAAGCGGAAAAGGAAACCATGCAGCAAAAAATAGACGGAATCTAACATAAATAGAACATGTTTTCATAAATATAGTAATCCAAAGAAAAATGGAAGTTATAGGAGAGATCTTATATGGGTAGATTATTTGGAACCGATGGCGCCAGAGGTGTGGCCAATACGGAATTGACTTGTGAAATGGCTATGAATATTGGCCGTGCCGCAGCAATGGTGTTAACAAACGATAGCAGAATGAGACCGAAAATCTTAATTGGAAAAGATACCAGAATTTCTTCTGACATGCTGGAGAACGCACTGGCAGCAGGTTTATGCTCTGTTGGCGCGGATGTTGTAACACTGGGTGTGGTTCCTACACCGGCTGTTGCATTTTTAATTGGAAAGTTAAAAGCAGATGCAGGCATTATGATTTCTGCATCTCATAATCCATGCGAGTTTAACGGCATTAAAATTTTCAGCGGGGACGGCTTTAAACTGCCCGATGCGCTGGAGGAACAAATTGAAGCCATCGTGTTGGATCATATTGATACGTATGATTGTCCCACAGGCGGCGGAGTTGGCAGCATTACCCGTGAAGAGGATGCGGTAGACCTTTATATTCAACATATCAAAAGTACGGTTCCGTATGCGTTGGACGGAATGAAAATTGCTTTGGACTGTGCCAACGGTTCTGCTTCCAGAACGGCAGAACGTCTTTATACAGAATTGGGTGCCGAATGTTATATGCTTCATGATAAGCCAAACGGAACCAATATCAATGACAAATGCGGGTCTACTCATATGGAGAGCTTAAAGCAATTTGTATTGGATAACGGACTGGACGCAGGCATTGCATTTGACGGCGACGCCGACCGCTGTTTGGCTGTAGATGAAAAAGGTCAATTGGTTGATGGAGATTTCGTCATGGCAATTTGTGCGGCAGATTTAAAATCCCGAGGAAAATTGGCTCATAATGCCGTTGTGGGAACGGTCATGAGTAATATGGGATTTATCCGTTTTTGTGAAGAAAACGGTATGCGTTTTGAAGCAGCCAAAGTTGGAGACCGTTATGTGTTGGAAACCATGCGCCAGAACGATTATAATTTTGGCGGAGAGCAAAGCGGCCATGTCATCTTCTTAGATTTTGGCACCACCGGCGACGGACAGCTGACAGGCGCACATCTGCTTAGTTTGGTGCATCGCAGAGAAGCGAAATTGTCCAGCCTTGCTACTTTGATGACACGTTTCCCGCAGGTTCTTGTAAATGTGGAAGTATCCAATGAAGGAAAACTCCGTTTTTATACAGACAGAAAAATCAAAGAGGCTACACAAAGAGTACAAAATCAATTGGGAAGAAAAGGACGTATTTTGGTGCGTCCAAGTGGAACCGAGCCATTGCTTCGCGTCATGGTAGAAGGTGAAAGTGAGGCAGAAATTCAGGAATTGGCAAATTATGTTGCTGATGTCATTCGTGAGCAATTGGTATAAACAGAAAGGACGTTACACACTTGAGAATTGCAGATTGGAACGATTATGAATTAATAGATACCTCCGCAGGAGAGCGTCTGGAGCGTTGGGGCGATGTTATTTTAATTCGTCCCGACCCTCAGATTATTTGGAATACTCCAAAAACAAATCCGTTGTGGAGAAAAGCGCATGCAAGGTATCACCGTTCCAATACCGGCGGCGGTCATTGGCAGGAACATCAAAAAATGCCTGCTGTGTGGAGTATCCGTTATAAAGATATGACGTTTAACCTAAAACCAATGGGGTTTAAGCATACGGGTATCTTCCCGGAACAGGCCGTAAACTGGGATTTTGCCATGAATAAAATCAAAGAGGCCAAACGTCCTGTAAAAGTGCTGAATTTGTTCGGTTATACAGGAGCTGCTTCTTTGGCATGTGCCGGTGCAGGTGCAGAGGTTTGTCATGTGGACGCTTCTAAGGGTATGGTTGCTTGGGCAAAAGAAAATGCCGTCTCAAGCGGACTTGCAGACAAACCGATTCGCTGGCTGGTAGATGACTGTGTGAAGTTTGTACAAAGGGAACAGCGCCGCGGCAATACGTACGACGGTATTATTATGGACCCGCCGTCTTACGGAAGAGGACCGGGAGGCGAAGTGTGGAAACTGGAAGAACAGCTTTACCATTTGGTGGAGTTATGTCTGCCGATTTTATCCAAACAACCTTTATTTTTTATATTAAATTCTTATACAACAGGGCTATCCCCTGCTGTGATGGAATATCTTCTTGGAGTTATGTTAAAGAAACCGTTTGGCGGTACCGTATCGTCAAGCGAAATCGGATTGCCCGTAACCTCCTCAGGTTTTGTACTTCCCTGCGGTTCTACCGCAATTTGGCAATCCAAATAACCATTGCATATAGAAAGGAAACCATATGGACTATTTACAAACACAGGACGTTAGATTCTCTTATGATGAAGATGAAAGCGGAATCGTGGAAGTCTTAAAAGGCGTTACTTTAGGTATCCAAAAGGGTGACTTTGTTTCATTGTTGGGCCATAATGGTTCCGGTAAATCGACCCTTGCAAAACATTTTAACGCAATTTTACTGCCAAGCGGCGGCAAAGTATATGTGGATACCATGGATACCACAGATGACAGTCTCAAATTTGAAATCAGAAAACGTGTCGGTTTGATTCTGCAAAATCCCGATAATCAATTGGTTGCCAGTATTGTAGAAGAAGACATTGCCTTTGGACCTGAAAATTTGGGAGTTCCTCCTGCGGAAATTCGTCAAAGAGTAGACGATGCGCTAAAAGCGGTAGACATGTATGAGTATCGTGAACATGCGCCGCACAAATTATCAGGCGGACAAAAACAAAGGGTTGCCATTGCAGGTATCATTGCAATGGAACCTTCCACCATTGTTTTGGACGAGCCTACTGCTATGCTTGACCCGAGAGGTCGCCAAGAAGTTATGGATACCATAACAAAGCTGAACAGGGAAAAAGGCATCACGATTGTGTTGATTACCCACTATATGGACGAGGCAATTGCTGCGAACCGTGTAGTGGTTATGGATAAAGGCAATATTTTAATGGACGGCACACCGAAGGAAATTTTTTCTCAGGTAGATTTATTAAAGGAACATCACTTGGATGTACCCCAATCTACAGAACTGATTCATCGTTTGAAAGAGGCAGGCTGTATGAGACTGCCAAACGGTGTATTAACGGAAGATGAGTGTGTTGCCGCGTTGGAATTACTGTTAAAGGAGAAAGCGTAAGCCGATGAATGTAATAGAAACAAAAAATCTTACGTATACTTACGGCGCCGGAACGCCATTTAGTAAAACGGCAATCGAAGATGTAAACATCGCAATTAAAAAAGGCGAATTCATTGGCTTAATCGGTCATACAGGTTCCGGTAAATCCACACTGATACAGCAGCTGAACGGATTGCTCAGACCAACGTCAGGCACTGTGTTGTTAAACGGAAAAGATATTTGGGAAAAAAAGAAAGAAATTCGCAAAGTACGCTTTCAGGTTGGCATGGTATTTCAATATCCGGAATATCAGTTGTTTGAAGATACTGTAATCAAAGATATTGGATTTGGTCCCAGAAATATGGGACTTTCACAGGATGAAGTCAATCAGCGTGTGATGCAGGCTGTGGATTTCGTGGGTTTGGACCACGCGTTGCTGGAAAAATCTCCGTTTGATTTGTCCGGCGGTGAAAAACGCCGTGCGGCCATTGCAGGCGTGATAGCCATGGATCCCGATGTTTTGGTTCTGGACGAGCCTACGGCAGGACTGGACCCACAAGGCAGAGACCATTTGCTCAGTCAAATAAAAGCGTATCATAAACAACGGCAAAATACGGTCATTCTGGTATCTCACAGTATGGAAGATATTGCGCGGGTAGCCGACCGTGTTTTGGTAATGAATGAAAGCAAAGTCTTTTTGTTTGACGAAACCGCAAAGGTATTTTCTCACGCGAAAGAGCTGGAGCAAATCGGTTTGCGTGTGCCGCAGGTTACAAAAATCATGATGAAACTGCATGAAAACGGGTACCCTGTGGACCCTGCTGTGTTTACACTGGAGCAGGCAGTAAAAGAAATTTTGCCACTTGTGCAGAGAGGAGCCGCCAATGATTAAGGACGTTACATTAGGCCAGTATTTTCCGGGTAAGTCTATTATCCATAAACTGGACCCAAGAGTAAAAGTTCTATTAACATTAGTTAATATTGTTTTTATATTTATAGCAGGCAATTTTTCAAGTTTAGGATTGATGACGGTATTTACATTGGTGGCAATGCTGCTGTCAGGCGTACCGTTTACCAGATATATACGAAGTATCCGCGGTGTATTGTTCATTGTACTGTTTACCTCTATATTGAACTTGTTTTACGGCGGAGGAACCGTACTGGTACAATGGGGCTTTATACAAATTACAACGGGCGGTATCCGCAATGCTATCTTTATTGCAGTTCGTATTGTGGTGCTCATTCTGATGAGTTCTATTTTAACGTATACCACATCTCCGACTCAGTTGACCGACGCGCTGGAACGACTGATGAAGCCGCTGAAGATTTTCCGCATCAAAGTACATGAAATCGCCATGATGATGACCATTGCATTACGGTTTGTCCCTACTTTGCTGGAGGAAACCGATAAAATTATGAGCGCGCAAAAGGCAAGAGGAGCCGATTTGGAAAGCGGAGGTATTATCTCTCGTGTTAAGGCTTTGATTCCTGTGTTGATACCGTTGTTTGTATCTTCTTTCCGCCGTGCGTATGATTTGGCAATGGCTATGGAATGCAGATGCTATAATGGTGGTAAGGGCAGAACGAAGATGAAAATTTTGCATATCACCGCAAAAGATGTTGTAACTTCTTTGATTACGGTAGCAGTTTGTGCAGGCGTTGTACTGCTCAATTTATTTGTAGTAGAAAACTTTTTGATATAAAGGATATATCCATATATGAGGAATTTGCTTTTGAAAATTTCATATGACGGCAAATATTATCACGGTTGGCAGATACAACAAAATGCTGTTACGGTACAGGAGGTATTTCAGGATGCCTTAAAAAATATTCTGGGTATACAACCGGATTTGAAAGGCTGCAGCAGAACAGATTCGGGTGTACATGCATATGAGTATTGTATCAGTATGAAACTGGAGCACAGTATTCCGGAACAAAGGCTGGTAGCAGCGCTGAATCACTTTCTGCCGCCCAACATTGCAGTACATAGCTGTGAGCAAGTAGATGATAATTTTCACGCAAGATACTCCTGCAAAGGAAAAGAATATGTTTATAAGATGTGGAATCATCCCATCAGAGACCCTTTTTTGGATGGCTATGCCCATCATTATTGGTATGCTCTGGATGAAAAACAGCTGAATGAAGCTGCAAAACATTATATTGGTTCCCATGATTTTACGTCTTTTTGTACGTTAGACCAACGCAAAATGGGCGATATGGTACGAACCGTAACAGAGGCAAAGGTAGAAAGAGCAGGTGATATGGTACTGTTTACCGTATCTGCGGATGGATTCCTTTATAATATGGTACGTATTATGGTTGGAACTTTGCTCAGAGTAGCGCAAGGAAAATTTCAGCCGGAAGATATTCCTCATATTTTGGAAGCAAAAAACAGAAAAATGGCGGGACCGACAGCACCCCCATGCGGATTGTATTTAAACCGTGTGTTTTATTAACAGACAGAGTGGGACAGCAAGAAAACTTTGAGATTTTAAGAAAGGTGTTATATGGCAATGGATGAAAATAAAAAAAATAACAAAGGTCAATTTTTAGATAATTTTGCCGGAAAAACGAATTTGCCCAGTGCAGACCAAGTCGAAAAATCTCAAGAAGAACCGGTAATTTCTCCTGACCGCAAAAAAAATGCACCAAAACGTATGAAGAAAAAAACACCGCTTTCCAAGTTACCAAAGTGGGTTTATGCTATCATAGCAGTATTGCTTGCTGTGGTTTTGGGTCTGTTTATCTGGTTCAGTGTAGACAGTTCTTCCGGAATTGGTCAATGGTTTCGGAGCATTACCGTAGGAAGCGGACAAGGGGACGGATATCCAACATCTATTGTAGGAAGTTCTGTCAATCGCGGTAATTTCATGACGTTGGATAAAAATGTGGTTACTGTAAGTGACACTGCCTTAACGGTTATGAACAGCAGTGCCAATCAATCTATCAACCGTCAGCATAGTTTTAACAGCCCTGTTTTGCAGGCGACAAGCGGAAAATATCTCATTTATAATTTGGGAGGAAACGGATTTAAAATAGAAGGCAGCTCGGATACGATATATTCCGGCAATACCAGTAATAATATTATAGCAGGCGATATCGCAGGAAGCGGACGATATGCGTTGGTGACCGAAACACAAGGATACCCGTCTTCCTTATCCGTATACTTAACCGATAATACTGTGCAGTATAAATATGATTTTTCTGAATATTATGTAACGGATATTTCGTTGAACAGCGACGGTACCAGAGCAGCGGTTTCCGGTATCACAGCAAAAGACGGCGGTATTGTTTCCGCAGTTTATATCTTTGACTTTTCCAATCCTGAACCGATATCCATATTAACATATAATGAAGTGTTAATGGAAAAAGTAGAGTATATGGATAACGGTACGGTTGCTGCAATTGGAGACACCACTACCAGTATGATTAACGGTACTACAGGTGAAAAGGTAGATTACAACTATCAGTCCCGCCAAATGACAGATTATGCAATTGATAAAAATAGGGTGGCATTGGCACTGACTCCTTATGATAACCAATCTGCAAGCAAATTGGTTATTTTAGACAGCAGCGCTTCGGAAAAGTGTGTCATAGAAAGTCAAGATAAAATTGATGCGGTTTCCTTGTATGGAGATACAGCTGCAATTTTGACCGACAGTACCATAACAGGTTACTCAGCCAGCAGCGGTAATTCCTTCAGCACAGCAGAGGCCGGCTCAGATGCAAGAGGCATTGCTTTGGCGGATGAAGCTACCGTTTATGTTCTGGGTGTCAGCCAAATCCGTCAGGCAAGATTTTCATAGGCGCAACCCTTGTGAAGTAATGCAAATTGTGTTATATTAACAGGGTAACAAACCAGGAGGTTATACATGGGTATCCTATTGGATATTGGCTTTGTCATTATCATCTTACTTTGTGTCGTTTTCGGCTATAAGAAAGGATTTTTTAAAAGCATTGCCGGTTTTATCGGTGCAGTCATTGCCATGTTTTTGGCTTGGGTGTTGGCAGGTTTAATTGCAAATGCCCTGTACCAAGGTGTTTTTAGAGAAAAACTGATTGATAATATTTCATCAGTCCTTTCGAATGATGCGTTGGCATCTTTCCCGGAGAAGGCTGCACAGGTGGTAGCAAATTTACCGGGTTTTTTAAGTAATACACTGAACAATCAGGGAATTACTTCGTCACAAATTGAACAAAGTTTACAGGCAGCAGGAAGCAATGCGGCGCCTGCAACAGCAGATTTGATTTCTCCTGCTGTTATATGGCTGCTGCAATTGTTGCTAACTGTCATTTTATTCTTTATTTTGGTGATATTGGTACGCTTAGTAATAAAATTAATCGGCAATGTATTTCGTTTGCCGATTTTGCGTCAGGTAGACGGTATACTGGGCGGTTTATTTGGTATATTTAAAGGTGTTGTTTATATCTTCTTGGCATGTATTTTGTTACAACTGTTGATGCCTGTGATAGGCAACAGTTCAGAACCCATGAAACAAGTATTGGATAACTCCTTTATTTATCAATTTATTTTTTATAATAATCCTATTACTTCGTGGTTTATATAATTGCGAACTTACCGATTGGTTAGAACTGTCCTAATTTAACCGCAGGGCAGGGTGAAAAATCCGTTGCGGTAGCGGAGAAGAGAAAAATTTCTATGATGATGTGTACACGTTGCAAAAAAAGACCTGCTGTTGTATTTGTCTCAGGTTCGACAGATGCGCAGCAAAGTCAAGGTTATTGCCTTGTTTGCGCAAAAGAGTTGGGTATTAAACCGGTAAATGATTTAATGGAAAAAATGGGTATTACGGAAGAGATGATGGAATCCATGGAATCTGAATTAAGCGGTTTGATGTCTATGGATGGCGCTATGATGCCAACTGATGATGACGATGATGAGAATGGGGATGAAAACGGCTTCACACAAGGCGGTGCAGCTACTTTCCCATTCCTGAAAAATATATTCCAAGGTCCTAATGGAGAGGAAGCAACAAAAGAGCAGGAAGAAACAGATACTTCCTCCAGAAAAACAGACGATAAGAAAAAGAAAAAACGGAAATATTTGAACATGTATTGCACCAACTTAACAGGAAAAGCAAAAAATGGAGAGTTGGATGCCATTATTGGACGTGACAATGAAATTGCGCGCGTGATTCAAATTCTAAGCAGAAGAACAAAAAACAATCCTTGTCTAATCGGTGAGCCCGGCGTTGGTAAAACTGCCATTGCGGAGGGACTTTCCATTCGTATTGCACAGGGAAATGTTCCTGCACGCCTGAAAAAGAAAGAAATTCATTTATTAGACTTAACTGCTTTGGTAGCAGGAACTCAATTTAGGGGTCAATTTGAAAGTCGTATCAAAGGTTTGGTAGATGAAGTCAAAGCAGACGGAAATATTATTCTGTTTATCGACGAAGTGCATAATCTGGTAGGAACAGGTGATGCGGAAGGCTCCATGAATGCGGCCAATATTTTAAAACCTGCTCTCTCTCGCGGAGAAATTCAGGTTATTGGCGCTACCACATTTACAGAGTATCGAAAATATATTGAAAAAGATACTGCTTTGGAAAGACGTTTTCAGCCTGTAACGGTAGTGGAACCTTCCGTAGACGATACGATTGGTGTGCTTTTGGGTATTAAGTCCTATTATGAAAACTATCATAGAGTGCAGCTTTCAGATGATATTATCAAACGTGCGGTTGTATTGTCAGAACGCTATATTACAGACCGTTTCTTGCCTGACAAAGCAATTGACTTAATGGATGAATCTTGTGCCTGCGCAGCTTTGCGCAATGCCTCTATGGCGGAATATGATACAGCAAAATTTGAGCTGGAAAAATTAAAAGAACAGGAAGAACAAATGACAGCAGACGGTGCTGAGCCGGATTATGAAAAACTGGCGGAAACACGCTGTGAAATTGCCCGTTTGGAAGAAAAGACAAAGTCTTTGGAACAAGATGCGTTGCATTCTTCCGTAACAGAAGAAGACCTGGCTCATGTGATTGAATTATGGACCGGTATTCCTGCAAGCCGTATTCAGGAAAGTGAACTGAAAAAACTTGCAGATTTAGAGAATAAACTAAACTCTAAAGTAATTGGTCAAACAGAGGCGGTAGAAGCTGTCGCAGCTGCAATTAGAAGGAGTAAGGTACAAATCAGTCCAAGACGCAGACCGGCTTCCTTTATCTTTGTAGGGCCTACAGGCGTGGGAAAAACCGAATTGGTAAAAGTGTTGTCTCACGAGTTGTTCGACACTCCTGACGCGCTCATTCGCTTGGATATGTCCGAATTTATGGAGAAACACTCTGTTTCCCGTATCATCGGTTCACCGCCGGGTTATGTTGGTTATGATGAAGCAGGTCAAATGACAGAAAAAGTAAGAAGAAAACCTTACTCTGTGATTTTATTTGATGAAATTGAAAAAGCACATCCGGATGTTATGAATATTTTGCTTCAAATTTTAGACGAAGGCAAAATTACAGACGCCCATGGACGTGTGGTTAATTTTGAAAATACCATTATTGTTATGACTTCCAATGCAGGAAGTGAAAGAAAAGAATCTGCACTAGGTTTTGCAAAAAATGCTGCAGACGTGACTCGCGATAAGACGATGAAGGCGTTGTCAGAATTTTTACGTCCTGAGTTTTTAAGCCGTGTGGATGAAATTATCATCTTCCACGAATTAACGGGAACCGATTTTCAAGCAATTGCACGCCTCATGATTGATGAATATGTGGATTCTTTAAAAGAACGCAATATTACATTAAAATATGATAATACTGTGCTTAGCTGGCTGGCTGACCATGCCATTGGCGGCAAGAGCGGTGCACGTGATTTGAGAAATCTGATTCGCAAGAAGATAGAGGACCAAATTGCAGCGTTGCTTGTAACACATTACGACCAGCAGGTTACAGGAATTGCAATTACAGTTGAGAATGATGAAATAAAATTGAATTCTATTTAAGGTGAATAAAATATCCACCATATGGTAATAATAGCTTTTAGAAAAAAAGTAACCAATATATTGAAAAAAGCTATTGACAGACGACAATGTTATATGCTATAATTCATAACGTTGTCGAAAGTGCGGGTGTAGTTCAATGGTAGAACTCCAGCCTTCCAAGCTGGTCGCGTGGGTTCGATTCCCATCACCCGCTCCACATTACAAATGCGCTGATAGCTCAGCTGGATAGAGCAACTGCCTTCTAAGCAGTAGGCCAGGGGTTCGAATCCCTTTCAGCGCGCCATATGGTGGGTATAGCTTAGTTGGTTAAAGCGCCAGTTTGTGGCACTGGAGACCGTCGGTTCGAATCCGACTATCCACCCCATTTGTACATAACACAGAATATACTATTACATTCTGTGTCTATATTGGGCTGTCGCCAAGCGGTAAGGCAACGGACTTTGACTCCGTCATTCGTAGGTTCGAATCCTGCCAGCCCAGCCAAATATTCTGCCAAAAAAGGCAGAAAATTTTGTTGACAAGAGCAGAAAAATCTGCTATTATATATAAGTTGTCATTTTTATGACGATCCATTAGCTCAGCTGGCAGAGCACCTGACTTTTAATCAGGGTGTCCGGAGTTCGAATCTCCGATGGATCACCAAACAATAGGCTCGAATTTCTATTATTGGAAGTTCGGGCCTATTGTATTTTTATAGCGGTTATAAAATAATTGTTCTTTTTATTGGAAATGAGAATACAATTCCCTTAACGTTGACAATATAATATCAGTAAGATATAATAAAATAATGTAAAAAATAGGATTTTTATAAATAAATTCTGCAAAAAGTACGGAAAAAGAGGAAATATACCATGAAAAAAATATCAGTTATAGTTCCATGTTACAATGAGCAAGAAGCAATTCCTTTCTTTTATGATGAAATAGTAAAAATTTCTAAAATCATGGAAAATGATGCTGAATTTGAATATTTGTTTATTAATGACGGCTCAAAAGATAAAACAATAAATGTTTTGAGAGAATTGGCAAAGAGAGACGAACGCGTAAAGTATGTTTCTTTTTCAAAAAATTTTGGTAAAGAAGCTGCTATGTATGCAGGATTAGAAAAGTCTTCAGGAGATTATATTGCAGTTATGGATGTGGATTTACAGGATCCTCCGGAGCTGTTAGTGCAAATGTTTCAGGATTTAGAAAGCGGTGAATATGACTGCGTTGCTACGCGTCGAGTATCTCGAAAAGGGGAACCTCCTATCCGTTCACTTTTTGCTAAATTATTTTATTCTATGATAAATAAAATATCAAAGACAGAAATTGTAGATGGCGCACGTGATTACAGATTAATGACACGCCAAATGGTAGACGCAATTCTTGAAGTAAAAGAGTATAATCGCTTTTCTAAAGGTATTTTTAGCTGGGTAGGCTTTAACACAAAATGGTTAGAGTATGAAAATGTAGAGAGAAGAGCAGGCGAAACCAAATGGTCTTTTTGGAAGCTTTTAAAATATTCTCTTGATGGTATTGTTGCGTTTTCAACCGTGCCGCTTTCCATTGCTTCTATTTTAGGGTTGTTGTTATGCTTTATAGCATTTGTATTAATTATTGTAATCGTAGTGAAGACATTGGCATTTGGTGATCCTGTTGCAGGTTACCCTTCATTGATGTGCGTAATTCTGTTTGTAGGCGGTGTTCAGCTGTTTTGTATGGGAATATTGGGCAAATATCTATCTAAGACGTATTTGGAAACAAAGAAAAGACCAATTTATCTGGTAAAGGAAGAAAATATAGATGAAAAATAAAATAGGCGCTCATCTATTTTCTCAAGAGGAAAGTAAAATGAATATGTCGAAGAATAAAACCTTAAACAACAATCATTATAAGGAAAAAATGTGTAAATGTATCCCATTTCTACTTTCCTTTATAATACCTGCATGTATATTAATGCTTATTTTGGCTGTATTACATGTCTTTCCGGGCTTAGAAAAAACAGTTTTAACAAATGATTTGGCGGCTCAATATACTGATTTTTTCTCTTACTTTAAAAGCTTTTTTACAGGAGAAAATAATCTTTTATATTGTCTTAGCCAAACTTTAGGCAATAATATGTGGGGACTTTTGCCTTACTATTTGCTCAGTCCCTTCAATTTTATCCTTTTGTTCTTTACTTCCAGCCAGCTGCCAACAGCTATTTTTATTATGACTATACTAAAAATAGGAGCATGCGGATTAACAAGTTATATTTTCTTAAACAGAGTTTTTCGTAAAGCGTGGTCTTCGTTAATTTTTTCTGTTTGTTATGCACTCATGAGCTTTAATATGGTATATTTGTCCCATATTATGTGGCTGGATGGTGTTATTTTACTTCCTATTGTTGTATTGGGGATTCACCGTATTATTGATAAAAAGCGACCACTGTGCTATATTATTTCTTTATTTTTTGCTTTGGTAACCAATTATTATATTGGTTACATGCTATGTATTTTTACAGTTTTATATTTTTTATATTATATTTTGCGTTCTTTGCCGACAGAATCAAAATTAAAATATTTTTGGAATAAAGCCAGAACATATATTGTATCTTCCTTAATAGCAGGCGGTTTGTCTGCTGTTGTATTGCTGCCCACTTTTATGGCTTTAAGTGGAGGAAAATCAGGAGGTACAAAAAATTTATCATTTGCTCTGAATGGTTCGTTTTTAGATATATTTGGAAATTTATATACGAATATGTTCAATTGGGACGATTTAAGGGATGGCCCTCCCAACATTTTTGTAGGTATTTTTATCATCGTTCTTGCAGTATTGTTCTTTATACACAAAACAATTGATATAAGAAGTAAGCTGCTGGCCGGTGGCCTGATTGTTGTTTTTATCTTATCATTTAATATTGTGCCATTTGACTTAGCATGGCAAGGGTTTACACCTCCTAACTGGTTTACGCATAGATATGCGTTTCTATTCAGCTTTGTATTAATTACCATCGCCATGGAAAGCTTCCAAGCATTAAGAAAATCCAAACCGCCGATTATTAGATATTCTATTACAGGAATAGCAATGCTGGCGGTTACTGTGTTGTTATCATATTACACAGGTAGATTTCATAATGCCTTAAAATATACATTATTGGATATAGGACTTATCATATTCTTTTTTGTCTTGTTGTATTTTGTGTACCTGCAAAATAAAAAATGGATACAAATCGTTTTAACAATGAGTGTTGGAGTTGTGTGCACAGCGAATGTATCATTGAATGCATATACCGGATTACGGCAAATGTCTTATGGAGACAGTGCATCCTACTTAAACTTCCATGAAGATACAACATCGGTGATTGAAAAAGCAAAAGCATTGACAGGAAACAGCGTTTCAAGAATAGAAAAAGATTACTTATACACATTTAATGATGCTATGAATTTTTCTTATCCTTCTATTACCCATTATAGTTCTAATTTAAAAACAAACTTGGTGAACTTTTTTAATAAAACAGGATATAAATCAAACAGTGTATATATTAGCAACGGTCAGGGAAATACCATCGCATTTGACAGTATTTACAATATTAAATACTTTATCTCAGAGAATCAATATTTTTCACAGTATCAAAAAGTTTATGAAGAATCAAAATACACAATTTATGAAAATCCTTTTGCACTCGGTTTAGGGTTTACCATTCCTGAAAATATGGATACATTAGAACTCAGTGATGATAATCCGTTTGTATCACAAAACAATGTATTCAAATGTTTTGTTCCCGAACTGGAGCAAGATATTTTTGTTCCGGAAGAACTGCTAGACACACAAACAGAAAATTTACATGTTGTAACGCAAGATGATGGAACAATTGTGTTAGAGAAAATCAATACGGACGCTCCGGCTTCTATTTCTTACACCTATAAAAGAAATGAAGAGAAAGACCCTGTGTATATGTGTTTCCAACATTCAGAACAGGCTTTAAAAGCTTCTGTTAAACTGAATGGTGAAGAAGTATTTTATGACCATTATCTTCATGGGGTACATTATGACTATATTCATCCTGTTTTAATTTCGGATGACCAAGATACGTACACGATAACAATCGAATTAAAAGAAAACAGCTTTATTTTAGGTGTACCATATGTTTACAGACAAGATATGAATACTTTTGAACAATATTATAATTACCTGGCAGATGGCAGTTTTAACGCAAATAAAAACAGCAGTTCTTCTTTTAGCGGTGAAGTTACTGCGAAAGAAAATGAAAGATTATTCTTGTCATTGCCATATGAAAATGGTTGGAATGTTTATATCGACGGGCAGAAAGTAGAAACAGAAAAAGTATTTGATACATTCTTATCTGTTAAAATCCCTGAAGGAACGCATACTGTAGAATTATCTTTTGTACCTCCCGGACTGATTGTTGGAGGAATTATAAGTGGAATCAGTATTGTTGCATTAGGAGGATATATAGTTTTTCTGTATAAAAATGAAAAGAAAAAGTCTAATCAGAATTTATAAGGAAGAAATAAATGAAGAATTACTTTTGTCAGCAGATAAATAAATTTGATACTTGGAGAAAACAGAGACCAATTTTATCATTTTTACTTATATTTTCCATATGTTTTTTATTCGTATTTTCAATCATGTACCTTGGGCTTTTTAGAAATGATTATAAAACCTTGTTGGGTTACTATGATGGTACGGATCAACTCTATCCGGCATTATATTATTACGGAGATTGGTTGAAAGGTTTATTCAGCAATTTAATTCATGGGACGTTACCTACATGGTCATGGGATATTGGTTTGGGTTCAGATGTTATTACTACGTTAGGTTATTATGTAGTAGGCGATCCGTTTGCCTTGTTAGCAGGCATTTGGCCGCAAAGCCAAATAGAATTGCTCTATAGTTTTATTATTCTTGTAAAAATGTATTGCATGGGCGTTGCCTTTTTTGCATATGTCCATTACTTAAAAAGAGGATGGTTTGAAAGCTTATTAGGCAGCTTATTGTATGCATTTTGCGGATTTGTAGTGGTATTTGTCATTCCTATGAGTCTTTTTGGCACGGCAATTATTTATCTGCCGCTGTTATTGTTAGGCCTGGAGAAAATCTTTCGTAAAGAAAAACCTCATTTTTTTGTAATAATGAGCTTTTTAAGCGTTTTGAATAATTTCTATATGTTATATATGTTGGTACTATTGATTGTAATATATGGAATCATACGCTATTTATTTGAATATCGTTCCACAGTAAAAGCTTTTTTTGCAACCATAGGAAAATGCATTGGCTTTTTTGCTACAGGAGCTTGCATGGGAGCCTTTCTGTTTTTACCAATGATAAAAGGATTTTTATCAAGCTGCCGTGTAAGTAACAGTTCCCTATTGGATGCAGGTTTATTTTACTATCCGGGTTATTACAAGCTCTTTTTTACAGAATTTGCAATTCCGGGAGAGGGCGATAATTATACCTCATTGTCTTTTGCCGCAATCAGTTTTTTTGCTCTGATTATTCTGTTTATAACCAGAGAAAAGAAATACTGGCAGTTACGAGTTGGATTTATTGTATTATCCGCATTTATGCTCATTCCAATTGGAGGAAGCATCTTTAATGGTTTTGGATATCCTGTAAATCGTTGGATGTTTGGATATGCATTTTTAGTTTCGTTAATCACAGTAGTTGTATTACCTAAATTGTATCAATTATCTAAAGTAAAAGCAGGAATTTTGGCAGGCTGCATTGTTGTTTATATAGGGCTATGCCTCTGGCTGAAAGGGTTAGAGAATATTTATATTTATATGGGCCTGGGCTTTATGTTAATTGTACTGTCCATACTATTTTTCTTTGGAAAAACGCAATATGTACGCTTTACAAAATCAGCGTTGCTGGTAGTTACGTGTATATATCTTGGGTTGAACGGCTTTATAGTGTATGACAAAAACTTTTTGGAGATGTCTAATGTATATAATAAGTTAGATCAGGTCCGTACAAGTTACGAAACCGGGTTGGGAAAGACAGCCTCGTATTTGTCTGATGATGATAACTTTTATCGTTCTGTAGCTAGTTCACTGATAAATGATAGCTTGGTCACTCCGTATCATAGTACGGTGGGCTACTGGAGCTTACAGGACAAAGATATTTATGATTTTTATGTAGATCAAGATATTGGATTGCACTTTGTCCACTATTTTGGTGGATTTGGAAATGACGTTTATTTAAATACCTTGTTGTCCGCAAAATATCAGATAACAGAAAAAGGTGTGTCCATGTTTGGTTATGAAAAGGTAGAAACACCGGAGGGATATTCTGGAATTGTACACGAAAATCAATATGTATTACCGTTAGGATTTACATATGATAGTATTATGTATCGTTCTGAATACGACAAACTCAATACAATGGACAAAAAGAATACATTGTTGTCCTCTTTGATTTTAGAGGATAATGCGTCATCGAATGGTTTAACGGAAAAATCCTCTTCAGATATTAACAGTTTACCTGAGGCAGCGTACACATTTGAAGAATCAAACGAAAATACTATTATTTCTGACAACGAAATTACAGTAGGTGGAAATGGAGAAGTTCTGTTAAATGTCAATATTCCAAAAGGAAAAACGATATATGTTCAATTTAAGAATTTGCACTTGGACACCACCAGATATGTCACTGTTGTTAACGGAGAACAGGAGTCCATGTTCCATTATTTAAATCCGGACTGGTTGTATTACTATGGTAATCATGATTATTTGGTTTCTTTGGGAGAAGCAACGGAAGATGTTATGCAAATAAAACTTGCAGTGGGTTCAGGAACCATGACTTTTGATGATATCAATGTATATGCAGTGGATATGAATGAAGAATATCTACCCAATGTACAGGCGCGTGCCCAAGATAAGTTTGAGTCATTAACAGTAGAGGATACAAAAGTAGAAGGAAATATTACTGTTGACCAAGACAAAATGTTGTTCTTTAGCATTCCGTATACTGAAGGCTGGTCAGCAACAGTGAATGGAGAAACAGTAGAAGTAGAAAAAGCGAATGTTGGCTTTATGGCAATACCAATCACAGAAGGTGAAAATCATGTGGTGTTGAAATACAGAACACCGTGGTTACTTCCGGGCATACTGATTTCGGGTGTAACATTTGTTACTTATATTACTGTTGTAATTGTTCTGAGAGTCAAACGCAAGCATAAATTAAAATAATAAAAGCCCCCAATTGGGGGCTTTTATTCATAGTTTCTTAAATGGTTTCAAACTACTACTATTTGTGATAAAAATGTAAAAAATAAATAAAAGTAAACAACAGTGTTAATTTGATATTGACAACGCCGTAATATTGGGTAAGATATAAAGATAGTATATATTTTCATGTGTTTGTGATAAAAATGTTTCTTTATGTATGTAAATAGGAAAAGGAGTATTCAAAACTATGGCTTTTGATAAGATGATTGTAAAAAAACTACTGAAAAAATTCGATGATGTACCTTTTGTAGTAAAATTTCCTGATGGTGAAGAATTTAAAGTGGGTGAAGGTGAACCGCAAGCCATTATTCGAGCAAACGGCGGAATTGATATGGGTGCAGTGATGAAAAGCCCATCTCTGGCTTTAGGTGAAGCGTATATGGATAAAACGCTGGAATTGGAAAAAGGAGATTTATTTGAAATTTTAAATATGGTGCTTGCAAAACTGGAAGATTTCGCAAGCGATTTCAGCGGCTTAACCAAAATTATGAAAACATCTACTTCCAAAAAGAATCAAAAGCAAGAAATTGCGACCCACTATGATATTGGCAATGAATTCTTTGAATTGTGGTTAGATGAAACCATGAGCTATTCTTGTGGCTATTTCAAGCATGAAACAGATACTCTTTATGATGCGCAGGTACATAAAGTAGAACATATCTTAAAGAAACTAAATTTAAAAGAGGGTCAAACCCTTTTGGATATTGGATGCGGTTGGGGATATCTATTGATTGCAGCTGCTAAAAAATATCATGTAAAAGGCGTTGGCATTACGTTAAGTGAAGAACAATATAAAAAAGGACAAGAACGGATTAAGGCAGAAGGTCTGGAAGGACAAGTTGAAATTCGCCTGATGGATTATCGTGACCTTGAAAAATCCGGTATGACATTTGACCGTATTGTAAGCGTAGGTATGCTGGAACACGTTAGCCGCGATAATTACCCTCTGTTCTTTAAAAATATTGATAAAGTTTTGAATAAAAAGGGAATTGTTTTGCTGCATTATATCAGTGGCAGACAAGAACATGACGGTGATCCTTGGATTAAAAAATATATTTTCCCTGGCGGCATCATTCCAAGCTTAAGAGAAATTATTTATTTAATCGGCGAGTATAACTACTACACGCTGGATGTGGAAAGTCTAAGACGCCATTACGAAAAAACATTATTGGAGTGGTCAAAAAACTATGCTGCAAAGCGTGATGTAATAGATACCATGTTCGAAGAGCGCTTTGTAAGAATGTGGGAATTGTACTTGGTGTCATGTGCTTCTGTATTCCACAACGGAATTTGCGATATCCATCAAATTTTATTTACCAAAGGTGTAGATAATGATTTACCAATGACAAGAAACTATTTATACGAAGATTAAGAGATTATCAAAACATCACACAGAGGCTTGCTGTGTGATGTTTATTTTTATATCATAGGTTGATACTATCTAAAGAGTATCCGTTGATTTTATATTGTGATTGTTGTATCATTAATATATATTTGTCCACTGAAAGGGGATTTATTGTTGAAACGTAAAGCGCTACTACTTTTGTGTGCTGTTTTGGCAGCAGGTACTGTCATGTATGGCTGCGGTACACAGAATGTGAACACAGCATCTTCCAATGTAAGTGAACCTACATCACAAGCAGAGTCTCAAGCTTCTTCAGCAACTTCCAGTGAAGTATCTGAACAGCCTATGAATGATAATATTACCTTAACAGATACAACGAATGAAACAGAGCGTACAAAGTTGGTTTATCCTACTGTGTCACAAATGGATGATGCCTCTGTAGAAGAGAAAGTAAATCAATTGATTCAAACAAGCAATCAATTGGGACCGCAACAATACAGTGATACGGCCAATTTGGAAGGAACCGTTGAAGTTACCTTTTTAGATGGTGAAACTCTGTCGCTGGTTTACCGTTGGACGCTGACCAATCCGGAAGAGAATACAGGTTATCCTACAACGTATTTGCATAGTTTGGTCATTGATTTAAAAACAGGAGAACAAAAACATTTTAATGATTATGCTTCAGTATACAATGTTTTTTATCAATTAAAATATGGTTTGTATCAGATTGTAGCAGATAGCAGTGAATCTGATACCACGGCGCGTGTTGCAGTACAAAATCTATTAAGAAACGGAACTGTTTCCGCGGATAAACTGGCAACAGCTGACTATCCTCTTTCAGAAGCATTTCCGCCATCTTTGTTTGGTTACGTTACACAGGATAAAATTGGCCTGTTAATTCCTGCCTCTGATAACATAGGCGGTTCCATTCGATTGGAATTTGACAGAAAAGATGTTGCAAAAACAGAGTAATAAGACAGCCTCGTTGTAGAGGCTGCCTTTATTTTTACTGGTGGATGGATAAAGAAAATCAAAAGATAGAATTGTGTCTGCATTTCTTGACAATTTACAAAATAATATGATATGATTTCTATACTTGCTTTTCCTGTTTTTTGTTTCATGGGAAAACGTAATGTTTGCAGAAAAATTGCTAAGCGGGATATGATATCCGCTTTATTTTTTACGTATCAATTAGTAATAGCTAACTTTAGTTAGTTTCAACATACAGAAGAATGAATAAAAATGATGAGATGATTTGCATCTCCGGAAATTAGGTGATTTGTTACAATGATGATTAACAAACGTTTGATTCAGGCAGTACCTGAGTCAAAAAAATATATTGCGTTAAATGTGGCGTTACAATGGCTGTCTTTGGCGGCCAATATTGTCATGATTGGTGCAATCGGTTTCTTTTTACAAAAGTTATTGACGAAAACAGAAGATGTTACTTCTATTATTGTATTAGCGTCTATTGCGGTGGGGGCAATCATCGTACGATTTTTATGTACCATTGGTGCTGCTCGTATGAGTCACTTGTCCTCAAAATCTGTAAAAAAAACTTTGAGAAATAAAATCTACAGTAAGTTACTGAGACTGGGGAGTTCTTATAACAGTAAAGTGTCTACCTCTGAAGTGGTGCAAATGTCAGTAGAAGGTGTGGACCAGCTGGATATTTATTTTGCCTCTTATCTTCCGCAATTCTTTTACAGCATGATTGCTCCTATTACCTTATTCGTAGTGCTATGCTTTATCAACTGGCAGTCAGCATTGATTTTGTTAGGGTGTGTTCCGCTCATTCCAATTTCCATTGCTCTGGTACAAACATTTGCAAAAAAACTGTTATCTAAATATTGGGGACAATATACTGCTTTGGGAGATACCTTTTTGGAAAATCTGCAAGGATTGACCACTTTAAAAATTTATCAGGCAGATGCGAAAAAAAATGAAGAAATGAATGTGGAGGCAGAGCACTTCAGAAAAATAACCATGAAAGTGCTTACCATGCAGTTAAACTCCATTTCCATCATGGATATTGTAGCATTTGGTGGCGCTGCGGCCGGTATCGTAATGGCGGTTAGTCAGTTGGCGGCAGGTAATATCGATTTTGCCGGCTGTATTATCATTATTTTGCTTTCAGCCGACTTTTTCATTCCAATGCGTCAGTTGGGTAGTTTTTTCCATATCGCAATGAACGGTATGGCGGCCAGCGATAAGATTTTCCATTTGTTAGATTTAGAAGAGCCTCAGGAAAAAACAAAAACAGTTCCAAATCATAACTGTGATATTGCATGCAGTCATGTAGGATTCCGTTACAATGAAGAACGAGAAATTTTAAAAGATATCAATGTACAGTTTCCTCAAGGCAGTTTTACAGCCATTGTAGGTGAAAGCGGCTGTGGTAAATCTACGTTAGACGGCATTCTTATGGGCCGCAATGCACCGTATCAGGGTCATATTACCATTGGTGGTGTAGAACTAAGTGAGATTGAAGAAAGTAATTTAATGCAGACCATTACTTATATTAGTCATAACAGTTATTTATTTAAAGGAACTGTACGTGATAATTTGTTAATGGGGGACCCCAATGCCACAGACGAACAAATGTGGCATGTGCTGGAACAAACAAAACTTGCTGCATTTTTGCGCAGCGAGCAAGGTTTGGATACGCTCTTATTGGAAAAGGCGTCTAACTTGTCAGGCGGTCAATGCCAACGTTTGGCGCTGAGCCGTGCACTGCTTCATAATAGTCCTATTTATATTTTTGATGAGGCTACCTCTAATATTGATGTAGAGAGCGAAGACGATATTATGGAGCAAATCTATCATTTGGCAAAGACTAAAACAGTCATTCTCATTTCTCACAGACTTGCAAATGTAGTACAAGCAGACCATATTTATGTGATGAAACATGGCAGTATTACAGAACAGGGTACGCATGAGCGCCTGATGGAACAGCAAGGAACTTACTATGAGCTTTATCATAGCCAGAAACAGCTGGAGCAATACGGAAAGGAGGCAGCCGTATGAAAAAGAGAAGCAATCTTACGGTAATGATGCGTCTGATAGGTCTTGTAAAGCCGTTGACCGGTTATATGATTTTAGCAGTATTGCTTGGCGTGGTCGGTTTTTTATGTGCTATTTTCATTACCATTTTCGGCGGCTGGGCTTTGTTGGATGCCCTGCATATGGAATCTCCTGTTCCAATGGCTGCTGCATTTGCCATAGCAATTTCCATTGCTGTTGCGCGCGGTTTCCTCCGTTACGGAGAACAGGCCTGCAATCACTATATTGCGTTTAAATTATTGGCTTTGATTCGCGACCATGTGTTTAAAGCGCTGCGTAAACTTTGCCCTGCTAAATTAGAAGGAAAAGGAAAGGGCAATCTGATTTCAGTAATTACTTCTGACATCGAATTATTGGAAGTCTTTTATGCGCATACCATTTCTCCTATTTTAATTGCATTTTCCGTGTCCGTTATTATGATTGGCTTTATCATGAGCATTCATTGGGTGCTGGGACTGGTAGCATTGGCAGCATATTTGGTTGTTGGTGTAGCGGTACCAATGATTGTATCCAAAATGAGTGGAGATACAGGCAATCAGTTTCGTGAGCAATCCGGCTCTTTAAGCAGCTTTGTGTTGGATAGTCTGCGTGGCCTGGGTGAGAGCATCCAATATCAAACAGGTAAAAAGCGTTTGGAAGAGTTGGATAGCCGCACGGATAGCCTAACCAAAGAAGAGGAAAAGCAAAAAAAATATATGGGACGAAATATGGCAATTACCAATACCATTATTTTAATTTTCAGTTTGTTGATGTTAACGGCGGCATCTTTGTTATACGTAAACAACATGATTAGTTTTGAAGGGTTATTGATTTCCGTCATTGCTATGATGAGTTCATTTGGCCCGGTCGTTGCTTTGGCAAATTTGGGAAGCACGTTGCAAAATACATTTGCAGCAGGCAACCGCGTATTGGATATTTTGGAAGAAACACCTTTGACAGAAGATATTACGGGAAAACCGGAAGTATCATTTACAGGAGTGCAGGTAGAAAATGTAACATTTGCATATGACAAAGAAGTAGTTCTGTCAGATATTAGCATGGCTGTACCCAAAAATAAAATTGTTGGCATTGTCGGTAAAAGCGGCAGCGGAAAATCAACCTTGCTGAAATTAATGATGCGTTTTTGGAAAGTACAGCAGGGAAAAGTAGAAATCTCCAATACCAATATAGAAGCAATCAACACCGATAATTTAAGAGACATGGAAAGTTTAGTAACACAGGAAACCCACTTGTTCCATGCAAGTATTGCACAAAATTTACGGATTGCAAAACAAGACGCAACTCAGGAAGAATTGGAGCAAGCATGTAAAAAGGCATCTATTCACGAATTTATTATGAGTCTTCCAAACGGTTATGAAACTCAGGTCGGAGAATTGGGAGATACTTTGTCCGGCGGTGAAAAACAACGACTGGGGCTTGCCAGAGCATTTTTACACAATGCGCCGTTTATTTTGCTGGATGAGCCGACCAGCAATCTTGACAGCTTAAATGAGGCTGTTATCTTAAAATCCTTACACCAGGCAAGCGATGATAAAACTGTAGTTTTAATTTCCCACAGAGCTTCCACCATGAAAATAGCAGATGATGTATATAATGTAGAGCGCGGAAGGATGAGCTGATGAAAACGGTACAAACCAAACGAGAACGGGAAAAGCGTATGGTAACCGAAATGATAAAACTGTATTGTAAAAAGCAGCATCACACAAAAGGCGGAGCATTATGTCCTGAGTGTGATGAGCTGAACGAATACGCAAAATTGCGCAGTGATAAGTGTCCGTTTATGGAGACAAAAACATTTTGTTCCAACTGCAAAGTGCATTGTTATAAGCCGGTGATGCGTGAAAAAATTCGTGCGGTTATGCGTTTTTCAGGCCCCAGAATGTTATTGCATCATCCGGTATGGGCTATCAGACATGTAGTAGAATCAAAATCAGAGAAAAAGAAATTGGAGGGGCAGACATGAAAAAAGTAAAGAAAATCCTATTTATTGTATTGGGGTGTATTGGTTTGGCTTTGGGCGCTGTAGGCGCAGTGCTTCCTTTAATGCCTGCATTTCCCTTTTTATTGCTGGCAGCCGTTTGCTTTGCCAAAAGTTCTGAAAAGTTGCACAATTGGTTTATTAATACCAAACTATACAAAAAGAACTTGGAATCTTTTGTAAAAGGCAAAGGTATGACTTGGAAGGTCAAAATTAGAATCATGTCTGTTGTAACCGTATTAATGGCAATCGGCTGCGTTATGATGATGAGAGTGCCGATTGGTCAAATTGTACTGGGATGTGTTTGGCTGTTCCACATTCTGTTCTTTATCTTTGGCATTAAAACCATGAAGAAAGAAGAGGAAGAACAAGAGTCCATCAAAGAAGAACTGCCTGAAATTGAATAAAATAAAAAGAGACAGAATATAATTCTGTCTCTTTTTATTTTGGGTTTATTAGGTGGAGGTGATGTGGGGGGACTTATTTGATATGGAATGAAGATGGCTATTTAGAACAGTAAATATCGATGGCGTCTCTGAAAAAATTTGCACAGTTTTCTCCTAGTTGGTCGTAATAGGCCTTAAAACGACTGTCAGATACATAATTGTCGCCCAATGCTTTATGAACTGCTTTAGAGTATATTCCTTCAGGCCAAAACAGGCATAACCATTGGCGATGCAAATCACATGCTTTTTGGGCTTGTTCGCAATTGGGATTTTTTGTTTTTACGGCATTCTTCAATAACAAACGGATTTCGTTTTCCAAAGTTTCTTGAAGAATCCAAGTTTCTCGGCTCATATCGGATAATCTTTTATTTGCATCAGCCATGATAGCATCGCCATAATTTTGACGCAATTCGTTACCGTATTTTTGCTCTGTTTCAGATAGTATAGTTTGTTTCATCACTTTAAATTTTTCTTCATCTGTCATAATAATGTCTCCTTTCAAGAGTAAAATTGTTTTGCTCACATTTTCAATGAAAAGTTCTATTTGTGATTTTCTTTCTGACAATGCAATTAAATGTCTTTGAAGTACTTGTTCTTTTTCCGTATTTGTCGCGCTAAGTAAGCGAGAAATTTCTTCAAGAGATACGCCAAGTGAACGATAACATAAAATTTGCTCCAGCGTGTCTATTTGTTCCGTTTCATATATACGATATCCGTTTTCTCCAATACGTTTTGGTTTTAATAAATCGATTTCATCATAATAGCGTAAGGTACGGGTACTGACTCCTGATAGATTTGCCAGCTGTTTGATGGTATATTCCATATCATTCACCTCCTGATTGCATTTTAATGGTTGACGTAACGGCAATGTCAATACATCATCGAAAAAAATGACAAAAAAGCGCCTGCATATTTTGCAGGCGCTTTTTTTATATTCTCTTATGCAAGAATCATTGCAGTTAAATCCATAGGATCCAGTTTTTTACCGTCTTTATAGCAACGCATATTTCCGGAAGCAATTTCGTCAATTAAGATAACTTCTCCGTTATGGTAGCCAAATTCAAATTTGATGTCATAAAGGTCAATGCCTTTTTCTTTTAAAGTGTCGGTGATAATGCCGTTGATGGTTTGTGTTAATTTTTTTGTATCCTCAAATTGCTCAGGTGTCATAATGCCCAATGCATCCAAACCTTCACAAGTAATCAGCGGGTCTCCACGGTCATCGTCTTTTAAAGTCACTTCTACATAAGCGTTTAGAGGTTGGCCTTCTGTTACATAATCACCATATCTTTTAAAGAAGCTGCCTACTGCACGATTACGGCAAATCACTTCTACACCTTTACCAAAGCATTTTGCCGGCAGTACTTCCATGGTGGAGTTTTCTACATCTGCAGAAACATAATGTGTTTGAATGCCTGCTTTTTTCAAAATTTCAAAGAAGAAAACAGATACTTTTAGATTTTCTTTGCCAATTCCGTCAATGGTAAGTCCAACTGTGTTGGCGCCAGGGTCAAACACACCGTCAGTGCCGGTGACATCATCTTTAAATTTCAATAAATAATTTCCGTTGTCCAGCGCAAATACATCTTTTGTTTTGCCTTGATATACAGCTTTCATGAATCAAAACCTCCGCAATTTTTAACTGAAGTGATATTTTTATGTCTGCTCTATTTTATCACTTTTTTGTCGATTATGATAGACACAATTAGAAATTTTATATAATTTTGTGAGCATTGTAAATTGTATGAAACAACTTACTGTAATTTTTGTTCAATGGCATGAATGATATGCTCCAATACTTGGATACGTCCGTACTTTTTGCATTGTGTGGGGACCACATGCCACGGCGCAAATTCTGTAGAGGTGTGTTCCAACATCTGATTTACAGCAATTTCGTAGCTGTCCCATTTTTCCCTGTTACGCCAATCTTCAGGGGTGATTTTCCATCGTTTTGACGGTGTGGATTGACGGTCATTAAACCGTTTCAGCTGTTCATCTTTATCAATTTGCAGCCAAAACTTTACAATCACAGCGCCCCAGTCCGTCAATTGCTTTTCCAGTTCATTAATTTCACTGTATGCACGAATTTGTTCTTCTTTTGTGCAGAATTGTTCAATATATTCTACCAGAACGCGGCCGTACCATGTGCGGTCAAAAATTGTAATATGTCCTGTTTTAGGAATGCTGCGCCAAAAACGCCACAAATAGTGGTACTGGCGTTCTTCTTCCGACGGAGCTGCAATTTGCCGTACTTGGTATCCTCTGGGGTCTAAGCTTTGGCAAACACGGTTAATACAGCCGCCTTTTCCCGCAGCATCCCAGCCCTCAAACAGAAACAGTGCCGGAATCTTTTTTCGATATAAACGTGATTGCAGGTCAAACAATTTCTTTTGTAATTTTTTTAATTGTTTATCATAATCATCATCTGATATTTTTTGTCCCAGAGGCACAGTTTGAATCGGTTCGTGTTTTAAAGTTGGATAGGTATCGGAAGGCATAAGAATAGGCCATGTTTTATTTTCCAACTGACTGGCAGAACTTTGAATAGTGTTGATGACCGTTTCAAAAATAAATGCAGATGCTTCATCCAAATAAGAAGCATCTACCACATGCCATGGCGCAATTCCCGTATTGGTAGATTCCAGCATATCTTGGTACACTTTATAAAAATGGTGATATTGATGATATTGTTTCTTTTCTTTTTCCGTAACGCGCCATTTGGTTGCACTGTTATTTTCCAAACCGTCAATTCTATTTTTTAACGTTTTTTCGTTAATTTGAAGAAAGAATTTAATGATAATATAACCTGCATCATGGAGTGTACGTTCAAACTGTAGAATTTCTTTGGTTCGTTCTTCTATTTTATCCTCATCCGTTTGATTTAAAAGTGGGTATGCCGAAATGTCCTGATACCAACTGCAATCCAAAATAGACATTTCTCCCTTTTTGGGAAGCATATTCCAATGGCGCCATAAAAACGGGTGGCGCTTTTCTTCATCTGTCGGAGGAGTAATGTTATGCATGGTTAAATGGCGAAAGTCAAAATGAATCATGAGTTCGGAAATAAATGTGCCTTTTCCTGAAAAGCTCCATCCTTCAAATAATATAATGACAGGCAGTTGATGTTCCCGAATGGTCTGCTGCAAAACCATCAGCTCGTCTTGTAATTGCTTTTTCTCTTTTTTATGTTCTTTCATATGTTTCTTATGTTCTGTTAATTCTATCAGCATAGGATACTTACCCCTTTTTATGTTTCGTTTTTTATGATGGATTCTCTTACGCAATTGTGATTAGTTTACCATAAAAAGAGGAATAATCCTAGAGAAACATGCAGTATTATTTGTAAATTTTACATACATATTGTGGTGTTGTATTGCTATTTACAGTCCCAAAACGTATAATAAAAATAACTATGTTTTTGTATGAGTACAAAATGGAAAGAGGCATTGCGATGGATAGTAGAGTGGAATCCTATTTTGAAGATATCAAAGGAAAAAAGATTGCATTTCTGGGAATCGGAGGCAGCAATTTACCGTTGGCAAAAATCTTTCGTCAAAAAGGTGCAATAGTATTTGCCTGTGACAAAAGAGAAAAAGAACAGCTCGGAAAAACAGGAGAAGAATTGGAGCAAATGGGTATCACCTTAAAATTAGGGGAACATTATTTGGAGCAATTGGACGTTGATATGATGTTCCGCACTCCCGGCATGCGTTTTCATACAAAAGAGCTGGAACAGGCAAGAGAAAAAGGAATTGTTGTAACATCTGAAATGGAAGTGTTTTTTGACCTTTGTCCTTGTCCTATTTATGCAGTTACGGGCAGTGACGGAAAAACTACAACCACAACAATTATTTCAGAATTTTTAAAAGCGGCAGGCAAACGAATACACTTAGGCGGAAACATTGGTACTCCTCTGCTTCCCGAAATTGAGCAAATAGATACAAACGATGTGGCGGTTGTGGAATTATCCAGTTTTCAGCTGATTTCTATGCGCCGCAGTCCAAAGGTTGCAGTGGTGACCAATCTTTCTCCCAATCATTTGGATATGCATAAAGATATGGATGAATATGTACAGGCAAAACGCAATTTGGTACTGCATCAAACAGCAGCGTCCAAAACAGTATTGAATGCAGAAAATCAACTGACCATGTCGTTTGCAAGTGATGTCAGGGGACAATTGTTCACGTTTAGCAGTGCAAAACCATGCAAATATGGGGCGTATTTAAGGCAAGATGGAATGATTGTCATGTCTGAAGGGGAAACGCAAACAGAGGTACTGCATAGCAGTGAGATTAAAATTCCCGGAAAACATAATGTGGAAAATTATTTGGCAGCCATAACGGCAGTGTGGGGAGATGTTCCCCATGAGGCAATTTGCCAAGTGGCAAAAAACTTTGGAGGGGTACCGCATCGTGCAGAGTTGGTCAGAGTGCTAGACGGAGTTTCTTATTACAATGACTCTATCGGAACCAGCCCAACCAGGACAGCGAACGGAACTTTACAGCTGTATGACAGAAAAATAATTTTAATTGCAGGCGGATATGACAAACAAATTCCATACGATACACTTGGTCCAATTATTATGGATAAAGTGAAAACATTAATTTTAATGGGTGCAACAGCCGATAAAATAGAAGCTGCTGTAAAAGCAGCGCCAAACTACTGTGAACAGGAAATTGTAATTTTACATGCCAACTCTATGGAGAAGGCGGTTGCTTTGGCGAAAGAACAGGCACAAAAGGGAGATATTGTATCTCTATCACCGGCTTCCGCAAGTTTTGATTTATATCCAAATTTTGAAGCCAGAGGAAATCATTTTAAGAATATCGTAAATGCGTTGTAAGGAGGGGTACTATGGAACAATTAAAAGAAATGCTGTTTCAGCTTTGCAGTGCGGCAGGTACACCGGGTGATGAGCACTTTGCAGCACTTCAGGCAAAAAAAGCATTGGAGCCATATTGTACAGATGTAACCATAGACCATATGGGAAATGTCATTGGTTTTATGGGAGATAAAAATGCAGAGCGTCAAGTGATGTTAGACGCCCATATAGACCAAATTGGAATGATTGTAACACAGATTGATGAAGATGGTTTTCTGCATATAGCGCCATGCGGCGGTGTAGACCGCCGTGTGCTTCCGGGCGCTCCCGTAACGGTATACGGCCATGAGACGTTAACCGGAATTGTATGTTGTCTGCCGCCTCATTTGGTAGAGGATGACGGCAATAAAGTAGAACCGGTTGATAAGATGGCGGTAGACTTAGGTTTGACCAAAGAAGAAGCAGAGCAAAAGGTATCTTTGGGTGACCGCATTATCATCAACGGTGAACCCCGTACTTTGTTGAATCATCGTGTATCCTCCGCCGCATTGGACGACCGCGCCGGTTGTGCGGCTCTGATTCGCTGTGCACAATTGTTGCATGACAAACCGCTAAAATGTGGGCTGACTATATTGCTCAGTACCAGAGAAGAAACCGGAAGCCAAGGTGCAAAAACAGGCGCATTCCGTATTTTCCCCACAGAAGCAATTGCGGTAGACGTCAGCTTTGCCGACCAGCCCGGAGTGGCAGCCTATAAATGTGGAAAACTGGGGGCAGGACCTATGATAGGCGTATCCCCTACATTAGACCGAGAAATGAAAGATAAATTGGTTCATATTGCGAAAGACGAAGAGATTCCTTATCAAATGGAAGTAATGGGTGGTTCCACAGGTACCAATGCAGATGTCATCGGTACCACACAGTCGGGTGTCAGAACAGCATTGATTTCGATTCCTTTGCGTTATATGCATACACCTGTGGAGGTAGTCGATTTGGAAGATATAGAGCGTGTAGCCAAACTGATGGCTTCTTACATTCATCATAGATAAAGAAAGGAGGAAAAGACATGGCAAATATGAAGTTACTGGAACAATTGTGTACATTAAGAGGCATTTCGGGAGATGAAGAATCGGTTCGAGATTTTATTGTAGCGCAAATTACACCTCATGCAGAACGTGTTACCATAGATGCAATGGGAAATGTGATTGCAGAGAAAAAAGGTGCAAAACCTGCAAAAACAAAGCTAATGTTAAATGCACATATGGATGAAGTCGGTCTGATTGTGACACATATTGATAACGATGGCTATTTAAAATTTGCCACCGTAGGCGGCATTGATAAACGCGTTCTTTGTGGCAGAAGCGTTATCATAGGTAATGGTGTTCACGGCGTAATTGGTGCAAAACCCATTCATCTGCTGAACTCCGAGGAAAGAGGAAAAGCCGTTCCAATCCATGATATGTATTTGGATATTGGAGCTTCCAGCCGTGAAGAAGCCGAAAAAGTGGTCCATTTGGGCGATTCAGTCTGTTTTGATTCTCTGTTTGATACGCAAAACGGTATGATACGCAGTCGTGCATTGGATGACCGTGCAGGCTGTGCCATTTTAATTGATATGATTCAGTCTGAATTGCCTTATGATATGACATTTGTGTTTTGTGTACAGGAAGAGGTAGGTACAAGAGGGTCTCGTACTGCAACTTATCAGGTACAGCCGCAGGCCGCAATTGTTGTGGAAACCACAACGGCAGCAGATGTTGCAGGTGTTCCTAATGAAAAGCATGTGTGCAGCTTGGGCAAAGGTGCGGTTATTTCCTTTATGGATAAAGGAACCATTTATGATCGCGCATATTACGATTTGGCACTGGATACAGCAAGAGAAGAACAATTGCCTTGCCAAATAAAACAGGCAGTAGCAGGCGGCAATGATGCGGGGGCTATTCATGCTACCCGTGACGGTGTGCGCACCATTGCGGTATCGTTGGCTTGCAGATATCTGCATTCTGCGGTAGGACAAATAGCACAAGATGATTTTCACTCTGCTGAAACGCTTATTATGAAATTGGCAGAGAGAATTGCAGGCAGCGAACAAGTATGATTGTGTTGGCAGAAAAGAAAGACTTGGCCCCGATAGCTCAATATCAGGAAACCGATTCTTTTGCATGCAGAATTTTGTGTATTGCAAATATGTATGAGAACTATCCATTTGCAGATTTCTGGATACAAAAGAAAGAAGAGGCAGAGCACCCTACAGCATATCTGTCAAAAATGGACGGCGTAATTACGCTGTTTGCTCATGAAAATGCGGATTTTGATGAACTTTGTATATTTATTAAAATGATAGGAGCAAGGTGTCTGATGTGCCATGCTTCCTGTGCAGAACAATTGCATATTACTCCTGCAAGGACAGGGACTATCATGAAATGGAATGCACATTTGATTGAACAGACCAATAGAACGATTTCTCCCAATTTGCATCAAGTGTACAGTGTATTGCAGGCTTGCAGCAGTAAAGCGTTTCAAGTACCGGAATTTGAGCCGTTTTATTTGGATATGTCTCATAGAATCCGTCATGGCGGAGCAGCGGCAGTAGGATATGAAAAAGAAGAAAAAATCATCGCCTGTGCAATGACTGTGGCAGAAACAGAACGTGCTGCCATTATAGGGGCTGTGGCCGTTTTACCGGAGTATCAAAGAAAAGGAATTGGTACCTCTGTTGTACAAAGTTTACTGCATCGTTGTATGGCAAAACATCAGAAGCATATCTACGTGTATTGCAATTCAGAACAAAATGTCCAATTTTACCGCACAATAGGATTTACAGACAGCGGTGTATGGGCGGAATTAGAACAAATCTAAAAGGAGAAAACATGTTTTATCCACAGTTTAAAATAGATTCAAAAATTCAAAATGCAGCGGCGGAAGTCATGAAGAAAATTACTCCGCGTCTGCAGGAAATTGATGAGATTACCGAATATAATCAGCAAAAGATGATGGCTGCATTCCATGAGGCAGGAGTCAGTGAAAGTCATTTTGTATCTTCTACAGGCTACGGCTACGGTGACAGGGGAAGAGACGCATTGGACATGGTATATGCAAAGGCGTTGGGAGCAGAAGATGCTCTGGTACGCCATAATTTTGTAAGCGGAACCCATGCGCTTACCGTAGCTTTATTTGGCGTCCTGCGTCCCGGAGATACCATGCTGAGTGTAACAGGAATTCCATACGATACCTTAAGAGGTGTCATTGGAATGACGGGTGATGCAAACGGTTCTTTAAAAGAGTTTGGGATTCATTATAAAGAAGTGCAGTTAAAAGCAGACGGCACTCCTGATTATCAGGCCATTGAACAAGCGATTGAACCGAATCAAAAAATGGTATATATCCAGCGCTCGAGAGGATACAGCCTAAGGCCATCTTTATTGATAGAAGATATCGAAAAAATTGCGGCAATTGCTAAGAAAAAGGCGCCGAATTGCATTGTAATGGTAGACAACTGTTACGGTGAATTTGTTCAAACAGAAGAGCCTACTTCTCGTGGTGCTGATTTAATGGCAGGCTCTTTGATTAAAAATCCGGGCGGAGGAATTGCCCCTACCGGAGGATATATTGCAGGAAGAAAAGACTTGGTTGAAAGCTGTGCTTATCGTTTGACAACTCCGGGTACAGGCAGAGAGATAGGAGCGACACTGGGAAATAACAGGGAATTATTTTTAGGCGCGTTTCATGCGCCTCATGTAACGGGAGAAGCACTCAAAACAGCAGTATTCACTGCGGGATTAATGAATCATTTTGGTTATGATGTTACTCCTGCATGGAATGAACCGAGAGCAGATATCATACAGGCAGTGCTGTTGGAAAAAGAAGAAGCGCTGATTGCATTTTGTCAGGGAATTCAGAAAGGAGCGCCTGTAGATTCTTTTGTTGTACCGGAACCATGGGATATGCCCGGATATGATTGTCAGGTGATTATGGCGGCAGGCGCATTTACTTTAGGTGCATCTATCGAGTTATCTGCCGATGCACCGTTGCGTGAACCATATGCTGCTTGGATGCAAGGTGGACTCAATTTTCACAGCGGAAAATTGGGCGCGATGCTTGCAGCGCAGAGTATGTTGGAAAAAGATTTGATAAAATAGTAAAAAACTGTTGACTTTTTGGTGCGGCTTTGATATAATCCTACTTGCGTCAAGAAATTGTCGCATCAAAATATGCGGGTGTGGTGGAATTGGCAGACACGCCAGATTTAGGTTCTGGTGGGCGACCGTGCAGGTTCAAGTCCTGTCACCCGTACCAACGTAAAAACCGCGTAACTAGGTCAAATGGCTTGGTTACGCGGTTTTCTTTGTGTTATATTTGGTTCATAAATCTTAAAAAACAGACAAAAAACCTGTAAAAATGCAACACATGCAACACGAAATGCAACACGGATTCTCTCTTTACATATTTACAGTTCCGAAAAGTAGTCTAACACAATTTTATCATTTTTTGTCTTTTGGTCGTCTAGTGCATGGGTATAAATTTTTTGTAGTGTTTCTCGTGACTTCCACCCTCCGCGCTCCATAATGTATATATCTGGGACATTTAACGCATGCATTATGGAAGCGGAGTAATGCCGCAGCTTATGAATTCCAAACTTTTCGGTGGTAACTTTATCTCTCAATTCCGCGAAAGCATCGGTAATTGAGTTTGGAGTAAGTTTTACTACTCTTTCTCCTTCTTGTAGTCCTTCTCTTAACAATTTCATAGTTTCTGGTGGAAAATCTATAGTACGTGTACTTTCTTCGGTTTTAGGTAGCTTCACAACCCATTTTCCGTCAGAATCTTTTACCATAGCTTTATCCACTTTTACGGAGTTTCCCACAAGGTCGCTTTCAAGTAAAGCGCTTATTTCTGACCGTCTTAGTGTACCAATGGAGGCTAAAATAATAGCTTTTAGTAGGTCAGGGTTGGTGCACGCGTCCATCAAAGATTTTATCATTTCATCATCAGGGACGTAGACTTTTTTCTTTATCTTTTGCGGCAGCGTTGTACTTACCTTGAAGTTTGGTAAAAACATAGATAAAACAGATACCAAAAGCCCATGCATGTTATGAACCGTTTTGGGTGAGTACAGCCCTGCTGCGCGGTTGACCGCAACTTGAATATTTTCTTGTGTTATTTTTTGTATAGGTAGCGGCATAAGTTCTGGAAAATCATGTTTTTGTTGCCGTTTGTACTCTCTAAGAGTTGACGGGCTTAGAACGTTGTTTTTACTTTCGATATATCTTGTATATCCGTCATATAAAGTGATAGAGTGAGTGCTTGACCTCATTTTTTTATTCAAGCTATAGTCAGCGGCCAAAAACTCTGCTTCCTTTTTCGTTTCTGCTGTAAATGATTGATATTTTCTCTTACCGTTACTGTCTGTATAGTCATATACTAAAGCCCTCCACTTCCCAGAGGGCAACTTTTTAGCCTTTGCCATTGCTGTACCTCCTAAAAAAGGGCGCAAAAAAAGCAGCCCCCTTGATTTTTACGGGCTGCAATGGTACAATATTTTTGGTATATATATTACTGTACTATGTAGCCCTAGGGTTATATAGTCAACGTCCTTATCCTGCGCCAACAGGGTAGGGGCGTTTTTTATTTTTTACCTTCTTACCGTTTAAAGGGGTCGATTTCGACCACTTTAAAAATTTAGTCTGGTTTGAACCGTTTACTATCGTAATAGTGAGCGGATTTTTTTATTAAGACTGGATATCGCTTAAAGTAAATATTTTTTCTACTTTTCCAGAATTTTCATGTAGGATTGATTTAATGATAAAATCTACTGGAGAAGTTGTATCATCTAATTCGTATGCATATAAAACAGTTATAGTTCCACCTGGCTGCACTTCTTTATAATTATTATCCATATGTTTTTTATCATCTTCTGATAAAGGATATGATGGATCAATATTATATTCTGAAATAAAAGATGGAGATAATTCTACTTTGTTTTGAAATGCTTTTACATTGTTTGGTCCCCAACTTGAGCTTGCTTCGGTGCCGTTATTAGTATAATTAACTCTAATCAAAATAACATTTTCATTATCATTTGTTTTAACTATTTTAGAGTCAAGAACTTCAAAATATGCATCGGAAACCTTACCTTTGCTTGTGTCATTTGTGTTAGTTTCAGTTTCTGATTGATTACTGAGAACATTGTTTTGAGCAGGTTCAGTTGTTTTGTTATCATTCGCTCCGCAACCAGTTAACACAGCAGCGGAACCTAACACAGCCACTAGTAAAAACGCAATAATTTTTTTCATTTCCTTTTCTCCTTTAAATTGACAATTTTCTCCAATTTGGTATAATATTTTTGGAGTGATGACATGCACTTCCATTCAAACCGTTCACTGTGGCAGTAGTGGGCGGTTATTTTTTACTGGAAATAAAATCTTTAAATCGAGAAATGACTTGTCTCTCTAGCGGATGCGCTCCAAACTTGTTGCGCTTGTAAAGCTCTGTGAGCCTTTCTAAACGGATTTGGGCAGATGTATAGGACACATTACATATTTGCATTATCTCGTCCACAGTAGTCACGTGTAGAGCGGCAAGCACACCAGCTGGCATGAGTAAATCACGGGCAAATATATTGGCTTGTATCTCTGTAGGGGACTGATTTTCGTCCACTTCGCTATTGCGGTATATAATCGGATTAATCGGGTGGTCTAAAACTATATGCCCAATTTCGTGCGCCATAGTAAATCTTCGCCTCTGCGTTGTTCCTTTCCGCTCGTTAAGATATATAGCTTTTTTATACCCTACCAGTGTAGTAAATCCATCACTGCATCTCAATTTCGGACTATCTGCATCAAAATCCGCATCGCAGTACAAAAATACATTAATGTCAAGAGTTTTTAAAATTTGGTTCAAATCCACAGGCAAACTGGAAATGCCAGCGTTTAAGAGTATCTCCCATGATAAGTTTCTTGCTTTCTTGTAATCTTCATACATAAATAACACCTCAGGGTCATTTTAACCCTTTGTGGTGCTATTTTCCTTAGGGGATTTTTGGTAAATTATATAATGCCGTCTGGTAGCTCTTTTCTGCCCCCTTTTTTAGCAAGCTCTACAAGTTTTTCGTACTGTTCTTTCGTAAGTTCTAGTGAGGAAGAGCCGTCACGAGCAGCTATGCCAATGGTCACAGTTTCTTTTTGTTTATCGCTGTTTACTTTATTGGGATAGTCCACGGGCTTTGTTTGGCCTATTTGAATTTTTCCTATAACTTTTCCTTTACACTCAATGCTATCCTCGTCATGAAAGAGTATGTCTTCATACGCTGGATTAAGTGACACAAGTCGGTCTACTTCTCGCCTTTTTACAAAACCTTCATTATTTAAAATAAAAATGCCTTCTTCTCCGATTTTTACGTCATGCTGACGTTTTATCAAAAGCCTGTCTCCGTCAGAATACTTAGGTTCCATGCTGTCACCAGATACACGCAAAATAAAGTCAGCTTTTCTTGTTTCTTCAGTGTTTGGAACTTCTCTTGTAATAGTTTGGCTGCCGTCTCCCAAATAAACGCCTTTACCAGCTGATACAGGCTGTTCAAACTCGGATAGAGTGATTATATTACTTATAGGTATTACTGGCGTTCTGGTGGCTTCTACACGCTCATATTCCACATTTAAAATACAATCAACTGCTTTTTTACCGTGCTCGTCGAGAGTGCGGTATTTTTTTATGTGTGTTTTTTCTTCGGAGGTGAATTTTATTTCATTATTAAAGCCTGTTTCTAAGAGCGCATCGCCAGAAACATCAAATAGTTGCGCTAACGCTTTTATCTTAAAGACATCTGGTTCACGTCGGCCTGTTTCGTATCCAGAATATGTGCCTTTTGTTATCTCCAAAGCGTCTGCAACCTGCTGTTGTGTAAAACCTTTCTTGGTTCTTATTTCTTTGAGCACTTCATTAAATGCCATAGTATCACCTCACTAATGCTATTATACATAAAAGTACGCACTTTGTCAACTTTTTTAATAAAAAGCCTTGACAAGTAAGCGTATAGCGTATATAATGAAATCAAGGTAAGCGAATCGCTTACAAAAGAGGAAGGGAGTGATAATATGTATCCAAATCTTTTAGGTCAAAAGGCGTTTAAACATCTTACAAATCAAGATATGGCTGAAATTATTGGAGTAAGTAGAAAAACTTACGAACAGAAAATTAAAAGTGGACGTTTTACACCAAAAGAATGTACCGCGTTTTGTGCTTTCTTTGGCAAACCGTTTGATTTTCTGTTTTTTACCGAAAAAGAAACACCTCTTAACAAAAACCGACTAAGAAAGGAGAAGAAAGCATGACACAAGAAGAAAGAATTTCAAACTTGGAAAAAAGAATGTCCACCTTAGAGCAAACGCTTAAAGATGGACGTAAAAATTTAAATGAAATTGTAGATGATTGGGAAAATGTGATTTTTGAGTTTGCAGAGACTTTTGGTATTGAGTATCCCAAATCTAAACAAAAGGAATAACATTTTTAATTTTAGCCATATAGTCTACTATTTTATTAATTTTTCTTTCAAATCTGGTTTCCATATAAATGATCGCTTTATCAGATAAAACTACGAAATAAGCAATATTGTCAGCATATTTGTTATGTAAATATTCAGCACGTGAGAGTTCTCGACAAGTCTCATCTACATCCTGAAAAATCCATTCACTCATAAAATCTTTATGAATATTTTCTGATGAACCAAACATTTTAGCATCATGTTTATTAACGCCGTTTTTTCTTCTGTCGAGATAGCTTTTATATAAGGCGCACAACATATACTCAGCATCTTTAGTCAATTCATTTTCACTCATAATACTCACCTCCTCTCCAAACAAATTTTACCACTATATGGGAGGCAGGGCAATCCAAACAAAAACAGAGAGAAAGGTTAGTGAATCAGATTCACATAAAATGTTAATTAAAATCACAGAAAGGAGGTGAGAAAATGCCAAAAGTAACATATGGAAAAGACCTTTTACTTGAAAAAAATAAAAAGCAAGCAGCACATGTCATAAAGTATTGCAAGGATAAAAAAGGATTGAGTGTAGAAGAGCTAGGAATAAAGCTAGGTATGTCAAGGAGCACCGTTAATCAGAGAATGAAAGATGCTTCTAATATGACGCTTAAAGAACTGTGTGCCTTATATAAGCTTATAGGCGTAGAGTTTAAGCTACCACAAGTAGTGATAGGAGATGACTAAATGAGAAAAATATTTGACTGGGTGACAATCGGACTAACTTTTGCTTTGACTATATCAGCCCTTGGCGTAGTCGGGAGCTTTGAGCAAGGCAGACTTGATACAGCAGGCTTTTTTATAGGACAAGCTGTATGTATCGCAGGGATAGCTTTGCTTGCAGTAGTCCATCATCTTTTGAGTAAAAAAAGAAAAAGCCCTAGAGGAGCGGCAACTCCTACTAAGGGCAATAGCAATAAAAACCGTATTTATTATAGCAAGGAAAGGTAAGGTATGTCAAATGAGCAAATCAAAAATATTAGAAGCGTTGGCTTTAGTAGGACTATATCCTGGATGCGAATTTAGAATTGCAGGGAGCGATACCATTTACTACATAGACAAAGGCTATGGAATTTTCACAAAAAATAGCGATGTTATCAGCAATGAAAAGTTGGTAACAGTTTTATCAAATCCAACTTTGATTACAAAGTGCTGTGCAATTCCTCAAAAAGAGAAAGAAATTTTAAAAGCATTATATACTCTAGGGTGGAGATATGTAGCAAGGGATATGAATTTAACTTTGTGTGCGTATGATTTACCACCGTATAGGAACAAGAGCTCATGGGAGTGCGATGGAGATTGGATAAGTTTTATTGACCTGCCTTGCTTCAGAGAAGATGATTTTCAATTCATCAGATGGGACGACGAAAAACCTTTCGATATTAAAGTGTTTTTGGAGGGTGCAGGATATGAGATATGAAGACCATCCACTTTTTAGAAAACCGCCATTAATTGGATATCAAGGGATATGTAAAAATCGTGATGTCGGGCTGGTATATAAAGAAGAAGCTGTAGCTTATGCTATGTCAAAATTAGGTTATGATAAAAGACCGCTGGCAGAACCGGACGAAAAAATGACAAATGAATTTGAAAAAATGCTTGTTGATTGGTTTTATAGCGGAGATTGGAGAGAGGTACGAGAAGATGAAGAATAGCGGCGTATCCTCATACAAAAAAGGAAAAACAGAGGTTGAAATAAATTTCCCTAACGGTGACGTTGCTTGCCGTTGGTGTTGGCTCTTTTTAAAGTATGAGGAAAATTATAAGAGATACAGTTGCCGCTTAACAAGTGAGTGGATACTTGACCCGTTAAACGGCGTTGGGGAACAATGTCCGTTAAAGATAAAGGAGTGATATTCATGGGAATTCCTGTACTCATAATCGGGGAATCAGGAAGCGGAAAAACAACTTCTATGCGAAATTTTAAAGACGGAGAACTTGGCATTATCAATGTTGGATATAAACCGCTTCCTTTTAAAACGGATTTAAAACCTTTTAATTCAGATGATTATAATTTAATTTCAAATGTAATTTTACGTTCAAAAACAAAATCTATTGTAATAGATGATGCACAGTATTTAATGGTAAATGAATTTATGCGCAATGCCAAATCAAATGGGTATCAAAAATTTACCGATATTGCATTGAATTTTTGGAATTTGGTGCAAATGGTGATTAAAGATTTACCCGGTGATGTAATCGTTTATTTTTTAGGCCATATAGAGCGTGATAATAATGGTAACGAAAAATTTAAAACAATTGGAAGAATGCTTGATGAAAAAATCACGTTAGAAGGCATGTTTACTATTGTTTTAAAAACACTGGTTCAAGATGGAAAATATATGTTTACTACGCAAACAAGTGGCATGGATACCGTTAAAAGTCCTGTGGGGCTATTTGATAGCATAACGATTGATAACGACTTGAAATTTGTAGATACCAAAATAAGAGAGTTTTATAACATTTAATAAGGAGAATAAAAAATGAGAAAATTTAATAACTGGGAAAATGTAAAAGCAGCAGGAGATTTTGTAGTGTTACCGGCAGGCGGATATATCGCAAAAATCATGGATGCAAAAGAAGTAACTTTCAGTGGAAAAAACGGCGATTTTTCAAGACTGGACGTAAGTTTAGATATTGCAGAGGGTGAATATCAAAACTATTACAAAAATGATTATAAAAGTCAAAATACGGAAGATAAAAAATGGAGAGGTGTCCTAAAACTATACTTGCCAAAAGAAGATGGAACAGAAAAGGATAATTGGACAATAAGCGTTTTCAAAGCGTTCACAGAAGCGGTTGAGGACAGTAACCAAGGTTATCACTGGGATTGGGACGAAACCACACTGAAAGGGAAAGTGTTTGGTTGTTTATTTAGACGTGAAGAGTGGGAATACGATAATAGAAGTGGTTGGAAAACACAACCATGTAAAGCGGTATCTGTAAGTATAATTAGAGAAAACAAATTTGAAATTCCTAAAGATAAACCATTGCAAAATAAATCTACTGTGCAACCTACAGGAAGTACACAGCCTGAAACGGTGCAACTTCTTGATGATGAAGACCTTCCGTTTTAATGGGTGGTTTACATGACACCATTTGAAGTAAGAGATTGTCTTTCTAGTATGACTGTTATTTATGATACTAGGGAACAGGAAACGGCTGCATTACATAGAAGATTGAAATCAATGCAGTGTCCTCATAAAAGACAAAAGTTAGATTCTGGAGATTATAGCTGCGAGTGTACATTACCAAACGGAATTATTTATTCTTTAGCGGATAAAGTAGTCATTGAACGTAAAATGAGCGCAGATGAAATATGTTCCAATTTCACACGTGGTCGTAAAAGGTTTGTGCGTGAGTTTGACAGATTAAAAAGCACAGGCGGAAAACCTTATTTACTAATAGAAAATACCAGTTGGGAAGATATTTTTGCAGGAAATTACCGCAGTCAGTTAAATCCTATGGCTTTGGTAGCCAGCTTAAAAGCGTGGGAAGCTAGATACGGAACGCATATTTTGTTTTGTACGCCAAGGTTAACAGGACAATTAATATATAAAACGCTTTATTATGAGTTAAAAGAACGCTTGGAAAGCGGTGTTGTAGATGAACTACTACAATAATAATGTCGATAAAATAAAACGGCTTGTGACAATTCAAAATGTTATCGATAGGTATGGATATAGACCTAAAAAAGGTTTTATTTCATGTCCTTTCCATAATGAAAAAACGCCAAGTTTACGCATTTATACCGACACCAATACATTTTATTGTTTTGGTTGCGGTATGGGCGGTGACGTTATCAGTTTTGTTGCTCATCTTTTCAAGATTGATTTTGGTAGTGCAATTATGCGATTAGATGACGATTTCGGACTTGGCTTGTGCCAACAATCAGAAAGTCGCAAAAGAGATTTAGACGCTCGTTGGAAAGAAATTCAATCAGAAAAAGAAAAGGTTGATAACTTAAAAAACATGTATAGAGATCATTATTATGTTGTAAGTTATTGGTTTCGTACGCTGTGGCTGCAAAGAAAAAGTTTATCTCCCAAAACACCAAATGAACAGCTAAATCCTGCTTTTATATACGCTTTACATCATACAGATTACTTAGAGTATTGGCTTGATACATATAATACTTTTGAAAAATGGAGGGAGGTGTACGGATGACGGAAGAATCAATTATAAGTGGAATACCGATATATACCTATGAAGATTATATTAGCAGTACAGCTCCTTATGAATACGCATACCAGTATATAGATGATAGCTTTACGTTAGAGCGTGTCGTTACACAAATGTCAAATAACGCTAGAGATGTATATGTTAAGAATTTTCGCAAAATTTTTTCAGAATATGTAAAAAAGAAAAAGAAATTAACTAAACCAATAGCTTTGGACAGTGTAACGCAGTTTGAAGGACAAGCACTTGAACTTAGCTGTGGGGCTTGGAGAGCTGATGAATTTGGTGTATCTATTGATACGGACTATGGAGAAAAATTTGCTTGTAATCATCCAATCTTACCGGTTATGCGCCTTGTCAATATTGATACAGGGATAGAAAAATTAATGATTTCTTATCGTAAAGGGAAGCAGTGGCGCAGCACCTTAGCAGATAAAAAGACATTAGCGAGCAACAATTCGATTTTAGAGCTTGCTAATGTCGGAGTAGGTGTAACAAGTGAAAATTCAAAATTATTAGTGCAGTACTTACATGATGTTGAATCTTTAAATTACGACTTAATTCCCGAAAAAAACAGCGTTTCCCGTTTAGGTTGGATTGATGGAGAAGGATTTTCCCCATATGTTGAAAATTTAGTGTTTGACGGAGATGTGAACTTTAAATCATATTTTGAAAGCGTACAGTGTTACGGTGACTATGATATATGGTTAGAGCTTGCCAAAAAGGTACGGTCAGGAAATGTATTTCCGCGCTTGATTTTAGCTGCAAGTTTCGCCAGTGTGCTGGTAAAGCCGTTAGGTGGTTTGCCATTCTTTCTTCACATTTGGGGAGGAACAGAGGTAGGTAAAACCGTAGGGTTGATGTTAGCGGCCAGTGTGTGGGCGAATCCTGAAGTTGGCAGATACATTCATACTTTTAACAGCACATCAGTAGGACGTGAAAAATCCGCTGCCTTCGTTAACTCTTTACCGCTTATATTAGATGAACTACAAATCATAAAAGATAAAAAAGACTTCGACCAATCTATTTATATGCTTTCCGAGGGCGCGGGGCGCACCAGAGGTAATAAAAGTGGCGGAGTAGATAAAACACCTACATGGTCGAATTGTATCATTACAAGCGGAGAAATGCCTATTACAAATGCTTCGTCTGGTGGTGGCGCGGTTAACCGTATTTTAGAGGTAGAGTGTACAGAAAGACTGTTTGATGACCCTCGTCATGTAGCAAACATTTTAAAGTCAAATTATGGTTTTGCAGGTAAAGCGTTTGTTGAACTGTTACAAGTGCCTGAAATGATAGAAGCGGCACAAATTATCTATGAGCAGATTTACGCACAGACCAAAACAGAAGATACGATGGAGAAACAAGCGGGTGCTGCCGCTCTTGTATTAACTGCGGATAAGTTGGTAACGGACTGGATTTTTAAAGATGAAAAGGCGTTAACAGTAAAAGAAATCAGCGAATTTTTAAAAAGCAAAGAGGCTGTGTCTGTGAATCAGCGTGCTTATGAGTACATATGCGAATATGTTGTTCAAAACAAAAATAAGTTTTGCGGAAGTAGCGAGATAACCGAAGTTTTAGGACGATTAGAAGAAGGAAAAGTTTATATTATCAGAAACGCATTTAATCGTATTTGTGATGAGGGCAATTTTAATAGTAGTTCTTTTCTTTCGTGGCTCAAACAAAAAAGGTTAATTGAAACCAAAAGTAACAGAAATACGATTTCCAAAAGAATCAATGGAGTTCCTTGTAATTGTGTATCTTTAACACTTTTGTCTGATACCGAAGAAAATGACTATCATTTTTTAGGAGAAGATGATTAATGTATACGTTGCGTATACGAGTTAGAATGTAAAAAAGCTAGCAATTATGCGGTTGTATACGTGTATACGTTGTGTACAAGTTTTAACACACCCTATTATATAGATAAAAATAATAAAAATAATATAAAATTTCTCGCGCGTAAGGGAGTTTTAGAAAATACGTACACACGTACACAAAATCTTGAAACCTGCATAACAGCGTGGTTTTAGACGTATACGTCTACGTATACAAACGTACACAAAGTATACAGTACAAAAATAAAAAAATCTATGCCAGACAGAGTAAGACATAGATAATATATTTATTAAAAATATTAAATTATATAAATAGATACAACAAATACAGGTATCAAGTACCTGTGAATTAAGAGTATCATATAAAAATTAATCTGTCAAGAGGTGGGATTATGTGGGCAGATTTTAATGAAATAGAAAAACTGGCGTTTGAAAGTCAACCATTACCAAAATATCATGCGCAATCGGAACAAATCGCGTATCTATCTATGCGGTGTGTATATCATGATTATCGTTTAGGTTATCTGGATAAGGAACAGGCGCAAAAAGAAAGAGGGCAAATAAAACGTACTTATCTGGAACAGTCTGAAAAAGAAAAGTCGTTGTTATCCAGAGGAAGACAATTTGATGATTTGCGTGTGGCTATGGGTAAGGTTAATAAAGATATTGAATTGCATGGATGTGAACTATGTAAAAAAATGGTTCGTGTTATAGATGGGAGGTTATCTCTGAATGAAAACAAGAAGGAATAACGAGGCAGCGGAGCTTGTTATACAGTTATCTTTTTATTTTGATGAGATGTTATATGTGTGTCCCTATTGTTGCTACTCTCTAGGATATGTAACGGAATCAAGAACAAAAAGAGTTGAGAGTTGTCCTAAATGTGGACAACCTTTGTTGTGGGGTGATGGCTAATGACTATAGGTGAGCGAGCAAAAGAGCTAATGAAAGAGAAGAATTGGAATCAAACCGATTTAGCGGAAAATTCAGGTGTGAGTATAACACAAATTAATAGATTGATTAACGGCGTTGGATATCCCAGTTTACGGACTTTGGAGAAAGTGGCAAAAGTATTTGAAAAAGAGCTTGTGATTAAGTTTGTTTAGGAGGTAGCTATATGACACATGCAGAAAAGGATAAAATTATTCAAAAAACTTTAGAGAGATGCACAGCTTTATTAGGAACAAAAGCGGAAATGTACGCAACAAATGCAGATGCATTGCACAATTTTAGAGTGGCGGCAGAGCTGCAGGGAATTAATATGAAACAGGCTTTGGTTGGGATGATGGCAAAACATATTGTCAGTGTTTTTGATATGGTGCATAGTGGTGAAAATTACATAGAAGAGCTATGGGATGAAAAAATATGTGATAGTATCAACTACTTGCTGTTATTAAGGGTAGCAGCTGAGGAATTCGAACTATGATTTTATCCGGAAAAGAAATAGAAAGAGAAGTACATAATGGAAATATTTTGATAAATCCTTTTAGTCCTAGTCAAGTAAACCCAAACAGCTATAACTTAACGCTGCATAATGAGTTATTGGTATATGAAAATGAAATACTGGATATGAAAAAACCAAATCCGACCAAAAAATTAGTGATTCCGGAAGAAGGATTATTGCTGGAACCAAATAAGCTGTATTTGGGAAGAACAAAAGAGTTCACAACTACCAGTAAATATGTACCCATGTTGGAAGGACGTTCTTCTACAGGTCGTTTGGGATTGTGTATACATGTAACCGCTGGTTTCGGAGATATTGGCTTTGCAGGTTACTGGACATTGGAAATTTATTGTATCCATCCGCTGATCATTTATCCTGATATTGAAGTATGCCAAATCTATTATCACACCATAAAAGGCGACTATGACTTATACAGCAGCGGAAAGTACCAGAATAACACAGGAATTCAACCTAGCCTTATGTATAAAGATTTTATGAAAGAGGTATGTATATGAACTTATACTTAATTGAGCGTGACGATAACGCGAGTTACGATGAGTATGTTTCAGCGATAGTCTGTGCGGAGAGCGAAGAAGAGGCGGTTAAAATACACCCAAATGGCGACATTTTTGATACTGTATGTCGATGGGGTAGTGAGTGGGTGAAAGACCCTAGTCATGTGGAGTGCAAAAAAATCGGAGTAGCTGATGAATCTATAGAAAAAGGCGTTATTTTGGATGTGTATTTTCCTGGATAGTTGAGGTAATCAAATGACATTTTTAGACTTATTCTCCGGCATAGGAGGGTTTCGTCTTGCGATGGAGCAGGCGAGACATACCTGTGTCGGTCACTGTGAGATAGACAAGTACGCAAATAAAAGCTACATAGCGATGCATAAGCCAAGGGAGTGTGAGTGGTATGCAGATGATATTACAAGGGTTCGGGCAGAGGATATGCCAAGAGCAGACTGCTGGTGCTTCGGATTTCCATGCCAGGACATCAGCATTGCAGGAAAACAGCAGGGTTTCGCAGGACAGCGTTCTAGCTTGTTTTTTACAGTTACAAACCTTATTAGAGGACAAGCGGAAAAAGATAGACCCTCTTACTTACTCATTGAAAACGTTAAAAACTTACTTAGTATTAACAGAGGGGTTGATTTTGCACGGCTCCTCCTGGAATTGGACGAAATCGGGTATGATGCAGAGTGGGCGGTGCTCAACACTGCCGATGTCCTCCCTCAAAACAGAGAGAGGGTTTTCATTGTTGGACATCTTAGAGGACGATGTACCCGAAAAATATTTCCTATCGGAGCAGACAGTGAAAAGGTTGATAAGCTACAAAGACAATGTGTTAATGTGATTACAACCAGAACGGGCGAAAATGCGACAGTCGGATGCTACCCACTTGTTAAAAGTAAACAGCATGAAAAAGGCTTGAAACTGGTCGCGCTGATAGACGGAGAGAACAAGCAGGCAAACAGGATATACAGTCCAGACGGGATAAGCCCGACATTGAATACCGGGACAGGGGGACGGCTTGAGCCAAAGTTCATCTTATCTGATAAAGATGGATATAGGGTAAGAAAGCTCACCCCTCGAGAATGTTTCCGTCTGCAAGGTTTTCCAGATGACTATTTTGACCGTGCAAAAGAAGTATGTTCAGACAGTCAGCTATATAAGCAAGCGGGTAACTCCGTGAGTGTGCCTGTAGTATATGAGATAGCAAAAAGAATGGAGATGGGGAACAAAAGTGGATAGGGAATATATCTTAAGGCAGATTCATCTGATTCAAAGGCAGTGCGAAATAAATGCAAAACGCTCGGAAGAGATAGATGATTTTTTATTCGGTGACCTGAGAGATGAAATCGAAAAGAAACTCATGAATAAAGAAGATGAGGGGTTCGCTTTATTTGAATTTAAACTACCGAATTATGACAAAAAGGAGAATGGGAATGAATTGTAATTTTGATAGGACTTATACTGTAAGGCTGAAAGGAAAAGTTAACACTCAAACAGCAGAGAAATTCAGTGAAGAAACACTAAAGAGCGGATTTGACCGATTCCCTCAAGAGTTAACGAAGTTTCTTTTGGATGAGTTGAGCGACAACTTCGATAATTTCACCGTGGAGGTGAAAGCAATATGAAAGCAGAAATTCTTTCATTTGATGAAGTTTTAGACAGTATAAAAAGCGGAAATGTCAAAAATATTTACATTATCGACATTTTGAGTAGATTTGTTCGAAAAGTGTCGGATGTGGAAGTAGAATTTTTAATGCAAGTCAGAGAAGATGGTATTTTTATACACGCTGAGTTGGGCGGTGAGTGATATGGAGTGGATAAGTGTAAAAGATAGGCTGCCGGAGACAGCAACCGATTGTCTTGTTGTTTTGTACTTTAAAGACGGTGGGGAAAAACTTGTGGACATAGCGCACTTTTCAGATGGAGAGTTTTACACGTCAATGGATGGTTTTTTTACAAAACTCACCCACTGGATGCCATTACCTAGTTTGCCGGAGGAATGAATATGAGATTAATTGATGCAGACAAACTTCATGACGCAATACTTGATACCTATGGAGGTTCAAGTTTTGTATACATAGATGATGTTTTAGAATTTGTTAATGATTACGACCTTATAGAAAGCGAAGATTTTATAAAGCACGGTAAGTGGAAGTTATCTGAATATGAATATGATGATTGTGCAAAATGTTCTCAATGTGCAGTTGAGTTTTCGCTTACAGGAGAGTGGACTTTTGAAGATTACTTGTATTATATGCATTTCTGCCCCAACTGCGGAGCAAAAATGGATTTGGAGGAATCAGAATGACACGAAAAAGATTTATAAAGCTGATTATGAGCCAAGGGGTACAGAGAAATGATGCGGAAGCTATTGCACGCATGGTTAGGTTGATGAAAAAAGAAGGTGAACAAAATGGAAAAAATTAAATTAAAAGAATGTCCCTGCTGTGGCGGGGAAGCGAGGTTTGTGTACACATTTGAGGCTGATACAAGGCAAGTAAGAGCAAAGTGCAGCAAATGTGGTCTTGCTACAAAGTGGGTAGACGAATCTGTTGATTACTGCGCAAAAGAAGAAGCGGCGAAGGTGTGGAATTTGAGAGCTCAACAAATCAATCTTAAACATCAAATCGATCTTAAGTGTCCGATTTGTGGAGGAAAAGATATTTACTGCGAAGGAGGCATAATGACGAAATCGCGAATCGTATGTACAGAATGCGGTACAGAAATTTTAATCGGAGATAAAAAACAAGTTGAAAAAATCATAACCGAGATTAAAAAATTGATATAATTTTTAGAGGAATGAAAATGCAAGTAGAGATTTTAAGATACCCAAGTGATGCTGACTGGCTACGCTGCAAGAAGCTAGCACTAGGCACAGTGGGAAAAGACTCAGATACTCTTCCCACAGATGAGTGGAAAGAAAAGATTTTAAAGTCAGAACATAGTCCGATTAGAACGCTGATGTTCACAATAAAAATGCAGATTCCTTACTATGTATCAGTTCATCTAGTAAGGCATAAACATGGAGTTGAGCACTATGTGAAATCGCAAAGAAATGATAGGCAAAAAGATTACGATAGATGTGCGGCGAGACAGGATGAAATAGTAACACATATTATGGATATCAACGCACAGGCTTTAATTTCTATGTCACATATGAGGTTATGTGCGCAGGCAGACCTAAAAACCGGACAGGTAATGGAGCTGATAAAAAGGGGAGTTGTGAAAGTATGTCCGTACTTAAAAGATTTATTGGTTCCAAAGTGTGTATATCGTGGCGGGTTGTGCGATGAGTTTAAAAGCTGCGGATATAACAAAATTTATAAAGTGGTGTAGAGTATGAAAGCAAGGATTCCGGCTAAACAAAGACTGTCAAAACAAATGCAAAACTCTATTAAAGAGATTGTAAGCAAAGAAAAAGAAAAGCTGAGCAAAGAGCTGATAGAGCAGATACTTAAAGTGTCGCTCATTAATTTGAATAGAAATTTTGGTTTCGGACAGCAACGTTTACTGAAATTTGTTGATACAGTAACAGAAATGTTTGAAGAGCATAGAGAAGATGAGCTTTACTGGTATCATGTGGATAAAATTTTAAAAGAAGAACTAAAAATTGATATGGAGGGATTAAATGAACTGGATAAGTGAATCTATATCAGACCTACGTTTATATGGACAGCGTAAAAGATTTTTGGAGAGTGTGGACAGTCAATTGATATGGCTTGAAAATGATTTTGCTGCTTTAAAGGGCTGTACGACAGATAGTGAAGCTGTTGAGGGTGGAGCGAGTAAAAGTGAAGACTATTTGCTGAATAACATCGTGAAAAGGGATAAGCTACGACAAAACAAAGAGTTGGCAGAAAAGTTTGTTCAAACGGTAGAAAGAACGTTATATTTGCTTCCGAGACAGCAGCAAGAAATACTTGCAGAGTTCTTTATTGATAGAAGCAAAGGACATATTGAAAGGCTCATGGATAAGTACCATATAGAACGTTCACATGTGTACAGATTAAAAGACGAAGCTCTACATAATTTTACAGTTTTAATGTATGGAGTAGTAACATCTTAGAGGGGAAAAAGAGGGGACGATTTTTTGAAATATCTATGATATAGTGTAAACAGGGAAAATTGATTATCCCAAACGGTTTATATACCTCCTTTCTATAAAACGCCTGTGTGCCGCGGCATTCCACGGAAACACACATAAAATATCCGTAGTGGCGACACGGAATATATATAGCTGGTTATACTACAATAGTGGTATCAAGCAAGGGCGTGACCTTGCCAGCTAGTCCAAATATAAGACTGTGCTTGATGCATGGTCTTTTTTTATTGAGGTGATTACAGTACCTATATACAAAAGATGTGACAGATGTGGTAAGAGATTACCAGCTGGTACTAAGTGTAAGTGCAGTAAGAAAAGGTACAAGCATGAAAAAATATATATTGATGATAAGATAGAAAGCTTTTACTTATCCAAAGAGTGGAGAAAGAAAAGAGAGTACATGATAGATGTGTATCATCAGCTGGATATATATGACTTGTATATCAATGACGTCATTAGTTATGGCAGAACAATGCACCATATAGTGCCGTTAAAAGACGATTGGAACAAAAGATTAGAAGATACCAACCTGATATACCTAACGGATTCAAATCATCAAGCTTTACATGACCTTATGAGGAAGAGTGAAGAAGATAAAAAAAGAGTGGTTTCTATACTGCGAGATTTGGTTTTAAGGTTTAGGAAGGAAATGGGTATAGGGGGTACATGAAAATGTTTTATATAAAGCGAGAAGAACCGCAGGCCTAGCTTTCTTTACGCGAATTTCTAAAAACGGGGTGAAGTGATGGTAAATCAAAAAATAGTGGATATGTTTAAAAGACAAGAGTATAAGGTAAATCAACTGGATATTTGTGCTATCGTGGAAAAATCCCGAAGCAAGGAAATTATTGCGTTCAATATAAAAAAAGAGGTATCGCAAATCAAAGAACTTTTAATGAAACCTCCAACTGAAAGTGAAGTATACAAGATTATTAGCGGAAAAGGTGGTTTTAGCAGTATCGCTCTTATAAAATTCATTTTAGACAATGAAAATATTGAGGATTTATATTGCAGTACATTTAGAATCGGAAAGAAACAAATCAATATATTAAATGATGCTTTTTTTGAAGGAAAGTTAAAAAATGTATTTTTAGTCACAAGTAACTTGCAGACCGAAAGTGACCAATCGCAAGAAAAATACAACTATTACGGTTATATTTCGGAAATTTGCAGAACCAATAAATGGAAACTCGTGAATACGAATAATCACAGTAAAATTATCCTTGCCAAAACAAAACATAATTTTTACGTGATAGAAACCAGCTCAAATTTAAATGAAAATCCTAAAATCGAACAATTTAATTTTGAAAATATCAAGAGGTTATATGAGTTTTATTTGTTGTTGTTTAAGGAGTTGATACAAAATGGCGAGACCAAAGAAACCTCTTAAACTGCAAAAGGGAAATTTAACGGTATTGCAGCAGGTAGAAAAAGAAAATAGCGAGAATGCGGTAAAGGTTAGCAAAGACCAATTGGAAAAGCCTCCGTCATGGCTGGTAAATACCGTTGCAGTAGCGGAGTATAAGCGAATTGTGAAGCTGCTAAAAGAAATTGATATTGTGGATAACTTGGAGTTGAATAATTTAGCTTGTTATTGTAATGCTTATGCGCTGTATAGGGATGCGACTGATAATTTAATGCAAACAGGTATGGTTGTAATGGGTGCGAACGGTTCTCCGTGTAAGAATCCGTTAATCGCAATACAAAAAACGTATTCTGATGAAATGAAGAATTATGCTAAAATGTGCGGGTTAACTATTGACAGTAGACTTAAAATAGGTAGTCAAAAAACAGAAGAAACCCAGCAAGGAATCGAGGATATTTTTGGAGCAATTTAAAAGTATCAAAGATGAATTGATTTACTACTGTCATGACTGCATCAATAGTCCTGAAAGAAATGGAGTAAAACACATTTGGGCTTGCGAGAGATTTTTGAATGATTTAACGCGATCAGAACAAGAAGATGATAAGGGTTTTCCTTTTGTGTGGAATGAAGCAGAAGCGCAAAGGATTGTAAAATGGTTTTCTTTATTAAAACACAGCAAAGGTACATTGGCAGGACAATACATTCAACTCACTACATGGCAAAAGTTTTCGTTATGTCAGCTTTATGGATGGAGACATAAGGAGACAGGATATAAACGGTTTACTCAAGCTTTTAAAGAAGTGGGGAGAAAAAACGCAAAATCACAGGAGCAAGCAGGTGTTTTACTTTATGAGATTTCATATGGTGCATCCAGAAATAACGAAATATACGAAACATATACAGCTGGCACAAAAAGAGAGCAGTCTAAAATTATTTTTAATGAATGTAACAATCTTTTAAAAGGAAGTCCTTTGCGTGCAAAATTTAAAATCACAAAAAATATTATTGAACACAAAAAAACTGGTAGCTTTATCAAAGCGTTGAGTAAAGAAGATGGGCAAAAAGGTGACGGAACTAACCCGGCTGTGCTAGTACTGGATGAATATCATCAGCAGCCGACAACTGAATTTTATGATTTGGGGCTAGGTGCTAATGCGAAAGAAAATTTACTCATGATCATTACGACAGCTGGCGTTGATTTAACTTACCCATGTTATACACAGGAATATGAGTATTGCTCAAAAATTCTGAATCCGGATGTGGATGTATCAAACGAAAGTTATTTTGTAGATATTTGCGAAGCAGATGTGAATGACGATATAGGCAGTCTTAATACATGGTTGAAAGCCAATCCGATTCGCGCAACCTATCCGGATGGAATTAAAAAGATAAAAGAAGCCTATGACATAGCAAAATCAATTCCTGAAAAAATGACTATGTTCTTGACGAAAGTTCTAAATATTTGGGTGCAAGCTCAAGAAAATGGATACATGGATATGGCTAAATGGAAAAAATGCGAAGTGAAAAAAGTTCCGTATAAATTGGATGGACAACCTGTTTACGTGGGTTTTGATATGTCTGCCAAAATAGATTTAACTTCAGTGGCTTTTGTTTTTCCTGTTCAAACAGATAAAGTTGATAAAAACGGAAATAAAATAATTCACTACGTATGTTTTTCGCATTCGTTCATACCGAATAAGGAAAAATTGAGAGAACGAATTATCAAGGATAAGGTTCCTTATGATGCGTGGGAAAGAAATGGGTATTTAACGGTTACAAATACAGAAATCGTTGACCAGAGTGCGGTAATGCAATATGTAAAAGATATATGCGAGAAAAACAACTGGAAAATAGAATGTTTGTGTTTCGACCCAGCGAATGCAAGTAAAATGATGATGGATTTATCTAATGAAGGTTATCTGGTGGAAGAGGTATATCAATCGCACCGTTCTTTAAACGAAAGTACAGCGGGATTTCGAGAAAAAGTGTATGAAGGAAATGTAATATATACTTGTAATCCGCTTTTAAACTTTGCTATGAGTAACGCAGTTATTAAGCAGAGTAACGGACTGATAAAAATTGATAAAGATGCAGCAAAGAAAAGAATTGACCCTGTGGATGCGTTGCTGTGTGCATTTAAATTGGCGCTGTACCATGAGTTTTTTGACGAAACTTTAACTGATGAATGGCTAGATAATGAAGAGTGGTAGAGAGGGGGTGAAACATGAACCTGTTTAAAAGAGATAAAAATAAACAACTTAAAAATGAAGTTGAAACCATTGGTATAAATCCAACGCTAGAAGAACTTGAAATGTTTTTTGGAAGAAAGATTGGAGATATTTCCAGTTCAATGTTAAATAGTGCTACTTACTATGCGTGTATGCAGATAAGGTGCAACGCACTTGCAAAACTCCCGATTAAACTCATGCAGATGTCTAGTGACGGAAATGTCGAGAAGATAGATGACGATATTGCAAAAGTATTAAAGTATCGACCGAATCCATATATCACACCTCATGATTTCTTGTGGTCTACTGAATACCAAAGATTAGAGTATGGAAACGCATACTGGCTTATAAGTACACTTCGTGGCAAAATAAAAGCGCTTTATCTTCTGGATAGTAGGAATATGGAGATTATCATTGATGATACTAGTGTTCTTGATAAGAAAAACGCGGTGTATTACTACTATCACGATTCAAAGTACGGGGATGAGGTATATACAAGTGAAGAAATTGTACACTTTAAAAACTTTGCGTTAAATGGAATTGAAGGGAAGTCAATTAAAAAATATTTAAGCGATACGATTAACAGCGAAAAAATGGCGCGAGAGGTCATAAAGGAAAAGTACAGTAGCGGCTTACAAGACCCTATTGTCGTTCAATACATTGGAGACTTAAACGAAGCTAAGCGACAAAAGATTGTAAATAAGTTTTCAAAGATGGGTGGCGCTAAAAATGCAGGAAAAGTCATTCCGATTCCAACTGATTTTAAGGTAGAACAACTGGAAACAAAGCTTGTAAATAATCAATTTTTTGAATTACAAGGGTTAACCACTCGTCAAATAGCAAATGCTTTTGGAGTGAAAGGTTTTCAGTTAAATGATATGGAAAAATCCACATATAATAATATAGAACAGCAAAATAGGGCGTTTTACTCAGATACACTTCAAAATGTTGTTACTAGCTATGAACAGGAAATGGATTATAAGCTTCTTACGATGCAGCAGAGAAGTAATGGAAAGTATTTCAGATTTAATGTAGATGCAATTCTGAGAAGTGATATTTTAACAAGGTATCAAGCACATCAAATCGGCATTAATAGCGGATTTCTGAAAATCTCAGAAGCAAGAGAAAAAGAAAATTTGACTTTTGAAGAAGGAACTGACCGCTTGATTATCGGAAATGGCGCAAGCATTCCTCTTTCTGACTTAGGCAAACAATACACAGAGAAAGGGGGTGGTAATAGTGAATAAAATTTACACATTTACTCAAAAAAACAGCAAAACAAAACAAAAAGAAGATAAAGGCTCATTAAGATTTAACTCGGTGGGAGAAAATAAAGCAGAGTTGTATTTTTATGGTGACATTGTTTCGGATAGCTGGCAATCGTACTGGTATGAAGAGGATAAATGTCCACAGGATATTGTGGATTTTTTAGCTGAGTTGGATAGTTATCAAGCAATTGATATTTACATTAACAGCGGCGGTGGTTCCGTTCATGGTGGTTTAGCTATATACAACATCTTGAAACGTTATCCAGGTGAGAAAACAGTCTATGTGGATGGAATTGCTGCAAGTATAGCGAGTGTCATCGCTTTATCGGGGGATAAAGTAGTGATTCCGTCAAATGCGCAATTTATGATACATAAGCCGTGGAGTTATGCATACGGAAGCGCGGACGAATTAAGAAAATGTGCTGATTCTCTGGATGTATGCCAAGAATCCATTATGAATGTATACATGGAACACGTGAAAGAAAATGTGTCCAGAGCAACGATAGAAGGAATGGTGAACAAGGAAACCTGGTTGACCGGAAAACAGGCAGCGGAATACTTTGATATAGAAGTAGAAGAATGTAAAGAAGTTGTTGCCTGTGAATCGGATTACTTTGATAAATATAACCATGTTCCGAATTTTTTACCAAAATTAGACAAAGAAAATAATATTGAACTATTGCAAGTTGAGTTGGATTTACTCGGCTTGTAATTTTTTTACAAGAAAGTAGGAATTGAAATAATGAAAAAAATTGATGAATTAAAAAATCAACTCGAAATTGTAAAGGAAGAAGCTCAAACACTTTTAAATGCTAAAAAAGTAAATGAAGCTAAAGCGAAAATGGAAGAGGCTAAAGTTTTGAAAGAAACAATTTCTTTACAGGAGCAACTTGATAAAGAAGAAGCAGAAGCTTTGAACAAAGAAGTGAAAGACAAAAAAGAAGGTATGGCGGCAGATAAAACAAAAGAAAATGCAAGTGCTATCCGTGCTATGATTAAAAAAGTAACCGGTGCTCCACTAACAGAAGCAGAAAACGCTTTATTGCTACCTTCTACAGAACATACTACCGGTGAACATGGTGAAAGCTATATTTTACCGGAAGATATTAGCACGTTGATTCATAAGAAAATTAGACAGTACAGAAGTTTACGCGAAGTTGTCGGTTATATCCCAACATCAGCACTGACCGGTTCTTTCCCTATTGAGGATTTTGAAACTGTTTCCGAATTGGTTGATTTTGCAGACGGTACAGATGGTCAAGATTCTAACGATATTAAATTTAAAAATGTTTCTTTCTCACTAAAAGAAAAAGCTGCGTTTATTAAGCTATCTAATACACTGCTAAAACTAACAGATAATGCATTAATTGCTTATATCGTAGAAGTTTTTGCAAAAAAAGCAGTAATTACAGAAAATAAAATGATTATTACAGTACTGAAATCTAACAAATCTGCAAAAGCTCTGAAAGATTGGAAAGCTTTGAAATCTTCTATCAATGTAGATTTAGACCCTGCTGTGCTTTTTGGCTCATGTATCGTAACAAATCAAACCGGTTTTGATTATATGGATAGCGCATTAGATGAAACAGGTAGACCGATTTTACAACCAAACCCAGCAAATCCAACACAAAAATTATTTAATGGTCAAGTGATTCACGTTTTTTCAGATACAATGCTGCCTAATAATGAGAAAAAAGCACCAATTTTTTATGGAAACTTGGTAGAGGCTGTAAAATTTGTGGATTTAAACGGTCAAGTAGCTTTTGCAACTTCCACAGAGGCTGGATTTATGAGCAATACAACCATTGCGCGATTAATCGAATTTATTGACGTAGTTCAATGCGATAAGTCTGATAAATGTTATATTTACGGTGAGTTTGATACAACCCCTGCTATGATGAGCGCTAGAAGCAAATAAAGGTTACAGATATGACTTTAGAAGAGGTTAAAAACTTTTTAAAGGTTGATTTTGATGACGATGACAGTTTGATTACATTGGAAATAGAAGCCGCAGAAGAATATATTACTGATGCGGTTGGTCAGTACAAAGAAAGTTCTGCACGCATGAAACTTCTTTTGCTAAATATTGTTTCCGCCTTATATGAAAACCGTGTATACACCGTAATGCAAGCTAGCGAAAAAGTACAATATTCACTTAGAAGTATGGTTTTGCAGCTTCAGTTGGAGGATTGATATATGAATACTGCCAAAATGAAGCAAAGAATTATATTTCAAAAGTATGGCACTGTAACGGATTCTGACGGCTTTACGTCTCAACAATGGAAAGATTATTATTCGTGCTGGGCGTATGCCAACAATTTAAGCGGTGGCGAGTTTTGGGAAGCTATGGCGGTTAACGCAGAGCAAACAGTGGTTTTTGAAGTAAGATATTGCGATAAAATCAAAGTGTTAAACACTAAAGATTATCGAATTTTGTTCAAAAATATTCCGTATGATATTACCTTTATTGATTCTGTGCAATATAGCAATAAAGTTATAAAAATCAAAGCGATTGTTAAAGGTGAAGCCAATGGCAAACTTTGAAATCATATGGGCTGATGACTTTCAAAAACAACTTGAAAATCTAGGTGCAAAATTTGACGAAATTGCGCCTCAGATGATTGATGAAGCTGCCCCGATACTAGAGGAATCTATGAAAAGAAAGCTATTAAGGCATAAAGATACCGGCGAACTTATCAACTCAATAAAAGCAAAGAAAGCAAAGCCGGTAAAAGGTGGCGGATACTACGGATATGTTACTGCTACAGGTGTTGCAAAAGGTAAGGTGTATAAAAGGGCAAGAAAAAAAGGCGGATATTCTACGGAAGGTTACCGCAATTATCAGAAAATGCTTGCTTTGGAATTTGGAACCTCAAAACAACCACCAACTCCGTTTTTACAGTCTGCTGTAAACGATGCAGAATCGGAAGTACTAAATAAAATGCAGGAAGTTTTTAACAGAGAGGTTGAAAAACAATGAATACAAATCCGTTAATCATGACTGCGCTATCCGATATAGGCATACCGGTGCAGTGGATGAGATACGTGGGAAACGAAACAGAATATATAACCTTTAATGATAGTGATAACCGACCGTCATTTTTTGGAAATAATGAAGAACTTATGGACATTGCATACGTGCAAGTCCATTTTTTTACGCCCAACAACCCAAAATCAACTGCTAAAAAGATACGCAAAAAACTGAGACAAGCAGGATTTACATACTTGTCAACAACAGAAATTTACGAAGAAACAACAAAGCTCTTTCATACCGTTATTGAAGTAATGATTGAAGGAGCAGCTGAAACACAAATGGAGGATTATTAATTATGGCACAATATAAAGTGGCGTACCCTTATGCAGCGGCTATTAAAACAGAACCGGAGTCTGCTGCAGCTACATACGAACAAGGTTTAGAAATTGGAAAAATGATTGATGTTGAGATAACCCCGAACTTTTCTGAATCACCGTTATATGGTAATAATGGTTTGTCAGAATATGCAAAAGAATTTAAAGATTTGGATGTTACCCTTAATACTACAACCTTACCTATAGAAGCGTTTTCCATGCTTTTTGGACAAACAGTTGAAAAAGAGAAAAAGGAAATTAAAGCGAATGTTAACGATGTCGCTAAATATGTTGGTTTTGGTTTTGTGAAAGGCGAAATGGTGAATAATGTTACCACATATGTTGCGGTATGGATTCCAAAAGTAAAATTTACACCACCAGCTGAAAAATGCACAACCAAGGGTGATAGTATCACTTGGAACACACCTACAATTACAGGTAAAGGCATGGCTGATAATGCAGGTTTTTGGAGATACATGGAAATATTTGAAACAGAAAAGGAAGCTTTAGATTATATTAAAGCAAAATTTACACCTGGTATTGGAGGTTAATTTTTAATGAAGTGCAATGTAAAAGAAAAAACTGTTCCTTTTGAGTTTGACGGTAAAACGTATCAATTGATGTTAAATTTTAATATTATTGCAGCAATTCAGGAAAAATACGGTGATATTGATACTTGTTTTAATGGTATGGATAAAGCTAAAAATCAGATCTGGTTGTTGTGTACGTTGTTAAACGAAGCAGCAGAAATGCACAACGAAAATCATCAAGAACAATGGGAATTATTAACAGAAGCTCAAGTTGGCAGAAAAATTCATACTGATAATGTTAATGAAATCATGCTTTGCATTGCGAAAGTGATGGGCGTTTCATTACCAGATGGAGATGAAAAGGATTCTGAAAAAAACGGGAAAGCCGAATAATCATAGATATTAACGCTTGGTATTATAGAGCGAGAATTCTGCTTGGTTATTCGGAAGAAGAGTTTTGGCACATGACATTAAGAAAGTTGGCATGTGTTTTTGAAGAATATTGTGAATGGAACGGATATAAAAAGGAAAAAGAAGAAGAGGTTCCTTTATCCGTTCTTTTAGGAGGGTGATTAAAATGTAGATCTTTTTGTTATATTTTAAATTAGGATATAGTATTTAGATTTAAATATTGAGATATTTGAGCGTTTACGGAAATGTAAGCGCTTTTTTTATGCCTGAAAGGGATGTGATATATGGCAGGCAAAGCAAAGATTGGGGCTGGTATTGCCCTTGACGGTGAAAAAGAATTTAAATCAGCGATTAGCAGCATTAATAAAGATTTAACAGTTTTAAAATCAGCTTTAGAAAAAAATAAAAGTGAATTTGAAGCAAACGGAAAAAGTACCGAATTATTAAATAACAAGTTAAAAATTCTTTCAAATCAGTACGATACTCAAAAAAGCAAAGTGGAAGCGTTGAAATCTGCACTTGAACATGCGCAAAAAAATTACGCAAAGTACGGAACTGATGTTGAAAAGTTAAAGAACTCTTTAAGTGAAGCCGAAAAGGCAATGGAAGAAATGAAAAAGAGTTCATCCACCACAAAAGAGGAGTTATCTGAACAAGAGAAAAAAATAGCCTCAATTAAAGACGAATTAAAACGTGCTGAACGTGGGTATAACAGTGCGGAAAACGCAATAAAAGACTGGCAAAGTTCTATTAATAGAGCTGAAACAGATTTAAATAAAACTAAAAAAGCTATTAATGATACAGAGAAGGAACTTGAAGAATTCACGGTTGATGCTAAAAAAGCCGGCAAAGCGGCAAAAGAAGCAGGGGAAAAAGCTGAAAAATCCTCCCACGACTGGGGTAAGTTAACATCTAAAGTGGGAGGGGGTATCACTAAATTTGCCAAAGTCACAGCAGTAATTGGTGGAGCATTAGGTGCATTAGGTGGCTTGGGAATCAAAGTAGGCGCAGAATTTGAAGCTGGAATGTCTGAGGTAAAGGCTATTTCACAGGCAACTGCGGAAGAAATGGAAAAGTTAACAGATAAAGCTAAAGAAATGGGAGCTGAAACAAAGTTTTCAGCATCAGAATCAGCGGAAGCTTTCAAATATATGGCGCAAGCAGGTTGGGAACCGCAGGAAATGCTTGACGGTATTGCAGGTGTGATGTCATTAGCAGCTGCTTCTGGGGAAGAATTGGCGTTAACTTCTGATATCGTGACGGATTCGTTAACAGCGTTTGGATTACAAGCAAAAGATGCTTCACATTTTGCGGACGTGCTAGCGATAACAGCAACAAAATCTAATACTAATGTTGCGGCATTGGGAGAAACGTTTAAATATGTTGCTCCTGTAGCGGGAGCTTTGCAATATAGTGTTGAGGATGTTGGTGTAGCGATTGGTTTAATGGCGAACCGATCTATTAAAGGAGAGCAGGCGGGTACAGCTCTTAGAACGATGTTAACCAACTTAGCTAAACCGACAAATCAAATGGCTGGCTATATGCAGCAATTGAATTTATCAATTACGGATACTCAGGGGAACGTTAAACCTTTTAATCAACTCTTAGTAGAAATGCGCGATAGCTTTAGCGGTTTGACTGAAGCCCAGAAAGCGGAGTATGCTGCAGGTATCGCAGGAAAAGAAGCAATGTCAGGACTTCTTGCAATCGTTAACGCAAGCGATGAAGAATTCAACAGTTTGACAGAGCAAATTAATAATTGTGCTGGTGCGGCTGACCGGACTGCAAAAATTATGCAGGATAACTTGAAAGGCAGTGTTGAACAGCTTGGGGGTGCCTGTGAAACTTTAGGTATTGCTTTTTATGAAAGTGTTAATAACCCGTTAAAGGATATAACACAAACAGCCACTGGCATGGTAGAACAGCTAACGAAAGCGTTTGAAAAGGACGGATTATCCGGCTTAATAAGTGAATTTGGCTCGGTTTTTTCTGATATGGTAACAAAAGCGGCTGAAAACGCTCCCAAAATGATAGATGTTGCGTTAGATATGGTTATATCCTTTACAAAAGGAATCGGTGATAATGCTGACAAAATTGGAAAGTCTGCAGCAGATATGGTTAAAACACTTGCATCTGGACTTGTACAGGCAACACCGGAAATCGCAGGCGCTGCAATTGATATAGTCAGTGCTTTTGTCGGTTCTTTATTCGGTAGTGGGTTCGGAGAATCATTAAGATCATTTGGAGATTTTGTAGTATCATTTTTTAAGACAATAGTAGAAACTGTTAAAAATGTATTTAACTCGTTAAAACCAACAATAGAAGCATTTGGTAATGTGATAGATTGGATATCAAAAACTATATTCCCGGTTCTATCTAAAAGTGTAGAAATTTTAGCCAAAATGGTAGAAAAATTATTACCACTTATAACAGGGTTAGGCACTGCATTTGGCACACTCAAAGTTGTGGATAAAATATCAGGAAAAATATCTAATTTTACCAAAAAGATAAAAGATTCAGAAGGATCTATTAAAAATTTACTGAAAGAAATAAAGTCTGTTGATAAAGCTAAAAAAGCATTAAGCTCTTTATTTGACGTTAACCCTATTACTAAATTCTCTGCCTTGGTTGCTGGTGCAGGTGCTGCAATATTTACGCTCGGAAATTTTATGGCTAATTTGGATACAGAGCAAAACCGTATGATTAAGAGGATTAATGAAGAAAATGAAGCCAGAGAAGAAGCTATAGGAGTAGTTAAAAAGCAATTAGAGGAAAACGATAGAGAAATAAACAGCATTACTGTACTTAAATCCGAGTTGGATAGTTTGATTGATGCAAACGGAAGGGTTAAAGAAGGATACGAAAATAGGGTTAATTTTATATCCAATGAATTAACAGAAAAAACGGGAGTGGAAATCAGTATCACAGATGGTGTTGTGTCCAAATACGACGAACTGTCTAATAAACTAGATGAAGTTATAATTAAAAAGAGAGCAGTATCTAGTGTAGAGACATTAGAAGAGGTTAGAAAAAACGCGCAAGCGGCAATCGATGCGGATAACGAACAAGTAAGAGTAGCACAAGAAAATTATGATAAACAAAAAGCTATAAATGATAATAAAATTAAATCAGGGCAACAGGTTACTTTAGGTGAGCAAAGCGCATTAGAACGATACGAAAACATACTGGAAGAATCAAAAAAAATCAGGGATAAGCACGCAAATGATATAGCACTAATATCTAACCTGGAAAGAGCTGTTGAATCAGGAAATGTTGATGATATTAAAAGAGCTAGAGCTGAGCTGTCTAAATTTTACAACGAATCTGGTGAAGAGATAAACAAAACCGTAGAGCAGCAACTAAAAGAAAAACAAACCACTATAGATGATTTTGCTGAAAAAGAAAAAAACTCTATAACTGATGCGGAAAAAGAGAAATGGAGAATTCAAAAAGAAGCATCGCAAAAAGAACTTGATCTATTAAAAGGTAACCTTGTAGATAGGATTACGTTGATAGATGAAAATGGTGAACCTTATGAAATTGCATTTAACACATTAATGGAACGTGGTGCAGAGGGTATTAAAAACGGTGAGGTACCTATAAGTTTGGCTACAGAAGGTAACATGTCGGCCATTGTGACAGCCATAACTAATTCCCAACTTCCAGTAGAAGAACAAACAAAATTGCTAGCTGATCTACAAACAAAAATTTTTAAAGATAATGCTCCTAATGTCGGAGCCGCAGAGCAAAGCACAATGCAGTCTGTTCTAGATGCAATCGGTAGTACTAATCCACAAATGGCTAGTGCGGTTCAAGCACTGGTTAATGCAGGTATCATTGAACTGGATAACGGAAAAATCGGATTTTCTGATAAAGCAGGAGAACTGGGATTGGACGGAAATAAAGCCTTAAAGGAGTATATTGATGATTTCAATACAACAGCAAAAAGTATTGTCGAAGGTGCAGAAAGCGGTGTTACAAAATACGCATACAAATTCACTGACGCGATTGGAATGATGGCGAGCAATGCTAAAGAAATATTTCAATATGCTCTCAAGGTAAACAGCCCGTCCAAGGTGTTTAGAGACATAGCGAAATCAATTCCGGAGGGTGCTGCATTAGGCGTTAAAAATAACGCAAAAATCGCGCTATTAGCTGTATCAGATATGGCTAAAAACATGACATTGGAATATGAGCGTTCAATTGGTGATTTTTCTACGAATACTTTTACGGATAATATAGGACATGTTCAAGCTGGTCTGAATCGAGTAAACAATCTTGATAAAACTCTTAAACTTTCTGTTGATATTCCGAAATCGGTTAATACTCAAACGGTTCCATCAACTCAAATATCTCCTACTTTTGTTATTCAAATTGACAAATTTGTTAATAATCGCCCTGGCGATGTACAATCTTTCGCTCAAGAACTTGACTTTTATGCACGCAATGCGAATCTTGCGAGGGGGTTAACTTAATGAGTTATTATGTCATTTTTAATGGAGTTGATTCCAGAGAGCTGAATCTTCATATTGAAATGTTGCCAGCAAAAGTAAGCCCGCAACAAAGATATACAACAACAGCTGTGTCGGGTAGGCATGGAGTGCTTACGGAAACTGACGGTACTTTCGAGCCATATACACAGTCAGTTGAATTTACCGCACTTGACCTTAGCAAACTTGATAAAATTTGTTCCGTTTTTAAGGGGATAAGTTGGCTTACTTTAAGTGATGAGTTGCATAGAAAATATAAAGCGAGAGTGGCTAATGCAATCGAATTTTCGCAGATTATCAGGCTGTGGAGAAGGTTTATCGTTCAATTTGAAGTGCAGCCATTTGGATATGAAACACAACCGCAAAATTTTATTGCAACGAATAACAGCAAAATATTTAATTATGGTACATATGAAAGTGAACCTAAAATTACAGTTTACGGTACAGGAGATATTACTTTAAATATCAATGGTAAAGGAATTATATTAAAGGGCATTACAGATAAAGTAGTTATTGATAGTGAAATGCAAAATGCATATAACGGTGCGGTTTTAATGAACCAAAATATGAATGGTGAATTTCCTATTTTTAAAGTAGGGGAAAATACTATTTCATGGACCGGAAACGCTTCCAAAGTGGAAATTGAGCCGAATTGGAGGTGGGTATAATGATTAATTTATATGATAAGAAATGCACAACCTTTAATAATAACGGTATTTGTATATTAAAACCTTTAGAATGTATTGTGACAGAGGAGTTGAACGGTGACTATAGTATACAGCTAACTTTGCAACAATCTGAAACTATGGTGGAAGAGGAAAGCATTATAAAGGTTCCGGTTCCAACGGGAACAGATATTTTTCGTGTTTATTCAATCAATACCACTTTAAATGGTACTAAGATAGTCAATGCAAGGCATATCAGTTACGACATGCTAACCGACTTCATAGAAGATACAAGACCGACCGATTGTAACGGGTCACTGGCTTTAAGTCTTATCTTGAAAAATACAAAATTTAAAGGTTCTTGCGATATAGATAATTTAGCTACATCCTACTACGAGATGACAAACCCTATAAATGCGTTAATCGGCGCTGATAACTCCTTTATAAACCGTTGGGGTGGAGAATTAGAACGGTCATACTATATGGTAAATGTGTGGTCACGGGTGGGTTCTGACAGAGGTGTTACAATCCGCTATGGCAAGAACTTAACAGGTCTTGACCTAACAATAGATATGAGTGAAGTTATCACACGAATCATGCCTACAGGTGTAAAGGAAAGTAACAGTGTGTTAAAGTTACCTGAGAAGTACATTGACAGCTCTCTAATTGGTAACTATGCAAATGTGAGAACCAAACGAATTCACTATACGGATATTAGTATATCTGATGATATAACGCAAGAACAAGCTTATAGTATGCTGAGAAATGCAGCTAAAGCAGAATATGAAAATGGGTTGGATAAGCCAACTGTAAGCGGACAAGTGGATTTTATTGCACTACAAAATACAGAAGAGTATAAAGATGTAGAAGTTTTAGAAAGTGTGTATTTAGGTGACACTGTCACAGTTTATCACCCTAAACTAAATATCAACTTAACATCAAGAGTAGTATCATATCAGTATAATGCGATTTCACAACGATATATTAATATTACACTGGGTAGTGTCCTTCCTATAATAGGGGCATCAAATAGCAACTCAAGCAAACCAATTGTTGATAAAGTGAAAACAGAAACATCGGAATTGAAACAAGAGTTTGACCGTGTAACAGATGCTATAACAGGGCAGACGGGTGGAAATGTAGTTTTAAATCCCAAAGAAAAGCCTAGGGAAATATTAATAATGGATAAAGATAGTATTTTAACGGCTCGTAATATTTGGCGTTGGAATCTAGCGGGATTGGCTCACTCTAAGTACGGATATAACGGACCGTATGGACAAGCTGCAATTACAGCAGATGGTCAAATTTGTGCCGACTTTATTACGACTGGAAGTTTAAGCGCAGGAATCGTGAAGTCTGGTTCACTTATCAGTAGAAATGGACGTTTGATTTTTAACTTAGATAGCGCGATTTTATCAGTGTTTGATAATAGTAACAGCAAATTGATGGAACTGAGTTCAGTAGGACAATCTTTTTATTTCGAAGGGAAAAATATCGGTTATGTAGGGCGAGGCGGTTGGAAACCAGACCCTAGTAAAAGGGGGATTCTTTTCAACCTGGAAACAGACGGTGACTATATGGCTTGGGCATATAAAAAAGAGGGAAATGTTGACCCTGTGGTACAACTTATATATGCACCGCGCGGAAATATAGGGTATAGTCCAGGACTTAATCTTGGGTGTAATTTTTATACAAATGCATTCAATTTTGTACTAGATAAAAACAATACAACAGAAACAGTATCTTATAATAATGGCGGTGGAATCCGAACTACTAACGCTTTTTCAATATGTCAAAAGACAGGTGGAACAGATAATACAATAACTAGATTTAATGCGAGCGGAAATGTAGATGTGTATCGCAATTTAGACATACATGGATACTCCATACTGAATCAATCTGATGTGAGACTAAAAACAAACATACAGAACACAGATGTATATGGGCTTGATGTTATCAATGCGCTTGAATGTAAAAAATTCGACTGGATTGAAAGTGGAGAACATCAAAAAATTGGATTGATAGCACAGCAGGTTGAGCGAGTGGAACCTTCACTGGTTGATATTAATACATATGACGGACATTACAGCTTAAAAACAACTGAACTTATCCCATATCTTATAAAAGCGGTTCAAGAGTTATCTACACAAGTGAAAGAGTTGCAAGGTGCAAAAATTAGAAAAGCACGGTCTATAAGCGATAGTGTATATCAAGATACGTTTTCTATGGATGAAAAGATAGCATATACAAAATCCTTACAAGAGAAACAAAAAATAAAAGCCGTGAAACCAGAACCTCTTGAAGTGAACAAAGAAAAGAAGGTGAAAGAGTGACCAAATATAATGTAGTTTTAGATGTTTGGCACCAGATGCCAGAAATTATAGTGACCGCACTACAAGGTGAAATCAACAGCCGTTTTTTAGAAATCACAATTACAGATAAAGGAAGTTTTTTCAATCTTACAGGAAAAACGGTTATGGTATACATGACCAAACCAGATGGAAAAATTATTTTTAATTCTTGCAGTGTGGTGGATGCGCCTAACGGAAAAATAAATGTGCCGTTAACATCGCAAATGAGTATCGTAGCTGGTACAATAAAAGATTTTGAAATACATATTATTGGAAGCGATAAAACTCGACTAAAAATAACAGGTGTTTGTCTAAAGATAAAAGAGACTGCTAACGCAGATGAAGCTATAGAAAGTACAAACGAATTTACCGCTCTAATAGAGGCATTAAACAAGGCAGACGGTTCTTTAGAGTATGTAGAACAATTTTTGAAAGATAAAGAACAAGAAATAGATGCATTAAAACAAAGTGCGGAAACTCTGATTGAACAAATAAAAGCGGAAGGAAGCCAAACTATTCAAGGTGTAACGGAAAATTTCAATACCGCTATGACAGGCTTTAACCAAGAGATAGATGCAGCGGTGAAAAAGGCAGAAGACGCGGCGGGAACTGCGGAAGAAATTGCAGAGCAGGCAGCTATAGACACTATCAATACGCAGAAAAATCAGCCAAACGGTATCGCAGGGCTGAATAGTAACGGTAAATTAATGCAAATGCCGACTGCAACAGATGTAGGTGCTGTACCTACGAGCCGAACAATAAACGGAAAGGCGTTAACAGGTAATATTACACTTACAGTGGAGGACATCGGAACAAATGCAATCTTTTTGGCATCGCACCCAATAGGCAGCCTGTTTGAAACAACGATTTCCACAAACCCCGGCACACTTTATGGCGGCACATGGGCAGCGTGGGGAGGAGGTCGCGTCCCTGTAGGGGTAAATACCGCTGACAGCGACTTTAATACAGTAGAAAAAACAGGCGGCAAGAAAACGGAAAGACACGAGTTCAAGGTTGGATATAAAGGTTACTTTGGCTCTACCGTGGGTAGTGACGATAATATGATACAAGCGTATAAATACTCTACCTCAAGTTATGGCACCTATGCATATGAAGGCAGTACACAGGCAAGCGTAAACGCAGGGATTCAGGCATCGACAAACACTCGCGATGTAGCACAGGCTTCATCAACAGGCGATACGAGCGAGACAAGCATTGTACAGCCATACATTACGTGTTACATATGGAAAAGAACAACATAAGGAGGAAAGGACATGGCACTGGAAAAAGAACTTATCAACGGAAAAGGTGTGAAAACCACATATCATCGTATAGATAGTATCTCTATGGTAGACGGTATTGAAGTAACGGTAAAAAGTTATACAGATGAAAGTTACAGGCAGCAGGAAAAAGAAAGAGAAGCACTTATCAAGCGGCAGGAGGAAGTTAAAGAGCAGCTGGAAGCGGAAATGGCAAAAACGGGAGAGGAGTACAGCAAAGAAAAAGTAATTGCGTTGACAGAAGAAAATAACGAGATTGGTTTTCCTGTTCCTCTTGATTTATCCATTTTTGTATATACCTTTCAATATCCTCTCGACAAAGAAACAGCAGTCAGTTATGAATCTATGTATAAAAAGTTAAAGCAAGAGCCCATGTTTGAAAATGCAATCGATGTATTGGAATAAGATACAGCATTCTGTTAGCACGATTCTTTTATAATTGACAAAATACAGAATTCTGATATAATATAATTACAGAATTCTGTATTTTAAATTTTAAAGGAGCACACCAATGACATTACATGACTTATCCCAATTACTATATTTAAGAAAAGAAATTGCGGTGGAACAAAGACGGTTGGAAGAATTGGAAAAAGCAGTAGAAATACAGCAAATCTTTCTTCCTAATATACCGAATATTTGTTTGCAGTCAATGGACAGCGAAACATTGCAGGAAATAGAACGATGCAAACAGTTAATAGAGCAATGCATGAAAAAAAGCATTCAGGAATACAAAAAATTGATTTTATATATTTTACACATTGATGATAGTATGATTCGCCAGATTATATTTTTGAGATTCATACAAGGCCATACTTGGGTGCAGGTAGCAGCAGAGATAGGGGGAGGCAACAGTCCAGACAGCATTCGCATGATGATGAAACGATATTTGGCCAAATGTAACATGGAGATACAATCTTGATATTTAGGAAAAAAGAAACTATTTTTTATGGATTTTTGGTTGACTTTTTTTCAAAAAAGGGGTACACTCTATACAGTACTAAAATAGTATGAATAGTAAACATTAAGACAGAGGTGAGCATAATGCGTATGTTTACGCTTTGTCTGAACATACGTATGCGATGTTCAGGCTGCAATATCACGAATGAATCATGAATTGTATATTGAAGGGAGTCAGGCAAAATGGCCAACATCTATAAAAGTCTTACAGAACTCATCGGTGGTACACCGTTATTGGAAGTAACCAATTACGAAAAAAAACATAAGTTAAATGCAAAAATTCTTGCAAAGCTGGAATATTTCAATCCGGCAGGTAGTGTAAAAGACCGTGTTGCAAAAGCGATGATTGAAGATGCTGAGGCAAAAGGTCAATTAAAAGAAGGTTCCGTTATTATTGAACCTACCAGCGGTAACACAGGTATTGGTTTGGCAGCCGTGGGTACAGCCAGAGGATACCGCGTTATTTTAACTATGCCGGAAACCATGAGCATTGAAAGAAGAAATCTGGTAAAAGCGTATGGTGCGGAAGTTGTTCTGACCGAAGGTGCCAAAGGTATGAAAGGCGCTATTGCAAAAGCAGAAGAACTGGCTATGGAAATTCCAAACAGCTTTATTCCGGGACAGTTTGTAAATCCTGCCAACCCTGCGGTGCATCAAGCAACAACAGGTCCTGAAATTTGGAACGATACCGATGGCAATGTAGATGTGTTTGTTGCGGGTATCGGCACAGGAGGTACCATCAGCGGTGTTGGTGCTTATTTAAAAGAGCAGAATCCAAATGTACACATTGTAGCGGTGGAACCTGCTTCTTCTCCGGTACTTTCGAAAGGTACCCCGGGTCCTCATAAAATTCAGGGTATTGGTGCGGGCTTTATTCCCGATACGTTAAATACTGCTATCTATGATGAAATTATTCCTGTAGAGAATGAAGATGCCATGGCAACAGGAAAAGAATTTGCTCATACGGAAGGGGTGCTGGTAGGCATTTCGTCCGGTGCAGCTCTTTGGGCCGCAACCCAAGTTGCTAATCGTCCCGAATATCAGGGCAAGACCATTGTCGTATTGCTTCCTGATACAGGCGAACGTTATTTATCCACAGAACTTTTTGCAGAATAAAAACAATCCCTTCCCAAAACGGGAAGGGATTGTTTTTATTTTTCCATATAAGACTGCAAACGTTCTTCTACTTTGTTCCAGTTAATCACAGAAAAGAAACTGTCAATATAAGCGTTGCGTCTGTTCTGATAGTCCAGATAGTATGCGTGTTCCCAAACATCAATCAGTAACAGAGGCTTTTTACAGTGTATGGGCGGAATGTTTTGATTGGGAGTTTTTACAATTTCCAAACTGCCGTTGTCATATACAAGCCAAGCGTATCCTGAACCAAATTGTCCCAGTGCGGCTTCTTTCAGTTTTGTTTTGAATACATCGTAAAATCCAAAGTATTCTGCTATTTTTGCAGCAATTTCACCGTGTGGATGATTTTCGACGGAATTGCTTTTATGCATGGAGGCAAAATACAGCTGATGATTATACACACCACCACCGTTGTTTTGAACCGCAGTACGGATATCTGCCGGTATATCGTCTAAATTGCAAAGTAATTCCTCTAAGGTTTTGTTGTGCAGTTGAGGAAATGGAGCCAATGTTTTGTTTAAATTATCTACGTACGTTTGCAAATGCTTATCATGATGAAAATGTAATGTGGATTGGTCAATAAACGGTTCCAATGCGTCATAACTGTAAGGGAGCGGCTCCAATTGGAATGGATAATGTTGTTGTTTCATATGATACACCTCTTCATCTTTATCATATGTTTAGTATTATCCAAATGATGAAAAAAATTTATGTTAGCTCAGAAAAGAAACAATATGTATTACTTTGTTGGAACTGTCACTTCATTTCAGGTACAACCATGAAATCAATTATGCAAGATTGATATTTGTGTTCCGAACCTCTTTCAAAGATTTCCAAGAGACAAAATTGTGGGTTGGAAGAGGGAACAGGAAACTAAGGAAAAGAAAAAATTTCTCAGCAAATCAAAAAGACCTTTTCCACTTCCGGGAAAATTGGGCAAAATGGAATATTAAGTTTTCCTAATAAAACATTTTGGGTGCTGTCCGAAATCAATTTAGATATATCTGCAATAGTATACTTTTACAAAACAGTAATATTTTGTAATTTAAGCAGTATTATAACGCAATATATCATAAAATTCAAGTATTTTCCCTCTATTTTAAAGTTTTTGTAAAAGTATAATTAGACAAAAAATTTAAAAAAGTGCTTGACAGGAGATGACTAAAACTGTGACAATTAGACAGACAGACAGACAGACAGACAGACAGACAGACAGACAGACAGACAGACAGA